>Ga0207656_10000005_pt1 | contig 490514 bp, 501 predicted proteins | sample KBSCornC12_FD_184297 | JGI IMG/M metagenome (GOLD analysis project Ga0207656, IMG submission 184297) | Corn rhizosphere microbial communities from Kellogg Biological Station, Michigan, USA - KBS Corn C1-2 (SPAdes) (version 2) | ecosystem: Host-associated > Plants > Roots > Rhizosphere > Soil ...
GGCGGTGGCGGAGGCGGCGGCGGCGGCGGTGGCGGAGGCGGCGGCGGCGGCGGTGGCGGAGGCGGCGGCGGCGGCGGTGGCGGAGGCGGCGGCGGCGGCGGCGGTGGCGGAGGCGGCGGCGGCGGCGGCGGCGGCGGCGGCGGTGGCGGCGGCGGCGGTGGCGGACATTTCGGGCCTCGCCTACGGCTCGGCCTCCTACTGGACTTTCCGCGACAGGGTGCGTGACGAGATCCGGCGCATCTGGAACGACTCCGAGAACAAGTCGGCGATCGCGCAGGCCGTCCAGCTGAACAACGCCGAAGGCATCGCCCTGCTCGGCAAGATGATCGACGCTGAGGTTCCCGCGTGATCTACTTCGCGCTCGCCATCGTGATCCTGGTCACGGTGGCGGCACTGTTCCTCTTCCTCGACCTGATGCGTGCCGCCCTGAGTAACAAGGTGCGCGTCGGCACCTTGGCCCTGATCTTCCGGTCGGTGGCGATCGCGATCCTGTCGACCATCGCCGTCTGGCTGTTCCCCATCACGGTCGCGGGCGGCGTGCTGCGGTGAACATGCTCATGCTGAGTGGGTTCCTCTTCGGACTGGGCGTCGGGATCCTGATCTGCGCCCTGGTCGGGCTGCTGCGCGTGCGCCACACGCGCCGGGCCGCGATCCGCACGGTGGTCGCGTGGATGAGGTCCAACGCCTACGTGACCATGGCCGACCGTGTCGCCCGAGCATTCGAGGTCGACCGATGACTCTCGACGACTACATCACGCTCGACTGCCGCGATGGCAACTGCAGCGCCTGCGAGACCTGCTCGCACCACTGCCACGCCGGTCTCCGCGTTCTCACGGTTCGTCAACCGTGGGCGGACGCGATCATCAACCTCGGCAAGGACGTCGAGAACCGCACCCGCAACATCGCTGGCGCCTACAAGGGACCTGTCGCGATCCATGCCGCTAAGCAGCTGCTCCCGATCGATGAGACCTTGGAAGCCGGGAAGTTCATCGGTGACCTGACCGGATACATGCCGCTCTTCACCATGCCGGCGGGTCGCGGCGCGATCCTCGGCGTGGTCGACCTGACCGAGACCCACCCGGAAAGCCGGTCCCACCCGTGCGACTGCTCCGACTGGGCCGAGATCGACCGGTGGCACCTCGTACTGGCGAACCCGCGTCCCCTCACCGAGCCGATCCCCTTCAAGGGCGCTCTCGGTCTGCGCCGACTGCCTGACGATGTCGCCGAGCAGGTCTGGGCGGCGGTGGCCGCATGATGGGTGCCCGCACACGCCTCGATACCGCCCTGACCCGTCTGGGCCTTGGTGAACCTGAGCTCTCGGACGGAAGCCATGAGCCGTCCGAGCCGATCACCGAAGGGGTGGGCACTCCTGATCCTGCCTCGCCCCCCGCGGTGATCGAGAGCGACCCGACCGAGGCTGGTTACCCCGGTCGGGTCGCTCAACCCCTCGACCTTGATGCGATCGAAGAGCGCGCAGCCGCACCGGCCACGCACCTCGACGTGGAGACCTCGCTCGGCATTGACCTGCCGGCACTGACCGGGGCGATCCGATCCGCTCTCGCGCTGCACCCCAAGACCAGAGTCCCGACGTCAGGATCGACCGACCCGAACCATGTCCCTTCCACCCGCACACTGTGCGGCCTTTGCCGCGACGGCTGGCCGTGTGGGACCGTCCTGGCACTGGGCGGGGGTAGCTGATGCCTCTCGTCCTCGAAAACGGCAACGTCGGACAGCTGACCTACACCGAGTTCCTCCGCGAGAAGGTCGCCTTCGACCGCTCGTTCGGATTCGACGTCGACGACGCCGACCTCTCGCCCCTGCTGAAGGATCACCAGAAAGCGATCGTGCGGTGGGCTGTCAAGGGCGGCCGGCGCGCGATGTTCGCCCGGTTCGGACTGGGCAAGTCCGTCATGCAGCTGGAGACCCTGCGGCTGATCCTGAAGCGACACGGCGGGGCGGCTCTGATCGTCGCACCGCTCGGCGTGCGGTCGGAGTTCATCCATGACGGTATCAACCTGCTCGACGGCATGGACGTGCGCTTCATCCGGCGCACCGACCAGATCGACCCGGATTGGTCGGGCATCTACGTCACCAACTACGAATCCGTGCGCGACGGCCGCCTCAATGTGGAGGGCTTCACCGCCGTCTCTCTCGACGAGGCCGCGGTGCTCGCCTCGTACGGCTCGAAGACCACACAGGAGATGCTCGCGCTCTTCGCTGAGGTCCCGTTCCGTTTCGTCGCCACGGCGACACCATCCCCGAACGAGCACCTCGAACTCATCAACTACGCAGGGTTCCTGGGCATCATGGACCGCGGCGCGGCTCTTACCCGGTTCTTCCAGCGCGACTCCACCAAAGCGGGTGAGCTCACGCTCTACCCGCACAAGCGGGACGAGTTCTGGCTCTGGCTGAACACCTGGGCGTGCTTCGTGCAACGGCCGTCCGATCTCGGATTCTCCGACGACGGCTACGTACTCCCGTCGCTCGAGGTGATTTGGCACGAGGTCGAGACCGACCTGGCCGGCACTCACATCGAGCGCGATGGCCAGGGGCGACTGTTCCGCGGCGGGGCGATGTCCTCCGTCGAGGCGTCGAAGGAGAAGCGCGACACCATCACCGAGCGCGTCGCCCGGGTCATGGCCATCATCGGCCAGGAGGTCGACGCGGCCCAGGTAGTCATCTGGTGCGATCTGAACGACGAGCAGTCGGCGGTCGAAGCCGCGTTGACGGCCGCCGGGCGCACGTTTTCGTCGGTCCATGGCGGGCTCTCCGACGATGAGGCAGAGCGACGTCTCGACGAGTGGCGCGACGGCGAGACGTACGCCCTGATCGGCAAGCCGGTGATGCTCGGCCAGGGCATGAACCTGCAGCAGGCGCACGTCGCCATCTTCGCCGGCGTGACCTACAAGTTCCGGCAGACGATCCAGGCCGTGCACCGCATCCATCGCTTCGGGCAGACGCACGCCTGCCGGGTGCATCTGATCCTCGCCGAGACCGAATCCGAGGTGCGCAACGTCTTGAAGGCGAAGTGGTCCGAGCACGACGAACTCACGGAGCGGATGTCGGACCTGATCCGCATCCACGGACTCAACTCCCTGTCGATCTCGCGCGAGCTCACCCGGTCGATGGGAGTCGAGCGCGAGATCGTGCAGGGCGAGTCGTTCACCCTCGCGCTGAACGACTGCGTGGTCGAGACACGCGACTTCATGCTCGCCTGCTCGGTCGACCTGATCGTGACCTCGATCCCGTTCGGCAACCACTACGAGTACTCGCTCAACTACGCCGACTTCGGCCACACCGACGACAACGATCACTTCTGGTGGCAGATGGACTACGCCACCCCGGAACTCTTCCGGGTGCTACGCCCCGGCCGGATCATGGCCGTGCACGTCAAGGACCGGATCCGGTACGGCAACGTCACCGGGACCGGGTTGCCAACCTCGGACCCATTCCACGCGCAGGCGATCGCCCACTACATGGGCCACGGCTTCGACTACCTCGGCATGATCACCGTCACCACCGACGTCGTGCGCGAGAACAACCAGACCTACCGCCTCGGCTACTCCAAGATGCTGCAGGACGCGTCGGTGATGGGGGTCGGGTCGCCGGAGTACATCATCCTGCTGCACAAGCCACAGACCGACCGGTCCAAAGGGTGGGCCGACCAGCGCATCGAGAAGCTCTCGCGGGAACGCCAACGCGAGGGCATCAAGGCCGAGTACTCGCTCGCACAGTGGCAGATCGACGCCGACGCGAAGTGGCGCTCGTCGGGCGACCGCCTGCTGTCCATCTCTGAGATCGTCGCCCTCGACCCGGCGACGCGCGACCGCGTGTTCGGCACCCAGTACCTGGAGCGCGTGTACGACTTCCACGGTCACGTGGCCCTCGCCGAAGCGCTGCAGGAGAAGAATCTGCTGCCGTCGACCTTCGCCTCCATGAGTCCGCCCGTCGACTCTCCCTGGATCTGGGACGACATCAACCGGATGGCCACCCTGAACGGCGAGCAGTCCTCCCGGAACCTGGAGTTCCACATCTGCCCGCTCCAGTTCGACATCGTCGAGCGCCTGATCGGCCGATACTCCACCGAGGGCGAGCTCGTGCTCGACCCCTTCTCCGGGCTCGGCACCGTGCCGCTCTTCGCCCGCCGCATGGGCCGCGTCGGCTACGGCGTCGAGCTCAACCCGACCTCGCACCGTGACGCCGTCATGTATCAGGCGGAGGAAGACCGCAAGGGCTCGATCCCCACCCTCTTCGACCTGGTTGGCGCCGAGGAAGAGAGGGCCGCGTCGTGACGCACGAACTGATTGGCCACAAGATCGTCACAGGTCGTATCTATGCCCACATCGCTCGGGTGTTCGACGAGGGCACCTTGGTGCTTCAGCCGCTCGTCAGCGGCCCGAACACCGGCAAGCACGTCGGCCAGTTCCGCGAGCAGCCCATCTGCAAGGGCATGAGCGGGCGCACCTGGCGCCACTCTTCGATGACGAACAGCCCGGAGCAGGTCCAGCGGGACCACGCCCGAATGGTCGAGGAGGACTCGAACGGTTTCGCGGACCTCGCCCAACCGCCCGGATACGAGCCGTGCGAAGAGTGCTCGGTGCTGTACCTCGCCGACCAGGTAAAGGCGGCCCTGTCGTGATCAGTGTGGATATCAGTGACGGTCGCGCGCTGATCCACGTCGTTTCCGGTGCGCTCGATGTGACCTACGAGGTGAAGCCCGGCGTCGTCTACTCGCGCGCAGGCATCGCGAGCAACGGTTTCGTCCTCGACCTCGTAGGCATCGACCGCGACCAGTTCAGGGCACCCTACGTCTTCGGCGCCCACGACTTCGAGACCGTGGTCTGCCGTGCGATGTCTAAGGCTCGCCACCTTGAACGTGCATGGCGGAAGACGTCGCCTCGCGAGGTGACCGCCGCATGAGCGTCACCTTCACCGACTTCTTCTGCGGCTTCGGCGGATCGTCCCAGGGCCTCACCGAGGCGGGCCTGACCTTGAAGTGGGCGGCCAACCATTGGGATCGCGCGATCGAGACTCACTCGGCCAACTTCCGCGACGCCGACCACTTCCAGGGCGACATCTCCGGATTCGACATGCGCCGGGTCCCGGCCGCCGATATGGCGTGGATGTCACCCGAGTGCACCTGGCACTCCCCGGCAGGCGGGCGCAAGAAGCTGCGCGCCGAGCTCGACCTGTTTGACGACTACGTCGCCACCGATGGGGGAGAACGGTCGCGCGCCACCATGTGGGACGTCATCCGGGCCGCCGAGGCGAAACAGTTCAAGGTCCTGATCGTTGAGAACGTCGTCGAGGTGACAACCTGGCCGCTGTTCGACGACTGGCTGCACTCGATGGAGTCCCTCGGCTACGAGCACCAGATCGTGTGCGTCACCGCTGCGCACATCGGAGGCGACCTGAATCCGTACGCCCCGCAGTGGCGCGACCGGATCTACGTGGTCGAGCCGTACGTGCTGCCTGCCGCCGCGGCGATCGACTGGTCGGACCTCGGGATCCGCATCTCCGACCGCGATAAGCCTCTCGCACCAGCGACCATGCGCCGCATCGAGGCGGGCATCCGGATGTTTTCCCGCCCGATCGTCACCGCCGCGGCCGGGCAGACATACGACGCCGCCAGCGAAGGGCACCCCCGGTCCTTCTATCGCGTCGCGCCCGCCGACAGTGCACCGCTCGACACGCGCATGACGACCGGCGGCGATGGCGTCGCCGTTCCGCCCTTCATGGCGAGTGTGAACCACGGCGAGGACGCCCATGGGCGGTCGTACCTCCCAGACGAACAGCCGCTGCCGACGCGGTCTACCAAGATCGGAGACGGTCTTGTCGTCGCTCCGTTCTTGAGCCGCCAGTACAACTCCCGCACGGGAGCAGAGGGCAACGCGGAGCACCTCAACACCGGCACCGACGATGAGCCGCTGCACCCGATCACCGCCAGCGGTGGAGGAAATCACGCTCTTGTGTCGCCTCCCATGATCGTTGCTGGCTACGACCATCAGGGCGGCGATGCGCGACGGGTGAAGCCAGCCTTCGGAGCGCCCCTCGGAACGGTCGTCGCGAACGGGCGCGGGCATCACCAGCTGGTGGTCCCGCCGATGATTGCGGACCTGCATGGAACCGGGACGGCGCGCTCCGTTGAGAATGATGCGCTCGGCGCGATCACGGCTGGCGGCAACCACCATGGGCTCGCGACTCCCGAAGGCGCATTCATCCAGAAGCATCACGGCGGTCTGGACTATGCCGGCGTGGAGCACATGGTCAAGGGCGTTGACGAGCCCCTGCCGTCGATCGTGGCCCGCGCAAACGTGTCGTTGGTCATCCCGTACCGCCGCGGCCGTGCAGCCCGCGCAGTCGAGGGGCCGTTGCCTACCATGACCACCTCAAACACCACGGCGATCGTCGAGCCCGACTTCACTGCAGCCGAGCTCGAAGAGATCGTGCAGGGTTCCCGGTTCCGGATGCTCGGCCCGCGCGAGCACCTCCGTGCGCAGCGCTTCCCCGACAGCTACATCGTCAAGGGCAACAAGTCCGAGCAGACGAAGGGTGCTGGCAACGCCGTCGCCTCGAATGTTGCTCATTGGCTTGGCACCATCGTTCTCGCCGCGCTCGGCACCCCCGCGGAGCGTGCCGCATGATCGGCCCGAAGCTCGAGCGGCCGACCGCGGCCGAGGGCCGCGCAGCGCGCGCTGCCGTGCGCAAGCGCTCAGGTGGCATCTGCGAAGGCTGCGGCAAGCACCCGGCGACCGATCAGCATCACCGCCTCTACAAGTCCCGCCTGGGCTATGCGCTCGACACGGAAGACAACCTCCTGGATCTCTGCGGCGGCGCGAGTGGCCTGGCCGGCGGCAACCACTCCGGATGCCACGGAGTAGCCCACACGCTCATCGGCGAGCACCTGGGCTGGTCGGTCAAGTCCGGCAATGATCCCGCGGAGGTCCCCGTCTTCCATAAGGCCACCATCACATGGACTCTCAGCGGTAAGCCGATCCTCCCCGCGCTGGCGATCGACCTGCTCGTCGCGCTCGGTCAGCTGCGCCAGGGGGTGTCCGCCTGATGATGTGGCGTCAATCCTTCCGCGCCGATCCGGCCGCCGCAGCTATCGCCGACCGGCACTACAACCGTCAGTCAGTCGGCTCCGCGCAGTTCGTACCGCCTGGACGCTGCGTCGTTCTGGTCGCGGATGAAGCGGTGTGGGTGACCTCGTGGCCGTTCGCCGAATACGTGAAGCATGCCTGGGCGGGGGCGTGGATGAACACGCTCTTCAGGCGCGAGGGTGGCGAACTCGCCTCCGAGATGATCCGGGCGGCTGTGGCCGCAACGCGGTGGACCTGGCCGGTCGTACCTGAGGGCGGGATGGTGACATTCGTGGATGCATCGAAGGTGCGCCACAAGCGCGATCCTGGCCGGTCGTACCTGAGGGCGGGATTCCAGCGCGTCGGAGAGACCAAGGGTGGGCTGCTGGCGTTCCAGATGTTGGCCGGCCAGATGCCTGCTGCCGAGCCGCCTCTGGGTGCTCTCGAGCCCATGTTCGAGGTGGTCTGATGCCTCGCGACCCGCGTCCCTACGTGACCTACCCGGTGGGCTACACCGACCACCCGCGCCTCGCCCTGCTGTCCGATTCGGCCTTCCGGGTGTTCCACCTGATGAACGACTACTCGCGCGAATACGGCCTCGACGGCAAGTTCACCTTCGAGATTGCGAAGCGCTGGCCGAAGCGGGCGCTCAGCGAGCTCACCAAAGGGATCGACGACCGTCCTCTGGTTCTAGTCACCGAAACCGGCTACTTCATGCGCTCGTACGACGAGCACCAGCTGACCACCGCCGACATCGAGGCGATGCGTGCACAGAAGTCAGCCGCGGGAGCGAAGGGTGGCAGAGCGAAAGCGGCTGCTAGGCGAAACGCTGGCGAATCTGTAGCAGGTGCTAGCTCTGAGGGCTGGCAGAACGTAGCAAAGTCAAAGTCAAAGTCAGAGTCACAGTTAGAAGACAAGACAGACCAACCACACGACTCAGAGGTCTCTCACGTAATACCCGCGCGAGCCGATCTGACCGATTCGGAGTTCTTGGCTGAGTCGGCGAGCAGGCTCGGCATCAAGAGCCTCTTCCGCGTGCTGGTCGCCTTCGAGCAGGTCGTAGGTCAGATCGTGACCGACACCGACATTGCGATCGCAGTTGATGTGGCGGGCGCCGTGCTGGACCTCTCGACGGATCACGTCCGCTACCCCGAGGCGTACCTCGAGCGAACGGTCAAGGACTCACCCGAGACCGTGCGCACCGAGTGGACCCGGATCTCAACCACTGCGCCGAAAGCGGTGCCCGCATGACCTGGGAACTCGAGATCGAGGACGGTCTCACGAATGGTCAGTGGATGATCCTCCGTGCCCGCACGCAGCGTGTGCTCGCCGAGGCTCAGGCGGACCAGGTCGAGCGACAGTTCCAGGTCGACATGCTCGGCCTCGACTTCCTCGATGCACTCGAGTGGTTCGCCGCGCACCCGTTCCCGATGACGCCTTCGGAGTTCCTGATCGAAGAACTCCGCGCCGCGCGCGCCGCCGGCTTCCATCCGGACCACACGCACCTCGCCCAACCGCGTGCGGTGGTGCGACCGAAGAAGTACATCCCGACCGCCGTGCAGCTGCGCATCGCGATGGCAGTACTCGACAAGCAGTCCAACTCGAAGAAGGAGAAAGTCCATGGTTGAACTCATCCGGGGATCGGAAGGTCACGGCTTCCAGCTGGGGCCGAATCTGTACCTGTACGCCGGTCCGGGTCAGCGGGGTCAGAAGCTGCCCGTGCTCGCCATCAAGGGACCACGCGACAAGAAGGATGTCGTGCTCGCGGACTTCCGCAACTCGACGGCGGCGGCCCGGTTCATCAACGAACTGCAGGCAACCCTCGACAGCGCGGCCTCGCTCCGTGTGGGACCGGCGGCGCCCGAGCTCACCGAAGAGCAGGCCGCGGAGGTCGCGAGGTTCGGACTCGACACGCCACCGACCGCCGAGGAAGAGGCCGACCGACTGCGCCTCATCGCCGCCGAGATGGGCCTTGCTGTCGACGTCGTGACCGATGAGGCGGTCGCCTGATGTACGGGTACGACCTGATCCGCGCCGAGCGCATCCGCCAGGTGGTCAGCGAGGACTACTCCGCAGCGCACGACAAAGGCCACGAGGACGAACTCGCGCTGGCGGCAGCCTGCTACGCGCTCGTCAACGTCAGCGGCGGCACGCACCTCGAGACCCTGTCCAACGGGGTGCCGTGGCTCTGGCCGTGGGAGAGCGGGCATTGGAAGCCGCGTGACAAGAAGCGCGACCTGGTGCGCGCGGGCGCTCTGATCGCCGCCGCGCTCGACGCGATCCTCGCCGCCGAACCCCCCACGCCCGCATCGACCACCGAAGGGATTCCGCGATGAAGCAGGAGACCAAGCGCCTGATGAACTGGGCGTCGATCATTGAGCCCGACACGCTCGAACAGGCGAAGCGGACGAGCGAGATGCCGTTCATCTTCCCGCACCTGGCGTTGATGCCCGATGCCCATCTCGGCAAGGGCGCCACGGTCGGATCGGTGATCCCGACGATCGGCGCGATCATCCCCGCCGCGGTCGGTGTCGACATCGGGTGCGGCATGATCGCCGTGCGCACCCAGTGGAACGCCGACGAGTTCCGCAGCGTGGTCGACCTGTCGTATCTGCGCCGCTCGATCGAGGCTCGCGTGCCGTTGTCGGCCGGCCACTACAACACCGAGGTGCCGTCGTTCATGGGCGGGTCGGAGCGGATCGCTGAGCTCGAAGATGCCGCTACGCGCGCGCAGTTCAGCCCCGACGAATATGCCGGCAACTGGCGTCTTCAGCTGGGCACGCTCGGATCCGGGAATCACTTCATCGAGGTCACCGCCGACGAGGAGGATCGCGTCTGGCTGTTCCTGCACTCCGGATCTCGCGGCGTCGGCAACAAGATCGCCGTGCACCACATCCAGGTTGCTCAGGAGCAGATGCGGCGCTGGTGGATCGACTTGCCCGACCCGGACCTCGCCTACCTGGTCGAGGGCACCGACGAGTTCTGGGCCTACATCCGGCAGCTGCGCTGGGCGCAGAAGTTCGCCCTCCTGAACCGCGAAGAGATGATGGCCCGCGTCATCGGCCAGGTCGAACTCATCACCGGAATCGATGTCGAGGTGAGCCAGCAGGTCAACTGCCACCACAACTACACCGAGCGCGAGACCCACTTCGGCAAGGAGGTCTGGTTGTCCCGGAAGGGCGCCATCGACGCGTCCAAGGGCACGCCCGGTCTGATCCCTGGATCGATGGGAACCGCGTCGTACGTCGTCGAGGGGCTCGGCAATGCGCTCGCGCTGAACTCGTCCCCGCACGGCGCTGGGCGCGAGTACTCGCGTTCCGCCGCGCGGAAGGCCTTCACACATGAGCAGTTGGTCGAGTCGATGGCCGGGATCGAGTGGTCCGGCTCGGATGCATTCCGCGACGAAATCCCCGCGGCGTACAAGCCGATCGATCAGGTCATGGCTGACGCGAGCGATCTGGTCACTATCAGGCACACCCTGCACCAGCTGATCAACGTGAAGGGCGACTGATGCCCCTCAAGGTCTCCAAGCAGCTGACAGTCCCGCTCGAGTACGCCACCGACGCGACCGCGATCCTCGGCAAGCGCGGATCCGGGAAGACCAACACCGCGGTGGTGTTCGTCGAGGAGATGCTCACCGCGGGCCTCCCGGTCGTCATCGTGGACACGGTCGGCGTTTGGTGGGGCATCCGCTCGTCGGCCGACGGCAACAAGGCCGGATTCGATGTCGTGATCTTCGGCGGGGAACACGGCGACGTGCCGCTCGAAGAGAAGTCGGGCGTGATCATCGCCGACGCGATCCTCGACAACGGACTGTCGGCCGTCATCGACACATCGGGTCTCGGGAAGGCCGCGAGCAAGCGGTTCCTCCTGGCATTTGTGATGCACATCTACCACCGGAAGGCGAAGGACCGCACCCCCTTGCATGTCGTCTTCGATGAGGCCGACGAGCTAGCACCGCAGAAGCCCGACTCTCGGTCGGGCCCGGAGGGCGTGATGCTCCTGTCGGCGATGGAGGACTTCGTGCGCCGCGGTCGCTCCCGTGGTCTCGGCTGCACGCTCGTGACGCAGCGGCCGGCCGTGCTCAACAAGGATGTGCTCACCCAGGTCGAGACTCTTATCGCGATGCGCATGACGGGCACCTTGGACATCAAGGCGATCGACGATTGGACACGGGCGTCCGCAGCTGAGGACGAGGACGCCGCCACCGTCAAGGCAACGCTGCACAAGCTCGAAACGGGCACCGGGTGGGTGTGGTCGCCGCAATGGCTCAACATCTTTGAGCGCGTCACCTTCCGGGAGCGGACCACGTTCGACTCGTCAGCGACCCCGAAGATCGGCGAAGTCCGGCAGGAGCCAAGGGCGCGCAAGGAGATCGACCTCGCGAAGCTCGGCGAGAAGATCGCTGCGACCGTCGAGCGCGCGAAAGCCGACGACCCCAAGGAGCTCCGGGCGAGGATCTCAGAACTTGAACGGGCGCTCCGTGAAGCGCCATTGCAAGTGGTCCCGGAGACGCAGGTGGCCGAGGTATCGGTGATCACCGATGAGGATCGCGCGTACCTGTCACAGCAGACCAACTTCATCCATCAGGCGGTCCTCGACCTGATGCGCACCGCCGTGGCCGACGTCGCGAACGCTGCCGATCGGATCGTCGGCGCGGTCAGCGCCGCCACGCCGAGTCCGTCGGCACCTCCGCCGGTTGCCCCGCGGCGCAGCGTTGAGCGTGCCAAGGCCACCCCGCCGCCTGCACCGACCGGCGCTGCGACAGTGCAGCGTGTGGGCGCTGCCGATGGCGACGTCGAGCCGAGAAAGTTGGCCAGGTCCGAGCGTCTGGTACTCACGGTCTTGGCCCAACGGGGCGAGCAGACGCAGCAGCAGGTCGCGATGCTCACCGGATACGCGGTCAACGGTGGCGGGTTCAACAACGCGCTCGGCGCGCTGCGATCGGCGGGGATGCTGGAAGGCACGAAGAGCGGTCTCCGTGCGACCCAGAGCGGCCTGGATGCGCTTGGTGCGTTCGAGCCGATGCCGACCGGTCAAGCGTTGATCGACTTCTGGCTGAGCAAGTTCGGCAAGGCCGAGCGACTGATCTTGGAGTACTTGATCGGCGTCTGGCCAGAACCGGCGAGCCGGGATGACATCGCGGCGGCGACGGGCTACGAGCCGAACGGCGGTGGCTTCAACAACGCCATCGGGAAGCTCCGCACACTGACGCTCCTGAAGGGTGAACGCGGCCAGCCGATCACCGTCACCGACGAACTCGGGGAGGCGCGCGATGCCTGATCTCGACCTCGATGCGATCGAAGCCCGCGCGAACGCCGCGAGCCCGATGCCCTGGGCGTTCTACGACGACGACCTCTGGCGTGGAGTGACCGCCGAGCAACTCGCGGCCTATGACGCCGCCGCCGAGCGCGGCGACGATCCCGAATGGCCCGGAGGAGCAGACCAGGTTTTCCACGGCGACCCCAAGGTCGTCGAAGATGCCGAGTTCGTCGCCCACGCTCGCGGGGACGTTCCGGCGCTGACCGCCGAAGTGCGCCGTGCGCACGCCCTGATCGTGAAGCTCTGGAAGGTCGCCAACCCGACCGACTACCCGGTGCACGACGCGATCCGACAGGCCGGCTACGGCTCGATGATCTTCGAGGCCTCACGATGACGGCCCCGCAGCGAGTCCAGATGTCGCGCCAGCATGCCTGGCGCGCAGAGCATCCGACCGCCGTCATTGTGGACCGCACCACCGCTTGGGGAAACCCGATCCGGATCCAGGCCGGGACGTTCGTGCGCGCGCCGAGTCAGGCGGCGTGGGGCGTGCGTCAGGTTGATACGGCCGTTGAAGCGGTCGAGCTCTTCCGCCAGTGGATGACCGGGGAGATCGAGGTCAGCGGCGCGACTCGCCCCAACCTCGGCTACCTCCGGGGCCAGGACCTCGCGTGCTGGTGCGCGCCGGACGCCGCCTGTCACGCGGATGTGCTGATCGAGTTGGCGAACGCATGAGCCGGCCGAGCACCCCACCGCAGACGACGCCGACGGGCGGCAAGCGCCTCACGGTGAAGCGCGCCTGCGACCGCTGCGGGCGCGAGCTCGGTGACGCCACCAGGGAGGAATTGGAGGCGGCGATCGTTGGACCGCTTCCGTCGGTGGTTGCCGAGTGCGGGTGCCTCGCCGCGGACGCCGCGATCGCCGCCCTCGAAGGCCACCACATCGCGATCCTCCTGCCGTACCCGGAACCCCACTGGGAGTGCTGGTGCGGTGCCGACCTTGGCGACAAGGCAATGACCGACGTTGCCGCACTCACCCCTCACCACGTGCTTCTCGCTCGGGAAGCCGTCTTCATCACGATCAACAAGGAGCCCTGAATGACAAGAAGCAAGCCGCAGCGCCGCACCGGCGCGGGCGCCCGCATCAACGCCGACAACATCTGGGTGTACCGGGTCATCGTCGTCCTCGTGGTCGCTGCCGGCCTGTCCGGCGTGATCATGTCGTGGTCGGGTCAGCTGTACGTGGCTGCCTGGTTCCAGCTGCCGCCCGAGTTCTCGTGGACGGTCCCCGTTGCCTTCGACATCCCGATCGCCACGCTGGCGCTGTCGTCGCTGGCCATGAAGTCCCGGGGGCGTGAGGGCACCGCGTTCTGGTTCACTGTCCTCGCCATTGTCTTCACCGTGATGTCGTCGGCGGCGAACTTCCTCTACGTGTCATCGCACTCGCACCTCGCCGACTATCAGGCCTGGACCGGAGCGGTCGGGAAGGCCGCGGCACCGTTCATCACCTTGGTGATGTCGGAAGTGCTCGGTGCTCTGGTGACCAGGCCGGCAGGTGAGCGCGGGCTGCTGGCGAAGCGCACCGCCGAGTTGAAGGCGGTCAAGACCGAGCTCGCGAAGCTTCGCAAGACACCGCGACCGGTGCCGACCGTCCAGCCGGTCCCGACCCCGACTGCACACCGACAGCCCGACGTGCCGCTCGAGACGAGCTTCGAGACTGTCGGGAGGACCGCCTGATGGGCGCGTGGATCGCGGGCGCCTGGGGCGTCTGCCTGTTCGTCATCGTCTGCATCTTCGCGGTCATCCTGATCGTGCTGCTCGGCCTCATCATCAAGTGGGCGGTCGTCACGTTCCGCGACATGGGGCGCGGCGACGACACGGCGCGCCCGAAGAAGTCGAACGTCACCCCGATCATGCGCGGCAAATAGGTGGCCGCGGTGGACGAGGACCCGGAGAAGCTGCACGAGGATGCCGTCGCGGCGTTCGAGAAGTACCTGCTCGCGCGCCTCGAGCTCGACTTCGCGATCAACTGCGACGTCGCCGGTCCAGAGCAGTGCACTCGTGAAGCCGAGTGGTGGGGCGTGTGCAAGAACTGCAACCTCCCGTTCTTCTGGTGCTCGCCCCATCACGACTCCCAGTCCATCGCCGCCGCAACCTTCGGCGTCACGATCCGATGCTCCGGCTGCGGATCGTTCGGCCCCCTTCCGCTTGTCTTCACGCTCGGTCTGCTGAGGAGCCCCGCATGAACACCACGATTCGACTCTCGTACGACCGCGCCGTGAAGAAGGGCACCGAGAACGACCCCAACCCGGAGATCCTGCCGGCAGCGCGCGGCCACTTCTCGGAGCCATTCTTTCGCCGCACACGCTTCGCGCTCGAACTCGCGCCCGGACTGGTGCAGCACATCGCCAGCCTCCGCGACGCTGCGGGAGGCGGGGCAGAGCGGGTGCAGACCACGAAGGAGATGCCGTTGCCGTTCAACGCGCAGGCATGGGACGACGCGAACGAGGTGTACAAGAACCTCGTCTACTGGTCGGTCGTCTTCGCCGGCATGCTGCGGCTCAGCCCTCCCTCACCGGCGCGACGTTCGTGGCGCGCATCCGACGACCGCGTCATCGGCTTGCCGGCGAACATCAGCCCTACCGACTCCCGCTACGTCGTCGGCATCATCGGTCTCTGGTTGCGCACGCAGCTGGAACCGATCATGCACCTCCGCGCCGACGAGGTCATGGAGTTCCACGAGCAACTCGGCGACGTGTTCCGCCTGTCTGCGCGCTGGCCGCAGCGTGACCGTGCGACCTGGTCGAAGCTGCCCTGCCCATGGTGCGGCGGCCGTCTCGCGGTCTACCCGCCCGAGGTCCTGGGCGCTGAGCGAATGGCGGTGTGCGAGGGATGCACCCGCTCGCTCACGCAGGAGGAGTTCGACGCCAACGTCGACCGTGTCGCAACAGCCACCAAGGAGGCGCAGAAGCTCGTGATCAAGCACGGACGCAACATCCCGGGGGAGTGGCGACTGTGACCGGCTGGGCGGCGGTCGTTCTCGTGTGCGGCGGCCTGGCAGCAGAGTGCATTGTCGCGCTGCTGATCCTCGCCGTCGATGCGGTGCGGGAGGGCCGTCGTCGCAAGGTGTGGCAGAACGCACTCCGTCTCGCTGTGGTCGTCCCCGACCTGGTGGAGCAAGTGGCCGTGGAGACGGCTGGGGTTGAGGACCCCACGGATCTGATCGCATCCGTCGCCGAGCATGTCGCCTCCATCGACGAGCTCCCTCACGACGCGCTCGTTGAGATCGCCCTGGCGAACGAGAACAAGGACATCGACCATGCCGCCGAGATGGAGGAACTCCGCACCGACGCAGTGTCTCTCATCGCTGAGGTGATCGTGCAACGTGACGCCGAGCACACCGAGGTGATTCGCCAGACCAGGGCGAAGCGTCGCCATTGGTCGACCGTGAAACGACTGAAGGGAACCGCATGACCAACCATCTCCGCCGGATGCAGACCCGGTCGCGGTTGATGACCGGCACCGATCCGATCCGGCACAACGAGATCGTCGCGCTGAACCGGCGCTACCGGAGGCTGTCCCGGGAGATGCGCCGGGCAAGTCTCATGCTCCGTCGGGTCGGTCGCGCCGCCGGCATCGCGGCGAAGCAGATGAGCGAGGCGTTCCATGGGTGACGGACTCGCGTGCACGCGCCGGCCGCGGGCGCGCAAGACGCACATGTGCGAGGAGTGCGGTCGCACCATCGAGGTGGGCGAGATTTACGTGCGCTACGCCGGAACTTGGGAGGGAGACTTCTTCACGAACGTCGCCTGCTCCCAGTGTGCCGCTCTCCGGAGTCGTGTGCGGACGATGGACGACTACTACTTCGAGAGCTACTACGGCGGTCTCTCCGAATGGATCGCCCAAAGGTTGTGGGTTGAGGTCAGGTGGAAGCAGGATGACCCCCAGCTGATTCCATTCCTGCGCCTGGTCGCGGGCTTCGAGAACAAGTGGCGCACTCGGGCCGGGACGACCTGGCCCGGCTTAGAAGACGATGTTATGGCGATGGCATCATGAACGACCTCGTGGACCCGAACCAGATCGAACTGATCGTGGGTGCCCGCCGGCATTCGGTGAAGCACCTCGGCCGCGTCGTCACCGCGACCCAGACGACCTACATCCTCCACTCGCAACTGTGCCTCCAGCGCGGCGAGGACCTGCGCGAGTGCGTTTTCTCCCGCGCCATGGATGAGGGATTCGACCTGGCCGAGTTCGAGGCTTTCACCGACCGTCCCATCGTGATGGCCGTGGATTCGCAGGGCGTCCTCTGCCCGGCCGAGATCGCCCGGATCCGGGAGGATGCGCCTGCCTACTTCACGTCGGGAGAAGCGATCATCTATCTGGATGCCGACGGTTCCGCGCTATGACCATCGCCGACGCCTTGGTCTCCCTCGATGGTCGCTACCGGTACCGACTAACCCGCGAATGGGATGCCGCCACCAAGAAGATGACGTTCGTGATGCTCAACCCAAGCACTGCCGACGCGACGTTGGATGACCCGACGATCCGCCGCTGCATGGGCTTCGCCAAGCGCGACGGCTTCGGTGGCATCTACGTCGTCAATCTGTACGCCTTCCGCGCAACCGATCCGAAGGACATGAAGCGGGCCATCGACCCGGTAGGCTCCGAGAACGACATGAGGCTCCGCTTCGCGTTCCGCCGCGCAGCCGAGCAACGCGCTCCGATCGTCGCAGCATGGGGCACTCACGGTGATCCGCACCGCGTGCGTCAAGTGCGGGCGTCGATTGACGAGGCCGGCGCGGACGTGTACTCGCTCGGGACGACCAAGGATGGCCACCCGAAGCACCCTCTCTACATCAGGGCCGACCAACCGCTGGAGCCGTACCGATGAGTCGCCGCCGTGAGCGTGCTCACCCGTGCCCCACCCCGAACAAGGATCGGCACGGTAACGTCGACCGAGCTCGCCTTGCCGCCATCTCGATCTGCCTTCGCTCGGGCGACACGCTCTACGGCTACCGCTGTCCCGCGGGCCCACACTGGCACGTCACCTCGCGCGCCTCCTGGGACGGGAATCAACACCTTCTGCTCGCACGCAGCCGAGTGCCCGCTCTCATCCGTGACACGGCACTGGCCGCGCATTGATGGGGCAGCGGCAGATGGCGCGTGTAGCTAGAGCCTTCCGCCAGCATCCCGAGACTGTGCCTGAGGATCGCTTCGAGTGGGTCGAACGCGGAGCGCGGGTGCGGTGCGTGCTGTGCAGTCGAGTCGGCTACGGCTACGCTGGCCGCCGGCCGGATCCCGCCGCGCGAGACTTCGCCGGTCACTTAATGCAGAGCCCTTGGTCTCCCTGGCAGATTAGGTGCCTACTCGACCACCCATGGCCATGCTCGTGCGGACTCTCGTTCATCACCTTCCGTGATCTCTGGGCGCACATCGGAGCACCTCGCCCGCCTGGATGGGGCCGCATCGGAGACCATCGCCCCAGTCTTGCGTGCGAGTGGACTCCGCGCGACACGCCGCATTCAATACCTGTGGATAACCCTGTCTGAGGGGCACGCCAAGGTACGCTAATCGCGAGGGATTCAGTGGCTCAGCCGCTGGGTCCCTTCGGTGTTTCCAAGGGCACCGCTTGCGCAGGGATTCCTTTTCCCCGAGTTCGCGTCGCCGGTGAGCGAGCGCCACACCGGCGGGGCGCCGACTGAGTACTCCACCTCCTCTTTTGGCGCCCCCTTCGTCTTCCCCGCCCTGCCACACACAGTCCTACGAGACACCGGGCAGCGAGTCTGGGGAACCTTCAGCGGCCACCCCGCCGCAATCTGCTCCCTCGCGCGATGCGAGGTAGACGGGCGCGATGCCCGTTGAGCGAAAGGGGCATCATGCCCAAGGAACAGATCAATACCCCGGCGACACGAGTCATCACCCTGATCGATGACGGCAAACCCGGCAGCAGTTACGCGATGGGCTGGCCCGAGTTCGGGCACGAACTCCGCCCCGGTGAGACCTTCGAGCACACTCCAATCCTGTGGCTCGGATGGAGCCGCGGACCCGAGGGGCTCGACGACGAGGACCTGGTCTTCTACGTCGATATCGCAGAGGACGAGATCCTCCGCACCGCCGAGATGATCAAGTACAACCGGTCACTCCCCATCGGCGCGATCAAGCACGACGTCGAGCCGATGTGGACCTTCTCGTCGGTGGTGCTCAAGCGCAAGGAAATGCTGAGCCTGATCCGCACTGCACGTCGCGCAATGCACGCCGTCTTCGGCGCGGACGAGTAACCGCTTCGGGCGGCCGGTACCTGCGTGCATTGATCCGCTCAGCCCCGGCCGCCCGAACACCCCAGGAGACCACCATGACCAAGCTCACCGCCGAGCGCGCCTACGGGTGGATTCCCGACATCCCCGACCAGCGCGACCACATCGTGCGCCTCACCGCGCCGATCGCACTGCCCGACCACGTCGACCTGCGCCCCACCATGCCCCCTGTCTACGACCAGGGACAGCTGGGCTCCTGCACCGCCAACGCGATCGGTGCCGCGTTCGACTTCGAGCGCCACCTGCAGGGCCACCCGTTCCTCACCCCATCGCGCCTGTTCATCTACTTCAACGAGCGCACCGTTGAGCACACGGTCAAGACCGACTCGGGCGCCCAGATCCGCGACGGCATCAAGACCACGAAGACGTACGGCGTCGCAGCGGAGAAGCTGTGGCCGTACGCGATCGCCAAGTTCACGGTGAAGCCCCCTGCCCCCGTGTTCAAGGCAGCGCTGAAGAACCAGGCCGTCGAGTACGCGCGCGTGCCCCAGGCGGTCGAGTCGATCCAGCAGGTCCTGGCCGGCGGCCGGCCGATCATCATCGGCTTCACCGTCTACGAGTCGTTCGAGTCGCAGGCCGTCGCGCAGTCGGGCGTCGTCCCGCTGCCCACCCCCGGCGAGGCGGTGCTCGGCGGCCACGCTGTCCTGATCGTCGGGTACGAGACTGTCGCCGGTCAGCTGCGCTGGATCGTTCGCAACAGCTGGGGAACCGGCTGGGGAGACAAGGGCCACTTCCACATCCCGGCCCGCTACTTCACGAACCCGAACCTGGCGTCTGACCTCTGGGTCATCAAGAGCGTGGAGGTGTGACCGTGGCCAAGACGCAGCCAGGTCTGTCGATGTCGCGCGCGCTCCTGCACGAGACCATCACTGCGACCGACGAGAAGGGCAAGCCCGTCAAGGGCGAGGACGGCAAGCCGATCACCTTCGAGGGCGGCTACCTGATCCCCGACGACAAGCTCACCGACCTCGAGCATGTCGAGCGCGACTACGGCTTCACCTTCGGCGTCCCCGAGGTGCACGAATCCGCCGGCGGCGCGAAGGGCCTCGCGGTCGCATGCACGAACCAGGACTGCGCCCGCGTCAACCGCCTGGTCCAGCTGCACGACGACACGGTGCTCCCGGTCAACTGCGGCGAGTGCGGACGGCTGCTGTACTGCGCGCACCCGGACACGCTCCCGGTCACTCACCACGAAGGCGACCTCGCTCACCCGCGCCGTGTCACCCGCGAGGTGTGCGTGGTGTGTCAGACCGAGGTCTCCCGCAAGGTCGAGGACCTGCCCGCGATCTCGATCGAGCACGTCCCACTGCACCTGTTCGCCGGACTCGACCTGGACGCCGCGGCGACCGCCGCACAGGATTCGCTCCGGGCGGCCAAAGCCGCCGAGGGCATGGAGTGAGACTCCGCCCCATCGACCGCATGGTCTTGATCGTGGTCGCCGCGGTGCTGTGCGCCGGGTTCCTCGTTGCGGCCACGGGGGTCGCAGCAGCCGCCATCATCCACTGACCGGAGAGCCCGGATGTTCAACCTCACCGACGTGCAGGGCAACCTGATCCTGATGCGCGACGGGACCCCGTTCGTGTACTCGAACCGGGACCTCGCACGTGCGGGACGCGGGATCCTGCAGGGCGCGCTCAAGATCGGACTGCGAATCGTGGACGCGCGATGAGACAGGCTGCGCTCAGCCGCCGCGAGCTCGTCGTGCTCGCCATGTACGTGAACGGCGCGTGCGCCTCGGAGATCAGCGGCTACCTCAGCATCTCGATTGAGACCGTCAAGGGCTACATCAAGCGCGGCATCCAGAAGTACCGCGAGATCGGGTTCGTCGGCCCCAGCGACAAACTCAGCCTGGGCGTCCTCCTGAACGCCGAGCCGCGCACCTGGTTCCTGTCGGGCTACCAACTCACGCGGAGGAGGTCCGCCGCATGACCGCAGTCGCGCAACTGATCGGCGAAGACTCCGACGAGCTCAAGTGGTGGTGCCCCGGCTGCGAGTCCATCCACGTCGTACCGGTGAACCAGCAGGGCGGCTGGGAATGGGACGGCAGCCTCGACGCGCCGACCATCAGCCCTTCGATCCTCGTGATGTCGCACCGGGCGCTGATCGACACCGAGCTTCAGGAGCCCGCCCTCACCAACGAGGCGAACATCACCACGACCCCCCAGTGCCACTCGTACGTGCGCGCCGGGCAGATCATGTTCCTCGCCGACTGCACCCACCACCTGTCCGACCAGACCGTGCCCATGGCACCGATCACGGATCGGCCGTGACCCATCACACCATCGCCGCCGTCACGGTCCTCTTCGCGGTCCTCGTGCCCACGGCGCTCATCGCCCGCGCATGCCGCCCCGGACCCTGGCGCCGCCCGGGCAAGACCTGGTTCGACCTCCTCGCGATCTTCAGGAGCACCGATGAAGCACACACCTCGCGCACCCGGCCGGCCGCGCAACCCGGTGATCGGGGAACCCGTCACCGTCGACACATTCCCGGGCGCACGCTGGCGAGTCATCGAGCTCACTGAGCACGACGAGCCTGGACGCTTCCGCCTCCTGCGCCTGGACCGCTCACCCGGTCGAGGGATGCAACTCGCCGGGATCCTCGGCTCGCGTCTGCGGGTGTGCTACTGATGGCCGCCCTCGCGCCGATGATCGTCCCCGTGAAGTGCCCGGTCATCAACTGCGCAACAGTCATCGACTGCACGCTGAGTATCGAGATCGAAGCCGAGCCGGACTTCGGCGCCAGCAGCATCGCCCATGTCGCCCGCATGAACCTGAAGGCGGACACCTCCCAAGCTCTTGTCGATGTCGAGCTTCACCTGCTCACCGAGCACGGAATCACGCGCACCACCTGAGGGATGGTGACCATCCGGGCCGTTTCGGGGTACGAAAGGCTCCCGAAACACGGCCCGAGACCCGAAAGCCCCGGAAATCGGGGGACAAACCCACCGGATAGAGCCTCCTGATGCCTTCCACCCAGTCCGAATCGGCCACCTTCCCCCTCGTCGTCGACGGGAAACCGACCGAGCCCTGGCAGCTGCGCGACGCCATCGCGCTGACCGTCTTCCGCTTGTTCGACTCGCTCGACGAGTCCACGCGCCGAGAGGTCCAGGTCGCCCCGGATGCCGGGATGCCTGGCTACACCATCAGCACCGCCGACCCCTGCCAGTTCGACCTGGCCACCTTCCACCTGAAGGTGCGATCGGTCGGCGCAGTGCTCGCCATCGAGGCCACCTGCGACAGCATCGCCGCCGAGCCGCTGGTGATCCCCGAACCCCAGCCGTCCTCGTTCGAGACCCTCTAGGAGACCGACATGCTCACTGCACTTATCGCCCTGATCGGCGTCATCCTGATCATCGTCTCGGCGTTCCCCGTCAAGTCCCGGGTCGGCCTCCTGGCCCTGGGACTCGGCATCTTCCTACTCGGCTGGGCCGTGCTGCCCATGTTCGGCATCCACTGATGAACCACCACACCGCAGCTCAGAAGGGCGAAGGCGGCGGCTGGCACTACGTCAGCCTCAGCAAGCGTGGTGGCCACCCGCTCGGCTACTGCGTCGATCACGCACCGCACGCCACCGAGGCAGAAGCACGAGAGTGCTATGGCCAGTACCAGCGTGACAACGTGACGCTCGACGGTCAACTCTCGCGCTGGTCGGACTGTGCCGAGTGCGGAGCCCCGACCAAGACGACCGCGAACATCCGAGGTGACGGCTACGCCAACGTCTCGCTTTGCGTCGACCACCTGAACACGGAGTGCGCGATCAAGCACCTGCACATCGAAGGTGCCGCAGGGGATTCCTGGCAGTCGTAACTTCAGCATGACGCCGGATCGGTCGGGAGTCGTTGCGGAACGCTTCAATCGAAGGTCCCGGCGTCATGCTGAACACCTCTTCACCCCATCAACGAGGACGACCCCATGGTGACTCAGTGCACGGGGACGGTGAAGTCCACCGGGGCGCGTTGCAAGAAGTCCGCCATCGAGGGTGGGACGGTTTGCCGGTTCCATGGTGGCGCGGCGCCTCAGGTGAAGGCGAAGGCCGCTGTTCGTGCCGAGGTGCTGTCGTGGAATCTCGGTGACGCGGTTGACGATCCTGGCGATGTGCTGCTGCGTCTGGTGACCCAGTCGCGTATCCGTGTGGAGCGGTATGCGGCATCGATCGAGGCGAAGATCACTGAGGGGCAGAAGCAGTACGGCGACGGCTTCACCCTCGAGGCGATCCTGGTGGGGTCCACATACTTCGAGGGGCAGAAGACCGGCGAGTACATCCGCGGTCTGATCCAGCTGGAGGCGCAGGAACGCGACCGCCTCGCCGGGTTCGCATCGAAAGCGATCGCAGCCGGTCTCGCGGAACGCCAGGTGCGCATGGCGGAGCGTCAAGGGGAGATGCTCGCCGCGGTGCTGCTGGCGGTGATCGCGAACCAGGCTCTCGGTCTCACTCCCGCCCAGCAGAAGGCGCTTCCGGATGTCCTCGAACTCGAGCTCGGCAAGCTTCAAACCGGGTGACTTCGACGCACTCCGCAACGCCCTGCACCGCATCCGCCCCGTCGAGCCCGTCTACGCCACACCTGGCGATCTCGCGCGGGTGGTCGACCCGGGCACGGTCCAGACCGAGGCGCTCGAACTGATCGACAAAGCTGTCGTGTCGGCGTACAACACGCCGAACGCACGGCTGATCATCTCGATGCCCCCGCAGGAGGGCAAGTCCCAGCGGGTCACAAAGACCGCAACCCTGTGGGCACTGCTGAACAACCCCGACCGCCGCATCGCGATCGCGTCGTACAGCCAGGAACTCGCCGAAGGCTTCTCCCGCGACATCCGCAACTGGCTCGCCACCTTCAACGGCGACGAAGGCACTGTCGACCTGGGCCTGCGCGTTGCACGCGACAACGGAGCCGCACGGCGCTGGCAACTGTCCGGCCACCGCGGTGGCGTCCGCGCTGTCGGTCTGCGCGGTTCCCTGACCGGCCGCCCCGTCGACGCGATGATCATCGACGATCCGATCAAGGACGCCGAGCAGGCGGACTCGGAGTACTACCGCGACTTCGTGTGGGGCTGGTGGCAAGCCACCGCCGGAACCCGGTTCGCTCCCGGTGCGCCTGTCATCCTCATCCTCACCCGCTGGCACGAAGACGACCTCGCCGGCCGACTCCTCGCCGCTGAGGACGGCGCGGTGTGGAATGTCATCAACATCCCCGCCCTTGCCGACCACGACCCGGCGAAGGGCCAGACAGATCCGCTCGGCCGTCAACCGGGCGTGTGGCTGAACTCGGCCCGGAAGCGCACCATCGACGAGTGGAACGCCACCCGCGTCCGTGTCGGCTCACGCGTGTTCAACGCGCTGTACCAGGGCCGCCCAAGTCCCGCGACCGGTGACGTCCTGAGGCGCACCTGGTGGCGCCGCTACGACACCCTTCTGTGGAAGGACGGCGGCGACGGCAAATCGATGCTGCTCGACGGCTTCGACGAGGTGATCATCTCCGTCGACGCGACCTTCAAGAACACGAAGAGCTCCGACTTCGTCGTCATGCAGGTGTGGGCCAAGCGCGGTGCGGACGTATACCTGATCGACCAGGTCCACAGGAGGCTGTCTTTCACGGAGACGGTGAAGGCGTTCACCAAGCTGGTGGAGAAGTGGCCGCAGGCGACCGCGAAGCTCATCGAGGACAAGGCCAACGGCACCGCCGTGATCGACCAACTGCGGAAGAAGATTCCGGGGCTGATCCCGGTGAATCCGACCGAGTCGAAGTTCGCGCGCGCCAACGCGGTCGCACCGTTCGTCGAATCGGGCAACGTGCACCTACCCACCGCCGAGGTGGCGCTGTTCGACGTCGAAGGGTTCATCGAGGAAGCGACCGCGTTCCCGAACGGCGCGCACGACGACCAGATCGACGGATTCTCGCAGGCGGTCGCGCGGCTGCTGCTGCGCGCCGGATCCGGGCACGCCTTCCTCGATGCGATGAAGAGCCGGGTCAAGGCTGACGGCACCGAGGTTCCCAAGACCGCGACGAACTGGCGCGAGACAGCAGCGAAGCTCCGCGAGCAGAGAGGGCGATGACCAGATGACCGGGCTCGTTGACGTGCAGGGACGACCCCTTCGCGTGCCCCGGGTCTCAGGCCGCACCCCCAGCGCGATCCAGCAGTCCATGACCGAGCAGGGCATGGACACCTCCGCCAACTTCGGCCCGGGTCACCCGCTCATGCCGGCGCACGGCTACTCCACCCGCCCGCGCTCCACCGACTACCCCGTCGGCGTCAACATCAACACGATGGGCCGCGAGGCTTGGGGCCGCACCTCGTACGCCGTCCTCGCCGGGATCATCGACGCCTACGACGTCGCACGCATGTGCATCAACCACAAGATCGACGAGATCCGGTCGATGGAGCCGATGTACCTGCCCAAGGACGGGGTGAAGGGCGACCTGACCGACGCCGTCGACGCCGCCGAGGTGGCGATGTCTTTCCCCGACCGGGAGAACCCGTTCGAGGCGTGGGTGTCGCTGCTGTTCGAGAACAGCCTCCGCTACGACGCCGGCCCGCTGTACAAGCGCCGCAACTACGACGGCGAGATCATCGCCCTCGAGGTGCTCGACGGGACCACGATCTTCCCGTACATCGACGAGCACGGGCGCCGCCCAAAGTCCCCCGCGCCCGCGTACTTTCAGCGCATCAAGGGGCAGACGGACAAGTACTTCACCCGCGACGACATCACCTACAACCTGTTCCGCCCGCAGGCGAACTCTCCGTACGGCCTCGCGCCGATCGAATCGGTGCTGCTGACCGCGAACACCGACATCCGCTTCCAGTGGCACTTCCTGCAGATGTTCACCGACGGGTCGATCCCCGGCGGCTTCATGTCGTTGCCTCCGGACATCTCCAGCCCAGACCAAGTGGCGGAGTGGCAGGAGTACTGGGACGCGATCACCCTGGGCGACCAGTCGATCCTGCACAAGCTCCTCGCCGTGCCGAACGGGTCCGTCCTCACGGAGACACGCCCGAAGACCTTCGACAAGGAGTTCCCGCAGCACCTCGCATCCCGCACCGCGGCGATGTTCGGTGTCGTCCCGCAGGACATCGGCATCGTCGACGACGTGAACCGCTCGTCGGGCGAGACCCAGACTGACATCCAGTTCCGGGTGAACACGCTCCCCTGGGTGCGGTTCTTCGAGGGCATCGTCAGCCGCTACCTCCAGCTGGACCTGGGACTCCCCGTGAAGCTGAAGCTGAACACCGGCCGCGACACGGAGGACTCCGCCGAGGAGGCCCAGCGGTGGGCGACGCTCGTGCAGAACGGTGCCGCATCCGCGGACGAGATGCGCGCCGCTCTCACCGGACTCGCGATCGACAACGAGCGGCCTGTGCCGCGCGGGTTCGTGTCGAACAAGGGCGGGTTCATCCCGCTCGACTCCATCATGGGGATCGCCGGTCACATCGACCCGGAGACCGCCGCGCCGTCGTCGGACGTGCCCCTCACGGGTCAGCCGTTCACGGCGCCCGGAGGTGTCGTCCCGGAGAAGGAACCCGGAGCGATCGACTTCACCCGCGCACCACTGAACGCCGACGAGCCCAACTTCCCCGAGCTCGAAGGTGTCGTGCCCGGATCCGACGTCGTCGCCACCCCTGCACCTGCAGGTGCGGAGGACGAGGAGGAGCCGGTCGCGAAGGCGGAAGCAACCGCCGGCGTCACCGCTGAGTCGGGCATCGCCGGGGTCGACCTGGTGGATGACGACGAGACGCTGGTGAAGTCTGAGCTCGCCGCGTTCCGCAGGTTCACCAAGAGCGCCCAGCGCCGCGGCAAGTGGCGGGACTTCGCGTTCACGGCCGTCGACCGGGTGCAGGCACACCGTCTGAACGACGACGCCCGGGCGCAGCTGCGCAAGGCCGCCGGTGAGCTCGTCGCCGCAGGTCTCGCAGTGCGGGCCATGGATACCGGCCGTGTGCTGCTGCTGCAGCGCGGCCTCGACCCGGAAGACCCCGCCTCGGGCTCGTGGGAGTTCCCGGGCGGCCACATCGAAGACGGTGAAGCCCCGTTCGATGCCGCCTGCCGCGAATGGCAGGAGGAAGTTGGGATCCTGCTGCCTGCGGTCGCCACGGCGGACGCGTACGCGGAGTTCACCAACTGGGCCGCCTCGAACGGCGTCTACATCGGGTTCGTGTTCGACGTGGCCTCCGAGGCGGACATCGCCTTGGCTGACCGCGCCGTGGTCACCAACCCGGACGACCCCGACGGCGACATCGTCGAAGCGGTCGCCTGGTGGGACCCGTCGCTGCTGGCGGGCAACCCGGCGATCCGCGCCGAACTGCTCGACGACGCCCCGCTCGTGCTCGCCGCCCTGGCAGACGATGAGGCGGCGGATGTCGGCGACCTGGTCGAAGAGAACGGGCTGGGCATCCTGGACGAGATCCCGGAGCCCATCGCGGACGCAGCCGTCGATGCGGTCGAGGACCTCGAGAAGGGTCCGTTCGAGCGCGGCTTCAACGCGCGCGCCGAGCTCAACGGGTTCCCGGTTCGTCTGGACGAGAGCCGCAAGCCCGGCCAGCAGGAGCCGGACGAATCGGTGCTCGCTGCAGTAGACGCCTTCAACGAGGTCTCTGCCGCAACCGACGGCGAGTTCATGCTCGCACCGATGCCCCCGGAGGACGATGCCGGCCCTCTCGTGAAGGGGTGGCGTGACACGTCACCCCTCACCCCGGCGCACGAGTACGACCTGAAGATCACGGACCACTACAGCCCGCTGATCGTTCAGGCGCTCGAGCGGATCATCGACCAGTTGCCCATCGACCAGATCATCGCCGCCCACACGGGCGACCTGACCAAGAAGGTCGACCCCGGCACCGACGAGCTCGAAGCTGCAGTACGCGCGGCCCTCGAAGCCGCCGGTGGGAGCATCGACACCGCGGACCTCGAACAGACCGTGCGGCAGATCATCGCCGACGGCTACCTGGTCGGGGATCACTCCGCACAGGTGCAGATCGGCGGCCACGCGGTCTCCGTCGCCGGAGTCAACGGTGATCTGACGGCCACGGTCGACTGGTCGACGTGGAAGCCCGGCGACACGGCCGCAGCGTTGAAGGACGCGAACGGCGGCCTGTCACAGTTGCTGGATCAGTCCGGCATCACCGTGAAGGGCATCAAGCAGACGACCCTGGACCGCATTGGCAACAAGATCGCCGAGGGGCTGTCCAACGGTGACCCGTCGGCGAAGATCGGCCGCGACATCCGCGAGGACGTCGGGGATTCGTTCCGCGCAGACCTGATCGCACACACCGAGACCACGCGGGCCGTCACGGCCGCGACGTTCGACGTGTTCAACGCGAACGGGATCACCGAGTGGGACCTGCTCCTGTCCGACGGCGCGTGCGCCGAATGCGAGGCGATCGCCGAGCAGAACCCGCACCCAGCCTCGGATGACGAGGACGCTCCGCCGGTGCATCCTCTGTGCCGATGCGCTGCCTCACCGCGCGTCCCGGACTTCAACAGCCCGGACACGACCGACGAGTGAGCGAGCGGCCACGCAACCCCCCTTGCGTGGCCGCTCCGACCGGAAGGCTTGCCCATGGCCGACGAAGATCGGTTCGTTCTCGGCATCGCGTTCAAGGCGGGCCATTACCCGGAACTGCGCAAGGGTGCTGACGGCCGCAAGGACATCGCCTCCGCTGAGGTGATCGAGAAGGCCGCCTGGCAGTACCTGTCCGAAGTCGGCGGCCAGCAGGTCGGCATCGAGCATGCGGATGGGACTCTCGGCCACGCGAAGGTCGTGGAGTCGTACATCTACCGCAACGACGAGCCGTGGCTGATCAAGTCCGTCACCGGGCAGGACGTCCTGGTCGAAAAGGGCGACTGGCTCATCGGCATGCAACTCGACGAAGCAGCCTGGGCGCTCCGCAAGGCCGGGAAACTGAACGGCCTCTCACCGCAAGGGCGCGTCGCGCGCCGCCCCCTCACAAGGAGCAGCACATGACGCACACGCCGCCCAAGGTCGCCCCCGAAGTCGACGAGGAAGACCTGTCCGAGATCACCAAGATGCACGCCCCCCGCGTCGACCTGGTCGGAGGCGCGGCCGTCGGCTTCGACTTCCTCATGGCCAAGTCGACCGACAACCCATCGATGTTCACCGAGGACGACGTTGTCGCTCTCGCCAAGCGAGCCCAGGAGGGCGACGACATGACTGCCAAGAAGACCGCCGCTCCCGCGGCACAGACCGACCTGACCAAGGCGGACCTGGAGATCGACGTGAACTCCGACGCCGTTCTCGAAGTCCCCACCATCGACGCGGAAGGCGATGCGGTCCTCGACCCCACGTCGGCCGCGTGGGAGCAGCTGGACGCCGCCCGTGCGGGCCAGGCGATCGAGCTCACCGTGGCGCTGAAGCGTCTCGTCGAGCAGGCCATCGCCCGCGAGACGCAGGAGGCGCTCGTCGGTGACGACATCGACGACGCCGACAACGCTTGGTCCCTCGCGATGGTGGCCGACGATCTCGACTGCATCCTCGGCGTACTCGCGCCGTTCGCCGTCTCCGAAGCCGCCGAGGCCGAAGACCGCCAGACCGATGACAGCCTCGTGCTCAAGTCGGTCGACTCCAGCATCCCGCTCGAAGCTGGCGACATCCTCCTGAAGGCGGGCCGGGTCCTCTCGGGCGTCAACGAGGGACGCGTGCAGCAGGCGCACGACCTCCTCGGCGAGGTGCTCGGCACGCTCGGCTCCGCGGTGCCGGATGACGGTCTCGTGAAGGCCGACATCTCCGACGCTGAGATCACCACGGACGAGCCCGTCGACGAGCCGATCGCGAAGGCCGACGACGAGTCCCAGCTGGTGCTGGTGTACTCGCAGGGCGGTGCGATCCTCGGCGGCGTGAAGCCGGAGGACATCACCACCTTCGCCGCCACGCCGGAGCCGGAGACTGAGGGCGACGACACCGCCCCGGACGACGACGCAGCCGAGCCCGTGGCCGATGCGCCGGCCGAGCCTGCTCCGGATGCCGATGCGCCCGCCGCGGCCACCGACGAGGCGCCCTCGGACGCCGACCAGCCCACCGATGCCGAGATCACGCCCGACGAGCGCGTGATCCCCGGCACGGACACCGTCCAGGCCCCGGCCGAGGACGACGAAGACGTCAAGAAGGGGCAGCACACCGACGAGGTGCGCGCCGCGGTCAAAGAGGCCATCGCTCCGGTCGCCCAAGAGATCACCGAGAACTTCACGGTGATGGGTGAACTGGTGAAGAGCCTGAAGGACCGCGTCGAGCGTTTCGGCAAGCAGCCCGACGACCGCAACAGCCCGACCCGGAACGGCGCCACCGGCGCCCCCGGAGAGGCGGTCCGCGGAGCCGGTGACGGCAACACGGTCGAGGATCTCCGCAAGGCGATCGACGCCGAGACCGACCCGGAGAAGAAGCGGAAGCTCAGCACTGCGCTGGTGTCCGCCGAGATCCGGTCGCGCTTCACCGAGTAACACCACCCGTCCCTTCCACCCCCACCCGAAGCCCGCCCCAGTGCGGGTCCTTCGGCATGCCCGAAAGGCACATCGTGAATCTCGATTCCATCTCCAAGGAGACGCTCGAGGAGATCAAGAAGGCGTCCGCGACCGCGGGCGTGCTGAGCTCGACCGGCATCACCGGTGTCGACCTCGGCGATCTCGTCTCGCTCATCCCCGTCAACACCCCGTTCTACGACTCCCTCGCTCGCACGCGTCCCACCATGGGCAACACGTTCGCGCAGTGGAAGGCGCTCGTGAACGTGAACAACGCCCAGCCCGACCCGGCTGTCGCGCTCGACTACGCCGCGCCGATCGTGACGCTGCAGGAGCTCGACGTCACCGCCCCGTACGGCAAGATCGGTGCCGGCTACACCGTGACCCGCGACGCTCAGGCGATCGCGGCCGGCTACGCCGACTCGAAGGCCGTCGCGATCTTCAACGCCCTCAACCAGTACAAGCTGGGTGCGGACAAGAAGCTCCTGGGCGGCCAGCGGTTCGCGCTCACCACGCCCGGCACCCCCGTGGTGTCCACGGCGACGACCGGCGGGACGATCCCGCTGTCGACCGCGGTGAACGTGAAGGTCGCGGCGCGTACGCTGTCCGGGTACTTCTACGGCGGCTCGACCGTCGCGTCGGCCCAGGGCACCGTCACCACCGGCGGCGGCACGAGCACCAACACCGCCACGGCCACGGTCGCGTCGGTCGCCGGTGCGGTCGCCTACGACTGGTTCGTCGCGGGCTTCTACTACACGACCACCACGGTGAACAAGGTGCTGATCACCTTCATCCCGGTCGCGAACCAGGCCGTTCCGACGAACCTGCCCGGGTTCTACTCCGCCGCCCCCGCTTCGGTGCCCGTCGCCGACGGCTCCGCGAAGCCGAACGACTTCAACGGCCTGCTGGCCACCCTCACCGGTGACTACGCGACCGGTGGCGCCACCGGCTTGGTCACCCGCGGCTCGGGCACCAACTCGGGCGCGGTCGTCACCTCGCTCGACGGTGCCGTGTTCACGGTCGCCGGCCAGAACGTCGCGGAGCTCGACACGCTCAACACGGCGATCTGGAACAACGTGCAGCTGTCCCCGGACGCTTACATGATGGCGTCCGCGCAGGCCACGGAGATCAGCGCCGCGATCGGCGCGACCGCCGCGGGTGGCACCACGATGTTCCTGCCGAACCTGGACGGCCGCGGCGAAGCCGTCGCCGGTCAGTTCGTCGGCTGGTACATCAACAAGGCCGCGGGCGGCAAGCCGGTCAAGATCGAGGTTCACCCGAACCTCGCTCCCGGAACGGTCATCGCCCGCACCGACTCGGTGCCGTTCCCGAACAGCAACATCACCAACACGCTCGAGATGCGCAACCTCGACGAGGTGTACTCCTACGAGTACGGCTCGGCTCGGGTGCTCAACCAGGCCGGTGGTGGTCCCCGCGAGGACGGCGAGACCCTGTCGCTGTCGACCCTCGTGAACCGCGCCCCGGTCGCGATGGGCGTGCTGCAGAACGTCGGCTAGCGCCGACCAGGTGGGGGCGTGCTTCGGTGCGCCCCCACCTCCCCGATCTGACCCTTTGAACAGGAGAGGACAGCTGATGCTGATCCAGAAAGATGGAGCCGCTTCGGTCGGCTCCGACCAGGAATACGAGGCCGACAAGGATGGCGTCATCGAGGTCCCGGCCGAGCTCGGCGAGGTGCTGGTGCGCACGCACGGCTTCGTCGAGGTCATCCCCGAGCCCGATGCGCCCGCACGTCCGGCGAAGGCGGCGAAGGCCGCCGAGCCGACCGCGGGCGCATCCAAGGAGACGGCCGCGGCGAAGAAGAAGCGCCTGGCCGAGGAGGCGAAGGCGGCGAAGGCCGCCGAGCCGACCGCGGGCGTCGAACGCGACCGCAGCGACGGCATCGACCACGGCGTCAAGGACGCCCCGGCCGAGAAGTCGGACGACGAAGGCGACTCGGGCGAGCACGACGAGGACGCCGCCGAGTAACCAAACCCCGGGCGTCAGCATCCCCTCCGGAGTGCTGGCGCCCGGCCCCGAACATGCGAAGGAGGAGCGGTGACCATCAACCCCGCCGTGTCGGCCAACGTGACCACCTACGCCTCCCGCGAGCCGTACCTCACCAGCGCCGAGTACATCGCGTCGCCCACCGGTGTCGACATCTCCGAGCTCGTCGTCGGCGGCAACGACGCCCAGCAGGCGGACGCGCTGAAGCAGACCATCGCCCGCGCCTCGAGCGCGATCGACACCTACTGCCGCAAGGTCCTCGCCGCCACATTGGACACCCAGTCGGGCAGGTACCGTCTGCGCTCCGACGGGAATCTGATCATCACGCTCGACAACACCCCGATCATCGAGGTGACCAACGTCGCGATCGGCGCGACCCCGAACCAGCTGACCCCGTTGCAGGACCTGTCTGGCGTGTGGATCAACCGCAAGACCATCGAGGTCCCCGTCGCCGCGATCACGCAGCCCGGACCGTGGCTCGGCGGGAAGCTGTACGTCGTCGCCTCGTACATCAACGGGTGGGCCAACTGCCTCTTGACCGCGGATGCCGCACAGGGCGCGACGGCCATCACCGTCGACTCGGCGTTGGGCGTGCAGGCGGGTCTGCCGATGACCGTCTACGACCCCGGAGCCTCAGAGCAGGTCGTGGTGCTCAGCGTGGTCGGCAACACGATCAACCTGGCCAGCCCGCTGACGGCCGCGCACCTCGCTGGTGTCGCCGTGTCGGCTCTGCCGCCGGTGATCAAGCAGGCGTGCGTCCTGTGGACCACCGGACTGATCAAGACCAAGGGCGACGACTCCTTCGTGATGCCCGCCATCGGCGCGCAGCCGTCGCAGATCACCCCCGAATACGCGGAGGGCATCCGCGACCTCAACACGGCCGCCGGACTGCTGCAGTCGTTCCGGAGGGCCGCATGACCTACGTGCCCGGTGACGCAGCGGTTCGCGCCGCCACGCTCGCCTACTTCGCCACCCCCGGCATTGACGGCATCGAGATGTGGTTCGCGGACGAGCCGTGGTTCATTGCCGGCGGCCAGTGGAACCTGAAGAAGCGCAACGGCAACAACACCATCGCCTACCTGCACTTCGACTCGTCCCAGGAGGCCCGCGTCGCCGTCGGCGGCACGATCGCGGGCACGCCCGTTGGGCAGAAGATGGTGCGCCACAACCTGTCGATCATCCTCGGCTACGTCTTCGCGATCCCCGCGAACCAGATCAACTCCGCGGTGAAGGCCGACTCGTGGGTCGCCCCTCTCGACACGGTCATCGGGCTGGTCATCGCGAAAATTCGCGCCGACCCGACGTTCGGCACGGCCGCGCAGGGCGACGCACGCCCGATCTGGCAGGCCGGGCAGGGACTGAACGGGGAGCCCGACATCATCGTCACCCGCGACCTGCCCGTCACCACCCCGCAGGCCAGCCGCGTCCTCAACTGGATCCGTATCCAGGTCACCGTCCTCGAAGTCGTCACCGCCTGAGCAGGGAGATGCACATGCCCACCAAGTACCGCTTCACCTCCGATGTGCCGCTGATCATGGTCGGGCTCTCGCACGGGCCTGGCGTGATCGTCGCCCACCTGGGCGGTCCCGGCGCCCCGGAGCGCGAGATCGCACCCGACGGTGCGACCGTGACGCTGTACCCGGGCGACGAGATCACCATCCCCGGCACGTACGAGCACGCCTACCTCGAGCCCTTCGCCACGGGCGGCACCGTGGCGAAGAAGCTCACTGTCGACGAGATCAAGGCGGCGCTGACCGCGCGCGGGGTCGATTTCGACCAGAAGGCCAGGAAGGCTGCGCTGGAGACCCTGCTCGCCGCGCAGCCCGACGTGCCCACGATCGTCTCCAACATCCAGATCGACCCCGCAGACCTCGACTTCGGCGAGTCCGCCGAGGGCGACATCAAAGACCTCGACGCCTCCCAGGAGGCCGACAGCGGCGACGCCGCGGACACCTCGTCCACCACGATCGAGACCCAGGAGTAGGCCATGACCAACACTTTCGCGCCGGGCCCGCTTCAGTGGCTCGGCATCGCCAAGGAGACCACGTACGGCACCGCACAGGCGGTTCCCACGCTGTGGATTCCGTGCGACAGCCCCCAGTTCACCCCCGGCTTGAACATGCTCGTCGACACGAACCTGCGCGGCTCCCAGTCCGCCGAGTTCCAGCAGGTCGCCGGCATGCGCTCCGACCAGGTCACCTTCAAGACCTACTTCTACCTCGACAGCGCGTTCGCGCTGTTCCGGGCCATGCTCGGCCTGCCCGATGTGCTCACCGGAGGCGCGGACCCGTACACGCACAAGACCTCCGTGCAGAACACCGGCAACAACGGCCAGCCCGCCGGGACGACCGTGTTCTTCAACTCCGCGGACAAGACCTGGCAGATGCCCGGCTCGATCATGTCCGAGCTCAAGGTCACCATCAAGACCGACGAGCTCGCCACCCTCGAGGTGACCTACATCGGTCTGCCCGCCACGGCCATCACGCCGCCGACCAACACGCCCACCACCGCGGTGCCCATGCCGTCGTGGAACTCGACCGTCACCGTCGCCGGAACCGGCAACACGGTGTACTCCGAGATCGACATCGACATCAAGCGCGAGACCAAGGCGATCCCGACCCTGAACGGCACCCAGGCACCGTTCGCGATCTACGCCGGCAACGTCACCGTGTCGGGCGACCTGACCAACGTCTTCCAGGGCTCGACCGACGTGAACTGGGTGGACTATCTCGCCAACACGCAGCCCGCGATCACCGTGCAGACCGGCCCCGTCGGGGATGCCACGCACTACGTGAAGCTGCAGATGACGAAGGTCGGCTACACGAAGAGCGCGTTCGCCGCCACGAACGACTACGTCGAGCTCAAGTCGTCCATCCGCGGCATCGCGAACCCGACCGATGCACTCGACTCCAACCAGTCGCCCATGCAGGTCATCTGCCTGTCGCCGGTCTCGACCGCGATCTGACCCAGCGCCGAGCGGGCGTCGTCCCTTCGCCCGCTCGGCGCACCCGCATCACCCAACATCCGGAGGCAATACGCATGGCCAAGAAGACCACGGACGGCACCCTTCCGACCGTCATCAGCATCCCGGGCGGGAAGGCGACGTTCCTCACGGACGCCGAGATCCCGCCGCGTCGTGAGCGCGAGCTCGACGTCCTGTACGCGCAGCTGAACCTGCGCAAGATCAAGGCAATCCGCGACGCCTCGAAGGTGCTCAAGGAGGACGGCTCGGTCGCCGACGAGAATGCCGCGCTGACCGGCCCCGACACGACCCTCACCGAGGACGAGGCGCGCCTGATGTTCAAGGCGGCCGAGGTCACCGCGTGGGCGTACCTGAAGTCGTGGACGCTCCAGATCACCACCACGACCGACGAGGGCTCCATGTCGGTCCCGCGCCCGGTGCCGGCCGAGCCGGACGACTACCTCGACCTGCCCAAGCCGATCTACAAGGCCTTGACCGACCACGCAGCGAAGATCGTCGCGCAGAACCTCAAGGACGAGTTCTCGGCCGCCGCCGCGGGTGATCCGGAGTCCCCTACCGAAGCCTGAGTCGCCTTCGGACAGCGATTCGGGCCAACGACCACTCCAACGTCGACGTCGTCACCGAGGCGTGGTACTCCGAGTACCTCTACCGCACGATCTTTCCCGGTACAACGCATCAGCAGTTCCTCGACGACGTCAGCCGTGAGGAACGCCAGTGGATGCTCCACATCCACCTGATCGTGACCGAAGAGAAGGAACGCAAGCGCGCCGAGGCCGAGGCGGCGCGCCAACAGCGCCGCTGAGCGGCCGGGGAGGCCGTCATGCCATGGCACGGCCTCCCCGAGTTGTACGCCGCCCTGGACAAGATCGTCAGCCGCGCCGACACCGTCGCACGAGAACTGGTCGTCACCGGATCCGCCCTGGTGACCCGCGAGGCGCAGGCCAACTTCCACGGTGCCCACCGGACTGGTGAACCGCACGTCGGCGGCAACCAGCCCAACATCGTTTCCGGTGATCTGCGCCGTTCCATCCGGCCGGACACAGTGCGTGCGGTGGGCACGCTGCAGTACTCCACCCAGATCGGCCCCCGCATGGTCTACGGCCGCGCTGTGGAGCTCGGATACCTCACCAGGCGCCCATTCCCCTACTTCCAGCCCGCCGTCGACCACTCGCTCCCGCAGCTGCGGCAACTCGCATTCGACGGCTGGTCGAAGCTGACTCACCCCTGACCGGGAGGCGCGCAGATGAGCGATCTGCTGCCGCCGGTGGTCATGGAACTGCGCACGGACGCCTCGCAGTCCAAGACCGAGATCAAGGACTACGAGTCCACCGTCAAGCGCGCCGCCGACAACACCGAGGCGGACACGAAGCGGGCCGGGGGTGCGTTCCGAAACATCGCAGGCGGCGTGCTCGTGGGCCAGCTTGCCGTGCAGGCGTTCGACAAGGCGCTGGAGGGCCTCCACAAGATCGTGGAGACCGGCATCACGGAGTCGAAGGACGCCGCGATCTCGAACGCGCAGCTGTCGGCCGGTCTGAAGTCGACCGGCGACGCCGCGAACGTCACCATGGACGGCCTGCACAACCTGGCCGAATCCATCCAGGCGTACTCGGGTCAGACCGACGACTCCATCGCCGGAGCCGAGCAGCTGCTGCTGACGTTCACGAGTATCAAAAACGTCGGCGTCGACAAGGTGTTCGATGACGCCACGAAGACGGCCGCCGACATGGCTGCCCGCCTCGGCGGCGACGCCTCTGGCCAGGCGATCCTGCTGGGCAAGGCGCTGAACGACCCGATCAAGGGCCTGACCGCTCTGACCCGCGTGGGCGTGTCCTTCACGCAGCAGCAGAAGGATCAGATCGCCCAGATGGTCGGATCGAACGACCTGATCGGCGCACAGAAGGTCATCCTCGGCGAACTGAACAAGGAGTTCGGCGGATCGGCCGAGGCGGTCGGTCAGACGTTCCCCGGGGCGGCTCAGCGGGCCAAGCGCGCCTTCGAGGACATCTCCCAGTCGGTGGTCGACAAGTTCTTGCCCATCGTCACTCCGGCGCTGATCGGCATGGTCAACACCCTCGTGGCGGCGACGCCGAAGGTAGAAGCCGCAGCCGGCCGCATCGCAGGCGGTCTCGCCGCCGCGGGCCACGCCGTGAAGGACTTCGCCGGGGGTTTCAAGAACGGCACCGACGCGATCGGGTCGAGTCAGTCGGTCTTCGCCTCCTGGGGAGCCGCCGCGTACGGCGCCTTCTCGAAGGTCATGGACGTCGCCCGCCCGATCTGGGACTCCATCAAGGACGGCGTCGAGAAGCTCATCCCGATCTTCGCCCCGATCATTGGGCAGGTCCTTCAGTTGGCGTCGGCGTTCTCGCCGCTGCAGATGATCATCAAGGCGCTCGCGCCCGTGATCCCCAGCCTCATCGACACGTTCGTGAAGCTGGCGGTCTCGATCGGCGGGACCTTGGGGAAGGCGATCACCCAGATCCTGCCCATCGTCACGAAGATCAGCGGGATGCTCTCGGGCGAGCTCTCCAAGATCGTTGTGCAACTCGCCCCGATCGTAGAAAAGCTCGCCGTCTCCCTCGGGGGCCTGCTGGGCAAGGCGCTCACGGCCGTCATGCCCCTGGTGATGAAGCTCGCCACGTTCGCTGGCACTCTGCTCGAGGCGGTCCTGCCTCTGATCCAGCCGATCCTCGATCTGGTGCTGGCGTTCCTGCCGCTGCTGGACCCGATCATCAAGCTGGTGGGTGCGCTTCTGCCGCCCCTGGTCGACCTGCTCACGATGATCCTCGATCCGGTGATGCAGGTGGTCTCCGCGTTGGTCAAGTTCCTAGCCCCGGCCATCCAGACGATCGTGAAGGGGTTCGGCAAGGACCTCATTCCGATCATCAATGGCATCTCCGAGGTGCTCGGCGGCCTGATCGACTTCATCACCGGTGTGTTCACCGGGAACTGGTCGAAGGCATGGAAGGGCATCACCGAGATCGCCACCGGCATCTGGGACACCGTGCAGAACGCCGCGCGGGGCGCCGTGAACGGGATCATCGACGTGATCAACGGGATCATCGCCGGAATCGACGGCATCGCCGATTCGGTGAAGACTGCCACGGGCGGCGCGATCAACATCCACATCGGCAAGATCCCGAAGCTGCCCGCGTTCGACATCGGCGGCCGTGTCCCGGGGTCACCCGGCGCTCCGGTGCCGATCCTCGCGCACGGCGGTGAGGAAGTCGCCTCGAACCGGATGCTCGCCGGTGACGACGATCTGCCGCCCCGCGTGATGGAGGCCGCGCAGAACCAGCAGGCGCGCGAGAACGGCGGCCGTCCCGCGAAAGCAGCGCCGAGCGTCGTGATCATGGCGCAGACCAACGCGACACCGCAGCAGATCGCATCGGCTGCCTCGTGGGAGCTTCGACGGAGGGGATAGCTCGTGCCGCTCGCGAACTTCCAGGGGCTGTCCAACGGCCTCACCTTCGGCCCCGGCACCAACGTGCAACTGCAGTCGATCGAGGGCCTGCGCCAGGCCGACGTCCAGTCGGGGGATGTTCCTCTTCCCCGACTGGACGGGGCCGCCGCAGGCTTCAACACGCTCGCCGAGCGCATCCTCGTGCTCACCTTCCAGGCGTTCAACCCGAACGTCGACTTCGAGACGGTCCTGGCCATGATCACGGCCGCATTCCAGCCGGTCGCGAACCCGAACGCACTGCAGTTGCTCCAGTTCCAGCTTCCCGGCTGGGCATCGCCCCGCCAGGTGTCCGGGCGCACCACCAAAGGCGCCATCCCGATCGATGACGACTACCAGCGCTTCGTGTCCACGATCGCGCTCGAGTTCACCTGCCCCGACCCGCTGATCTACGACTCGGTCCTGCAGACGGCATCCGCCGGTCTCCCGTCGCCCACCGCAGGCCTGACCTTCAACGCGACCCCGAACTTCGTGTTCGGTGCGTCGACGGGTGGCTCGTTCCAGCTGACCAACTCGGGCAACTATGCCGCCCCGCTGGTACTCACCGTCACCGGGCCCGTCACGAACCCAAAGTTCCAGCTAGGGTCCCTGTTCCTCGGCTTCAACCTCACGCTCGGGCCGACCGACGTCCTGGTCATCGACACGCACCCGCAGGTGCGCACCGCGATCCTCAACGGGTCCGCGTCGCGCGCCGGGACGATCCTCACGGGCTCCAGCTGGTTGCAGCTTCCCGTCGGCACCTCATCCATCGGGGTGAGCTCGTCCGACTCCTCTCCGGTCGCCGCGCTGTTCTCGGGCGCGGTCCGCAACGCCTGGGGCTTCATGTGAGCGACGCCGAAGAGTTCCACGTCATCGCCTACGACCTCAACACCAACGCGAGGCTGTGCGAGATCCCGGCGAACAACCTCCGGTTCGACTCCCGGCTCAACGACGCGGGTGCGATCTCCTTCGACATCTCCCTGCAGTCGCCAGGTGTCGCCGGCCAGGTCGCGTCGATCCTCGGCTACGAGGGCAACCCGTACGCCGTATATGTGGACCGCAATGGCGTCATCGTCTGGGGCGGCATCTGCTGGACCGGGCTGTACACGCGCTCCAGCGGACTCCTCTCCGTCGGGGGCAAGGAGTTCCTGTCCTACTTCGACCAGCGCATCGCCGCGGCCGATTACTCGCAGCTGACCTACCCGGCCGGGATCGACCCGGCGCAGCTGCTCGCCCTCGCACTCACGGACGCGCAGAATATCGCCCTGCAGGGCGCCGGTGCCTCCATCGGCCTGTCGGTCGTCTACACCGCCTCCGGCATCCCCGTTATCGTTCCCGGCTACCCGATCGCGCAGCAGACGGCGATCCAGTCGATCATCAACGACGTGACCGCCCTGGTCGTGCCCGGGTTCGGTGGTACCGACATTCAGGTGCTGTGCGCCTACGACGCGTTCGGGGTGCCCCAGCGCACCGCCTACACACGCTCGCCGCGCTCGGGTAACCCGGCCGGCTCGACAGGCCTGATCTTCGACCTGTCCAGCTGCATCGACTACACCTGGCCGACCGACGCGACGCAGGCGGGCAACACGCTGATCGTCACCGGATCCGGGAACGGTGCCGCGGCGCCCACGACCACCGTCAACGCCCCGGGTGTGCCGCTGGGCGGTCTTGGGCAGTCGCCGCGGCTCGACAAGCTGATCACCACCACGGCGCAATCGCAGCAGCAAGTGCAGCAGATGGCCAACGGCCTCGCCCAGCAGTACGGGAAGCCGGTCACCACCCCGACGGTCACGATTCTGACCAACGGTGCGCAGCCGCTCGGATCTTGGTCCATGGGTGATGACGCTCGTCTGTACATGCCGCCTGGTGACGACCGGTTCCCGAATGGGAAGTCCGAGTACTGGCGCGTCGTGCAGCAGCAGATCTCCGTCCCGGACGCCGGCGCAGCGACCGCGGTCCTCACGTTCAACGTCCCGCCGTCGTTCTAGGAGCCTGCGATGGTTGGAGCGAACCTCGGCCCGGACTATGACCTCGCCAAACGCATCAGTGATCTTGAGATCCTTGTGCGTGGCCTGTCGACCCGCGACGTGTTGCAGAACGCGTCGATCGGTGCAGGTGGCATCACCGTCAACGGTGGATCGATCATCGTCACAGGCACCGGGTCGATCCAGTTGGCGACGGGAACGTTCTTCGCGAACGCGGTGACCGGCAACTCAGTGAGCTCGCCGCTGGTGGTCGGGACCGTGGTGAAGACCACCAGCGGGCCGTCGACGAACATCACCGCGGCCCGCGTCGCTGCTTGGTTGCAGAACTCCGACGGCCTGATCGGCATGGCAACGTCGTCGATGTTCGGGAAGACGCGCCTGCGCCCCGCGGACATTGCGGAGCGCGCCAGCCAGATTCTTCAGATCACCGTGGGGTATTTCGAATACATCGACGAGGTGCGACGGCGCGACGACCCGTCCTTCGCTGACTACGTCGGCCCTGAGTATCACGTCGGAGTGAACCTCGGCGCGCTCGCTCAGCAGTTGCACGACCTCGGACTGTGGGAATGGGTGGTCTACGAACGCCACGCGATCTACGAGACCCGAGAAGACGAGGATGGCGACAAGACCGAGGTCGTCGTGGGCGACGAGCTCACGCTCGATGCGAGCGGCCAACCGATCCCAATCGCCATCCACGACATCTTGATCGGCTGGGCGGCGCTGATTCTCGCTCAGTACCAAGGTGAGCGGCTAACCGCCATTGAATCGTGGGCTGCCACACAAGGATTCGAGGCTCAGGGCTCCAGGTAAGCGGTGCACTGGTTGGCATCGTTGTACGCGACGCAGGGCCGACCACCAGGACCGTCCTTCTGACAGTTCGACTCATTCCCTGCGGCGTCGACCGCGTTGGCGGTGTAACCCGCCGCGCATTTGATCGGCCCGTCGGCAACCTGCTGCTGGTGAGCGGCCGCGAGTGCGGCTGCCACGGCTGCTGCAGCTGCAGCCGCCTTCTCCTCATCGTCCTTGATGATCGCGGCCTGCTCGTCGGCTCCCTGCTGAACAGAGTCCAACTCGGCCGGCGTGAGGGTGGACACGTACGGGGTCATGGTCGGCGTCGGTACGGCCGTGGGGTTCAGCTGCGAAGCGAGCGCCGGACCGAACGCCACGGCAGAAGCGGCGATTGCGAGCGCGCCGACCAGACCGACGATCCACGGCCAGCGCCGGGTCGCCTTGAGCCTGTCGCTCGGGAGCTTCTGCTGCTTCATACCTGTCATTAAGACGCCGGACATACCTCCGCGTCTACCCCTTCGTCTACCCCCCAAACGGGGAGAGCCAACAACGGGAGTGTCCATGGCCGTCCAGACCGTCCCCTACGCGCTCCAGAATGCCTCCCACTCGGCGGCTGTGTTCCGGCAGGCGACGTCCGCGCCGTTCACCACAGGCGGCATCATGGCGGCTGGGGAGCTCGCCGTCGCGCAGCAGGGCACCCCGAACATGTCGGTCATCCTCGGCCCCGGCCGGGCGAAGGTCGTCGGAAACTCGGTCTCTCCGCCGGCAGGACTCAGCTTCACCACCCAGGCGATGTACGACGTCCTCAATGACGCCAACACCACTCTGACGATCACCACGTCGAACCCGACGAACCCGCGCATCGACGCCGTCTACATCCAGGTGCAGGACGCCTTCTACTCAGGGGCATCGAACCAGGCGATCGCTGGCGTCGTCACCGGCACCCCCGCGGTGAGTCCCACGGCGCCTGCTGTGCCCACCAACTCGATCCTCATCGCCTACGTCGCCGTCGGCGCCAACGTCACCACCATCGTCAACGCGAACATCAGCTTCCAGGGCGTCGTCGCATCACTGATCCCGTCGCCAGCGGTCGGGACGACCCGCATAATCCCGGCCAGCGTGGTGGTCGGATCGGGGACGGGCACGGTCGGCGCGAACGGTGTCGTCACCTTCTCGGGCGCATCGTCTATCTCGATCAACACCTGCTTCACGACGACGTACGACTTCTACGCGATCGAGATCGACGTCCCGACCACGAGCGCCTCCGTGTCTGCCGTGCTTCGACTGCGAGCTAGCGGAGCCGATCTCAGCGGTGCTGTCTACGACTCCCAGGCCCTGTACGCCCAGGGCGCTTCTCCGGCATCTGCAGCAGCAGCGGCGGCCACCAGCTGGGGAATCGGCATCGCCGGAACCGTCCATCGGGCGACAGTAAACCTGACGCGCCCAGCCTCGGTGGCGGCGAAGATCGGCGACTCGAAGTGGTACTCGACCCAGAACCCGCAGACGTCATCGACCTTCTACCTCGCCGGTCTGCAATACCGCACAGCCGCCGCCGCCGATGGGTTCTCACTCATCTTCACCGGCGGTACGGGCACGGGCACCATCCGCATTTACGGCTGGAACAACAACTAGGGAGACAATCCGATGACCGACTTCGCCCTCGCCATCGAAGAGATGACGGCCGCCGAGCTCGCGACGCTCGCGGAGGCGGAGGCCGCGTTCCGTGCGTCCCGCGCCCTGCTCGCTGAACCGACAGAGGAGACCTTCGAGACCCAGCCACTTGCCGCCGTTTCCGCGAGCGGCTATGGGACAGGCATCGACATCAGTACGTACCAGGGGCACCCGAACTTCGTCCAGGTGAAGGGTGCCGGTGTCGTTCTGTGCATTATGCGGTCAGGGATCGTTTCGGGCGGTCGGGTCGCGATTGACAGCGTCTATCTTGCGAACCGGTCCGATGCTCGAGCCGCTGGCCTGCCGATCGGAAACTATCTGTTCAACGGCGCCATGGATGCCGCTACGGCCGCCAGCCAGCAGTTCGCGCTCATGGACTACCGCCCCGGCGAACCCGTCGTGATCGATGTGGAAGGCGCCGCCGGCACGGTCTGGAACCCGACCCAGGTGTACGCGTGGGCACAGCGGATGCTCTCCCTCGGCGTGCGAATCCAAGACCTCGGCGTCTACATGAGCTCGAGCGTGACCCGGTCACAGAACTGGTCCGCCGTCGCCGGCCTTGGCCTGGTCCTCTGGGTCGCCGCGTACGGCAGCAACAACGGAACGCCCGGCTCAGCGCCCGTCATCGGCTACTGGTCGTCCTGGATCATGTGGCAGTTCACCTCGACCGCGACCTGCTCCGGAATCGCAGGGCGCGTCGATACCAGCCTCATCGCTGCCGGCTTCCCGGTCGGCGTCAACAACAACCACCAGCAGGAGGAAGAGATGACCGACAGCATTTACTACGCCGACACCAAGCTCGGCAAGACCGCCGTCACGAGCAAGAGCGGCGTGAAGGTCGTCCCGGAGTCGATGTGGTACCAGGAGCGCCCGGGAGCGCCCCTGCAGCCCCTCTCCGCCGGGAACTACGCAGGAACGCCCGTGACGTCGGAGTATGCAGCGTTCCTCGCCCACCAGGGCAGCAACCAGGCCGCGTGGGCCCTTCCGTCCTCGACCCAAGCGATCGCGGACCTCATCGACCTCCGCGGCACCGCCCCGATCGGAACCTCGGAGAGCGGCGGGGGCGCGAGCACGGTGCCCGATCCGGCCGCGTGGGGTAAGGCGGCCGGCGATGCGGTGGCCGCGGCCGTGACCACCGCGCTCGAGGGGATCGGCTTCACCGCCTCCGGAGGCTTCGCACCCAAGAACTAGAACATCCGAGCGCATCGAGAGGGGGAGTCCTTTTGGAATGGATCGGCCCGGTCACGGCTGTAGCTGTCGCGATCGTTGCGGCATCTGGCGCATGGCTGACCTACAACGCCACGAAGAGCGCAGCACGCGCGAAGCGTGAGGACACCCTGCAGAAGCGCAACATCCGGCTCATCAACTACGCCGCCCGCCTTCGAGACAAGCTCGAGGCGGCCGGCGGGGAGCCGGAGCCGTGGCCCGACGACCTTTACGACGAATAGGACGCACGCCCATGACCGAAACTCCCGCACCGACGCCGCCGGCCCGCCGGTCGCACATTCCCCCGTGGGCCCAGGCGCTCGTCGCCGTGCTCGGATCCGGATCAGTGATCCTCGCACTCGTGATGCTCGGGCTCACCAACGCCTCGCTGCAGTCGCAGATCACCGCGCTGTCGCAGAGCCTGACCGCCGCCAACGATCAGGTCGTGCAGCTGGGCGCGAAGCCCGTCGCGCCGGAACCGGAGAAGATCACCGGACAGCCGGGTGCCGCCGGTCCCGCTGGCGCCGCCGGCAAGGACGGCGTCTCGGTGCTGTCGGTCTCGTGCTCGTCATCGGGCACCTTCACCGTCGTGTATTCGTCCGGCCGCACACAGACGGGCATCGGTGACTGCATCGCACAAGACGGTGCAGCTGGTGCCAACGGTGCGAACGGTGCCAACGGTGCAGACGGCAGCCCCGGTGCTACTGGAGCGACAGGAGCCGACGGCCAACCACCGGTCTCGTGGACCTACACGGACGGCGTCGGCTTCAACTACCTCTGCACTCGCACGGACCCGTTCGACGCCGCACAGCCCACCTACAGCTGCTCCCGCGACTAGCGCGGGAGGGAATCGAGAAGGAAAGCATGATCCTGAACAAGTACCTCGCGGCCCTGCTCAACATCGTGGGCGTCGCTCTGGCAGCGATCGTCGCTGCGCAGAAGGTCGGCCCGCTCGACATCGGCGCGGATGACCAGATCGTCATCCTCGTCATCGGCGCGATCGTGATCTACTTCGTGCCGCTCCTGAACACCAAGTGGGCGGGCTTGCTGAAGGTCCTCGCCGCTGCCCTCACGGCCGCCGCGACCGCTGCCTACCCGGCGTTCGTGTCGCACGTCCAAGTGGACTGGCTCGTCGTCGCCCTGGCCGTTCTCAACGCCCTCGGCGTCGGGGTCGGCACAGCAGTGCGATCCGACAGCCTGAAGCTGCACGGCCCCAACCTCGAGGTCGGCAGCGCGTTCCGCCCGTAGTACCTACCGCAACTCGAAGCGCCCCACCCAGGCTCCGGCCCGGGTGGGGCGCTTTCGTGCGTCCTCGGGCCTACACCGCCGCCGTGCGCTTCGAGGCAGCGGCCTCGATGTCCTGACGGGCGAAGACGATCGTGCGCTCGCCGACGCGGTGGGCGTGGAGCTCGCCAGTGCCGGCCTTCTTCACGATCGCCTGACGCGAGATCCCGAGCATTGCCGCGGCGTCATCCGATCCGATCAACTCGGGAACGGGGGTGAGGTTGTTGCGGCGGTCGAAGTCGTCAGTGCTGAGCACCTCGAACGCGGTCAGTTCGGCGCTGGATGCCTGGCTGGCGAGGGCCAGCCCGAGGCTGATGGCCTGCAGGGTATTGTTCGCCGGGATCGTCACCCACACGTCGAGGTGCCCGTTGTCATTGTCGGCGGGACCCGCCGCGGGGTGGAACGCTTCGAGCGCGGTCACGAGCTCGTCGGCGTGCTCTTCGGTGGGGGGGAGCCGAAACTCCAGCTTGATGTTGTATTCCATCGCGGTCTCTTCTCTCGTATCGTTGAGGGGTCGGGCCGGGAGATATTTTGGTTATCTCCCGGCCCTCTTTCATTCGGGCTACGGCCACCTGAACCCGTAGCGCTTGCACTTCTGGATGGAATTCTTCCAGCCGCGGTAGTCGCTCGGGGTTCCGCCGAAGGTGGTCACGTACACCGGACCATAGAAGACGGCCACGTGGCCGTTCTTCCGGACGATCGTTTCGAATCCCTGCTCTTCCAGGGCTTCCACGATCTTCTTGAGTTCCTTCTTCATTTGTATCACCTCCGTTTCCTTGTGTAAATACATTCTAGCGGAATAGGTTGCGCTAGCGCAACCTGTGATGCATACTGATCACATGGAGACCAGCACCGATATCCGTGCAAGCCTCGGACGAGACATCCGGGAATGGCAGATCGACACCAACTACGGCGAGAAGTCCATGAACCAAGACGCGCTGCTGCGCACCTACCGCCTGGCGGCGAGGTGCGGCATCACCCGCCGCGAGGTGCTGGCCGCCATCAAGGGCGCGCCGCTTCCGACTCGGTGACCGCACCTGACCACAGCCAAGCGCGGTGCTCTTGTCCATCCGGCGTCCTCCACTTCACCGCCGCGGCCCGGGCCGTCCACGCGGTAACTAGGCCCTCAACCCGGATCGAGTCGGAGCCATACCGCACCCACGCGCGACAGGGCACCGCCCGCGGAGGCCTCGTGATCGGCTCATGGTCCAGATCGAGCTCGGCGGCCGTCAACGATTGCGGCGCGTGGTCGCGCATCATCATCCGGTCGATGCCGCGATCGATGGACGCCGGCGTGCCGCGCGTGTTGCCCATGCTTGCTCCGGGACTCCAGCTGCCCGGCCGCAACTACAAGAACTACAAAAAGTAAAAAGGGGCCGCCCCGGGGGCGGCTTTGATCAGGATGCTACATGCGGGCGAGCAGTTCGGCTTTCTTGGCCTCGAACTCCGCATCAGTGAGAACGCCGGCATCGTGCAGCCCTGCAAGCTGGTGCAACTGCGCGGCGACATCCGGCACAGTGGTCGCGGCAGCCGTCTGGACGACGACGGTCTGCGGCTGAGCCGCCTCGAGCATGAGCCGCTGCACCAGCTGCTTCACCTGCTCGGCCTCCTTGTGACCGGTACGAAACTCAAGCTGGCCACCGGCGGTCGCGATCCGGACCACGGTGTTCAGCCCGGCGCCCTTCTTCGAGGTCACCCCCGACACCATCCGGATCGGCACCATGTCGGTGTTCTTACCACGGACGCCGGTGAACACCGCTGACATGCCCATGGTCAGGATCCCCGCCGCTACCTTGCCGCCCGAGACTGCCTTGCGCTCCCACTCGATCCGATCCTGAAACACCTCTACCCGGGCGTTCTTCCCGTCGATGTGCGAGACGAACGCATAGAGCGGCTTCGAGGTATCGACCACGGCCGCTGGCGGCTGGTCACCCTGATCCTGATACCGATCAGTCCACGCCTTGCCATCCCACCACCGCATCCGACCGTTCTCCGCCGAATGCCAACCTGCAGGCGCCGTCTTTGTCATTGCTCTGATCCTCTCGGGTAGTGCGCCGATCGTATTCGCCGTGACGCTCGCCGCGCTACGCCGCGAGTCGCGTAGATGCGGATGCGAGCTCGAGGTCGTCCTCTTCGATGTGGATGTAGATCTCGGTGGTGTGCGAGTTGGCGTGCCCAAGGAAGATCTGGGTTCGGCGGATGTCCTTCCCGTCGCGGTACACCGCATCGCCCGCCCGATGGCGCAGAGCATGCGGGTTCACACCGACGCAGCGCTGGATGTGCCGCCAGATCATCGACGGGTGCGCGTGGCCACCTGAGCGCCCCGGAAAGTAGAACCTCCACCGCATGGAAGTGTGCTCGATCTGGTCGAGGATCGCCTGGAGCTCGGGTGAGGCAGCGACGGTGCGCTGCACGTTGCCCTTGCCGACGATCGTGAGCCATTTCCCGCGTCGGTCGTCGAGGTGAAGCCCGGCGATCTCGGACACGCGGAATCCGCACTCGGCACCCAGCAGGATCATCGCCTGTTCTTCGAGCGTGGCCCGTGCGAGACCGTCGCGTATCTCGGTCTCGGTGGCCATGCGAGCCGCGGTGCGATGCACGCGGACCCGGACGATCTCCGCCGCGGGGTTGTTCCGGATCCGGCCCGACTCGGCCGCCCATTTGTAGAACGAGCGGATCGTGGCGATCGCCGTCTGCTGGGTGTTGAGTGACCAGCCCGGCTCACGTTCTGCGAGCCACCACTCCAGCTGCTCCATCGTCACGGTCGATAGATCGCCTAGTGCGGCCTCCACCTTGGTCATGTAGAACAGCCGAAGCCTGACGGTCTGAGGAGAGAGTCGGCGCCTGGTGAGGGCGTGGCCGTATTCGGCGAGCACTGATGATGATCCTTTGAGCGGAGCGGGTAGCCGTGAAGGTACTCGTCCCCTACTCGGGGTTCTATCACCCGGACTGGGACTGTGGTGGCCTGTGCGAAAAGGAAGAACGTCACCCACGGCCCTAGGCGGCAATCGGCTCGCGTCGGCGCGGCTCTAGGTGCCGGACATTACTTGCAGCCGCAAGTGACCAGAACGTTATTTTTCTGGGAGTTGTCCCAGAGGGTTCCGGTGGCTCGCGCGCACGAGTCTTACGCCGTATTTCGTCGCGTGATCTTCTGTGTCATCCGGCTGCGCGGGCGGCGACCGGCGCCACCTAGCCTGGCCGAACTCTCATCCCCGACCCACTGGAGCCATTCCGCCATGCCTGCTCGTCGTTCCGTTCTCGCCGCCTCGGCGGTCGTCCTCGCCGGCGCTCTTCTGCTCGCGGCCTGCGCCCCGGCAGGGCCGTCCTTGACCAGTGAGAAGGTCGACGGCGGCACGATCGTGTACGCGCACCAGCAGGAGCCGGCCTGCGTGTTCGGGGGCTGGATCGAGCAGGCCTACCTCTCGTATCAGGTGCTCGACAACCTGACATCGTTGGATGCCCACCACCGCGTCGTCCCCTGGCTCGCCCAGTCCTGGAAGACCGCGGCCGACGGCCTGACCTGGACCTTCACGCTCAAGAAGGGCGTGAAGTTCACCGATGGCACCCCGGTGGATGCCACAGCCGTCGCGTACAACTTCGACTACTGGGTGAAGGGCGGCAACAGCACGGCGGCCGTGTGGCTGGGCGGCTACTACCAGTCGGCGACGGCCGTCGACAGCACGACGGTGCAGGTCAAGCTGTCTAAGCCGTACCCCAACCTCGCGGTCAACCTGACGCAGGGGTACTTCGGCATCCAGTCGCAGCACGCGCTCGAGACCAGGACGAAAGACCAGAACTGCTCGGCCCCGATCGGCTCGGGGGCGTTCATCGTCCAGAAGTGGAACCGCGGCCAGGACATCATCCTGGTGCGCAACCCGAGTTACACCTCTCCGCCCGCCAACGCCCTGCACACCGGTCCGGCGCACGTGGCGAAGATCGACTGGAAGTTCGTGGCCGATCCGACCACCCGCGTCGCGGCGCTGCAGAGTGGTCAGGTCGACGCGCTCTATGACGTGCCGGCCATCCAGTGGTCGACGCTGAAGGCGGCCGGCTACCAGCTCGAGAAGTACGTGACCGCGGGGCGCCCCCAGCAGATCTCGTTCAACACGCAGGTCGGCCCGTTCACCGACGAGAAGGTGCGGCAGGCGTTCGCATACAGCCTCAACCGCAGGCAGATCGTCGACACGATCGGCCGCGGCGTCATCCCCTTCGAGGGCAACGGCGGGGTGAGCAAGACGACACCGGGCTACAGCACGCACGCTGCCGACCTCTACGGCTACGACCCGGCGAAGGCCAATGCGCTGCTCGACGCGGCGGGCTGGACCCGGAGCGACAGCACGGGGGTGCGGTCCAAGGACGGCAAGCCGCTCACGGTGGTGTTCCCCTACGGCGCGGGCTCGATCATCAACTCGGATGGCGCGGCCATCCTGCAGGGCGTCGCGCAGCAGGCGAGCAAGGTCGGCTTCGACGTCAAGCTGGTCCCGGTCCCGCAGAGCGAGCTGTTCGCGGGCAAGTACAGCAGCCCGCAAGACCACGACCTCAGCGTCGGGTATTGGACCGCCGTGACGGCGGGGATCCTGTACATCAACTGGCGGCCGAGCACTCCTGATCAGCCCAACTACAGCAACAGCGCCTTCTACAACGACGACACCCTCGCCGGGTACATCCTCGACGGCAACTCGGAGCCGGATGTCGCGAAGCAGAACGCCGACTACCAGAAGGCCCAGGACTACATCGCCGACCACGCCCTGGCGATCGGCGTGTACGACCGACTGAGCACCCTCGCGGTGTCGCCGAGGTTGAAGGACGTCTGGCAGGAGCACGCACAGGGAGGGCCGACGTTCTATGATGCGTACTTCGTCAAGTAGCGAGGTGGCGGCCGGGCCGCCGCCAGTCGCGGCCGCCTTCGAGGCGACTCCTGAGCGGCCCCGCGCCTGGCGTGCGGTCGTGCCGCAGCTCACCCGCAAGGTGCTGTCGGCAGTCGTCGTGCTGTGGGGCGCGGCAACTGTGGCGTTCTTCGCCCAGCTGGCGCTTCCCGGGGATCGCGCCACCGTCATCCTGAACATCCGCAGCGGGCAGGCTCAGCTGCGCACCCCCGCTGAGCTGGCGCAGATCAACCAGCAGTATGGACTCCAGCGACCGGTGATCGTGCAGTACCTCGACTACCTGCGTGGGCTGGTGGTCGGCGACTTCGGCACCTCGTATCAGCAATACCGGCCGGTGACCGCGATCATCGGGGAACAACTCGGAGCGACGGTCACGTTGTCGCTGACCGCGATCCTGTTCGCCTGGATCCTCATGGTGGTCTGGGTGACCCTGACCGCGGGGCGCGGCCCGCGGGTCGGAGCCGCCGGCGCCTTGGTCGATGTCGTGGCGGCCGGGCTGCCCGCATACTGGCTCGGGATCATCCTGCTCCTGGTGTTCGGGCTCAGCCTTCGGTGGTTCCCGGTGATCGGCGGCACCGGTGCCAACGGGTTGATCCTGCCCGCGCTGACTCTGGCCATCCCGCTCGCCGGATTCATGAGCCAGAGCACGCGCACCGAGTTCGAGCGCGCACTCGACCAGCCGTTCGTGATCTCCGCCAGGATGCGCGGGATGAGCGACCTCGGGGTCCGCCTGCGCCACGTGTTGCGCCACGCGGTGATCCCCGCGGTGACGCTGTCGGGATGGGCACTGGGCGCGACCCTTTCGGGCGCGGTCATCGTGGAGTCGATCTTCTCGCGGCCCGGAATCGGCAGCGTGTTGGTCGCGGCGGTGAACTCGCAGGATCTGCCGGTGGTCGTTGGGATCGTCACCCTGGTCGCCGTCTTCTACGTGGTGGCGAACCTGATCGTCGATGTGGTCTACACGCTCGTCGATCCGCGATTGGCGGCATCATGACCGCCATCCGCCCCGCGGTCGGCTCCGCGGCGCCCGCCCGCAGCTCCAGGCTGGCCGACCGCCTCGTGCGCCGACCATGGGGGCTCTACGCGGCGGTCGGCTTCGTCGCCCTGCTCGCCGTCGCGGCGATCGCCCCGCAGCTGCTGGCCACCTACGATCCGACGGCTCTGAACTATCCCGCCTCCCTGCAGGCGCCGTCGTGGACGCACTGGTTCGGCACGGACGAGTCGGGCCGCGACCTCTACAGCCGCGTCATCTACGGTGCGCGTGAGTCGCTGGTGATCGGACTGGGTGCCGCGGCGGTCGGCATCGCGCTCGCCTTGATCCTCGGCTCACTCGCAGCCCTGGCCATCAAGCCGGCCGCAGTGGTCGTCGACCGCTTCGTCGAGATCCTCTTCACCTTCCCGGCCCTGCTGCTCGCCCTGCTGCTGATCGCCATCGTGGGGCCATCGGCGACCACCGAGATCCTCGCGGTCGGTCTCGGCACGGCGCCGGGATACGCGCGCATGATCCGCGGTCAGATCCTCGCCGCCAAAGGGTCCGCCTACGTGGAGGCCGCAACGGCGCTGGGCCATTCGCGCCTCCGGATCGTGTTCGCGCATATCTTGCCGAACGCCCTTCGTCCGCTGGTCGCCGTCTTCGCGCTCTCGGTCGGCCAGTCGATCGTGTGGGCGTCGAGCCTGTCGTTTCTGGGCCTGGGGGTCGCCCCGCCGGCGTCGGAATGGGGTGCCCTGCTCGACGCCGGCAGGCAGTACATCGTGCAAGCGGGCTGGCTCATCGTCGTGCCCGGGGTCGTGATCGTGGCGGTCGCGCTGGCGGCGACCACGATCGGCCGGCACGTGCAAGCCCGGCTCGAGAAGGGGGAGAAGTGATGAGTGCCACCGAAGCCGTCACCGACATCGCCGACGACCCGATCGACCCGCAGCTCGACTGGCCGGTCGCCCGGCTGAAGGTGGATGACCTCCACGTCGGCTTCCTGATCGCGGGAGCGTGGCGAGACGTCGTGCGCGGGCTCTCCTTCGAGCTCGCCCCCGGCGAGTGCGTCGCCATCGTCGGCGAGTCGGGATCGGGCAAGAGCGTCACGGCGCGCGCCCTGGTCGGCTTGGCGGGGCACAACGCGATCGTCGAGGCATCCGCTCTGGAGATCCATCACGAGGACGTTCGCCGATTCACTGCTCGCCAATGGCGCCGCGTGCGCGGGCGGGATGTCGGCTTCATCCTGCAAGACGCGCTCGTCTCGCTCGACCCGCTCCGCCCGGTCGGCGCCGAGATCGCCGAGGCGCTCCGCTTGCACCGCTGGGGCACGCGTGCCCTCCGCGCCGGACGCGTCATCGAGCTGCTCACTCGGGTCGGCGTGCCGCGTCCGGATCTCCGTGCCCGACAGCGCCCGGGCCAACTCTCCGGCGGCTTGCGCCAGCGTGCCCTGATCGCCTCGGCCATCGCGTTGGATCCCGACGTCGTGATCGCCGATGAACCCACCACCGCCCTCGACGTGACCGTGCAAGCGCAGGTGCTCGCCGAACTCGAGACGATGAAGCGGCGCGGAGCGTCGATCATCCTGATCAGCCACGACCTGTCGGTGGTCGCGCAACTCGCCGACCAGATCCTGGTCATGCGGGCCGGCGAGGTGGTCGAGCAGGGCTCCGCCGCAGCCGTGCTGGGCGCGCCGACGCAGGAGTACACGCGGGCGCTGATCGCGGCCGTACCCAGCGAACACACGCGCGGCATGTCGCTCAGCCCAGAATCGGTTCCCGATGCGGCGCTCGCCGCACCGGCGCCCGGCGGGGCCCACGCGGGGCCGGTCCTCGTGGCCCAGAACCTCATCAAGCAGTTCACCGCCCCCGACGGGAGCATCACCCGCGCGGTCGACGGCGTCTCGTTCACCCTGGATGCCGGCAAGACCCTCGGCATCGTCGGCGAGTCCGGCTCGGGCAAGAGCACGACCGCCCGGCTGGTGCTCGGTCTCGAGACCCTCGACGGCGGCACCGTGCGCCTTCTCGGACGCGACTGGAGCGGCATCCCGGAGCGCAGGCGTCGCCCGCTGCGCCCGCGCATCTCGGTCGTGTCGCAGGATCCCCTGAGCTCGTTCGATCCGCGCTGGAACGTCGAGCGCATCCTGGTGGATGCCCTGCCGGCATCCGACCACCGCGGCGCCGTCGCGAAGCGCGCCCGTGCCATCGAGCTGCTCGGCTTCGTCGGTCTCGGCCCCGAGGTCCTGAACCGCTTCCCGCTGCGGCTGTCTGGCGGTCAGCGCCAGCGCGTCGCGATCGCCAGGGCGCTGGCCACCGGGCCGTCGGTGATCGTGCTCGATGAGGCCGTCTCGGCACTCGACGTGACCGTGCAGGCTCAGATCCTCGACCTGCTCGTCGCCCTGCAGCGCTCCTCGGGCGTGAGCTACCTGTTCATCTCCCACGATCTCGGCGTCATCAGCCACCTGAGCGACGAGGTGCTCGTCATGAAGGACGGCGCCGTGGTCGAGAGCGGGGCACCGGATGAGATCTTCCGCCGACCACGCCATCCGTACACCCGACAACTCATCGCCTCGATCCCCGAGTTCGATCCCGCCGTGATCGCCCAGAGAAAGTGACCAACGCCATGGCCGAGCCCAAGCAACTGTTCCTCAACCTGTTCGAGATGGGATGCGTCAGCCACATCACGCACGGACTGTGGCCCCTCCCCGGCAACAACCGTCACCGCTTCGCCGACCTCGACTACTGGCTCGAGCTCGCGCAGATCCTCGAGCACGGCGGATTTGACGGCGTCTTCCTGGCCGACGTGATCGGCGCGTATGACGTGTTCCGCGGCGGACCCGAGACGGCGCTGCGGGAGGGGTTGCAGAGCCCCAACATCGATCCCCTGCTGGTCATCCCTGCGATGGCCGCTGTGACCGAGCGACTCGGCTTCGGGGTGACCTTCTCGACGACCTATGAGCCGCCGTTCGCGTTCGCTCGCCGGATGTCGACCCTCGACCACCTGACCAAGGGCCGCGTCGGCTGGAACGTGGTCACGTCCTACCTGCCCAACGCCGCGCACAACTTCGGCTTGGATGGCGAAGTACCGCACGACCTGCGCTACCAGTACGCCGATGAGTACCTCGACGTCCTCTACAAACTGTGGGAGGGATCGTGGGATGACGGCGCGGTCGTCGCCGACCGCGAGAAGAAGGTCTACACGGATCCCTCGAAGGTGCGCTATATCAACCACGTCGGAGATCGGCACCGGGTCTCGGGACCGCACATCGTCCACCCCTCGCCGCAGCGCACGCCGGTGATGTTCCAGGCCACCGGTTCGCCCGCCGGCATCGAGTTCGCCGGCCGGCACGCCGAGGCGGTCTTCACCGGGGGCCGCACCTCCGAGGAGTTCCGGCGCAACGCTCAGACCATGCGCGATGCCGCGGTGCGTCACGGTCGCAATTCCGACGACATCAAGTTCATCGCCATGGCGGGCGTCGTCGTCGGACGCACCGAGGAAGAAGCCGCGGACAAATGGCGGCTGTACCAGCAGAATGCGAGCCTGGATGGGGTCCTCGCTCACAGCAGCCTGCCGGTCGACCTGACCGCGTTCCCTCGCGGCATCACGGTGGCCGAGGCGCTCCTGCGCGCCGAGGTGCCCGCATCGACCGTCCCCTTTCTCCCCCTGGACAAGACGGTCGGTCAGGCACTGGACTTCATCTCGGGATCGCGCGACGACCGCTTCTTCGTGGCCGGCACCCCGAAGGTGGTCGCCGATGCGATCGAGCGGTGGCTCGACGAGGACGGCCTCGACGGGATCAACCTGCGCCAGTACCACTCCTTCGACACCGCACGTGACTTCGCCGAACTGGTCGTGCCCGAGCTGCGGAAGCGTGGCCGCCTGCCCGAGGAGGGATCGCACCCTGGGACCCTACGCGAGCGGCTGTTCGGAGCGGGAAACGCGCGCCTGCCCGAGCGGCACATCGCGACGCGATACCGCGGGGGCGCCAACCTCGACGTGCCCGTCGAACCGCTGGAGCTGGCGGGCGCGGGCAATGTCGCGTCCTTCTGATTCGGGCACCGCCCGTCCGATTTCGGTCGTCGGGGTCAGCGGGAGTCCGACGCATCCCTCGCGGACGACGGCTCTGGTGCGGGAGGTCGCCGAGACCTTCGCGGCGCGTGTCGGCGGTGTGGCCACCCTGATCGAGTTGGCTCCGCTGCTGGGCGGGCTGGGATCCGGTCCGTTCCGCGGTGACATCGGGCAGGGGGCCCTCGCGGCCCTGGAAGCAGTGGAGGCCGCCGACCTGATCGTGGTCGGCTCACCGGCGTACCGCGCCACCTACACGGGTCTGTTCAAACTGTTCTTCGACCACGTCGGGCAGTACGCGCTCGTCGACAAGCCGATCGTGCTGACCGCAACCGGCGGCAGCGACCGTCATGCCCTCCTGGTGGAGCACCAGATGCGTCCGTTGTTCGGCTTCTTCCAGGCGCTGACCGTCCCCTTGGGCATTTTCGCCAATGAGGGCGACTTCACCGACTATCGCGTGACCTCGCCCGGGCTGCGGTCGCGGATCGACACCGCGGTGCGGAGGACCTTGCCGCTGCTCGCCACGCATCTGCGGCTCGACCACGAAGCGGCCGGCGGCGCGGTGGTGCCGTTCGCGCGACCGGACGCCTTCTAGCTCCAGCGCGCTAGAACACGTCGGGCGACGGGGTCGACGCCCAGCGGATGGTGACGTCCGCGTGGCGGTCGAAGCGGTATCCCGAGCCCCGCACGGTGCGCACGATGTCTTCGAACGCGCCCAGCTTCGAGCGCAGACGCCGCACGTGCACGTCGATCGTGCGCTCGTTCGGGATGTCGTCGCCCTCGCCGTCCGCCCAGAGCGTCGCGATGATCTCGTGGCGGTCGATCGTGCGGCCCTCGCGGAGCACCAGGAACTGAAGGAGCTCGAACTCCTTGTAGGTGAGCGGCGACACCTCGCCGTCGAGCAGCACGCGCTTGCGCGAGATGTCGATGACGACGCCGCCCTTCTGCTCGGGCGCGGCGGGGGCGACCTCCTGCCGTCGTTTGGCGAGGGCCGCCGGGTCCTGGAGGGCGAGACGCACGACGTCGACGTCGCGACCGCCGGCGCCGATGGGTGCGAGAGCGACCGATGCGTAGGTCTCGGCGCCGGGGACGAGGGAGGTGGCGAGCGCGCGCAATGCCTGCACGACCTCGCCGAGGTCGGTGCCGGCGTCGGCGGCCTTCAACTCGTCGATGCCGACGTAGAGGGCGAATCCGCGCGCCTCGGTGCCTTCCGGCACGGCGCGGATCGCCCTGTTCGGGGATGCGGGTGCAGCGGCGGGCGCGGAGGGCGCGGCGGAGAGGGTGGACGCAGCCGAGATCGGGCGTGCGGTGGGGCGCAGGGCGTCAAGAGTGGCGAGAGACATGGTGTCGAATCCTTGGTCTGATGCGGGCGCCGCAGCCGGATCCTGGTCGGAATCGTTCACGGCGGGGCGCCTCACGGGTGTGTCGTCGGGGTGCTGAGGAGCGGATTCCGCGCCGGAGTGGGCAGGAATCCGGGAGTTCACGGTGTCAGGCACGACATGAACTCGGCGAGGGAGTGGCCTCTAGGCACACATTCGACAACACGCGACCGCACGCACCGGCATCATCATGCCGGCGTTCCCAAGGGCCTCGACGGAGGTCAGGGTGCGCGAGTGGTCGGTCATGCATGCAAGTTTCTTGCACGCACGCACGAAATGCAACTCACACGGTGCCGTAAAGCCGATCTCCTGCGTCTCCGAGACCCGGAACGATGTAGCCGACCTCGTTGAGCTTCTCGTCGAGGGCGCCGAGCACGATGGTGACCTCGCGGCCCTCTGTCGCCTTCTTGACGGCCTCGAGGCCCTCCGGCGCTCCGATCAGGCAGACGGCCGTGACGTCCACGGCACCCCGGGCGAACAGGTAATCGATGGCCGCGATGAGCGAGCCGCCGGTCGCGAGCATCGGATCGAGCACGAAGCACTGGCGGTTGGCGAGGTCCTCGGGAAGCCGCTCGGCATAGATGTCGGGCTGCAGCGTCTCTTCGTTGCGCACCATCCCGAGAAAGCCGACCTCGGCCGTCGGGATCAGCTTCACCATGCCCTCGAGCAGTCCGAGCCCGGCGCGCAGGATGGGCACGACGAGCGGCTTGGGGTCGGAGATCGCCAGGCCTTTCGCCTGCGCGACCGGCGTGGTCACCATGACCTCGTGCACGCGCACGTTGCGGGTCGCCTCGTAGGCCAGCAGGGTCATCAGCTCTTCGGCGAGAGCGCGGAACGTCGGCGACGGCGTGTTCTCATCCCGCAGCACCGTGAGCTTGTGAGTGATCAGGGGATGGTCGGCAACGTGCACTCGCATAGGCTCGATGCTATCCACCGGCTGGCAGCGAGGGGTTCCGGATGTCGCAGCTCCCCGTGCCCGCCGCGCCCCTCGATGCCGCCGCACGTGAGGCGGCCATGCGGGCGGCTCTCGCCGAGGCCGAGCTGGCGCACTCGAGTGGAGACGTCCCCGTCGGTGCCGTGCTGCTCGACGCCGACGGCAGTGTGCTCGCGCTGGCGCGCAACGAGCGCGAGAAGCTGCACGACCCGACCGCGCACGCCGAGGTGCTCGCGATCCGCCGGGGCGCCGAGGCCCGCGGCGACTGGCGGCTGACCGACACGACCCTGGTGGTGACGCTCGAGCCCTGTGTGCTCTGCGCGGGCGCCATCCTGTCCGCCCGGATTCCGCGTCTGGTGTTCGGGGCCTGGGACGAGAAGGCGGGGGCGGCAGGCAGCGTGCACGACCTGCTACGCGATCGGCGGCTCAACCATCGGGTCGAGGTTGTCGGCGGTGTCCTCGAGGCAGAGAGCGGCGCGCTGCTGACCGCCTTCTTCCGCGGGGCGGAGCCGACCGAGCTCTGAGCGGCGCGGCGAGCTAGAAGGTCTGCCCCGAGGAGCAGGTCTGCTCGGCGGCGGGTTGGCCGGTGATCGAGCGGGGCAGGGTGACGGGCGGACTCGTCTCCGGCACGGCCGTCGGAGTCGCCGTCGCGTGAGACGTCGGCGTGCCGGCCGTCGGGCCGGCGGTGGTCGGCACCGGCGACGGCGTCTCGACGACATTGTCGCCGGCGAACGTTCCCCCGCCGACGCCCGCGACCACGACCGGTCGGTCGTCGGCGATCGCGTTCATCAGCACCCGCGCATCGGCCTTGCGCGGGAGGAGGCCGCCGACTCCGTTCACCACGGTCGAGCCAGTCGGGTATTGCGCGAAGACCATGCTCGAAAGCGAGACGTCTTTCAGCGCGGCGGCGATGGACACCATGGTGTCCAGGTGGTTGAGGGTGGTGCTGAGCGTCATGTTCTGCGTCGCCGCGTTGGCCAGCTTGTAGAGCGTGATCGGGTTGGTCAGCACGCCCTGGCTCTTCACCTTGCGCATCAGAGCGGAGAGGAAGAGCTGTTGGTTGCTGATCCGCGAGGTGTCACTGCCCCCGAAGATGCCGTGGCGGCTTCGCAGGAACTGGAGGGCGTCGAAGCCCTGGAGCGTGTGCTGCCCCTTCGACAGGGAGAAGTTGATCTGCAGGTCGTGGATCGGTTTGCCGACGCACACCTCGACGCCGCCGATCGCGTCGGACATGCCGATCACTCCCTGGAACTGGATCTCGGCGGCATAGCCGATGTCGAGGCCGGTGAGCGTCGAGACCGTCGACACCGCGCAGGCCAGGCCGCCATTGGTCAGGGCCTCGTTGATCTTGCGCGTACCGGGGGAATGAGCGCAGCCCGCGATCGGCACGTACATGTCGCGGGGAAAGCTGACGGCGATCGCGCTGTGACTCACCGGGGAGATGTGCAACAGCATCGTGACGTCGTTCAGGTTCTCGCCGCGCTTGCCGAAGGTCGCGACGTCGCCCCCGCCGCTGTCGCTGCCGACCAGAAGGATGTTGACGGGCCCCTGGATGGGACCGACGGCGGGCGGTGCCGCGCCACCCGCGAACGAGATGTCGACCCCGGGCTTGAGGTTGTTGCTGAGGTGCCACACGGCGTAGGCCGCCAACGACGTTCCGCTGACCAGGATGACGGCGAGTGCGATGGCGACGGTGCCGAGCACGGTGCCGACGACTCCGCGCCGGCGAAGTCGGCCGTGCCGGGCCTGCGTCGCCACTCCGCCCGCCACGCTAGTCGCTGCCCTTGATGACAATGGCGTCGGTGGCGGGGTTGCCCTGGCCGGGCGCGTGGTACAGGTCGGGCTCGATGTAGATGACGCGGGCGGTCGGGATCTTGGCGCGGATGTCCGCTTCGAGCGCGTCGATCGCCGTCGCGATCTCGACCAGCCGGGTCGCCTTCGGGAACGCGACCTTCGCGGCGATCATGAGCTCCTCCGGACCGAGGTAGAGGGTCTTCATGTGGATCAGCGATTCGACCGTCGGGTGCGCGTTGATGGCATCCCGGATCGTCGCCACGTTCTCGGGCGACGCTCCCTCGCCGATGAGCAGGCTCTTGGTCTCGATGCCCAGGATCACCGCGACCAGGATCAGCAGCGCGCCGATGAACAGGGTGCCGATCGAGTCGAAGAGCGGGTTGCCGGTGATCACGGTGAGTCCGACCCCGATCAGGGCGAAGAACAGTCCGGTCAGGGCCGCGGTGTCTTCGAGCAGCACGATCGGAAGCTCGGGGGCCTTGGCGCGGCGGATGAACGAGATCCACGATCCGGAGCCCTTGAACGGCAGCGACTCGTGGCGCGCCGTGCGGAACGAGAAGCCCTCGAGCACCATCGAGATCAGGATCACCACGATCGGCAACCACGGCACCTCGAGCGGTTCGGGGTTCTGAAGCTTGTGGACGCCCTCGTAGATCGAATAGGCGCCGCCCACCGAGAACAGGATGATCGCCACCAGGAAGCCGTAGAGGAACCGCGCCCGGCCGTAGCCGAAGGGGTGCTCCTCGTCGGCGGCCTTGGTGGACCGACGCCCCCCGACCAGCAGCAGCACCTGGTTGATCGTGTCAGCGAAGGAGTGCACGGCCTCGGCCAGCATCGCCCCGGAACCGGAGAACAGGGCGGCGATCAGCTTCGTGACCGCGATCCCCAGATTGGCGAGCATCGCCGCCACGATCGCTCGATTGCCACCGCTCGTGCTCACCTGGCCAACCTACACTTTCGAGCATGACCGTCTCTTTGCCCCAGATCGCCATCCTCGGCGCCGGCTCGATGGGTGGCGCGATCCTGTCCGGGCTGCTCTCGCCCGAGGTCCACGCCGCGGGCATCGTCGCGACGAACCGGACGGAGGCCAAGGCCGCGGCGCTGCGCGAGTCGATCGCGGGTCGCGAGGGCGTCATGTCGCTGGCCCTCGAATCCGACCCGGATGCCACGGTGACCGCCCTGCGCGGGGCGCGACTGGTGCTGCTGGGTGTGAAGCCGGCGATGGTACCCCCGCTGCTCGGCGACATCCGGGAACTGCTGGAGCCGGATGCCATCGTGGTGAGCCTGGCCGCCGGCGTCACCGTGGCGACGATGGAGGCGCTGATTCCGCAGGTGGTGTTCCGGTCGATGCCGAACACGCCCTCGGTGGTCCGCCTCGGTGTGACCGGTGTCGCCGCGGGGACCAGGGCGACAGCAGAGGACGCCGCGCTGGTCCGCGCCCTGTTCGAGACCGTCGGCGCGGTCGTCGAACTCCCGGAGTCGCAGATCGATGCCCTGAGCACGATCTCGGGATCCGGACCCGCCTACGTGTTCTTCCTCATCGAGCGGCTCACCGAGACCGCGCTCGGGCTCGGATTCGACGAGGGGCAGGCGCGACTCATGGTGGAGCAGACGTTCCGCGGCGCGTCGGAACTGCTCGCCGCGTCGGACGTCGGCCCCGCCGAGCTGCGGCGCCGCGTGACCAGTCCCAAGGGGACGACCGAACGCGCCATCGGAGTCCTCGAGTCCGCGGACCTCACGAAGCTGTTCGACCGGGCGGCCGCAGCCGCACTGGCGCGGGCCGCCGAGATGGCCCGGGGCGAGTAGCGAGAGGGCGGAGCCTCTGGGGGATTTCTCAGGGAATCCATCGATCGCGCTTGGCGGCATCCGTCATCTTGGGTGGCACCCGGGGGGCCTTCCCCGCCCTCACAAGGAGTTGTTCCATGGCCGAGAAGACCACCACCGCGCCCGACCCGTCGGATGCCGCGGCATCCGCACCCGCGACCCTTCCCGCGGCTGCCCCACCCACCGCTCGCCGCACGGTGACCGTGCCCGTCCTGCCCTTCGCGATCGTCGGCGGTCTGCTCGTCGCCGCGGTGTTCTTCGGCGGTGGCTTGGCGGTGGGCGTCGCGATCGGCGACCACCACCCGCGGGTCGCGATGATCCAGCCCTTCTCGAACCGTTCGGAGCCGTTCGGGGGCCAGAACGGATTCGGGCCGAACGAGCGCAGGAACGGCGGACAGCCGGGATTCGGGCCCAACGGCGGACAGCCGGGATTCGGGCCGAACAGCGGCCAGCCCGGGTCCGGCCAGAACGGCGGCCAGCCGGGCGGCCAGAACCCGCAGCCCACCCCGGCTCCGACGAACGGCTGATGGCCACCCTGGCCAGCGCACGCTCGCCTGGCTACGCTGGCACGATGGCCGACATCTTCGACGTGCTCGCCGACGGCACGCGACGCGAGCTGCTCACGCACCTGCTGCATCACTCAGGATCGCGCTCCAAGTCGGGCGAGGTAGCGGTCAGCGAACTCGTCTCCGAACTCGGAATCAGCCAGCCGACCGTCTCGAAGCACCTCAAGGTGCTTCGCGATCACGGTCTGGTGAGCGTGCGGGAGGAGGGCCAGCACCGGTACTACAAGCTCGATGCCGCGCCGCTGCGCGAGCTGCAGGCCTGGCTGACCCCCTTCGTCGGCGGGCCGTCCGGTGCATCGGCGGCGGACGGCGACTCGGCATCCGCCGTGTACGTTGCCTGGGGAGCGGGAGCCGAGGTCGGCGATCGGGTCGGACGCCGTGCCGCCGAGACCGCGCACAACGCGCGCGTCGCGATCGAAGCCGCGCAAGAGAAGCTGCAGGGCGCCCAGAAGCGCGTGGTCGCCCGCGTGCAGCAGTTGCCGTTCAACGAGTAGCCAACGGGACTGCCGGCATCGTGAGACTGCACCCGAACGGGTGTGACGCGCTCGGGTGCTTTACAGGCTTGCGCGCGCGGCCCTAGTGTTGCGACAGCACTCCTGTCACAGGAGTCACACTGCTGACAGCAAGCGGTGGAGATCGGGCACCGAGTGCCCTCAGATCAGGGGCGGGAATGGCGAACGAACTGTCCGACGTGCGTTTTCTCACGGTGGCCGAGGTGGCCGAGATGATGCGCGTCTCGAACATGACCGTCTACCGCCTCGTCCACTCGGGAGACCTGCCCGCGATCCGGTTCGGCCGGTCGTTCCGCATCCCCGAGTCGGCGGTGGAAGCCGCCATCGCGCTTCCGGATTCCCAGGTCGGCTGAGCCTCAGGTAGACTCGGCAGGTTCGATTTCCGTGGTTCGTGTCTGTGGACCAGCGGTTGTCCACGTACGACCACGAATGAGGTGAACATGGGTTCCGTCATCAAGAAGCGCCGCAAGCGCATGGCGAAGAAGAAGCACCGCAAACTGCTTCGCAAGACGCGTCACCAGCGTCGCAACAAGAAGTAGTCCCACTCGGGGATGTCGCGCGTCAGGCTTCTGCCCGACGCGCTCTTCTCGTTAACGCGCTCTTCTCGTCAAGCGCCGGGCGTCGGGCCCGACGAGCGCTGCTTCTTCGATCCCTTGACGCCCTTGCGCACCGCGCGCGCCTCGCGCCGCACCCGGCGCTGCGCCTCCCGGATGCTCGCCGGCCTCAGCCGCAGCACCGGCCAGCCCTGCTGCTGGGCGTGGTGGGCGAGCATGACATCCGGGTTCACCACGACCGGATGCCCGACCAGCTCGAGCAACGGGATGTCGTTGCGGCTGTCCGAGTACGCCCAGCTGTCGGCCAGATCGGCGCCGCTGGCCTCGGCGAGTTCGCGCACGGCCGCGGCCTTGAGCTCGTTGTGGAGCACGTGGCCGATCAACTCGCCGGTGTAGACCCCGTCATCGTCGACCACGACGCGGGTGCCGAGGGCGCCGGTCAGCCCCAGCCGCCTGGCGATCAGGTCGCCGATCTCCCACGGGGTCGCCGAGACCAGCCAGACCTCGTGGCCCTTGGCGACGTGCTCCTGGGTCAGGTCGACGGTCTCGGGGTAGAGGCGCGGCTTGATCCTGTGCTCCCAGATGGACTCGGCGAGTTCCAGGATCTCGGTCTGGGTGTGCCCGCCCACCAGGCCCAGAGCGCGCTCACGGGCGGTTGCCAGGTGCTCGTCGTTCTCGCCCACCTGGATGAAGCGGCGTTGATGCCAGGCGAACAACGCGACATCGCGGAACCTGATGACGCGCTTCGCCCAGGCCTCGCGCCCCAGCTGGAACAGGCTGGTGCCGCGCATCAGCGTGTTGTCGACGTCGAAGAACGCCAGGATCGGACGGTCGCTGGGCGCCGGAACCTCGTGCATCGCCTGCGACTCGGACATCGATTCATGGTACCGGGGACAGGCATCTAGCCTGGGACGGTGACCCGCCTGACCTTCGTCGGCAAACCCGACTGCCATCTGTGCGACGACGCGCATGCGATCGTCGATGCCGTGCTCGTCGATTTCCCGTCCGTCGTGCTCGAGGAGCGGTCGATCCTCGACGAGCCTGAGTTGTTCGAGGCGTACGTCGACGAGATCCCCGTCGTCCTGATCGACGACCGGGTGCACACCATCTGGAGAGTGGATGCCGGCCGGCTCCGGACGGCGCTCGCCGCGGCCATCGACACCGGATCCGCTCCCTCCTAGGCTCTGCTCATGGAGCGCACGACCGTTCTCGCGATCTGCGGGAGTCTGCGCCAGGATTCGCTGCATCGGGCGCTGCTGACCGCGGTCGAGAAGCGCTCGCCGCAACTGCGGCTGGTCGGCGCCGACCTGGTGCGCGACCTCCCCTTGCTCGACCCGGATCTCGACACGCCGGATCGGCTGCCGAGCGTGGTGCGCGAGTTCCGGCTGCTGGCGGAGTCGGCCCGCGGCGGCATCGTCTCGTCACCGGAGTACGTGCACTCGGCATCCGGGGTCACCAAGAACGCGCTCGACTGGCTGGCGGGCTCGACCGGGCTGTACGGCAAGCCGGTGCTGCTGATGAGCGCGTCGCCGGGCCAGACCGGGGGGATCCGTGGGCTGGCCGCTCTCGTGCCGACCGTGTTGGCGCTGGATGCCGTGCTCGTCGACCCGTTGTCGGTCTCGCGGGCGTCTTCGCGAATTCTCCCTGACGGCGAAGTGGTCGAAGCAGGGCTGGATCTGCGGCTCGACATCGCGCTCGAGCAATTCGCGCAGGCGATCGATCTAGCCGGGCAGGTGGTCGGAGCCTAGGCTGGCGGCACGCGTCATCCGTGTCACCGAAAGGACCCGCCATGAAGTTCCAGATCGTCAAGGGCAAGAGCACTACCCAGCCGTACTTCTGGCGGATCGTGGCGGCCAACGGTCAGACCCTCGCGGTCAGCGAGAACTACGTGGCCAAGGCCTCGGCGAAGAGCGCCGTCGAGTCGGTCATCAAGGGCGCCGGCGGCGCGACGGTCGAAGACCTGACGTAGAACTCCAGCGCGCTACGGTTCGAGTCGGTTCGGACCCCGCGACCGGAACGGTCGCGCGCGTGCGCGTTACGGTTCGAGCCGGTTCGGACCCCGGAACAGGTACGTCACCTCGCGGATCGACGGCTGGTGCAGCATGAGCATCATCACCCGCGCCATGCCCATGCCGAACCCGCCGTGCGGCGGGATGCCGTAGCGGAAGAACTCCAGGTATTCGCCGATCTCATCGGGGTTGAGTCCCTTGTCGCGCGCCTGCGCGATCAGCACGTCGATGCGGTGCTCGCGCTGCGCACCGGTCGAGATCTCGGCGCCGTTGAAGATGAGGTCGTAGCTCTTCGTCAGTGACGGGTCGTCGTCGTGGCGGCGGTGGTAGTAGGGGCGGATGCTCGAGGCGTAGTCCGTGAGGAACACGAACTCGTGCCCGTACGTCTCTTTCACGTACTCCGAGATGCGGCGCTCGCCCTCCGGGTCCATGTCGGCGTCGGCGCGCGGCACCACGTAGCCGCGGTCCGCGACGATCTGCTTGGCCTCGGCAAGCGGGATGCGCGGGAACGGCACGCTCGGCACGGTCACCTCGACCCCGAACAGGGCCTCGATCTCGGCACCGTGCTTCTCTTTGACCGCCGAGAATCCGGCGACCAGCAGCTGCTCGTGCACGGCCATGACGTCTTCGTGCGAGTCGACCCAACTGAGCTCGGTGTCGACCGAGACGAACTCGGTGGCGTGCCGGGAGGTGAACGAGGGGTCGGCGCGGAACGCCGGCCCGACCTCGAAGACTCCGCCGAACCCGGCCGCCTGCCCCATCTGCTTGAAGTGCTGCGGGCTCTGCGCCAGGTAGGCCGTGGTCTCGAAGTAGGGCACCTGGAACAGCTCGGCGCGCGACTCCGAGGGCGACGACATGAGCTTGGGGGTGTGGATCTCGACGAAGTCGTGCTCCACCCACCAGGTGCGCAGCGCGTGCAGGAAGGTGGTCTGCGCGCGGAACAGCAGGTTCAGTTCGGGGCGGCGCAGGTCGATCCAGCGGTAGTCGAGACGCTTGTCGACGCTGGAGTCCTCGGCGATCGGGATGTCGAGCGCCGTCGAGGCGACGTCGAGCGCGTCGATCTTGACCTCGAGGCCGCCGAGCTTGACCCGCTCGTCGTGCTTGAGCTCGCCGGTGACCGAGAGGAACGATCCAGTGGTCAGCGCCGAGATCGCGGCGGCGACCTCGTCGGGCGCCGACCCCTCGTCGGTGTCGGTGCGGGGGTGCACCAACTGCACCGCGCCGGACTCGTCACGCAGGACGACGAACTGCACCTTCTTCTGATCGCGCACCGTCTCGACCCAGCCGGACACCGTCACGGGTCCATCGGGGGCGGCGGCGAGGTTCTTGACAAGGGTGCGAGCGGTCACGGTCGACAAGCCTACCCAGGGAGCCGCCCGTAGAATCGGGGGGTGCCCGCTGACCTGATCCACCTCGTCCGTCACGGCGAGGTGTTCAACCCCGGCGGAGTGCTGTACGGGCGGCTGCCCGAGTTCCACCTCAGCGAGCTCGGCCGGCGGATGGCGAAGGTGGCGGCGGATTCGATGGCGGGGCGGCCGATCGCGCGGGTGACCGCCAGCCCGTTGACGCGGACGGTCGAGAGTGCGCAACCCTGGCTCGACGAGTTCCACCTCGCGCTCAACATCGACGACCGCCTCATCGAGCCGACCAACAGGTTCGAAGGCGTCAACATCCGTCGCGCGCTTCGGGCCAACCCGCTCCTGGTTCGCCGGCTGATCAACCCCTGGAAGCCGTCGTGGGGCGAGCCGTTCGTCTCCATCGCGACCAGGATGATGGCCGCCGTCGCCGACGCGCACACCTCCGTCGACCGGGGCGAGGTCGTGCTCGTGAGCCACCAGTTGCCGATCTGGATGGTGGCCAGGACCGTGCAGGGCAAGCCGCTCGCCACCGACCCGCGCCACCGCAGGTGCACGCTCTCGAGCATCACGACGGTCGCGTGGGATCCCCGCGCCGGCCGCGACGGCACCGGGGCGTTCGCCGAGGTCGACTATCAGGAACCTGCGGCAGCATTGCTCGCAGAATCCATCGACCTGGGAGCAGTGTGAGGGCCGGCACCGTGAAGCGCCGCACGCGCATCGCCGTGATCGCGGTCGCTCTGTCGCTGGCGCTCGCGGGCTGCACGAGCGACACGCTCGCCACCGGCTACAACTCGCACGACGCCAACGGCAACTACCTCTCGCCCGACGGCACGACGAAGACGATCGCCGCCGCGGATCGCGGCGCACCCGTGACCTGGTCGGGCACCACCGAACGCGGCGACAGGATCTCGAGCAATGACTACCTCGGCAAGGTCGTGGTGCTCAACTTCTGGTACGCGGCGTGTGGTCCCTGCCGCGCCGAGGCGCCGCGCCTCGAGAAGCTCAACACGACGTACGCGCCGAAGGGCGTGGTGTTCGTCGGGGTGGATGTCGAGGACACGGCTCCGACCGCGCTGAGTTTCGAACGGGCGCACGGGGTCAGCTACCCGTCGGTGCTCGACGCCGAGGACGGCGCGGTGAAGCTGGCGTTCGCCGGCAAGATCTCGCCGAATGCGGTCCCGACCACGTTGATCATCGACGCCAAGGGCCGCGTGGCCGCCCGGTTCACCGGCCTGATCACCAGCCCGTCGCTGGTGGCGACCATCCTCGACGCGACGCTCGCCGAGTCGACATCGTGAGCGCTCCGTGAACCCCGGTGCGGTCGTGTTGACCGGCGGGCTCTGGCTCGCCATCCCGATCGCCATCGCCGCCGGCCTGCTGTCGTTCCTCTCCCCGTGCGTGCTGCCGCTGGTGCCGGGCTACCTCGGCTACGTCAGCGGCGTCACCAGTGGCCGCGAGAACACCCGGGGCCGGATGCTGGCAGGCGTCGGCCTGTTCGTGGCCGGGTTCTCGGTGGTCTTCCTCGCCGTCTCGCTCCTGATCGGCACGGTCGGAGTGTTCGTCACCCAGTACACCGACGTGATCCTGCGGATCGCCGGCGTCGTGGTGATCCTGATGGGCATCGTCTTCATCGGCCAGGTCAGCTTCCTGCAGCGCACCATCAAGCCGGGCTGGCAGCCGCGGACCGGGCTGATCGGCGCGCCGCTGCTCGGCATCGTGTTCGCGGTCGGCTGGACGCCGTGCGTGGGTCCGACCCTGATCGCCGTGTCGTCGATGGCGCTCGATCAGGGGAACCTGTGGCGGGCCCTGCTGATCGGGGTCGCATACTGCATCGGGCTCGGCATCCCGTTCCTGCTGGTGGCGATCGGCTTCGGCTGGGTCGGCAGCTCGGTGCGGTGGGTGAAGCGGCACATCCGCGCCGTCAACATCGCGGGCGGCGTGATGCTGATCCTGATCGGGGTGCTGATGGTGTCCGGCCTGTGGCGCGGCATCATCTCGGCGTTCGGGGCGGTGATCAATGGCTTCCAGAACCCGCTCTGAGTCGACAGCGAGCGACGACGGCAGCTCGGCGGTCGGCGATCCGCTGCGACCCTCCGACCACGTCGACGGCACTCCCGACGACGGCACTCCCGCCGACGGCGCCGTCACGCAACCGCGCCTGAACCTCGCCGGTTACCTGCGCTTCTTCTGGCGCCAGCTGACCAGCATGCGAACGGCGCTGATCCTGCTGCTGCTGCTCGCCCTGGGCGCGGTGCCGGGCTCGCTAGTGCCCCAGCGCAGCTCCGACCCGAACGGCGTCGTCGCCTACCAGACGAACAACCCGGACACCTTCAAGATCCTCGATTCGCTCGGCCTGTTCAGCACCTTCACCTCGCCGTGGTTCTCGGCCATCTACCTGCTGCTGTTCGTCTCGCTGGTGGGCTGCATCATCCCGCGCTTGAAGCACCACCTCGACGCGCTGCGCGCGAAACCGCCCAAGACGCCGGCCCGTCTCGAGCGACTGGTCGGCTTCACCTCGGTGACCACGACGACGGATGCCGCCACCGCGATCGCCGAGGCCCGGTCGCTTCTGAGACGGCAGGGCTACCGGGTCGCCGACTACGAGAACTCCGTCTCGGCCGAACGCGGATATCTGCGCGAGACCGGCAACCTGATCTTCCACATCGCGCTGGTCGGCATCCTGCTCACCGTCGGAGTCTTCGGCAGCTTCGGCTACACCGGGCAGCGGATCCTGGTGCAGGGCGAGGCCTTCACCAACGTGATCAGCGACTACGACTCCTACGAACCGGGGCGCTTCGCGACCGAGGACTCGTTGCAGCCGTTCCAGCTGCGCCTCGACACCTTCGAGCCGAAGTACGCGGCGCAGCCGAACGGCACCTGGGCGGCCGAGGACTTCGCGGCGAACCTGAGCACGCGCGCGCCCGGCGGAGCCTGGACGAAGCAGACCCTCAAGGTCAATGCACCCGTCGACATCGGCGGCACCAACGTCTACCTGCTCGGCAACGGATTCGCCCCGGTCGTGACCGTCAAGAATCCGAAGGGCGCCGTCGTCTACTCGGGCCCGGTCGCGTTCCTGTCGCAGGACGGCAACCTGACCAGCACCGGCGTGATCAAGGTGCCGGACGGCCTGGCGAAGCAGGTGGCGTTCCAGGGCTTCTTCTGCCCGACCCCGGTGGAAACGCCAGCGGGATGCCAGTCCATCTCGCCCTATCTGTCGGCCGACGCCAAGGCTCTTCCGGTGCTCCAGCTCTCCGTCTTCACCGGGGACCTGGGGCTCGACAAGGGCGCCGCGGTCAATCAGTACTCGCTCAACGAGGACAAGCTGACCAAGATCGCCGGATTCCGCACGGCGGTGCCGGGGCTCGACCTGCACGCGGGGGAGTCCGCCGAGCTGCCCGACGGACTCGGGTCGATCGAGTTCACCGGGATCAAGCGCTTCGTGAGCGTCGACATCCATCACGATCCGACACCCGGGTACGCGCTGCTGTTCGCCCTGCTCATCCTCGGCGGGCTGCTGCTCAGCCTGTTCGTCCCGCGCAGGCGGGTGTGGATCAAAGCCATCCCCGGCGCAGGCAGCAAGTCCACCCGCATCGAGTACGCCGGGCTCGCCCGCGGTGAGGATCCGACCCTGGCGCAGGCGGTCGCCGACCTGGCCCAGCGCCATCAGCAGCACCTGGACGGGGTCGCCGAGCAGACGAATCCCCGGGACGGCGAACGTAGGATGACCTCGTGACCCCCGCAACGCTCGCCGCGTACTCCGTCGTGGCCGTCTACTCGGCGATGGCCGTCTACGTGCTGGCCTTCATCGCGTTCGCGCTCGACCTGTCGAAACGGTCGGCGATCGCGCAGAGTTCTGCATCGACTCCGGCGGCTGCGGTCAGCTCAGGCGCCGCGAAGGGCACCACCGCCGTCCTTGAAAAGACTGCCCCGCCCGCCGTGCCCACGACGTCGGTGGCGGGCCGCGCATCCCGCTTCCAGCGCACGGCATACGCCCTGGTCATCATCGGCTGGGTGGTGCACATCGCGGCCCTCGTGCTGCGCGGCCTTGCGGAGGGCCGCGTGCCGTGGTCCGACCTGTACGGATTCGTCGTGACCGGCACCGGCATCATGGTCGGCGTCTTCGTGGTCATCCAGTTCTGGCGCGACGTGAAGTTCTTGGGCGCGTACATCATGGCGATCGTCGTGCTGCTGCTCGGCCTGGCCAGCGTCAACTTCTATGTCCCGGTCGAGCCCCTCAACCCGGCGCTGCAGTCGGCCTGGCTCGTCATCCACGTCTTCGTCGCGACCCTCGGAACGGGCTTCTTCGCGGTGGGCGGCGGCCTGTCGATCGCGCAGCTGCTCCAGACCCGGCGCGAGGCGGGAGGCCTGGCTCGCGTGCCGTTCCTGGCGACGTTCCCGGCATCCGAGGTGCTCGAGAACATCGCGTACCGGGTGATCGTGGTCGGCTTCGCGTTCTGGACCTTCACCCTGATGGCCGGTGCGATCTGGGCCGAGCGTGCATGGGGCCGCTATTGGGGCTGGGACACCAAAGAGGTCTGGACCTTCATCATCTGGGTGGTCTTCGCCGGCTACATCCACGCGCGCGCGACCCGGGGGTGGCGCGGATCGCGTTCGGCATGGCTGGCCATCATCGGCTTCGCCGCGGTGATGTTCAACTTCACGATCGTGAACCTGTTCTTCAAGGGACTGCACGCCTACACCGGTCTGTGATTCGGTGGCGGGTGGCACGGCGGCCCTGATCAGTAATCGGGCCGAAAACGACTGATTCCGAAGGCGTTCGACCCGCTACGCTGTCGGAATCGAGAGTCGGAGGTCGATGTCCCCCGTGAGCGCCACGTCCCAACCGGTCGTCAGCACCGCGGCTTCGATCGCGCCGCAGATCGCCCTGCGCGGCCTGCGCAAGACCTTCGGCAAGGTCGTCGCCGTCGAGTCGGTCGATCTCGAGATCGGCGACGGCGAGTTCTTCGCGATGCTCGGGCCGTCCGGGTCGGGCAAGACCACGGTGCTGCGGATGATCGCCGGCTTCGAGCGTCCCACCAGCGGTAGCGTCATCCTGGGCGGCGTCGACGAGACGGCGCTGCCGGCGTTCCGTCGAGACGTGAGCACGGTCTTTCAGGACTACGCGCTCTTCCCGCACATGACGGTCGGCCAGAACGTGGCATACGGCCTGAAGGTGCGCGGCGTCGGCGGTGCGGAGCGCACCCGCCGCGTGGGTGAGGCCCTCGAGATGGTGCGACTGGGCGACTTGGGAGCGCGCAAGCCCGGCGAGCTCTCGGGCGGTCAGCGTCAGCGGGTCGCCCTCGCTCGCGCACTGGTCACGCGACCGAAGGTGCTCCTGCTCGACGAGCCGCTCGGCGCTCTCGACCTCAAGCTGCGCGAGCAGATGCAGCTCGAGCTGAAGTCCATCCAGCGCGAGGTCGGCATCACCTTTCTCTTCGTCACGCATGATCAGGATGAGGCCCTCACCCTGTGCGACCGCCTCGCGGTCTTCAACGCCGGGCGCATCGAGCAGGTGGGCGCGCCCGCGGAGGTCTACGAGCATCCGTCGAGCGCGTTCGTCGCGGGGTTCGTCGGATCGTCGAACGTGATCGGCGCCGCGCAGTCGCCCAAGGTCCTGAAGCGGGAGGGCACCTACGCCATCCGCCCGGAGAAGATCCGCGTGCTCACCGGATCGGCCAAGCCGGCCGCGGGCGAGCTGCGCATCGACGCGACGATCCGCGAGGTCGTCTACACCGGCCCGACCACCCGGGTGGTCGCCGACGGACCCGACGGCCTGCTGCTGTCGGCGACGATCCTCAACGACGAGTCGCCCGACACGGCCGGTCTGGCGCGCGGCGAGAAGGCCACGCTGGCCTGGCACGAGAGCGCCCTGCGCGAGCTGGTCTCGTGATCGGCACCCCCTGAACCTCACACCCACACAGCACACGAGAGGAACATCATGATCCGAATCGGCAAGTTCGCGACAGCGGTGGCGGTGACCGCCGCCCTGCTGGTCGCGGTGACCGGCTGTTCGACCAGCGGGACGGGCGGCTCCGGCGGTTCGTCCGGCCCGTCGGTGCCCAAGGTGCCCGAGCTGAAGAAGCTCGGCGCCAACGAGAACGCGCTCAACATCATCGTCTGGGCGGGCTACGCCGAAGACGGCTCCGACGACCCGACGGTCGACTGGGTGACGCCCTTCGAGAAGCAGACCGGATGCCAGGTCAACGCCAAGACGGCCGGCACCTCCGACGAGATGGTGCAGTTGATGCGCACCGGCCAGTACGACGGCGTCTCGGCCTCGGGCGACGCGACCCTGCGGCTCATCTACGGCGGCGACGTGGCCCCCGTGAACACCGCCCTCGTGCCCAACTACGCGACGATCAGCGACTTCCTCAAGAAGAAGGCCTGGAACTCGGTCGGCGGACAGATGTACGGCATCCCGCACGGCTGGGGCGCCAACCTGCTGATGTACAACACCAAGGACGTCACCGACGCTCCCGACTCGTGGGGCGCCGTGTTCGACGGCGCGTCGAAGTACGCGGGCAAGGTGACCGCGTACGACTCGCCGATCTACATCGCGGATGCCGCGCTCTACCTGTCGAAGACCGATCCCTCGCTGGGCATCAAAGACCCGTACTCGCTGACCGAGAAGCAGCTCGACGCCGCGGTCTCGCTGCTCAAGAAGCAGAACGCGAGTATCGGCGAGTACTGGTCGGACTACACCAAGGAGGTCCAGTCGTTCGAGGCCGGCTCGACGGTGATCGGGACCACCTGGCAGGTGATCGCGAACCTCATCCAGGCGGATGCCAAGGTCGATGTGAAGACCATCGTCCCCAAGGAGGGCAGCACCGGCTGGTCGGACACCTGGATGATCTCGTCGAAGGCCAAGCACCCGAACTGCATGTACCAGTGGATGAACTGGATCACCTCCGCCAAGGTCAACGCCCAGGTCGCCGAGTGGTTCGGTGAGGCGCCGTCGCAGACGAAGGCCTGCAGCGAGACCTCCGACCCGACGTTCTGCGACACGTACCACGCGACCGACGCGAGCTACGCCGCGCAGATCCACTACTGGACCACGCCGCAGAAGGCCTGCGTCGACGGCTCGGGCAAGACGGACTGCACCGCGTACTCGGAGTGGACGACGAAGTGGCAGCAGATCAAGGGATGACCTCCCGCGCACCGTCGCGGCGGGGCCCGGTCTCGGCGTTCTTCGCCGGCCGGCCCCGCCTGCGGCTGGGCGTGCTGCTGACGCCTCCGCTGCTCTGGCTGCTGGTCGCCTATCTCGGATCGATCGCGGTCCTGCTGGTGACCGCATTCTGGAGCGTCAACGGCTTCACGGGCGCGGTGCAGCCCGACTTCACGCTCACCAACCTGCAGAACCTGGTGAGCGATCCGCTGTACCGCGAGGTGGCTCTGCGCACACTGCTGGTCGCGCTCGGCGTGACGGTGATCGACGCGGTGGTCGCGTTCCCGATCGCGTTCTACATGAGCAAGGTCGCGTCGCCGCGCGCTCGGATCGCGCTGCTGGTCGCAGTGACCACCCCGCTCTGGGCCAGCTACCTGGTCAAGGCGTACGCCTGGCGCATCCTGCTCGAGCCGAACGGCCCGATCGACATCGTCACCGGCGGCCACAGCCCCGGGTACGGGCTGCCGGCCACGGTCATCACGCTGGCCTATCTGTGGCTGCCGTACATGATCATCCCGGTGTTCGCGGGCTTCGACCGGGTGCCCGACTCGCTGTTCGAGGCGAGCGCGGATCTCGGAGCCGGAACCGGACGCACGGTGCGGTCGATCGTGCTCCCGCTGGTGTTCCCGGCCATCGCCGCCGGGTCGATCTTCACCTTCTCGCTGAGCTTCGGCGACTACATCGCCGTCACGATCGTCGGCGGCAAGACCCAGCTGCTCGCGAACCTCATCTACGGCCAGCTGGTCACCGCGAACAACCAGCCGCTGGCCGCGGCTCTGTCGATCGTGCCGCTCGTGGCGATCATCCTGTACCTGTTGGCGATGCGCCGCACCGGAGCCCTGGAGAACGTCTGATGCAGCTGCCCCGCTCTCTGCGCATCACCCTGCGGATCTTCATGATCCTGGGGCTCGTCGTGCTCTACGTGCCCCTCGCGCTCATTGTCGTCAACTCCTTCAACGCCTCGCGCACCTTCGCTTTTCCGCCCACCGGATTCACCGTCGAATGGTGGATCGCCGCCTCGCACAGTTCGGGCGCCCTGCGCGCGCTCGGCACCTCGGTGATCGCGGGTCTCGGCGCCACAGCGATCGCGTTGGTGCTCGGCACCATGGCGGCGTTCGCCGTACAGCGGTACCGATTCTTCGGCAAGCAGACCATCAACTTCCTGGTCGTGCTGCCGATCACCCTGCCCGGCATCGTGACCGGCATCGCGCTCAACGCCACGTTCGTCTCGGTGCTCGGCCCCGCGGGCGTCGCCCTCGGGATCGGCACGGTCATCATCGGCCATGCCACCTTCTGCATCGTGATCGTCTACAACAACGTGCAGGCGCGCCTGCGCCGCACCGGCGTCTCGCTCGAGGAGGCGTCGTCGGACCTGGGCGCGACCACCTGGCAGACCTTCCGCTACGTGACGTTCCCGAGCATCCGGGGCGCGCTGGTGGCCGGAGCGCTGCTCGCCTTCGCCCTGAGCTTCGACGAGATCGTGGTCACCACGTTCACCGCGGGCGCCGAGGTGCAGACGCTGCCGATCTGGATCTTCGGCAACCTGTTCCGCCCGAACCAGGCGCCGGTGGTCAACGTGGTGGCGGCGGTGCTGACCATCGTGGCGATCGTGCCGGTGTGGCTCTCACAGCGGGTGGACCGCGACTCGGTGACCAGCCGGGTGTGACCAGCTACTCGACCTCTAAGAGGCGGTAGCTGCGCTCCAGGCGGGCGCGCCACCAGGTGTCGCGATCCTGGCTCGCCGAGTCGTCGCGGAGGGCCCGCTCATCCACCTCGACCCGGCGCACCTCGATCGCTCCGTCGACAGCGACCAGGGGCTCCACGGCCACGTCGCGCTGGAACAGCCCCACCGTGGCGAGACCGCAGTCGTAGCTCAGCTCGGGGATCGCGGCCGCGAGGTGCGCCCCCATCGAGATGCCCACCGAGGTGTCGAGTGCGCTCGAGACCACGACAGGCAGGCCGGCTTCGGCCACGATCGACAGCGCGCGATGGATGCCGCCCAACGGCTGCGCCTTGATCACCAGCAGGTCGGCGGCCCCGGCACGCGCGACCGCCAGCGGATCGTCCGCCTTGCGCACGCTCTCGTCGGCCGCGATCGGCAGCTGCCAGTCGTGCAGCCGCGCGCGCAGCTCCGCCAGTTCGGCGACGGTCGCGCAGGGCTGCTCGAGGTACTCCAGGTCGAAGCCGGCGAGGGCGTGGGCGGCGTGCTCCGCCTCGTCCACGTTCCAGCCGCCGTTCGCATCCACGCGGATGCGGCCCTCCGGCCCGAGGAACGCGCGCGTCGCCTTCACGCGGGCCACGTCATCCGCCAGCTGCTGCCCCGCCTCGGCCACCTTCACCTTGACCGTGCGCGTGCCGGCGTACCGGGCGAGCACCCCGTCGACCTGGTCGGCGGGCACGGCCGGCAGGGTCGCATTGACCGGGATCCGGTCGCGCACCGCGGTCGGCGGCTCGCGCCAGCCGAAGTCGATCGCCGCGCGGAGCCACGCGCTCGCCTCGACGTCGTCGTACTCGGTGAACGGCGAGAACTCGGTCCAGCCCAGGGGGCCGCGAAACAGCATCGCCTCGCGCACCTCGATCGACCGGAAGCGCATGACGAGCGGCAGCGCGACGAGGTGGGCGTCGGCGAGGAGCTCATCGAGCGGGGGCAGATCGTCCGGCGACGGCATGGATGACAGTCTGCCGCAGCCCTGCCCACCGCAGCCCTGCCGCGGCGGTTCCCGCGTGGCTAGGCTGACCCCAAGCGCGAAGGGATTCCGATGAGCGTTCCACCTCCGCCCCGACAGGGGACGATGCGTTCGGCCGCGACGTCGTACTCGGTCAACGCGACGCCGCAGCCCCGGCAGTACGGATCCATCCCGGTGCAGGCTGCGGGCCGGACCGAGGTGATCACCCACGCACCGACCCTCGGTCAGTTCTGGCGCAGCGACGTGCGGCACACCACCGGCGCGAGGCGTCCGCGCTGGGCCGGTCTGACCGCGTTCTGGCTGGGGCTGGCCTCGATCGCGTTCCTGTTCATCGGGGGTGCGATCGGCTTTGCGGTGATCCGGGACATCGCCTTGCCCCTGAGCGTCGTCGCCGGCTTGTTCGCTCTCATCGCCATCATCGCCGGGGTCGGCCGCGTGCTCGGCTGGTTCGGCCTGATCTTCGCCTTGATCGGGAACGCGTTCGTCATCGCCTGGCTGGTCTCGGTCTTCGGCTAGCCGTGCGGGCGTCGCCCTAGGCTGGATGCCGTGGATGAGCCGACCTCGCAGCCAGCGCAGCCCGAGCAGATCTCCGGCCTCGAGCCGGGCATGACGATCGTGCGCCCGGTGCGCGGCCCGCGCCGCTGGCCCGGGATTCTCTCCGGCATCCTCGCGCTGGCCATGCTGGCCTCGACAGCGCTCGGGATCCAGTTGGCGTCCCGCAACGAGCTCACGCTCTCGACCTCCTGCGCCTATGCGGCGATCGCGTTCAGCGTGGCCGCGCTCGTGCTCGGTCTGATCGCGATCGCGAAACGGTGGGGGCGCGGCGCCGGGATCGCCGGAGCGGTCGTCGCCGTGCTCGGCAATCCGCTGGTGCTGCTCTACGGCCTGAGCGCGCTGGGTGGATCCTGATGGGCGGATCCTGATGGGCGGCTCCCGGCGGTGAAGCGGCTGCGCGTCGTCGCGCCGGGCGACGGAGTCTTCGCCGCCTTGCGTGAGGCGCTCGCGGGCGGCGACGCGATCCTGGTCTCCGGTTCGGCCGGTGGGACACCGCCGGGTCTGCCCGCTCGCGTCGAGCAGCGCGTCGCCCTGGTCGTCGAGACCAGCGGATCCACCGGGCGCCCGAAGCGCGTCCAACTGTCGGCCGATGCGCTGCTGGCCAATGCCGCAGCGAGCGAGTCGGCGCTGGGCGGACCGGGGCAATGGGTGCTCGCCCTGCCGACGCACTACATCGCAGGGCTCAACGTGCTTGCGCGGTCGTTGGCCGCCGAGACCGAGCCGGTGACGGTCGCGGGCGAGCATTTCAGCGCATCCGGATTCGTCGATGCGGTGCAGAGGATGTCGCTGCCCGAGCGCTACACGGCCCTGGTCCCCGCACAGCTCGCCACCCTGCTCGACGACGCTGCCGCGAGGGAAGCCCTCGCCGGATTCTCGGCCGTGCTCGTCGGCGGCCAGGCGACGCCGCGGCCGCTGCTCGGCCGCGCGGCGGCCGCCGGAATCCGGGTGCGCCGCAGTTACGGCTCGAGTGAGACCAGCGGCGGCTGCGTCTACGACGGCATGCCGATCGGCACCACGGCGGTCCAGGTCGTCGACGGCGAGGTCTGGCTCGGCGGACCGGGCCTGGCCGAGGGCTACCTGGGCGACCCGGAGCTGACGGCCGAGCGTTTCGTGATCGACAGCGGAGCCAGGTGGTTCCGCACCGCGGACGGCGGGTCGTTCGACGCCGGCGTGCTGACCGTGACCGGCCGTCGCGACGAGGTGCTGATCTCGGGCGGCGTGAAGGTCGCGCTGGCGGCCGTCGAGCGCGTGCTCCGCGAGCAACCCGGCTTGCACGATGCCGTGGTCGTCGCCGTTCCCGACGAACGCTGGGGCGAGGTGCCGGTCGCGGTGACAGCCTCGACCGCCTTCGATGCGGATGCCGCGACCGCAGCAGTCGCAGCCGAACTGGGCACGCCCGCCCGCCCGGCTCGGGTGCTGACGCTGCCGGCGATTCCGCTGCTGCCCAGCGGAAAGGTGGATCGGCTCGCGGTGCGGGCGATCGCGCTGCGAGAGAGCCGGCAGGGCGGCGCTCGGTAGACTGCGCGCGTGGCGAAGCAGCAGCGCATGGACCCCAGGAAGATCGAGCGGACGAGGCAGTCGACGTCAGCGACGCCGTCGAAGCCGACATCCGGGCGCAACCGCGGCAGGAGCGGGCACCCGGGCGGCCGCAAGGCCGGCGAGGTGCGGCCGGCCACCCTGCGCACCTGGATCGCCGGAGCCCGGCTGCAGACCCTGCTGCTCGCGGTCGCGCCGGTCGTGCTCGGCACGGGAGCGGCATCCCTGCGGATGATGCACTGGTACGACCACTGGTTCCGCGCCGTGCTCGCCTTGATCGTCGCGCTCGCGCTCCAGATCGGCGTGAACTTCGCCAATGACTACTCGGACGGCATCCGCGGCGTCGACACCAATCGGGTCGGTCCTCCGCGGCTGGTCGGCTCCGGCCGTGCCAAGCCGCGCGCCGTGCTGACGGTCGCGATCGTGTTCTTCGCCATCGCGGCCGTGGCGGGCGGCATCCTGGTCTGGCGGAGCGGGCAGTGGTGGCTGCTCGCGGTGGGCGCTGTCTGCTTGGCGGCCGCCTGGTTCTACACCGGCGGCAAGCACCCATACGGCTACTACGCCCTCGGCGAGGTGGCGGTCTTCGTCTTCTTCGGTGTGGTCCCCGTCGCCGGGACGATGTTCACCCAGACCGGCACCGTCAACATCGAGGCGTGGCTGGGCGGGGTCGCGCTGGGCTGCTACGCCTGCGCCGTGCTCGTCGTGAACAATCTGCGCGACCGGGAGAGGGATGCCGTCAGCCGCAAGCGCACCCTCGCGGTGCTGCTCGGCGATCGACCGACTCGCGCGCTCTACGTCGTGCTGATGCTGGTGCCGATGGGACTGCTGGCGTTCTACACGGTGTTCTACCTCGACGCCGGGTACGTTTTCTTCGTGGCGATCCTGGTGCTGCCGGCGATCGTCATCGTGCTCTTCGCGAAGACGGCGAGCGAATACGTGACGGCGCTGCGGCTCACCTTGTTCTCGGCCTTCGCCTACGGCGTGGCGGTCGCCGCAGCGCTCGCGTTCTAGCGGGGCTCAGCCGGCGAGCTCCACCTTCCATCGGGGGCGTCCGCCTCGTCGACGTCGCTGTCGTCCTCATCGGTGTCGGTGTCGGCCCTCATCAGGACGACTCGGAAGACGATCGCGGCGCCGACGATCACGACGAGCGTCACGGCACCCGCGACGAGCCAGGGAACCACGGTGTTCCTCCTTCAGTGGAGCGCCGACGGCGCGGGTGCGAGCTCGGGTGACAGCTTGACCGCGCCCTCGCTTCTGAAGACTGTCAGATGACGGTGCCCTCCGGCGACGAATCGCGATGAAGATCCGCACAGGAACGGGAAATCGGGGCCGAGCTTGCTCCCACGCGCGGATGATACCGTCGGAGTTGTGCCCCCCGCGAGACCGGCTCTGACGAACCCCGCGCAGGCCCCGACCCCTCCCGCCCGACGGTCGTCGTCCACGTGGGTGAAGCGGGCTCGCAAGGTCGTGCGGCAGCTCCGCCGCGCCGCGCGGCACGAAGTTCACGCCTACTACCGGCGCCAGAGCATCCAGTCGAATGTCGTGTTCTACGAATCGTTCGCGGGCAACGGGATGTTGTGCAACCCGGAGGCGATCTTCCGCGCGCTGCTGGCCGATCCGGAGTTCACCCATCTCACCCACGTCTGGGCACTGCGCAGCAAGCACGAGAACAGCAACGTGGTTCGTGAGTTCGCGCACGATCGTCGCGTGAAGTTCGTGAGGATGGGGTCGGTCGCCTATTTTCGAGCGCTGACGCGCAGCGGATGGCTGGTCAACAACGCCACGTTCCCGACCGAATTCTCGAAGCGGGCCGGGCAGACCTACCTGAACACCTGGCACGGAACGCCGCTCAAGAAGATGGGCTACGACATCAACGATCGCGCTTCGCGGGTCGCCAACGTGGTGCGGAACTTCCTTCAGGCCGACTTCCTGCTGGCAGCCAACCCCTTCATGATCGAGCAGATGTACGAGCGCGCTCACCGTCTCGACAACATCTTCGGCGGCAAGTTCATCGACGAGGGCTATCCGCGCATCGACCTTCAGTTCGTCGATGACGCAGAGCGCGAGGCCCAGCGCGCCCGCGTGGCCGAGGCCCTCGGCATCGAGCTCGGCGGGCGGAGGATCATCCTCTACGCCCCCACCTGGAAGGGCACGAACTTCAATCGCCCCGAGGACGATATCGACGAACTCCTCGAGCGGGTCGCGGAGCTTCGACGCGGGATCGATGAGTCGCGCTACGTGGTGGTGTTGAAGTCCCACCAGGTCGTGCACCGCTACGCCGCCGAACGACCGGGCATGAAGGGTGTGCTCATTCCCAATGAGCTGCCGACGAACGCGATCCTCTCGGTCAGCGACATTCTGGTCACCGACTACTCCAGCATCTTCTTCGACTTCTTGGCCACGGGCAGGCCGATCGCGTTCCTCACCCCCGACATCGACGACTACGCCGGATATCGCGGGCTGTACTTCGAGCCGGACGAGTGGCCGGGCCCGGTGGTCAGGTCCGTCGCCGAGCTGGTCGAGGCGCTCCGGGATATCGACGCGAACGGTGTCGGCGAGGCGGTCGCCGCCCGGTACCGCTCGATGCGGGAGCGGTTCGTCTCGCGTGAAGACGGCGGGGCGACATCCCGGATCGTCGACATCGTGTTCCGGGGCAGGACCGAGGGGTACCGGGTCGTCGACACGGCGCGGGACGGCAGGACGACCCTGCTGATCAGTGCCGGCGGAATGCGGCCGAACGGCATCACCTCCTCGCTGATCAACCTTCTCAACGCGGTGGACCATGGGCGCTTCGATGTCACCGTCATGTTCCCGAACTCCTACCGGGCAGTCGTCGTCGCCAAGCAGGGCGAGCTGAATCCGCACGCGAGGCAGCTCGCGCGGGTCGGGGGGATGAACGGGTCCAAGCTCACGCATCTGCGGCGCCGGGTCTCGTGGTGGACCCAGAAGCTCGTCTCGCACCGCACCAGCCCGGCCCAACGGCGACTGTGGGATGACGAATGGCAGCGCTGCTTCGGCAGCGCGCGCTTCGACGAGGTCATCGATTTCAGCGGGTACGGGCCGTTCTTCTCCACGCTGGTCCTGCACGCGCCGGACGCCGAGCGGTCCATCTGGCTGCACAACGACATGATGGCGGATGCCCACCGCGTGACCCGGGGGCGCCGCAGGCACCTGCGAGACCTGCGCGGGATCTTCTCGCTGTACCGCGACTTCGATCACCTCGTGTCGGTCTCTGCGTCGCTCAACGACATCAACCGCGCGCGTCTCGCCGAATGGGCGAACCCCTCGCGGTTCACGAGCGCGAGGAACCTGATCGACGCGCGGAGGGTGCTCCACAACGCGGCGATCCCGCTGCAGGCGGCCGCGGCGGTGGCGGGAGCGGATCAGGATGCCCCCGAGGCGCCCGCGTGGGCGTCTCGCTTGCACCGCGACTCCGCTCTGAAGACCTTCGTCACCGTCGGTCGGATCTCGCAGGAGAAGAACCACGCCCGACTGCTCGACGCCTTCGCGATCGTTCATCGATCGCACCCCGACACGCAACTGGTGATCGTCGGATCGGGGCCGCTTCTCGAGGAGCTCCAGCAACGGGCGCACGCCCTGGGGGTGGCGGATGCGGTGATCTTCACGGGTCATCAGGCCAATCCCCACGCGATCATGGCCGCGTGCGACTGCTTCGTCCTGTCGAGCGACTACGAAGGCCAGCCGATGGTCCTGCTCGAGGCGATGATGGTGGGGCTCCCGATCGTGACCGTCGCGTTCGGGGCGGTCGCCGATGCGGTCCCCGAGGGCGCGGCATTGGTCGTCACTCAGGATGTCGACGGCCTGGTCGAGGGAATGAACGCCTTCATCGAGGGGCGCGTCGCGGCGAGGCCATTCGACGCGGAGGCCTACAACCGGGAGGCGCTCGCGGAGTTCTACCGGGCGATCGGTGTGAACGCGTCGACAGCGATGGGCGCGTCGAGCTAAGCGCTTCCTGCCCGGTCTTCCACCTCTTCGTCCTCGCCCGACTTCGCCGGTGCCGCGCGGGCGGCGGCGATGTCGAGGGCGACCCGCTCGCGCAGACCGCGGAAGAAGATGTACGAGATGCAGAGCGCGAGCAGCGCCGCCACGACGGCCGCGATCAGCCACGCCGGCTGGAGCCCGATGGTGGTCGTGAGCGCGAAGAGCAGGGCGAAGAGCACCAGGAACACGCCGACGCGCAGGGCCGAGTACAGGATCCACGCACGCACGGTCGTCAGTCTAGGCGGGGTGGCTGAGAGCCGATCTAGACTGCTCGTCATGGTCCGCGTGCTCATCCCGCTCGTCCTGACCGGCCTGCTGGTGTTCGCGGTGGTCGACATCCTGGTCATCGACGGGGGCCGTGTGCGCGGCCTGCCCAAGTACGGCTGGGTCGGCATCGTCATCCTGCTCCCGCTGATCGGCCCCCTGCTGTGGTTCCTGGTCGGGCGCGAGCGCTTGGAGGCGCGCAACCACGGCCGCTACGCCGATGCCTCGGCAGCTCCCTCGGCACCCGGGCGGCGCTTCGGTCCGATCGCGCCCGACGACGACCCCGACTTCCTCGGGCGCCTCAGCCGTGAGCAGCAGCAGGAGGAGCGGATTCGCGAGCTCGAGAAGCGGCTCGACGAACTCGGCGACGACAAGCCCGAGAAGTGAGCCCCGCGCCGCTCTCCTCGCCGGCAAGCTCGTTCGCCACGGCCCTGCTGGGCGAGTTCGTGCGTTCGGGCGTGACGGATGTCGTGCTCAGCCCCGGATCGCGGTCGCAGGCGCTCGCCCTCGCGGCCGCGCAGTTCGAACGTGCGGGGCTGATCCGGCTGCGGGTCCGCATCGACGAGCGCTCCGCCGGCTTTCTGGCCCTCGGGATCGCCGTGGAGACCCAGCGCCCGGCCCTGATCATCACGACGTCGGGCACCGCGGTCGCCGAGCTGCATCCGGCCGTCCTGGAGGCGGCGCACTCCGGTGTGCCCTTCATCGTGCTGAGCGCCGATCGCCCCGCCGAGTTGCGTGGCATCGGGTCGAACCAGACCACGGTGCAGCCCGGCATCTTCGGTGACGCACCCGAGCGTTCGTGGGATGTTCCGGCGCCCACGGGTGACGTCGGAGAGGAGAAGGCGGCCCGGGAGCTCGTCGCCGAGGTGTTGACCGGAATCCGCGGGGTCCGGCACGTCAATCTGGCGTTCCGCGAGCCGCTCTCGGCGCCGCAGCTGCTCCCCGACGTCTCGCCGGGGTCGTGGCCACCCCCGCCGGCTCCCGTCGAGGTGCTCGAGTTGCGACCCGAGCCCGGCACGATCGTGATCGCGGGCACCGGGGCAGGAGCCGAGGCCGAGGCTGCCGCACGTGCGCTGGGCGCTCCCCTGCTGGCCGAGGTCAGCAGCGGCGCGCGCTTCGGGCCGAACCTGGTCGCGGCATACCGCGAGGTGATGACGGCAGGCAACTTCGGAGACCGCGTCGAGCGCGTCGTCGTGTTCGGGCATCCGACGCTCAGTCGCGAGGTGCCTGCCCTGATCCAGCGCGACGGCGTCGAGACGATCCTGGTGCGGTGCGCCGGCCTCGACGACTACAACCCCGGCCACCGGGTGAGCAGCTTCGCGGATGCCCTGAGGGTCGCCGACGACCCCGCAGCGCTCGAGGCCTCGCGCGGCTGGGTCGGGCGCTGGGTGATGACCTCGCGCGCGATCCTGGAGGAGCTGGATGACGCGGCCCCCGGCGCCGCGCTGACCGACGACTACCGCGAGCGTGCCGCCTTCGCGCTGACCCAGCTCGAGGCGCTGCGGGCTCCCGTCACGAGGCGGAGCCTCGCCCTCGCCGTGTGGAACGTCAGTTGGCCGCACGACCGGCTCGTCCTGGCGTCGTCCCGCCTGATCCGCGAGCTCGACAAGGTCGCACCCGGCAAGAAGATCCCGGTGCACGCCAACCGCGGGCTCGCCGGGATCGACGGGACGATCGCGACCGGGATCGGCGTGGCGCTCGCCCAGCAGTCGGGCGAGCCGGGCGGGGCAGCGGCCGGCAGTCGCACCGGCAGCGCTGCCCGCGGCATCACCCGCGTGCTGCTCGGTGATCTGGCGATGCTGCACGATGCGGGCTCGCTGGTGTTCGGGGTCGGTGAGACGCGCCCCGACATTCAGCTGATCGTCGGCAACGACGGTGGCGGCACCATCTTCGACGGGCTCGAGGTCGCCGCGTCGGCCGATGCCGCGCTCTTCGACCGGGTGCTCCTGACCCCCCAGACGGTCGACCTCGAGCACCTCGCCGCGGCCTACGGCTGGGAGTACCGCCGAGTTGACAACCGCGGCGAGCTCGACCCTGCGCTGACGCCGTCCCCCGGACAGGTGCTGATCGAGGTCCCGCTGCAGCGCTAGCGTGACGGGATGAGTCACACCCGAGGCATCGAACCGCTGCTGCGCGCCGGGGAGGGCTTCGAGCTCGCGAAGGTGGACCCGGCATCCACCCCCGGCTTCGACGGCGGAAAGAAGGAGGGCGAGAGCTCGCTCGCGGCGGGAGCCGCCCAGCTCGCCCAGTTGCAGGAGATGCTCTACGCCAACGGGCTGTCCGGCGACCGCCGCCGCATCCTGCTCGTGCTCCAGGCGATGGACACCGCGGGCAAGGGCGGCATCGTCGGGCATGTCGTGGGAGCGGTGAACCCCTACGGGGTGCACATCGCGCAGTTCAAGGCCCCGACCGAGGAGGAGAAGGCGCACGACTTCCTCTGGCGGATCCGCAAGCAGTTGCCGACGGCCGGGATGCTGGGCGTCTTCGACCGGTCGCACTATGAGGACGTGATCGTGCACCGCGTGCGCCACCTCTCGACGCCCGAAGTGATCGAGGCGCGCTACGGCCAGATCGTCGACTTCGAGAACGAGCTCAGGGCCGGCGGCACGACCGTGATCAAGGTGATGCTGCACATCTCGCCCGGGGAGCAGAAGAAGCGCCTGGAGGCCCGCCTCGACGACCCGACCAAGCACTGGAAGTTCAACCCCGCCGACATCGACGACCGCGAGCTCTGGCCCGCATTCATGGAGGCGTATCAGCTCGCGATCACGCACACCTCGACGGATGCCGCACCCTGGTACGTGATCCCGGCCGACCACAAGTGGTACGCCCGCCTCGCCGTGCAGCAGCTGCTGCTCGACGCGCTCGGCGATCTGCGGCAGGGCTGGCCGGAGGCCGACTACGACGTGGCGGCGCAGAAGGCGCGATTGGCGGGGGGCTAGGCCGAGCGCGGGCCCGGGCGCTGCGTCGCGCGGCCGGCTTCGGGCACGCGGCACCCTTGAATCGCCATTTCAGTTCGCGCGCAATTCAGCGCGAACTGAAATGACGAATATAGACGTTGCTCTCCCCCCGAGCGCGAGCGAACTCGACGGCTTCGGTCAGCCGAACGCCTCGACGATCGGCCGGAACTTGAGCCGTGTCTCGGCGAGTTCGCGCTCCGGGTCGGAGTCGGCGACGATGCCCGCGCCGGCGTAGGCGGTGATCCCGCCGTCGGGGGCGACCTCGGCCGAGCGCAGGGCGACGGCCCACTTGCCGCTGCCGCCGGCATCCACCCATCCGACCGGGCCGCCGTAGCGCCGCCGGTCGAGGGGTTCGAGTTCGCGGATGACGCCCAGCGCCGTCGCCGTCGGTGCGCCCGCCACGGCGGCAGTCGGGTGCAACGCGGCGGCCAGGTCGAGCGCCGATGAGCCGTCGGAGAGCGTTCCCTCCACGTCCGACGCAAGGTGCCACAGGTTGGGCAGCTTGAGCGCGAAGGGCAGCTCGCTGGCGACGACCCCGGTGGCGTGACCGGTGAGCGAGGCGAGCACGCTCTGCACGGCGAACCGATGCTCGTCGAGGTCTTTGGTGGAGGTCGCGAGGGTGAGGGCCGCGGCGTGGTCGGCCTCGGCATCCACTCCACGTCCGATGCTGCCGGCCAGCACGCGCGCGCTCACGGTGCCGTGATTGACGCGCACCAGTGTCTCGGGGCTGGAGCCGAGCAGGCCGTCGACGGCGAAGGTCCAGGTGTCGGGGTAGCCGAGGGCGAGGTCGAACAGGACGCGGCGCAGATCGGCTCCCTCGGGCAGGTGGCCGACGAGGTCGCGGGCGAGCACCACCTTGCTGAGCTCCCCGTTGCGGATGCGGCGCACCGCGTCGGCGACCGCGGCCTGGTAGCCGGCGGCGTCGAGGGCGCCCGGATGCAGCGCGATCCGGTACTCGGCGCCGAGCGGTGTGTGCTCGGGCTTGAGGGTGGACCCGTTGACCCGCGTCACCCAGCTCACCCCGTCGCGCCGGCCGACGATCACCTCGGGCACGATCAGTACGCTGACCGCCTCTGACTCGTCGGCGAAGGCGAACGCGCCGAACGCGACGAGACCGGATCCCGACAGGCTCACCTCGTCGCTCACCGTCGCCGCCGCGGCGACCTCGCGCCAGGCGTTGGCGGCATCGCGGATGCGGTCCGCGCCGCGGAACTCGAGCCGCAGCGCCTCGCCGAACCCGGCGATCCCCTCACCGCGGCGCACGAACATCAGGGGGGCGCGCGGATCGAGCAGCGGGACCAGCGAGGGGAGCGGGTGATCGACCGCGCGCGTCTCGACCGTCAGCGCGGGGATGTTCACGGAGTCGAGCCTACGGCGGTCGCCGAGTATGCGCCGAGAGCGGGCTGACCAGCCAAAAGCGCCTCAGCGAGTTTCACTAGGATCGAACCGTGGTCAGGGCCGAGATGGACAAGCAGCCGGATGAGGTCTCCGGCATGTTCGACGACGTCGCCAAGCACTACGACCGCACCAACGCCGTCATGTCGGTCGGCAACGCCGCCCTGTGGCGCCTCGCGACCGTCAAGGCCGTCGATCCACAGCCGGGGGAGCGCATCCTCGATGTCGCGGCCGGCACCGGCACGTCCAGTGCTGCCCTCACGCGCACGGGCGCCACGGTCGTCGCCGTGGACTTCTCGCCGGGCATGATCGCGGCGGGCCGCAAGCGGCATCCGCGCATCGAGTTCGTCGAGGCGAACGCCGAGAAGCTGCCGTTCGGCGATGACGAGTTCGACGCCGTCACGATCAGTTTCGGGCTGCGCAACGTCGAGCACCCCAAGGTGGCGCTCGCGGAGATGTACCGCGTGCTGAAGCCGGGCGGGCGGCTCGTGGTGTGCGAGTTCTCCAAACCTCCGCGCGCGCTGTTCCGGATCGGCTACCAGGCGTACACGAAGTACCTGATGCCGGCCATCGCCAACCTGGTCAGCTCGGATGCCGAGGCCTACGACTACCTGGCCGAGTCGATCCGCAACTGGCCCGACCAGGGCACTCTGACCCAGTGGATCCGGGGGGTGGGTTTCACGCGCGTCGCCTACCGCAACCTGACCGCGGGAGTCGTCGCGCTGCACCGCGGCCGCAAGCCGGAGGACGCTGCCATTCGCGCCTCCACCGCGAAGCGCAAGGCGACGCGCTCGCCCCGCCCGACGGCCGACTCGTGACCCCGAGCCCGCCGCTCGCGCGTCGCAGCAACACGCTGAGTTCGTCTCTGGGGCTCGGCGAGAAGCTGTTCGCCTCGAGCGAGGAGCGCAAGTTCGCGGTCGCCATCGAAGACGGCCTGACCGAGGTCGAGAGCGGCCTGCTGGCCGAGCTGTCGTTCACCGACGACATCGCCAACGTCACGAGCCGCTACCTGCTGGATGCCGGCGGCAAGCGGGTGCGGCCGACGCTCACGCTGCTCACCGCGCAGTTGGGCTCGGGCGCGAGCCCGGCGGTGATCCGCGCCGCCCAGGCGGTCGAGATCACGCACCTGGCCTCGCTGTACCACGACGACGTCATGGATGAGGCGCAGCTGCGACGCGGGGTACCCAGTGCCCAATCGGTGTGGGGCAACTCGGTCGCGATCCTGACGGGCGACCTGCTCTTCGCGCGCGCCAGCCGGCTGATCGCCGGGCTCGGCGACCGCGGACTCGAACTCCAGGCCGAGACCTTCGAGCGCCTCGTGCTCGGGCAGTTGCACGAGACCGTCGGACCCCAACCCGACGACGACCCCATCGCGCACTACCTCCAGGTGCTCGCCGACAAGACGGGATCGCTCATCGCGCTCGCCGCGGTGCTCGGGGTGATGTTCTCGGATGCGCCCCAGGAGCTCCAGCAGCCGGTCAAGGCCTTCGGCGAGCGGGTCGGCGTTGCCTTCCAACTCGTCGACGACGTCATCGATCTGTCTGCGCACAGCGAGGAGACCGGCAAGCTCGCGGGCACGGATCTGCGTGCCGGTGTCCCGACCCTTCCGCTGCTGTACCTGCGTCGAGCGGCCCAGACGGATGCCGGCGCCGCCGAGCTTCTCGAACGCATCGAGCGCGACGTGGTCGAGGCCGATCATGCCGATGACGGCCACGCGGCCGACGCGGACTTCGCCGGCGCCATCGCCGAGTTGCGCGACCACGACGTGACTCGCGCTACCCTGACCGAGGCCCGCCGTTGGGCCGCCGACGCCGTGTCGGCGCTCGCGCCGCTTCCGGAGGGTCCTGTGAAGAAGGCTCTCACCAAGTTCGCCGAGGCGGTCGTCGAGCGCTCGGCCTGAGCGCATCATCCTCGCCCGGCTCCTGCCGCCCCTGCTCCGAAGGAACCCGCATGACCACCCTCCGACTCGCCATCGTCGGCGCCGGTCCGGCCGGCATCTACGCCGCCGACATCCTGCTCAAGCAGCAGCGCGAGTTCGATGTCTCCATCGACCTGTTCGACCAGCTGCCCGCACCGTACGGCCTGGTGCGTTACGGCGTCGCCCCCGACCACCCGCGCATCAAGGGCATCATCACGGCCCTGCGCGACGTGCTCGACCGCGGCGACATCCGCATCTTCGGCAACGTGCGCTTCGGCACCGACATCACGCTCGACGACCTCAAGCAGCACTACAACGCGGTCATCTTCTCGACGGGAGCGATCCGGGATGCCGACCTCGACATCCCCGGCATCGACCTGCCGCGCAGCTACGGGGCCGCCGACTTCGTGAGCTGGTACGACGGGCATCCGGATGTGCCGCGCGAGTGGCCGCTCGAGTCGGAGTCGGTGGCCGTGATCGGCAACGGCAACGTCGCGCTCGACGTGGCGCGCATCCTGGCCAAGCACGCCGATGACCTGCTGCCCACCGAGATCCCGGCCAACGTCTACGAGGGACTGAAGGCCTCGCCGGTGACCGATGTGCACGTCTTCGGGCGCCGCGGTCCGATGCAGGTCAAGTTCACCCCGCTCGAGCTGCGCGAGCTCGGCGAGCTGCGCGACGTCGACATGATCGTGCACGACGAGGACTTCGACTACGACGAGGCGTCGAAGACCGCGATCGAGACCAACAAGCAGGTGTTCGTGATCGACAAGGTGCTCTCGCAATGGCGCGAGCGGTCGGTCGGCAGTGCATCGCGCCGGCTGCACCTGCACTTCCACGCGCGCCCGGTGGAGGTGGTCGGCACGCCTGAGACGGGCGTCACGGGCTTCCGCTGGGAGCGCACGAAGCCGGATGGCGCGGGCGGCATTGTCGGCACCGGCGAGTTCCGCGAGGTCGAGGTCGGCGCGGTATACCGCGCGGTCGGCTATTTCGGGTCGCCGTTGGACGGCATCCCCTTCGACGAGCACCGTGGCGTCATCCCGAATCGCGAGGGTCAGGTAGTGGACGACTCCGACAAGATCGTCCCGGGTGTCTATGCGACCGGCTGGATCAAGCGTGGGCCGATCGGATTGATCGGCCACACCAAGTCGGATGCCATGGAGACCATCAGCCACCTGGTCGTCGACCAGGCGAACTGGTGGTCGCCCGCGTCGCCCGAGCCGGCGTCGATCGTCGACCTGCTGGAATCGCGCGGGATCGCCTACACCGACCTCGACGGCTGGCACCGTCTCGACGAGCACGAGATCGCGCTCGGAGCGCCGCACGACCGTGCCCGCATCAAGGTCGTGCCGCGCGACGAGATGGTGCAGATCAGCCGCGGCTGATGCCATGACAGGGCTGCTGCTTCCGGCTGTTGCGGCCCTTGTCGGGGCGGCGCTCGGCTGGTGGGCGCTCACGCCGTGGGTGCGTGCGAACCTGCTGACCGCTCAGTGGCGGCCCGCCGTGCGCATCTGGCTGACCGTGGCGGTCGCGGTCTGCCTCGGCATCATCACGGCGCTGGTCGGGCTGTCCTGGACTCTGCCGGCGCTGCTGCCGTTCGCGGTCTGCGGAGCCGCCATCTCCACGGTCGACCTGCTGGAACGACGCATCCCGAACCGCATGCTGGTGGTCGCCGCGCCGCTCGTCTGTCTTGCGATCGTAGTCGGCTCCGCGGGTCGTGGGTCGTTCGTCCCGCTGCTCTGGGCGGCGGGCGGTGCGGCCGGCTTGTTCCTGCTCTACCTGGTGATCGCCCTGGTGGCGCCGACGGCGATGGGCATGGGCGACGTGAAGTTCGCGGCGCTGGTCGGCGGCATGCTGGGCTTTATCCAGCCCGCGGCCCTCCTGTGGGGAGTGGTGGCGATCGCCCTGGTCGGCGGAGTCGCCGCCCTGGTCGCGATTGCCGTCCGCCGAGGCGAGGTACGAGGTGGAGTGCCCTACGGCCCGGCCCTGATGATCGGCGGTCTCATCGGCGCATTGCTGGTCTCGGCGCCCGGCTGAAAATGAATTGAAACTGATTCGGGTTGGGGACTAGTCCTCCATAGCGGGGACCCGCTAGTGTGTCGCTACACGTCCTCGTGGCGTGAACCCGAATTACACCCGAATTGCAGAAACACCGGTCCGACACCCCGCGGATCGCTTACCCCGAACGCCGTTGGCTGCTTCCCTGCAGTCGCTCTCAGCGGCGACCCTACCCCCAAGGGAATTGTCATGCTCAAGTACCTCGTTATTGCCCAGAACAAGTTCGTCGAGCTCCGCGATCGCGTCATCGAGAACGAGTCCGGAAACGCCGCCGAATACGGGCTCATCATCGGAATCGTCGCCGTTGGCATCATCCTCGCTCTCGGAACCTTGGCCCTGGCCCTGTCCGGAGTTTTCGGTCGGGTGTCCACCACTCTCGGCACCGTCGGCTGAATAGCGGAAGCTGACCCGCCCGATCGGGCGGGTCAGCTACTCCTATGAGTCCCTCCCACCGCGATTGCGAACGGGGAGCGGCGGCAGTCGAGTTCGCGCTCGTCATACCCGTGCTGTTGCTCCTTGTCTTCGGCATGCTCGAGTTCTCTCGGGCCTACAACGTCCAGATCTCGCTGACCAATGCTGCCCGCGAGGGGGCGCGGGTCATGGCGATCCATGACGACCCCACGATGGCGAAGAACGCCGCGATCGCCGCCGCCGCACCGAGCGCGGCATTGACAGCCGCCCAGGTGACCGTGACCCCTTCGTCCTGTTCGGCTAGCCCCGGAGCCACCGTGAAAGCGACGATTCAATACCCGCTCGCCCTGATGACCGGGCTGTTCGGCGCGTCGATCCCGATGTCCGCGGTCGGAGCGATGACATGCGGCGGTTGAGGCGAAGACTGCGCGAAGAGCGCGGCGCGACCGCGGTGCTCGTCGCCCTTCTGATGATCCCGCTCATCGGCTGCTTGGCGATCTCGGTCGACGTCGGCTCCCTCTATGGCGAGCGCGCGCAGTTGCAGAACGGCGCGGATGCCGCAGCGATCGCCGTGGCCACGTCCTGCGCCAAGCACCTGCCCAGCTGCGCGAGTCCGCAGTCGATCGCCACGACGTTCGCCGACCAGAACGCGATCGACGGCGCCACCACGGCGCTCGCCCCGACCTTTCCGAACAACCACACGGTGACGGTCTCGGTGCAGACCCTCAACACCGACGGAAGCAACGGTGCGTCGCACCCCTTCGCCAGTCTGCTCGGATTCGGTGCGACCACAGTGCACGCGTCCGCCAGCGCCGAATGGGGATCGCCGTCGGCCGCCGCCGTCCTGCCCCTTTCGATGGCGTACTGCGACTTCAGCGGCTCGACCTTCGGCGTGCGGACGTTGGTGCAGTACAACGAGACCAAGCCGTGCAAAGGTCCCACCGGTCAGCCGATCGCGGGTGGCTTCGGCTGGCTCGACCAGCTGCCCGGTCAGTGCCTGAGCTTCGTCGATCTTGCTCAACCCGATGTCGGCAGCAGCCCGGGCAATTCTCCGCCTACCAACTGCGATTCGATCTTCGCGAACCTCAAGGGTCAGACGGTGCTGATCCCGATCTACGACTGCAGCCACTCCCTGAACAGTGGCAACTGCTCGAATGGCGTGAACGGGCAGAAGGGCATCTTCCACATCTACTCTTTTGCGGCGTTCACGATCACCGGGTGGAGGCTCACCGGCGGCAACTCGATCCTGAACAGCACCGACCCGCTCTCGCCCGCCTGTTCGGGCAGCTGCCGGGGCATTCAGGGCTACTTCCAGCAGTACGTGGATTCGGCGGCGGCGGCGAACTGGGACATCGGTGGTCCGAGCCTGGGGCTCAACATCGTGCGCTTGACCAACTGATCCGCTACGAACGAGAACGAGCCAGCACATGAGAATCCGCATCATCGGGGCGATCGTCGCCGTCCTCCTCGCGGTCGCCGGCACCATCACCGTGGTGCTCTACGTCCAGGGCGCCGATCAGCGCGCGGCTCGCGGCGCCGAACTGGTCTCGGTATACGTCGTGAAGGATCTGATCGCCCAGGGCACCACCGGATCCAGCATCCACGATCACATCGAGATCGAGCGCATCGCCCGCAACGCGGCACAGCCGGAGCCGGTGACGAGCCTCGCCGAGATCGACGACAAGGTGACGGCCGTCGATCTGCTGCCCGGCGAGCAACTCGTGCTCGGACGTTTCGTCGACCCCGCAACCCTTGCCCAGAAGGGCGAGGTGCCCGTGCCCAAGGGCCTCCAGCAGGTCACGGTCGCTCTTCCGGTGGAGCGCGTCGTCGGCGGGTCGGTCGCCGCGGGCAGTCACGTCGGAATCGTCGTCACCGTCGACGGTGTCGCACCCGACGGGACCACTCTTTCGCCCACCACGAAGTTTGCCTTCGAGAATGTGCTCGTGACGAAGGTGCAGTCGGGCGACAGCTACACCTCGCCCAGCGACGCGAGCACGGCGACCAAGGCTGCGCCGGTGTCCGTGTTGATGGTGACTTTCGCGGTCAACACTCCCGACGTCGAACGTCTGATCTGGTCGGCCGAGCAGCAATCGCAACAGAAGGCCGGAATCTGGCTCACCCTGCAAACCGATGGCACCGACCGCACCGGCTCGACTGCTGTCACCGGGAGCAATGTCTTCGGGTGAGCCGCTATCTCTTGGTCAGCCGGAGCGCAGACTTCGAGGCGCGGCTCGAGTCGATGCTCGGACACGCGCTGACCTCGGTGTCGGGGGACCGGTTGGCCCCTGGGTCGAACGCAGCCATCGCGCGTACCGTCGCGCGCCCGTCGGTGGCGATCCTCGGACCGCTTCTCAGCTACGAGGAAACGCGGGAGCTGAGCCTCGAGCTCACGGAGCGGAATCCGGGCATGGCCGTGCTGCTTGTGCACAGCGGCCGATCCGAACTCGAGGACTGGGTGGATGAAATGATCGTTCACGCGGTGATCGACCCCAGCGCCGACGACGCAACGGTGCGACGCGTGCTGGACCGGCTCGAGGAGATGAGCCCAAGCCCGGCCATCGATCCGGACCAAGACTCAGACCAGCAAGAAGCGCCCGACGCCGCCCCGCCGATCGACGTGGTCCCGCCGACTCCGGATGCCGACAGGCGTCAGGTGATCGCCGTCCTGGCCCCGAAGGGCGGGCAGGGCAAGACCACGATCGCGGTGAACCTCGCCACCGGGCTGGCGGAGGTCGCACCGAACTCGGTCGTGCTGGTTGACTCCGACCTGCAGTTCGGCGACATCGGCAATGCCCTCGATATCGTGGCGATGCGCACGATGGCCGACATCGTGGATTCCTCGGTCCATGACGAGATGGTGCTCAAGACCTCGCTCGCGCGCCACAGCGACGACTTCTTCGTCGTACCGGCCCCGCGCACCCCCGAGGATGCCGACCAGGTCTCCGCGGAAGACCTCGCGCGCCTGATCACCGCACTCTCCGCGATCTTCAGTTACGTCGTTATCGACACCGCTCCCGGCCTGGGAGAGCACACGCTCACGGTGCTCGAGCACGCGACGGCGGGGATCTTTGTCAGCAACATGGGTGTGCCGGCACTCCGGGCGATGCATTCGGAGCTCAGGGTGCTGGCGGCAGCTGGCCTACTGCCGGCGCGTCGTCGTCTCGTGCTCAACTTCGCGGATTCCAGTAGTGGCATCACCACGAAGGATGCCGCCCGCATCGTGGGTTCCGATTTCGACGTGATCGTGCCGAGATCTACCGGCGTGCTGCTCGCAAGCAACGTCGGTGTGCCTCTGATCCATCACGACGTCCGCGACTCCGCCGCGAAGGCGATCCGCTCCTTGGTCACTGACTTCGAACCGTCGGCGGTTCCCACCCGCCGACGGATCTACCGCAGGAGGAGTTCATGAGCCTGAGCGACCGGCTGAATGCTGCACGAGGAATCCAGCCATCGGCCCCTCCTATGGATGCGACTGCCGCACCGAGTGCCACGCCGACCGCAACGTCGCCGGTGCCGCCCGTCGCATCAGCGCGACCGGAGGCTCCTGCGGTCGAGCCGGTGGTCTCAGTCACCCCGCGCGCCGAGCGGGTACCCGACGCCCTCAGCGAACTCAAAGAGAGAGCGGCCCAGGAGCTGTTCGCGCGGATCGGCAACCGGCTCAACGACTCCTCGATGACGGAGGCACAGTTACACGTACTCGCCCGCGAGGAGCTCGGCCGGATCGTGGAGGCCGAGCAACTCGCCCTCAGTGCGGCGGAGCGCAACCGCCTGATCGCCGAGATCGGGGCCGACGTGCTCGGATTCGGCCCTCTGGAGTCCTTACTCGACGACGACGCGATCACCGAGATCATGGTCAACCGCTATGACCAGATCTATGTGGAACGCGACGGCAGGTTGCACGAACTGGCCGCCCAGTTCTCGGGCGAGGCCCAGTTGAGGCGCGTGATCGAGCGCATCGTGGCACGCGTCGGCCGCCGGATCGATGAATCTTCGCCGTTGGTCGATGCCCGCCTCGATGACGGATCGCGCGTGAACGCCATCATCCCTCCGCTCGCTGTCAACGGCGCCTCGTTGACCATCCGCAAGTTCTCGAAGACCCCGCTGACTGCTGCGGACCTCATTGCTTACCAGACCATGAGCGAGGAAATCGCGGCCGTGCTGCAGGCGTCCGTGCGCGGCCGACTCAATGTCCTCGTCTCGGGCGGCACCGGCACCGGCAAGACGACGTTGCTGAATGTGCTGTCGGCATTCATCCCTGGTGACGAGCGGATCATCACCATCGAGGATGCCGTCGAACTGCAGCTCCAGCAGGAGCACGTCGTGCGCCTGGAGGCCCGTCCTCCGAACATCGAGGGGCGCGGCGAGGTGACGATCCGCGATCTCGTGCGCAACTCCCTCCGCATGCGGCCCGATCGCATCATCATCGGCGAGGTCCGGGGCGGGGAGAGCCTCGACCTGCTGCAGGCGATGAACACGGGTCACGAAGGGTCGATCTCGACCATCCACGCCAACTCCCCGCGCGATGCGCTCGCCCGATTGGAGACGCTGGTACTGATGGCGGGCATGGACCTGCCGCTGCGTGCGATCCGCGAACAAGTCGCCTCGGCCATCGACGTCATCGTGCAGATCTCGCGGATGCGGGACGGGTCGCGGCGCATCACTCAGGTCACCGAGGTGCAGGGAATGGAGAGTGACGTCGTCATTCTGCAAGACGCGTTCCTGTTCGACTACGCCGCCGGGGTGGACGAGCTCGGGCGTTTCCGCGGGCACGCCGTGCCGACGGGAGTTCGCCCGCGTTTCGTGGAACGCCTTCACGAACTGGGAATCGATCTGCCCGCGAGTTCCTTCGCGCCGCCCGACCGTGGGAGGACGTGATGTCTCCACTTCTCCTCGTCGCCATCATTCTCGTCGTCGGAGCCCTGCTCGCGGTGGTGTTCTTCGTGATCGCGCCACCAGCGCCTCGAGTACCCCTCGAACGGAGGCTCGAGCCGGGTGCCCAGCACGTCCCCCTGGTCACGCGGGCGACTGATCGAACTGTCGCAGCCATCGATGTGGCCTTCCGTGGCGGGCGGGCGCTGTTCAGCGAAGCGGAGCTCGAACTGGCCGGCATCCGGATGGAGACCTCTGCGTTCCTGTTAGTGACCTTCTCCGGTTCTGTCGTGGCGGCGCTATTCGGGGTTCTGATCGGTCTTGGGCTCGGGGCGGTGGGCTCCGTCGTGCTCGCAGTGCTCTTCGCCGTGCTCGGCCCGGTCGCCGCAAAGGTCATCCTTCGGGTACGGACCAGCCAGCGCCGCGCGCGGTTCGCCGATCAGCTTGACGACACTTTGCAGCTGGTCGCGGGAAATCTTCGCGCAGGGTACGGATTGGTTCAGGCGATCGACGGGCTCGCCCGTGATGCAGATCCCCCCACTTCCGAGGAGTTCGCGCGGGTCGTCAACGAGACCAGAATTGGTCGTGACCTCGGCGATGCCCTGAGCGGCACCGCGGAGCGCATGCGTAGCGACGACTTCATGTGGGCGAGCCAGGCGATCGCCGTCAACCGAGAGACCGGCGGGAACCTCGCCGAGGTGCTGCAGCACGTCGCCGGTACGATCCGTGAGCGCAATCAGATCAGGCGGCAGGTGAAGGCGCTCAGCGCCGAAGGGCGGCTGTCGGCGATCATCCTGATCGTCCTGCCTATCGGGGTGTTCTTCGCGGTGCTGATTATCCAGCCGGGGTATCTTGCGACGTTCTTCCAGAGCGTCATCGGTATCGGAGCGCTCATCCTCGCCGTCATCCTGATGGTGGTCGGCTCGATCTGGATGCTGATGACGATCCGCGTGAAGTTCTGAGGAGCGGACCGTGACTCCACTGATCATTGTCGCGGCGTCTGCGCTATGCGGTGGCGTTGCCCTGCTGGGGTTCCTGGTGTTCCTGTCGGTGCCCACCGGTGCACCGACAGTGCACCTCGTGGAACCGCGGAGCACTGGCACGCCGGTCTCGACCTCGGAACGGCTTGTTCGCGCAGCACCCAAGGGGTATGTCGGTTGGATCGAACGGCAGATTGTCTACGCCGGGCGGCAGGCCGACTGGTCCGCCGGCGCGTTCCTGCTCATCAAGCTCGTGGTGACGCTTGTCGCGCTCGTTTTCGCCATTCCGATCTTCGTGTTCCTCCCGGTGCCCTTCCTGGTCGGAGTGACCGTCGTCGGTGTCGTTCTCGCGCTCGTGGCGCCAGAGATCATCCTGAACAGTCGGGCCGACGACCGGCAAGCTGCGATTCGGCTCGCCCTACCCGACACTCTCGACCAGATGACGATTGCCGTCGAAGCGGGTCTGGGATTCGACTTGGCGATGAGCAAGGCGGCCACCAGCGGCCGCGGGCCGCTCGCCGAAGAACTCATCCGAACCCTGCAAGACATGAGCATCGGCCGATCGCGCCGCGACTCGTACCGTGAACTCGAAAGGCGTACCAGCTCGGAGGATCTGCGACGCTTCATCCGCGCCATCACGCAGGCAGACGCCTACGGCATCTCGATCGCCGACGTGCTGCGAGTCCAGGCGTCCGAAATGCGGGTGCGTCGTCGTCAGCGAGCCGAAGAGCAGGCAATGAAAGTTCCGGTGAAGATCATCTTCCCGCTGGTCATCTGCATCCTCCCGGTGCTGTTCATCGTGGTTCTCACGCCGGCCGCCATCGGGATCTACAAGACGTTCACGGGACTCTGATCCTCACTGCACCGCAGCCGTCAGGCGCGCCACGTTGTCCAGCGCCCGAGCCAGCACGGGCCGTGCCAGCCACTCCTCGAGCGTCAGCTCGCGGCTGCTCTCGCGGTACTCGTCCTCGATGGCGCGCAGGCGCTGCAGGAAGGTTCCGCCCCAGATCATCACCGAGATCTCGAAATCGAGGCTGAACGAGCGCATGTCCATGTTGCTCGAGCCGATGACCGAGACGTCGTCGTCGATCGTGAAGTGCTTGGCGTGCAGGATGGTCGGCGCCTTGTACAAGAAGATCCGCACCCCGGCCCGCAACAGGGCCTCGTAATAGCTGCGCTGTGCGTGGTAGACGAAGAACTGGTCGCCGATCTCCGACACGAACAGCTGCACCTCGAGCCCCGACTGGGCGGCGGTGGTGATCGCGTACAGCATCGAGTCGTCGGGAACGAAGTAGGGCGACACCAGGATGACCTTCTTCTGCGCCGCGTAGACCAGCGAGTTGAACAGTCGCAGGTTGTTCTCGCCGGTGAACCCCGGACCACTCGGCACGACCTGGCAGTCCAGCGGTCCCGGGCCGGTCCGGCGGGCGGGCGCCGCCTCGCGGGTGAGCAGCTCGTCGGTCTCGGCATACCAGTCGGTGACGAACAGGGCGTCGATCCCGGCCACCACCGGCCCCTCGAAGCGGACCATGAAGTCCTTCCACTGCAGACCGCGCCGGGCGTTGCGGCGGCGCTCGTAACCGGGGTCGATGATGTTCTGCGACCCCGTGAAGGCGACCTCGCCATCCACGATCAGCAGCTTGCGGTGGTTGCGCAGGTCAGGGCGCTGGATGCGGCCGCGCAGCGGTTGGAACGGCAGCATCAGATGCCACTCGGCGCCCATGCGCGTCAGCGCCCGCTTCGCGGGACGGAACCCCTTGTACTGCCAACTGCCGAGGTGATCGAGCAGGACTCGCACCACGACTCCCCGTTGCAACGCCGCGGCGAGGGCGTCGAAGAACGGCTTGGTCGTCGCGTCCCAGGCGAGGATGTAGAACTCGACGTGCACGGACTTCTTCGCGCGCCCGATCTCTTCGGTCATCGCCGCGAGGGCTGCGGCATCCAGGTCGTAGAGCACCGAGGAGTTGCCGCCCACCATCGGCATCGCGCCCAAGGTGCGGTTGAGCTCGACGATCGGACCCAGCCAGTCGGGCCACGGCGCCTCTTCGGCAACGCGGTCGAAGCCCTCTGTGGTGTCGAGGATGTACTCGTTGATCTCGACCTGCTTGTCGCGCCGCCGCTTCGGCAGCCGGAAGGTGCCGACCAGCAGGAACAGGCCGATGCCGATGTAGGGGATGAAGAAGATCGCCAGCAACCAGGCGAGCGCCGTCTGCGGCCGGCGATTGCGCGGAATGAAGATCACCGAGAGCACGCGCACCACGAAGTCGCCGACCAGGAGGACAACGGCGACGATCGCCTCGAGCAGGGGGGCGGTCATGTCGGCTGAGAACGCCGGGCTCAGCGGTAGTTGACGAACTGGAGGGCGACGTCGAGGTCCTTGCCCTTGAGCAGCGCCTGCACCTGCTGGAGGTCGTCGCGGCTCTTGGACTGCACGCGCAGCTCGTCGCCCTGGATCTGGCTCTTCACGCTCTTGGGACCCTCGTCGCGGATGATCTTGCTGATCTTCTTGGCGTCGTCGCTGCTGATGCCCTGTTTGATGGATGCCTCTATGCGGTACTCCTTGCCGCTCGCGAACGGCTTGCCGGCATCCAGCGACCGCAGCGAGATGCCGCGCTTGATCAGCTTCTGCTCGAACACCTCGAGCACCGCTTTGACGCGCTCCTCGGCGTTGGCCTTCATCAGGATCTTGTCGCCGCTGAACTCGACAGAGGCGCCCACGTTCTTGAAGTCGTAGCGCTGCTGGATCTCTTTCTGCGCCTGACCCATCGCGTTCTGCACCTCCATGTCGTCGACCTTGCTCACGATGTCGAAAGAGGAATCTGCCATGCGGCCATGCTAGTAACAGGGGGTGCGCCAGAACGGATCGATGCAGCACCGAGAACTGCAGCGGCGAGGAGTAGTCGCGGGGGTCATCGCCACCGGGGGCGTCATTGCCGTGCTGGCGGGGCTCGTCGTGCTGGTGCTCGCTCCGCGGATCGCGGCGGGTCAGGATGCTGCGGCTCCCGCTCCACGCTGGGCTCCGCCCCCGGCTGCTCCCCCCGTTGCGGCGGCGGGCGCGCCGGGCGCGGGCATCGCGACTCGAGTGGATGCCGCCTGGGCCGCCTCGATGGCCGCGGCGACCGGCATCCCGAAGCGCGCCGTGCTCGCCTACGCCGGAGCCGCGCTGGCGAAGGCCGAGAGCATGCCGGCCTGCCGGTTGTCATGGACGACGCTCGCCGCGATCGGCGAGGTCGAGAGCTCGAACGGGCAGCACGGCGGATCGTCGATCGGGGCTGACGGCACGGTGACACCGCCGATCTTCGGAGTCGCGCTGAACGGCGACGGCGTGGCGCTGATCCCCGACAGCGACGGCGGGAAGATCGACGGCGACGCGGCGTCCGACCGTGCGGTCGGTCCGATGCAGCTCATCCCTCAGACCTGGCGCAACTGGCACGGTGACGGCAACGGCGACGGCGTCGAAGATCCGCAGAACATCGACGACGCCGTGATGGCCACCACGAATTACCTGTGCCGCGCCTCGACCGCGCTCGACACCGAGAAGGGATGGCGCGCCGCGATCTCGGCCTACAACTCGACCGACGCGTACCTGCGCAGCGTCGCGCGGGCGGGCGTCGCGTACAACGCGGCAGCGGCGAAGGCGGCGGGCTGAGCGCGCAGCCCCGGTTCGCGCTGTGCGCAACACCTTGTACGATTGTCCGAGCGCTTCCGGTCGGTGATCACACTGGGCGGACGTGCCTGGCGGGTTACCCGAGCGGCCAAAGGGATCTGACTGTAAATCAGACGTGTAATGCTACGGGGGTTCGAATCCCTCACCCGCCACCGTATCTATATGTCACGCCGCCGCTCCTGCGGCGTGAGCCGGGCGTAGCCTCGGTGCATGCTCGTCCCGGTCGTGATCGTCGCGTTCGTGCTGGCGGTCGCCGCGGCGCTCGTCATCGCGGGAGTGCGAGCCAAGGGCGGCCGTGGGATGCGCGGCTCGGGCTCGGTAGCATCCGGAGTCCTGGGCGGACTCGATCTGGCGTTCAACCCGATGGGTGCGGATGCCCGCGAAGAGCTCGACGTCGAGCAGCGTCACGTGGCACCGGCGCCGAGCCCCGACGGTGACAAGGGGATCTCGGGCAACCGCATCCGCCTCGACCTCTAGCCTGGAACCATGGCCACCCTGCTCGACCTCGCCCGCACGATCGCGCTCGAGGCGGGCGAGCTGGCCACGAGGCGCCGGCGCGAGGGCGTCGAGGTCGCGGCGACGAAGTCCACCATCGTCGATGTCGTCACCGAGGCCGACCGCGAGGTCGAGCGGTTGATCCGCGAGCGCATCTCTCACGCTCGTCCCGACGACGCCATCCTCGGTGAAGAGGGCGGGTCGGCATCCGGCACCAGCGGGCTGACCTGGGTCGTCGACCCGATCGACGGCACCGTCAATTACCTGTACGGCATCCCGCATTACGCGGTCAGCATCGCCGTCGTGGAGGGCGATCCCGATCCGCTCACCTGGACCGGGCTGCATGGATGCGTGCTCAACCCCGCGACCGGCGAGCTGTTCAGCGGCTCGCCGGGTGAGGGCGCGTACCTGTCCGTCGGCGGCGGGCCGGACGTGCCGATCCGCGTCGCCGACCCCACGCCTCTCGAGCTCGCGTTGATCAACACCGGGTTCGCCTATGCCTCGGCCACGCGTGCGAAGCAGGGCGAGGTGGCCGCGCGCCTCCTGCCGATGGTGCGCGACATCCGCCGCTTCGGCACCGCCTCACTCGACCTGTGCATGGTGGCCAACGGGCGGACGAACGCCTACTTCGAACGCACCCTCAGCCCGTGGGACCACGCGGCTGGCGCGATCATCGCACGCGAAGCGGGGGCCGTGGTGAAGGGATTCGGCGATGCCGCGCCCAGTCGCGACTTCATCCTGGCGGCCGAACCGGCGCTTGCGGCACTGCTGGAGCCCCTGTTGATCGAGCTCGGATCGCAGTTCGAGCTGTGAGCCGCACCCGTCACCCGGACGGGCGGGTGGCCGTTCTGTGGCTGATTCGTTACTATCGAACGATCCGCCGCTGAGGAGTTTTTCCATGCCCGAGTTTCCGCAGGCGACCAGTCGCCGCGAACTCAGAGAACGCGAGCGGGCAGCCGAACTCTCACGCAGCCGCCCGCAGCCGGGCCGCAGAGACCGTCCGAACCGTGCACGCTCCGTCGAGAAGGCGCGTCCCGTGCGGTCCGGCAGCACGCCGCGTTATGCGACGCGACCGGTCGAGCGCCGCGGATCGCGAGCCCGGACCATCGGCTCGCGACTGCTCTCGCTCGCCGCCATGATCTTCGCCGCGGCATTCGTCGTCGGCGTCTCCCTGCCCGCGAACGCCTTCTTCACGCCCTCGACCGACAGCGCCAGCAGCCTGTCCTCGTCGTCGAGCAAGGGCGGCCAGTCGGTCTCGGTCTCGGGCGACGAGAAGGTCGACGTCGGCACGCGCGACAAGGTCCAGGTGTTGTCGTGGGCGCAGGTGCTTGCGCAGAAGTACAACACCGGTGCCAAGGTCGGTGGGGCGGGTACCGGCGCGATCCGGTGGCCGTTCCCGTACCCGGTGCGCATCAGTTCGGGCTTCGGTCCGCGCGTCGCGCCGTGCAGCGGATGCTCGACCTATCACGAAGGCGTCGACATGGTCCCGGGCGACAAGGCTGCGATCTTCGCGTCGTCGACCGGAGTGGTCACCACCCGCGACGCCGGAGACAACGGCCACTACAGCAGCACCTACGGCAACGTGGTGATGGTCACCTCGAAGGTCAACGGACACACCGTCCGATTCACCTACGCGCACATGACCACCGGCTCCAGCCCCCTGGTGCTCGGGCAGACGATCCAGGTGGGCGACTTCATCGGTCTGGTCGGCGAGACCGGCGAGGCCACCGGCCCCCACCTGCACTTCGAGGTCAACGTCGACGGGGTGACCATCGATCCGATCCCCTGGATGACGGCGAACGCCGGCCCGAACTAGGCGCGTCTGCCCGTCGACCGTCTCAGTTCACGATCCACGCGGTCGTGTCACCGGGCAGCCGGTTGGCGCCGACCGGACCGCTGGCCAGCACCACGCGCCCGGCGGGAAGCGCGGCAGGGGTCGCGCCTGCGTTGGCGATCACCGTGACGGCGCCGGAACGGAACACCAGCACCGCCGGATCCGGCGAGGGCAGCCAGACCAGCTGGTTGCTCGCCAGGTGGTGGGTGCGCCGCCCCGCGAGCGCCTCGCGGTAGAACTCGAGGGTCGATCCGGGGATGCCGAGCTGGGCATCCCGCGCATAGCTGGGCCAGGTGGCGGGCTGGGGCAGCCAGCTCGCGCCCGCAACCGGAGCGCCCGCCGGCCCGAAGCCCGACGACGGCGACGCGTAGTCCCACGGGAGGGGCACGCGCGCGCCGTCGCGCCCGTAGTTCGCGCCACCGGTGCGGAAGAAAGTCGGGTCTTGCCGGGCGCTGTCGGGCAGGTCGATGACCTCGGGCAGGCCGAGCTCCTCGCCCTGGTACAGGTAAGCCGAGCCGGGCAGGGCGAGCATGAACGCGGTGGCGGCGCGGGCGCGGCGGAGGCCGACAACGTCATCCGGGTAGAGCTTGGTGTTGGGGCCGAGACCCTCGCCCTGCGGCGGCGGGGGCGTCAGCGCCAGCCGGGTCGCGTGACGGATCACGTCGTGGTTCGAGAGCACCCAGGTGCTGGGCGCGCCCACGCCTCCGAACGCGGCGAGCGAGTCGTCGACCACCTTCTTGAGCCGCGGGCCATCCCACGGGGTCTCGAGGAAGGTGAAGTTGAAGGTCTGCTGCATCTCGTCGGGCCGCACCCAATCGGCGAGCTTCGACAGCGGCTCGACCCAGGCCTCACCGGTCAGGATGCGGTCGGGCCCGTACTCGGCCAGCACCTCGTGCCAGTCGCGGTAGATCGGATGCACGCCGGGCTGCGCCCAGTACGGCGCCGCCTCCTGGTGGTCGCTCATTCCGAGGGAGGGATCGGGCGTCCAATCGGGCAGGCCCTCCTTCTTCGCCAGGCCGTGCGCGACATCCACCCGGAAGCCGTCGACACCGCGGTCGAGCCAGAATCGCAGGACGCCGCGGAACAGCTCTTTGACGTCATCGTTGGTCCAGTCGAAGTCTGGTTGGCTGGTGTCGAACAGGTGCAAATACCACTGCCCGGGGTCTCCGTCGGCCTCGTTGACGCGGGTCCAGGCCGGGCCGCCGAAGACCGACTGCCAGTTGTTGGGCGGCACATCGCCGTCGGCACCGAGCCCATCGCGGAACAGGTAGCGCGCCCGCTCCGGCGACCCGGGGGCCGCTGCGAGCGCCGCCTGGAACCACGGATGCGCGCTCGAACTGTGATTCGGAACCAGGTCGATGATCAGCTTCAGTGACAGCGCGTGCGCGCGTGCCAGCAGCGCGTCGAAGTCGGCCAGCGTGCCGAACAGCGGGTCGACATCCGTGTAGTCCGCCACGTCGTAGCCGGCGTCCTTCTGGGGCGAAGTGAAGAACGGCGACAGCCAGACCGCGTCCACGCCGAGTTCGACCAGGGCATCCAGTCGCGCGGTGATCCCGGGCAGGTCGCCGATGCCGTCGCCGTTCGAGTCGGCGAAGGAGCGCGGGTAGATCTGGTAGATGACGGCGGTGCGCCACCACCCGGATTCAGAGGGCATTCGTCAAGCCTAGGGGCGCTCATCTGGCCGAAACATCCGCCCGCTACTCTCGCAGGCATGGAGCACGATCTCGCCCAGCTTCCGCACCACGACGGCTCGCCGCTGTACGTCTCCGACCAGACGCCCGAGCTCGGCCAAACGGTGCGGGTGCGGGTGCGGGTGCCGCGCGCGTTCGGCACGATGCGCATCGTCAGGACCCGTTCCAACCCCGACCGCGAGCCGGCCTTCAGCGACGCCGTCGTCGTGCACGAGACGCCAGATGTCGTGTGGTGGGAGGCCGTGATCCAGGTCGAGAACCCGGTGCACGGCTACCGCTTCCTGATGGAGGCGGACGACGGCGCCACCTGGTGGCTCACCTCGGCCGGCCTGTCGCACACCGAGACCCGCGACATCGACGACTTCCGGCTGGTGACCTACGACCCGCCGCCGGCCTGGGGTGCCGAGGCGGTGATGTACCAGGTCTTTCCCGACCGGTTCGCGCGCTCCGCAGAGGCCGACCACCGGCCGCCGCCCGACTGGGCGATGCCGGCAGCTTGGGATGACCCCGTCATCCACGTCGGACCGGGCACCGGCGAGCAGTTCTACGGCGGCGACCTGCAGGGTGTGATCGACCACCTGGATCACCTGTCCGACCTGGGAGTGAACCTGCTGTACCTGACGCCGGTGTTCCCGGCCGCGTCGAACCACCGCTACAACGCGACCTCGTTCGACCAGGTGGATCCGCTGCTCGGCGGCGACTCGGCGCTCGCCGACCTGGTGGCGGCGGCGCACGCCCGCGGCATCCGGGTCATCGGCGACCTCACCACGAATCACTCGGGCGACACGCACGAGTGGTTCCGCGCGGCGTACCGCAACCCGGGCTCGCCCGAGAGCGCGTTCTACCTGTGGCTCAACGGCGACCAGACCGAGTACGTCAGCTGGATGGGATTCACCAGCCTGCCCAAGTTCAACTGGCGCGCCGACGAGCTGCAGCGTCGGTTCATCGACGGCGTGGACTCGGTGGTCGCCAAGTGGCTGCAGCCCCCATACTCGCTCGACGGCTGGCGGGTGGATGTCGCCAACATGACCGGCCGCTGGCGCGACGAGGACCTCAACGAGCAGGTGCGCCGCACCATCCGGCAGACGATGAGCGAGGTCAACCGCGACACCATCCTGATCGGCGAGTCGACCAACGACGCGGCCTCCGACTTCCCTGGAGACGCCTGGCACGGCGCGATGACCTACGCCAACTTCACCCGTCCGCTGTGGAACTGGCTATCGGTGCCCGGCTCGCCGGCGGCGGGCGGTCTCGGCATGACCCTCGGACGCACCAGCGACTACACCGGCGTCGACTTCTTGCAGGCCCACCGCGAGTTCGCCGCCGCCTTCCCGTGGCGCACGCGCCTCAACACCATGAATGCGCTCGATACGCACGACACCCCGCGATTCCTGACCTCGGCGCTGCCGGGCGCGGTGCCGGTGGCGTTCGGGCTCGCGGTGACGATGCCCGGCATCCCGGTGGTGTGGGCGGGCGACGAGTTCGGGCTGACGGCATCCGACGGGGAGGAGAGCCGCACCCCGATCCCGTGGTCGTCCATCGGGGAGCACGCGGACACCATCGCGCTCTACCGCCGGCTCATCGCGCTGAAGCGGGCGCATCCGGCACTGAATGGGGGCGGCATCCGGTGGCTTCATGCCTCGGATGACGCGGTCGCCTTCGTGCGCGAGAGCGCGTCGGAGTGCGTGCTGGTGGTCGCCGCACGCGGCATCACGACGATCGATCTGGGCGATGAGCTTCCGGATGACGCGCCCCTGATCGAGGGCTCGGTCGCCTTCGAGGGCGGCAAGGTTGCCATCCCGGGGCCGACGTTCGCGGCGTGGCAGTTGCCGGGAGTTTCGCTCCCGGAGTGGGTTGCCTGAGCGGGCGCCGTGACCTCGGCCGAGTTCTTTCGGCAACCAGCCTGGATGCTAGGCTTCTGCGGTGCCGCGGCCAGTTCGCGGAGCGCCCCGATAGCTCAGTGGTAGAGCACTTCCATGGTAAGGAAGGGGTCGTCAGTTCAATCCTGACTCGGGGCTCGCCTGTTGGTCGTCGCGGTTCTCGCCGCTTGGTGACGAGCAGTTGCGGCTGAGTAGCTCAGTTGGTGAGAGCGCACGACTCATAATCGTGAGGTCGCGGGTTCGAATCCCGCCTCAGCTACTTCAGGTCTGATCAGGGATTTTCTTGGTCGGACCGTTTCGAGTTTTCGAGCCGTGGCCACATCGTGGCCACATTCTTTGTGGGGCACGGGGTTCTTGGCGGTTCGATTCCGGCGGTCAGTTGAGACTTGCAGGGCAATGAATCATGGGTTCTAGCCCGGCGGCCGTCGCCAGCGCCCGCACGATGATGAGTTTCCAAACCAACCACGCCAAGCGCGGATCGAGTCATCCCTTCGCGAGCGGCGAGCGCGAGGCGACCCTGTTGAGCAAGGTCTCGACCGAACAGAAACTGGCTGTCCCACCCATGTTCGGTCGAACGAGCAGGCGACCGGTGACGAATGCACCGGTCCACGGTCGGCGGCGATGCTGTGATGGTCATCGTCGCCTACCGCCTCCGATTCCGACCCGACTCAAAGTGACCTTCTCATTGCGAATGAGACGCGTCCGAGTCCCTGCTCGAATCGGAGGTGTCCAGGTTCCAGAGGCAGAGGTCGTCGTTGATCTTGATCACTAGGGCGATGCTCATGCGCAAAGCGATGATGTACGGGTCTGCGTGGGCGTCGTCGGTGTCGCTAGCTGCCTGGACTCCATGCAGGTAGGTGTTGCGCAGGTTCGGGCCGTTGCTGAAGTCGACCCTGTTGAGGAAGAAGTTGAAGTAGTCCGCCTCCGCCCGAGTTAGGAGGGAAGACTCGCGGACTACCCATCCCTTACCGACCATCGCGTCGACTTCTGCCCGACCCGCGTCCGTCAGGTGGTAGTAGCTCGTGGCTTGGGTGTCGAACAGTGCCTTGAGGATCATCAGTTGTTCCGCGCTTACGAACCTCAGTTGTCCGCCCGAGTTGTCCAGGATGCCGAGCTTGGTGAGGTGATCGAGCGCGGACTTCTGATGCTCGTGGAAGTCGTTGTAGGCGGGTCGCTTCTTCAGGAGTAGCCGCGTCGCGCTACTGCCCTTAAGGTTTTCGTCGATGTAGGTGAGCGGCGACTGGTCGGAGAACAGAAGCTGCAGGACGCCCTCGATCTCAGTTGTTCCCGCGGAGTAGACGTACTTGCCGTCGAGCATGCTGGGGATGCTCTTGTAGCGAATCTGGTCGGTCCCTAGGGATAGGAGTTCTCGATCCAGCTCGCCGTTTTCGACGAACAGAGCAAACTGCGTTGCCAGACTTTCCATCTCGGCGAAGAGATGCCTGACCCGAAGGAGATAGGACGCGTCACCCGGTGAAGGGTTGAACGAGAAGTTGGCGAGTTCGAATTCGTCGGCGAGGTAGCTGGCGCAGAACCACGCGAGGACCTCTTCTAGATCGATGTTGTGGCCCTTGAGAAAATTGCGGTACATCGCGGTCTGGAGGAAGGACGTCGTGTTGACGGCGTTGAACACGCTCCCGGTTTTGTATTCGTCGTTCCCCGTCAGCCCGATAACACGCTCCATTACGCCGAACGCCGCAGGGTAGGCCGGGAAGGTCAGGATGGAATGGCGGTCTGTGAACCCAAAGAGGTGCTGAAAGTTGTTGAGAATGCTCGGCTTGTCCAAGCTCGACTCGAGCCAGTCTCGGCCGTAGGTGGAGCGCCAGACGATCCCGTCTGACTTGTCCACGGTCGCCAACACAGCTTCGGCTTGATCGTCGACGATGGCCAATTCAAAGCCGGTTCGGATCCCCTCGTTGTTTTCGAAGATCTTGGCGTTGAGGACTTCGCTCCGCCGCTTGGCGTGGAGCCGGAGTTTCGCGTCGATCCCAATCTCCGGGCGATCCCGTGCCTTTGCAATCAGTCGTACATGGTTCAGGTTTGCTTCTTCGCTGTCGATGTACCGCTCGATCAGATCGCGCGAATCAGTGGGGGTCAGACTGGAAGGGAGGTGAACTTTTTTCCCGGTGCCCTTCTCCAAGTACTTGCGGACGAGGTATTCGGCACTCTCCGGTGAAGCCAACAGTTCCACTTTGAGGGCCGCGTCGTATGTCTCCACGAACTTCGGATTGGCGAGCATGGTGCCGAGGTGAACCCCGATCAGCTTGAGTGCCGGAAACGCGATTTCGGCGTCGCACCGTTCGAATACTCTGGCGCGCGCGAGCATTTCGAGCAGATCACCGTGGTACTCGTATCCGACGCCGGCCACTGTCGAGGCGAAGTTATTGCGGTCGATCGATGCGAAGAATCGCGCAATGGCGCTACGCATCGGTTTGGCGACGGCGCTGAGCCGATCTCGCTCGGCATCCGAGAAGGAGATGGGAAGTAGTCCAAGGGCGAGATATTGCTGCACGTTGTGGAGCTCGAGAACGTCCACGATGTCCGTTAGCTCGAACGTTGGGTCGAAAGCATTTGCGATTTCGACTGCACGCGGGACGTACCAAGCGGTTGCCAGGTCGTTGACCCCGTAGAAGTGGACCCGTCTCGTATCGTCGTCGAGGTCGTCTGCGTCGGGTCCTCCGCTCATGGGAGGACCTTACGATCGCCTGCCCACATTCCAGCGCACCGAAGTCCGCTGGTCGGTATAGGGATCGAAAGTCGTAGCCACATTCCGCCCGCGTACCTGCGTCATCGTGCTAAGCGCGCTCGATCTAATCGATGCCGTCGGCGATCGCGTCATCGTCGCCGGTGAGTCTGCTGCGCCGAGGCGTCGGCGCTTGCGTAACGGTCCGATTTGGCGCCTGGAATTGACCGGCGCCGCGACAGAGGTTGATGCCAAGATTTGCTCAACCAATCGGGAACCCGACTGGGGCCGATCAGGCTTCAGGTCTTGAGTGGATCAGGAGACCAGCATGCTTACCGACCAGCAGCTCGCGGGGTGGACGGGCCCCTCCAGCTCCACGGAGCAAGACAAACAAGAGCGAACCGAGCGAATGATCAGGGATGCCATCAACGCGCATGACGCGTTCGATGGCTACAGCTTCTCTATCTATGCAAAAGGTTCGTATGCAAACAACACCAACGTCAGGTCCGACAGCGACGTCGACATCGTCGTCGAATGCGAAGACGCCTTCTTCTGGAAGGACTTTGACCCCGACAAAGGAGGACATCCTCCGATCGAGCCGTACGACGGAATCTGGAAGCCTGAAAAGCTACGCCAGGAACTAGCAAAGGCGCTCAAGGCGAAGTTTCCTGGTGAAGTCACTGAGGGGACGACTGCATTCCAAGTTACGTCGAGCGCCTCGCGCGTCGACGCGGATGTGGTCCCGTGCTTCACCTTCCGCGAGTACTTCGAAGATGGGTCACATCGGGTGGGGACGCAGCTGTTCAAGGTAGATGGCGGCTCAATAGTCAACTACCCCAAGCACCAGCTTCAGCTCGGTCGAGAGAAGAACACCCGCACGAACGGCGGCTACAAGAAGACCGTTCGCATTCTTAAACGATTGGAAAACGTGCTCGTCGATGCTGGTGTGGCTGACGACCAAGCCTCCTACCTGCTGGAATGCTTGATCTTCAATTGCGACGAAAGCTTCTTCGCCAGATCGTCGTGGCGAGAGGTGCTCAGAGGCTGCCTTGCTGAGATCTACAACTACACGCTCGGCACAGAGCCGACCGATCCCGACGACCGTTGGCTAGAGGCCAACGGCATCAAGTTCCTCTTCCACCGCGATCAGAAGTGGGACCGCGCCGGCGTGCATCGGTTCGCCCGAGCCGCCTGGGACTATATGGAGTTCGACGAATGAGCAACGGTATCCTCGTCCGCGCCATTGCGATCGTGGTGTCGATCGTCTTCGTCGTCGGATCGTGGATCACCAGCGGGTCACCGGACACGGCGTTCGTTCGCTACTTCTCGATCGCGGTGTTCATCTCGTCGATCGCCTACTTGATCTGGGACCGCTGGCTGTGGAAGCTGCCTCTTTCCCAACTCATTCCGGGCGTTCCGCGCGACGTGAGCGGTACTTGGTCTACCTTGCTCGAAAGTCTGTGGGTTGATCCAAGTACCGGCGCAACTGTTGACCCCAAAACGGTTTACGTGGTGATTAGACAAACGAGCTCGCAAGCGACTCTCTCGCTTCTCTCAGACGAGTCCTCGTCGAGATCCTCGATCGCGCGCGTCGTCAAGGAGGGAGATGCTTGGTTGGTCCACTACGTATACACGAACGAGCCGCGGGTTGACCTGCGCGGCCGAAGCGCTATCCACCACGGGTCAGGGGTGCTGACAGCGGTGGGCAGCCCTGTCAAGCGACTCGCGGGTAGCTACTGGACGGATAGGGAATCGAAAGGTGCCTTGAATCTAACGGACCGCTCTTCGCGATTCGCCGAAGACTTCGACGAGGCCAAGGAGCTCTTCGTGCAGGACTAGTACTGGGCCCAAGGAGCCGCTTTATTGACTGATTCTTCAGATAGCGTGCGCAACGTCGAAGTGTGTCTGAGGCTCGACCGCGTCGCGGCGCGGGTCGCCTAACTGCTATTTCGATTAGTGGTGGCATTCCCGGCCGTCGCTAGTCAGACCGTCGCGAGTACGCCGGCGACGGAGTCGAGATACCGCTGCAGGTCGCAGACACCTGCGTCCGAGGCGTCCCGCGAAGGTCTGATCACACCGCTACTGTCGGTCCATGCTCCCCGCTTGGGTTTGGACGGTCGCCGCGGCGCTGCTTACCGGCGCAGTCGGAGGCGGCGTCGTGGCACTTATCGGCGGAGCGGTCGAGAGTCGACGTATTCACGCACGGTGGCGCCGCGAGCGCCGCGCCGAGGCGTACCTCGACTTCTACAAGCTCGAGCTCGTGACCGAGACCGCGATTGCAACGGGGACTAAGGGCAGCGACTTCTCGCGCAGAGAGATCGCAGACCGCACGGCGGCGATCGTGTTCATCGGGCCGGACAGCGTTGGCCTTGCTGCAGGCGAGTACGACGCTGTGATTAAGCACTGGGGTGCGGCGATCGAGGCGACGCGCAAGGCTCCCGCTGACAAGGAATTGGCAGCGGCGGCCATGCTGGCGGAGGACGCGCTGGATGACGCGCGCCATCGCTTTGTGGCGTTGGCGCGCAAGGCTGCCGATCTCGCCTGAACCGAGCCGACGTACGAAAACCCAGATCCACCGTGGACACATTCTGGCCACATCCCGAGCTCACCGACGCGATGCTCACGTCATCGAACCGCACCCATCTCCTCAACGAAAGCATGGTCACGGCACCCGACTGACGGTGATGTGCGTCCCGGCGTTTTGGGCGCACGACTCATAATCGTGAGGTCGCGGGTTCGAATCCCGCCTCAGCTACCACGTCCGCTGGTCGAGTTCCCGCTGCAGGTACTTCGGCGCCTGCATGCGCCACGACTCGGTGACGAGCTCGCCCAGATGGTCCGGATCGACCGCGCCCAGGCGGACAATGATCTTCGGGCCGCCCCACGGAGTCTGCGCGTCGAGGAAGGCATCGGGCCAGGTCTGCATCAGGGCGAGCTTGTCCTCCTCGCCGGGCAGGGTCACTCCCAGGCACGACTCGGACCCGACGATGGCCCGAACGTGCTCCGGTTCGCTCGGCCACGGCACCGACTCCCAGGCATACGGCTTGCGGCGCACGAACCAGCTGAGCCCGCCGCCCGAGGTCTTCTCCTCGGTGCCCGGCAATTGCGCGGCGATGCGACTCACGTCATCCAGGGTCGGCACGGTCCAGGTCTACCACCCAGGGCCGTCACGGCCCGCAGATGTGAGTCGACTCCCCTTGTCACCCGCGTGTGCGACACTCCGCCCACATCTATTGGGCGGGAGGCACCTCATGCGCGGCGAAGCCACCGTTCTCCACGCCGACCTCGACGCGTTCTACGCCTCGGTCGAGCAGCGCGATGCCCCCGAGCTCCGCGGCCGACCCGTGATCGTGGGCGGCGGGGTCGTGCTCGCCGCGAGTTACGAGGCGAAAGCCCGCGGCATCCGCACCGCCATGGGCGGTCGGCAGGCGCGCGAGCTCTGCCCCGAGGCGATCTTCGTTCCGCCGCGGATGGAGGCGTACTCGGCGGCCAGCAAGGACGTGTTCGCGATCTTCCGCGACACGACTCCCCTGGTGGAGGGGCTCTCGATCGACGAGGCGTTCCTCGAAGTAGGCGGCCTGCGGCACCTCGTCGGCACGCCCGAGGAGGTCGCCGTGCGACTGCGGCAACGCGTCAAAGTCGAGGTCGGGCTCTCGATCTCGGTCGGGGTGGCGCGCACTAAGTTCCTCGCCAAGGTGGCCAGCGCGGTTAGCAAGCCCGACGGGCTGCTGGTGGTCGAGCCCGATCGCGAGCAGGAGTTCCTGCTGCCGCTGCCGGTCGAACGGCTGTGGGGCGTCGGGGCGGTGACGGCCGAGAAGCTGCATCGCTACGGCATCCGGACCGTCGGTGAACTGGCCGAGCTCGAAGCAGCCACCGCCGAACGGATGCTGGGCCGCGCCGCCGGGGCGCACCTGCACGCGCTGGCGCGGCTGCGCGATCCGCGTCCGGTCGAGCCGACGCGGAGGCGCAGTTCGATCGGATCGCAGCGCGCCCTCGGACGCGGGCCGCGCACGCCTAACGAGCTCGACCTCATCCTGACCCAGATCGTCGACCGGCTGGGCCGGCGGCTGCGCGACGGCGACCGGGTCTGCCGAACCGTGGTGCTGCGACTGCGCTTCGGCGACTTCACGCGCGCCACCCGCTCGCACACCACCGGTCGCCCGACCGACCGCACCAGCGTCCTGCTCACCGTGGCCCGGGCGCTGCTCGCGGCCAGTCAGAACGAGATCGCCGAGCGCGGGATCACACTCATCGGCCTCTCGCTGTCGCAACTGGGGCGGGTCGACGACCTCCAGCCCGAGCTGCCGATCGAGTGGGACGACAGCGCGCGATTGGATACCGTGCTCGACGCCCTGCACGACAAGTTCGGCGCGGCGTCGGTCGGCCGGGCTGCGCAGCTCGGGCGCGATCCGGGCTGGTCTACCCCGTTGCTCGAGGAGCACCAGTGACCGACACCTGCTCCATCCCCGGATGCCTCGCAACCCAGGCGGACGACGCACCCCTGCCGCTGTGCGACCTCCACCTCGCGGTCGCCGCCGACTGGAGCTCACACACCCACGGCGTCACCGACCTCCTGCCCTCGCCGTGCCTGGCCTGCGGTTCGCGGCTCGGGGTTCACTACCCGTCGGGGTGGGTCTGCGCGGTGTGCGAGTGGCGGTACGGCGAGGTTCCGGATGACGACGTGCCGCCCCCGCGCGTCGACGTCGTCTACTACCTGCGCTACGGCGATCGCGTGAAGATCGGGACCACCGCCAACCCCCGCCAGCGATTCGCGGCGATCTGGCACGACGAGGTGCTGGCCTTCGAGCGCGGGGATCGCCGCCTCGAGCAGCGCCGGCATGCCCAGTTCGCGGCCGATCGGTTCAGCGCGTCGGAGTGGTTCCGGTTGACGCCGGCCATCGCCGAGCAGGCCGACGCGTTGGCGGGCGGGCGGGACCCATGGGATCTGTACGCGCGGTGGATCAGCGAGGCGGCGGCACTCGCGGGCGCTCAGCGCCGGTAGGCCTCCACGATCAACTCGCCCCGGATCGCGCGGAACGCATCGAGCAGCGCCGCCAGCGTCTTCTTGCCGGTGCCCGAGACCTGCAGGTCCCACGGGCCGAGCTTCTCGAGCCGTCCGGTGCGGATGCGCACGACCTCCCACCTCGCCGACCGCAGCGTACGGTCTTTGCGCAGATCGGCATCCTGTCGCGGGCCCACGTGCTCGAGGCCGTGCCGGCCGGTGCTGTCGTATTCGACCGCGATCCGCAGCTCGGGAATCACGATGTCGGGCCACACCTCGAGGTGCTCGAAGAACGGTCGCGCGACCCGCACCGCGTTGACGCCGGGGGTGAACTCGAGGCGCGCGGCGAGGTCCTGTCGCAGCTGGGCCTCGACGGCGGATGCCGTGGCCGGCGCGCACTCGCTGGCGAACGCCTCGCCGACCGGCAGCTGCGGCGTCTTCGCGCACAGCGGTTTCGCCCGGGATGCCGTGGGCCGCCGCGGATCGCCCGGCTGCACCCGCGGCGGCAGCACGCGCGCCGGCCGGATCCGCGACGGTTTCGCCTGCACCGAGCACTCCGGGCACCACGCCGACCGCCGCCGCTCGCGGCCCGGACGCGCGCGCTGCTCGCCCGGCGTCGCCGCGAAGAAGTGCCCGACCTCGCACTGCCAGAGCAGCAGCACCTCGGCCGCCGGCGGGATCTGCGTGAGGGTGATGCCCGCGTTGAACTCCGGGTGGTACTGCCGGATCAGCGCGGGATACGGCGCCCACGCCTCGCGGTAGGTGCCGACCGGAAAGGGCACGTCGGTGTCGTGCGTGAACTGCCGGCGCGCCCACCACGCCTCGACACCCTCGGCCATGCCGAGAGGATACGAGTGGCATCCGACGCACGTACCGATTGCGTGATTCCACGGATGCCCGACCGTGGCCGCGGTCCCTACAGTACGAACCATGCACCCTTCCCGCCAGCTCATGACGCCCTAGCAGCTGGCCATGTTCATCCGAGGCGCACGCACGGGCATCCTGTTCCTGGTTGTCGCCATTCTGGTGTCGGGTTGTGTCCCCTCCACTCCTGCGACATCGACCGACGCACCCGCCTCGGCAGCCTCGAGTCCAGGCGCTCGGCTGTTCGGATCGTTCGGCAAGCAGGCCATCGCCTCGGTGATGGACGTTCTGACCCGGGCCGGCATCGAAGTCGACACGAACGACGGCACAGCGGTGAACGTCGTGGCCGGGCCAGCCTCTCCTGTTCACGTCAATCAGACCCAGCTGCGCAACATGACCCTCGAGGTGACGTCGAACGCAGGAACCCGTGGCCGGACGCTCGACGGTCTCGTTCCTAGTCCCACGGCAGGGGCTCCCGGCCCCGCCCAGTGGATTGCCGCTTATGCGGACAAGGCCGACACCGTCGGGGGCAGATTGGCCAGACAGCTCCTCGCGCCGCAAGACCTGCATAGGGCCGGCGACCTGATCATTCCCGGTCTGGTCCAAGTTCTCTTCGTCTCAGACGTCGCAACCCAGCTCGCGCCGGCGATCGCCGCGCAGAATCCGACTGCCCTCGGCGAGCCGCCGTCATCGACCACGGCTCTCGCCTCGACGCCGGGGGTCGAGCCTGCCGGGGCAGTCACCGGAACCGATGCGGGCCCATGTGAGACCTTCGGGGGCCCGATCAGCGACGTGATCTTCAACGTCCTTCAAACCCTCAAGGAGTTGCGCATCACGGCACCCACGATCAAGACCGGCATCCCCTTTCTCGACAGCCTGGTGCAGGGGATCGTCGACCTCTCAGTCGGTGCGCTCAATTTCGCCATCCAGGCCGGGGTCCAGATCGTCGTCGGGGCGGCGAAGTTCGCGCTCGCCCCGATCCTCGACGCCATCGCCCTGGGCGCCGGCGTCGTCGCGATCGTCGTGAATGTGCTCAACGCGGTCAAGTCGTGGACGGTGCGCGTCGTGCCGGCCGAGGCCAGCACCGCGATGGGCGTCGAGGGCCAATCGCCGATCACCGATGAGGTCAAGGCGGTGGTCGATGTCGGAGGATTGACGGAGTGGCCGACCGAGCTGGCCGCCTGCGCTCACCTGGCGAATGTGACCCTGCCGTCGTTGAAGCCGGGAGCGGCCCAAGTCTTCTGGTCACCTTTGGTGCTCGCGCCCGGTGGCATCGACCTCGCACGCGTCACCGGCCACGAGGACGCCCTGCGAGACACGGCCACCGGCGGTGAGGCCACGCTCACGCTGCAGACCGGACAGGAGCCGAAGGAGCAAGCAGAGAACGCCTCGGGTGCGCATCCCGGCATCGTCCGGGTCGATGTTCGGATCCGCCGCAAAGAGATCGAGGACCTGCGGACCAGCGTGCTCGACCTTCTGATCAAGATGCTGCCGAAGACGGGCATCGTGCCCCTCGACGACGCCGTCAGCGGCTTCATCCGCGAGCCGCTGGACAGCATGCTCTCTGAGATCGTCAAGGTCGGCCTCGATGAGACCGCCTCCGAGTTCGTCACCGTCGTCTATCACGATCCCCCGCGGCCCAAGCCAACCCCCAGCGAGAGTCAGGGGTCACACCTCTGGCAGGGGCAGTGGTTGGGCAGTGACTCCGCGACGGGCGGCTTCACCCTCGACATCACGCTCACGCAGACGAGCCTGTCCGGCACGATCTCCATCGCGAACTCCGCATGCGCCACCTCGGGCAGCATTACGGGCGTCGTCAGCGGCAGCAACGTCACCTTCGGAAGCGTCCAGGCAGGGGAGGCCATCGCCTTCACCGGAACGATCTCGGCCGACCGGAAGACCATGCAGGGCACATACGAGTCTCCGCCGTGCGGCACCCGCGACGCGGGCGCCGGCACCTGGATCGCCACCAGGCAATAAGCCGGCGGGGTCCGCCCGCGTTCAACACAGTCACACGTCAGTCGGAATCCGGCGGAACGGGATCGCCGACGCGACCGCCAGGATCGCCAAGAACGATGCCACGAGCACGGCGACCCACGCCCCTCGAGCCGTGGTGAGGGCGAGCGAAGGGCCGCCGATGAAGGGCACGGTCAGCGTGACTCCGACGAGGAGCGCCACCGCAAGGACGCCCGTCACGATCCGTGCCCAGAGTGGACCGGTTCCCAGCGAGAAGCCACCGGCGACTGCTAACACCGCGACACCGATCGCGCCGCCTCCCAGGCCGGTGGTCACGAGGATCCGAAAGAAATCCGGAGACGAGAGCATCGGCGCGATCGCGAACGCGGCCGGGGCGAGAGCGAACCAGCGCAGACCCCGCAGTCGCTTCGCACGCCGCCTCGCCTCGGCGATGCCGATCAGGGTGCCCGTCACGGCACCCGGCAGCAGAATGCCGAGAAACGTCCCTACCCAGTTGACGTGAGGCGTCGGGCTGATCTGCCACATGAAGGAGCGGAAGCCGGCACCCCACGCCAAACCGGCAATTCCGCCAATGACGCCGAGTTTCCAGTCGAATCGGGTTTGCGCTTCTGAGACGTTCACGAGACCAAACAGTACGATTGTGGCGATCTGCGGACATCCGTGAAACCACGTAGTGCTGCGGTGGAGGCGGGACATGAGCATCCCAGAGGCTGACGCCCCCAACGATCGGGCATGGGATCTCGCACGAGCCGAGAAGCTGATCGTCGAGGCTCGTCGGCAGTCCCGTGACGGTCGCTTCTCAGACGGTTGGCGCGCCTCGGTCGAGGCCGCGGCGATCGCGCGCCGTCTGCAAGACGGACGCCTCATGGCGCGCGCCGCGACCGCCCTGAAGGGACCGACCATCAACGGCTACGCCCTCACGTCGTCGCGGCGGGCCCTCTGTCTTGAGGCGCTGAGTCTGCTCGGCGAGGACGATGCCGAACTGACCAGGCTGGTCACCGGCCAACTCGGGGCTCTGTCGTCGCCCTGGTCCGCACCGCCGGGCTCGGGTGAGCGACTCGACCCTGAGGAGGCCGAGCGTCAGTTCGTGAACCTGCAGGCGGCGCACGCAGCCGCGCGGGGACCCGACGACGTGGAGGCGCGGCTCACCATCGCGAGCCGGATCGTCGAACTGGGGGCGGAGGCCTTCGATGATGAGCTCTCTGCATGGGGACGGCTCTGGCGGCTCGACGCGCTGTTGCAGTCGGGACGTCGGGTGGATTTCGACGCCGAGCTCATCGAGTTCGCGGCGGTCGTCTCCCGACATCCCGCGCCGGTCTGGCAGTGGCGACTCGCCAGCGTGAAAGCAAACCTGGCGCTCCTCGAAGACCGTCTCTCTGACGTCCCCGAGTTGATCGCTGAGATGACTCGGCTGGGTGGAGAGGCCGGAGTCGACCAGGTGGAATGGATGGCGCTCATCGTCCGCTCCGCGTATGCGCAGCGAACCGGCGACCGGCTCGACGAGATCGAGACAGAAGTGCGGAAGGCTCTCGCCGGGGCGCCGTTCTATGCGCAAGGGTGGCGCGCGAGCGTGCTTATCGGCCTGGGACGAACCGATGAATCGAATGCCATCTGGCGAGCGATCGCGCCCCATCTGGAGGCGATGCCCAAAGACATGGCCGAATGGCTGCTCGCGATGTGCGGCTACGCCGAGAATGCGATCGTCGCCGATGACCGTGCCAGCGCGATGTGGCTTCGACAGGCGTTGGAGCCGTATTCGCTCCAGCACATCACCGTCGGGGCGACAACGCCCTACGGCGGCCCGGTGAGTCTCCCCCTCGCAGAACTGTGCGTCTTCCTCGGCGACCGCGCATCGGCCTTGCACTGGTTCGACGAAGCGGAGCGGCAGGCCGAAGGAATGAACGCCCCGTGGTACGCCGGCCGAGCGCGCGACCAGCGGGATCGGCTGATGCGTCGAGGCGGCCCGCTCTCGCCGCGCGAGCTCGAGGTGGCCAGGATGGTCGCGACCGGGGAGTCGAATCGCTCGATCGCCGCGCGGATGCACCTGTCTGAGCGCACGGTGGAGCAACACGTCAGCGCGGCCCTTCGCAAGCTGGGAATGACCAGCCGTTCCGCGCTCGCGGCCTGGGTTGTCTCCGAGCAGCTAGCGTAGGGCGGTGACGTCGTCGCGGCGGGTGATCGGCTGGGCACTGGCTGCTGTCGCGGCAGTCGTCGTCCTCGGCGTCGTCATCGCGGTCGCCCTCGCTCCGATCCCGACGCGTGAGGCCGCCCATCGTCCCGTCGCCGCCTCCGTCGCGCGCGATGCCGCGCTCGCCGCCAAGAAGGCGAAGAGTGATCACACGATCGCCACCCTGGTGAACGCGGGCCAGCCCGGATGCTCCGCCGCGGTCGCGCGGCTCGGTCGCGTCGTGTGGGCGGGGGCCGCCGGTCTCGCCGATCTCGCCACGAAGACTCCGGACACCACGACCACCCGCTTCGACATGGCGTCGCTGTCGAAGCAGTTCACCGCCACCGCGATCCTGATGCTCCAGCGCCAGGGCAAGCTGAAGCTCAGTGATCCGATCGCGAAGTACGTCGACGGGCTGCCCGCGTGGGGCGCGACGATCACCCTCGAGCAGCTCATGCACCACACGAGCCACATCCCCGACTACTGGGTCGTGCTCGCCCAGCAGGGCATCGGCTTCGGCCAGCCTGCCGACCAGCAGACGACGGTCAACGCCATCCGCCGCGAGAAGAAGCTCTCGCCGGGCACCGGATTCGAGTACTCGAACTCCAACTACGTGCTGCTCGCCGAGGTGGTCGGGCGGGTCAGTGGCACGCCGCTGCCGCAGTTCCTGGGCGATCACATCTTCACGCCGCTCGGCTTGAAGATGGTCGTCGCGCCCGCGATCATCGCCCCCGACGTGGCGCTGTCGTACGACGACAACCTGCAGCTCCAGCAGCCCGCATGGACCGCATACGGGTACAGCGGCATCGTCACCACGCCGTCCGAGTTGGCCAGGTGGGGCGATCAGTACCGGGCGGGCACCATCATCGGCCCGGACTTCGCGGTAGGAGCGGTCGACGACGGCGAGGGCGACAACCAGAAGTACGGGGCGGGCATCTACATCCAGGCCAAGGGCGGCCTGAACCATGCGGGCCGCATCGGTGGCTACGTCACCTCCTTCGCCGTCTCCCACGATCGCCTGACGACCATCGTCGTCATGTGCAACGGCCACACCTCGCCGCGCTGGCCGCTGGCCGACGCGCTCTGGAAGATCTGGGATCCCACCTCGAGCAGCGGGCACTGAGTTAGCGGTCGCCGGCGCGACGCAGCTCGCGGTACTCACGCCAGACGAGCACGATGATGATGACGTCGAGCACCGAGAACAGCACCTGGCCCAGTGACGGCGCTGTGACCAGAACGAACAGCTGGTACGCGAGGAAGGCGATCAGGATGCCGATCGCCCAGGGATAGGCCTTGATGATGCGGCGAAGCAGGGCGTAGACGAGCGCGAGCTTGATCACCCCGTGTGCGATGAGGAAGGCGATCAAGAAGCCGGTGCCGCCTCCCGCGAGCTGGGCGTCGGCGTGGCCGACGACGGTCGCCACGAACTCGCCGGCCCGCGAGGTTTCGGCCCGGGCCCGTCCCGCGATCCAGTCGAGAACCGCGTCGATCGCCTGCGGGGCGAGGAGGAGCAGGAGCCCCACGATGAGCTCCACCGCTCCATCGAAGCCCTTGATGATGACCCCGACGTCGAAGACGCGGTCGAGGAGCGTTCGACGGGCCGGCGCTGACGGATTCGACATCGCTCCAGAGTCGCAGAGCGCGGCCCCGTTGACACCTGAATATCACCTCCGTCTTACCGGCTCACAGGATGAGTGTTCGCACAGGTGCCGCGCGACGCTGATGCGGCCACGGGAAGATACTCGCCGGAGCCGCCGTGGCATCATCCGGCGAGTGGGCTGACGAGAAGGGCTGGGAAATGAAGTCACTGTGGGCGAGCGTTCAAGGGGACCCCGTCTTCATGCGGCGGGTGAACGGCTGGCTGACCATCTTCTGGATTCTGATGATCCCGCTGTCGTTCGCCTTGGGTTGGCTCAACAGCGTCACCTTCGTGTCGGCGCTCTCGCTGTGGGCTCTGGTCTCGGGCCACTGGTCGGCCTGGCAGGCAGCGCGGGTCGAGGTGAAGCAGGAGCAGGAGGCCGTCGCGCGGGCGAGTCAGGACGTTCCGGGAGAGGTCGTCAAGAAGCTGGTCGACGAGACGACCATCGACGAAGCGCCGTGACGCGGCGCCGCGACGTGTCAGTCGTCAGAGGGGGAACGCACCAGCCAGTCGCATCCCACCGGAACGTGCATGAGGATCTGGTCGCCTCCGATCAGGTCGAAGCTCAGGCGGCCCTGGTGGTCGGAGTCGAGGCTGGTGAGCACCTCATCCGTTGAGTAGCGGTCCGCGAGGTCGAACGATCCGCCGGCGATGTACAGAGTGATCGACATGCGTCGACGATAGGGATGCGGTCCGGTGAAAAGCGCGGGGTTGCACTCTCGGCCAGGTGGTGGTTTCCTTTGCGACCCGGGATCGGGTAGAAATCCACCATGGGACGTTTGATCTACGGCGCGCGCGGCATGCATATCGAGGTGGAGGATCGCCTGCTCGCGCATCTGCAGGCCGTCGTGATCAGCAAGGTGCGACGCAACGAGGGCTTCGTTCTGAGTTGGACGGAGTCCCCCTCGCAGGGGAGCGGGCGGCGCTCGATCTGGATCCATCCCTACCTCGAGCTGGTCTTCGAGTACCAGGGCAACAAACGTCCCGAGCTCGACGCCAAGCAGGCGGAGGAGATGATGGCGCGGGCCAGCACCAACGCCGGACTCGACCTGGCCGACAACGCCCACAACCCGAAGACCGCCTCGAAGGTGACGCCGGTCAGCTGACGCCGCTCAGCTCCCGCCCGCTCGCTCGCGCAGGCGCTCCACGTGCCTCTGCTGCACCTCGGTCGCGCGGGTGACGAACTGCTCGATCGTGTCGAGTTGCTCGGCGGTGAAATGTGCGATGACCTCGCTGTTCGCGTCGTCGAGCATCGGGGACATCATCGACCAGGCGAGCTCCGTGACTCGTGGCGTGGCTTCGACGAGCACCTTGCGGCGATCGCCGGCGTGCCGGGAGCGCGTGACGTAGCCGACGCGCTCGAGTCGGTCGAGCATGGTCGTGACACTGCCCGCCGTCAGGTTCAGGTGAGCGGCGATGTCGCGAGGAGTGATCTCGCCGCCCGAACCGGCGATCAGCAGTTCGAGGCAGCGGATGTCGGTGCCGTTCACACCGAGGATCCGTGCCATCTCGCGGTCGAAGTCGTCGACGACCGACTGGTACCGCTGGAGTGCGCGCCCGACCGCCTGTGATTTGATCGTCAAATCATTTGACATTCAAGATACCTCGTGTCCATACTTGTTTGACAATCAAACAATACACGAGAGGCAGTTTCATGAAGGCATTGATCATCGGCGGGGGAATCGCTGGACCCACGCTCGCGGTGGCCCTGCGCAAGATCGGGATGGAGGCCGAGGTCTTCGAGCAGTCGCGGGCGGATGCCGATCAGGGCGGCTCCTGGTTGAACTTCCAGGCCAACGGGCTGGATGCCCTGCGGGCCATCGGCGAAGGCGAGCGGATCGAGTCGATCGGCTACCGCGTCGACTCCATGAGCTTCATCAACGGCAAGGGGCGACTGCTGGGCAGGCTGCCGATGGCCTTCCGCCGCCCCGACGGGCTCACCTCGCGGATGATGCCGCGCGCCGAGCTGTTCGTGGCCCTGGCCGACATGGCGCGCGATCACGGTGTGCCCGTTCATCACGGCATGCGGATGGTGGATGCGCGCAGCACCGGAGCCGGGGTGATCGCCCGGTTCGAGGATGGCACCGAGGCGACCGGCGACATCCTGATCGGATGCGACGGCATCCACTCCCTGACGCGGCGGCTGATCGACCCCTCGGCGCCGGCCCCGCGGTACGTGCCGGTGCTCAACGCCGGCGGATACATCCCGGGCCTCACGGTCGACGCGCCACCCGAGGAGTTCCGAATGCAGTTCGGCACGCGCTGCTTCTTCGCCTGGATGAACGCCCCCGACGGCGGGACCATCTGGTTCGCGAATCCGCCGATGAAGAAGCAGCCGGCTCCGGGCGTGCTCGCGCGCATGACCGACGCCGAGTGGCGCGGCTGGCTGCACGCCCTGATGGACGGGGATGCCGGCCCGGCATCTGAGATCATCGATGTGGCGCCCGGCCCGATCACGGGCTGGACGACCTACGACATGCCGGTCGTGAAGCACTGGCACGACGGATCGCGGATGATCGTGATCGGCGACGCCGCGCACGCGACCTCGCCGGCAGCCGGGCAGGGCGCGTCGATGTCGCTCGAGGATGCCGTCATCCTGGCGCAGTGCCTGCGCGACTGCCCCGACACCGGCTCGGCGTTCGCGACCTTCGAGTCGCTGCGCCGCGAGCGTGTGGAGCGCATCGTGAAGAACGGGCACAAGGCGTCGGCGGATAAGGCGGCCGGGCCTGTCATGCGGGTGATCCGCGACCTCATCCTGCCCCGCATCTTCCGGGCGGGGGCGAAGGACGGCGGCCGCGGCCTGGCGTGGCTCCAGGGGCATCACATCGACTTCGACTCGACGATCGTGCCGGTGAGTCGGCGGTGAGCCGGCGGTGAGCCGGCGTACTCCTAGCGGCGACGAGAGGTTACGCGGGCGGGAGTAGGTGGCCGGACGGGGCTGTCCGTAGCGTCCAATCAGCAGGTCGGCATCCCGTCGGCCGTTATCCGAACGGAGCATCGCCATGGTCACCACCGTCACCACCACCTCGACCAGTCGCCCGGCCGCGGCATCCTCGACCCGCCGGGTCGGCCTCCTGCTCACCGCCGGGGCGCTGACCGCGGCAGCCGCGACCACGGTCATCGCTCTCGTCGCGCGCGCCGTCGGGGCGGACGGCTTGCCCGCCCTCCAGCCGCTGATCTACCTGCCGTTCGTGCTCCTCGGATTCGCGGCGGCCACCGTCGGATGGGCGATCATCCGTGCGCGCTCCCCGCGGCCGGTGACGCTGCTGCGCGTGCTCGTCCCGGTCGGGACGCTGCTCTCGCTCCTCGCGCCTGCCGCGCTGGCGGTGTGGCAGTTCATCCCGGGCACGACGCTGACGGGCGCCGTCGCGCTCGGGCTCATGCACCTGGTCGTGGTCGGTGTCGCGGTTCCGGTGCTCGCTCGCGCGCTTCCCGTTCGCGACGCCGACTAGGGCCGACGCGGACTAGGGCTGGGTATCTGCCGTCTGGATCGTCCCGAGGATCAGCAGCCACGATCCCGAGATCAGGTAGACGAAGGTGGCGACCGTCGAGATCGCCGCGACGTAGATGCCCGACGGAATGCCCACCACCAGCAGGACGGCTCCCGCGAGCTGACCGAGGTAGCAGATGGTCCCGCCGATGATGCGGATGAGCGTCAGCGCGTACAGGCTGCTTCGCAACCGGAAGGCCTGCACGTAACCGTAGGTGTTGATCGCGAGAGCCAGCACGGCGACGACGAGCCACTCGATGCCCACGGCGGCCAGGGGTTGGTGCCCCATCAGTGCCAGGGCGCTCAGCAGGAAGATCGAGGCGAAACCGGTGAGCATGTTGATGGCCCGGTAGCGGTGGGTCGCATCGCGCGCCACGCCGCGCAGGTTGATGGTCAGCGCGACGAACACCAGCCCGGCCAGGGTGGCGGAGCCGGTGCCGACCAGGATGAAGAACTCGGTCCATTGCGCGAGATCCAGCGGCACGAGCGCAGGTTAGCAGTCGCGAGGGACGCCGTCTCGGGTTCGCTCTTGACCCTGCCCCTTGACGCGTCACTTGTTTTTTGCAAGTGTGGTGTTCACCACATCGACACCCACACCAAGGAGCCCACGATGACCGTGACGGGCATGTTCGTCAACTTCGCCGTAACCGACCTCGACCGCGCCAAGGCGTTCTACGAGGCGCTCGGCTTCACCATCAATCCGCTGTTCACCGACCACAACGCGGCCTGCGTCGTCGTGGAGGACGGCCACAGCTACTTCATGGTGCAGACCCGCGAGTTCTACCAGACCATGACCGAACTCGAGCTCGGCGACCCGAAGGTGCACCCCACCGCCGGCACCTCGATCTTCGTCGACACCCGTGAGGCCGTCGACGCGGCCATTGCGGCAGGCGTCGCCGCGGGCGGTGCCGAGGTCGGCGAGCCGGCCGACTACGGCTTCATGTACCAGCGCGGCCTCACCGACCCCGACGGCAACGTCGTCGACTTCGGATGGATGGACCCGAAGGCCGCCGAGGTCGGACCCGAGGCCTTCGCGAACCAGCAGGCCTGAGCCGGCGGAGCCCGAGCAGATGGCCGCCCGCGACTACGGGGAGTACGGGGGCGTCACGCGCGCCCTCGAACTCGTCGGCGAGCGCTGGGCCCTGCTGATCGTGCGCGATCTGCTCATCGGGCCGCGCCGCTACGGCGAGCTGGCCGCGGGGCTGCCGCGCATCCCCAGCAACATCCTGGCGGCGCGCCTCAAGGAGCTCCAGGCGGCAGGGGTGATCCGTCGGGCGCCGCGCTCGCGCGTCATCGTCTACGAGCTCACGCCCTACGGCCGCGAGCTCGAGCCGGTCGTTCTCGCCTTCGGCGCCTGGGGTTTCAAGGCGATGGGCGAACCGCGCGACGAGCAGATCATCACGCCCGACTCGATGACGATGGATCTGCGCGCCGCCTTCCGCGCGTCGGTGGCCGAGAGCCTTCCGGCCACGGCGTACGGCGCGCGGGTCGGCGGCGTCGACCTCCTGGTGCGGGTGGACGGGCCGGCGCTCGAGGTGCGGCGCGGCGCGGACCCGGTCGACGCGGCTGTCGACCTCGCCTTCGCGGCTGGGCCGGGCATCCATCGTCTGATCTCGGGCGAGCTCACCCCGGACCGCGCGATCGCCACTGGCGCGATCGAACTGCTTCGCGGCCCCGGCGAGCTGCTCGGGCGCTTCGCGAGCACGTTCCACCTCGCAGCCTGACGACGCGCCGCCTGACGATGCGCGGCCTGACGAGTCGCTGCCCGACGACGCGCGGCCTGACCCCCCCCGATTCGGCTCAGGCCGCGCGCGGCTTGCGGAGCACCACAACCGTCGTGATCGCGAGCACCACGATGCCGATCACGTCGGCGATCACGGTCTCGGGAACAAGCGTGAACCCCCACACCTCGTGGATGCCGAACAGACCGACGGTCAGAGCCAGCAGCAGCGAGCCGAGACTCGCGAGCAGGAACAGCAGGCTCAGCACGGTGGCGAGCGACAGCAGCCGACCGCGGAGTGCCAGCATGCCGATCGCGAGCACGACGGCGGCGACGGCGTTGAGCACGAACAGCACGCCGAGCGTGCCGCCGACGCCGTCGAAGACGAGGAAGAGGTGGATACCACCGACAACGAGGAGAAGGAGGGCGCTCAGGACTTTCAAAACCCTGGTGGCGCCGTGGCTGGGTGCGGACATCGTGGTTGCGGTCATGGCGTGTACACGAGGGAGCGCCGCGAAGAGTTCACCCGGACCAGCCAGATGATGTCCCGCCCGAAGGATTCGATGAGCAGCCCCAGCGCGATCGCGCCCACCAGCACGTCGACCGGCGAGGGCAGGAGCCCGGATGCCACCAGCAGCAGCGCGACACCGCACGCGGCCGCGACGACCTTGCGCCAGTACCGGAATGGCAGCGGAGCGAGCATCCACGGGAACAGCAGGCCCGCCGCGAGGAACGCGTACCGCATCAGGCCGATGGCCAGGATCCACGCGCCGACGATCCGCACGTCGTAGGCGCTGAGCACGAGGATCAGGAACGCATCCGCCTCCATGTCGAAGCGAGCACCGACCGCGCTCTCGCTCGAGGTGCGGCGGGCGACCCAGCCATCGACCGCATCCAGGGCCAACGTCGGCACGGTCAGAGCGACCAGCAACACCGGGGGCACCTGCTGCGTGAACGAGGTGACGACGAGTGCCGCCACGATCGCGATCAGCACCGAGCGGGCCGCGGTGACGGCGTTCGCCGGCCCGAAGCTGCTGGCGCCGCTGCGGCCGAGTGCGATCGCGACCAGCGCGGTCGAGACGAGCAGGTAGCCGAGGCCTGCCACCCATCCTCCCCACGACAGGGGCGCGAGCGGCGTGACCGCGAGCAACGCAATGGCGCCGCCGGCGACCCACCCCGCGCCGCGGATCTGAACCGATGTCATGCCGCCTCCGTTGTTCCTTCGTGAGCTACCTCCTTGATACGTCGTCGGCGCAGCGGATGGTTCACCCGAACCCCGATGTGCCGGACGGCGCCGATCCGAACCCCGATGAGTCCATCTCCTTCTGGGTCACCGGCCCGGGCTCGGGCGAGCTCCGCCGCGAGCCGCTGCCCAAGCCGACCGCGGACGAGGTGCTGGTGCGCACCCGGTGGACCGGGATCAGCCGCGGCACCGAAGGGCTCGTGCTGCGCGGCGGGGTGCCCGAGTCGGAGCACGAGCGGATGCGGGCGCCCTTCCAAGCGGGCGCCTTCCCGTTCCCGGTGAAGTACGGCTATCTCAACGTCGGCGTCGTCGAGCGCGGACCGCAGGAGTTGATCGGGACGACCGTCTTCACGCTGTTCCCGCACCAGTCGGCGTTCGTCGTCCCGGCCGATGCCGTGACCGTCGTGCCCGACGCGGTGCCGGCTCGGCGTGCGGTGCTGGCGGGCGCGGTCGAGACCGCGGTCAACGTGCTGTGGGATGCCCGTCCGGCGCTCGGCGACCGCGTCACCGTGATCGGGGCGGGCATGATCGGGTGTTGCATCGCTCGGCTGGCCCGCGGCATCCCGGGCGTCGAGGTCACCCTGGTCGATGTCGACGATGCCAAGGCGCCTGTCGCGCATCTGCTGGGGGTGGCCTTCGCCTCGCCCGAGCGCGCCGAATCGGACCGCGACATCGTCATCGAGGCCAGCGGCACGTCGGCGGGTCTCGCGCGCGCGCTCGAGCTCGCGGCGACCGACGGCTCGGTGATCGTCGCGAGCTGGTTCGGCAGCGCGCCGGTCACCCTCGACCTGGGCGCCGACTTCCACTCGCGCCGGTTGCGCCTGGTCGCGAGCCAGGTGGGCGACGTGGCGGCGTCGCAGCGCGGCAGGCGCACGACCCGGCAACGGCTCGAGCTCGCACTGCGGCTGCTCGACGATCCGGCCTTCGACGTGCTGCTCAACGGGTCGACGCCGTGGCCCGAGCTGCCCGCGGTGATGGGCTCGCTCGCCGATGGGTCGGGCGATGCCGCGGTCGGCGGTCTGTGCCACACCATCGACTGGAGCCGCTCGTGACCTTCTCGGTGACCGTGCGCGACCACATCATGATCGCCCACAGCCTCCGGGGCGAGGTCTTCGGCTCCGCCCAGCGGTTGCACGGAGCGACCTTCGTCATCGACGCGACCTTTCGAGGCCGGGAGCTGGATGCCGACGGCGTCGTCGTCGACATCGGCCTCGCCTCGCGCGCCCTCGCCACCATCACCGGTGCGCTGTCGTACCGAAACCTCGACGACGAACCGGATCTGGCCGGGGTGAACACCACCACGGAACGGCTGTGCCAGCTGATCGGTGACCGCCTCGCGGCCGAGGCGCGGGCCGGCGGCTTCGGCGCGGCGCGGCTCAGCGGGATCGCCGTCACCCTGCACGAGTCGCACATCGCGTGGGCGTCGTACGAGGTCGAGCTGTGAGCGCGGTACGCGGCGGCGCTCCGGGCGTCGGACGCGCGCTCCGCTTCATCGTGCCGACCGGAGTCGACGACCCCGCGCGGGTCAGCGGCGGCAACGTCTACGACCGGCGCGTCCGCGACGGGCTCGCCGCCCATGGCTGGAGGGTGACCACCGTCGAGGTCGCAGACCGCGCGGCGACGGCGGCGGCGCTTGCTGAAGCCGCCGACGCCGGCACCACGCTGGTCGACGGACTCGTTGCCGCGTGGGCGCCCGAGGCGATCTCCCGCGCGGCGGTCCGGTCGCGCGTGGTCGTGCTCGCCCACATGGTGGCCGAGGCCTTCGCGGATGCCGATCCCGCATCCGTCGAGGGCGAGCGCCGGGCCCTCGGGCACGCCACCCGGGTCATCGCCACGAGCAACTGGACGGCGGCCGAGCTCGCGCGACGCGGCATCGTGCCGGAGCAGAGGGTGACGGTGGCGCTGCCCGGTGCCGTCGACGGGCCCGTCTCACGCGGGGAGGCCGGCGCGTTGCTCTGCGTCGGCGTCGTCGCGCCGCACAAGGGGCAGGACATCCTGCTCGATGCGCTGGGACGGCTCGGCGGGCTCGACTGGAACTGCACGATCGCCGGCCCGCTCGACGTCGATGCCGAGTTCGCCGGACGGGTCGCGACGAGGGCGGCGCGCTTGGGATCGCGCGTCCGCCTGGCGGGTGCGCTCGATGGCGCCGAACTCTCGGACGCGTATCAGTGGTCCGGCCTGCTGGTGGCTCCCTCCCGGGTGGAGAGCTTCGGCATGGCCATCGCCGACGCCCGCTCGCGGGGCCTTCCGGTCATCGCGGCGGCGGTGGGGGGCATCCCGGAATCGGTCGCCGGTGGCGGGGCCCTTCTGGTCGATGCCGACGATCCCGCCGCCCTCGCCGCCGCCCTGGAGCGGTGGATGACCGACCCGGCCCTGCGCGCCCGGCTCCGCGCAGAGGCAGCGGCGGCTCGGGCGCGCACCCCGCACTGGGACACGACGCTCGCGCGCATCGACGACGTTCTGAGGGCAGCATGAGCGCGGTTCCCGGGGTCTCGGCGGACTGGCTCGCGGTGCGCGGTCGGGCCGACGACGCGGCTCGCTCCGAGGCGCTGGCCCGGGCGGCGGCGCGGCTGGCCGGGCCCGGTCCCCTCGTGGTGCACGACCTCGGGAGCGGCACGGGGGCGATGGTCCGCTGGCTGGCGCCACGGCTCGCCGGCGCGCAGGCCTGGGTGCTGCACGATGCCGACCCGGCCATCCTGAGCCGCGTCGACGCTCGGGGTACCCGCGATGGATTCGGGCTGCCGATCAACATCCGCACCCGGGTGGAGCACCTCGCCGAGTTGCCGGTCACCGCCTTCGAGGGCTCGTCACTGGTGACGGCGTCCGCGCTGCTCGACGTCATCACCCTGGAGGAGGCGCGCGCCATCGTCACTGCCTGCGTCGCCTCGGGAGTTCCCGCGTTCTTCAGCCTGAGCGTGACCGGCCGCGTGCGGCTGAGCCCGCGCGATCCGGCCGATCCGGCGTTCGAGACCGCCTTCAACGACCATCAGCGGCGTGGCGTCGACGGCCGCCGGCTGCTGGGACCGGATGCCGCCCGCGTCGTGCGCGAGCTGTTCGCCGCATCCGGGTGGCGCGTGCGCACCGCGCTGACCCCGTGGCGGCTCGGGCCGGGCGACGGGCAGTTGATCGGGGAGTGGTTGGACGGCTGGATCGGCGCCGCGCTCGAGCAGCGCGCCGAATTGCTGCCGCGGGCGACCGAGTACCGGCAGCGCCGCGACGAGGAGCTCGCGCGCGGGCGGCTCCGGGTGAGCGTCGACCATCAGGATGTGCTGGCATGGCCGCGCTGACCGCGAGGTCGCTGCCGCCGCGCTTACGGCGGGTGATCCCGTTCGTGTTCGGCGCGGCGGTCATCGTCGGCACCGTCGCGGTCGTCGGTGCCGGACCGTTGCTCCGCGGGCTGCAAGCGGTGTCACCCGCCGCGTTGCTGGAGGCCGCCACGTTGACGGCCGTTGCGACCTGCGCGGCGGCGTGGCGGTGGCGGATCGTGTCAGCCGAGCTCGGCCTGGCCATGACGTGGCCGTCGGCGGTCGCGGCGTACTACCGCTCCCAGTTCGTCAACACGGTGCTTCCGGGGGGCGTCGTGGGCGATGTGCACCGGGCGTACCGGCAGGGCACGAGCAGCGGGGCGCCTGCGATCGCGGCCCGCGCCGTCGTCACCGAGCGGATCGCGGGGCAGTTGGTGCAAGTCGTCGCCACGGTCGGGGTTCTCGGGGCACTCGGCGTGACGGTGCCGCTGAGCGTGTCATGGTCCAAGTGGTGGCCGGCCGCCGTCTGGGTCGCGGTGGCTGTCGCCGCTCTCGCGGCTGCCTGCCTGGTGATCGCCGCGGTGAGCAGTCGGGCTCGACGCATCGTGCGCCGCGAGGGGCTGCTGGTGCGGAGCGTCTTCCGCACGCCGCGGGCGTCGCTGTCGATCGCGGCGGCATCCCTCGTGGTGGTCGCCGCGCATGCGGGCACCTTCGTCGTGGCCTGCCTGGCGGTCGGTGTCGAGGCATCGCCGCGCGAGCTGGTGGGGCTGGCCATGATCGCACTCGCCGCGGCGGCGCTGCCGCTCAACGTGGGCGGCTGGGGTCCGCGCGAGGCCGTGTCGGCTGCGGCGTTCGCGGCGATCGGCCTCGGCGCGGAGGCCGGGCTCGCTGTCTCGACGGCGTTCGGGATCCTGACCTTCGTGGCCGTGCTGCCGGGCGCCGCGGCCTTGATCGCCCCCGCGGTACGCGCCTCCGCGCTCCGCACGCCTGCTGCCCGCGTTCGATCGGACCGCACCCCCGTCGTCCGTCCCCTGCCCCGGAGAAGAGAGCCGCATGAGCGAGCGCCCCTATGTCACTTTGAGCTGCGCTATGTCGATCGACGGCTACCTCGACGGCGTCGACGGCGGTCGGCTCACGATGTCGAACGCCGAGGACCTGGACCGGGTCGACGCCGTGCGGGCCGAGAACGACGCGATCATGGTCGGGGCGTCCACCGTGCGCCGGGACGACCCGCGGCTGATGGTCAAGAGCGCCGAGCGCAGGCGCCGGCGCGAGTCGGCGGGACGGACGGCGTCGCCGACCAAGGTGACGGTGACATCCACGGGCGACCTCCCGGCCGACGCCGAGTTCTTCACCACGGGCGACGTGCCGCGGATCGTGTACTGCCCGCAACCGGCGGTGCGGCGCCTGCGGGCGCGAATCGGGAGTCGAGCCGAGGTCGTCGGCCTCGGCGACCGCGTCACCATGAGCCGCGTGCTCGATGACTTGGGCGAGCGCGACGTGCGCCGGCTCATGGTGGAGGGCGGCGGCAGGCTGCTCACGCAGTTCCTGGCCGACGATCTGGTGGACGAACTGCAGCTGGTCATCGCACCGTTCTTCGTCGGCGAGGCAAGGGCGCCTCGCGTCGTCACGCCCGCGCGCTTTCCGTGGACCGCAGCGAGGCGCGCCGAGCTGGCCGACACCCGGCAGATCGGCGACGTGGTGCTGGTGCGCTACGCGCTGTCGGGCCGCTTCGGGAGTCTGGCGGCCGTGGTCGGGTCGTCGCACGGATGGGACGAGTCGCGGTGAGGGTGCGTCGTCCGCGGCGACTCCGTCGGCCGCTCCCGCCGTGGGTCGGGCGCGCGCTGCTCGCGATCGCCGCGCTCCTGCTGGTGGCCGTGCCCCTGCTGCCCGGCGTGATCGCCCAGCATTCGGCCGCGGCCCTGGTCCGGCTGCCGGTCGAGTCGATCCTGGTGATCCTGCTGCTCGCCCTGCTGCCGTGGCGAGCCGTTCGACGCAGTGCCGCGCTCGTGTACGGCGCGTTCGTCGTGGTCGCCCTGCTCTTCGCGGCGCTGGATGCCGCGTTCGAGTACGCCCTCAACACCCATTTCGACGCGAGCGACTGGCCGCAGGTCGGCGACGGATTCGGCGTGGTGCGGGATTCGATCGGAGCTCCGGCCGCGATCGCCCTGCTGATCGGGCTCGCCCTGCTCGCCATGGCGACGGTGACCGGCCTGGCGTGGGCGGCGCTGCAAGTGGATGCCGCGCTCCGCCGCAGTGGACGGCGCGGCTCGTGGACGCTCACATCGGTGACCGCGGTCTGGGTGGTCGCCGCTCTCGCCGGATCCCAACTCGTCGCCGGCCAGCCGGCCGCCGCCGCGGCCTCGATCGACGCGATCTCGTCGGCATCCTCGCGCGCATCGGCGACGCTCTCCGCCCAGGCGAAACTGCCGCACCAGATCGCGAGCGATCCCTACGCGGCGATGCCCTCATCCGAACTGCTGACCGCGCTGAAGGGCAAGGACGTCGTCATCGCCTTCATCGAGAGCTACGGGCAGGTCGCCGTGCAGGGCACGAGCTTCTCGAGCGGCGTCGACCAGGTACTGCGCGCCGGCGGCAGCCAGCTCAGGGCAGACGGGTACACCGCGCAGAGCGCCTTCCTCACCTCGCCGACCTTCGGCGGAGTCAGCTGGCTCGCGCATTCGACCCTGCAGTCCGGCCTCTGGATCGACAAGCAGCAGCTCTACGGCAAGCTGATGAAGAGCAGCAGATTCACCCTGAGCGACGCGTTCCGCAACGCGGGCTGGAACACGGTGAGCGACATTCCCTCCGACACGCATCCATGGGCGTACGGGAGCACGTTCTATCACTACGGCACCCTGCTCGACTCGAACAATGTGGGCTACCTCGGCCCGTCGTTCGGCTACGCACGGATCCCGGACCAGTACACCTGGAAGCGCTTCTACGACACGCAGCTGGCCCAGCCGCACCAACCGGTGATGGCCGAGATCGACTTCGTCTCGTCGCACACCCCCTGGGCCCCGCTGCCCCAGTTGGTGCCGTGGTCGCAGATCGGCGACGGCTCGATCTACGGGCCGCAGCCCGCGCAGGGAGACTCGACCAGCACGGTCTGGGCCGACCCGAAGCGGGTGCAGGCCGCGTACGGGCACTCGATCGAGTACTCGCTCGGAGCGATGTTCTCGTTCCTGCACAACTACGACGACCCGAATCTCGTTGTCATCGCGCTCGGCGATCACCAGCCCGCGAGCATCGTCAGCGGGGCCGATGCCACCCACGAGGTGCCGATCAGCATCATCTCGAGAGACCCGTCGGTGTTCCGAGCGATCTCGGCGTGGCACTGGCAGAGCGGGGTGCTGCCGACCTCGGACGCGCCGCTGTGGAGGATGAGCGCGTTCCGCGATCGTTTCCTGGATGCCTTCAGCCCGACCCGGTGAGGCGCGGCAGCCCGGGGTCGGTTGACCCGGTCGCCCGGCTCTGGCAACATTACCTTCCGAACGGTCGGTTATTATTTCCCCAACGGAGGGTCCGTCGACGATGGCTGAAGCCTTTCTGGTCGGCGGGGTCCGGACGCCGGTCGGCCGCTACGGCGGCGTGCTCTCGGGGGTGCGGCCCGACGACCTCGCGGCCCTCGTGGTGCGCGAGGCGGTCGTTCGCGCGGGCGTCGATCCGGAGGTCGTCGACGAGGTGATCCTCGGCGCGGCCAACCAAGCGGGGGAGGACAATCGCAACGTCGCGCGGATGGCCGCGCTGCTGTCCGGCTTCCCGGATCACGTGCCCGGCGTCACGGTCAACCGGCTGTGCGCCTCGGGGCTGTCTGCGATCACCATGGCGGCGCAGGCGATCCGCGCCGGCGACGCCGACGTGATCGTGGCCGGGGGTGTCGAGTCCATGACGCGGGCGCCGTGGGTGCAGGCCAAGCCCGAGAAGGCGTTCGCGAAGCCCGGCCCGCAGTTCGACACCTCGATCGGGTGGCGCTTCACCAATCCGGCGTTCGCCGCCCGCGGGAAAGCGACCTTCACCATGCCCGAGACGGGTGAAGAGGTGGCGCGGGTCTACGGCATCAGCCGCGAGGATGCCGACGCCTTCGCCCTGCGCAGCCATCAGCGCGCGGTCGCGGCCGTCGACGCCGGGCGCTTCGACGCCGAGATCGTCGGGGTCGAGACGTCGGCCGGAACGGTCACCCGCGACGAGGGTCCGCGCCGCGACACGAGCGCGGAGGCTCTGGCCGGTCTGCGCCCCGTCGTCGCCGGAGGAGCGGTCGTCACCGCAGGCAACTCGAGCGCCCTCAACGACGGCGCCTCGGCGATCGTGGTGGCGAGCGCCGAGGCCGTGGAGAAGTACGGTCTGGTGCCGCGCGCCCGGGTGGTGGTCGGAGCCACTGTCGGTGTCGCGCCCGAGGTGATGGGCATCGGCCCGGTCCCGGCGACGCGCAAGGCGCTCGAGCGGGCGGGACTGACGGTGGCCGACCTGGGATCCATCGAGCTCAACGAGGCCTTCGCCAGCCAGGCGCTCGCGGTCATGCGCGAGCTGGGGCTCGACGAGGAGCTCGTCAATGCCGATGGGGGCGCGATCGCCCTCGGGCATCCGCTCGGTTCGAGCGGCTCGCGGCTGGTCGTCACCCTGCTCGGCCGGATGGAGCGGGAAGGCTCGCGCTACGGACTCGCCACCATGTGCGTCGGAGTCGGCCAGGGCAGTGCGCTGATCGTCGAGCGGGTGCCGTGAGCCGCGGAGGCGCCGACGAGCCCGAGACCATCGTCGTCACGCGGGCGGACAACCGGGTGGTCGTCCAGCTGAACCGTCCGCAGGTGCGCAACGCGATCAATCAGCAGATGGTGGATGAGCTGCACCGGGTCTGCGCCGAGCTCGAGGTCGCGCCGCGCATCCTCATCATCACCGGCTCGGACGGCGTGTTCGCCTCGGGCGCCGACATCGCGGAGCTGCGGGAGCGCACCTCCGCCGACGCGCTTGCGGGCATCAACACCATGCTGTTCCTGCGGATCGCCGAGCTGCCGATGCCCGTGATCGCCGCCGTCGACGGGCACGCCCTCGGCGCAGGAGCCGAGCTGGCCTACGCCGCCGACTTCCGGATCGGCACGCCGCGCACCACCTTCGGAAATCCGGAGACCGGGCTCGGCATCATCGCCGCGGCCGGTGCCCTCTGGCGACTGCCGCAGCTCGTGGGCGAGCCGCTGGCGAAGGAGGTGCTGCTGACGGGCCGGATCCTGAGCGCCGAGGAGGCGCTGGCCGCGCGCCTGCTGACGGGGGTGGTCGAGCCGGGCGAGCTGCTGAACGCGGCACATGAGCTCGCCGACCGGATCGCGGCGAGGAGCGCTGCCGCGAGCATCCAGACCAAGGTCCTGCTGCGGGCGGATCGCGGCCGGCACCCGCAGGCCGACCTCGACGCGCAGGCGGTGCTCTTCGACTCCGACGATAAGCGCGATCGCATGACCGCGTTCTTGGAACGGAAGAAGCGGTGAACGAGCTGCCCGCCCGCGTCGGCGTCCTCGGCGGCGGCCGCATGGGCGCCGGGATCGCGCACGCATTCCTCGTGTCGGGCTCGACGGTCACCGTGGTCGAGCGCGACGAGGAGCAGGCGGAGGCCGCCCGTGACCGGGTGACCACGGCCGCCCAGGTCAGCATCGATCGCGGTTCGACCACGGAATCGCGGGATGCGCTCGCCGCCCGGCTCGAGGTGGGAACCGACGACGCGCTCTTCGACGAGTGCGAGCTGGTCATCGAGGCGGTGCCCGAGGAGTTCGCCCTCAAGGTCGCGTCGCTGCGGCGCATCGAGGACAGGGTCGGCGCCGAGATCCCGATCGCGAGCAACACCTCGTCGATCTCGATCGACGCGCTCGCGGCCGAGCTGCGCTTTCCGGCGCGGGTGCTCGGTCTGCACTTCTTCAACCCGGTGCCGGCGTCCGAGCTCGTGGAGGTCGTCGTCGGCGCGGCGACCGAACCCGGCATCGTCGACGCGGCACAGGGATGGGTGGTGGCGCTCGGCAAGACGCCGGTCACGGTTCGCGATTCGCCCGGCTTCGCCTCGTCGCGGCTGGGCGTGGTCATCGGGCTCGAGGCGATCAGGATGCTCGAAGAGGGCGTCGCGAGCGCCGACGACATCGACGCGGCCATGGTGCTCGGCTACAAGTACCCCATCGGTCCGCTGCGGTTGACCGACATCGTCGGACTCGACGTGCGGCTCGGCATCGCGGAGTACCTGCACGCCCAGCTCGGCGAGCGGTTCGCCCCGCCGCAGCTGCTGCGCGACAAGGTCGCGGCCGGCGAGTTGGGCCGCAAGACGGGGCAGGGATTCTTCAGCTGGACGGAGAGTGGACGATGACCGGGATGCTCGAGAGCTACGTCGCGGGGCAGTGGTGGGCGCCGCAGGACGACGCGGGGGCGGCGATCGTGCGCGACGCGTCCACGGGAGAGGCCGTCACGAAGGTGAGCGCCGCGGGCCTCGACCTGGCGGGCGCGCTGGAGTATGCGCGCACGGTGGGGCAGGCATCCCTGGGTCGGCTGACCTTCCACCAGCGCGCCCTGCTGCTCAAGGAGTTCGCCCAGTGGCTCACCGCGCGCAAAGACGAGCTCTATGTCCTGTCGTCGCGCACCGGCGCCACCAAGAACGACTCGATGGTCGACATCGACGGCGGCATCGGCGTGCTCTTCACCTACGCGTCGAAGGGGCGCCGCGAGCTGCCCAACACCCAGGTCTATGTGGATGGCGCGGTCGAGTCGCTCTCGAAGGACGGCACGTTCCTGGCCCGCCACATCTACTCGCGCCTGCCCGGAGTCGCCGTGCAGATCAACGCCTTCAACTTCCCGGTGTGGGGATCGCTCGAGAAGTTCGCGCCCGCGTTCCTGGCTGGGGTGCCCAGCCTGGTGAAGCCCGCCACGCCGACCGGGTACCTGGCCGAGGCGTTCGTGCGGATCCTGGTCGAGTCGGGCCGGCTGCCCGAGGGCTCGCTCCAGCTCGTGTCGGGCAGCGTTCCCGACCTGTTCGAGCACCTGCGGCTCGGCGACCTGGTCGCGTTCACCGGCTCGGCGTCCACCGCCGAGCGGCTGCGATCGCACGAAGCCGTGAGCACCGGCGGCGTGCGTTTCACCAACGAGACCGACTCGATCAACGCCTCGGTGCTCGGGGAGGCGGCGGTCGAGGGCACTCCCGAGTTCGACGCCTTCGTGCGCGGGGTCGTGACCGAGATGACGGTCAAGGCCGGCCAGAAATGCACGAGCATCCGGCGAGTGATCGTGCCGCGCGCCTCGGCGGATGCCGTGACGGCAGCGATCCAGCAGCGCATCGCCGAGCGAGTCGTCATCGGCGACCCACGTGCCGAGGGCGTCACCATGGGACCACTCGCCTCGCTTGAGCAGCGCGACGAGGTGCACCGCCAGCTCGACCGGCTGATCGACGCCGGCGGTCGTGTGGTGGTGGGAAGCACGGACGCGCCGGCCGTCACCCACGCCGACGGCTCCGTCGCGGTCGACTCAGCCGGCGCCTTCGTCGCGCCGGTGCTCCTGCGGTTCGACGACTCCACCGCGGATGCCGTGCACGAGGTCGAGGCCTTCGGCCCGGTCGCGAGCATGCTCGTCTACGACACGCTCGACGAGGCGATCGACCTGGTCGGCAAGGGCGGCGGATCACTGGTCACGAGCATCGCCACCCACGATCCGGCCGAGGCCGTCGCGCTGATGACGGGGATCGCGCCGTACAACGGGCGCGTGCTGGTGCTCGACCGCGACGACGCGCGATCCTCGACGGGGCACGGATCGCCGGTGCCGCATCTGGTGCACGGCGGGCCCGGTCGGGCCGGCGGCGGCGAGGAGTTGGGCGGCATCCGTGCCGTGCTGCACCACATGCAGCGCACGGCGATCCAGGGCTCTCCCGAGATGCTCACCGCGATCACCGGCATCTGGCACGCCGGTGCGGTGTCGAATCACGAGGGGAAGCATCCCTTCCGCAAGTCGCTCGACGAGCTGCGGCTCGGCGACAGCGTCGTCTCGGGCAGCCGCGAGGTGACGCTGGCCGACATCGAGCAGTTCGCGGAGTTCACCGGCGACACCTTCTATGCGCACATGGACGAGGAGGCCGCCGCGGCCAACCCGTTCTTCCCGGGGCGGGTGGCGCACGGCTACCTGCTGGTGTCGTGGGCGGCCGGACTGTTCGTCGATCCCGATCCGGGGCCGGTGCTGGCGAACTACGGGCTCGAGAACCTGCGGTTCGTGACGCCGGTGTCGCCGGGCGACAGCATCCGGGTCGTGCTCACGGCGAAGCAGCTCACCCCGCGCGAGACCGAGCCATACGGCGAGGTGCGCTGGGATGCCGTGCTCATCAACCAGAGGGACGAGGTGGTCGCCAGCTACGACGTGCTGACCCTCGTAGCGAAGGATTCTTACGAGGCCGAGAGTCCTTCGAGCGCGACGGCGAGCACGTCGCTCGCGAGCTGATCGGCCGACTCCGGGCCTTCGGGCCGGTACCACTCGACGATCGAGTTGATCATGCCGAAGATGAGCCGCGTGACCACGCTCGGATCGATGTCGGCGCGCACGGAGCCCTCGTTGCGCGCCTCGATCACCAGCGCCGTGACCGCGCGGTCGAAGGCGCGGCGGCGGGTCAGCGCGTCGCGCTCGACCTCGGAGTTGCCGCGCACGCGCAGCAGCAGCGTCACGTAGGGCAGCTTCTCGATGAGCACGTGCACGGCGCCGCGCATGACGAAGGCGAGGCGCTGCTCAGGGCTGCCGCCGAGCGCGTCCTCTTGCCGGAGGACGCCCTCGAGCCCGCCGAGCGCCTCATCCAGGGCGGCGCGCAGCAGCTCGACCTTCGCCGGGAAGTGGTGGTAGATCGCGGCCTTGCTCAGGCCGAGCCGGCTCGACAGCATCCCCATCGAGGTGGCGTCGTAGCCGTGCTCGATGAAGGCGGCGACCGCCGCCTCGAGCACGTCCTGCCGACTCAGGCCGGGACGGCCGCGCTTGGGGGCGGAGACTGCTTCGGGGTGCGACATCATGCCCAGTGTGGCATGCGGGTCAGGGCTCGCTCGGCGACGACGATGCGGCCGGCAGGGCTTCCGGCACGGGCAGGTTGGAGCGGCGACTCCTGCCCCGGAACTCGGCCACGATCTCGCCGCGCTGGTTGGTGATCTCGACGTCGTAGATGCCCGAGCGCCCGGCGGTGGCCCGCCGGGTCGCGACGGCGGTGAGGGTGTCGCCGGTCGTCGAGGTCGCGAGAAAGGTCACGTCCGCGCCCGCCGCGACCGTCAGCGCCTCGCTGTCATTGCAGGCGATCGCGAACGCCGTGTCGGCCACCGCGAAGACGAAGCCGCCGTGCGTGATGTCGAAGCCGTTGAGCATGTCGTCGCGGATCGGCATCGAGACCACGGCACGTCCCGGCTCGTTCACCTCGACCACCATGCCGAGGCCGGCCGACGCGCGGTCGCGCTGCATCATCCAGCTCGCGGATCTGGTCGCCGTGCTCGTCATGTGAGTACAATACTGAACGACCGGTAGGTAATCCAGCAACGGGGCAAGGATGACAACGGAGACGACGGAACTCTCGGCAGAAGAAGCCGAGTTCGACCGCTTGATCGCGGCCGACCAGCGCATCGAACCGCGCGACTGGATGCCCGACGCCTATCGCAAGACGCTGATCCGCCAGATCTCGCAGCACGCGCACTCCGAGATCATCGGCATGCAGCCCGAGGGCAACTGGATCACCCGGGCGCCGAGCCTGAAGCGCAAGGCGATCCTGATGGCCAAGGTGCAGGATGAAGCGGGCCACGGCCTCTACCTCTACTCGGCCGCGCAGACCCTGGGCATCGATCGCGAGACCATGTTCGAGCAGCTCATCACCGGAGCCGCCAAGTACTCCTCGATCTTCAACTACCTCACCCCGAGCTGGGCCGACATGGGCTCGATCGGCTGGCTGGTCGACGGGGCCGCGATCTGCAACCAGGTCCCCCTGTGCCGGGCCTCGTACGGACCCTACGGCCGGGCGATGACGCGCATCTGCAAGGAGGAGTCGTTCCATCAGCGGCAGGGATTCGAGATCCTGCTGACCCTGATGCGCGGCACCGAGGCGCAGCGCGCGATGGCCCAGGAGTCGGTCAACCGCTGGTACGCGCCAGCCCTGATGATGTTCGGGCCGCCCGACGACGAGTCGCCCAACTCGCAGCGCAGCATGGCCTGGAAGATCAAGCGCTTCAGCAATGACGACCTGCGGCAGCGCTTCATCGACATGCTGGTGCCGCAGGCCGAGATCCTCGGCGTCACCCTGCCCGACCCTGACCTGAAGTGGAACGAGGAGCGCGGGCACTACGACTTCGGCGAGCTGGACTGGAGCGAGTTCCACGAGGTGCTGGCCGGTCGCGGGCAGGCCAACGCGCTGCGGGTCGCCAAGCGCAAGAAGGCCCACGAGGACGGCGCCTGGGTGCGTGAGGCCGCACGCGCGTACGCCGACAAGCAGGCAGCGCTCGCCGCCGAATCCGAACGGATCGCGTCATGACCAGTCCGGGCGACTCCGGTGGCCGCGAGACCTGGCCGCTCTGGGAGGTGTTCATCCGCTCGTCACGGGGGCTGTCGCACGTGCACGCCGGGTCGCTCCACGCGCCCGACGAGACGATGGCCGTGCGCAACGCCCGCGATCTGTACACCCGCCGGGCCGAGGGGGTCTCGATCTGGGTGGTGCGGGCATCCGACATCACCTCGTCGGATCCGGATGCCAAGGGCGAGTTCTTCGAGTCGCCGCAGGGCAAGGAGTACCGTCACGCCACCTACTACACCGAGTCGGAGCAGGTGCCACACCTGTGAACCACAGCAACCACGTCGTCTCGACGGCGATCACTCCCGAGTCGATCGCCGACTCGTCACTGGTCGCCCCCGAGGCGGTCGCCGAGTACGCGCTCGGGCTGGGCGACGACGCGCTCGTGCTCGCGCACCGACTGGGCGAGTGGATCACCAACGCGCCGGAGCTCGAAGAGGACGTCGCCCTCGGCAACATCGGCCTCGACCTGCTGGGGCACGCCCGGAGCCTGCTCACCTACGCCGGTAGCGCCTGGGACCAGACCGAGGATGACCTGGCCTACTTCCGCGACGAGCAGCAGTTCCGCTCGCACCAGCTGTTCGAGCAGCCCAACGGCGACTTCGCGGCCACCATCGCGCGGCAGCTGATCGCTTCGGTGTACTTCGTCGAGCTCTACCGCGCCCTCTCGGCCTCAACGGATGCCACCCTGGCCGCGATCGCCGCCAAGGCCCTCAAGGAGGTCGACTACCACCTCGACCACAGCGTCCAGTGGCTGCAACGGCTCGGACTCGGCACCGACTACTCGCACGAGCGGATGCAGGCCGGGCTCGACGCAATGTGGCCGTACGTCGACGAGCTGTTCCGCGAGGATCCGTGTGCCGCGGCGGCCGGCGATGCGGCGGTCGACCCGCGGACCCTGCGGGCGGCGTTCGACGCGACCGCGCCCGGGCTGATCGTGGAGGCCGGGCTCGAGGTGCCGTCGGTCCCGGCGGCTCGCGGTGGCGGACGCTCCGGCGTGCACGCCGAGGGCTTCGGGCCGATGCTGGCCGAACTGCAGGTGCTGGCGCGGGCGCATCCGGGGGCACAGTGGTGAATCACAATGGGGTGGGCGCGGTTCTGATGGACGAAAAGGTCATCTGGGACATCGCGGCGACGGTGGTCGACCCCGAGGTCCCCGTCCTGACCATCGAAGACCTGGGCGTGCTCAGGCGCGTCACGGTCGACCGCGACATCGTCACCGTCGACATCACCCCGACCTACTCCGGATGCCCGGCCGTCGACGCGATGCGCGACGACATCGTGAGCGCCCTGAGCACGGCGGGCTACGCCGACGTGCGTGTGCGGCAGGTGCTGGCCCCGGCATGGACGACGGAGTGGATGAGCTCCGAGGGGAGGGCGAAGCTGGAGGCCTTCGGGATCGCGCCGCCGCTACCTCGCGCCGCGGGCGGCGTCGTCAACGTGGGTCTCGGCATCCGCTGCCCGCACTGCGGATCGCTCCACACCCGTCAGCTCTCGCGCTTCGGATCGACCTCGTGCAAGGCGCTCTACGTCTGCCAGCGCTGCCAGGAGCCGTTCGACTACTTCAAGGCGCACTGATGGCGGCGACCCAGCTGCCCACCCGCCGTCGCGCGCGCTTTCACCCGCTGACCATCTCGCAGGTGCGTCCCCTGACCGACGAGGCGATCGAGGTCACCTTCGAGGTGCCGCCCGAGCTGGATGACGAGTACCGCTACGACGCGGGGCAGTACGTCGCACTGCGCACCACGCTCGAGGGCGAGGAGCTGCGGCGCAGCTACTCGATCTGCCAGGCTCCGGCGCCGGGGCGGTTGAAGGTCGCCATCAAGCGCGACCTGGGCGGCCTGTTCTCGACCTGGGCGATCCATCACCTGGCGGCCGGGATGACGCTCGACGTGATGAGCCCCGAGGGCACCTTCACCGCGCAGCAGCTTCTCGACCGCCCGGCGCACTACGCGGCAATCGCGGCCGGATCGGGCATCACCCCGGTGCTCGCGCTGATCGAGAGCACCATGACCGCGTTCGAGGGCAACCGCTTCTCGCTGGTCTATTCGAATCGCACCGCGATGGACACCATGTTCATCGACGAGCTGGCCGATCTGAAAGACCGCTATCCCGCGCGGGTCGCGCTGTACCACGTGCTCACCCGCGAGCGGCGGAGCTCGGAACTGCTCTCGGGGCGGCTGGATGCCGAACGCGTGCGCGGCATCCTCGACCACCTGCTCTTCGCCGACGACGTCGACGAGTGGTTCATCTGCGGTCCCTTCGACCTGGTGCAGCTGTGCCGCGACGTGCTGGCCGAGGTGGGAGTGGATGCCTCCACCATCCGCTACGAGCTGTTCACCACCGGCGCGCCCACCCATCCCGCCGGGCAGTCGGGCCGGCCGGTCGAGGTCGCCGCGGGCGACGACGTGCACACGATCACCTTCCGGCTCGACGGGACCACCGGCACCGTGTCCTCGCCCGTGCACAGCAACGAGAGCATCCTCAACGCGGCGCTGCGGGTGCGGGGCGACGTGCCGTTCGCCTGCGCCGGCGGCGTGTGCGGCACCTGCCGGGCCGTGTTGCGCTCGGGCACCGTCGACATGGTCGAGAACTACGCGCTCGAACCGGAGGAGCTGGAGCGCGGGTATGTGCTCACCTGCCAGTCCATCCCGACCAGCGAGACCGTCTCGGTCGACTACGACGCGTAGAAGGAGCCCGAATGCCGATCGACTACTCGCTCACCGACTCGGTCGCCGAGATCGTGCTCAACGATCCCGCGAAACTGAACGCGCTGGATGAGGCGGCGCTCGCCGAGCTGTCGGCCGCCTTCACGCTGGCCGCCGACGAGGGGGCTCGCGCGGTCATCCTGCGCGGCGAGGGTCGCGCGTTCTGCGCCGGCCGCGACATCTCGCACGTCGACCCGGCGACCGACGACGCCTTCGGCTACCTGGATGGCGTGGTCACCCCGCTGCTGCGGCAGATCAGCGAGTTCCCAGCCCCCACCTTCGCGGTGGCGACCGGCGCGTGCCTGGGGGTCGGGCTGGGGCTGCTGGTGGCATCCGATGTCGTCTACGTCGCCGACACCGCGAAGATCGGCTCGCCGTTCGCCAACCTCGGCGCCACGCTCGACTCGGGCGGGCACGCGCTGTTCGTCGAGCGGCTGGGCGCGCACCGCACGCTCGACCTGATCTACACGGCCGAGCTGATGGCCGGCGCCGAGGCGGTGGCGGCGGGGCTGTTCAGCCGCGTGGTGCCTGAGGCCGAGGTGCTCGAGTTCACGCGAGTGCGCGCGGCGCGGGTGGCGGCTGGCGCGACCGGAGCGTTCCTGGCGAGCAAGCGCCTCGTGCAGCGGATCCGCGACGAGCGCATCGGCCTCTGGGAGTCGATCGCCGATGAGAACCGCGCGCAGGGCGAGCTGTGCGCGAGCGACGACTACGCGGAGGGGTTCGCCGCGTTCCAGCAGAAGAGGCCTCCGGCCTTCGGGCGCTAGGCGGCGCTACAACTCGCCGAGCAGCAGCAGCGGCTCCTCGATGCAGCGCGCGACGTAGGTGAGGAAGCCGCTCGCGACATCCCCGTCGCAGACCCGGTGGTCGAACACGAACGACAGGGTGACGACCTTGCGCACGGCCAGCTCGCCGTCGACCACCCAGGGCCGGTCGATCATCCGGCCGATGCCGAGCATGGCGACCTCGGGGTGGTTGATGATCGGGGTCGAGCCGTCGACGCCGAACGACCCGTAGTTGTTGACCGTGAAGGTGCCGCCGCTGAGATCGGCGGGCGAGAAGTCGCCCTTCTCGGCGCGGGTAACCAGCTCGGCGACGGCGTCGCGCAGCTGCGCGGTGGTGAGGCGCTCGGCTCCGTGGATGACGGGCACCATCAGCCCACGCGGCGTCTGGGCAGCGAGCCCCAAGCCGATCGACGCGTGCTGGGAGATGCTGTCGGCCCCGTCATCCACGGACGAATTGAGGATCGGATACCGGCCGAGCCCGACCACCGCGAACCGCGCGATGAGGGCGGTGAGGCTGAAGCGCTCGCCGGTGGACTTCTGCAGCCGCTCCTTCGCGGCGACCAGCTCGGTCGCGTCGACGTCGAGCCAGATGGTCGCCTCGGGGATCGTCGCTCGAGAGTGGCTGAGGCGGGTCGCGATGAGCTTGCGCATCCCGGTGAGGGGGATGCGCAGGTCGCCATCGACGGGGGCGGCAGCGGCGGGCGCGTCCTGCGCGGCGATCGCCGCATCCACGTCGCGGCTCATCACCAGCGACCCGGGGCCGGATCCGGTCAGCCGGGTCGGGTCGATGCCGTGATCGAGCGCCCGGCGGCGGACCAGCGGCGAGACGACGGGGGAGCGGAGGGTCGCCGCGGGTGCTGTCGCCACCGGTGTCGAAGTCCGCGTGCGTCCGCCGAAGCGGCCCGTCGGGCGCTCGAGGCGCATCGCGGGCTCTTTGGTGCCATAGCCGACGAGAACGGCGCCGGAGCCGGCATCCGTCCCCTCAGCGCGCAGCGCGGTGCCGGGCACGAGGTCGGGCGATTCGGCGTCATCCACCCCCGACGCGTCGGCCACCGTGATGAGCACCCCGCCCGCGTGCACGACCTGCCCCGGCTCGGCGTGCAGCTTCTCCACGCGTCCGCTGTAGGGCGACGGCAGCTCGACCGTCGACTTGGCCGACTCGACCTCGACCACGGGCTGGTCGACCGCGACGATATCGCCCGGCTGCACCAGCCACGACACGATCTCGGCCTCGGTCAGCCCCTCGCCGAGGTCGGGCAGCACGAAGTCATGCGACACCATCACCACTCCCAGCTGTCGAGCGCCGCGAGAACGCGCTCGGCCGACGGCAGATGGTGCTCCTCGAGCTTCGGAGCCGGGAACGGGATGTCGAAGCCGGTGATCCGCAGGATGGGCGCCGCCAGGTGGAAGAACTCGCGCTCGGTGACCCGCGCCGCGACCTCGGCGCCGTAGCCGCCGAACTGCGAGGCCTCGTGGATGATCGCCGCCCGAGAGGTCTTGCGCACCGACGCGCCCACCGTCTCGTCGTCGAAGGGAGACAGGCTGCGCAGGTCGATCACCTCGATGTCGAGACCCTCGAGGGAGGCCAGCTCGGCCGCCTGCATCGCGGTCTTGACCGTGGGTCCGTAGGCCAGCAGCGTGACGTCGCGGCCCTCGCGGATGACCTGCGCCCGGGTCATCGGGGCGGTGCGCGCGGGCAGCGCCACGGCATCCTTGACCCAGTAGCGGCTCTTCGGCTCGAGGAAGATCACCGGGTCGTCGCTCGCGATCGCCTCGCAGAGCATCGAGTAGGCGTCGGCCGGGTTCGACGGGGTGACGACCGTGAGGCCGGGGGTGTGCGTCCAGTACGCCTCCGACGAGTCGGAGTGGTGCTCGACGCCGCCGATGCCGCCCGCGTACGGGATCCGGATCACGACCGGCAGCTGCACGCGGCCCTTGGTGCGGTTGCGCATCTTGGCCAGGTGCGAGGTGATCTGCTCGAAGGCGGGATAGCTGAAGGCGTCGAACTGCAGCTCGACCACCGGGCGCATCCCGTACATGGCCATGCCGATCGCGGTGCCGACGATGCCGGCCTCCGCCAGCGGCGAGTCCCAGATGCGCGTCTCGCCGAACTCGCGCGACAGGCCGTCGGTCACGCGGAAGACGCCGCCGAGCGGGCCGACATCCTCGCCGAAGATCACGACGCTCGGGTCGGCGGCCATGGCGTCGCGCAGCGCGGCTGTCAGGGCCGCGGCCATGGTGAGCTCGGTGGTCGGAGCCGCCGTAGCCGCGGTCGCGGCATCCGCCGGGCGGTGCTCGATCAGGGTCATGAGTCGGCCAGCTCCTTTGCGAGAAAGGCGCGCTGCTCGAGCAGCGCGGGGCGGGGCGTGGCGTACACGTGGTCGAAGAGTTCGAGCGGATCGAGCACCGGCTCCTCGTTCATCGCGTCGCGGGTCGCGGTGGCGAGGGCCTCGGCCTCGGCGGCGATCTCGGATGCCAAAGCGTCGGTCAGCACCCCCGTCGCGGTCAGGTGCTTGGCCAGTCGGTCGATCGGATCGTGCCCCCGCCACTCCGCGGTCTCGTCCGCCGAGCGGTAGCGGGTGGGGTCGTCGGAGTTGGTGTGCGACTCCATGCGGTAGGTGAGGCCCTCGATCATGGTCGGGCCGGCTCCCGAGCGGGCCCGTTCCAGGGCCGCGGTGATCACGGCGTACATGGCGGCCGCGTCGTTGCCGTCGACGTAGTAGCCCGGCATCCCGTAGCCGATCGCCTTGTCGCTGAGCACCCGTGCGTGCGACTGCTTCGCGATGGGCACGCTGATCGCGTACTGGTTGTTCTGGATGACGAACACCACCGGCGCCTGCCACACCCCGGCGAAGTTGAAGGCCTCGTGCGCGTCGCCCTCGCTGGTGGCGCCGTCGCCCAGGAAGGCGAGGGCGGCCACGGGGTCGCCCTTCAGCTTCGCGGCCGTCGCGAGTCCGACGGCGTGCAGCGCCTGCGTCGCGAGCGGGGTGGACTGCGGGGCGATCCGATGCGCGTGGGAGTCGAAGCCCGCGTGCCAGTCGCCCCGGAAGAACGACAGGATCTCTTGCGCGCTGACCCCGCGCGTCAGCAGGGCGATGGTGTCGCGGTAGGTCGGGAACAGCCAGTCCTCGTCGCCCAGCGCCGAGACCGCCGCGATCTCGCAGGCCTCCTGGCCGAGCGCCGAGGGATAGGTGGCGAGGCGGCCCTGGCGGGTCAGGGCCGTGACCTGCGCTTCGAAGCGGCGGGCGACCACCATGCGGCGGTACAGCGCGAGCAGGGTCTCCGGATCGGGCAGCGCGAAGCCGGCGGCGCGCTTTCCGCGCACCACGGCGCCGTTCTCGTCGATCAGCCGGATCGGCTGCTCGGTGGGCCGGACGACCTCGCCGGTCGTCGCGGCACGGGTCCCAGGGCGGCCCGACATCGCGTCGCTCATGCAGCAATCGTGTCGCCGCCCGCGCCGGATGCCGAGCGTGTCGCGGGAGGTGGTGACAGATGGCGCTCAGGGGTGCGAAAGAGTGCCGTTCGTCACGTTCCGGTGCTGGAAATGTGCCAATCGTCCTGGCGTGTTCCGGGCGCGGAGCCGGCCCGGGCATCCAGGACCACGTGCGATCGGGTGGACACCACCCCGGCCATCCCCTGGATCTGCCGCATGATCACTTCGCTCAGGTGCTGGTGATCGGGCGCGCTGACCGTGAGCACGAAGTCGATGTCGCCGCTCACCGCCAACACCGATTCCACGTACGGCAGCTCGGCGAGGGCCGCCGCGACCTCGGGCCACGGCACCTTCTCGACCTTGACGATCACGATCGCGACCACCTCGAGGCCGATCGCCTTGCGGTCGACCTGGGCGCCGAATCCGGTCAGCACGCCATCGGCGATGAGCCGCTGAACCCGGTGGTTGGCGGCCGTTCGCGAGATGTGCACCCGCTCGGCGATGGTGCGGATCGAGAGCCGCGAGTCGGCGGCGAGCTCCGCGATGATCGCGCGGTCGGTGCGATCTATCGCCACCGGGGCACCGTCGTCATCGAGCAATGGTCGTCATCGGGCCCCGTCGCCATGGAGCCAGCGTAGCCGGGGTGACCGTTGCGGATCGTATATCATTTCGTATAGCTTGACGGCATGAGCCCCGATGGCAGTGGCGCAGGCGGAAGCGCAGTGCAGCGCCCCGGCAAGATCATCGCGCTGCACCTGAACTATCCGAGTCGCGCGGCGCAGCGCGGCAAGACCCCGGCGCAGCCCTCGTACTTCCTCAAGCCGTCGACCTCGTACGCGCCCTCGGGCACGACCGTCGAACGGCCGGCCGGCACCGAGCTCCTGGGATTCGAGGGCGAGATCGCGCTGGTCATCGGCACCGCGGCGCGGCGCGTGCCGATCGAGGCTGCCTGGTCGCACGTCTCGGGCGTCACGGCCGCGAACGACCTCGGCGTCTACGACCTGCGGTACGCGGATGCCGGCTCGAACCTGCGCTCCAAAGGCGCCGACGGCTTCACACCGCTCGGGCCCACGGTGATCGACGCGCGGTCCATCGACCCGGCCGCGCTGCGCATCCGGACCTGGCGCAACGGCGAGCTCGTGCAGGAGGACACCACCGCCGGGCTGCTGTTCCCCTTCGCGCGGCTGGTGGCCGACCTGAGTCAGCTGATCACGCTCGAGCCGGGGGATGTCATTCTCACCGGAACGCCGGCGGGCGCGACCGTCGCGCAACCCGGCGACGTGCTCGAGGTCGAGGTGGATGCCCCAGCTGCCCCCGGCGCGCCGAGCAGCGGCCGCCTCACCACGACGGTCGTCGAGGGTGCCGAACCGCTGGCCGACTTCGGGGCGCAGCCGCGGGTGGACGACGCCCAGCGCGCCGACGCCTGGGGCAGCCGCGAGGCGGCCGGCCTCGACCCCGAATGGCAGCTGGATGCCGACCTGACCGCCCGCCTCGCCTCGGTCTCGACCGCCACGCTGAGCTCGCAGCTGCGCAAGCGCGGCTACGACGACGTGAGCATCGACGGGGTGCACGCGCTGACGCCCGGGTCGCGCATCGTCGGGCGGGCGCGCACGCTGCGGTTCATCCCGTTCCGCCCTGACCTGTTCGCCGAGCACGGCGGCGGATTCAACGCGCAGAAGCGCGCCTTCGACTCGTTGCGCCCCGGCGAGGTGCTCGTCATCGAGGCTCGCGGTGAGCGCAATGCCGGCACGGTCGGCGACCTCCTGGCGCTCCGGGCGCAGCAGCTGGGAGCGGTCGGCGTGGTGACCGACGGGGCCGCGCGCGACGTGGCGGTGGTCTCGGGGCTCGACATCCCGGTGTTCGCGGCGGGGGCGCATCCGGCGGTCCTGGGTCGTCTGCACGTGCCGTGGGAGACTGACGTCACGATCGCGTGCGGGGGCGCGGCAGTGCAGCCGGGCGACGTGATTGTGGCCGACGACGACGGTGCGCTCGTCATCCCGCCGGCCCTGGTCGACGAGGTGGTGACGGATGCCATCGAGCAGGAGCGCGAGGAGGCGTTCATCGCCGAGCAGCTCGCCGCCGGCGCCTCGGTCGATGGGCTCTACCCGATGAACGCCGAGTGGAAGGCACGGTACGCCGCATGGCAGAAGTGACCCTCGCGGCGCGCAGCAAGTCGCAGCAGGCCTACCACTGGATCAAGGAGCGGATCGCGAGCGGCGCGTACGGCTCCGGCTACCGACTGGTGCTGGCCACCATCGCGGCGGAGCTCGGGGTGAGCGCGGTGCCGGTGCGCGAGGCGATCCGGATGCTTGAGGCCGAGGGCCTGGTCACCTTCGAGCGCAACGTCGGCGCGCAGGTCGCGATGGTCGACGAGGGCGAGTACGTGACCACCATGCAGGTGCTGAGCCTGGTTGAGGGGGCGGCGACCGCGCTGTCGGCGCCGCAGGTCGGCACCGACGATCTGACACGGGCGCGAGCCATCAACGCGCAGATGACCGAGACGCTGTCGCACTTCGACCCGCACCGGTTCACCCAGCTGAACCTCGCCTTCCACTCGGTGCTGTTCGAGGGATGCCCCAACGCACACCTGCTCGACCTGGTGCACCGCGGCTGGAACCGGCTGGCCGTGCTGCGCGACTCGACCTTCAGCTTCGTGCCTGGCCGCGCCGAGGAGTCGGTGCGCGAGCACGAGGAACTGCTGCAGTTGATCGAGTCGGCGGCCCCGGCCCTCGAGATCGAGCTCGCCGCCCGCGCCCACCGCATGCGCACGGTGGAGGCGCTGCAGGCCTACCAGGAGAGTCATCGATGACGTACCGCACCGACCCCGCCACCCTGCGCGGATCCATCGCGCCGCTGATGACCCCGTTCACCCCCGACGGCGAGGTCGACCACGAGAGCCTGGCCAACCTGGTGCACTGGCAGCTGGCCAACGGCACGCACGGGCTGTCGATCGGGGGATCCACCGGCGAGCCGGGGGCGCAGTCCACCGCCGAGCGCCTCGCCGCGATCCGCACGGTGATCGACGCCGCCGAGGGGCGCGTGCCGGTCATCCCGGGCACCGGCAGCGCCCGCCTCGACGAGACCATCGAGCTCACCGGCGCGGCCTTTGATGCGGGGGTGGATGCCGCGCTCATCATCACGCCGTACTACGCGCGCCCGACGCAGGAGGCTCTGTACGTCTGGTACCGCACGGTCGCGGCGGAGTTCCCGGAGCTGCCGATCCTCGCCTACAACGTCCCGTCGCGCACGGCCGTCGACATCGCGCCCGAGACCGTCGCCCGACTGTTCCACGACGTCGAGAACTTCGTCGGCGTCAAGGAGACGACCAAGGACTTCGAGCACTTCAGCCGCGTCATCCAGCTGTGCGGCCCCGACCTCGTGGTCTGGTCGGGCATCGAGTTGCTCTGCCTGCCCCTGCTCGCGCTGGGCGGTGCGGGATTCCTCAGCGCCACCGCGAACATCGCGCCCGCCGCGCACGCGCGCATGTTCGAGCTGTGGGAGGCGGGCGATCTGGCCGGCGCCCGCGAGATCCACTACGGGCTGCACCCGCTGGTCGACCTGCTGTTCGTCGAGACCAACCCGGCGCCCGGCAAGTGGGTGCTCGAGCAGCGCGGGCTGATCCGCTCGGGGTATGTGCGGCCGCCGCTGATCACGCCGACCGACGCCGGGCTGGAGAAAATGCGCGCGTATCTGCGGCAGGGCGAGGCGTATCTCACCCCGGCAGATGGATTCCAGATCGGAGCCGCACGATGACCGCGCATCACGTTCCTGCGGGGCTGCCGACCCGCATCCAGCACTACATCGACGGGCACTTCGTCGACAGCATCGGCGGCGAGACCTTCGGAGTGCTCGATCCCGTCACCAACCAGGACTATGCGACCGCCGCCGCCGGCCAGCAGGCGGACATCGATGCCGCGGTCGCGGCCGCCACCCGCGCCTTCCGCACCGGCCCGTGGCCGCGGATGAAGCCGCGCGAGCGCGCCCGCGTGCTGAACCGCATCGCCGACGCGGTCGAGGCGCAGGATGCCCGGCTCGCCGAGCTCGAGACCTTCGATACCGGCCTGCCGATCACCCAGGCGCTCGGGCAGGCGCAGCGCGCGGCCGAGAACTTCCGCTTCTTCGCCGATCTGATCGTGGCCCAGACCGACGACGCCTACAAGGTCCCGGGATCCCAGCTGAACTACGTGAACCGCAAGCCGATCGGCGTGGCCGGGCTGATCACGCCGTGGAACACGCCGTTCATGCTCGAGAGCTGGAAGCTGGCGCCGGCCCTGGCATCCGGCTGCGCGGTCGTGCTCAAGCCGGCCGAGTTCACCCCGCTGTCGGCGAGCCTGTGGGCGACGATCTTCGAGCATGCCGGACTCCCGGCCGGGGTGTTCAACCTGGTGAACGGATTGGGCGAGCAGGCCGGCGACGCGCTGGTGAAGCATCCCGGGGTCCCGTTGATCTCGTTCACCGGCGAGAGCAGCACCGGGCAGCTGATCTTCGCCAACGCGGCGCCGCTGCTCAAGGGCCTCTCGATGGAGCTGGGGGGCAAGTCGCCGGCGATCGTGTTCGCCGACGCCGATCTCGAGGCGGCCATCGACTCGACGCTGTTCGGGGTGTTCTCGCTGAACGGCGAACGCTGCACGGCGGGCAGCCGGATCCTGGTCGAGCGTGGCGTCTACGACGACTTCGTGACCCGCTATGCCGCGCGCGCTGCGAAGATCGTGGTCGGCGATCCGCGCGCTGCGGAGACCGAGGTGGGTGCGCTCGTGCATCCCGAGCACTACGCCAAGGTGATGAGCTACGTCGAACTCGGCAAGGGCGAAGGTCGGCTCGTGGCGGGCGGTGGTCGGCCCGAGGGCCTGCCCGACTGGTTGGCCGACGGCAACTACGTCTCGCCGACCGTGTTCGCCGACGTGAAGCCGGATGCCCGCATCTTCCAGGAGGAGATCTTCGGCCCGGTCGTGACGATCACCCCCTTCGACGACGAAGCCGAGGCGCTCGAGCTGGCGAATGGCGTGCGCTACGGCCTGGCCGCCTACCTGTGGACCACCGACCTGAAGCGCGCCCACACCTTCGCCCAGAGCATCGACGCCGGGATGGTGTGGCTCAACTCGCACAATGTGCGCGACCTGCGCACCCCGTTCGGCGGCGTGAAGGCCTCGGGACTCGGACACGAGGGCGGCTACCGCTCGATCGACTTCTACACCGACCAGCAGGCCGTGCACATCACGCTCGGCGACGTGCACACCCCGCGCTTCGGCGCGGCCTGAGGAGGCGTCATGACAGAACTCACCCCGCCCGACATCCTGCGCTGCGCGTACCTCGAGCTGGTCGTCAGCGACCTCGCCGCATCCCGGGCCTTCTACGTCGACGTTCTCGGGCTCGTCGTGACGGCGGAGGATGAGAACGCGATCTACCTGCGCACGCTCGAGGAGTTCATCCATCACAACCTGATGCTGCGCCGGGGCCCGGTGCCCGCCGCGGCCGCTCTCGCGTTCCGGGTGCGAGCCCCGGAGGACGTCGACCGGGCCGAGGCCTACTACCGGGCGCTGGGGTGCCGCACCGAGCGCCGCAAGGACGGTTTCGTCGAGGGCATCGGCGACGCCGTGCGCGTGACCGACCCGCTCGGATTCCCGTACGAGTTCTTCCACGAGGTGCAGCACGTCGAGCGCCTCTCGTGGCACTTCGAGCTCTACACGCCGGGCGCGCTGGTCCGCTTCGACCACTTCAATCAGGTCACCCCCGACGTGCCCGCCGGGGTGCGCTATCTCGAGGGGCTCGGCTTCCGGGTGACCGAGGACATCCAGGATGACGAAGGCACCACCTACGCGGCCTGGCTTCGCCGCAAGCCGACCGTGCACGACACCGCGCTGACCGGCGGAGCGGGCCCGCGCCTGCACCACGTCGCCTTCGCCACCCACGAGCAGCACAACATCATCGCGATCTGCGACAAACTCGGGGCGCTGCGGATGTCGGACAGCATCGAACGCGGACCCGGCCGGCACGGCGTCTCGAACGCCTTCTACCTCTACCTGCGCGACCCCGACGGGCACCGGGTGGAGATCTACACGCAGGACTACTACACCGGAGACCCGGACAACCCGGTCGTGACCTGGGACGTGCACGACAACCAGCGCCGCGACTGGTGGGGCAACCCGGTGGTCCCGAGCTGGTACGCCGAGGCGAGCCCGGTGCTCGATCTGGATGGCACGCCGCAGCCGATCGTCGAGCTCGACGAACCGAGCGAGGCCGAGGTCACGATCGGCGCCGACGGCTTCTCGTACACCCGCAAAGATGACCGGGCGGCGGGCTTCAAGCTCGGGGCACAGCTCTGATGCAGTTCCACCACCACGGCTACGTGTCGGGCGAGCCGCGCCTCCAGCCGGCCGCCGGCGTCGGGGTCGACCGGCCCGCCGAACTGCCTCCAGATGTCGACGTCCTGATCGTCGGCGCGGGCCCGGCCGGGCTGACCGCCGCCGCGCAGCTCGCGCAGTTCCCGAACGTGACGACCCGGATCGTGGAGCGCCGGGCCGGGCGGCTCGAGGTCGGCCAGGCCGACGGCATCCAGGCCCGCAGCGTCGAGACCTTCCAAGCCTTCGGCTTCGCCGAGCGGATCATCGCCGAGGCGTACCGGATCACGCAGATGGCGTTCTGGAAGCCCGACCCCGACGATCCGCACCGCATCGTCCGCACCTCCCTGGTCGACGACGACCCCACCGGGATCAGCGAGTTCCCGCACCTGATCGTCAACCAGGCCCGGGTTCAGGACTACTTCACCGAGGCGATGGCGCTGTCGCCGAGCCGCATGGCGCCCGACTACGGGTGGGAGTTCGTCGGGCTCGCCGTCGCCGAGCACGGTGACTACCCGGTCGCGGTCACCCTGCGGCGAACGGTGGGCGCGGATGCCGGCGCCGAGCGGGTCGTGCACGCCCGGTACGTGGTGGGCTGCGACGGTGCCCACAGCGCGGTGCGCGAGTCCATCGGCCGCACCATGGAGGGCGACCAGGCCCTGCACGCCTGGGGTGTGATGGACGTGCTGGCCGTCACGGACTTCCCCGACATCCGCACCAAGTGCGCGATCCAGTCGTACGACGGCGGCAACATCCTGCTGATCCCGCGCGAGGGCGGCTACCTGTTCCGGATGTACGTGGATCTCGGCGAGGTGCCGCTCGACGACAACGGGGCGGTGCGGCAGACGACCATCGAGCAGATCATCGCGAAGGCGAACCGCATCCTGAGCCCCTATTCGCTCGACGTGAAGAACGTCGCCTGGCACAGCGTGTACGAGGTGGCGCACCGCCTGACGGACCGTTTCGACGATGTGCCGGCCGCAGCTGATCATGCCGAGGACCCCGTCCGCATCCCGCGCGTCTTCATCGCCGGCGACGCCTGCCACACTCACAGCGCCAAGGCCGGGCAGGGCATGAACGTGTCCATGCAGGACGGCTTCAACATCGGCTGGAAGCTCGGCCACGTGCTCGACGGCCGCGCGCCAGCCTCGCTGCTGGCGAGCTATTCGGCCGAGCGGCAGGAGGTCGCCAAGAACCTGATCGCGTTCGACAAGCAGTGGTCGACTCTGATGGCCGCCAAGCAGGACGAGCTCGACGACCCGACCGAGCTCGAGAGCTTCTACGTGAAGACCTTCGAATTCCCGGCCGGGTTCATGACCCGGTACGAGCCCTCGCTGATCGTCGCGGGTGACACACATCAGGCGCTGGCCGAGGGATTCCCCATCGGCAAGCGCTTCAAGTCGGCGCCGGTGGTGCGCGTCTGCGACGGCAATCCGGTGCAGCTCGGCCATCACGCCCGGGCCGACGGGCGGTGGCGCGTCTATGTGTTCGCGGACGCTGCGGGCAGCGCCGTCACCGACCTCGCGGGCTGGTTGTCCACGGCCAGCGAGTCGCCGCTGGCCGCCACCCCTGCAGGGCTCGATGTCGACGCCTGGTTCGACGTGAAGGTCGTGTACCAGCAGCCGCACGGCGAGATCGACCTGGGGCGGGTCCCGGACGTCTTCCTGCCCCGCACCGGGCCGTTCGGGCTGATCGACTATGAGAAGGTCTACGCGGCCGAACCGGCATCCGACATCTTCGAGTTGCGGGGTGTGGACCGCGCCGGCGCCATCGTGGTGGTCCGTCCGGATCAGTACGTGGCCGGCGTGCTGCCCCTGACCTCGAGCTCGGCGGCGACCGATGGGCTCGCCGCGTTCTTCGCCCCGATCCTGCACTTCTCCTAGAGACGAGTTCGTCGATGCCCACCGTTTCCGCGCAGCTCGCGCTCGCCCTCGCCGACCACGTCAGCGAGGTGTTCGGCGTGATGGGCAACGGCAACGCCTACCTGCTGGATGCCTTCGAGCGCCTCCCGGGCGTGACCGTCACCACGGTGCGCCACGAGGCCGGCGCCGTCGTGGCGGCCGACGCCTACCACCGCGCATCCGGAGGCCTCGCCGTCGCCACCGCCACCTACGGCGCGGGATTCACCAACACGCTCACGGCGCTCGCCGAGTCGGTGCAGGCGCGCATCCCGATGGTGGTGGTGGTCGGCGATCACCCCACGACGGGGCGCCGCGCGTGGGATGTCGACCAAGCGGCCATCGCATCCGCGCTCGGAGCCCGCACCTTCGTGGTCGGCCTCGACACCGCGGCGGCGGTGGCCGGTGAGGCGGTCGAGTGGGCGCTGACTCATCGCACGCCGGTCGTGCTCGCGATCCCGTACGACCTCGCCGCGCGTGACGCCGGCCCCTCGCTGCCGCGCGCCGTCACGCATCCGGGCCCCGTCGTCCCCCAGGCCGCCGACATCGACGCCCTGGCGGATCTGCTGGCCTCGGCGCGACGGCCGCTCCTGCTGGGCGGTCGCGGTGCCTGGGTTGCGGGAGCCGGCGACGCCCTGGGGGACCTGGCCGACCTCGTCGGGGCGGTCACGAGCACGACGGTGCTCGGCCGCGGGATCTTCCCGCGCGGCGAATACGACCTGGGTGTGACCGGAGGGTTCGGCGCCGAGGGGGCGATGCGGCTGATCGGCGAAGCGGATGTCGCGGTCGTCTTCGGCGCCGCGCTCAACCAGTTCACGACGAAGTTCGGCGAGCTGTTCGCGGCCGAGACGGCGGTGGCGCAGGTGGATGTCGCCCAGGCGGCGACCAATGCGCGGGTCGGCCGGTTCGTCCGCGGTGATGCGCGGCTGGTGGCCGAGTCGCTCGTCGAGAAGCTGCGGAGCCGCGGCACGGCCTCCTCGGGTTGGCGCGACAGCATCCCCCTCGAACCGCTGCGGCACTACGAGCCCGGCACCGGGGTCGCCCCGGACGGCCGGCTCGACCCGCGCTCCGTGGCGGCGCGCATCGCCGAACTGCTGCCCGAGGATCGGGTCGTCGTGACAGACGGCGGCCACTTCCTCGGGTGGGTCAACATGTTCTGGCCGGTCGCATCCCCGGATCGCATGATGACGATCGGAACCGCCTACCAGTCGATCGGCCTGGGCTTCCTGTCGGTCGCCGGCGCCGCGCGCGCGAAGCCGGAGTCGACGGTCGTGCTCGCCACCGGGGACGGCGGCGGGCTGATGGCGCTCGCCGAGCTGGAGACCGCGGTGCGGGTCGCCGCCGGCCGCGGCATCGCGGTCGTCTGGAACGACGCGGCATACGGCGCGGAGGTCACGCTCTACGGGCGCGCCAAGGGGCTCTCGCTCGAACCGATGCTGATCCCCGAGGTTGACTTCGCGGCACTGGGGGAGGCGGTCGGTGCCGAGGGGATCATCGTCCGCTCGCTCGACGACCTGGACCGGCTCGGCAGTTGGGAGGCCGAGTCGCCCGATTCCCGGCGCTTCCTCGTGCTCGACTGCCGCATCTCGGGCGAGATCGTCGCGCCGTACCAGCAGGAGATCATCCGCGTGAACTCCTAGTGGCACAGCTGCTCTACACGGTGACAGAGAGTGTCAGTCCGGCGCTGCGGCCTGCTCACCGCGGCTCGATGAGCTCCACCCCGAGCCACGCCGCCAGCTCGCCGATCTCGGCGCGCACCATGTCGAGCTCCTCGGCGTCCAGCCCGGTGAACTCGTGGATCGCGGCCACGTTGAGCACCTTCTTGTCGCGGTCGGCCTCGGCCTCCAGCATCCCGACGAAGCGATCGCCCATCAGGATCGGGTGGGCGAACAGGCCGTAGCGGCGCTGCGACTTCGGCTTGAACTGCTCGAGCACGTAGTCGAAGTCGAACAGCTCGCGCAGCCGGTAGCGGTCGAAGAGCATGGCGTCGTAGGGGTTGAGGAAGGCGACGCGGCCGCCCTCGTCCTGCTCGAGTGCGGCGATCGCCTCGGGGTCGACGCGGTACTTCTGCGTCAGTCCCTCGACGACCGCCGGCTCACCCGCCAAGCCGACCGGTGTCCACGGCGACTTCTGCTTGGCGATGCCCGCGGCGCGCAGCCGACGTTCGTCGAGCAGGCGCGCGGCCTCCTCGGCGTCGTACTCGGGCAGGTCGCTCGGATAGACCCGCACGGCCAGGTCCCAGCGGCGGTGTCGTCCCTCGCGGCCGACGAGCGCGGCGACCCCTTGGCGAGCCAGGAAGTCGAGCATGATCGGCACCTGGTTGGCTCCCGACCAGCCGTCCGGCGGGCGGCTGACCTGCGCGGTGTCGTCGATCTCGCTCGCCAGCAGTGGACCATCGGCGCGCAGCCGGGCGATGACATCCCGCCGGAACCGGTCGTTGGCCTCCAGCCACTGCTTCGTGCTGGCGCGCCGCGGCCAGTGCCGCATGGCCGGGAGCATCATCGGAAGCAGCGAGATCGGCCGGAACGCCCCGTCGAACTCGAACAGCAGCCGGTCTCGCTCGACCGCCTTGGTCAGCTGCCCCGGCTCGTATGCATACCCGATGCGCGACCACAGGATGGTGTGCTCGGCCGGCGCGATCACCGCGGTCGGGTCGATCTTGATCGCGCCGAGCTGCTCGGCGACCTCGACCACGTCTCCCGGACGCACGGCATCGAGCAGCTGCGCGCGCACCGCGATGCGCCGCGCCTGCTCGCGGGTGAGCTGATGGGGCGTCACCATTCCGGCAGGCTAGTACCCTCGACCGGCACCGGGGTCACTTCGCGGGCTGCATCCAGTTCAGCATCGCGGCCATCCGCTCGGGACTGATGTTGCCCGCCATCCGGACCGCGAGATCCTGGATGCTGACCTCCCGCAGCGCGGTGCGCCACGCCTGCTCGCCCGCCAGCATGGCTTTCGCGATGGGGCAGCTGTCGCGACACTCCTCGGGAGGCGCGCCCACCGGCCCGCGCTGCCGGATCTCGGTGCACTCGAACATGGGCGTCGGGCCCTCGATGGCCAGCACGACGTCGAGCACGCTGATCTTCTCGGCCCCGCGGGTGAGCACGTACCCGCCCGCGTTGCCCTGCACCGAGGTGATGAGGCCGGCACGCGAGAGCGCCTGCAACTGCTTGGCCAGGTAGCTGGCCGAGACGTCAGTCATCTCGGCCATCTTGGCCGCCGAGACCGGGCGGTCGAGACCGCTCAGGGCGACGCAGCAGTGCAGCGCCCACTCGACACCCGCGGAGATCTTCATTCCGGAATGCTACTTGACTCGGACACCGAATATCCGAGTAGAGTGAATATGGATACGAAATATCCGAGTTGGATGGAGCGGTTCCATGAGGACTGGCCTGACAGAACGGGCGGCCGTCGCCCTCGCGCGCACGCGGCTGGGGAGCGCGGTGCAGAGCATCCGCGCCGAGGCGCGGCAGCGCCGCATCCAGCCGACCTGGACCAGCCTGCTCGGAGCGGTCTCCATGGGATCGGCCGTCGTGCTGCTGGTGACCGGCGTCATCCTGATGTTCTTCTACGTCCCGTCGAGTCAGCAGGTCGCCTATCAGGGCGGGTACGCGCCGCTGCACGGGGCGACGGTGTCGAAGGCCTTCGCGTCCACGCTGAGGCTGTCGATGGATGTCCCGGGCGGCCTGCTGCTGCGGCAGGCGCACCATTGGGCGGGTCTGCTGCTGCCGGCGGCGCTCATCCTGCAGCTGCTCACCACCTTCTTCTCCGGCGCCTTCCGCGGACCGCGGCGCTGGGCGTGGGCGCTGCTGGTGCTCCTCATCGTGGCGGTGCTGGCCGATGGCTGGAGCGGCTACGCCCTGCCCGACGACCTGCTCTCGGGCACCGGGCTGCGCATCGTGGAAGGGATCGTGCTCGCCATCCCGCTGGTCGGAACGTGGATCTCTGCCTTGCTGTTCGGCGGCGGATTCCCGGGCACGATCATCGAGAACCTCTACCCGCTGCACGTCGCGGTCTTCCCCGTGGTGATAGTGGCCATCATCGTCCTGCGCGCCCGGGTGGCGTGGCGCGCAGGACCGACCAGGATTCCCGTGGCGCGCCCGCGGGCGCCGCGGTCGATCCCGTTCGCCTCGGCGGCCGCGCGCTCGCTGTCGGTCGCGTCGATCACCGCCGGCATCCTGATGCTGGTGGGCGGAGCCGTCACGATCAGCCCGGTCTGGCTCGACGGCCCCTCCGACCCCGGCTCGGCATCGGCCGGTAGCCAGCCGGACTGGTACACCGGATTCCTCGACGGGGCGCTGCGCCTCGTGCCCGCCGGGTGGGAGGTCGAGTGGCTCGGCCGCACCTGGACGCTCGCCGTGCTCGTCCCCCTCGCCGTGGTCGGCGCCTTCGTGCTCGCCGTATTGGTGCACCCGTGGCTCGAGCGCTGGCTCACCGGTGACGGCGGCGACCCCGCGGTGCTGGACCGCCCGCGCAACATGCCGGCTCGCACCGCACTCGGCGTCGCGACCCTGATCTTCTACGGCGTCCTGTGGGGCACGGCGAGTGGCGACGTGATCGCGCACCTGTTCCACCTCGGCCTCGAGACCGTCGTCACGGTCTTCCAGGTGCTCCTCTTCGCGGGCCCGATCATCGGATTCGTCGTGACGCGCCGGGTCGCCCAGGGGCTTCAGGCGCGCGACGCCGAGCAGCTCGCCCACGGCTTCGAGACCGGCCGGATCGTGCGTCTTCCAGGCGGTGACTACGAAGAGATCCATCACGAATTGGATGCCGGCACTGCCCGCGCGCTCGGCACCGGCCCGATCACCGAGGCGATCCCCACCCGCCACGGCGACGGTTGGCGCACCCCCGTGGACGTTGTGCACGTCGCCCTCGCCCGCTGGTACGACCGCGATGCGCGGCGCTCGACGCCCGAGGCGGTGGAGGAGCTGACGGCAGAGCAGGTTGCCGAGTCGGCCCAGGACGCGCTTCCGGCAGTTTTGCCACGCTCGCTGGCCGGGACTGCACGCCACCCGTAGCCGGATACCGGCAGGATGGCGGGGTGACTCGTCGCGCCGTCATCCTGTTCATCGCCCTGGGCATCGCCTGGGGGCTCCCGTATCTGCTGATCAAGGTGGCGGTGCAGGAGCTGGACCCGGCGATGGTCGTGCTCGGCCGCTGCGCGCTCGGCGCGCTGATCCTGCTGCCCCTCGCGCTGGCGCGACGTCAGGTCGTGGTCGTGCTGAAGCGCTGGCGGCCGCTTCTGGCGTACACGGTGATCGAGATCGTCATCCCCTGGTTCTTCCTCAGCACGGCCGAGCAGAAGCTGCCCAGCTCGACGGCGGGGCTGCTGATCGCCGCCGTGCCGCTGGTGGGCGTCGCGGTGGCCGTCGCATTCGGACGCCCGGCGCGTCTCTCGCTGGGCAACTGGCTCGGCATCCTCGCGGGCATGCTCGGCGTCGCGGCTCTGGTCGGACTGGATGTCGCCGGCTCCGACCTCGCGGTCGCCGAGATCGCGGTGGTCGTCGTCTGCTACGCGGTCGGCCCCGCCATCCTGTCCCGCTGGATGTCGGACCTCCCCGGCGTCGGAGTGGTCGCCGTCTCGCTGGCGATCGCCGCCGTGATCTACCTGCCGGTGGTCGCGCTCACGCACGCGTTCCCGACGCGGGTGCCCTCGCTGCCGGTGATCCTGTCGGTGGTGGCGCTCGCCGCCGTGTGCAGCGCCGCCGCGTTCCTCATCATGTTCGCCCTGATCGCCGAGATCGGCCCGATGCGGATGACGACCATCACCTACGTCAACCCGGCCGTCGCCATCGCGGCGGGAGCGCTGGTGCTCGGCGAGCGCATCTCGATCTGGACCGTCGTCGGATTCGTACTGGTGATCGGTGGCGCGTACCTGGTGACGCGGCGGCGTCGTGAGCCTGCGGTCGCGCCGACGGCTTGATCCGGGCGACCGACCGCGTCATCCTGAGCATGTGACACCAGAAGCAGGCTCCAACGACGTCGACCCAGACGACGGCCGCCCCGAGACCGAGGCGCAGCGATCCGATCGCAACTGGAACGAGATCCTGCAGGAGCTGCGGGTCACGCAGACCGGCTCTCAGATCCTCAGCGGCTTTCTGCTCACGGTCGCGTTCCAGCAGCGCTTCACGCACCTCGACACCTATCAGTACTCCGTCTACGGCGTGCTCGTCGGTCTCGCCGCCATCAGCACGATCCTCGGGTTGGCCACCGTGCGACTACATCGGGCCGAGTTCCACCACCACCACAAGCCGGAGGTCGTCGAGCGGGGGAGCCGCTTGCTCTCGATCACGGTCGCCGTGGTGGGCATCCTGTCGGCCGGCGTCGTGCTCCTCATTTTCGACGTGGTCTTCGGGCGGGTGCCCGGGCTGATCGCGGGTATCGTCGCAGCCGCGGTGCTGCTCGTGCTCCTGGTGATCGTGCCGCGCAACGTCCGGCGCACCGCCGTGCCGCTGCCCCCGACCCGGCCTGACGCCTGACGGTGGTGCCCGACTAGCCTCGACGCATGCCGCACACCGCCGACAGCCACGACCTCATCCGGGTGCAGGGAGCCCGCGAGAACAACCTGAAGAACATCAGCGTCGAGTTGCCGAAGCGGCGGCTGACGGTGTTCACCGGGGTGTCGGGATCCGGCAAGAGCTCGCTGGTGTTCGGCACGATCGCCGCCGAGTCGCAGCGGATGATCAACGAGACCTACAGCAGCTTCGTCCAGAACTTCATGCCGACCCAGTCGCGGCCCGACGTGGACGTGCTCGAGGGGCTCACCACCGCGATCATCGTCGACCAGGAGCGCATGGGCGCCAACTCGCGGTCGACGGTCGGCACCGCGACCGACGCGAACGCGATGCTGCGCATCCTGTTCAGCCGGCTCGGACGGCCGCAGATCGGATCGCCGAGCGCCTTCTCGTTCAACATCCCGACCACGCAGACCAGCGGCGTGCGCACCTCGGTCACCGGCGAGCGCATCGTGGTCGAGAACGAGACCTACCTCGGCGGCATGTGCCCGCGCTGCGAGGGGATGGGCAGCGTCACCGACATCGACCGGGCGCAGCTGTACGACGACAGCAAGTCGCTGGCCGAGGGGGCGATCACCATCCCCGGCTACACCGCCGATGGGTGGGTGGTGCGCATCTTCACCGAGTCGGGATTCCTCGATCCGAACAAGCCGATCCGCGACTTCTCGGCGGACGAGCTGAACCAGTTCCTCCACAAGGAGCCGACCAAGGTCAAGATCAACGGGATCAACCTGACCTACGAGGGGCTGATCCCCAAGATCCAGAAATCGATGCTCTCGAAGGATGTCGAGGCGATGCAGCCCCACATCCGTGCGTTCGTGGAGCGAGCCGTCACGTTCACCACCTGCCCGGAGTGCGGCGGCAGCCGCCTGAGCGCCGCCGCGCGCTCATCGAAGATCGCGGGTATCTCGATCGCCGACGCCTGCGCCATGCAGATCAGTGACCTCGCCGAGTGGGTGCGCGGGCTCGACGAGCCGTCGGTCGCCCCGCTGCTCGCCTCGCTGCAGCAGTCGCTCGACTCCTTCGTCGAGATCGGGCTCGGCTACCTCTCGCTCGACCGCCCGGCCGGCACGCTCTCGGGAGGCGAGGCGCAGCGGGTGAAGATGATCCGCCACCTCGGCTCCTCGCTCACCGATGTGACCTACGTCTTCGACGAGCCGACCGTCGGACTGCACCCGCACGACATCCAGCGCATGAACGAGCTGCTGCTGCGCCTGCGCGACAAGGGCAACACCGTGCTCGTCGTGGAGCACAAACCCGAGACGATCGCGATCGGAGACCACGTGGTCGATCTCGGCCCGGGTGCTGGGTCGGGCGGCGGCGAGGTGATGTTCGAGGGCACCGTCGACGGACTCCGGGCCAGCGGCACCCTGACCGGTCGTCACCTCGACGACCGGGCCGCAGTGCGGGATGCCGTGCGATCACCCTCCGGCAAGCTCGAGGTGCGCGGCGCGACCTCGCACAATCTGCAGGGCGTGGATGTCGACATCCCGCTCGGACTGCTGGTGGTCGTCACCGGCGTGGCAGGCTCGGGCAAGAGCTCGCTCATCCACGGGTCCGTGTCGCCTCGTGAGGGCGTGGTGGCGATCGATCAGGGCGCCATCCGCGGATCGCGGCGCAGCAACCCCGCGACCTACACCGGACTGCTCGACCCGATCCGCACGGCGTTCGCCAAGGCGAACGGCGTGAAACCCGCTCTGTTCAGCGCCAACTCCGAGGGCGCGTGCCCGGTGTGCAACGGTGCCGGGGTGATCTACACCGACCTCGGCGTGATGGCGAGCGTCGCGACGGTGTGCGAGGAGTGCGGGGGCAAGCGGTTCCAAGCATCGGTGCTCGACTACCAGCTCGGCGGACGCGACATCGATCAGGTGCTCGGCATGCCGGTGGCCGAGGCGGAGGCGTTCTTCGCCGCCGGCGGCGACGCGCCGGTGCCGGGCGCGCACGCCATCCTGTCGCGGCTCGTGGATGTGGGGCTCGGCTACCTGACCATCGGCCAGCCGCTGACGACGCTGTCGGGCGGCGAGCGGCAACGGCTCAAGCTGGCGACGCACCTGGGCGAGAGGGGCGGCATCTATGTGCTCGACGAGCCGACGACCGGGCTGCATCTCGCCGACGTCGCGAACCTGCTCGGACTGCTGGATCGCCTGGTCGACTCAGGCAAATCGGTGATCGTCATCGAGCACCACCAGGCGGTCATGGCCCACGCGGACTGGATCATCGACCTCGGCCCGGGAGCCGGTCACGACGGAGGGCGCATCGTCTTCGAGGGCACTCCAGCCGAGCTGGTCGCCGCGAAGTCGACGCTCACCGGCCAGCACCTGGCCGAGTACGTCGGGGCGCCATGATCCCGCTGCCGTTCGACCAGGGGATCGCGCGTGCGGTGTTCGACGTCGCGCTGGCGGTCTACGCGGCCCTGGAGCTGATCATCAGGATCTCGACGATCCGCAACCGGGCGAAGGGCACCCAGGAGTGGGGCAGCCTCGCCGTCGTGATCGCCGGCGTGGGCATCGGGATCGTCGGCGCGGTCCTCGTCGCCCTGCGCCTGACCTGGGCGGCGATTCCGGTCGGGCGCGTGGCCTTCTTCGTCGTCGGGATCGTCGTCATGGTGCTCGGGATCGCCCTGCGCGCCTGGTCGGTGATCGCTCTCGGACGCAACTTCACCGTCTACGTGCAGGTGCGCGACGAGCAGCCGGTGGTCGACACCGGCCCGTACCGGCTGCTGCGGCATCCTTCGTACACGGGACTGCTGCTGGTCTGCCTGGGGATCGGCCTCGCCCTGGGCAACTGGCTCGCCCTGGTCGTCGTGGTCGCGCTGCCGACCGCGGTGATCCTCGTGCGCATCCGGGTCGAGGAGCGTGCCCTGCTCGCCGGCATCGGCGAGCCGTACCGGCAATTCATGGCGACCCGCAAGCGGCTGATTCCCTGGGTGTGGTGAGAGCACGGTGTGGTGACAGGATCCAGTGAGAGGGTGGATGCATGAGCAATCACCCCAACTGGCGCCTCCCCGAGGTCCCGACCTTCACCCTCGAGAGCCCCGACTTCGCCGAGGGCGAGCAGCTGCCCGACTGGGCGCGCGCTGACGGCGGCAACCGGATTCCGACCTTGCGATGGTCGGGCGCCCCGGAGGGCACGAAGAGCTATGCCCTGACGCTCTATGACCCCGATGCGCCGACCGGCAGCGGGTTCTGGCACTGGGCGGTCTATGACCTCCCCGGTTCGACCACGGAACTGCCGAGCGGGGCGCCGCTGCCCGAGCCGGCGAAGCTGCTCAAGAACGAGGTCGGCCAGCGCAGTTTCATGGGAGCCGCGCCGCCGTCCGGCCACGGGCCGCACCGCTACTTCTTCACGCTCAGCGCCTTGAGCGTCGAGCATCTCGACCTCTCGCCGGATGCGACCCCCGCAGTGCTCGGCTTCACCCTGCGCGGCAGCCTGCTCGGCCGCGCGCAGCTGATGGGGACGCAGGAGACGCCCTAGCCGGCGGTCGATCCGGCTACTCGTTCTCGCTCGGCAGCGGCTCCTTGGGCAGCTTGCGCACCTTGCGGCGCCGCGAGCGCCGCTCGGGCACCATCGACCGCATCTCGTCGAGCTTGCCGAAGCACAGCAGGCGGTCGCCGGCCTCGAGCAGGGCACCCTTGCGGGGATTCGGGATGACCGTGGCTCCGCGGTGCAGCGTCAGCACCGTAATGTCGCGCTCCCAGAGCCGTGACTCGCCGAGGGTCATGCCGACCAGGTCGGCGTTCGCGAGCACGACGATCTCGGCCACCCCGTATCCGGTCGAGACGCTCAACCGCTGGCGCACGTCGATGTCGGGAAACGACACCCGATCGGCGATGTGGTCGATGATCGCTCCCGCGACATCCAACTGGGTGGCGCGCTCGATGCCCTCGAGCCCGGGGGAGGAGTTGACCTCCATCACGAGCGGCCCCTCGTTGCTCTCGAGCATGTCGACGCCCGCGACCTTGAGCCCCATGATCTGGGCGGAGCGCACCGCAGCCGCCTCGTACTCCGGAGGCAGTTCGAGCGCCTGCACGCTGCCGCCGCGGTGCACGTTCGAGCGGAACTCGTCGCCGTTGGCCGTGCGGCGCATGGCGGCCACGACCCGGTCGCCCACCACCAGGGCGCGCACATCGCGGCCGCGGCTCTCGCTGACGAAGCGCTGAATCAGCACGTTCTGGCGCGTCGAGTGCAAGGTCTCGATGATCGCCTCGGCCACCTTCACCTCGGGCGCCAGGATGACGCCGATGCCCTGGGTGCCTTCGAGCAGCTTGATCACCACCGGTGCCCCGCCCACGCGCTCGATGGCAGGACGCACGTCGGCACGGTTGCGTACGAACTCCGTGGGCGGCATCGCGATGGAGTGCCGCGAGAGGATCTGCGTCGCGCGGAGCTTGTCGCGTGCGTTCGATATGCCGTTCGCGGTGTTGGGCGTGTAGACATCCATCTGCTCGAACTGACGCACCACGGCGGTGCCGAAGTAGGTGATCGAGGCGCCGATGCGCGGGATGATCGCGTCGTAGTCGCTGAGCGGCTTGCCTCGGTACTGCAGGTCGGGGTCGGGGCCCGAGAGGTCGATCGCGAACCGGAGCGTGTTGAGCACGCGCACCTGGTGGCCGCGCTGCTCGGCGGCGGCCACGAGTCGCTGGGTCGAGTAGGACTGGGGAGCACGCGACAGGATCGCAAGTTTCATATGAGCAGTCCTGCCAGGATGGAGCGGTGAACGAGCCGTCTCATTCAAGCACCCTCGCCGGGTGGCGCGAATGGGTGCAGCTTCCCGAGATCGGCATCCCGTGGATCAAAGCGAAGCTCGATACCGGGGCCCAGACCTCCTCACTGCATGCCCACGGGGTGACGGCCTTCGAGCGCGACGGCGTCGGCTGGGTGCGCTTCACGGTGCGGCCGTGGCAGAAGTCGCTCGACGACGAGGTCGTCGTCGAACTCCCGATCCACGACCGCCGGCGCGTGCGCAGCTCATCGGGCCACGTGCAGGAGCGCTACGTCGTGCTGATGAACCTGGTGCTGGTCGGCCGCGCCGTCGAGGCCGAGGTCACGCTCACCAACCGCGATGCGATGGGCTTCAGGATGCTGATCGGGCGGGAGGCGTTGCGTCACGGATTCGACGTCACCTCCGGCCGCTCGTTCCTGGGCGACAAGGCACCGCGCGTTGCCCGTCGACGCAACAAGGGCGACGCCGCCTAGGCATCACGACAACTCGACGAACGCTTCCTCCGTGCTCCTCTGGCTGCCGAGCCGGTAGAAGAAGAACGGGATCGTCGACACCAGGCAGCTGATCGCCGGGATGATCGTGATCGAGAAGAACACGGTCTGCGTCATGGCCGGCGTGATGTGCACGCCGTCGTGGTACCCGGCCAGCACGACGAAGGCGCCGGCGACCAGCACGGCCAGCGCTCCCATGATCTTGGCCGAGAAGGTCAGGGTGGCGAACGAGATGCCGTCGTTGCGCACGCCGGTGCGTCGCTCGACGTCGTCGACGGCATCCGCGATCAGGGTGGTCTGGACCACGAGGAAGATGCCCAGGGTCAGCCCGGTCAGGAAGATGAAGACGACCATGCCCAGCAGGCTGGCGTAGCCGACGATCCACAGCGCCAGGTAGAGCGCGGCGCCGGCGAACGAGCTGACGATCATGATGCGCTTGGCCGTGAATCGACGCAGCACCAGCGGGGTCAGGAAGGCCGCGATGACCACGCCGGCGATGATGGCGGCGCCGATGTAGGTGAAGTAGATCGGATTCTTGCCGTAGGCGATGGCGGCGAACACGGCGCCGCCGGCCTGCACGATGTTGCGGCCGAATCCGATGATCGAGCCGATCAGCACGAGCAGCAGGGGCGTGTTGCGGAACAGCGTGCCGAACAGCACACCGACGCTCAGGCGCGTCTTCGCCTCGGTCATCCGCTCGCGCGTGAAGAAGAACGCCAGCAGGTAGAGGCCCATGCCGACGATCGCGACCAGGAAGACCGCGCGCGACCAGCCCGCGGCATCCGTCGGCCCGAAGCTGAGGGCGCCGGCCAGGTACGGCAGCCCGAGGGTCGCCAGCCCGAGCGAGATCGCGCCGAAGGCGCGGACGTTCGAGATGACCCGGGTACGCAGTCCCGGGTCGGGGAAGGCGGATCCGATGAGCGCCCAGAACGGCACGTCGCACACCGTGTAGGCGACGCTCCAGAGCACGTAGACGATGCCGAAGAAGACCAGCTGGCCGCCTTCGGGCACGTGCGGAACGGTGAACAGCAGTCCGGTGAGAACGGCGACGGGTACCGCCGAGATCAGCACGAACGGGCGCAGCTTGCCCCACCGGGTGTGGGTCATGTCGATCAGGCTGCCCATCACCGGGTCGCCGACGGCATCCACGATCTTGGCGATCGTGATGATCGTCGTCACCACCGCGATGCCGGCGGTGCTCATGTGCACGAAGTTCAGCAGGTACACCAGGATGAACGTGGTCACCGTGGTGAGGATCACGTTCTGCCCGAAGCCCGCCGCGACCAGGGCGCGCCCCTGGGTCTTCAGCGGGATGCTCGTGTCTGCTGCCGCGCTCGGCGTCGTTGCCGTCATCGCTGTGCCTCCGACTTCTCTCAGTGCGGGTGGATTCAGTGCAGGTGGATGGTCTTGATCTCGAACGGGGTGAACTCGAGCCGGCTGAGGTCGATCGGGCCGATCGGGAGTTCCATCAGGTTGGTCTCGGTGGCGTTCGCATGGGGAAGTTCGGTGCGGAGCGCCGTCGCGGCGGGTCGCCCCATGCTCTCGTAGAGCCGCACGATCACGCCCTCCCCGCTCTCGGCGGGCTTGATCGTCTCGACGATCACCGCCGGGTGGTCGGTCGAGGCCGCGCTGGGCAGTGCGACCCCCGGGCTGATCAGCACCGGGTTGTTCAGGCGGTACCCGTCGCGCACCACCTCGCCCAGCTCGCCCGTGGCGAAGGGGCGCATGGCGTAGGTGAAACGATGGATGCCGCGATCCGCCGTCTCGTCGGGGAACGTCGGCGCACGCAGCAGCGTGAGACTGAGCAGCCCGTTCTTGACGCGGTGCCCGTACTTGGAGTCGTTGAGCAGCGCGAATCCCGCGTTGTCGTCCTCCACGGCCACCCACTTGTGCGCGCAGATCTCGAACTGCGCCCGCTCGACCTCGTCGCGCTCGAGCGTGGTCCGCTCGATGTGGCCGAACTGGATCTCGCACTTGACCGTGTCGCCGTAGTGGGTCGGGCGGAATTCGGTGCGCAGCATCCGGTGCCGCTCTCGCCAGAGGACCGTGGTCTCGAACCGCACCAACTCGCTGCCCGCCTCGAGGATGACGTGCTGCTCGATCGAGCCGCGGCCCCACCGGTAGACCTGCCGACGGATCACTCGCGGCCCGTCGATCCGTGTCGAGCTCTCGGAGGCACGCAGCACCCGCGGGGTGCGCTGCGTGTAGCCGATGCCGATGTCCCAGGCGTCGAAGGGGAACTGGTACGGGTCGCGGTGCAGCACGATCCGGTTGAGGCCGTCCGCCGACTGCTCGGCGCCGTCGGCATCCGTGAACGACTCGATCTCGCCCGATCGGCCGAAGCGCACCGTGACCAGGCCGTTGCTCATGGTGTTGTCTGTGAAGGTCAGCTCGGGGGAGCTCGTGACCGGCCGCAGCACAGCGGACGCGTACGGCTCGAAGTCGCCCTGGAACCACTGGCCGTCGATCGCGACGTGCTCGGTTCGGCGCATCGATGTCAGGTTGACCGCGGCAGGCTGGTTCGACGACGCGGCGTCACCCTGGCGCGGCAGCGAGGCGGCCAGTCGCCCGATGTACCCGTCGAGCGCGTCGTCGATGCGTGCCAGCGCCGCGGCCGCCTCGCGGTTGACCCGGGTGATCGACGAGCCGGGCAGGATGTCGTGGAAGTGATGCAGCAGCAGCTCGCGCCACAGCGGTTCGAGCACGGCGCGGCTGTCACGGGCCCTGGCGCCACGCGTGATCGCGGCAAGGGCCTCGGCGTCGTGCAGCTTGCGCTCGACCCGCCGGTTGAGGCGCTTCACCTGGGCCTGCGTCGTATAGGTGCCCTGGTGGGTCTCGAGGTAGAGCTCGCCGCGATGGGTGTGGGCGATGGGCCGCTTCTCGAGCCGCCGGAAGAATTCGGATGCCGTCGAGAACGCCACCCTCGGGAGTCCGCGCAGGCTGTGCTCGCGACTCAGCAGCTCGAGGTGAATCTCGCCCGGCCCGCCGCCGCCGTCGCCCGATCCGAAGACCAGCAGTGCCGTGTCGAGCGCCTTCTCGGGGTACTGCTTCAGGCCGCGCAGCAGTCCGTCGGCCGCCGCCCGGCTGTTGTAGTCGCCCTCCGGCGGCATGTGCACCAGCACGCTCGAGCCGTCGATGCCCTCCCAGGTGAAGGTGCGATGGGGGAAGACCGTGACCTTGTTCCACGCCAGCTTGATGGTCTGGAACCAGTCCATCCCGCTCTTCTTCAGGATCTGCGGCAGGTTGCCGCTGTAGCCGAAGGTGTCCGGCAGCCAGCACAGGCGCATGTCGTCGGGGCCGAGTCCGAACTCCTCGGCCAGGAATCGCCGCCCCACCAGCGACTGCCGCACGAGGGATTCCCCTCCCGGCATATTCGTGTCGGTCTCGACCCAGAACGAGCCCTGGAGTTCGAAGCGGCCGTCGGCCACCGCCGTCTTGATCCGCTCATACAGAGCGGGGTGCTCCTGCTTGGTCCAGAGCAGTTGCTGCGGCTGGCTCGTGCCGTAGAGGTAGCCCGGGCTGTCGGCCGTCTGCCCGAGTTGACGGGTGTAGGTGCGCGCCGCCTTGCGCTTCGTCTCGCGGATCGGCCAGAGCCACGCCTGATCGAGGTGCCCGTGACCGATGGCGCTGTACTCGAAGTCGGCGAACTCGGTTCCCGGCTCCTCGTGCGCCGCGAGCGACGGGGCCAGCGCGGCACGCGCGCCCGGGATGTCGTGGGCCCGGAAGCGGGCGAAAGACGCGCGCAACGCGGCCCGCAGCTGGGTCTCGAGCGCGGCATCCTCGGTGTACTGGGCCAGCACCAGGAGCGTCAGGTAGTCGTAATACAGCGCGAATGCCTCGTCGTCGCGCACTGCCAGGTGCGCACCGTGGAAGACCCCGCGTCCGACCGGGTAGAGGATGAAGCCGTTGTACGCGACGTCGGCGAAGAATTCGATCGGCCCGGGTGTCAGGGGCAGGTGCGGCAACGGTCGGTACACGCCGCCGCTGTGCGGCAGGTCGCCCTGTTGGAAGACGGTGCTGACCGAGTCGACGATCTCGCCGTCGGCGCGGTAGACCAGACCCTCTCCGCGGATGCCGAGCATGGCGACGGCACCCTCGACGCCGGCGGGCACGTCACCGGTTACGCGCAGCCAGGCGCAGTCCAGGGTCTTGCCCCACGAGCCGCCATTGCGCAGGGGGCGGAAGCTCGATCGGTCGAGCTGGTCGAAGGGGATGGGTTCTGCCGAGCGCACGACCTCGGCGCGCAGCGGCGCGACCGGCCGATAGATGCGGCGGCGGATCGCGACTAGGCGCCGGAACTCCCGGGGCTGCTCGACGCGAATCCCCCACAACCAGGTGGCGAAGCTCACTGCATCCGCCTCCTCGCCTTCGACCGCAGCCTATTCCCGTCGGGCGGTGGAATCAGTTCAGGGCAGGCAGATCCTTCGGGATGACGCCCCTGCCATACAGGTCGATCGTCAGAGCCTGCAACGCGGCCAAGGCGGCACGCTGGGGCAGTGGTCCGTACGAGATGCGGGCCACGCCGAGTTCTTCGTACTCCTGAGCGGGCAGCGCCCCGGGGATGCCGATCACGCTGATCGTGTTGCGACCGAGCTCGGCGACCACCCGCTGCACCGATTCCTTGTCGATCAGGCCCGGGATGAAGACCAGGGCCGCTCCCTCGGCCAGGAACGCCTTGCCGCGCACGATGGCCGCGGTGACCCGCTCCTCGAGCGGTCCCGTGCCGCGCGCAAGCGCGTCCGTGCGCGCGTTCAGCTGGAACGGCACGCCCTCCGCTTCGGCGGCGGCGACGATCGCGCGCACCCGTGCCACCGACTCGTCGAGCGGCTTCAGCCGGTCTTCGACGTTGGCGCCCACCGCGCCGATCCCGATCGCCCGTCGGATCGTCTCGCCGGGTTCTGCGTAGCCGTCGTCCAGATCGGCGGTCACCGGGAGGTCGGTGGCACGCACGATGGTCGCGACACCCTCGAGGGCCAGGTCCAGCGGCATCCCGCCGTCGGGATAGCCGTACATCGCCGCGATCGAGTGGCCGGCAGTGGCGATGGCCCTGGTCTGCGGGAGGTCGGCGACCGTCTTGGTCGAGATCGCATCCCAGACATTCACCAGACGGACGATCTCGGGTGCGCGGTACAGATTGCGGAGCGCTTCCGCCTTGGCGAGGGTGTCTTCGTGGGTCGGGAGGTCGGTGCCGGTCATGCTCCGACGCTACCCCCGGAGCGGCCTCCGGCGGGAAGTGGAGGGGACCCGTACGGTCGTCACCGTGTCGGTCGCCGGGCGACGGATGTGATGCGAATGTGATCCCTCACATTCCTTTCACGGCGAACAGTTCTTGTTAAAAATCCAGCAAATCATTGATATTTGGTGAGATTCCGTTATCGGAACGTTACCAAATAGCCGTAGCGCTGCCCCTAAATGTGAAGGCTAACATTGCGCTTGCAACGCGCAGTCGCGGTGCATCACAGCAGCTCGGTTGAGCCCGAGCCCCAAACAGAGAGGTTTGAGGAATGAAGAAACTCTTGGCTGCTGTCGCAGTCATCGGAGCGGTCACCGTCGGTCTGACCGGATGTGCCACCAGCGGTGGCAGCGGCGGATCCTCCAACAAGGTCATCACCGTCGGGTTCGCCCAGACCGGATCCGAGTCCGGATGGCGCGCCGCGAACACCCAGTCGATGAAAGACGCCTTCTCGGCGAAGAACGGCTTCAAGCTGATCTTCAACGCGGCCGACAACAAGCCCGAGAACCAGATCGCCGCCGTCCACAGCTTCATCAACCAGGGCGTCGACGCGATCGTGATCGCGGCCGTGGTCACCACGGGCTGGGACGACGTGCTCAAGGAAGCCAAGGACGCGAAGATCCCGGTCATCCTTGAGGACCGCACGATCGACGCCGACCCGAGCCTCTACGCGAGCTGGATCGGTGACGACTTCAAGAAGGAGGGCGTGACCGCCGGAACCTGGGCTGCCAAGACGCTCGGCGACAAGCCGACGAACATGGTGGTGCTGGAAGGCACGACGGGTTCGGCGCCGGCCATCGACCGCGCGACGGGCTTCAGCTCGGCGATCAAGGACACCCAGATCAAGACGCTCGACTCGCAGACCGGCAACTTCACCCGTGCCGACGGCAAGACCGTCATGGAGGGCTTCCTCCAGAAGTACGGCAAGTCGATCAACCTGCTGTTCGCCCAGAACGACGACATGGGCCTCGGCGCCCTTGACGCGATCAAGGCAGCCGGGCTCACCCCCGGCAAGGACATCCAGATCGTCACGATCGACGGAACGCACGACGGTCTGACGGCGCTCTCGCAGGGCGAGTTCAACTACGTCGTGGAGTGCAACCCGCTGCTCGGCGACAAGGTGGCCTCGGTGGTCAAGGACGTGCTGGCAGGCAAGAAGGTCGACAAGGCCTACACCGCCGTCGACGGCGCATTCGACCAGGCTCAGGCCACGGCGGCGCTGCCCACCCGCAAGTACTGATAGGCAGCGGTCGTCAGACCGCAGTCGACCGGCGGGGCGACATCACGTCGCCCCGCCGGTTTTGCCACCTCCCGAGTCTCTTGAGTACGGAAGTAGACGTGACGCCGTGGGCGACGAAGTGAAAGCCGGTGACGTGAATGCGGTCGAGATGCGCGACATCTCCATCTCGTTCCCGGGAGTCCTGGCACTGGATGGCGTGGACTTCACGCTCCGACCGGGCGAGATCCACTCGCTGCTCGGCGAGAACGGGGCGGGCAAGTCCACCCTCATCAAGGCGCTCACCGGCGTCTATCCCGTGGATGCCGGCACCATCACCGTGGGCGGCGAGCGGCGCGCATTCAGCGGCACGGCCGACGCGCAGAACGCCGGCATCGCCACCGTCTACCAGGAGATCAATCTCTGCGCGAACCTGAGCGTCGCCGAGAACGTCATGCTCGGCAACGAGGTCCGTAAGCCCCACGGCATCGACTGGCGCGCGACGCGCGCCCGCGCCGCCGAGTTCCTGAGCGAGCTGGGGCTCGACGTCGATCCCCGTTCGCCGCTGTCGAGCCATTCGCTCGCGGTACAGCAGCTGGTCGCCATCAGCCGCGCTGTCGCGATCGATTGCCGCGTGCTCGTGCTCGACGAGCCGACCTCCAGCCTCGACCGCGGCGAGGTGCTGCAGCTCTTCAGCGTGATGCGGCGCCTGCGCGACCGCGGCGTCGCCATCCTGTTCGTCACCCACTTCCTCGATCAGATCGACGAGATCTCCGACCGCATGACGGTGCTCAGGAACGGGCGCCTGGTCGGCGAGTACCAGGTCGGCGAACTCGATCGCGCCCAACTGATCTCGAAGATGCTCGGCCGCGAGCTCGCCGAGCTCGACGTGATCGGCCGGTCTGCTGAGCGCGACATCGATCGCTCGGGCGAGCCGGTGATCCGCGCCCTCGCGCTGGGCAAGGCCGGTCAGATCGAGCCGGTCGACATCGACGTCTACGACGGGGAGGTGGTCGGCCTGGCCGGCCTCCTCGGCTCGGGGCGCACCGAACTCGCCCGGCTGCTGTACGGGGCGGACCGCGCCGACCGCGGATCCATCCAGCTGCGCGGCACGCCGACGCGTCTGACCTCGCCCCGGCACTCGGTCGACCATCGCATCGCCTTCTCGTCGGAGGACCGCCGAGGCGAGGGGATCATCGGCGACCTCACCGTCGCCGAGAACATGACCCTCGGCGTGCAGGCCAAGCGCGGCTGGCTGCGGCGGATCGGGCGTGCGCAGCGCGACGAGATCGTGACCGGCTACCTCAAGCAGCTCGGGATCCGGCCCGCCGATCCGAACGCGCTGATCCGCAACCTCTCCGGCGGCAACCAGCAGAAAGTGCTGTTGGCGCGCTGGTTGGCGACCGCACCGCAGCTGCTCATCCTCGACGAGCCCACCCGTGGCATCGACGTCGGGGCGAAGGCCGAGATCCAGCGCCTGATCGCCGAACTGGCCGAGCAGGGGCTCGGCGTGGTCTTCATCTCCGCCGAGCTCGACGAGGTGCTGCGCGTCTCGCAACGCATCGTGGTGATGCGCGATCGCCGCAAGATCGCCGAACTGCAGAACAATGAGTCCGTGGATGTCGACGACGTCGTCGCATTGATCGCGAAGGAGAGTGCCGCGTGAGACGCGTGCTGAAGAACCGGCTGCTCTGGCCGATCGGAGCGCTCGTGGCGCTGATCATCGTGAACGCGATCTCGCGCCCGAGCTTCTTGAGCATCACGGTGCGCGACGGCGAACTCTACGGATCGTTCATCGACATCCTGCGCAACAGCGCGCCGCTCATGCTGGTCGCGCTCGGCATGACCCTGGTGATCGCGACGCGCGGCATCGACCTCTCGGTCGGCGCGCAGATGGCGATCTCGGGCGCGGTCGCGCTGACGATCATCAAGGACTCGAAGACCCCGAACAGCCTGTCCACCATCGCGGTGGCGGTGCTGGCCGGCGTGGCGCTGACCCTGCTGCTGGGGGTCTGGAACGGATTCCTGGTGGCGGTGCTCGGCATCCAACCGATCATCGCGACCCTGGTGCTGATGCTGGCGGGCCGCGGGATCGCGCTGCTCATCACGGGCGGATTCATCACCACCATCAACAGCACGCCGTACGCCTTCATGTCGCAGGGCTACGCCCTTGGCTTCCCGTTCGCGTTCTTCGTCTCGCTCGGCGCGATCGTGATCGTGTCGCTGGTGGTGCGCCGCACCGCGCTCGGCGTGCTCACCGAGTCCGTCGGCATCAACCCCACCGCCAGCCGGCTCGCCGGGGTGCGGGCGCGCAGCATCACCTGGGCGCTCTACGGATTGAGCGGCCTGCTCGCCGGATTCGCGGGCATCCTCTACAGCTCGAACATCATGGCAGCCGACGCGAGCAACGCCGGACTCAACATCGAGTTGGATGCCATCCTCGCCGTGGTGCTCGGGGGCACCTCGCTGGCGGGCGGCAAGTTCACCCTCGCCGGGACCGTGGTCGGTGTCTTCATCATCCAGACCCTGACCTCGACGATCACCTTCCTCGGGGTGCCGCCGGCGGTGACCCCGGTGTTCAAGGCGCTCGTGGTGATCATCGTCTGCCTGTCGCAGTCGCGCCGGGTGCGGCAGTGGGTGCGTCAGCTGTGGCAACGGCTGCGACCTCCGGCCGGCGCGACACCGACGTCCACGCCCGCCCCGACGCACGGAGCCGTCGCGTGAGCGCCCTGACTCCGGCGACCGAGACGCGCTTCTCGTCGCTGCGCAAGCTGGTCCAGCGCCGGGTGTCGTGGTTGCCGGTCGGCGCCGCGGTGCTCATCCTCGTGCTGATGTTCGTCGCAGGTCAGAGCTACTTCGGCCGCTTCCTCACACCGCGCCTGCTGTCGTCGTTGCTGGTCGACAACGCGTACCTGATCGTTCTCGCGGCCGGCATGACCTTCGTCATCCTGACCGGCGGCATCGACCTCTCAGTCGGCGCGGTGATGGCGTTCACCGGGATGCTGGCCGCCAAGCTGCTCTCGACGGGCGTGCCGACCGGCGTCGTCATCCCGTTGATGGTGGTGTCGGGCGCGGTCTTCGGACTCATCATTGGCGTGCTGGTCAACTACTTCGACGTGCAGCCCTTCATCGCGTCGTTGGCCGGGATGTTCCTGGCCAGAGGTCTGTGCTTCGTCGTCAGCCTCGAGGCCATCCAGGTGAAGGACACCACGGTGCTCGGCCTGCAGTCGGTCAAGCTGGGCACCTTCGAGTGGTACATCACTCCGACCGGGATCATCGCGCTGCTGGTCATCGTGGTCGCGGCGTGGGTGCTCGGCTACACGCGGTTCGGCCGCACGGTGTACGCGATCGGCGGCAACGAGCAGTCGGCCCGCCTGATGGGTCTGCCGGTGGCGCGCACCAAGGTGCTGGTCTACGTGATCAGCGGGGTCTGCGCCGGGATCGCCGGCCTGCTGTTCACCGCCTACACCGCGGCGGGATACAGCCTGAACGGCATCGGCACCGAGCTCGACACCATCGCCTCGGTGGTGATCGGCGGCACCCTGCTCGCCGGCGGGAGCGGCTACGTCATCGGATCGCTGATCGGCGTGCTGGTCTACGGCGTCATCAAGGTCTCGATCACGTTCCTCGGCGCAGACTCGTCCTGGACACGCATCACGATCGGTATTCTCTTGCTGGTGTTCGTCGTCGTGCAGAGGGTGCTGGTCGCCCGCGGCAGTCGTCGATAGGAGTCGCACAAGCACCGAACCCGAACAGCCGGATCCCGATCCCGGTCCCGAACAGCAGAGGGAGGTCGCCCGTGGACGCGCAGCCCGTCCTCGAGGTGATCGGCGCCCAGCTGCGCTTCGCGGGCGACACGGCGCTCGCCGACGTGGACTTCCGGATGTTCCCGGGCGAGGTGCACTCCCTGATGGGAGAGAACGGTGCGGGCAAGTCGACGCTGATCAAGGCGATCACCGGGGCGATCCGCCTGGATGCCGGCACGATCTCGGTCGACGGAACGGCGGTGTCGTTCGCGACGCCGGCCGCCGCGCAGCGCGCCGGGATCCGCACGGTCTACCAGGAGATCGACCTGCTGCCGAACCTGTCGGTCGCCGAGAACATCATGCTGGGCCGGGAGCCGCGCAGGCTCGGCTTCATCGACTGGCGGGCGACCCGCGCAGCGGCGCGGGAGGCGATGCGGCAGGTCGGCCTCGAGCTGGATCCGGACTCGCTGCTGAGCAGCCACTCCCTCGCGGTGCAGCAACTGGTGGCGATCGCGCGCGCGGTGTCGACCGAGCTGCGGATCCTGATCCTCGACGAGCCGACCTCGAGCCTGGATCAGGACGAGGTGGCGGAGCTGTTCGGCGTCATCCGCGACCTGAAGTCGCGCGGGGTCGCGATCCTCTTCGTCTCGCACTTCCTCGAGCAGGTCTACGAGATCTGCGACCGGGTCACGGTGCTGCGCAACGGCAGCATGGTGGGGGAGTACCTCACGACCGAGCTGCTGCGCATCGACCTGGTGCAGAAGATGCTCGGCCGCGACATCTCGGAGCTCGAGTTCGAGTCGCACTCGGCCGCCCCGCTGCCGGCGTCGGATCGCGGCGTCGTGCTCTCGGCGGTCGATGTCAGCCGCGCGCACCGCATCGAGCCGACCTCGGTCGAGCTGCACGCGGGTGAGGTGCTCGGGCTGGCCGGCTTGCTCGGTTCCGGGCGGACCGAGCTGGCAAGGATCCTCAGCGGCGTCGACCCGACCGAGACGGGCCGGATCTCGTACGAGGGCACGCAACGGCACTTCGCCGAGCCGCGCGAGGCGCTGGCGGCCGGAGTCGCGTACTCGTCCGAGAACCGCAAGGTCGAGGGCATCATCGCCGAACTGTCGGTGCGCGAGAACATCCTGCTCGCGCTCCAAGCCGAGCAGGGCTGGGTGCGCAGGATCGCGCGGCGGCGTCAGGACGAACTGACGGCCAGCTGGATCGAGGCGCTCGACATCCGACCGGCCAACCCCGAGCATCCGGCAGGCCTCCTCTCGGGCGGCAACCAGCAGAAGGTCATGCTGGCGCGGCTGCTCGCCGTGGCCCCGCGCGTGCTGGTGCTCGACGAGCCGACTCGCGGCATCGACGTCGGAGCGAAGATCGAGGTGCAGCGCGTGATCTCGGACCTGGCGGCGACCGGCATGTCGGTCGTGTTCATCTCGGCAGAGCTCGAAGAGGTGCTCAGAGTCAGCGATCGCATCCTGGTGCTGCGCGACCGCCGCGCGGTCGCCGAGTTGGACCCCGAGACGCTCACGGTCGACATGCTGCTGGCCGTCGTGGCCAAGGCCGATACGGACGAGTGAGCCAGAGACCATGAGCGCCGCCGACAAGCCCGTGCGAGGGGCCAACATCTTCGATGTGGCACGCCTCGCGGGGGTGTCGCACCAGACGGTGTCGCGCGTCTTGAACGACGTGCCCGGCGTGCGCCCCGCGACCCGCCTGCGGGTCGAGCAGGCGATCACCCAGTTGCGGTACAGCCCCTCGCCGGCCGCGCGGGCTCTGGTCACCCGCCGCACCCGCATGATCGGTCTGATCGCGCCGAGCAGCGCCGACTACGGTCCCTCGTCGATCGTCCTGCACTTCAATGAGGCGGCGCGCGACGCGCGCTACGGCGTCGTGACGGTGACGACCGTGGACACCTCGCACGACTCGGTGCGTACCGCGGTCGAGTCGCTGCTGAGCCAGCGGGTCGAGGCCGTCGTGGTGGTCGTCGCGGATGTCGCGGTGATCGAGGGCATCCGCAGCCTCGACGTCGGCGTGCCGGTGGTCGCCGTGACCGCGAGTCAGCGCCCTGCGCACCTGATCACCTCGATCGACCAGTACCGCGGAGCACGGTCGGCCGTCCGGCATCTGATCGACCTCGGGCACCGGAACATCGCGCACATCTCCGGGCCGGCCTCGGCGCCGGATTCGATCGAGCGGCTGCGCGGCTGGCGCGACGAGCTGGCCGCGGCCGGGCTGGTCGCGCGCGAGCCGGGCCACGGCGACTGGACAGCACGCAGCGGGGCGGCGTTCGGCGAGCAACTGGCTCAGGACCGCGAGACCACGGCCGTGTTCGCCAGCAACGACCAGATGGCGCTCGGCCTGATGTCCGCACTGTTGGCGCACGGCAAGCGGGTGCCGGACGACGTGAGCGTCGTCGGATTCGACGACGTCCCCGAGGCCGCATACTTCTCGCCGGCGCTGACCACGATCGCCCAGGACTTCGCGGCGCTCGGCGCCCTCACCATGCAGCGGGTGCTGATCGCCGTCGAGGACTCCGACGCGCCGGGCGAGTCGCTGCCGCTGCCCACCAGGCTGATCGTCCGCGCGTCGACGGCGCCGCCACGGGTCCCCGAGTAGGCGGAGGATTCACAATCCGACTATGCCGGCGATCCGTTCACTGACGGAGCCGAGGGCGTACTCGAATTCTGCGATCTGCTGTGGCGTGAGCCCGCTGGTGGCTGCCGCGATCATCTCGCGAAAGTCCTCATGGATCTTGGACATGATGGCATCGCCGTGGGGCGTCAGCTGCAGATACAGGCTTCTGCGGTCGCGAGGGTGGTCGACGCGGTGCAACAGCCCGAGCTCGACGAGGCGACCGGAGATCGCGGTGATCGCTCCGGTCGTCATCTCCATGTGGTCGGCGAGGTCCTTCGGCGTCACGCGGAGGACCTCGCCGATGTAGAACATGGCGCGGAGCTCGCTCGCCGAGAGGCCGTGCTCCTGGGCGATGAGCACCCGGTTGCGTTCGAGGGCGACGACGAAGCGGATGGCGGCGGCGGGGAATCCATCGAGAACATGGGGTTCACCCAGTTCGGCGGCGGAGTCGGTCGGCATTTCTCGAGGTTAATGCACCGAACGGCCATTCAGCATATAAAGTACAAAGTAAGCAACTTAGTAGGTGACCTAAATCCAGGGTCGCGCACTGATTGCGGTTGCTGCTGCCGCCCATGATCCGAAGTGGATGCTCGGCGGCGAGTTCACATCCCCAGAAAGGTATGCACCATGTCCAACATCGTCGAAATCGCCTCCGGAGCCGGAACCTTTGGAACACTCGTCACGGCAGTAACGGCCGCCGGCCTGGCGGACACCCTGGCGGGCCCCGGCCCGTTCACCGTGTTCGCCCCCACCGACGACGCCTTCGCTGCGCTGCCCGAGGGCACGGTCGCCTCGCTGCTGGGCGACATCCCCACCCTGACGAAGGTCCTGACCTACCACGTCGTCGCCGGAAAGGTGGTGGCGTCCGATCTCTCCGATGGGCTCGAGGTGGATTCACTCGAGGGTGGCAAGCTCACCTTCCACACCGTCGAGGCAGTCACCGTCAACAACGCCCACATCACGGAAGCCGACATCGAGGCCGACAACGGGGTCATCCACGTGATCGACTCGGTCCTGATGCCCGCGTAGCTCACGACCAGGTGCACCGCGGCGTTCCGGAATCGCGTCGCCGCGGTGCACGTCGAGGCAGCGCGGAACGCCTGCGCTAGATGCCCTGCGCCAGCCTCCAGTAGGCCGCATTCCAGCGCACCTCGCGACTGAAACCCTCAACGGTGGTTTCATTGTCGATCACCAGAAGCTCCACTCCGGTCATCGTGGCGAAGTCGCGGATCACCTCGATGCCCAGCTGACTGGTCATCACCGTGTGGTGCGCGGCGCCGGCGGTGAGCCACGCCGTCGCCGAGGTGCGGAAGTCGGGAGCCGGCTTCCAGACCGCGCGGCCGACCGGCAGCTTCGGCATCGGCTTCGGCAGCGCGACGTTCTCGACCACGTTCGCGACCAGCCGGAAGCGATCGCGCATGTCGCTCAGCGCCACCACCAGGGCGGGGCCGGGGTCGGCCGTGAAGACCAGGCGCACCGGGTCGTCCTTGCCGCCGATGCCCAGCGGGTGGATCTCGAGGCTGGCTTTCGCAGTCGTCAACGAGGGGCTGACCTCGAGCATGTGAGCGCCGAGGATCAGCTCCTTGCCCGGCGTCAGGTCGTAGGTGTAGTCCTCCATCAGGCTCGCTCCGCCGGGCAGCCCGGCACCCATCACGGATGCCGCGCGCACCAGGATCGCGGTCTTCCAGTCGCCCTCGGCGCCGAATCCGTAGCCGTCGGCCATCAGCCGCTGCACCGCGAGGCCGGGCAGCTGCTTCAGAGCGCCGAGGTCTTCGAAGTTCGTGGTGAAGGCCGAGAAGTCGCCGGCCTCGAGGAAGGTGCGCAGCGCGACCTCGATCGCGGCGCCATCGCGCAGCGACTGGTGGCGTGCGCCGTCCGGGCGCAGTTCGGCGACGACGTCGTAAGCCTCGAGGTACTCGGCGACCAGCTCGTCGACCGCCTTCTCGGAGACCGCCGCCACGGCATCCACCAGCTCGTTGACCCCCCAGGTGTTGACCTGGACGCCGAACCGCAGCTCGGCCTCGGTCTTGTCGCCCTCGGTCACCGCCACGTAGCGCATGTTGTCGCCGAAGCGGGCGAGCTTCATGCTCCGGGTGGCTGCCCGGCCGGCCGCGGCGCGGCTCCATGCGCCGACGCGCGCCGCGACCGCCGAGTCTGTGACGTGCCCCACCACGGTGGTGCGCGGAATGTTCAGGCGCGACTCGATGTAGCCGAACTCGCGGTCGCCGTGCGCGGCCTGGTTCAGGTTCATGAAGTCGAAGTCGATCTCGCCCCACGGCAGCTCGACATTGGCCTGGGTGTGCAGGTGCAGCAGCGGCTTCTGCAGGGCGTCGAGGCCTGCGATCCACATCTTGGCCGGGCTGAAGGTGTGCATCCAAGCGATCAGGCCGATCACGTTGTCGTCGGCGTTGGCGTCGAGCACGGCCCGGCGGATCGCGGCACTGTCGGTCAGCACCGGCTTCCACACGATGGTGACCGGCACCTCGGATGCCGCGCCGAGCACGCGCGCGACCTCCTGCGACTGCTCGGCCACTTGCTTCAGCGTCTCCTCGCCGTACAGGCCCTGGCTGCCGGTCAGGAACCAGACCTCGCGGGTCTTCAGGTCGGGGATGATGCTGCGGCTCATGAGGGGTCCTTTCGATGGATGCTGCGGCGCTGATCTCTGGCGATCAGAGCGCGGCGACGGCGGCGCGCTCGACCTCGAGGCCGGCGCGGTAGCGGATGAGGTACGCGGCGAAGCCCGCGACATCGCGGGGATCGGGGGTCACGGTCTGGGCGCTCGCGCCGGCGAAGACGCGGTCGCGCAGGTAGCTCGCGAGGCCGGTGCCGGCAAGCTCGAGGCCCGCGTCGGCGGAGCCGTGCACCGCGTAGGCGGCCAGCACCGCCATCCCCCAGGCGCCGCCCTCGGATGCCGTGTCGGCCACCGTGACCGGCGCGTTCAGCGCCGCGGCGAGCAGCCGCTGCGCAACGCCCGCGGTGCGGAACATCCCGCCGTGAGCGTTCATCGCGTCGAGCTCGACGCCCTCGTCGGCCAGCACCTGCATGCCGATGCTGAGCGTGCCGAAGACGCCGTAGAGCTGCGCGCGCATGAAGTTGGCGAGGGTGAGCCGGCTGTCCGGGCCGCGCACCACGAGCGGACGCCCCTCGGGCAGCCCGGCGATCGGCTCCCCGGCCAGCAGGTTGTAAGCGAGCAGGCCACCGGCGTCCGCCTCGCCCTCGAGTGCCTCGGCGAAGAGGGTGCCGTACACGGCATCCGTGTCCATGCGGGCACCGGATGCCTCGGCGAAGCGGCCGAAGATCCCGGCCCACTCGGCCAATTCGCTGGTCCCGTTATTGCAGTGCACCATCGCCACCGGCGCCCCGGTCGGCGTCGTCACGACGTCGATCTCGTGGTGCGCCTTCTGCAACGGCCGCTCCATGACGACCATGGCGAAGATGCTCGTGCCCGCGCTGATGTTGCCGGTGCGCGGGGCGATCGCGTCGGTCGCGACCATGCCCGTGCCGGCGTCGCCCTCCGGCGGGCACAGCGGTACGCCCGGCTTGAGCGCGCCGCTCGGGTCGAGCAGCGCGGCGCCTTCCGCGGTGAGGTTGCCAGCGGGCCGACCCGCGAGCAGCACCTCGGGGAGCAGCTCGCGCAGCGGCGCCGCCAGGGCCGTGCCGGCCACGAGCCGGTCGTAGCGGGCCACGAGCTCGTCGTCGTAGTCGCCGGTCGCCGGGTCGATGGGGAACATCCCCGAGGCGTCTCCGACGCCGAGCACGTGCCGGCCGGTGAGCCTCTCGTGCACGTAGCCGGCCAGTGTGGTGAGCGAGCGGATCTCGGGGACGTGCGGCTCGGCATCCCGCACCGCTTGCTGCAGGTGCGCGATCGACCAGCGCAGCGGGATGTTGACCCCGAGCAGCTCGGTCAGCTCGACCGCGGCGTCACCGGTCGAGGTGTTGCGCCAGGTGCGGAACGGCACCAGCAGCTCGCCCGCGCCGTCGAAGGCGAGGTAGCCGTGCATCATCGCCGAGATTCCGATGCCGGCGAACGACGTCGGGGTCGATCCGAGGCTCGCGACCAGATCCGCATACGCCGAGCGCAGGCCCGACCAGACCTCGTCGAGCGAGTAGGTCCAGACGCCGTCGACGTACTGGTTCTGCCACTCGTGGGCTCCGGTGCCGAGGATCGTCGCGGGATCGTCGGCGGCGACCAGGCAGAGCTTGATGCGGGTCGAGCCGAACTCGATGCCGAGCACGCCGGATGCCGTGGTGATGTCGGCCGCGCTCATCGCCGTGCGTCGCCGCTCTGCCCGTACACGTTCTGGTAGCGCGCGTAGAGGGCGTCGATGGTGGCCTGCGGGAGCGGAACCAGCGGTCCGCCCTGCCGTGCGATCTGCACGGTGCGGGCCGCGTCTTCGCACATGACCGCGGCCTTGACCGCGTCGCGGGCGTTGACCCCGATGGTGAACGGTCCGTGGTTCTGCATGAGCACGGCCCGCGAGCGGTGCCCGCGCAGCGTCTGGACGATGCCTCGGCCGATCGAGTCGTCGCCGATGATGGCGACCGGGCCGACCGGGATCGGGCCGCCGAACTCATCGGCCATGCCGGTGATCACGCAGGGGATCTCTTCGCCGCGCGCCGCCCAGGCGACCGCATAGGTGGAGTGGGTGTGCACGATGCCGCCGACCTCAGGCATCTCGCGGTAGACGTAGGCGTGCGCGGCGGTGTCGCTGGAGGGGCTGCGCTCGCTGCCGGGGGTGCCGGGCACGACATCCCCGTCGAGATCGCACAGGATCATGTTCTCTGCGGTGAGGTCGTCGTACGAGACCCCCGACGGCTTGATCACGAAGTAATCGGTGCCGGGAACGCGGCCCGACACGTTGCCGCCGGTCCACACCACGAGGCCGTAGCGCACCAGTTCGCCGTGCAGTGCGGCGACCTCGGCGCGGACGCGGTCGATCTCGCTGCTGGCGGTGCCCGCGGGCTGCGGCATCCTGGCCTCCTTGCCGGGTCGAGGGCGCGCTGCGCCGGAAGTCATGGCGATGTTAGCGCTAACAGGCGCGGTCCGCAAGCGCGGCGATCATGGCCCTCACGAACGCGGGGGTGCTGTCGAGTCGCGCACGATGAGCTCCGCGTCGAGCGGTGGGATGTGCTCGGCCGCACCACCCTCGATCTGACGGATCAGCGACTCGACGGCTACGCGCCCGATCCTGCCGAAGTCCTGCCGCACCGTGGTGAGGGCGGGCAGGTAGAACCGGGACTCGGGCACGTCGTCGAAGCCGACCACGCTGACGTCTCCGGGAACGCGCCTTCCCAGATCCACTAGTCCGTGCACGAGCCCGAGCGCCATCTGGTCGTTCCCCGAGAACACGGCGGTGGTCTCCGGGGCCAGGCGGGATGCCGCGCGATACCCGGACTCGGCCGTCCAGTCCCCTTCGATGACCTCCGGCGCCGTCAGCCCGGCCGCCGTCAACGCGTCGGCGTATGCGGTGCGGCGAGCCGCGGCCTCCAAGAACTCGAGCGGCCCGGCGAGGTGCTGGATGCGCCGATGGCCGAGCTCCAACAGGTGCGCCATCACGAGCCCGGCGCCGGCCTTCTGGTCGACGGACACCGCCGTGCCGCTGCCGAGCTCGATGGCCTGGAGGGTGGCGATCGGCAGCCGGATGTCGAGCTCGCGCAGCGCTTCGAGCACCCGCTGCTGCGGCGCGATCACGACCAGCGCCTCGATGGCCTGGTCCAGCAGGAAGCCCAGCCCGGAGACGATGGAGTCGCGGTCGTCCGCCGCCGTGGTCACCAGGGAGTAGTACCCGGCAGCCCGCGCCGCCACCTCGATGCCCTGCACGGTGCTGGTCGGGCCGTAGTCGGTGACCGCGGGGGCCAGCACCCCGATGGCGCGCGAGCGGCTGGTGGCGAGGGCGCGCGCCGCGACGTTCTGGCGATAGCCGAGCTCCGCGATGGCCGCCAGGACGCGGTCGCGGGTCTCGGGCCGGATGCCGCCGAATCCGTTGACGACGCGCGAGACGGTCTGGTGCGAGACGCCGGCGCGCGCGGCCACGTCGTACATGTTCGGCGATCGCCGCACCGCTCCGTCCGTCATCCGCTCGCCCTTCCGCCGTCGAGTCATTATGACGGTCCGGTTGTTCGACGCGGGGCCATTTCGACGGCCCCGGCTGACCGCACGGGTCGTATGTCGCCGCTGGAATATCTCGGGCACACGGCGGCGCGCAACTCGCGTTCACCTTGCGCGTTCGTGTCCTGGCAATATGATCCGATTCACGAAGCGAGTGCGTGACCGGTCACGCTCGCGGCAATCGGAGCGAGATGACGGACACGGGCGAACGGGCCGGCGATGACGCCGTCGATGGGGGCAAGGCCCTGTCGATCCGTGATGTCGCGCGCATCGCGGGCGTCTCGCGGCAGACCGTGTCGCGGGTGCTGAACCGGCAGCCGAACATCAAGCCGTCGACCGAGGCGCACGTCCGGCAGGTGATCGAGGAGGTCGGCTGGCGGCCGAACAGCGCGGCTCGGGCCCTCGCCACGAGCCGGTCGAAGTCGATCGGCCTGCTCGTCTCGGCCCGCTCGCAATACGGTCCGTTCAGTGCGGCGGCGGCGATCGACGATGCCGCGCGCCAGCGCGGCTACACGATCAGCTCGGCGACGCTCGACCGTGGCGATGATGAGACCATCGCGTCCGCGCTGGATGCCTTCGTCGTGCAAGGGGTCGACGGCGTGGTGGTCATCGCGCCGCAGCAGCGCGCGCATGAGGCGCTGAAACGGGTCGCCATCGGGGTGCCGTTCGTGAGCCTGCAGTGGCGCGACGGTCCGAACGACCGCGTCGTGGCCGTCGACCAACTGGCCGGCGCGCGGGCCGCCACCCGCCACCTGATCGACCTCGGGCACAGCCGCATCCTGCACATCGCCGGCCCGCAGGACTGGAACGAGGCCGAGGAGCGCATGCGCGGCTACCTGGCCGAGATGTCGGACAACGACATGCCGACCGAGGCTCCGGTGCTCGGCGACTGGACGGGCGACCTGGCATACGAGCTGGGGATGAAGCTGCTCGGCCACCGCGAGTTCACCGCCGTGTTCGCGAGCAACGACCAGATGGCGCTGGGCATCATCCACGCCGCTCACGACCTCGGGCTCTCGGTGCCGCACGACCTGAGCGTGGTCGGATTCGACGACATCCCCGAGGCCAAGCACTTCATCCCGGCGCTCACCACGGTGCGCCAGGACTTCGCCCAACTGGGTGCGATGGCGATCGACATCCTGCTCGCCGACATCGAGGGATCCGAGCCGCCTGCGCCCGTCGTGCTCGAGGTCCCCGAACTCATCGTGCGGGCGAGCACGGCACCCCCCGCCACGCGCTGAGACTCTGCTGGAGAGTCGGCGCCGACGCCCCACCAGGTGATTCCGGCGTGGTGGGCTTGACGTGGGAGGGGTTCGGGGCATAACGTCGCACCCGTTCTGGGACCGGTCACAATTTCCCGACACCAGCACTGTGAAAACGACGAAGGGGTCGACATGTCGACATGGATTCCGCGCATGGGCGGTCCACGCATCGCCCCGCCGCCGTCGCAGCAGGCGGGTCGGTCGGCCGTTCCGAGCTCGGTCGGATTCGCGCGCACACGGCGCACGAACCGCCTCTCCGCTCGAAAGGAATCACAGTGAAGTTCAAGACCATCGCGGTCGGCATCGTCGCCCTCGGCGTCGCCGTCTCGCTTGCCGCATGCTCCGGAGGCGGGCGCCCCGGCTCCGGCGCCAGCGGCAGCACCAACAACAAGGGCGCCCTGGTGGGCGTCGCGATGCCGACCAAGGTGTCGGCCCGCTGGATCGCCGACGGCAACGCCGTCAAGGCCGATCTCGAGAAGGACGGCTACAAGGTCGATCTCGAGTACGCGAACAACGACATCCCCACCCAGGTGCAGCAGATCAACACGATGATCACCAAGGGCGCCAAGGTCCTGATCATCGCCTCGATCGACGGTGGTTCGCTCAGCGACCAGCTGGATGCCGCAGGCAAGGCCGGCATCAAGGTCATCTCGTACGACCGACTGCTGACCGGCGACAAGAACGTCGACTACTACGTCTCGTTCGACAACTACAAGGTCGGTGTCTACCAGGCCAACTCGCTGCTGACCGGCCTCGGCCTCCTCGACGCGAACGGTCAGAAGAGCGACAAGAAGGGCCCGTTCAACATCGAGGTGTTCGCCGGAAGCCCCGACGACAACAACGCCCACTTCTTCTACAACGGCGCGATGGACACCCTGAAGCCCTACCTGGATGACGGCACCCTCGTCGTCAAGAGCGGCCAGACCGACTTCAACAAGGTCGCCATCCTGCGTTGGGACCCGGCAACCGCCAAGGCCCGCATGCAGGACCTCATCGCAAAGTCGTACTCGAGCGGCGCCGACGTGCAGGGCGTGCTGTCCCCGTACGACGGCCTGTCGGACGGCATCCTGAGCGCGCTCCAGGGCGCGGGCTACGGATCGGGCGGCAAGGCCATCCCGATCATCACCGGCCAGGACGCCGAGATCCCGAGTGTCAAGCAGATCATCGCGGGCACCCAGTACTCGACGATCTACAAGGACACCCGCCAGCTGGCCAACGGTGCCGCGAAGATGGCGAACGACCTGCTGACCGGCAAGAAGCCCACGGTGAACGACACCAAGAGCTACGACAACAAGGTCAAGGTCGTTCCGAGCTACCTGTACCAGCCCGTCGTCGTGACCAAGGACAACTACCAGAAGGTCCTGATCGACAGCGGTTACTACAAGGCGTCCGACCTGCAGTAAGCAGCCGAACGTTCCCTGCGGCCGGGCGGTGCGACACGATAGTCGCACCGCCCGGTTCGCACCCTCCCCACAACGAAGGACCCCTGCAATGGCCGACACCATCCTCGAGATGCGCAACATCTCCAAGACGTTCCCGGGCGTCAAGGCCCTCCAAGACGTCTCGATCTCGATCGAGGAGGGATCGGTCCACGCCATCTGCGGTGAGAACGGCGCAGGCAAGTCGACGCTGATGAAGGTGCTCTCGGGGGTGTACCCGCACGGGACCTTCGACGGCGAGATCCTGCTGCGCGGCGAGCCGGTCGAGTTCCGGTCGATCAACGACTCCGAGGCCGCCGGCATCGTCATCATCCACCAGGAGCTGGCGCTCTCGCCCTACCTGTCGATCGCCGAGAACATCTACCTCGGCAACGAGAAGGCCCGCGGCGGCTTCATCGACTGGAACGAGACCAACCTCGAGGCGGGCAAGCTGCTCAAGAAGGTCGGACTGCGCGACAACCCGATCACCAAGATCGTCGACATCGGCGTGGGCAAGCAGCAGTTGGTCGAGATCGCGAAGGCGCTCTCGAAAGAGGTGAAGATCCTCATCCTCGACGAGCCGACCGCCGCCCTGAACGACGACGACTCAGCGCACCTGCTCGACCTGATCCGTCAGCTCAAGCAGCAGGGCATCACGTCGATCATCATCAGCCACAAGCTCAACGAGATCAAAGCGATCGCCGACCGGGTCACCATCCTCCGCGACGGCAGGACGATCGAGACGCTCGAGATGAAGGGCGAGGGCGCCAGCGAGAACCGCATCATCAAGGGCATGGTGGGCCGGGATGTCGCGAGCCGCTTCCCCGACCACGTGCCCCACCTCGGCGAGGAACTGCTGCGCGTCGAGCACTGGACCGTCCACCACCCCCTCGACCGCACCCGCAAGGTCGTCGACGACGCGAACATCTCGGTGCGCGCCGGCGAGATCGTGGGCATCGCCGGACTGATGGGGGCGGGCCGCACCGAGCTCGCCATGAGCATCTTCGGCCACAGCTACGGCGTCGGGATCACCGGCCAGGTCTACAAGCGCGGCGTTCCGATCTCGGTCAACACGGTGTCGAAGGCCATCGAGGCGGGCATCGCGTACTCGACCGAGGACCGCAAGCGCTACGGGCTCAACCTGATCGACAACATCCAGCGAAACATCTCGATCGCCGCCCTCGACAAGCTGGTCAACTGGTTCAAGCTGGTCGACGCGCACCGCGAGACCACGGTCGCCAACGAGTACCGCAGTTCGATGAACATCAAGACACCGACCGTGACCGCGATCACGGGCAAGCTCTCGGGCGGCAACCAGCAGAAGGTCGTGCTGTCGAAGTGGATGTACGCCGACCCCGACGTGCTGATCCTCGACGAGCCGACGCGCGGCATCGATGTCGGCGCGAAGTACGAGATCTACACGATCATCGACCGGCTCGCCGACCAGGGGAAGGGCATCATCGTCATCTCCTCCGAGCTGCCCGAGCTGCTCGGCATCTGCGACCGCATCTACACGCTCAGTGAGGGCCGGATCACCGCGGACGTGCCGCGCGAGAAGGCCACCGCCGAATACCTCATGCAATTCATGACCCAGGAACGCGAGAAGACCCACGCATGAAACCGCTCACCAACGCCGTCCAGTACCTCGGCAGCCAGCTGCGCCAGATCGGACTCTTCATCGCCCTGATCGTGATCGTCGTGTTCTTCCAGATCACGACCAACGGGATCACGCTGGCGCCGATCAACGTCTCGAACCTGGTCGTGCAGAACAGCTACATCCTGATCCTCGCGGTCGGCATGGTGATGGTCATCATCGCCGGCCACATCGACCTCTCGGTCGGAAGCGTCGTCGCCTTCATCGGCGCGATGGCCGGCGTGATGATCTCGCAGTGGCACCTGCCCTGGCCGCTCGCCGTGCTGTTCTGCCTGATCATCGGGGCCCTGGTGGGCGCGTGGCAGGGGTTCTGGATCGCGTACTTCGGCATCCCGGCCTTCATCGTCACTCTGGCGGGCATGCTCGTGTTCCGCGGCGCCGCGCAGATCGCGCTGGGCAACCAGCAGATCTCGTTCTTCCCGATCGAGTTCCGTGCGATCGGCTCGGGCTTCCTGCCGGCGTTCGGCACCACGGGGTATGAGCCGCTCACCCTGATCATCGGCATCGTCGCGAGCCTCGCGATCATCGCGAACGCCGTGCGTCAGCGCATGGTGCGCCGCAAGTACAACCTCGAAGACGAGCCGATCTGGTGGTTCGTGGTGAAGCTGGCCTTCCTCATCGGTCTCGTGCTCACGGTGGCGTTCCTGCTCGCCAGTTACAACGGCACGCCGATCGTGCTGGTGATCCTCGGTGTGCTCGTGGTCGGATACACGATCGTGATGCAGCGCTCGGTGTTCGGCCGGCACATCTACGCGATCGGCGGCAACCTCAACGCCGCTGCCCTGTCTGGCATCAAGACCAAGCGCGTCACCTTCCTGCTCTTCGTCAACATGGGCGTGATCGCGGCCATCGCGGGCATCGTCTTCACGGCGGGGCTCAACCTGGCCAGCCCGAGCGCGGGAACCGGCTTCGAACTGGATGCGATCTCGGCCGTCTTCATCGGTGGCGCGGCGGTCACGGGCGGCATCGGCACGATCCCCGGAGCCATCATCGGTGGTCTGATCATCGGCGTGCTCAACAACGGCATGTCGATCCTCGGCGTGGACAGCGACTACCAGCTGCTCATCAAGGGGCTCGTGCTGCTCGGCGCGGTCGCGTTCGACGTCTACAACAAGCGCCGCTCGGTGGGGCGCTGAGTCACAGGCGCTGAGTCACAGGCTGAGTCACGGGCGCTGACCCCCCTGACTGGAGTGGCGCACCGATGCGGGAGGCGTGGCAGGATCGGCCCATGGTCGAAGTGGGCTACGTCTCGTACACCGTGAGTGCTGAGCGCCTAGCGCGCTCCGGCGCGGTCTTCGACGCCGAGGCGATCGACGACGCGATCCTCTCGCAGCTGAATGCTGCGGTGGCGCCCTTCGTGGTCGTGCACCGCGACGGCAAGGTGTTCGCCGACGAGGATGCGGCCGACGACGCCCGCGAGATCGATTGGAACGAGCTGCTCGAGCAGATCGACATCGATCAACTGATCGCCGACCACCCGCCGCGGCGGTAGCCCGTTCGCACGGCCGGCACGACGAAGGCCCCGGCTCTGAGAACCGGGGCCTCGCTGGGATGACCGTGCGTGGGGCTAGGCGTCGACCGTCTCAGACGCCTGCTCGCGGTGCGGGAGCTTCCAGCCCGGGCGCACGAAGTGGCAGGTGTAGCCGTTCGGGTACTTGCGAAGGTAGTCCTGGTGCTCCTCCTCGGCTTGCCAGAACGGGCCGGCCGCGGTGACCTCGGTCGTGACCTTGCCGGGCCACAGGCCCGAGGCATCCACGTCCTTGATCGTGTCGAGCGCCACGTTCTTCTGCTCGTCGCTGGTGTAGAAGATCGCCGAGCGGTAGCTGGTGCCCACGTCGTTGCCCTGACGGTTCAGGGTCGACGGGTCGTGGATCTGGAAGAAGAACTCCAGGATGTCGCGGTACGAGATCAGCTTCGGGTCGAAGACGATCTCCACGGCTTCGGCGTGCCCGGGGTGGTTGTAGTACGTGGCGTGCGCGTTCGTGCCACCGGAGTAGCCGACGCGCGACGAGATCACGCCGGGGCGTGCGCGCAGCAGTTCCTGGGCGCCCCAGAAACAGCCTCCCGCGAGAACCGCGGTCTCGTAGCCGGGGGTCTGAGTGATCGATCCGTCATCCGTGCTCATCATTACGCCTCCTGGGCGGTCGAAGTGGTGAAGAGGTGCGCGAACTCGCCGTAGCCGGCGCTCTCGAGCTCGGCGACCGGGACGAAGCGCATCGCGGCCGAGTTGATGCAGTAGCGCAGGCCGCCCTGGTCGCGGGGGCCGTCGTCGAACAGGTGGCCGAGGTGGCTGTCACCGTTCTTGGAGCGGACCTCGATGCGGGTCATCCCCCAGCTGCGGTCCTTCTTCTCGACGATGTTGGCCGGGTCGAGCGGCACGGTGAAGCTCGGCCAGCCGGAGCCGGACTCGAACTTGTTGATGGATGCGAACAGCGGCTCACCCGACACGATGTCGACGTAGATGCCCTGCTCGTGGTTGTCCCAGTACTGGTTGCGGAAGGCTGGCTCGGTCGCCGCCTCCTGCGTCACGCGGTACTGCTCCGGGGTCAGCTTCTGAACCGCCTCGGTGGTCTTCTGATAGATGTTCGCCACGGGGTTTCCTCCCTGGTCTGCGTACCGCTGGATGCGGCATCACCCTGTACAACACGTGGACCCGTGATTAAGTTCCAGCTTTCGATGCGCGTTCGATCATCGCCTGGATGCGCCGCTGCGTGTCCGGATGCGTTGCGTACCCGGTGATCGACACCGCCTCGGCATCGAGGTGGGCCCGGTAGCCCGCGAGGGCGGAGGCGCCGAGCAACTTCTTGGTCGGACCGAGCACCTGGGTCGGCCCGCCCGCCAGCGCGGCAGCCAGCTCGTCGGCCCGGGCGTCGAGCTCCTCCGGTTCGACCACCTCGGCGACCAGCCCCCACGCCAGGGCCTCGGCCGCGCTGGCGGGCTTGCCGGTGAGCACCATGGTCGAGGCGCGCTTCGCGCCGATGGCGAGCGGAAGCAGGTACGACACCCCGGCGTCCGGCGTGAGCCCGATGGCGAGGTAGGCGCCGTGGAAGCTCGCTCGCGTCGACGCCAGGACGATGTCGGCGTTGAGCACGAGTCCGAGGCCGGCGCCCGCCGCGGCGCCGCCGACGGCCGCGATGACGACCAGGCGCGATGAGGCCAGCGCGAACATGCCGTCCTGAAGCGCGGTGACCATCCGCTGCTGCAGCACGGCGTCGTTCGCAGTGCGCGCGAGGTCACCGAGGTCCCCGCCTCCGCAGAAGACGCGGCCGGCGCCCCGCACCACCGCGACGTGGCAGTCGGGGTCGGCCTCGGCATCCCGGACCGCCCGGAGCAGCGACTCCATCACCTCGAGGCTCATCGCATTGGCGAAGGCCGGCCGGTTGAGGGTGATCGAGGCGACCCCGCCGTCGATCGAGAGCAGGACGACGTCGTCGGTCATGTGACGAGCGTACGTCGTGGCGGAGCGAGACCCGCGACCTCAGCCGTCGGTCGGCCGGTGCGCCAGCGTCGCCTCGGCGATCTCGATGCCGCGCGCCTGGATGGACTCGGCATTGAGGTGATCGAGCAGCGCGGGGTCGAGCTTGACCTGCTTCGAGTCGTCGAATCGGTAGTGCAGATCTGTGGCGGAATGGATCCAGATCGAGCTGCGGCCATCGCCGATGGCGAGGGAATCGGTCCATGAGAGCAGAAAGCCCTCACCGCGTCGCAGCTTGGCGGTGATCACGGCGCGCAGGTGCGCGAGGACGTTGTCCTCGATCCTGATCGGCGTGCGGTCAGCGCCATAGAACAGAGTTCCCATCGCGGCTCGTCTGGTCGGCTCTGCTCAGCGCGAGTGCGGACTGTGCGCGAGGGTGGCGTCGGCCAACTCGATGCCGCGCGCCTGAATGGACTCGATGTTCATCTCTTCGAGCAGCGCGGGGTCGAGCTTGGGCGGTGTGCCGCCATCGAACTTGTAGTGGAGGTCGCACGCGGGATGCACCCACACCGAGCTGCGGCCGTGGCCGACCTCGGCCGAGTCGGTCCACGAGATCAGAAACCCTTCGCCACGGCGCATCTTGGCCGTGATCACGGCCTTGACATGAGCGAGGATGCGGTCGTCGATCCGAATCGGAAGTCGACCCGCTCCATAGAAGAGGGTTCCCATTGCAATCAAGTCCGATCGATTGGCGCGCAGAACGACGCGGGCCGGCGGGTTAAATCTACCGGGGATCGGGACGCCGGACACCCCCTTGACTTGCGCGGAGAAGTCATCGGATCGTGGAACGCATGAAGAGGATTCTGTATGCAGGAGGATCGTTTCTGACCGGCGACGGAATCGCGCACGCCGTGCTCGAATACGCGGCGGAACTCGCCAACGCGGGCAGGGCGGCCAAGATCGACGTACCGGCGCTCGACCTGGAGCAGCGACCGGAGAAGGTCTCGCTCGTGGTGGGCCCGTCGAGTCAGATGCTTGCCGAGCCGATCTCGCTCGGCCAGGAACTCGACGACGACGAGTTCACCGAGAACCTTCGCAGGTTGACCGGAGTGCTCAGGTCGAAGTCGGGCACCGGCGAGGGTGGCGACGCGCGCGCGTTCGGTCTCTAGCGCCTCAGGCACTGAGCCAGCGCTGCCACGCCTCCGGAAGGCGCAGCGCTGGCTGCTCCGACCCGTCGCCGGGGGCGCGTTGCGCGTAGATCGTGACCAGAGGCCAGCGCTGCCCGTTCTCGTCGTGGTAGTCGAGCCGTGACAGCAGCTCGGTGCCGGCGGCGAGGTGGCGCGTGAGGCGCTTCAGGTAGCGACCGAGATACTCCTCGTCAGCCGGGAAGACAGTACCGTCCGCGGACTCGGTGGCGATGGTGTCGCCGCGAGATCCGGCGAAACGAGCGGCGCCGCTGGCCTCGAACATGCTGTCGCGGATCTCGAGAAGACGCCCGGTGCTCGCCGCCCAGTTCTTGATGTCCTTGGCCGAGATGGTGCTCCACGGCGGAGGGGTCAGCTTGCTGTCCTGCAGGGCAGGCACGGCGTCGACCACGGTGGCGTCGATCTTCAGGTTCTGCGCGATCTCAACGGCGAGGTGCTCCAGGCGAGAGGCCTGCACGGTGACCTCACCGAGCTGCTTGAGCAGAACCTCGTTGGCGCGACCGGAGCCGACGGCGGGGGAGAGGGAATCGATGCTCATGACTCGATCCTCCCAACATTGCGGATATGCCTGGAGGGGCTTCCCTCGGCGGCGATCGCGCTCTACACTGCGCCTCCTGCGCGGGCGGGCATGCCCGCGCGCACGGAAACGGCCGGTGGGGCTGAGCCCACCGGCCGTGTTCTTTCCGCAGGATCAGACGGTCGTTCGACGTCCCGAGATGACTCGGACGAGCCACAGGATGACGGCGATGACAGCCAGCACCAGCCCCACCCACAGGAGGAAGTTGAGCGACTGGACGAATCCGCCCGTCAGCAGCAGCACGACCGCGATCACTCCGATGATGATCAGAAGGATGTTCATGATGTCCTCTTTCTCCCTCCGCGTCTGCGCCCCCGATCGTGTCGACGGCCTCCAACGCGGTGTCGACATCCATGGCACACCCGTTGCGCGGGCACGACCGGATCTGTCAGGCAACATCCAGCAGTAGGCTCGGGCGAGCGGAGGTACGTGATGCCGAACAGCGATAAGGGCGACGAGGGAGCCGCCATCGACCCTCGGTACGACCGGGCGTTCCAGCGCGGATTCGAGGGCGAGGTGACCACCGGACCGCGCGGCCAATCGACCCTGCGGCGCACGGCTGCCGTGAACCCGGCCCCGGCACGAATGCCCGCCCAGGTCGTGGATCGCGTCGACCGCGTCGAGCCGGTCGCGGTCGAGCAGCCCGAGCCGTCGAGGTTCGCGCCGGGCTCCGAGTCAGGGCCCGCGTCGGCGCCCATCGCATCGGGGCCCGCGCAGTCCGTCTCGGCGTCGGCCGACCCCGCTCCCGAGCCGGTCACCACCCCGCGCGACCTCATCCGCAATCCGTTCATCATCGCGTTGGCCGTGCTCGCCGCCCTCCTGATCCTGGTGGGGGCGATCTGGGCCTACGAGGGATTCGCCGCCATCGTCAAGAACGGCGGCACCCGCAACGAGGTCGAGTTCTGGGCGGCGCAGACCATGTCGTTCGGGGCTCCGCTGGCGATCGTCGTGGGCCTCGGAGTCGTGGCCGTGCTGCTCGTGGTGTTCGGGCGGAGCTGGCAGCGCAACAAGCTGTAGGGGCGGCAGCTCAGCCCTCGCGGTGCTCGCGCCGCCACACGAGTTTCAGCGCCGACCAGTCGTGGTCGAGGGCGGCCACCTTCACGTCCACGAGGCGGCGTGCAAGGGCGGCCTCGCGCACGACCGCGTCACCCAGGTCACTGACGTGGCCGGCGGCCTTGCGGGGCCACGCGATCCAGAGAGCGCCGGCGGGGAAGACGCGCTGCTCGTTGTCCACGAGGGCCGGCTCGAGCTCGGCCGCCGCGCGAACGAAGACGACCACGACGTCGGCGGGAGCGGTCGCGGCGACCTCGGAGGCGGCATCCGGAGCCGTCTCGAAGCGCCACCCGGGGTCGGCGCCGATCACAGACCAGCGCGCGCCCGGCACGATCCCGAGCTTGCCCAGCTGCGGCGTGGTCGAGCCCGCGTCGGCCACTCCTACTTCTTGTCGGTACTCGTGTCGGCCGCGTCGTCCGGCTCATCGTTCAGCCGGACGCCGTACTGGGGCGGCGTCGGCACCGACGGGTCAACCGGCGGCTCGGCTGCAGCGGTGTCGGTGGGCGGGAGCGCGTACGTGGCTGGAGCGCCTACAGCCCCAGGCACCATGGTGGTCTGCCGGAAAGCGTTGCGCAGGATGCTGAAGCAGCCCAGCGCCCCGAAGACCGCCGCCAGCAGCAGGCTGATCAGTGACTGCGGCGCGGTCATGCTGGTGAAGACGATGCTCCAGAATCGCGACGAGAGGAGCGCCTCGGTGATGCTCGCACCGGTGATGCGCGAGTACTCGCCGACGATGTCGACCGCGAAGCCCGAGATGAACGCGATGATCAGCGTCCCGATCGTGATCACGGCGATCGCGATGGCACCGGAGCGGGTGACGCGTCCGCCCGATCCCAAGCGGTACAGGCGCGCGGCCAGGTAGGCGACGCCGAACGCGACGATCGAGGCGATGAATCCGACGCTCCACAGCAGGTCCCAGGCGATGACGCCCGCGGGGAGCGCGAGCAGCGCGAAGATCACGCCGCGCCGCACGTTCTCGGGCGGCAACGACGACGGGGACGGCTGGGTCATGACACCACCCTAGCCAGGGCCGAAATCCTTCCCGAAAAAAAGGTGCGCCGAGTTGTCAACCCGCCGGGAGCCTGAGGCGTCGTAGTGATGTGAACGCACCTGTGGCCGAGCGCACCCGCGTGGACTTGGACGCCTTCGTGGCGAACGAGTACCCGAAGGTGGTGGCTGCCGTCGGCATGATCACGGGCAACCGGCAAGACGCCGCAGACGCGGTTCAGGATGCGATCGTCGGGTTCCTGGCGAAACCCCCCAGCCGCGAGATCACCAACGTGGCCGCGTGGATCACGGTGGTCGCCAGCAATCGCGCCCGCGACATCCGGCGCTCGAGGGCTGCCGAATCGCGCGCCCTGGCCAAGGTCGGGATCGACGACGAAAGCGTGGATGCCGCGACCGATGCGCTCGACATCGACGTGAAGGCGGCGATCGAGAAGCTGCCGCTGCAGCAGAGACAAGTGTGCGTGCTCCACTACCTGCTCGACCAATCGGTGGACACCATCGCCGAGGGTCTCGGGGTGAGCGAGGGCACGATCAAGACCCAGTTGTTCCGGGCTCGAAAAACGCTCGCGGCTCAACTGAGAAGGGAGGATCACCATGGCTGACTTCGATGCGCTCGATGAACTGCTGAGCGGTTCACTGAAGCGCGCCGCGCAACCCGGTGACTCCGCCGGCGTCGCCGACACCATCCGCGCTCGGGTGGCCGCCGGCGATGTCGGCACCCCTGCCCCCGGCTCGACGGCCCCCGGATTCGGCGGCGGCGCCCTCAGCTGGATCCCGTGGGTCGGTGCGATCGTCGTGCTCGGCCTGGTCGGCGGCACGCTCGGTGCGACCGGCGCGTTCGGTCGTCCCGACGCCCCGGCTCCCGTCTCGGACAAGGTGCTGATCGCCCTCACCCCGTCCGGCGTGGACGCCGGAGTGTGCCCGAGCGGGGCGCCGATCACCGAACTACAGCCCGGTCAACACGTGATCGCCCTGGCGCGCACCGAGGATTCCGCAGACATCGAGGTGCGCGACCCCGCGGCCCTCGACCAGACGGTCTGGGTGACGGCGAAGGCCCTCAAATCGCTCGGCAAGGACTTCTCGACCCTCCCGGTGTCGGGATGCGGCGTGCTGACCTCGACGCCGGTTCCGACGCCCGTGGTGGTGACGCCGGTGACCCCGACGAAGCCGAAACCCGCCAAGGACACGACGCCGCCGAGCATCGGCAAGCCGATGGCGGATTTCCAGAACTGCCACACCACGATCAGCGTGACCGCCGCCGACAACATCGGGGTCACGTCGGTGACGATCACCTGGTCGGGGCCCTCGAACAACGGGTCGGGCTCGATGAGCCCGGTCGGCGGGCACTGGGAGTACACGACCTCCGGCTTCCACGACACCCTCAACAACACCTTCAAGGTGACGGCGCACGACGCGGCGGGCAACTCGAGCCCCACCAACTCGGTCGTTGCCGAAACACAGTGCGTGATCTGAGACGACGATGACCATCCCCAAGTGGCTCCTCCCCGTGATCTGCGTCGTCGCGGCGCTCGCCGTCGGCGTCGCCGCGACCCTGATCGGGATGCGGTTCGCGGCTCCCTCGGCGGCCGCACCCCTGAAGACCGAGACGGTGCCGATCCTGGCTCCCACCGGGCCGACCGCGACCGACACCGGCACCGACCCCTACGCCGTCAGCGGCGCGGTCGGCGCCGCCCAGATCGTGTCTCCCGGTCAGCACGGCGCGACCCCGGTCGACGCCCAGGCGCAGCGAACCATCGAGGGGTACAACGCCACCGGTGTGCTCGATCCCGGGGTCGGCTACGTCGCTCCGGCGCCGGGAGCAGCGGGATCCGCGTCTGACACGGGCCCGAGCACCCTGCCTGCCGACGACCCGTGCGCCTCGTCGTCGCCGCCCAGCGGATGCCCGGACGGCATCCACTCGGTCGTCATCGCCGACACCCATGACGCCCCGGCTCTCGACGCCCGCATCTTCACGAATCCGGCCATGTCATCCGTCGGCACCTCGGTCTTCTGCCCGTCGGGCACCCTGGCCCGCGGAGAGGCATGGGTCGATGTGACCAGCAACACGCCCGGCGTCGCGCACATCAGCTGGGCGCCGATCGGCGGCGTCGGCCTGCTGGCGGCGCCGGTGGATGTCGCGACCGACACCGCGCTGAAAGCCTCGTTCGACTCGTATCACACGCGCACCGGGGGGTACGCCGAGAATCGATGGATCTTCCAGCACTGCGCGAGGCTGACCGGACTCGACCCCACCAAGCACTACCTGGTGACGGCGACCTTCACTGACGAGTTGTCGCGAGCGGCCGGCCCGCTGCTCGGCACCTTGGATGCCCGCGGCCGCCCCACCATCCCGCCGATCGTCGCGGCGCCGCTCGGCACCGGCCTGCTCTACGTCTCGGTCCCCTCGCCCTCACGGGTCGACGGCTCGCGGCCGGTGATCCACGCCTGGTCGATCACGGCCGGCCAGAGCGCCGACTGCTCGGGATTCGGGCAGCACCCCGACGTCCCGGCCATTCAGCCACCGGTCGTCATCGACGTGCCGGCCGCCGAGCTCGACCGGCAGAATTACGACCCGACGTACCAGTCGCGCGATGTGCGGATCTACTCGGTGCCCGAGGGCACGACCGTGGTGATCTGCGCCCGCTGGTTCAACGCCGCTGCGCCGAGCTGGAGCGCGAGCACCCCGACCCTGCAGAAGTCGATCGTCGTGACCAGCCCCGACGCGATCACCCCGGTCGTGACGCTGACCTCGCTGGAGCTCGGCAAGCAGGTGGATGCCGGCGCGGTCAACGTCAGCGTCTCGACTCCCACCGGCCTGCTCTGCAGCCAGTGGACAGGCCCCGCCGACGCCGCCGGTCCCGGAAGCGTCGCCGTCGGTTCCACAATCTGCGACGTTGCGGCATCCGGTGACGGCTTCGAAGGCCGGCTGTCGGTGACCACGAACGTGCGGGTCGGCCGTGACCACGTGGTCAAGACCTCGCTCTTGCAGTTGCAGCGCACCTCGTGCACGGGCGTGTGCGCTCTACCTGCTGCGATGCGCTACCGGGTGGATCTGCCGACCGTCACCGAGGCGACCGGGCTGTGCGGCAACGGCTTCCCGTGGGAAGGTCCCTGCACCGCGCCGAGTCAGCAGGTCTCGTTGGGCTCGGCCGTGATCGACGTCTCGTGGGTGCAGGGTGCGACCCCCGGCAACCGGAGCTGGATCATCGGGACTCCCGATAACACTCTTCCCGCGCCCGGGGCGGCCCCGCTCGGACCGCAGCTCGACACCCGGGGGTTCCCGGTGGTGACCCTCGCGACGGATCGACTCAGCGGCGAAGCCAGCTACTCGCTCAATGTGAACGAGGCGGCGTCGTACAGCGCCACGATCGCGGGCAGTTGCTTCCCCACCGGTTACGCGACCACCCGGACCGGCACGACGGCGCCGGGTGGGGCAGGCACGACCGGCACCCAGGGCTTCCGCCTGACGTGGGATCGGCTGTGCGCCGGCGGCTCCTACTCGGTCACGATCACCTTGACGGATGCCGCCCATCACACCACGACCTGGGCGATCACCGGCGCGAACCGCTGGGAGGGGTCGCTGTTCAACCTGCCGCGCGGCACCGTGCACATCGTGGGCACGCTCTATGTCGGCCCGCAGAACGCGCAGCACACGGCCTACGGCATTCCGCGTGCGACGATGAGCGTCGGCGAGGGAGCGGACCCGTACTCTGGCCACTCCCTGACCCCGGCCCGACCCTGCACGGCGGGCTCGGATGGCACCGGCACCGCGATCCCCTTCGACATCACTGCCGACGAGGCGGCCTCGATCCATCTGGTCATCACCCTCGACGTGATCGAGGCCGACCCCTCGAATCCGCCCACCGGAGGACCGGCAACTCAATGCGGCTTCACGGTGGTCAACCACGCCGACATCGGGTGGTCCGGAGACGTGAGCCTGCGCAGCCTGCTGAGCTACGGGGTGAGTTTCGGGGGCAACGGCACCTTCCGCTCCGACACCTGGAGCCGCTTCAACACCAGCGAGACCTGGGTCATCGGCGGCAACGCGACCGCGACCGAGTTGCCGGTGCACTGACCGTCAGCGCTGGCACACCGGGCACCAGGTGACGACGCGCTCCTGCCCCGGCCTGCCGAGCTCGCCGCCGAGCAGGGTCGTGCCGCAGCGCAGGCAGGGCTGGCCGGTGCGGCCGTAGACCCAGGATCGACGTCCGGGGCGGGTGTCGCCGGTCGTCACCCGCGAGACCCGGTCGCGGTTGGCGAGCAGCAGGCGACGGGCGAGCGAGACGACGGCAGCGGCATCCACCTCCGCCATCGGGGTCGTGGGCAGGATGCCGCGCAGAAAGCAGAGCTCGTTCGCGTAGACGTTGCCGACCCCCGCCAGGTTCGTCTGGTCGAGCACGGCCGCGAACACCGGATCGTCGGGGTGCGCCTCGAGTCGGCGGGTCGCCTCGGCGGCTGACGCCTCGCTCCAAGCGGGCCCGAGCAGGTCGGGGCCGAGTCGGTCGGTGACGGTGTGCTCCTCGTCGCGGGGCAGCAGCTCGGTGGTGCCGAGCTCGAATCCGATCGAGGTGATGGATGCCGCGTGCAGCACCGCCCGCGCCTGGAACGCCGGTTTTGGCCACCGCTGGCCGGGTCGCACCAGGCGCCAGGTCCCCTCCATCTTGAGGTGGGAGTGCAGGCTCCAGTCGCCGATCCGGTGGAACAGGTGCTTGCCCACCGAGACCACCTCGTGCACCGTCTCGCCCGTGAGATCGGCGGCGGCGAACTTCGGAACGCGCAGCTCGAATCCGTTGAGCACCTGACCGGCGAGCGCCTCGTTCTGGCGCTTCGCGGTCTGATAGACGGTGTCGCCCTCGGGCACGCCGGCTCCTACCCGCGCAGCCGCAGGCCCTGCGGCGTCGGCGCGAAGCCGGCTCGCACCAGGGCGTCGCCGAGCGCCGTACCGACCGAGAACTCGCCGTCGATCTTCTCGACGCGCAGCCTGCCGCCGCTGGCGCGCACGGTGCCGGCAAGCGACGCAGCGGCCGCTTCTCGGCCTGCCTCGTCGTCGTCAGGAAGGAAGTCCAGCACGGTCTTGCCGCCGCGCTCGACGTAGAGTCCAAGGGAGCCGTCGACCAGCACCACGAGGGCTCCGGCCTTACGCCCCGGGCGGTGGCCGGTGGGCGGCTCGGGCCAGGTGAGCGCGGCTCCGTAGGGGTTCGCCGGGTCGCAGGCAGCGAGAGTGAGCGCGACCCGGGGTTGCTCGCGCAGCTCGGCGGCAGCGGCATCCGGAGCGAAGGCGCGCAGTCGATCGACCGTGGCCGGCGTCGCGAACTGGGCGGCGCCCAGCCCCTCGATGAAGTAGCCGCGGCGGGTGCGGCCGGTCTCTTCGAGGCCGCTCAGCACCTTGTAGGCGAGGGCGAATCCGCCCACGACGCCCTCGCTCATGACCGCGCCGCGGGTGACCACGCCGTGCCGCTCGAGCAGCTGCTCGGCCAGCGCGGTCGCGCGCGGGGTGGTGGCCAGTTCGATCTCGGGCAGCAACGACCAGCGGCCCGCGACAGTCGGTGGCGCGGTGGCGGCCAGCTTGTTCGCAACGGAGGCGGCCGCCCGCGCTCGCCCGCGGTATGCCCGGTTGCGCGGCGTGGCGCGCGCCCGGGTCGTCGTGGCCCCCAGCTTGGCCCGCAGCGGAGCCAGGGTGTCGTTGCCCACCAGGCCGGCCCACACCAGCTCCCAGAGCGCGGTCGCCAGCGTGACGTCGTCGACCGGCCCGGCGGGCGCGAGGGCAGCGGACAGCTGCCGGAAGAAGTACGCGCCCCCACCGGTCAACGCGAGCAGGATGCGGTCGTGCAGCTCGCCGGCGTCGACGAGGGTCGGCTCGGCCAGGGTCAGCGGTGCGTTGTCGGCGAGGTGCAGGCTGATCCAGCCGTCGTTGCCGGGCAGCTCGCCGCGCCCCGCCCACAACACCTCACCCGTCGTGGTGAGCTCGTCGAGCATGGCCGGGGTGTAGTCGCGTACTCGGCTGGGCAGGATCAGGCTCTCCCAGGCGGATGCCGGGATCGCCACCCCGGCGAGCTGGTCGATCGCGGTCACCAGGCCGTCGATGCCGCGCAGGCCGGGTTTCGGCGCGCTCGACGCGGCGTCCAGCGCGCCGACTTTCTGCCAGTCGGGCAGGAAGCGGCCGAGCGCGCTCTGCGGCACCGGCTCGACCTCCGAGCGCAGGGCCGCAAGCGACCGGCTGCGGAGGCGGCGCAGCACCTCGGCGTCGACCCACTCGGATCCGCTCGCTCCGGGGCGGAACTCGCCCTCGACCACGCGGCGATCGGATGCCAGCCGCTTGAGCGCATCCGTGACCACCGCGACCCCGAGCCCCAGTCGGGCGGCGGCCTCCGCGGCCGCGAACGGCGTGTGAGTGCGGGTGTAGCGGCTCACCAGGTCGCCGACGGGATCCGCGACCGGGTCGAGGAACGCGGTCGGCACCCCGATCGGCAGGGGGACACCGAGCGCGTCGCGCAAGCGGCTCGCATCCTCGATGACGGCCCAGCGATGCTCGCCGGCGATCGTGGCGCGCAGGATGCGGTTGGCGCGGGCGAGCTCGTCGAGGGCGGACTCCGACACCACCCCGTCGAGCGCGCGCTGCCCGAGCTCGGCCGTCGAGAGTGGACCGAGCAGCCGCAACAGGTCGACGAGGCCCTCGGCATCCTTCGCCTTGCGGTCGTCGGCGAGTCGCTGGAGCTCGCGCTCCATGTCTTCGATGACCCGCTGATCGAGCAGCTCGCGCAGCTCGGCGCGGCCGAGCAGCTCGGCGAGGAGCGTCGGGTCGAGACTCAGGGCGGCAGCGCGTCGTTCGGCCAGCGGCGAATCGCCCTCGTACATGAACGCAGCGACATATCCGAACAGGAGGGTGCGCGCGAACGGGGATGGCACCTCGGTCTCGACCTCGACCAGCCGCACCTTGCGCGCCGCGATGTCGGCGGTGAGCGCGGCCAAGGCAGGCAGGTCGTAGACATCTTGCAGGACTTCGCGCACCGTCTCGAGGATGATCGGGAAGCTCGGATACTTGCGCGCCACCTCGAGCAGTTGGGCGCTGCGCTGCCGCTGCTGCCACAACGGGGACCGGCGGCCCGGGTTGTAGCGCGGGAGGAGCAGCGCGCGGGCCGCGCACTCCCGGAATCGGGATGCGAACAGCGCGCTGCCCCCGACCTCGGCGGTCACGAGCTCGTCGAGCTCGGCGGACTCGAAGAGGAAGAGTTCGGCGCCGGGCGGTTCGGCATCCGTCTCGGGCAGACGCACGACGATGCCGTCGTCGCCCGCCATGGCCGAGCCGTCGACACCGAGCCGCTCGCGGATGCGCGCCGTGACGGCGAGCGCCCACGGCGCGTGCACCGGCATGCCGTACGGGGAATGCAAGACCAGTCGCCAGTCGCCCAGCTCGTCGCGGAAGCGCTCGACCAGCAGCGTGGTATCGGTCGGCACCGTTCCGGTGGACTGCTTCTGCTCGTCGACGAACTTGATCAGGTTGGTGACGGCGCGGTCGTCGAGGCCTGCTGCCTCGATCCGTTCGCGCATCGCGGCGCCGGTCGCCTTGCCGCCCGCGAGCTCGGCGGTGAACGCCCCGATCGCCTTGCCGAGCTCGGCCGGCCGTCCGAGTCCGTCGCCCTTCCAGAACGGGACGCGCCCCGGCTGCCCGAAGGCCGGCGACACCAGCACGCGGTCGCTCGTGATCTCTTCGATGCGCCAGCTGGTCGCGCCGAGCGCGAAGACGTCGCCGACCCGCGACTCGTACACCATCTCTTCGTCGAGCTCGCCGACCCGGCGCGCGCCGCTCTCACTTCCCACAATGAAGACGCCGAACAGCCCGCGGTCCGGGATGGTGCCGCCGCTGGTGACCGCGAGGCGCTGCGCTCCGGGCCGGCCGGTGATCGTGCCGGCGACGCGATCCCACACGATCCGGGGTCGGAGCTCGGCGAACTCGTCGCTCGGGTACCGCCCGCTCAGCAGGTCGAGCGTCGCCTCGAACGCCGAGCGCGGCAGGGTCGCGAAGGGTGCGGAGCGTCGCACGGTCTCCCACCAGTCCTCGACCTCGAGGGCGTCGAGGGCGACGGCGGCGACGGTCTGCTGCGCGAGGATGTCGAGCGGGTTCTGCGGGACGGCCAGCGCCTCGATCAGCCCGGTCCGCATCCGCTCACTCGCGACCGTCGTGTGCAGCAGGTCGGCGCGGTGCTTCGGGAACAGCACCCCCTTGCTGATCTCGCCCACCTGGTGGCCGGCCCGCCCGACGCGTTGCAGGCCGCTCGCGACGCTCGGCGGCGACTCGACCTGGATCACCAGGTCGACCGCGCCCATGTCGATGCCGAGCTCGAGCGAACTGGTCGCGACGACACAGCGCAGGCGACCGCTCTTGAGGTCGTCTTCGATGAGGGCGCGCTGCTCTTTGCTCACGCTGCCGTGATGGGCGCGCGCCAGCACCGGCACCTCGGAGACGGCGGTGGCGAGCTGGCCGGCACCGGTGGTCCCCGATCCTCCGACGGCCTGCGCCGGGAAACCCTGCACCGGCAGACCCGTCTCGCGCTCTTCGTTGAGCTCATTCAGCGACGCCGTGAGCCGCTCGGCGAGCCGGCGCGAATTGGCGAACACGATCGTCGAGCGGTGCTGGAGGATCTCGTCGAGGATCGCCGCGTCGACGTGCGGCCAGATCGACCCGGCGCTCTGCAGGGCGCCCTCGTCGTCGGCGAGCGTCTCGCTGGTGGCGCGAGCTCCAAGCTCCGTCATGTCGTCGACCGGAACGACGACACGCAGATCGAAGGTCTTCTCGATCGGCGGGGCCACGATGGTGACCGGCGTGCGTCCGCCGAGGAAGCGCGCCACCTCCTCCATCGGTCGCACCGTCGCCGACAGTCCGATGCGCTGGGCGGGATGCGGCAGCAGCTCATCGAGCCGCTCGAGCGAGACCGCGAGGTGGGCCCCGCGCTTCGTCGCGGCAACCGCGTGGATCTCGTCGATGATCACGGTCTCGACCTCGGCCAGCGTCTCGCGGGCCGCGCTGGTGAGCATGAGGAAGAGGGATTCCGGGGTGGTGATCAAGATGTCCGGCGGTTCGCGCAGCAGGAGTCGCCGGTCGGCCGAGGTGGTGTCACCGGAGCGCACGCCGACCGTGATGCCAGGGACATCCAGCCCGAGTCGCTTCGCGGTCTGCGTGATGCCGACCAGCGGCGAGCGGAGGTTGCGCTCGACATCCACGCCCAACGCCTTCAGGGGCGAGATGTAGAGCACCCGCGTTCGATGCCGCGGATTCTCGGGCCGCGGCGTCGTGGCCAGGCGGTCGAGTGACCAGAGGAACGCAGACAGCGTCTTGCCCGACCCGGTCGGCGCGACCACCAGGGCGTGCTGCCCGGAGCTGATCGCCTCCCAGGCTCCCGCCTGCGCGCGCGTCGGCTGCGGGAACGCGCCCTCGAACCACTCGCGGGTCGCCCGCGAGAAGCGCTCGAGAGGCTGCTGCTCCATCCGGCTATCTTCGCCGGTACTGCCGACTATCGCTCGAGTGCGCGCAAGAAGCTGTGCACGTCGCCGAGTTCGGCGTCGGTGATCCAGTGGCCGACATCCTCGTAAATGCGCTCGGTGAGGGTGCTGTGCTCCTCGAGCCAGTCGCGCGTCGCGAGCACCTGCTCGGCGGGCACGACGGTATCGGTGGTCCCGCGGCCCCAGAAGACCGGGGGACGCAGCACCTCCAGCTCGGGGTCGCCGGGGTCGACGGTCTCATCGGCGATCGCCGACAGCAGCACGACCGCGTCGACCGACTCCGGATGCCGGCGTAGCGTCTGCAAGCCGAGCACCCCGCCCTGCGAGAACCCGAGCACGACCACCGAGGTCGCTTCTCCTCGAACCGTGGCCAGCCACTCGGCGAGCCCGTCTGCACTGTCGTTGAGCGGTGCCGGTCTCGATGCGGCGACGTCGAACCACGACCACCCGCTGCCCGATGCGATCGGACCGCGCGGCGCCGCGATCACGTGACCGAGCGGCAGGTACGGCGACAGCTGGAACAGATCGCCCTCGTGGCTGCCCAGCCCATGAAGCAGCACGAGGAGCGGCTTGCCCGCGCGCTCGCCGACCGGTGTGCTCCAGATCACGGTGGACGGGTCGATCATGCCCGCCACGCTACCCGCAGGTCACCTTGAAGGGCCCTCACCAGACCAGCACGAGCTTGCCGCGGCGGCTCGACCCGTCGTTCAGCGCCCGGTATGCCTCGGTGGCGTGGGTCACGGGAAAGGTCTGCGCCACCCGCGTGGTGAGCACCCCGTCTTCGGCCAGCCGGACGATCTCGGCCAGGCTGCGACCGTCGACATGCACTCCCACCCGGGCCACGTCGATGTCTCGCTCGGAATCCGGGATGACACTGACCGACCGGTAGCGCCCGCCGTCGCGCACGGCGTCGAGGCCGACGGGGGTTCCCGGCGCGGTGTTGAGCACGGCATCCGCTCCTGCGGGAATCAGCTCGCGCACCGCCACCCCGAGATCGGCGACGTCGCGCGCGATGAACTGCGCTCCGGCGGCGACCAGCTCGTCGCGATCCTTCTCGGCAGCACTGGCGATCACGGTCTTGCCCGCGTGCAGCGCCAACTCGACGGCGAGCTTGCCCACGCCGCCCGCCGCGCCGGTGACCAGCACTGTTGTGGCGTCTCCCGCGCCCTCGACCAGCTGCAGCGCCGTGAGTCCGTTCAGTCCGAAGGTGGTCAGCTCGTGCGATGGCAGGGCTCGGGATGTCGCGGCGATCTGGTCGAGCGGAAGGGCGACCAGCCCCGCCTGCGTGCCCTTGCCGGTGTCGAACACGGGCGAGAAGCCGAGCACCTGCGATCCGACGAGGGAGGGATCGACGCCGTCGCCGACCGAGGTGACGGTGCCGGCGAGATCCCAGCCCGGGATGAACGGCGGTTCGAATCCGCGGGCGGCGAATCGTGCGGCGAGCGCTCCGCTCACGAGAGCGTTGTCTGCGGGATTCAGCGTGGCGGCTTCGGTGGCCACCAGCACCTCGCCCGCGGCCGGCGCCGGGTCGGGCAGGTCGAGCACCTCGATCGAGTCGGGGCCGGAGGGAGTGGTGACGGTGACGGCGATCATGAGGCCACCGTATGACTCGGGGTTCGGCGTTCGCTGGGCGACAATGGAGCATGAGCTCCGTGGGAACCCCCGACCCGAACTCGTCCTGGCTGTCGGATGCCGATCTGGCCGACGTGCGCCGCCGCATCCCGATCCTCTACGTCGAGGCCGTCCCGGTGCGGGTCGACGGGATGGGCGTGGTGACCAGCGTCGGCGTGCTGCTGCGCGCGAACGCGCAGGGCGAGATCACCCGCACGCTCGTGAGCGGCCGGGTGATGTTCGGCGAGACCCTGCGCGACGCGCTGTTCCGCCACCTGGAGAAAGACCTGGGCGCGCTCGCCTTCCCGCAACTGCCGCCGAGCCCCGTGCCGTTCTCGGTGGCCGAGTACTTCCCGATCCCCGGACTGAGCGCCTACCTGGATGAGCGTCAGCACGCGGTCTCGTTGGCCTACGTCGTGCCGGTGACCGGCACCCTCGAGCCGCGCCAAGACGCTCTCGAGCTCACCTGGATGACGCCCGCCGAGGCCTCGTCGCCCAGCATCCACGCCGAGATGGAGGGCGGCCGGGGGACATTGCTGCGCGCCGCGCTCGCGTCGGTAGGGGTGCTCGGCTAGCTCAGACCGGGATGCAACCTGCGGCCGGATCTCCGAAGACCGACAGGAACATCGCGACCAGCACGGGAAGTGTTGCGACGACCCAATACCCGGTGACGCCGATCGATGCGATTCGGACCTCCTTCCGGACGAACCCGTAGATCGTCGCGGCGATCGCGGTGGGGATGACCAAGAAGGCGACGATCGCGACGACGACCTCCGTGGTGGGCGGACAACTGGCGACTCGGATCGAGGGTCACGAAGCCGACGCTAGCGGCGCCGACGAGTAGCCACAGTCACAGTTCCGGCACGTTCCCGTTATGACGGACCGTCCGTCATAACAGAGCGCCGAGGGACGGAGGGGTGTCAGCCCTGCGCGCGGCGACCGCCGCGGCGCGGGTTGCCGGTCGGGGCCGGGCGGTTGCTCTGCGACGTCGAGCCCCCACCGGTTGAGGTGCTGTAGTAGCTCGATGAGCCGCTGCGGGTGGATGCCGAAGCACCCGATCCCGTGCGCGCCGGGCGTCCCGAGCCGGAAGCCGAGCTCGAGCGTCCACCTGAGCGGGCCGGACGACCCGACCGGTCGGCCCGCGGCTGCGCGTCAGCGCCGCCGACACGTGCGGCACGCTTTCGCTGCGCGTTGGCTCCCTGTGAGCGACCGCCACCGCCCTGGGCGACGACCGCGCGCGGCACCGGTTTTACGTATTCGGCGCGCTCGCCGACCAGGGCGACCACGGCATCCGAGTTCGGGGTGACGCGCTGGGTCGCGGCCGAGATGCCGGCCTTGCGCATCAGCACCGCCAGGTCTTTCTCCTGCGTTGGCAGCACGAGCGTGACGACGTCGCCCTCGGATCCGGCGCGAGCCGTGCGGCCGCTGCGGTGCAGGTAGGCCTTGTGCTCCATGGGCGGGTCGACGTGCACGACGAGTTCGACGTCATCCACGTGCACGCCGCGCGCCGCCACGTCGGTCGCGACCAGCACGCGCACCTCGCCGGCGCCGAACGCGGCCAGGTTGCGGTCGCGCTGCGGCTGGCTGAGGTTGCCGTGCAGGTCGACGGCCGGGATGCCCGCGGCGGTCAGCTGCAGCGCCAGCTTCTTGGCGTGGTGCTTGGTGCGCATGAACAGGATGCGGCGGCCGGTGCCCGAGGCGAGCGCCTCGATGAGGTGCTTCTTCGTCTCGGCATCCGCCGCGCCGAAGACGTGGTGGGTCATCGCGGCGACCGGCGAGTTCGCCTCGTCGACGGAGTGCACCTTGGGGTTGTGCAGGAACTTGGTGACCAGCTTGTCCACGCCGTTGTCGAGCGTGGCGCTGAAGAGCAGGCGCTGGCCTTCGGTCGGGGTCGCGTTCATGATGCGGGTGACGCCGGGCAGGAAGCCCAGGTCGGCCATGTGGTCGGCCTCGTCGAGCACCGTGATCTCGACGGCGTCGAGGCTCACGAACTTCTGCTGCATGAGGTCTTCGAGCCGGCCGGGGCAGGCCACGACGATGTCGACGCCGGCCTTCAGTGCCGAAACCTGGCGGTTCTGCGAGACGCCGCCGAAGATGGTCGTGGTCTTGAGGCCGTATGCCTCGGCGAGCGGCTCGAGCACCGCATTGATCTGGGTGGCGAGTTCGCGGGTCGGTGCGAGCACCAGGCCGAGCGGGCGTCCGGCACGGCGGCCGCCACCGGAGAGGCGGGTGCCGAGTCGGGCCACCATCGGGATGGCGAACGCCAACGTCTTGCCGGATCCGGTCTTGCCGCGGCCGAGCACGTCGCGTCCGGCGAGCGTGTCGGGCAGGGTGTCGACCTGGATCGGGAAGGCGTCGGTCTTGCCGTCGGCGGCCAGGGCCTCGACGAGCGGGTAGGGCACGCCGAGCGTGCGGAAGGTGATGTCAGGCATGGTTCTGTCTGTCTTTCAGAATGGGCGATTGAATCCGCGCGTACCGATCGGGTATTGACCCGCCCGGCGCTGGCGTCGCGCGATTGCGATGCAATCGCCTGAGCTCCAGCGCGCGTTCGCCGGAGAAGTAATGTCAGCCGACATCCGATGTTCGATCGGGCGGCGAGGGAAGCGTTCTACGACGCAAGCAGGGCAGTGGGTTTATTCGACGCGTCGCCTTGCGAGTGATCCCAGGCTAGCAGACGCTGGTCAGTAGTTGCCGAAGTACAGCTCGCCGACCGGGATCTCGACCGGCACCGTGTTGCTCAGCGGCGCGAGCGGGCAGGCCCACGCCGGGTCGTAGGCGCACGACGGGTTGTAGGCGAAGTTGAAGTCGAGCACCAGCGTGTTGGCCGCCGGGTCGGACCCCAGATCGGCGCCCTTGATCGTGTCGAGCAGGTAGCGTCCGCCACCGTAGGTGCCGCCGTGCTTGCCCTTGAGCGCATCCTTGACCGGCACGAAGACGCCGCCGCCGTAGGTGGTCAGCCGCCACACGTCGAGCGTGCCCACCTCGGGGATGCGCACCAGCCCGATCCGCTCGAACGGCACGATGCCATCGGTTCCGGTCTCGAAGTCGAAGTGACCGGGCTCGGTGGATTCGATGGGCAGTTCGAACCGCCATGCCGGGTCGTACTCGGCGACCGGGAGCCCGGTGAACGACGGGCGGTCGGCGTCCATGAGGGCGGATGCCGGGTGGTGCACGAACAGCTCGTCGCGGCCGTCGCGCCACAGGGCATGGGCCGCGGCAGCATCCGGAGTCGCGCGCACCTGCTCGTAGAGGGCGAACACGCGGCGGCGCCAGTCGGCGACATCGAGCGGAGTCATGACCTCAGTCTGTCGCGAACCGGTGCGCGAATGCCGGGGCGAGCCGTACCAGACCGCGAGCCCGCCACTGCCAGAACGCCCACATGGCGAGCCAGATCAGGGGTGTGAGAGGTCCGGCCGAGATCTCCAGCCGATCGCGCAGCAGCGTGGTGCCCGGCGTCGGTCCGGCCGAGACGGCCATCCGGTGCCGCCAGCGCGTGATGACCGCGAGCGGGCCGGTCAGCGGGCCGCCGTGATCCTCGAAGATGCGCACCTCGTCGCCCGCTCGCGACCGCAGCCTGCGGAAGGTGAGGTCGATGTTCTGCGTGCCGGCGTCGATCGCGCCGAACAGGGCGCGAGCGCGCACCGGGTGGGGACCCTCATCCCACTCCGCGGGGAAGGGCCCGCCTCCCATCGGCTCGAACTGCACGAGCGGCGCCGACACCTCCCCGAACACGCTCGGCGACCGCAGGGCTTGCCAGGCAGCAGGAGGCGGGCAGGCGAGCACGAGTTTCAGTTGAACGTGCATGTGCACAGTGTGCGGCACAGAGCTGTCACCCGGCTGTCGTCCTCCTGGGGAGGGATGTTCGGGGCAGTCGGCTCCCGTACCCTGACTGCATGACTCACGCGCACGGGCAGAGCGGCTATCAGGTGCGGTTCGACTGGGGAGCCTCCGGGGCCGCGGCGATCGCCGAAGGCGCTCACCTGGTGGTCTGGGTGGACCAGCTCGCCCCCGCAGGAAGTTCGCCCGAGCCGATGCCCGTGGTCGGCGGAACGCCCGGTGGCGTCGAGTTCATGCCCGCCACCCTCGACGACGCGGCGGATGTCGCGGCGTTCGCCCTGCGCAGGCAGACCGAGCTGGGCGGCCGGTGCGTCGTCGCCGTGGTGGCCGCGGGCGCCGTCCGGGCGGACGGGAGCCTGCGCTTCGCCGTCGAGGATCTGCTCGCCGCCGGCGCGATCATCGAGGCCGTCGGCTCGGCGGGCATCGACCATCAGTCTCCGGAGGCGGCGGCTGCGGCATCCGCATACTCCGGGCTGAAGAACGCGACACGCCACCTGATCTCGGCTTCAGCGAGTTCACGGGAACAGCGGGAATCCTCCCCGGCCTGAGCGGGTTCACCTCCGTAACGACTCAGATCCCCAGGAGGATGTCATGCCCCAGGCCGTGCTCAACGGAACCGTTCTCGCCGATGCACCCGAATCCGAGGTGCTCCACATCGAAGGCAACGTCTACTTCCCGCCCGCCAGCGTGAACAAGGAGTACCTGGTCGAGAGCGCGACGCCCTACACCTGCCCGTGGAAGGGCGAGTGCCAGTACTTCTCGGTGAAGGATTCGGCATCCGGCGACCTCCTCCAGGACCGCGCCTGGAGCTACCCGCACCCGTACCCGACCGCGTTCGACCGCGTCGGCCAGGACTTCAGCGACTACGTGGCCTTCTGGAAAGAGGTCAAGGTCAGCTAGTCGCCGAACACGAGGTAGGTGCCCGGCTTGCCGGGCTCGACGAGTTCGAACTCGAGCTGGAGCTCGGTGCCCTGAATCAATTCGACCTGCTGGGTGAACTGCTCGTTCGTGACGAAGACCGTGCGCTCGGTCTTCCACACCTCGCGGAACCAGTTCCGCAAGGCGGCGAGCAGCGCCGCGTCGAGGCCGGCGCTCATGGCTGAGGACCGCATCCAGAAGTAAACGACCGCATCGACGTCGGCCCACCGCCGCTCGCCGATCGGGGTGACGGTCGCCTTCGTCAAGAAGTTGGCGGTGATCGGGAACGCATAGACGCAACCCAGGGCCTCGGTGTCATCCGGGTCGACGACCGTGTAGGTGAACGCCCGCCCCTCGCGATGACGCGCCTCGAGCCCGACCAGATCCTCGCGGTTGGCCTCGACGGTGAAGTCGTCGGCGGGCCAGGTCGACTGCTCCCACAGGCGCAGCAGCTCGCGGGTCTCCATGAGCGCGGCATAGTCGCGTTCGGCATCCTCGGCTGTGATCGGGCGCAGCGTGAACCGCTCGGTGCGCAGTTCGTCGGGGACGGGCCGATGCGAATCCAGGCTCGACACTCAGCCCGCCGCCTTCGCGCGAAAAGCCCGCACCTTGGCCCGATTGCCGCAGCGCTGCATCGAGCACCAGCGTCGCGTGCCGGTGCGCGACTCGTCGTGGAACACCAACCGGCAATCCTCGGCGTCACAGCGCCGCAGCCGTCCGTCATCGGCGCCGATGATCGCGACGGCGTCGCGCGCCAGAGACGACAGCGCCTGTCCGACCCGGATGCTGCCCGCCCCCGCCTGGCGTCGCCCTCCTGCCAGCACCGGAGGCACGTCGGGTGTGGCGGCGAACAGGTTGAGCGTGTCCACGTCGTCGTGAGCCGGTGCGGCTTCGTCGGCCTTCGCCGCGGCCAGCCGAGCGATCGCCGCACGCAGGCCGAGGGCGTCCACCAGTTCGCGCTCGCCGATCTCGCCCGACGACAAGGAACCAGCCGGCAGCCGGTCGAATCGCTCGGCGAGCCAGTGCCGCACCTCGCTGTCGGGGCCGGAGGTGAAGTCGAGGCTGTCGGCGCCGGCATCGAAGAACCAGTGCGTGCCATCCGTGATGATCCAGCGCCCGGCGCTCATCCGCGGCCTCCCAGACTCGGTGCGGGCGGACGGAGTACCAGCACAGTCGCCGAGCCGGTGAGTTCGAGGGGGCCCGCGGCGTAGGGCACCAGCACGGTGTCGCCGGCGATGACGGGAAGGCGTCGGCCGACGAAGCCCAGGTCGGCGGCGCCCTCGACGACCACCAGGACGCCGTACCCCTTGTCGAGGTTCTTCCGGCCCGAGAACTCATATCTCTCGGCCCGGAAATAGGGACTCGCGGTGGCAGGGAGCACCGACCCGTTCTGCGCGCCCGGCGCCGCACGGGTGATCAGCGCATCCAGCTCCTCGTCGGTGCGGGCCGTCAGCTCGAGCGCGCCGATCGCGTCGTCGAACCCGACGCCGAGGTGCCCGTCCGTGGCGCCGTCGATATCGAAGCCGCGCCACTCGAGCAGGATCGAGAGATCCTCCGGCTGCTGCACCTCGGCCAGCAGCACGCCCTCGCCGATCGCGTGCAGCACGCCGGGCGGCACGAAGACGGTGTCACCCCCGGCGACCTCCCGGCGGTGCAGGAGGCCGAGCAGGGTCTCGGTGTCCCGCGTCGTGACGAGCTCGAGCACGCGCTCGCGCGCGACGGGTTCGCGCAGGCCGAGGAACACCTCACCGGGAGCCAGGATGTGCCAGGCCTCGGCCTTGCCGTGCGCGTGCCCGAGGTGCTCGGCCGCCCACCCATCGTCGGGATGCGCATGCACCGGTAATCGCTGCCCCGGGTCGAGCAGCTTCACCAGCAGCCGCGGATCGGCGCCGAAGGCGGCGACGTGCGCCGGCCCCAGCCATGCGATGGGATCGGCGGCGATCGCGTCGCGCAGCAGCCGGCCCCCGCTGGCCGAGGCGGGGTCGGGCAACCGCGTCAATCCGATGGATGCTTCGCCGGCCTGCGTCGTCACCGAGGCCACCCAGTCCTCGGGCACGTGATCGCCCGTCGCTGGGTGCCCGCGCTCGCCGCGGAACGCCGCGATCCGCGGGCCTCCGCGGTAGAAGCGGTCGGCCGGCTGGTTGGCGGGCAGCAGGATCGGGGCGAGGGTCACGGCCGACTCGCTGCGGCTCGGGGGACGTCGCGCCGCATCCAGTCGATCTGGAATCGCAGGTCGAAGCGCCGCGAGCACTTCGCGCACGAGAGCGCCCTCGTCGGCTTGCGGTAGCGGAAGTGCTGGTGGCCATTGGGGCAGGTGCCGACCCAGGGCGCGAGCTCGTCGGCGATCGCCCCACCGTGCAGTCGCTTGCCCTCGTAGCCCAGGTCGGCGGCGATCGCCTTCCACTTGGGGCCGTGGCCCGCACGCGCGCCGGCCAGGGCGTGCGCCACCTCGTGCAGCAGCACCTGGTGGATCTCGTCGTCGTCATAGCGCGACGCCAGATGCCGCGACACCGTGATCCGATGAGTCGAGTACGAGCACAGCCCCGCACGCGTGGTGGCGCGGTCGAAGCCGAATGACCACACCGCGGGGTCGAGGTGCATGGCGATGAGCGCGTCGGCCCAGCGGCGCACCCGGTCCAGATCGGCCATCAGTTGGTCGCCTTCTTCATGCCCATCACTTCGTCGCCGCCAGAGGAACTTGCAGGATGCGGTCGTCGCCCGGTTTCGGCGAACCGCGGCCGTCGGTGTTGTCGGTCAGGATCCACAGGGTCGGGGTCGAGCCGGAGCCCGGCCCCTCCACCACGTCGCGCAGGCGCCCGTAGGTGCCGACGTACAGCGCGGTGGCGCTCGCCGCACCCGCGGCATCCACGGTGATCACCCAGAGCCGTCTGCCTCCGAGGCCCGCCAAGAAGAAGGTGCCGTCGATGTACGTCAGCCCGCTGGGGCTGGCGTCATCGGTCGGCCATTGCACCAGAGGGTCGACGAAGCGCGGATCGTGGGCGATGCCCTCGACGATCGGCCAGCCGTAGTTCGAGCCGGCCGTGATCTTGTTGAACTCGTCCCAGGTGTCTTGGCCGAACTCGGAGGCGTAGAGCTGCCCGCTCGAGTCCCATGCGAGCCCCTGCGGGTTGCGATGCCCGTAGCTCCAGACCAGCGAGTGCGGGAACGGGTTGCTGGCGGGGATGCCGCCGATCGGCGTCATCCGCAGGATCTTGCCGTTCAGGCTCGACAGGTCCTGCGAGTGCGAGGTGTCGCCCGCGTCGCCCACCGTCGCGTACAGCATGCCGTCGGGCCCGAACGCGATCCGGCCGCCATCGTGATGGTTCGCCGAGACCAGCCCCTGGAGGATGACCTGGGGCGGCCCGAGCCGGTACGTGTCGCTCAGGCTCATGCGCACGATCCGGTTGTCGCTCGCCGTCGTCTCGTAGGCGTAGAGCCAGCTCGTGCGCGTTCCCGGGCTCGCCTCGAGGAAGGCCAGCCCGAGCAGCCCGGCCTCGCCATCGTGCACGACGCCCGGCACCGTGCCGATCTTCTCCAGGCCTCCGGATGCGGTCACCCGCTCGATCGCGCCGGTGTCCCGCTCGCTCACCAGGGTCAGCGACGGCGACACCCGGAGGATCGACCACGGGCTCGCGAGCCCGGTCACGACGTCGGTGGGTGTCCCGGTCGGCACGACCCCGCCGAGCGCCGGGGTGGCGCTCGGCGTGCTCACCGCCGATGGCGTGCGCGTCTGGCCGGGTTCCGGTGCCGCGCATCCGGTCAGCGCCGTCACGCTCAGCGCGACCGCGGCGAGCGCCGCGATCGAGGTGAGATGCGAGCGGCGGTCCATGCTTCGACGGTACTCGCGAGGGCCGTCCTCGGCCCGCCGAACCTCCGACTACTGGGCGCCGACTACTGGGCACCGACTACTGGGCACCGGGGCGCACCTGGAACACGCTGCGATTCGGCGGCGGGGACGGCAGGGCGGTGGCGTCGGTGACGACGGGGGCTCCGGCGATCCAGTTGCGCAGCTCGAGGCCATGGGCGAGCGTGGCCGGGTGCGGTCCGCCGGCGAGCAGGCGCGGCATCCACTCCAGGGGCAGCGGCGAGTGGGATGCCACCAGCACGAAGTTGCCGAAGCGCCGGCCCCGCAGCACCTGTGGCTCGGCGAGCACCGCCACGTCGTCGAGCACCATCGTCAGCGTCGCCGCCTGCCCACGCGCGAAGGCAGCGCCGGATCCATCGGCCACGTTGACCAGCAGCACGCCCGCCGGCGCGAGGAACGCCGCGCACTCCCGGTAGAACTCGACGCTGGTGACATGGGCCGGGATGCGCGCTCCGCCGAACACGTCGACGACGAGCACATCGACCGCACCCCTCAACCCGGCGGGCAGTTTCGCCAGGGAGGCGCGGGCATCGCCGTACCGCACCCGGATCGACGCGCCCCGGGGAAGCGGCAGCTCCCGCCGCACCAGCTCGACCAGCTCGGGCTCGAGCTCGAGCACCTGCTGGCGCGAGCCCGGCCGGGTGGCCTCGATGTAGCGCGGGATGGTCAGCGCACCGGCGCCCAGGTGTAGCGCGGTCAGCGGCTCGCCGGGCATCTTCAGTTGGTCGATGACGTGGCCCATGCGGCTGACGTACTCGAAGAACAGCTCGGCCGGGTTGTCGAGGTTGACGTGCGACTGGGGTGTGCCGTCCACGACGAGTTCGAAGGCGCCCGGCACCCAGCGATCGGGGCGGATCTCGGCGTGCATGCCGCTCGCCAGCGTGATCGAGGGGGCGGCATCCATGCGGTCAATCTTTCCACCCGCGTCTCCACCCCACGGTGGTGCCGGGTTGTCGGGTCGGCCGGGATGCTCGACTCATGACCACACAGACCCTCCTCGACCTCGTCATCGGCATCGCCCTGCTGTGCTGGATCGGCTACCGCCAGCTCACCTGGACGGCCGTCGCCCCCGAGCGCATGTGGCGCATGCCGGCCCTGCTCGCGATCATCGGTGTCGTCACCCTGTTCCAGAGCGGCGCGGGCGACAGGATCAGCGCCGGCGACCTCGGCGTGCTGGCCATCGAGACCGTGATCGCGATCGGTCTCGGCGCGGTGATGGGGCTGATGGCGCACTTCCGCCCGATCGGCGAGCGCTCGCTCGCCGCGTTCCACGCCAAGGACCGCGGCCGCAGCCTGACCCTGCCGACCCTCGAGACCCGCACCGGCTGGTGGGGGATGGCTCTCTGGCTCGTGCTGATCGGCGTCCGGATCGGCGGCGAGGTCTACGCGCACGCGACGCACTCGACGTTCCTGATGTCGACCGGCGTCATCCTGCTGACCGTCGCCCTGAACCGTGCATCCCGGATCCTGGTGATCACCCAGCGCGCGACGCGGTTCGTGCCGGTGGCTGCGAGCACGCGGGTCGCAGCATGATGGAGCGGTGAACGCGTCCGACTCCCGCCTGTTCGGCAGACTGCTGAACATCGCGGGAGTCGTCGTCGTGTCGATCCTGCTCGTGGTGCAGGGTCCGCTGATGCACAGGCCGGCGTGGGCCTGGGCGCTCGCCGGGGTCGCGCTCCTGGGCTGGCTGGCGCGCGAGCTCGTGCCCGCGACATCTCGCTGGTTCGTCGTCAGCTGCCTGGTCTCGCTGGCTGCCGCCTCGGTGGTGGTGACCCCGACCAGCGTGCTCGGCTATATCGCCGGCATCGTCTGCCTGGCCGCCCTGATCGCCAGCCCGCGCTGGCCGCTCGCCCTCGGTCTGAGTGCCGCGGGCGGCTCGGCGGTCGTCGTCGGCGTCGGCACGCTGGTGTTCACGGCTGACCTGCCGACCACGCTCGGCGCGTTCGTCGGGCTGATCGTGGCGATCCTGGTCGGGATCAGCCGTCGGCAGGCGCGTACGGGGGTTGAGCGTGAGCGCGCCCTGCTCGAGGAGCGGGCCCGCACCGCGGCGCTGGCCGAGCGCTCTCGGATCGCGCGCGACATCCACGACGTGCTCGCCCACAGCCTGGGCGGTCTGGTGCTCCAACTGGATGCCGTCGAGGCGCTGCTCGAGTCGGGCAAGACCGCCGAGGCGGCCGGCCGCGTGACAGCGGCTCGGGCGCTGGCAGCCGAGGGGCTGGACGAGGCGAGGCGGGCGGTCGACGCACTGCGGGATCCGGATGCCGCTGCCGACCTCGCGGGCGCCATCGAGCAGCTGGTGGCGACGCATCGCTCGCTCGGGGCGTCGGCGTCCCTGTCGACCACCGGTGAGCCGGGCCCCATCTCGGACGATGCGGCGGGCGCACTGCGCCGGGCGGCGCAGGAGGCGCTGAGCAATGCGCGTCGGCACGCGCCGGAGCAGGCGACTGCGCTGTCGTTGGAGTGGCGGTCGGATGCGGTCACCCTGACCGCGACCACGCCGCTCGTGGACGACATCGATGGCTCGTCGAGCGCAGGTGGCGGGCGCGGGCTCACCGGACTTCGCGAGCGCATGGAGTCGCTCGGCGGGAGTGCGCAGTGGGCGGTTCGCGAGGGCGCGTTCGTGGTGGCGGCGCAGGTTCCACTTAAGAAGGTGACCACGTGATCCGCGTGCTGGTCGCCGACGACCAGGCCATCGTCCGCGACGGGCTCGTCACGCTGCTCGGCCTGCTCGACGACCTCGAGATCGTGGGGGAGGCGGCGGATGGCGAGCAGGCCGTCCGGCTCGCGCTCTCGATGCGGCCCGACGTCGTGCTGATGGACCTGCGCATGCCCGTGCTCGACGGCGCGGCGGCGACCGCGCGCATCCTGGAGCAGCTGCCCGACACGGCGGTCGTCGTGCTCACCACCTTCGCCGACGACGCCTCGATCGCGGGAGCCCTGCGCGCGGGAGCCCGCGGCTACCTCACCAAAGACGCCGGACGCGCCGAGCTGGCGGCGGCTGTGCGTGCGGCGGCCAGTGGGCACGCGACTTTCGCGCGCGAGGTCGGCGAGCGGTTGGCGGCGGGGTTCGCGGAGGCGGCTTCGTCTAGCCCGCCGACTCCGGCCCCGGATGCTGCGGGTGCCCCCTCGGCGGACGTGCTGCGCGAGCGCTTCCCGACCTTGACCGCGCGCGAGGCCGAGGTGCTCGCCCTCATCGCGGAGGGCCGCAGCAACGCCGAGATCGCCGCATCCCTCTATCTGGGCGTCTCGACCGTGAAGAGCCACATCAACGCGCTGTTCGCCAAGCTCGGGGTGCGGGACCGGGCGCAGGCGATCGCGCTGGCGTGGGGGCGGGAGCTGCCGGAGCGCGGGCTCTAGCCGACCACCTGCCGCACCAGCGGCACTCCCGGCCGGTAGGCGAGGTGCGACGCACTGGGCGCGTCGAGCAGTGCGAGACCGCCGGTTGCTCCGACCCGCAGATGTCCGACATCGTCTCGACGCAGCGCCCGCGCGCCGCCCACCGTCGCCGCGTGCAGCGCCTCACCCGGCGTCATCCCCATCTCGCGCACCGCGAGGGCGATGCAGAACGGGATCGACGACGTGAACGACGAGCCAGGATTGCAGTCGGTCGCGATCGCGACCGTCACGCCCGCATCCAGCAGCCGCCGCCCCGAGGGGTAGGGCTGGCGGGTCGAGAACTCGACGCCCGGGAGCAGGGTCGCGACGGTGTTCGATCCGGCGAGGGCGTCGACATCCGCGTCCGAGAGATAGGTGCCGTGGTCGACGCTGGCCGCGCCGAGTTCGACGGCGAGCTGCACGCCCCCCGACTCGCCGAGCTGGCCGGCGTGCAGGCGCAGGCCGAGGCCGCGGGCGGCTCCGGCCTCGAGGATGCGGCGGCTCTGCTCGACCGTGAACGCGCCGGTCTCGCAGAAGACGTCGATCCAGCGCGCGAAGGGAGCGCAGGCATCCAGCATCTCGTCGGTGACTAGGTCCACGTAGCCGTCCGGGTCGTCGGCGAACTCAACGGGCACGACGTGCGCGCCGAGGAAGGTCGTCTCGGGCGTCAGCTCGCGGGCGAGTCGCAGCGCGCGCTGCTCGTCGTGCACGGTCAGGCCGTAGCCGCTCTTGATCTCGACCGTCGTCGTGCCCTGGCGGCGCATCTCGTCGACGAGGGCGCGGGCGTTGGCCAGCAGGGTCGCGTCGTCGGCCTCGCGGGTCAGGCGCACCGTTCGCCGGATGCCGCCCGCCTCGTACTTCTGCCCCGCCATCCGCGCCTCAAACTCGTCGGCCCGGTCGCCGGCGAACATCAAGTGGCTGTGGCTGTCGACGAACCCGGGGACAGCGGCGCGGCCCTCGGCGTCGACTCGCTGGTCGGCCGCGGGGGCGTCGGCCGCATCGCCGACCCAGGCCACGACGCCCTGGTCGAAGACGATGGCGGCGTCGTGTCGCACCGGGCGGTCGGGCTCCCAGGTGGTGAGCTCGCCGATCGAGGTGACGAGGGTGGATGTCATGGCATCACCTTCCCGATGGCGTCGGCCAGCGCGGCCCCCACGTCGCCGAGCCGGTGCGCGCCCCCCGTCACGACGCGCTGGCCGCCGACCACGACATCCGTGACATCGGCGGCGGATGCTGCGAGCCAGAGCTGGTCGAGCGCGGCCCCGGCGGTGCGTGTCGACGCCGTGCGCATGGTGACCAGGTCGCACTCGGCGCCGACGGTCATCCCGCCACGCCAGCCGAGCGAGGCGTAGCCGTTCGACGTCGCGGCGGTCAGCAAGTCGGCAGGCGAGAAGATCCCGCGACGCCCGGACGCCAGCCGTTCGTGGCCCTCGAGCGCGCGCAGCTCATCGAAGGGGTCGACCACCACGTGCTGGTCGCTGCCGATGGTGAGGCGCGCCCCGGCATCCATCACGCGCCGCGCCGGCCCGATGCCGTCGCCCAGGTCGCGCTCGGTGGTCGGGCAGATGCAGACGAACGACCCGGCCAGATCGGCGATGTCATCGGGAGAGAGGTGCGTCGCGTGCACCGCCGTGAAGCGCGGGCCGAGGGCTCCGGCGTCGCGCAGCACCGCGACAGGGGAGCGCCCGAAGGCCGCCTCGACCTGGGCGTTCTCGGCGGGCTGCTCCGAGACATGGGCGTGCAGCGGCTCGTCGCCGGTGGCCGCGACGATCCGCTCGACGTCGGTCGGATCGACCGCGCGCAGCGAGTGGAGGGCGGCTCCACGTCGGGCGTTGCCCCGAATCACGAGCGACTCATGGCGCGCCAACCACACCGGGATGCTGCTGATGAACGGCCGCTGCGCCTCGCTCGGCGGCAGCGCGACTCCGTTCTCGTCGCGGCCGCCATGCCGGTACAGCGTGTCGAGCAGGGTCAGCCGGATGCCAGCCTCGCGCGCCGCGGCGACCACCGCATCCGCCATCGCGGTTGTCGGGTCGCGATGCAGATAGTGAAACTCGCCCACAGCCGTGTACCCGGCCAGCAGCAGCTCGGCGTAGAACGCGGTGGCGAGCGCGTAGTAGCGGTCGGGGTCGAGCCCCGCCGCGGCCGTGTACATCTGCTCGCGCCAGGCCCAGAAGTCGCCGCCGTCGGCGTGGGTGCGTCCGCGCAGCGCGCGGTGGAAGGCGTGCGAGTGACCGTTGGCGATGCCGGGCAGGGTGAGGCCCATGAGCTCGATGTCGCCGGGGGCGGGCGAGCCGTCGACGACCGAGGCGATGACGCCGTCGACCTCCTCGACGCGGACCCCCGAGCGCACCGCACCGTCGATCGCCGCGTGCTCGAGCCAGAAGGAGATCACGACGCCATTCTCCGGATCACCGCGGTCAGCGCCGCGACCCCGGCGAGCGCGTCGGACTCCTCGGCGTGCTCCTCCGGCGAGTGCGAGACACCGGTCGGGTTGCGCACGAACAGCATCGCGGTCGGGACGCCGGCGAGCGACAGAACGCCCGCGTCGTGCCCGGCGCCCGACGGCAGCGACGGCACCTCGCCGCCGACCGCCGCGCTCACGTCTGCGGTGAGAGCCGCGTCGAAGCGGGTGACGTCGGTCCAGCTCTCGAGGGCGGCGGCGACACCCAGCCGAGCCTCGATGGCCGCGACGAGCTCGCGCACCCGCTCGGGATCCTGCCCGCGCGCATCCACCCACAGGGATGCCGACGACGCGATCGCATTCACCGCACCCGGCAGCACGTGCACCCGTCCCACCGTCGCGAGGATCCCCAGTTCCGCCGCCACCCGCCGCACCTCCACGATCCCCTCGGCCATCGCCAGCACCGGGTCGACACGGTCGGCGATCGCGGTCGTGCCTGCGTGATCGGGGACCCCTGCCAGGTCGATCCGCCAGCGGCCGTGCGGCCAGATCTCGCGCGCGACACCCACCGGGCGGCCGGCGCCGGCGAGGCCGCGCGTCCCATCAGGCAGCGGCATCCGCCCCTGCTCGATGTGCAGCTCGACGAACGCGCCGATCTTCGCCAGACGCCCCGCGTCGGGCCCGACGCGCCGCGGATCGTGACCGGCCGCGGTCATGGCCTCGGCGAGCGTCGTCCCGGAATCGTCGACCAGCGCCAGTGCCTTCGACGGCTCGACCGCTCCGGTCAGCAGCCGCGATCCCAGGCAGGCGAGCCCGAAGCGGCCGCCCTCCTCGTCGGCGAAGGCGACGATCGCGAGCGGCCGGCTCGGCATCCATCCCGAGGACCGCAACGTCTCGACCACGGCGAACGCCGACGCCACGCCTAGCGGGCCGTCGAACTCGCCGCCACTCCGCACGCTGTCGAGGTGCGACCCTACGACGAACGCCGTGCCGGGCAACGACGCTCCCCACCACGCCCACAGGTTGCCGTTGCCGTCGGTCTCGACGTCGAGCGCGAGGGCCGCGGCCCGCGCCGAGAACCACGCGCGCAACTCGAGCTCGGCCGCTGCCCACGCGAACCGGGTCACGCCGCCCGCGGGATCGCGGCCGACATCGGTCAGTTCGGAGAGCAGCATCGCTCAGTCATGCTCCCGCATCGGCACGCGCACACCGCGCTCATCCGCGGTGCGGATCGCGTCGTCGTAGCCGGCATCCACATGGCGGATCACGCCCATCCCCGGGTCGTTGCGCAGCACGCGCGCGATCTTCTCGCCCGCCAGCGCCGAGCCGTCGGCGACGGTGACCTGCCCGGCATGGATGCTGCGCCCGATCCCGACGCCGCCCCCGTGGTGGATCGACACCCAGGTCGCGCCCGACGCGGTGTTGACCAGCGCGTTGAGGAGCGGCCAGTCGGCGATCGCGTCGGAGCCGTCGAGCATCGCCTCGGTCTCGCGGTACGGGCTGGCCACCGAGCCGGAGTCCAGGTGGTCGCGCCCGATCACGATCGGCGACGCGAGCTCGCCCGACGCGACCATGTCGTTGAAGCGCAGCCCCGCGACATCGCGCTCGCCGTAGCCCAGCCAGCAGATGCGGGCGGGCAGCCCTTGGAACTGCACGCGCTCCTCGGCGAGCCGGATCCAGCGGGCCAGCGACTCGTTCTCGGGGAACAGCTCGAGCACGGCCTTGTCGGTCTTCATGATGTCCGACGCCTCGCCCGACAGCGCCGCCCAGCGGAACGGCCCCTTGCCCTCGGCGAACAGCGGCCGGATGTAGGCGGGCACGAACCCCGGGAACGCGAACGCATCCGCGAACCCGGCCGTCAACGCTTCGGTGCGGATGTTGTTGCCGTAGTCGAACACCTCGGCTCCGCGCTTCTGGAAGCCGACCATGCCCTCGACATGCAGGGCCATCGACTCGCGGGCGCGCTGAGCGAAGCCCGGGTCGCGCCGGGCATCCGCCCAGTCCTCGAACGCCACGCCCACCGGCAGATACGCGAGCGGATCGTGGGCGCTGGTCTGGTCGGTCACGATGTCGATCTCGGCGCCCATGGCCAGCAACTCGGGAACGAGTGTCGCCGCGTTGCCGAGCAGGCCGATCGACAGCGGCTTGCGCAGGTCGCGGGCGTCGTAGGCCAGGGTGAGCGCCTGGTCGAGCGAGTCCGCCTGCACGTCGAGGTAGCGCTGCTCGATGCGGCGGGCGATCCGCGAGGGGTCGACGTCGATCACAATGGCCACGCCGCCGTTCATGGTGACGGCCAGCGGCTGCGCTCCGCCCATCCCGCCGAGGCCGGCGGTGAGGGTGATGGTTCCCTCGAGGCTGCCGCCGAACTTCTTGGCCGCGACGGCCGCGAAGGTCTCGTAGGTGCCCTGGAGGATGCCCTGGGTGCCGATGTAGATCCACGAGCCCGCCGTCATCTGCCCGTACATCGTCAGGCCGAGGGCCTCGAGTCGGCGGAACTCGTCCCAGTTCGCCCAGTCGCCCACCAGGTTCGAGTTGGCGATCAGCACGCGCGGCGCCCACTCGTGGGTCTGCATCACCCCGACCGGCTTGCCCGACTGCACGAGCAGCGTCTCGTCCCCGCGCAGCGTCTCGAGGCTGCGGTAGATGGCCGCGAGGCTGGCGTGGTCGCGGGCGGCCTTGCCCGTTCCGCCGTAGACGATCAGTTGCTCGGGATGCTCCGCCACCTCGGGGTCGAGGTTGTTCTGCAGCATCCGCAGCGCCGCCTCTTGCGGCCAGCCGAGGGTGTGAAGCTGCGTGCCCCGATAGGCGCGGGTCATGAGATCTCCTGAAGGTCGAAGGATGCCGCGTCGAGAAGTGCTCCCGACGCCACGAGGTCCACAGCAGCCGCGATCTCGGGCGCGAGATATCGGTCGGGTCCGGCCCCGGGGACCCGGGTCCGCAGGGCGTCGATGACGCGCTGCGAGGTGGGCGACGCGCCCTCGCCGCGCATCTCGAGACCGCGCGTCGAGGTGAGCAGCTCGATCGCGAGCACCCGCATCAGCCCGTCGATGCAGCGTCGCAGCTTCAGCCCCGCGCTCCACCCCATCGAGACGTGGTCCTCCTGCATGGCGCTGGTCGGGATCGAGTCGACGGATGCCGGCGCGGCCAGCCGCTTGAGCTCGCTGACGATCCCGGCCTGGGTGTACTGGGCGATCATGTGGCCCGAGTCGACGCCCGGGTCGTCGGCCAAGAAGGGGTGCAGCCCGCCGTTGCGGTTCTTGTCGAGGAAGCGGTCGGTGCGCCGCTCGCTCATGCTCGCCACATCGGCGACCACGATGGCGAGGAAGTCGAGCACGTAGCCGATCGGCGCTCCGTGGAAGTTGCCGTTCGACTGCAGCCGTCCGTCGAGCGTGATCACCGGGTTGTCGATGGCGCTGGCCAGCTCGCGGCCCGCGACGGCGCGGGCGTGCGCGACGGTGTCGCGTGCGGCACCGTGCACCTGGGGGGCGCAGCGCAGCGAGTAGGCATCCTGCACCCGGGTGAAGCCGCGGGTCGCGTGGGCGGCGATCACGGGGGAGTCGGCCAGCACCTGGCGCATCACGCCGGCGGAGACCGCCTGCCCCGGATGCGGCCGCAGCGCCTGCAGGTCCGCCGCGAACACCGCGTCGGTGCCCGCCAGCCCCTCGACGCTCATCGCGGCCGCGAGGTCGGCGGTGGTCAGCAGCGCATCGAGGTCGATCAGCGCGAGGGACAGCATCCCGAGCATCCCGTCGGTCCCGTTGATGAGCGCGAGCCCCTCCTTCTCGCGCAGCACCATCGGCTCGATGCCGTGCGCGGTGAGGGCGGTGGCGGCATCCATCAGCACGCCGTCAGCGGTGCGCACCTCTCCCTCTCCCATCACGGCCAGCGCGCAGTGCGCCAGCGGAGCCAAGTCGCCCGAGCAGCCGAGCGAGCCGTATTCGCCGACGACGGGGGTGATCCCCGCGTTCAGCAGCGCGGCGTAGCTCTGGGCCACCTCGGTGCGCACGCCGGTGCGCCCGGTGGCCAGGGTCTGGAGCCGCAGCAGCATCGTGGCGCGCACCACCTCGCGCTCGACCTCGCGACCCGAGCTCGCGGCGTGGCTTCGGATCAACGAGCGCTGCAGCTGCTGCCGTTGCTCAACCGGGATGTGCGTGGTGGCCAGGGCGCCGAATCCGGTCGAGACGCCATAGTGCGGCTCCGGGTCGTCGGCGAGCGACTCGATCACCGCGCGGCTCTCGGCCATGCGCGCCAGCGCCTCGGGCGCGAGCTCGACGCGCGCGTCGTGGCGGGCGACGGCCACCACTTCGTCGGGAGTCAGCGGATGCCCGCCGATCGTGATCTGCTGCATGCCTCAGTGAACCGCCGCGATTTGGGAGACGCGAGACGGCTGGGAACAGTAGAGTCTGAAATCTCAGACACGTCTGGACACCGCGACGGAGGGAGCGGACGCCATGCCCTCCGACGTCCCCGCCGCGCGTAACGCGCTCCGCGTGCTCCGAGCGCTCGCCGAGCGGACCGCGCCGGTGCCGGCCTCGACGCTGGCCCGACAGCTCGGGATGCCGCGCTCCTCTCTCTATCAATTGGCGCGCACGATGATGGATGAGGGCTTCCTCGTGCACTACACCGAGGAGCGCGCATACGGCCTGTCCGCCCTCGTCACCGAGATCGGGGCCGGGATGCTGCAGACCGAGCGCTTGCGCCGGCTCGCGCATCCGCTGCTCGAGCGCGTGGTCGCCGAGGCGCAGATCCCGCTCGTCGCCCACCTCGTGGTCCTGACCGGAGCCGAGGTGACCTATGTCGACCGTGTGTCCGCACCGCGCGCTCCCACAACGGTCTCGAATATCGGTGTGCGCCTGCCGGCCCATCTGACCGCCACCGGCCGCTCGGCGCTCGCCGCCATGCCGCGCGAGCAGGTGCGGGCGCTCTACCCGCACCGTGACTCGCTCTACCGCCGCGTCGGGCCCGGTCCGTCGACGCTGGCCGAACTCGACGAACTGCTGCGCACGGCCCGCGACCGCGGCTGGGCCATCGAGGACGGCGACATCACCGCGGGCTACTCGTCCGTCGCCGCCGCCGTGCTCGACCGCAACGCGTACCCGATCGCGTCGATCGGCGTGACCTTCCGCACCGGCCCGGACGAATCGACCCGAGCCGAGCTGGGGGAGGCGGTCGCAGCCGCGGCCGGGGTGCTCGACGCTCGGCTCGTGGGCCGCTGACGCGACCCTCTGATCCACCCGAAGAACCATGAGTTGCGCCTGATATAAGGCGCAACTCATGCTACGACCGGCGGACCACCGCCCGCCCCCGTGCCGCCCTGCCCCGCCCCAACCGCGCGGGGGGTCGCAATCCGGCGCCTTCCGGCGCCCCCCCGATGGCAGCTCGCGGCCCCTCGGCGAGAGCACGGCGACCGGCTTATAGCCCTATTGCGAAATCAAGTCAAGGAATACCTGGACATGTCACCGAGTTATGACATACAGTTGATCCTTGCGCTCCCACCCACCTCGTCGTCATATTGCGGACGGCGCTGTGCCCATTTGAGGCAGTGCTCAGACCGAATCCCGAATATCGCGGCGGGGCTTTTCTGAGGCTGTGAGAGTCGCCTTCTCCACTACCAACACAACGAGACCGACGGGTCTCACGGAGGTTGTTTCCTACCTTGGCCGCTGCGCGCTCCGCATCCAGCAAGAAGTCCACCAAGAACGGCCGCACCGCATCGCGGTTGTCGTTCGCCAAAATCACCGACACCCTGACGGTCCCCGATCTGCTGGCTCTGCAGACCGAGAGCTTCGACTGGCTGGTCGGCAACGACGCGTGGAAGGCGCGGGTCGCTGAGGCGCAGGCCGCCGGCAACGACGCGGTGCCTCAGACCACCGGTCTCGACGAGATCTTCGAAGAGATCTCTCCGATCGAAGACCTCGGCGAGACCATGCAGCTCTCGTTCACGGCTCCCGAGCTCGAAGAGCCCAAGTACTCCATCGAGGAGTGCAAGGAGCGCGGCAAGACCTTCGCCGCCCCGCTCTACGTGAACGCCGAGTTCATGAACCACATGACCGGTGAGATCAAGACCCAGACCGTGTTCATGGGCGACTTCCCGCTCATGACCGAGAAGGGCACCTTCATCATCAACGGAACCGAGCGCGTCGTCGTGTCGCAGCTGGTCCGTTCGCCCGGTGTCTACTTCGAGCGCACCCCCGAGAAGACCTCGGACACCGACATCTACTCGGCGCGCATCATCCCGAGCCGCGGTGCCTGGCTCGAGTTCGAGATCGACAAGCGCGACCAGGTCGGCGTGCGCATCGACCGCAAGCGCAAGCAGTCCGTCACCGTCTTCCTCAAGGCGCTCGGCCTGACCAGCGAAGAGATCCTGGAGAAGTTCGCCGGCTACGAGTCGATCGCGGGCACGCTCGAGAAGGATGCGATCCTCACCAAGGAGGACGCGCTCAAGGACATCTACCGCAAGCTCCGCCCGGGCGAGCAGGTCGCCGCCGAGGCCGCCCGCGCGCTGCTCGACAACTTCTACTTCAACCCGAAGCGCTACGACCTGGCCAAGGTGGGTCGTTACAAGATCAACCGCAAGCTCGGCATCGACGCACCGCTGAAGGACTCGGTGCTCTCGATCGACGACATCATCGCCACGATCAAGTACCTGGTCGCGCTGCACGCGCGCCAGACCACGCTGCCGGGCATCCGCGATGGCAAGAAGGTCGAGATCCGTCTCGACGTCGACGACATCGACCACTTCGGCAACCGCCGCATCCGCGCGGTCGGCGAGCTCATCCAGAACCAGGTGCGCACCGGCCTCAGCCGCATGGAGCGCGTCGTCCGCGAGCGCATGACCACGCAGGACATCGAGGCGATCACCCCGCAGACCCTGATCAACGTGCGCCCCGTCGTCGCCGCGATCAAGGAGTTCTTCGGCACCTCGCAGCTGTCGCAGTTCATGGACCAGAACAACCCGCTCGCGGGTCTGACCCACAAGCGCCGCCTGTCGGCACTTGGCCCGGGCGGTCTGAGCCGTGAGCGCGCCGGCGTCGAGGTCCGCGACGTGCACCCCAGCCACTACGGCCGCATGTGCCCGATCGAGACCCCTGAAGGCCCGAACATCGGCCTGATCGGTTCGCTCGCCTCGTTCGCGCGGATCAACTCCTTCGGCTTCATCGAGACCCCGTACCGCCGCGTCGTCAACGGCAAGGTCACCGACAAGATCGACTACCTCACCGCCAGCGAGGAAGACGACTTCGTGGTCGCCCAGGCCAACGCGCCGCTGACCGCCGACTCGCACTTCGCCGAGCCCAAGGTGCTCGTGCGCCGCAAGGGCGAGGAGGTCGACCTGGTCGACTCCGGCGAGGTCAACTACATGGACGTCTCGCCGCGCCAGATGGTGTCGGTCGCGACCTCGCTCATCCCGTTCCTCGAGCACGACGACGCGAACCGCGCCCTCATGGGTGCGAACATGCAGCGTCAGGCCGTCCCGCTGCTGCGCAGCGAGTCGCCCCTGGTCGGAACCGGCATGGAGGGCTACGCGGCCATCGACGCCGGTGACGTGATCACCGCCGACAAGGCCGGTGTGGTCCTCGAGGTCTCGGCGGATGTCGTGACGATCCAGCTCGACGAGGGCGGAACGCAGGACTACTTCCTGCGCAAGTTCGACCGCTCCAACCAGGGCACCTCGTACAACAACCGCGTGATCGTGGATGCGGGCGACCGCATCGAGGTCGGCCAGGTGCTGGCCGACGGTCCCGCGACCGAGAATGGCGAGCTCGCGCTCGGCAAGAACCTGCTCGTCGCGTTCATGCCATGGGAGGGTCACAACTTCGAAGACGCCATCATCCTCAGCCAGAACCTGGTGAAGGACGACGTGCTCAGCTCGATCCACATCGAGGAGTACGAGGTGGATGCCCGCGACACCAAGCTGGGCAAGGAGGAGATCACCCGTGACCTCCCCAATGTCAGCCCCGACCTGCTCGCCGACCTCGACGAGCGCGGCATCATCCGGATCGGCGCCGAGGTCCGCCCCGGCGACATCCTGGTCGGCAAGGTCACGCCGAAGGGCGAGACCGAGCTCAGCGCCGAGGAGCGCCTGCTGCGCGCCATCTTCAACGAGAAGAGCCGCGAGGTGCGCGACACCTCGCTCAAGGTTCCTCACGGTGAAGAGGGCACCATCATCGGCGTCAAGGTGTTCGACGCGCAGGACGGCGACGACGAGCTCGGCTCGGGCGTCAACCAGCGCGTCGTCGTGTTCATCGCCCAGAAGCGCAAGATCACCGAGGGCGACAAGCTCGCCGGCCGCCACGGCAACAAGGGCGTCATCTCGAAGATCCTGCCGGTCGAAGACATGCCGTTCCTCGCGGATGGCACGCCGGTCGACATCGTCCTGAACCCGCTCGGCATCCCCGGTCGCATGAACTTCGGCCAGGTGCTCGAGACCCACCTCGGGTGGATCGCCAAGCAGGGCTGGGAGGTGCAGGGCTCGCCCAAGTGGGCGTCGCACCTGCCCGCAGAGGCCCACTCGGCCGCTCCCGGCACCAAGGTCGCGACCCCGGTGTTCGACGGCGCCTTCGAGGACGAGATCGCGGGTCTGCTCGACTCGACGCTCCCGAACCGCGACGGCGAGCGCCTGATCGACTCGACGGGAAAGACCCAGCTGTTCGACGGCCGCTCCGGCGAGCCGTACCCGGCACCGGTCTCGGTCGGCTACATGTACATCCTGAAGCTGCACCACCTGGTCGACGACAAGATCCACGCACGCTCGACCGGCCCGTACTCGATGATCACCCAGCAGCCCCTCGGCGGAAAGGCGCAGTTCGGTGGACAGCGCTTCGGCGAGATGGAGGTCTGGGCGCTCGAGGCCTACGGTGCCGCGTACGCGCTGCAGGAGCTTCTGACCATCAAGTCGGATGACATCCTCGGCCGCGTGAAGGTGTACGAGGCGATCGTCAAGGGCGAGAACATCCAGGAGCCCGGGATCCCCGAGAGCTTCAAGGTGCTCATCAAGGAGATGCAGTCGCTGTGCCTGAACGTCGAGGTGCTCGCGGCTGACGGATCCGCCATCAGCCTGAAGGACACGGACGACGAGGTCTTCCGTGCCGCTGAAGAGCTGGGCATCAACATCTCCACCCGCTTCGAGTCGTCGTCCATCGACGACATCTGAACCCGGGCCACCCCAAACTCTCGAGAACTAGCGAAAGAAGACACTAAAAAGTGATCGACGCAACAACTTTCGACCAGCTTCGGATCGGCCTGGCCACCAGCGCGGACATCCGCGCCTGGAGCTACGGCGAGGTCAAGAAGCCGGAGACCATCAACTACCGCACCCTCAAGCCCGAGAAGGACGGCCTGTTCGGCGAGCAGATCTTCGGACCCTCGCGCGACTGGGAGTGCTCGTGCGGCAAGTACAAGCGCGTGCGCTTCAAGGGCATCGTCTGCGAGCGCTGCGGCGTGGAGGTCACCAAGAGCTCCGTCCGTCGTGAGCGCATGGGCCACATCGAGCTCGCCGCGCCGGTGACGCACATCTGGTACTTCAAGGGTGTGCCGAGCCGCCTCGGCTACCTGCTCGACATGGCGCCGAAGGACCTCGAGAAGGTCATCTACTTCGCCGCTTACATGGTCATCTCGGTGGATGAGGAGGGTCGCCACAACGACCTGCCCGGCCTCGAGAACGAGGTCAACCTCGAGATCAAGCAGCTCGAGCAGCAGCGCGACTCCCAGATCGCCACGCGCCTGACGGCCCTCGAGGCCGACCTGGCCGCGCTGGAAGACGAAGGGGCGAAGAGCGACCAGAAGCGCAAGGTCAAGGACACCGCCGAGAAGGAGATGGGTCAGGTCCGCAAGTCCTACGACGAGCAGATCGCCCAGCTGCAGCGCGTGTGGGAAGACTTCCGCACCCTCAAGGTCGGCGACCTGAAGCCCGAGGACTCGGTGTTCCACGAGCTGCAGGACCGCTACGGACTGTACTTCGAGGCCTACATGGGTGCCGAGAGCATCCAGAAGCGCCTCGAGGCCTTCGACCTGGCTGCCGAGAGCGAGCTGCTCCACGAGCAGATCGCCACCGGCAAGGGCCAGAAGAAGATCCGTGCGATCAAGCGCCTGCGTGTCGTCAACTCCTTCCTGCAGACCGGCAACTCGCCGGCCGCGATGGTGCTCGATGTCGTGCCGGTGATCCCGCCGGAGCTGCGCCCGATGGTCCAGCTCGACGGTGGCCGCTTCGCGACCTCCGACCTGAACGACCTGTACCGCCGCGTGATCAACCGCAACAACCGTCTGCGTCGCCTGCTCGACCTCGGGGCTCCCGAGATCATCGTCAACAACGAGAAGCGGATGCTGCAAGAGGCAGTGGACGCCCTGTTCGACAATGGCCGCCGCGGCCGTCCCGTCACGGGCACCGGCAACCGCGCGCTCAAGTCGCTGAGCGACATGCTCAAGGGCAAGCAGGGCCGGTTCCGCCAGAACCTGCTCGGCAAGCGCGTCGACTACTCGGGTCGTTCGGTGATCATCGTCGGACCGCAGCTCAAGCTGCACCAGTGCGGTCTGCCCAAGCAGATGGCGCTCGAGCTGTTCAAGCCGTTCGTGATCAAGCGCCTGATCGACCTGAGCCACGCGCAGAACATCAAGAGCGCCAAGCGCATGGTGGAGCGTTCGCGCCCGCAGGTGTGGGACGTGCTCGAGGAGATCATCCGCGAGCGCCCCGTGCTGCTGAACCGCGCGCCCACGCTGCACCGCCTCGGCATCCAGGCCTTCGAGCCTCAGCTCGTCGAGGGCAAGGCCATCCAGTTGCACCCGCTCGTCTGCGCGGCGTTCAACGCCGACTTCGACGGCGACCAGATGGCCGTGCACCTGCCGTTGTCGGTCGAGGCTCAGGCCGAGGCCCGCATCCTGATGCTCGCCAGCAACAACATCCTGAAGCCGTCGGACGGCCGCCCGGTGACCCTGCCCACGCAGGACATGATCATCGGTCTGCACCACCTGACGACCATCAAGGAGGGTGCTGTCGGTGAGGGCCGCGCGTTCTCGTCCATCGCCGAGGCGATCCTCGCGAAAGACCAGGGCACGCTCGACCTCAACGCGGTCGTGCGTATCCGTCTCGAGAACGTCTACCTCCCCGAGGATGTCGCTCCCGAGGGCTTCGTGCAGGGGTCGACTCACCTCGTCACGACCTCGCTCGGTCGCGCGATCTTCAACGAGACGCTCCCGGCGGACTACCCGTATGTCGAGGCCGTCGCCGACAAGGGCAAGATGAGCGCGATCGTCAACGATCTCGCGGAGCGCTACCCCAAGGTGGAGGTCGCCGCAGCACTCGACCGCATCAAGGACGCCGGCTTCTACTGGGCGACCCGCTCGGGAGTCACCGTCGCGCTCAGCGACATCCTGACCCCGAAGGACAAGCCCGAGATCGTCGCGAAGCACGAGAAGCGCGCCGCGAAGGTCCAGGGCGAGTTCGACAAGGGTCTGATCGACGACGCCTCGCGCCGTCGTGAGCTCATCGACATCTGGACGGAGGCCACCAACGAGGTCGCCGCCTCGATGCAGAACTCGTTCCCGAAGGACAACAACATCTACCGGATGGTGTCGTCCGGCGCTCGAGGCAACTGGCTGCAGGTGCGCAACATCGCTGGCATCCGGGGCCTGGTGTCGAACCCGAAGGGTGAGACCATCCCGCGTCCGATCATCTCCTCGTACCGCGAGGGCCTGTCGGTGGCCGAGTACTTCATCGCCACCCACGGTGCCCGCAAGGGCCTGGCGGACACTGCTCTGCGCACCGCGGACTCCGGCTACCTGACCCGTCGACTCGTCGACGTCAGCCAGGACGTCATCATCCGCGAAGACGACTGCGGCACCACGAAGGGACTTGAGCTGCGGATCGCGGCCAAGCTCGACGACGGCACCCTGGTTCGCGACGAGAACGTCGAGAACTCGGTGTACGCCCGCAGCCTCGCCGAGGACGCGGTCGACGCCAAGGGCAAGGTCGTGGCCGAGGCCGGCAGCGACGTCGGAGACGTGCTGATCGACAAGCTGATGGTCGCCGGTGTCGAGACCGTCAAGGTGCGCTCGGTGCTCACCTGCGAGTCGGCGGTCGGCGTCTGCGCCGCCTGCTACGGACGCTCGCTCGCCACCGGCAAGCTGGTGGACATCGGAGAGGCCGTCGGCATCATCGCGGCCCAGTCGATCGGCGAGCCCGGCACGCAGCTCACCATGCGCACCTTCCACTTCGGTGGATCGGCATCGGCGGACGACATCACGCAGGGTCTGCCCCGCGTGACGGAGCTCTTCGAGGCCCGCACCCCGAAGGGCGCGAGCCCGATCGCCGAGGCGGCGGGGCGCGTCACCATCGAAGACACCGACCGTTCGCGTCACGTGGTGCTCACCCCCGACAACGGGGACGAGCCGCACAAGTACCCGGTGCTCAAGCGCGCCACCCTCCTCGTCGAGGACGGGCAGCACGTCGAGCTCGGTCAGCAGTTCGTGGTGGGCAACCTCGACCCGAAGGAGGTGCTGCGCGTGCAGGGCGTCCGCGCCGTGCAGCTGCACCTCGTCGATGGTGTGCAGGGTGTCTACCGCAGCCAGGGTGTTCCGATCCACGACAAGCACATCGAGGTCATCGTGCGGCAGATGCTGCGCAAGGTGACCGTCGTGGAGCACGGCGACACCGAGCTGCTGCCCGGCGAGCTGGTCGATCGGTCGAAGTACAACGAGATCAACCGTGCCGCGCTCACCGAGGGCAAGAAGACCGCGTCGGCCCGCCAGGAGGTCATGGGGATCACCAAGGCCTCGCTCGCGACCGAGTCGTGGCTGTCAGCCGCGTCCTTCCAGGAGACGACCCGCGTGCTCACGCAGGCCGCCATGGAGGGCAAGTCCGACCCACTGGTCGGCCTCAAGGAGAACGTGATCATCGGTCAGCTGATCCCGGCAGGTACCGGCCTCAGCAAGTACCGCAATGTGAACGTCGAGGCCACCGAGGAGGCGAAGGCGGAGCGTTACCCGAACCGCATCTTCACCGACGATTCGGTGTTCAGCGAGTCCGACCTGAGCTTCGTCGACTTCGACAGCTTCAGCTCGGATGACTTCACGCCCGGCACGTACAACTAAGCAGTGCGTACCACGAAGGCCCCCGCCGGTTCGCCGGGCGGGGGCCTTCGTCATGCGAGTCGGCTGTGAACTCCGGCTCTCGCCGGTCGGCGGTGCTTCGCTAGGCTGTCAGCCACCATCGAAGGAGCTGCCATGAGCGACGAGACCACCGCCCCGAAGTCCCGCAAGGCCCTCAAGACGGAGGCCGTCGACGCTCCCGTCGAGACGGCTCCTCCTGGTGACGTCGCGACCGAGACGTCTGCGCCCGCCGACAGCGCGCCGGCTGAGACGGCGAAGGCCGAGGCGGCAAAGGCCGAAGCCGCGAGGGCCGAGGCAGCGAAGGCCGAGCCCGTGGCCGAGGGTACAGCCACGGGCGAAGTCGCCCCCGGGCAATCCGGCGTCGCCGGTCAGCAGGTCGTCTACGTGCAGGCGCCCGTTCCGCCGCGGGTCCGCGGCAACCGCGTCGTGGGCGTGCTGCTCGCCCTGCTCGGAACCGTTATCTTCGGCGCCGCCTACGCGGCTGCGGCCGCCATTCCTCTCGCGATCCGGTTCAGTGGCGCCGGTCTCAGCCCGGCCTTCTCGGCGTTCGTGCAGAACGCGATCTTCTGGATCCCGGTCATGATGTTCGCCCTCGGATTCATCGTGCTCGTCGTGATCCTCAACCGCGCGGGGTGGTGGGCGCACGTGATCGGCAGCCTGCTGGTCGCCCTCTTCGTCTACTTCGCGTCGATCGGCCTGCTCCTGCTCGTCGACAACGTCATCGGCAAGACGCCCGCCGAAGCAAACGCGGCATTCGGGGCCCTGGCCACGAATCCGCTCATGATCGCCGCGGCCCTCGTCGCGCGCGAGGTGTCGATCTGGATCGGCCTGGCGATCGCGGCGCGCGGCCGCCGCGTCCGCGCGCGCAACGAGGAGACCCGCACCGCGTGGGATCGCGAGCAGGAAGAGAAGCGCGCCGAGTACGAGCGCGGCGGGGCGGCGCCGGCCGCCTGACCCGAGCCCCCCGATTGCGGGGCTGCCCGCGCCCGCTGATCCCACCTAGCCTGGCACTCTCAGGGTTTCGCAGATCCGCGGCGAACACCCGAGACCGTGCTGAGAACCGGGGGGAACTCAGCGCGTCCGGCGACACCGAGGGGGGTGCCCGTGGCCTCCCTGTCTGAGATCCTGATCATTCGCGGCCTCATGCCCATCACGAGCATGGACCAGGTCACCGGCGACCCCGCGCGCGACGACGCGCATGTCGCCGAGCTGGTCCAGGGCGGCGTCGTCACCGAGAGCCAGGTCGCATCGGCTCGCGCGGCGCAACTCGGACTGCCCTTCGTGGATCTCGCCGACTACCCCATCGACCAGTCGGCGGTCTCGCTGGTGCCCGTCGCATTGCTGCGCCGCCACGAAGTGCTGCCGATCGGCCGCGACGGTGATCGACTGCTGCTCGCCATGGCCGACCCGCGCGACGTGCTCGCGCTGGATGACATCCGTGCCGCCGTCAAGATGCAGGCACGGCCCGTGGTCGCTGAGCGCAGCGACCTCCTGGCCGCACTCGACCGGTTCGTCCGCTCCGACAGCGAGCTCAGCGAACTGACCGTCGCGATGGTCGAGGAGACCACCTCGTCGAGCGACCTGGTCCCGGTCACCGATCAGGCGGAGGATGACGCGCCGATCGTGCGCTTCGTCAACCTGCTCATCAGCCAGGCCATCCAGGACCACGCCTCCGACATCCACATCGAGCCCGGCGAACGCCAACTCGACGTGCGCTACCGCATCGACGGCGTTCTGCACGAGATGCAGGCCGCACCCAAGAGCATTCAGAACGGCGTCATCTCGCGCCTCAAGATCATGAGCGACATCGACATCGCCGAACGTCGCAAGCCGCAGGACGGCCGCATGTCGGTCGTGCACGGCGGTAACAAGATCGATCTCCGCGTCGCGACCCTGCCGACGGTGCACGGCGAGAAGGTCGTCATGCGAATCCTCGACAACACGTCGTCGGCTCGCAACATCAGCGACCTCAACATGCTCGAGCACAACATGAAGATGTTCGAGCACTCCTACAAGAAGCCGCACGGCATGATCCTGGTGACCGGCCCGACCGGTTCCGGCAAGTCGACCACGCTGTACACGACGCTCCAGACGGTCGCCAAGCGCGAGATCAACGTCATCACGGTCGAAGACCCGGTGGAGACCCGGATGCCCGGCATCAATCAGGTGCAGGTCAACCCGAAGGCGGGGCTCACCTTCGCCAGTGCGCTGCGATCCATCCTGCGATCCGACCCGGATGTCGTGCTCATCGGTGAGATCCGAGACCAAGAGACCGCGCAGATCGCCATCGAGGCCTCGCTGACCGGCCACCTCGTGCTGTCGACCCTGCACACCAACTCGGCACCCGCTGCTATCACCCGTCTCACCGAGATGGACATCGAACCCTTCCTCGTCGGCTCGTCGCTCGAGTCGGTGGTCGCCCAGCGTCTCGCGAGGCGCCTGTGCGAGCGATGCAAGGAGGGGTACCAGCACGACGGCAACGACCTCGTGCACCTGGGCTTCCCGATGGCTCCAGACGGCGGCGTTCCGCTGCTGTTCCGCCCGGTCGGGTGCGTCGCGTGTAGCAACACCGGATACCGCGGCCGCATCGCCCTGCACGAGGTGATGGTCGTCAATGAGGAGATCGAGCGACTGGCCGTCGCTCGCGCTTCGAACGCGGAGCTGACCCGTGCCGCCATCTCGGCGGGAATGCTCACTCTGCGGCAGGACGGATGGGCGAAGGTCGCCCTGGGCTACACCTCGATCGAAGAAGTCTTGCGCGTCGTCGCATGACGCGCTGACCAACGGACAGAAAGCACCAGGGGGAACGATGAGCGCCAACAAACCGATCTGGGAGATCCCCATCTCCGCCGACGACAATCTTGCGAACCTGGCCGCTGCGGCGGCCGCTGGCGCACCCGTCGCTCCGCCGGCCGCTGCACCGACGACAACCACCTACGAGCTGCCGTCCGAGGCACCCATCCCGGCCTACGAACTGCCAGTGGAGGCGAACGGTGCGCCGGCACCGCGAGCCAGCCACGAAGCGTGGCCGCCGCCCGGGCAGCCTCCCGTGCCGCCCGCACAGGCCTCGGTGCCGGTCGCTGCCGCGCCGCCGGCGCCTCCTGTGGTCGAGGTGACCGCCGTCTCGCAGCCGGCCGCGCCACAGGCCGCGCCCGCATCGGCCCCGGCGCCCGCGGCGGCTCCTACCGCACCCGCGCTTCCTGCCCTCGACGCCGTGCCGCAGCCCGGCAGCGCAGTGCCTCCCGCCCCGGTTGTCGACGCCACCGACCTCGGCCCGCTCGCTGCCGAGTACCGAAACGCGGATCCCGATGTCATCGCCGCACTGCAGCAGGTGCTGTTCACCGGGGCCTCCGACCTCCACATCACCGCGAACGCGGCGCCCATGCTGCGCGTCGACGGCGGACTCAGCCCGGTCGCCGGCGCCTCGATCTGGAGTGCAGACAAGGTGCGCTCCGGGCTGGTTTCGCTCCTCAGCGCCGACCAACTCGCCCGCTTCGAAGAGCATCTCGAGCTCGACCTCGCGTACACCCTGTCGGCCAGCGCCCGATTCCGCGTGAACATGTATCAGCAGCGCGGTGCGATCGGTGCGGCGTTCCGTCTCATCCCGACCACCATCAAGACGCTCGAGCAGTTGGGAGTCCCCGACTCGGTCGGCCGCTTCGCCACCCTGCCGCGTGGCCTGGTGCTGGTCACAGGACCGACCGGTTCCGGCAAGTCGACCACCCTCGCCGCCCTGATCGACCTGGTCAACCGCACGCGCGCCGACCACATCGTCACGGTCGAAGACCCGATCGAGTTCATGCACGGCAACAAGCGGTCGCTGGTCAACCAGCGCGAGGTCGGCCACGACACGCACAGCTTCGCGGCTGCACTCAAGCATGTGCTGCGGCAAGACCCCGACGTCATCCTGGTCGGCGAAATGCGAGACCTCGAAACCATCTCGGTCGCGCTCACCGCGGCTGAGACCGGCCACCTGGTGTTCGCCACGCTGCACACGCAGAGCGCGGCATCCACCATCGACCGTGTCATCGACGTCTACCCGCCGCACCAGCAGGACCAGGTGCGCACCCAGCTCAGCGCGACCCTGCAGGGTGTAGTCAGCCAGACCCTGGTGAAGAAAGCGCAAGGCAACGGACGCGTGGTCGCCACCGAGGTACTGGTCACCACTCCCGCGGTCGCGAACCTGGTGCGCGAGGGAAAGAGCTACCAGATCACCTCGTCGATGCAGGCCGGCCGTGAGCTGGGCATGCACACTATGGACCAGCACCTGGCGGAGTTGGTCGATGAGGGTGTCATTTCGCGCGACTCGGCATTCGAGAAAGCGCACGACCCCGAGACGCTGACCCGGCTGATCCAGCGTTCGACCGCGACGGCGCCGCCCGCGATCACATTCAACGACGAGGCCAAGTTCGCCTCGGCAGAGGGAGGGCGTTACTGATGTCGATGGCGGTCAAGAGCTGGAACTACACCAGCCGAAACAAGTCCGGCAAGGTCGTGAAGGGCCGGCTCGAAGCTCCCAGCGAGTCGGCGGTGCTCGGCAAGCTGCAGAGCATGGGCCTGTCGCCTCTCTCCGTGACAGAGGGCGGTTCCGGCACCGGTCTGAGCATGGAGATCAATCTCAAAGGCTTCGAGAAGGGCGTCGACCTCAAGTCGCTGGCTGTTGCAAGCCGACAGCTTGCGACGATGATCAGCTCCGGTCTGCCGTTGCTGCGCGCGTTGAACATCCTGAGCGACCAGACCGATAACAAGAAACTCAAGCAGATCATGAGGCAGGTGTCGAACGACGTCGAGATCGGTGGTTCGTTCTCTGACGCACTTGCCAAGCACCCGCGCGACTTCCCTCCGCTGATGATCAGCATGATCCGTGCTGGCGAGGTGGGCGGCTTCCTGGAGGGCGCTCTCGACGCGTTGGCCATCAACTTCGAAAAGGATGCCAAGCTCAGGGCCACCATCAAGTCGGCGATGACCTACCCGGTCGCAGTGCTAGTGATCTCTCTCATCGCGGTTGTCATCATGCTGACCTTCATTGTTCCGATCTTCAAGACGATGTTCGAGGGCCTCGGCGGCTCGCTGCCTGTGCCGACCCAGATCCTGGTGAACGTCTCGCAGAACATGTTCTGGATCGCCCCCACTCTTATCGTCCTGATCGTCGTCGGGGCCGTGTGGTGGAAGCAGAAGAAGAACACCGAGTCGGTGCGTAAAGTCGTCGACCCCCTGAAGCTCAAGATGCCCGTCTTCGGCGGTCTCGTCAGGAAGATCGCGGTCGCCCGATTCACCCGCAACTTCTCGAACATGATCGGTGCGGGCGTGCCCATCTTGCAAGCGCTGAACGTGATCGGCGCCACCTCCGGTAATTACGTGATCGAGTCCGCGACCAAGCGGGTCTCCGAGTCGGTGCGCAACGGGCAGTCACTCTCCAAGCCGTTGGCCGACGAGCCGGTGTTCCCGCCAATGGTCGTTCAGATGATGGCGGTGGGTGAGGATTCGGGCTCTCTCGAGACGATGCTTATCAAGATCGCCGACTTCTACGACGCCGAGGTGCAGGCGATGACCGAAGCGCTGACTTCGCTTATCGAACCACTGCTTATCGCCTTCCTGGGCGTCGTCATCGGCGGCATGGTCGTCGCCCTCTACATGCCTATCTTCAGCATCGCCACGGCGGTTAACGGCAGCAAATAGTCGCCGTCCGGGCTCCGAGGGGCGTCACGCCACGCCGCTCATTGTCGCGCCGAAAAGCAGCAAGTGTCCTCCTTATGGTCCACCCCCGCATTGGGGCCCTGATCTGGGGTTTTGACCCCCAGATGCGGGATTCACGGCCCGCGTGGCAGACCCTAGGTTGGGCCTGTCGGGTCACCACCGTAGGGGGGACGGGCTCGATTCCCATTCACATGCAAAGAACGGAATCAATATGATCACCCGCATCGAGAAGGCTCTGGCGGAGCGCCGCCTGGCTATCAAGAACAGCGACGAGAAGGGCTTCACGCTCATCGAGCTGCTCGTCGTCGTCATCATCATTGGCATCCTCGCCGCGATCGCCATCCCGGTCTACATCGGGGTTCAGAACAACGCGAAGGACTCCGCCACCAAGTCGGACATCGAGAACGCCAAGACCGCAGTAGTTGCTTGGTCGACCGACAACAACGGCACCTACCCGGCCGACCTGACCGGCCTCAGCTCGTACGGCTACCCGGGTATTAGCTTGACTGGCACGTCCGAGACCGTGACCTTGACGACCACGGCGACGGGATTCTGCATCGAGGGAGACAGCCCGACCAGCTCGACGGCCGTCTTCCACGCTGACGAGTCCAGTGGAGTCTCTACTGGTGGCTGCTAAGCACTGACACGTGGACTGCCGGGGTCGATCGAATCGACCCCGGCAGTCTTCCCGCTTTTCAATCCGTGGGGGGACGGATCACATCATGCAGAAGATCGCGCGGCGACTGTCCGCAGCACGCATCGGCGAAGAACCGCGGGCCGACCGTTCGGCGATGAACTTCGTTCGAACCAGGATCGCCGCGGTAGAACGCGGCGGCTTCACCCTGATCGAGGTCGTCGTGTCGATGTTGCTGCTCGCGATCGTTGCGGTGGGGTTGATCCCCGCGCTGATTGGCTTCCTCACGACCAGCAACCAGAACACCAATATCGCGACCGCGAGTCAGCTCGTGGGGCAGCAGATCGACGTGGCGCGCTCCGGAGCGGCCACCTGTGCCGCGCTGAAGAGTTACTCGAACGCGGTGCTCCCTCCGGTCGTCGATGCGCGCGGCGTCTCGTTCCAGCCCATTCGAAGCGCCGTCACCTGCACGGTTGGTACTGCCGCGGTCGTCAGGGTGAGCGTCTCCGTGAAGTTGACCGGTCACGCGCAAACTCTCGCTTCCGCCATCACCTACGTCTACGCCACCTCATGAGCATCCAGGTTGCGCGTCCTTCTCGGGAGACTCGTCGTCTCAAGGCCGCTGTCTCCGCTGAGGCCGGGGTGTCGCTCGTCGAAGTCATCATCGCGTCGGCGCTGTCGCTGCTCGTCCTCAGCGTGGTCTTCGGGCTGTTCGTGAGCAGCTCGAATACGCAGACGTCCGTCCGCACCCGCACGCAGGCGGCCGATCTCGGGCAGCTGATCGCTCGCTCCGTCGTGCAGGGCGTCGACAACGCGACGGCGCTCAAGGTGCAGACCGACTCCGCAACGGGCAGCCAACTGATGGTCGCGCGAACCTACGGGATGAACCCGGCCGTCGATCCGACCCAGGGCAGTTCCAGCGGCACGTCCTGTCAGGCCTGGTTCTACTCGCCTGCCTCGGGGGGTGCGGTCTATACCAAGCGAACCTCGCCGGCGGCGGCGATCGCGATGCCGTCCGGGACCCCGGATTCTTCGTGGTCCCTCATCGGTGCCGGCCTGGAGGTGCAGGTGGGCGCGGCCCCGTCGGCCGCGATCTTCTCCACGCCTGACGGCAATCGAGTTGACCTGAAATTCGACGTCCTCAATGGGGAAGGAAACCCTGTGCATATCGAGACGACTGCCACGATCCCGAACCTCGCGACAGTGAGTGCGCCATGTTTCTAAGGATCGCGCGGCGGCTCCGCCATTCCGGATCACCCGAGCAGGGTTCCGCGATCATCGCCGTGATCGGCATCGCGGCCGTGATCCTGATTTTCGTCACCGTCTCGGGGAACCTCCTGGTGGGGGCCATGCATTTCAGCAGTAGCACCCGCGCCGGCGTCCAGGCGCAGTCGGCCGCCGAAGCGGGCGTGGTGGTGGCTGAGGCCGATCTCACCAAGGGTGTCTGCAACGCGCCGTATTCCAGCAGCGTGGCACCGGTCTACAGCGTGAAGGTGTCGTACCAACTCCCCGATATCTCGGGCACGACCTGGCACGCGGGCTGCCCGAGCAACAACCCCGATGTCAAGATGGTGAAGATCGTCTCGACCGGCTCCGGAACCGGCTCCACGACCAAGAAGATCGTCGAAACGATTTTCAACTACATTCCCGCGGTACTGCCGCAACCGGTTCAGGGTACCGGGCCAGGCGTCTTCGGCTACGCCGTCGCCGACTCGTCGATCACGAACCTCACCATCAATCAGCAGGGAACAACGAGACCGAGCCTCGTGTTCGCGAACGGCAGCATGACCTGCCAATCGGGCGGCTACCTCCAGGGGGATGTGATCCTCGGTGGCGGGTCGTACTCGACGACCAGCGCTTGCACGGTCAACGGTGACGTGTATGCCAGCAACTCGGTCAGCATCAGCAACAACAGTTCGATCCTGGGCAACGTCGTCGCGACGGGCGTCGTCGGCGGTTACTCGGTGACCCTGGCGAAGGGTTCGACGATCAACGGCAACATCGTCTCTGAGGGGCCGGATTCGGTCGGCGACAAGGTCGGCGGCAGCATCACCGCGGGCCCGCTCACCGGCACGACGGCCATCAACGGCGCGGTCGGTGGATCGGTCGTCTCTGCGGGCTCGGTCTCCGTGGGATCGAAGGGGAGTGTCGCGGGGAGCATCACCAAGAACAAGACCGGGATCCCCACGCCGGTGCTCCCGGTCACCGCGCCGCCCTGGGCCGACTTCGGCTACGTTCCCGGCGACTGGGTGGACCCGAGCGGTAACCCGTACACCGTGGTGAACGCCACCAACTGCGCCGCCGATGTCGCGGCGAAGATCAACGCCGCGACGGGTCCGACCATCGTCAATGCCCTCTCCGGGAGCGGGTGCAACGGTGGCTTCGTGAACCTCACCGGCCAGAACCTCACGCTCAAGGCGGACGTCGCCCTGTTCGCGAACGGCTACGAACTCAAGTCGCAGACCATCACCTCCAGCACCCCGACTATCAAGGGCGCCGAGCGTCTATGGATGATTACGCCGGATGCCAACCTCACGAACAGCAAGCCCGACTGTCCGACGGGAGGGAGCCAGTCGCTTCTCGACAACCAGGTGGTGAATGACTCGTCGGTCGACATCATGCTGTACACGCCATGTGGGTTGGGCAGCACCGGAAGCTCGATCTGGGGTCAGATCTACGCGAGCGACGTCAAGTTCGACAACAACTTCGTGCTGAACTTCGTCGCGGTGGGCCTGCCGGGCTGGGATCTCGGCATCGGCGTGCACAACAGCACGTCCTACGTGCCCGGCCATCTCAGCAGCATCTTCTCCAGCCGGAACATCACGGGCTAGGGGTGACGGTCGTGGTCGTGGTCGCGTTCGCAGCGGTGTTCGGGTCGGTGATCGGCTCGTTCCTCAACGTCGTCGTCTACCGCCTTCCGGCGCGCCGCTCGATCGTGTCACCGCCGAGCGCCTGCCCCAACTGCGGGTCGCATGTGCGGGGCTATGACAACATCCCGATCCTGTCGTGGTTGGTACTTCGCGGTAAGTGCCGCGACTGTGCAGCGCCCATCTCGGTGCGCTATCCGCTCGTCGAACTCGGCACCGGGTTGCTGTTCTTGGCAGTCGCGCTGGTGTTCATTCCCACGTTCATTCCCACGGCTGCCGCCACCGGCCCGCTGAAGTATTCCGTGGTCGCCGGGTCCCTGGTGCTGTTGGCCTTCCTCTACCTCGCCGCGATCAGCGTGGTGCTGTCGCTGATCGACCTCGACACCCACACGCTGCCGAACCGAGTGGTTCTGCCCAGCTATCTGGTTGCCGTCGCCCTTCTCGGCACAGCATCGGTGATCGACGGCCGCTGGAGCTCGCTCGCCAGCGCGGCGATCGGGGGAGCGGCCTTGTTCCTGTTGTACGGGATTCTCGCCGTGGTCCGCCCGGGCGGGATGGGCTTCGGCGACGTGAAGCTCGCAGGCGTTCTCGGGCTCTTCTTGGGCTTTCTGGGCTGGGAGCACCTGATCGTGGGCGGCTTCGCGGCATTCATTCTTGGCGGTATCTACGGCGTTATCCAACTCGCCAGGCATCGAGCCACTCGCACGAGCGGTATTCCGTTCGGGCCGTGGATGCTGCTTGGCGCATGGGTTGGCGTATTCGCGGGACCGGTGATCGCGGGGGGCTACCTCGCGATGGTCGGCCTGCTCTGAGTGGGGGAGAAGAAAGGTATGGCTAGATCAGTGGTCGGGCTCGATATCGGGCATGGCGTGCTGCGTGCGGCGGAGGTGGCCAATCCGGCCAAGCCCCGACCGACGTTGCTGCGCTATCACGAGATGTCGGTGCCCATCGATGCAGTCAACCGAGGCGAGGTCACCGACCCCGCGCTCGTCGCGCAAGCACTGAAGGTCATGTGGTCGCGCGCCAAGTTCGGCACCAAGGATGTGGTGCTCGGCATGGGCAACCAGCGTGTGCTGTCACGCGACTACAGCGTGCGCGAGCAGCCGCTGAATCGCATCCGTGAGGCGCTGCCTTTCCAGGTGCAGGATCTGCTGCCGGTTCCGGTGGCGGACGCCCTGCTCGACTTCTACCCGATCTCTCGGGAGATGACGGACCAGGGGCCGATGATCAATGGCTTGCTGGTCGCGGCGATCAAGGAGGCGGTGCTTGGCAACGTGGAGGCGGTCGAAGCGGCCGGATTGCATGTGGCCGAGGTCGACCTGATTCCCTTCGCGCTCACCCGCCTGCTGTTGAGTTCGTCGACATCAACCGGGGTCACGGCCCTGGTCGACATCGGCGCCTCGACCACCAACGTCGTGATGGCAGTCGGCGGCGTCCCTTACTTCGTGCGGGTTCTGCCGTCGGGATCCCGCGACATCAGCGACGCGATCGTGGCCAAGCACGGGATCGCCTTCGACGATGCCGAGCGCATCAAGCGTCAGTTCGGCGTCGCGCCGCACGTGGTGACCCCGGAGCAGCGCCCCGTGATCGACACGATCCACGGTGCCACCAGTGAACTGCTTGGCAGCGTGCGCAACACGATCAGCTATTTCGTCGGCAGCCGCTCCGGCCTTCCGGTCACCCAGCTGGTGCTGAGCGGCGGAGGGGCGGACATGCCAGGGATCCGCGAAGCCTTCGCCGAGTTGACCCGACTGCCCGTCGTCGAGGCCGACCCGTTCGGTCGTGTCGTGGTCTCGCGATCCATCCCGTCGGACGGTCTTCGTACCGCCCGCAGCAAAGCGCCGGTCGCGATCGGCCTCGCCGTGGGGAGTGTGTCATGAGCCTCGCATTTCTGACCAAGCCGATCGGTGGCAAGAAGGACGCCGAACCGAATGGCGAGTCGTCGAAGCAGAACAAGCCGGGTCGCGGTTCGGGCTCGAGCCGCGGTGACGCATCCGCCGTCGTCGGCGGCTCCCCGCGCGTCGACCTGATGCCGGTTGAGATTCGCGTCAAGCGTGCTCAGCTCAAGACTCGGCGCTCGCTGCGTCTGGGACTGGTTGCCGTCCTCCTGCTGGTGGTGGCCGCATGCGGGGGTACCTGGGCGTGGAGTGGATTGGCTCAGACCAGCCTCACCAATGCTCAATCAGAGCATCAGGCGCTCATCCTGCAAGCGGCGAAATACAGCAATGTGACCACGATCAAGGAGTCCATTGCGCTGATCAAGGCGGGTCAAGTCGTCGGGGACTCCACCGAGATCGACTGGAAGGACTACTTGACGAAGCTGCAAGCGACGCTGCCATCCGGGGTCACCATCACCACGGTGGCGGTCGACTCCGCAACTCCGATGAAGCCTTATGCCCAGACGACGACTCCGCTGCAGGGCGACCGCATCGCGACACTGACGTTTAGTGCGACGAGCGCGACCCTGCCGTCGGTCCCGGTCTGGCTCGACGGACTCAAGACCCTTCCGGGCTTCGTCGACGCGACGCCGGGGAGCGTCACGCTGTCCGACGCCGGATACGTCGTCAACGTCGACATGCACATCAACTCCGATGCGCTTGCCAACCGATTCGGGTCGAAGTCGGCCACGACCACAGGGGGGAACTGACATGCAGTCTCATCGCTTGATCAGTGGGGCCACCATCCTCCTCATGATCGTCCTCGTCGTCGCCGGCTGGTTCCTGGTCGCGCAACCGCAGCTCGCTGCGGCGGCGACCGCGAACACCGCATTGACCGGCGTGCAAACCGAGATCGCTCGCACTCAGGCAACGATCGCGCAGCTGCGGAGCCAGCAGAAGGATCTGCCCAAGCTCGAGAAGGAGCTCGCCGCGTTGCGGACGTCGATCCCGGCGACCGCGGCCGCATCCAGCTACATCCAGGGCCTGAATGCCCTCGCGGCGTCTGCGGGAGTCACTCTGACCAGCATCTCGGTGTCTGACGGAGTCGCGTACACCGCGCCGGTTCCCCCGCAGGCGGGGGCGACACCATCGAAGGGCGGGGGCGCGCCGACGCCCACTGCTTCGCCAACGCCGGCGGCACCGGTAAAACCGACGGGCTGGGTCCCGAAGAGCGATCCGCGGATCACAGGCAGCAACTTCGTGGCGATTCCCGTGTCCATCGCGACTGTGGGCGATTGGAACGCGACTCTGAGCTTCTTCCACGAGCTCCAGAGTGGCAAGCGCCTGTTCCTGGTTGCCGGGTTCACCACCGACACGGCTGCGGCTCCGGTGACCCCTTCGCCCACAAGCAAGACAACCAAGACGGCACCGGCTGCCACGGTGCCCCAGGTGACCTCGAAGATCACGGGATTCATCTACGTGCTCCTGGATCCGAAGGCCGATGCCCTGATCGCCGCGAACAAGAACTCCGAAACCGCCTCACCCACCCCGACGCCGACACCCACCGTGTCGCCGTCCCCGAACCCGTCGGGCTCTTCGACGCCCACTCCGACGACGAGCCCGACGCCTTAGTAGTAGCTCCGGCTACGAACCGGGGGCCGACCGTCCGCGCACAGCGGAACGGTCGGCCCCCTCTCACATTGCGGCAGGTTACGCCCGCGGGCTACACTTGACCACGTGTGTGCGCGTCACGCACGCTTCCCCTGCCCCGAAAACGAGCCGGTCTGCAACGACCGGAGCGCTCTCGCGTGCGGGAAGGGCCGAACGGCCCCCACGGCATATCCGCCAGCAGTCCCGGAACGACTCCGGCCCGGGTGACGGATTGCGATGGAAGTCCATCAACCGCTGTCACCGTGCAGCGAAAACAAGGAGCACTTTTGCCCACGATTCAGCAGCTGGTCCGCAAGGGCCGCACGCCGAAGGTCGTCAAGACCAAGGCGCCGGCCCTCAAGGCCAACCCGCAGCAGCGCGGCGTTTGCACCCGCGTCTACACGACCACCCCGAAGAAGCCGAACTCGGCCCTTCGCAAGGTCGCACGCGTCAAGCTCAGCAACGGCACCGAGGTCACCGCCTACATCCCCGGCGAGGGCCACAACCTGCAGGAGCACTCGATGGTGCTCGTGCGCGGGGGCCGTGTGAAAGACCTCCCCGGCGTCCGTTACAAGATCATCCGCGGCGCTCTCGACACCCAGGCGGTCAAGAACCGCAAGCAGGCGCGCAGCCGCTACGGAGCGAAAATGGACAAGAAGTAATGCCTCGTAAAGGACCAGCTCCGAAGCGCCCCGTCGTCGCCGATCCGGTGTACGGCGCCCCCATCGTGAGCCAGCTCGTCAACAAGATCCTCGTGGATGGCAAGAAGGGCCTCGCCGAGCGCATCGTCTACGACGCGCTCTCGGGTGTCGGCACCAAGTCCGGTCAGGATGCGGTCGTCGTGCTCAAGAAGGCGCTCGACAACGTGCGCCCCACCCTCGAGGTCAAGAGCCGCCGCGTCGGTGGCTCGACCTACCAGGTGCCTGTCGAGGTCAAGCCGCACCGCGCGAACACCCTGGCGCTCCGCTGGCTGACCAGCTACGCCAAGTCGCGTCGTGAGAAGACCATGACCGAGCGTCTGACCAACGAGATCCTGGATGCCAGCAACGGCCTGGGTGCCGCGGTCAAGCGCCGCGAAGACACCCACAAGATGGCCGAGAGCAACAAGGCCTTCGCGCACTACCGCTGGTAATGGCTTGCTAAAGGTGGAGGCCATTTCTGGCCTCCACCGCGCCATTAGCCGGGCCCGTCTCGGGCCCGGGAGCATTCCGCTCCAGAGCTTTTCAACAATCAAGAGGAAGTAGAACCCCGTGGCACAGGACGTGCTCACCGACCTCACCAAGGTCCGCAACTTCGGCATCATGGCCCACATCGATGCCGGCAAGACGACGACGACCGAGCGCATCTTGTTCTACACGGGCATCACGCACAAGATCGGCGAGGTGCACGACGGCGCCGCCACGATGGACTGGATGGCGCAGGAGCAGGAGCGCGGCATCACCATCACCTCGGCCGCCACCACCTGCTTCTGGAACAAGACGCAGCTCAACATCATCGACACCCCCGGACACGTGGACTTCACGGTCGAGGTCGAGCGCAACCTGCGCGTCCTCGACGGCGCGGTCGCGGTGTTCGACGGCAAGGAGGGCGTCGAGCCCCAGTCCGAGACGGTGTGGCGCCAGGCCGACAAGTACGACGTGCCGCGCATCTGCTTCGTCAACAAGATGGACAAGCTCGGTGCCGACTTCTACTACACGGTCGACACGATCATCAAGCGCCTCGGCGCCAAGCCGCTGGTCATGCAGCTCCCGATCGGTTCGGAATCGTCGTTCGAGGGCGTCGTCGACCTGGTCGAGATGCGCGCACTGACCTGGCGCGGCGACGCCAAGGGTGATGTCGAGATGGGCGCCAAGTACGCCATCGAAGAGATCCCGGCCGACCTGGTCGAGAAGGCCAACGAGTACCGTCACGTGCTCATCGAGACGGTCGCCGAGACCGACGACGCGCTCCTGGAGCGCTACCTCGAGGGCGACACCGACTTCTCGGTCGCCGAGATCAAGGCTGCCGTGCGCAAGCTGACCATCGCCAGCGAGCTCTACCCGGTGTTCTGCGGCAGCGCGTTCAAGAACCGCGGCGTGCAGCCGATGCTCGACGCGGTCGTCGACTACCTCCCGTCGCCGATCGACATGCCGGCGATCGAGGGTCACGACGTGCGCGACGAGGAGAAGATCATCGAGCGTCACGCCGACGCCAACGAGCCCTTCTCGGCACTCGCCTTCAAGATCATGACGCACCCCTTCTTCGGTCGGCTGACCTACATCCGCGTGTACTCGGGCAAGCTCGAGTCGGGCGGCCAGGTCATCAACTCGACCAAGGGCAAGAAGGAGCGCATCGGCAAGATCTTCCAGATGCACGCCAACAAGGAGAACCCGGTCGACAGTGTCACCGCCGGCCACATCTACGCGGTCATCGGCCTGAAGGACACCACCACCGGTGACACCCTGTCCGACGCCAACGCGCAGGTCGTGCTCGAGTCGATGACGTTCCCGGCCCCGGTGATCGAGGTCGCCATCGAGCCGAAGACCAAGGCCGACCAGGAGAAGCTGGGTGTCGCCATCCAGAAGCTGGCCGAAGAGGACCCGACGTTCCGCACCGAGCAGAACCAGGAGACCGGCCAGACCATCATCAAGGGCATGGGCGAGCTCCACCTCGACATCCTCGTCGACCGCATGAAGCGCGAGTTCAATGTCGAGGCCAACGTCGGCAAGCCTCAGGTCGCGTATCGCGAGACGATCCGCCGTGCGGTCGAGAAGTACGACTACACCCACAAGAAGCAGACGGGTGGATCGGGTCAGTTCGCCAAGATCCAGATCACGATCGAGCCGCTCGAGGTGACCCCCGAGGTCAGCTACGAGTTCGTCAACGCCGTGACCGGTGGACGCGTTCCGCGCGAGTACATCCCCTCGGTCGACCACGGCATCCAGGACGCGATGCAGGTGGGCGTGCTGGCGGGCTACCCGACGGTGGGCGTCAAGGCGACCCTCGTGGATGGCGCGTCGCACGACGTCGACTCCTCCGAGATGGCGTTCAAGATCGCCGGCTCGATGGGCTACAAGGAGGCGGCTCGCCGAGCGGACCCCGTGCTACTCGAGCCGCTGATGGCCGTCGAGGTCCGCACGCCCGAGGAGTACATGGGCGACGTGATCGGCGACCTGAACTCCCGCCGTGGGCAGATCCAGTCCATGGAGGACGCGACCGGCGTCAAGGTCGTGACGGCCAAGGTGCCGTTGTCAGAGATGTTCGGATATGTCGGAGACCTGCGCTCGAAGACCTCGGGCCGCGCCGTCTACTCGATGACGTTCGACAGCTACGCGGAGGTCCCGAAGGCGGTTGCCGACGAGATCGTCCAGAAGAGCAAGGGCGACTAACAGCCCGACCCACCGGGTCGAGCCTGGCGAGACCCCATCCCGTAAAGTAAGCAACGCAAAAATCTAGTCCTGAGGAGGACCAAGTGGCTAAGGCCAAGTTCGAGCGGACCAAGCCGCACGTGAACATCGGAACGATCGGTCACGTCGACCACGGCAAGACCACGCTCACCGCGGCGATCTCGAAGGTGCTCGCCGACAAGTACCCGTCGGCGGTCAACGTGCCCCGCGACTTCGCGTCGATCGACTCGGCGCCCGAAGAGCGTCAGCGCGGCATCACCATCAACATCTCGCACGTCGAGTACGAGACGCCGAAGCGCCATTACGCGCACGTCGACGCCCCGGGCCACGCCGACTACATCAAGAACATGATCACCGGTGCCGCTCAGATGGACGGCGCGATCCTCGTGGTCGCGGCGACCGACGGCCCGATGGCGCAGACCCGCGAGCACGTGCTGCTCGCCAAGCAGGTCGGCGTGCCGTACCTGCTTGTCGCGCTGAACAAGTCCGACATGGTCGACGACGAGGAGATCCTGGAGCTCGTCGAGCTCGAGGTCCGCGAGCTGCTCAGCAGCCAGGGCTTCGACGGCGACAACGCACCGGTCGTGCGCGTCTCGGGCCTGAAGGCGCTCGAGGGCGATGAGAAGTGGAGCCAGTCGGTTCTCGACCTCATGGACGCCATCGACGAGTCCGTTCCGGACCCGATCCGCGACAAGGACAAGCCGTTCCTGATGCCGATCGAGGACGTCTTCACGATCACCGGTCGTGGAACCGTCGTCACCGGCCGCGCCGAGCGCGGAACCCTCGCCATCAACTCCGAGGTCGAGATCGTCGGCATCCGCCCGACGCAGAAGACCACGGTCACCGGTATCGAGATGTTCCACAAGCAGCTCGACGAGGCATGGGCGGGCGAGAACTGCGGTCTGCTCCTGCGCGGTACCAAGCGCGAGGACGTCGAGCGCGGCCAGGTCGTCGTGAAGCCGGGTTCGGTCACGCCGCACACCAACTTCGAGGGCACGGCGTACATCCTGTCCAAGGACGAGGGCGGCCGTCACAACCCGTTCTACGCGAACTACCGTCCGCAGTTCTACTTCCGCACCACCGACGTCACCGGCGTCATCACGCTGCCCGAGGGCACCGAGATGGTCATGCCCGGCGACACCACCGACATCACGGTCGAGCTGATTCAGCCCATCGCGATGGAGGAGGGCCTTGGCTTCGCCATCCGTGAGGGTGGCCGCACCGTGGGCGCTGGCAAGGTCACGAAGATCCTGAAGTAGTTCAGCTCTTCACACGCGAAGGGGTCGGGCCGCGAGGCCCGGCCCCTTCGTCGTTCGGCCGCGTGTCGCGGGACTTCCGACCCGGACGCGATGTGGCGCCACGCCGTAGCGTCTGAAGGCATGAGCCTCACGTCTGCTCCGGTGATCGTGACCCTGACGCTCAATCCCGCGCTCGACGTCAGTACGGCAGTCGAACGAGTGGTCAGGCAGCACAAACTGCGCTGCGAGCCGCCCAGGATCACCGCCGGGGGAGGCGGGGTCAACGTCGCGCGCACGGTCACCGCTCTGGGCGGCACTGCGATCCCGGTCTATGCCGTCGGCGGGCTGACCGGTGAACGCTATCGGCTGCTGCTCCACCAGGAGGGAATGCCGGGCATCGCGGTCTCGATCGGCGGCGAGACGCGCGAGAGCATCAGCATCGACGATCGCGGCGACGGAGGACAGTACCGTTTCGTCTTCCCCGGCCCGGCGATGACGGGGGAGGAGTATCGCAGCTGCCTCGAAGCGGTCGGCTCCCGGCTCGTGCCCGGCGGCTACCTGGTGGTGAGCGGGAGCCTGCCTGCGGGAATCTCCGGAGAGGTCTACGCCGAGCTGGTCACCACCGCGCATGAGCGCGGAGCCCGGTGTGCAATCGATGCGTCGGGTGACGCCCTCGCCCAGGCCATCGCCGCCGGCGCAGACCTGATCAAACCGAGTCTGCGCGAGTTGTCAGAGTTCGTCGGTCGCGATCTCGGGTCGACCGCCGAACAGGATGACGCGATGAGGCAGATCCTCGCCACCAGCAATGTGACCGAGATCGCCCTGACTCTCGGAGCCGATGGGGCGGCGCTCGCCACCCACGACGGAGTGCTGCGCCTTCCTGCCTTCTCGGTGACCGAGCGGAGCACCGTTGGTGCGGGCGATGCGTTCATCGCCGGATACGTCCTGCGCACGGTGCAGGGGCATCCGGCGAACGACGCTCTGCGGGGGGCTCTCGCGGCGGGGGCAGCCATGGTCGCGTCGGACCGGACCTCTGTGGCGCTTCGAGAATGGATCGAGCGCGTCGAGCGCTCCTGAGGGCCGCACGACGGGCGACCTGTGCCCACCCTGAGCATCGGGGGGCAACTCGATCCGGGGTCGTACTGTCGGCCTATGCCTCGCCTACGCCGCAGTTCCACCAGCGGGCCCGGCATCCATCGGGTGCGGTCGGGGCGCGGATTCGGTTATCGGGATGCGGACGGCCGGGCGGTGCGCGATCCGGAGATCCTCGAGCGCATCGAATCCCTCGTCATTCCCCCGGCATGGACCGAGGTCTGGATCGCTCCCCATCCGAACGGTCACGTCCAGGCCACCGGCGTCGACGCGGCGGGCCGGCGTCAGTACCTCTACCACCCGGTCTGGCGCGCTCAGAAGGACCGCGCCAAGTTCGACAGGATGCTGGCTTTCGCCGAAGCCCTGCCGGCCGCGCGCCGGACGGTCACGCGCGAGTTGCGATCCGAGGGTCTGAGCCGCGAGCGGGTGCTCGCCGGCGCGTTCCGCATGCTGGACTCCGCCGCGCTGCGCATCGGCTCGACCCGCTACGCCGATGAGAACGGCAGCTACGGGCTGTCCACCCTGCTCTGCGCGCACGCGGCGGTGCTCGAGGGCGATGTCGTGCGCCTCCGGTTCCCGGCCAAGAGCGGGCACGCGTGGGAGTCCGAGCTCCACGATCGGGACCTCGCGGCCCTGATCGGCGCGCTCAAGCGCCGGGGTGGGCGGGCGCGGCTCCTGGCGTGGCCGGCAGAGGGCCGATGGCATCCGGTCAGCGCGGAGGAGATCAACGCCGACCTGCGCTCCCGTCTGGGTGGCGACTTCTCGGCGAAGGACTTCCGCACTCTGCGTGGCACGGCGGCTGCCGCGCTGAGCCTGGCCAGGACCGGCCCGCAATCGAGCGAGACCGCGCGACGCCGGGCGGTTGCCGCCGCGATCCGGGCGGCGGCCGACACCCTGGAGAACAGCCCGGCTGTTGCCCGAGCGAGCTACGTCGACCCGCGAATCATCGATCACTATGCCCATGGCGAGGTCGTCGACGCCTCCCGCCCCGGATCGGTCGAGGCCGAACTGCGGTCGCTCCTGTTCGGCTGATCCGTCTTGATGCGAGTGGCTCCGACGACCAGAATGAGCACGACGGGCGGATGAGCCGCCCCGCGAGAGGACATCATGGGACTCGACGACATCGTGGACAAGGCCAAAGACCTCGCGGGCGACGCGGCCGACAAGGCGAAGGACATCGCCGGTGACGTGGCGGACAAGGCGAAGGATGTGGCCGGCGACGTCGCAGACAAGGCCCAGGATGTCGCGGGCGAGGTCAAGGACCGAGCCGACCACATGATCCATGGCGATGACGACAAGCCCGCAGCGGCTCCCACCTCGGGCGGTACCGGGGCCTAGCCGCCCGCGGTCGCGTCGAGCGAGATGGCCCCGTCCGCTCCGGGCGGCGGTGCCGTCGACGAGCGCATGATCAAGCGCGCGTGCAACTGGACGATGCGCGGCGGCAGGGTGGGGTTCTCGATCTGCTGAAGCAGCAGATCCACCGCCGCGGCTCCCTGCTCTCGTGGCACCTGTTCCAGCGTCGTCAAGCCGAACATCTCGGCGTACTCGTGATCGTCGATGCCGACGACACTGAGATCGGTCGGAACGCGGATTCCGAGGCGGCGCGCCGCGATCATCGTGCCGATCGCCACCTCGTCGCAGGTGGCGACCACGGCGGTCGGACGGGTCCGCGCGTCGGCGAGCAGGTCGACGGCCGCCGCGTAACCGCCCGGGATGCTGACCGGTGACGGGATGTACAGCGCCTCGTCGCCGAGACCCGCCTTGGTCATCGATTCCTGATATCCGTTCAAGCGCCGGCGATCCACCTGCGCCCAGTGGTTCTCATCGGTGCCGCCGACGAACGCCACCCGACGATGGCCGAGGGCGATCAGGTGCTCGGTGGCGCGCCGTGCCGCGTCGTCATCGTCGATCTCGATGAGGCTCGCATCCATGCCGGCGCCGACGACGCTCACCATCGGACGGTTCATCGCGACGAGGCGCTGCAGCTCGTCGTCTCCCGGCTCCAACCCCACGGCGATGAGGCCGTCGAATCGCTTGCGTGCCAGGAACTGCTCGAAGATGCGCCGGCGGCCCTCGGTGCCCGGGCGGGCGTCGTAGAGGGTCAGGTCGAGGTCCCGGGCCAGCAGGGCATCCTGGATGCCCTCGAGCACCTCGGCGAAGAACCAGCGCGTCACGTAGGGCATCAGCACGCCGATGTTCTGCGTGCGCCCGGTCGCCAGGCTCACCGCGCTGGTGGATGCGACGTAGTTGAGCCGCTCGGCCGCCTCGATGACGCGGGATCTCGTCTCCGCCGACACGTACCCGCTGCCGGTCAGAGCGCGGCTCGCCGTGGACTTGGAGACACCGGCGGCGCGCGCCACGTCGGCGATTCCGTTCATCCGCTGCCTCGCCTCCTCGCGTCGGGCTGCCGGGGACTGGTGACCGATCATATGGTATTTGACGCGCCAAAGAGGAACCGGTTCCAGGATGAGCGCTCACATTCTCCTGCCCTGCGCCAGGTAAAAATGCCCGGAATTGGGGCGATTCCGGCTCGGTTATCGAGTTGTGACGAATGCCGGTTGCGCAATCAGCGTCGATATGAATACGTTGTGCGGGAGCGGTTCCCGAAATGAAGCGCCACAGCGTGGGAAGCCCGCGAACTCAATGAGGAGGAATACATGGGCATGTCATCTCGTCAGCGTCTCCTGGTCCCGCTTGCCGCCCTGAGCGTCGTGGGCCTCGCGCTGGCCGGTTGCACCGAGACCGGGTCCGGTGGCGGCAGCAGCGACAACGTCAAGGGTCAGACCGTCAAGATCTCGGGTGGCATCACCGGATCCGAGGCCGACGCGCTGAACGCGAGCTTCACGAAGTTCACCAAGGACACCGGCATCAAGGTGCAGTACACCGGAGACAAGAGCTTCGAGGGCAACATCGTCACGAAGGTCCAGGGTGGCTCGGCTCCCGACATCGCGATCGTTCCCCAGCCCGGCCTGTTGGCCACCCTGGTCGGAACCGGTCAGGTCGTCCAGCCCGACGCCACGACGACGTCGAACGTCAGCAAGTACTGGTCCAAGTCGTGGAAGACATACGGCACGGTCGGCGGCAAGTTCTACGCCGCGCCCATGCTGGCCAACGTCAAGGGCTTCGTCTGGTACTCGCCCTCCAAGTTCAAGGAGTGGGGTGTCACGATCCCCAAGACCTGGGACGAGCTGCTGACCCTGACCAAGACCATTCAGGAGAAGACCAACGCCGCCCCGTGGTGCGTGGGATTCTCGTCCGGTGATGCGTCGGGGTGGCCGGGTACTGACTGGATCGAGGACCTCGTCCTCCGCCAGGCCGGTCCTGACGTCTACGACCAGTGGGTCGCGGGCAAGGTCAAGTTCACCGACCAGCCCATCAAGGACGCCTTCGACGCCGTCGGCAAGATCCTGCTCGACCCGAAGTACGTGAACGCGGGCTTCGGCGACGTCAAGAGCATCAACTCGACGGCGTTCGCGGATGTCGCGGCGAAGGTCGCCGACGGAACCTGCCCGATGACGCACCAGGCCTCGTTCCTCTCGTCGAACTTCCTCACGGTGAAGACCAAGGACGGCAAGACGCCGACGATCGCACCCGACGGTGACGTGTACGCGTTCCTGCTCCCGGGCATCAAGGCGGGCTCGAGCTCGGTCGAGGCGGGTGGCGAATTCGTCGCGGCCTTCTCGAGCAAGAAGGCCGTGCAGATGGTGCAGGACTACATGTCCAGCCCCGATTTCGCCAACGCGCGCGTCAAGCTCGGCGGCGTGATCTCGGCCAACAACGGCGCCGACGCGTCGCTGGCGTCCAGCCAGTTCCTGACTGACGCGATGAAGACGCTGCAGGACCCGAAGACGGTCGCGCGTTTCGACGCCTCCGACCTGATGCCGGCCACCGTCGGCTCCGGGTCGTTCTGGAAGGGCATGGTCAACTGGGTCGACGGCACGCCGACCGACCAGGTGCTCAGCGCAATCCAGGCCGGATATCAGAACTAGAACCCGGTAGGGCTCGCGTCCTCAGACGGAGTCGCTCGCATCATTGCGGGCGGCTCCGTCTGCTGGCATCGTGAGCACCGCTGGCCGAGCCCGACGACGTGCTCAGAAAGGCAGAACCATGACTGGAACCCTCACGGCGGAGCAGAGTTCGAAGAACCGGATCCCCCGCTCGGTCACCGGCGTGATCGTCGCGGTGGCAGCCGTGCTGATCGTCGCCCTCTTCATCTTCGTGATCACCCGAGGTCCCGCGGACGGAGCGCTCCCCGTCTCGCTCGGGTTCTCGCTCAACAGCTTCTTCGTCTGGATCGGCGGCCTCACGCCGTTGCTGCAGATCCCGATCGTGCTCGCGGTGTTCGCGGTGGTGGTGGGGCTGATCCTGGTGCTCGTCGAGTTCGCGCCTCGCCCCGGTCGCGGCTTCTTCTGGTTGCGGGTCGCGGCGTGTTTCGTCATCCCGGTGCTGGCCGCGATGCTGCTTCGCCCGTACCAGAACGCCGTGGTGTACGTCGTAGGGATCGCGCTCGCGGCCGGCGCCCTGCTGTTCTTCGCCGACTACCGGGCGCGTGCAGGCACCGGATACCTCGTCCAGCTGATCATCTTCCTGGCACCGGCCGCCGTGCTGATCCTGGTCGGCCTCATCTACCCGGCCCTGTCCACGGTGATCCAGTCGTTCTTCGACAAGACGGGTGCCCAGTTCGTCGGGCTCCAGAACTACGTATGGGTCTTCACCAATCCCGACGGTTTCTGGTCGGTGATCAACACGCTCATCTGGGCAGCGCTGGCACCGAGCATCTCGATCATTCTCGGCCTCGCCTATGCGGTCTTCATCGACAGGGCCCGTGGTGAACGCGTGCTCAAGGTGCTCGTCTTCATGCCGGTGGCGATCTCGTTCGTCGGAGCGGGCATCATCTTCAAGTTCGTCTACGACTACCGGCAGGGCCAGCAGATCGGCCTTCTGAACGCGATCATCACCTGGTTCGGTGGCCAGCCGGTCGGATGGCTCGACGCGCAACCGTTCATCAACACTCTGTGCCTGCTCGCGGTCTTCATCTGGACGCAGACCGGATTCGCCATGGTGTTCCTCTCGGCGGCGATCAAGGCGGTGCCGACCGAGCAGACCGAGGCGGCATCGCTCGACGGTGCGAACGCCTGGCAGCTGTTCACGAACGTGACGGTTCCCGGCATCCGCTCCTCGTTGATCGTGGTTCTCACGACCATCACGATCGCCTCATTGAAGGTCTACGACATCGTCGCGGTGCTCACCGGTGGACGCTCGAACTCGACCGTCGTCGCCTTCGAGATGGTGAACCAACAGCAGCGCTTCCAGAGCTACGGCCACTCGGCCGCACTCGCGCTCGTGCTGTTCCTGTTCGTGCTGCCGCTGATCATCTACAACGTGCGGCAGATGCGCAAGCAGAAGGAGATCCGCTGATGGCCGTCATCGACGCCGACCCGCGTTTCGACGCGAAGGCCGCGCGGGCCATCGCCCGCACGACGCGCAAGAACGAGGCAGAGGCCCACAAGCGCCTCACCTCCAAGGGCGCCACGATCGCCGCGATCATCATCGCGGTGATCTGGACGATCCCCACCTTCGGACTGTTCGTCACCTCGTTCCGGCCCGGTGCGGATTCCTCGAGCACCGGGTGGTGGACGGTGTTCGTCCACCCGGGGTTCACGTTGTCGAACTACTTCGATGCGCTCACTTCGGGAGGCACCGCCCTCACGCTCGGCCAGTCGTTCCTCAACTCGCTGGCCATCGCCATCCCCGCGACCGCGATCCCGATCGCGATCGCGACCCTGGCGGCGTATGCCTTCGCCTGGATCCCCTTCAAGGGGCGCAGCATCCTGTTCGTCTTCGTCTTCGCGCTCCAGATCGTGCCGATCCAGATGGCCCTCGTCCCGCTGCTCAGCCTGTTCTCGCGCGGGCTCACGGTGAACGGGGTGGGCATCCTGCCCGGTTTCACCCTGCGTGACGTGGATCACAGCTTCGCAACCGTGTGGATCGCGCACGCGATCTTCGCGATGCCCCTTGCGATCTTCCTGCTGCACAACTTCATCTCCGAGATCCCCAACGAGATGATCGAAGCGGCGCGGGTGGACGGCGCCGGGCACGGGCAGATCTTCTTCCGGATCATCATCCCCTTGGCGATGCCCGCGATCGCGTCGTTCGCGATCTTCCAGTTCATCTGGGTGTGGAACGACCTGCTCGTCGCGACGATCTTCGCGCCGTCGACCTCGCTCCCGCTGACGCAGACGCTCAACTCGCTCTCCGGGTCGTGGGGAGACAAGTGGTACCTCCAGTCGGCGGGTGCCTTCATCTCGATCCTGGTTCCGCTGGTCGTGTTCTTCTCGCTCCAGCGGTTCTTCGTCCGCGGCCTGCTGGCGGGGGCGACGAAGGGGTAGGGATCCCCGTGGGTGTGCAGCGAGACCGAGGACGATCTCGTTGCACACCTGCCGGTGACGGCGGTTGCACAGCCGCTGGTGACGGCGGGTTGCACAGCTGCTGTGACGGCGAGGCCGGGACGGCCCCGCGGCGTGTCGCGTGACGGGCCAGAAATAGCCCGTCAGAGCGCGCGACACGCCCGGCTTGCAGCAAGTGCAGGCATATGGCAAACTCGTCTAGTTCAACATTCCGTGCGTTCGCGCGCGGATCACTGTCAGAGCAGTGCACAACCCAGGGGCTGTGCCTCGTCGAACTGATTCAGTTCATGCGAGGGACCGGCGCTTGACGAGGTTGGGCGGCGGGCAGCAGAACACAGCTTCACTCGAATCCATCCCAAGCCTTGATCCGCGTCGGCATGCGCCGGTGCGAATCGGTCAGGTTGTTCGTGCCGTTTCGAACGGCACGCGACACGCCCGACCGCGTGGGTCGGACGGATTGACAGAAGAACAGCGGTGCGCGAGCAGCAATTGCGTCGCGCGGGTACGGACCTGTGATGGGTGCCGTGCGGAAACAGGAGAGAGACAACATGGCGGGACAGAAGATCCGCATCCGGCTCAAGTCGTACGACCACGCCGGCCTCGACGCGTCGGCGCGCAAGATCGTCGACACGGTGACCCGCGCGGGCGCGACCGTCGTCGGTCCGGTGCCCCTGCCCACCGAGAAGAACGTGATCGTGGTGATCCGCTCTCCTCACAAGTACAAGGACAGCCGCGAGCAGTTCGAGAAGCGCACCCACAAACGTCTCATCGACATCATCGACCCGACGCCGAAGGCCGTCGACTCGCTCATGCGTCTCGACCTGCCCGCCGACGTCAACATCGAGATCAAGCTTTAGGCCGAGAAGGATTCCGCATGACTTCCACCAAGACGACCAAGGGTCTGCTGGGCACCAAGCTCGGCATGACCCAGGTCTGGGACGCCAACAACCGGCTCGTGCCGGTCACCGTCGTTGAGATCTCTCCCAACGTCGTGACCCAGGTGCGCTCCGAGGAGAAAGACGGCTACACGGCCGTGCAGATCGCGTACGGCGCGATCGACCCCCGCAAGGTCAACAAGCCCGCGGGCGGTCACTTCGAGAAGGCCGGCGTCACGCCGCGCCGTCACCTCACCGAGGTGCGCACCGCCGATGCCGCCGAGTACACGCTCGGCCAGGAGCTCGCCGTCGACATCTTCGAGGCCGGCCAGCTGGTCGACGTGGTCGGCACCAGCAAGGGCAAGGGCTTCGCCGGCGTCATGAAGCGCCACAACTTCAAGGGCGTCTCGTCATCGCACGGTTCGCACCGCAACCACCGCAAGCCGGGCTCGATCGGCGCGTCCTCGACGCCCAGCCGCGTGTTCAAGGGCATGCGGATGGCGGGGCGCATGGGTGGCGACCGGGTCACCGTGCAGGGCCTCAAGGTCCACTCGGTCGACGCCGAGAAGGGGCTCATCCTGATCAAGGGAGCCGTCCCCGGCGCCCGCGGTCGCATCGTCTTCGTTCGCAACGCCGTGAAGGGAGCCTGATCATGGCTGACTCCACCTCCGCATCGCTGAGTGTCATCGACGCCAAGGGCAAGTCCACCGGATCGGTCGACCTGCCGGGCGCCCTCTTCGACGTGCAGACCAACGTGCCGCTGATCCACCAGGTCGTCACCGCGCAGCTCGCCGCCGCCCGTCAGGGCACGCACAGCACGCTGCGTCGCGGCGAGGTCTCGGGATCGGGTGTCAAGCCGTTCAAGCAGAAGGGCACCGGCCGGTCGCGTCAGGGCTCGGTGCGTGCTCCTGAGCACCGCGGCGGCGGCATCGTCCACGGACCGAAGCCGCGCGACTACTCGCAGCGCACCCCGAAGAAGATGATCGCCGCGGCCCTGCTCGGCGTCCTCTCGGACCGCGCCCGCGGCGAGCGCCTGCACGTGATCGAGAACTTCGGCACGAACGGTCCGAGCACCAAGACCGCATCGGCCCTGCTCGCCGACATCGCCACCAGCAAGAACGTGCTGGTCGTGCTCGAGCGCAGCGACGAGAACGGCTTCAAGAGCGTGCGCAACCTCAAGCACGTGCACGTGCTGTTCGTCGACCAGCTCAACGCATACGACGCCGTCGTGAGCGACGACATCGTCTTCACCAAGGCCGCCTTCGATGCCTTTGTCAGCGCCAAGGGCGCCGTCTCTGGCGCGGGAAGCAAGAACAAGACCGAGGAGGCCGGCAAGTGAGCGGCTACAACAAAGACCCGCGCGACGTCATCCTGGCGCCCGTGGTCAGCGAGAAGAGCTACGGCCTGATCGATGACGGCAAGTACACCTTCGTCGTCGACCCGCGCTCCAACAAGACCGAGATCAAGCTGGCGATCGAGAAGATCTTCGGCGTCAAGGTCGCCTCGGTCAACACGCTGAACCGCACCGGCAAGAAGCAGCGCACCAAGTTCGGCATCGGCAAGCGCAAAGACACCAAGCGCGCCATCGTCACGCTCAAGTCCGGCTCCATCGACATCTTCACGGCTGTCGGCTAGGCGCGGGGAGGAACACACTCATGGCCATTCGCAAATACAAGCCGACGACTCCTGGTCGTCGTGGTTCGTCGGTCGCCGACTTCGTCGAGATCACGCGCTCCACGCCCGAGAAGTCGCTGCTCAAGCCGCTGTCGAAGACAGGTGGACGCAACAACACCGGTCGCATCACGACCCGCCACATCGGTGGAGGTCACAAGCGCCAGTACCGCGTCATCGACTTCAAGCGCAATGACAAAGACGGTGTGGACGCCAAGGTCGCGCACATCGAGTACGACCCGAACCGCACGGCGCGCATCGCGCTCCTGCACTTCGTGGACGGCACGAAGCGCTACATCATCGCGCCCAACAAGCTGAACCAGGGCGATGTCGTCGAGTCCGGTCCGGGCGCCGACATCAAGCCGGGCAACAACCTGCCGCTGAAGAACATCCCGGTGGGTACCGTCATCCACGCCATCGAGCTGAAGCCGGGCGGGGGCGCCAAGATGGCGCGTTCCGCCGGAGCCTCGGTGCGACTGGTCGCGAAAGACGGCCCCTACGCCCAGCTGCGCCTGCCCTCGGGCGAGATCCGCAACGTCGACGTGCGCTGCCGCGCCACGATCGGCGAGGTCGGCAACGCCGAGCAGTCGAACATCAACTGGGGCAAGGCCGGTCGCATGCGCTGGAAGGGCGTCCGCCCGACGGTCCGCGGTGTCGCCATGAACCCGGTCGACCACCCGCACGGTGGTGGTGAGGGCAAGACGTCCGGTGGACGTCACCCGGTCAGCCCGTGGGGGCAGAAGGAAGGCCGCACCCGCAAGGCGAACCTTCCCAGTGACAAGCTCATCGTTCGTCGCCGCACCGTCGGCAAGAAGCGCAAGTAGGGATCGACAACAATGCCGCGCAGTCTCAAAAAGGGTCCGTTCGTCGATGACCACCTGTTCCGCAAGGTGGCCGCGCAGAACGAGGCCAACACCAAGAACGTGATCAAGACCTGGTCGCGCCGCTCGATGATCGTTCCGGCCATGCTCGGCCACACGATCGCGGTGCACGACGGCCGCAAGCACATCCCGGTGTTCATCACCGAGACGATGGTCGGTCACAAGCTCGGCGAGTTCTCGCCGACGCGCACGTTCCGCAGCCACGACAAGGACGACAAGAAGGGTCGTCGCCGCTAACGCGGTGACGAAAGAGGAGGAAGAGAAATGGTGGAGTCGATCGCCCGTGTGCGACACATCCGCGTGACCCCTCAGAAGGCCCGTCGCGTCGTGGACCTGATCCGCGGAAAGCAGGCCGCCGAGGCTCTCGCGATCCTGAAGTTCGCCCCGCAGAGCGCGTCCGAGCCGGTCTACAAGCTCGTCGCCTCGGCGATGGCCAATGCCCGGGTCAAGGCGGATGCCAGCAACAGCTACCTCGACGAGCAGGACCTGTTCGTGTCGAAGGCGTACGTCGACGAGGGAACGACCCTGAAGCGGTTCCAGCCGCGTGCTCAGGGCCGCGCGTTCAAGATCCTGAAGCGCACGAGCCACATCACGGTGGTCCTCGCCACCCCCGACGAGCTCGTCGCCGCGACTCCAGTCGCCAAGAAGGCAGGGAAGAAGTAATGGGCCAGAAAGTCAACCCCTACGGGTTCCGACTCGGGATCACCACCGACCACGTGTCGCGCTGGTTCTCCGACTCGACGAAGCCGGGTCAGCGTTACGCCGACTACGTGGCCGAGGACGTCAAGATCCGTCAGCTGCTCACCAAGCGGCTCGACCGGGCCGGCGTCGCCAAGATCGAGATCGAGCGCACCCGTGATCGTGTCCGCGTCGACATCCACACCGCCCGCCCGGGCATCGTGATCGGACGCCGCGGTGCCGAGGCCGAGGCCATCCGCACCGACCTCGAGAAGCTCACCGGCAAGCAGATCCAGCTCAACATCCTCGAGGTCAAGAACCCCGAGGCCGAGGCTCAGCTCGTCGCCCAGGGCATCGCCGAGCAGCTCAGCGCCCGCGTGGCGTTCCGCCGCGCGATGCGCAAGGGGCTGCAGGGCGCTCAGCGCGCGGGAGCCAAGGGTGTCCGCATCCAGGTGTCCGGTCGTCTGGGCGGTGCCGAAATGAGCCGCTCGGAGTTCTATCGCGAAGGCCGTGTGCCGCTGCACACCCTGCGCGCGAACATCGACTACGGCTTCTACGAGGCCAAGACCACCTTCGGCCGTATCGGCGTGAAGGTCTGGATCTACAAGGGCGACATCACCAACAAGGAACTCGCTCGCGAGCAGGCGTCGCAGAAGTCGACGCGCCCCGAGCGTCGTGACGACCGCGGTCCTCGCGGCGGCGCGCCCCGTGGCGCCCGCAGCGACGCCCCCGCGACGGCAGGAGCTGAAGGCTAATCATGCTGATTCCCCGCAAGGTCAAGCACCGCAAGCAGCACCACCCCGGACGCACAGGACAGGCGACGGGCGGCACCAAGGTGTCGTTCGGCGAGTTCGGCATCCAGGCGCTGACGCCGGCCTACGTGACCAACCGACAGATTGAGTCCGCTCGTATCGCCATGACCCGTCACATCAAGCGTGGCGGCAAGGTCTGGATCAACATCTTCCCTGACCGCCCGATCACCAAGAAGCCGGCCGAAACCCGCATGGGTTCCGGTAAGGGTTCGCCGGAGTGGTGGGTCGCCAACGTGAAGCCGGGCCGCGTCCTCTTCGAGGTCGCCGGCGTCGACGAGACCCTGGCTCGCGAGGCACTCCTCCGCGCCATCCACAAGCTGCCTCTGAAGGCACGCATCATCAAGCGCGAGGAGGGCGACGCGTAATGGCCGTCGGATCCAAGGAGCTCGCATCGAACGAGCTCGACACCTTCGAAGACGAGCGTCTGGTCGACGAGCTGAAGAAGGCCAAGGAGGAGCTGTTCAACCTGCGCTTCCAGTCGGCCACCGGTCAGCTCGAGAGCCACGGGCGTCTGCGCGCCGTCAAGCGCGACATCGCCCGCATCTACACCGTCATCCGCGAGCGCGAGCTGGGCATCCGTGCCACGCCCATCGTGAGCGAGACGCCGGCCAAGGCTGCCAAGAAGCCCGCCGCCGCCAAGAAGTCCACCAAGTCCGAGGCCGCTGAGGCCGAGGGCACCCAGGAAGAGGCCGAGTAATGGCACAGGTCAAGGCAGCCGCTGCCGCGCCCGCCGGGCACGAGCACGCCGCGCACGACGTCAAAGACGAAGGCGCCCGTGGATACCGCAAGGTCCGCCGCGGCTACGTCACCAGCGACAAGATGGACAAGACCATCGTCGTCGAGGTCGAGGACCGCGTGAAGCACCCGCTGTACGGCAAGGTCATCCGCCGCACCTCGAAGGTGAAGGCGCACGACGAGGCCAACACCGCCGGCATCGGCGACCTCGTGCTCATCAGCGAGACCCGGCCCCAGTCGGCGACCAAGCGCTGGCGTCTCGTCGAAATCGTTGAGAAGGCGAAGTAACTCATGCTGCAACAGGAATCCCGAGTCAAGGTCGCCGATAACACCGGCGCCAAGGAGCTCCTCACCATCCGCGTTCTCGGTGGCTCCGGCCGTCGGTACGCGGGCCTGGGCGACGTCATCGTCGCCACGGTCAAAGACGCGATCCCGGGCGGCAACGTCAAGAAGGGCGATGTGGTCAAGGCCGTCATCGTCCGCGTGGTCAAGCAGACCCGTCGTCCCGATGGCTCGTACATCAAGTTCGACGAGAACGCCGCCGTCATCCTGAAAGCCGACGGCGACCCGCGCGGCACGCGCATCTTCGGACCGGTCGGCCGCGAGCTCCGCGACAAGAAGTTCATGAAGATCATCTCGCTCGCCCCGGAGGTCATTTAGTCATGGCGAACATCAAGAAGGGCGACATCGTCCAGGTCATCAGCGGCCCCACGCAGGAGCGCGGCGGAGACCGTGGCAAGCAGGGTCGCGTCATCGAGGTGCAGGTCGAGAAGAACCGCGTCATCGTCGAGGGCGTCAACTTCGTCACCAAGCACGTGAAGGTCGGACAGACCCAGCGCGGCACCAAGACCGGTGGCATCGAGACCCACGAGGCCCCCATCCACATTTCCAACGTGGCCGTGATCGACCCGAAGACCAAGAAGCCCACCCGCGTGGGATTCCGTGAAGAGGTCGTCGAGAAGAACGGCGTCAAGAAGACGGTTCGCGTTCGCTACGCGAAGAAGTCCGGAGAGAAGCTCTAAATGGCAACCGCAACGACTGCCGCGCAGGCTGGCACCTACCAGCCGCGCCTGAAGCAGAAGTACCGCAGCGAGATCGCGGCCAACCTGACCAAGCAGTTCAACTACACGAACGTGCACCAGGTGCCGGGTCTTGTGAAGATCGTCGTGAACACCGGTGTCGGCGAGGCAGCTCGCGACTCCAAGGTGATCGACGGCGCCATCAAGGACCTGACGCTCATCACCGGTCAGAAGCCGCAGGTCACCAAGGCCCGCAAGTCCATCGCGCAGTTCAAGCTGCGCGAGGGGATGCCGATCGGCGCCCACGTCACCCTGCGCGGAGACCGGGCCTGGGAGTTCCTCGACCGTCTGCTGTCGCTCGCGCTCCCGCGCATCCGCGACTTCCGCGGTCTCAGCGACAAGCAGTTCGACGGCAACGGCAACTACACCTTCGGCGTCGCCGAGCAGAGCATCTTCCACGAGATCAACCAGGACCAGACCGACCGCGTTCGCGGCTTCGACATCACGGTCGTCACCACCGCCAAGACGGATGACGAGGGTCGCGCCCTGCTGCGCGAGTTCGGCTTCCCGTTCACCCAGTCCGACGCCGAGCAGCAGTAGTCCACACCCAATACAGGTCGGATCCTCCCTTCGGGCTGACGCCCATGAGAATCCGAAACCGTTTGACAGAGAGAAGCTCCACATGACCATGACAGATCCGGTCGCCGACATGCTGACCAGACTGCGCAACGCCAACCGTGCGTACCACGACACGGTGTCGCTGCCCAACAGCAAGCTCAAGGGCCACATCGCCGAGATCCTCCAGAAGGAGGGCTACATCGCCGGCTGGAAGGTCGAAGAGGCGCGCGTCGGCTCGACCCTGACCATCGACCTCAAGTACGGCCCGAACCGCGAGCGGTCCATCGCCGGCATCAAGCGGGTCTCGAAGCCCGGCCTGCGCGTCTACGCGAAGTCGACCGAGATCCCGCACGTGCTCGGCGGACTCGGCGTGGCCATCCTGTCCACTTCCTCCGGTCTGCTGACCGACCGCGAGGCGACCAAGAAGGGCGTTGGCGGGGAAGTCCTCGCCTTCGTGTGGTGATCTGAGATGTCTCGAATCGGACGTATGCCCATCGACGTGCCCGCCGGCGTCACCGTGACCATCGATGGTCAGGATGTCGCGGTCAAGGGCCCGAAGGGCGAACTGTCGCTGACCGTCGCCAGCCCCATCGAGGTCGCCCTCGAGGAGGGCCAGGTGCTGGTCACCCGTCCCGACGACGAGCGCGCTTCGCGCTCGTTGCACGGACTCACCCGCACGCTGATCGCGAACCAGATCATCGGCGTCACCGAGGGCTACGCCAAGAGCCTCGAGGTCGTCGGCACCGGTTACCGCGTGCAGTCCAAGGGCAGCGGAGTCGAGTTCGCGCTCGGCTTCTCGCACCCGATCACCGTCGAGCCTCCTGCTGGCATCAGCTTCGAGGTCGAGGGCAACAACAAGCTGACTGTCAAGGGCATCGACAAGCAAGCCGTCGGTGAGGTCGCCGCCAACATCCGCAAACTGCGGAAGCCGGAGCCCTACAAGGGCAAGGGCGTGCGGTACTCGGGCGAGGTCGTCCGCCGCAAGGCCGGAAAGAGTGGGAAGTAATGGCTGTCTCAGTCAAGATCGCAAAGAGCAAGTCGTCGCAGCGCGCGCGCCGTCACGACCGGCTGCGCAAGCGCGTCATCGGATCCGCCGAGCGTCCGCGCCTCGTCGTGACCCGCTCGGCCCGGCACGTGTTCGTGCAGGTCGTGGACGACACCAAGGGCCACACCGTGGCATCCGCATCGACGCTCGAGGCCGACCTGCGCACCTTCTCGGGTGACAAGACCGCCAAGGCCCGCAAGGTCGGCGAACTGGTCGCCGAGCGCGCCAAGAAGGCGGGCGTCGACGCCGTCGTGTTCGACCGCGGAGGCAACCGCTACGCCGGTCGTGTCGCGGCCATCGCCGAAGGCGCCCGCGAGGGAGGTCTGAGCCTGTGACCGACACCGCGAACACCGCAAACAACAAGGAGCAGGACGTGACGTCCGAAGAGACCCCCGTCGTCGAGGTGCCCGTCACCGAGGGCAACGTCGTCGAGACGGCCGCCGGAACCGAGCAGAACGGCAACGAGCCGCGCGAGGCACGTCGCGGCAGCCGGGAGCGCAGCCCGCGCAACGACCGCAACTCGCGGGACCGTGGCGCAGACAGCCAGTTCCTTGAGCGCGTCGTGACGATCAACCGCGTGTCGAAGGTCGTCAAGGGCGGTCGTCGCTTCAGCTTCACGGCGCTGGTCGTCGTGGGCGATGGCAACGGCCTGGTCGGCGTCGGCTACGGCAAGGCGCGCGAGGTGCCCCTGGCGATCTCGAAGGGCGTCGAAGAGGCGAAGAAGAACTTCTTCCGCGTTCCGCGCTCCGGCAAGACGATCCCGCACCCGGTGCAGGGAGAGGCCGCCGCCGGCGTCGTGCTCCTGCGTCCGGCCGCCGCGGGTACCGGTGTTATCGCCGGTGGCCCGGTGCGTGCCGTGCTCGAGTGCGCGGGCATCCACGATGTCCTGAGCAAGTCGCTCGGCTCGTCGAACACCATCAACATCGTGCACGCCACGGTGGCCGCGCTGAAGCAGCTCGAAGAGCCGCGCGCCGTCGCCGCCCGTCGTGGCCTCGAGTTCGAGGACGTTGCACCGCAGCGCCTCGTGCGCGCCGAGGCCGACGACCGTGCCGCGGCAACCGCAAAGGCAGGTGCGTGATGGCTGCGCGTCTCAAGGTGACCCAGATCAAGTCCGTAATCAGCGAGAAGCAGAACCAGCGTGACACGCTGCGGAGCCTCGGCCTCAAGCGCATCGGCGACAGTGTCGTGCGTGAAGACAGCCCGGCCAACCGCGGCTATGTGCGTGCGGTCGCGCACCTCGTGAAAGTCGAAGAGATTGACTAATGGCTGAAGAGAAGAAGGACGCAAAGGCGCCCGCCAAGGCTGCCGCTCCGAAGGCGGCTGCCGAGAAGAAGCCGGCTGCCGCGAAGGCTGCTGCGCCGAAGGCTGCTGCCGACAAGGCTGCTGACAAGAAGCCGGCCGCCGACAAGGCTCCCGCCAAGGCCGCCGCTCCGAAGGCTGCTGCTGCCAAGCCGGCGACGACCAAGCCCGCCGCCGAGAAGGCTCCGGCCGCCAAGGCCGCCGCCCCGAAGGCCGCTGCCGCCGCGTCCGACGACACCGCTGCCGCGAAGCCGGCCGCCAAGTCGACGGCCAAGCCGGCCGCCAAGAAGTCGGCTCCGGCCGAGGCGCGTCCGCAGATCCTGAAGGCGCACCACCTGCGCCCCGCCGCCGGCGCCAAGAAGGCCAAGACCCGCGTTGGACGCGGTGAGGGCTCGAAGGGCAAGACGGCCGGCCGTGGAACCAAGGGCACCAAGGCCCGCTACCAGGTCCGCGTCGGCCTCGAGGGCGGCAACCTGAACCAGGTCATGCGCGCTCCCAAGCTGCGTGGCTTCAAGAACCCGTTCCGGGTCGAGTACCAGGTCGTCAACCTTGAGCGCCTCGCCGAGCTCTACCCCAAGGGCGGCGATGTGACCATCGGCGACCTCGTGGCCAAGGGTGCAGTGCGCAAGAACGAGAAGGTCAAGGTTCTCGGCAGTGGTGACATTGCGGTTAAGCTGACTGTTGCGGTCGACAAGGTCTCGAGCTCTGCTGAGCAGAAGATCGTCGCGGCCGGCGGTTCCGTCAAGTAGAAACCGTGTAGCCGACGGAACGGTGGCTCACCAGAGCCACCGTTCCGAGGCCACCGTCCGGGGCCCGTGAGGGCCTCAAGTCACCATCACTTCCCCAGGAGGCGTCGTGTTCAGTGCGGTTCTGCGGATCTTCCGCACACCTGACCTCCGCAAGAAGATCCTCTTCACGCTCGCGATCATCGCGATCTTCCGGCTCGGGTCGTTCATCCCCGCGCCGTTCGTCAACTTCCAGAACGTGCAGCTCTGCTTGCAGTCGACCTCCGGGTCGTCGGGCAGCCTCTATGACCTGGTCAACCTCTTCAGCGGCGGCGCGCTGCTCAAGCTCTCGGTCTTCGCGCTGGGCATCATGCCCTACATCACCGCGTCGATCATCGTGCAGTTGCTGCGCGTGGTCATCCCTCACTTCGACAACCTCTACAAAGAGGGCCAGTCGGGCCAGGCGACCCTGACGCAGTACACCCGCTACCTCACCATCGCGCTGGGCATCCTCCAGTCGACGACCCTCATCACGGTGGCCCGGCAGGGCGCGCTGTTCGGCAGCACGAGTGGCTCGGCCGCCGAGTGCTCCGACCTCATCTCGAACGACTCCTGGTACGCGATCCTGCTCATGGTCATCACCATGACGGCAGGCACCGGCGTGATCATGTGGATGGGCGAGCTGATCACCGAGCGCGGCATCGGCAACGGCATGTCGCTGCTGATCTTCACCTCGATCGCGGCCCGCTTCCCGAACTCGCTCGGATCCATCGCCACCCAGAAGGGCTGGGAGGTCCTGGTGTTCGTCATCGGGATCGGTCTCGCGATCGTGGTCGGCGTCATCTTCGTCGAGCAGACGCAGCGTCGCATCCCGGTCCAGTACGCCAAGCGCATGGTCGGCCGCCGCACCTACGGCGGCAACAACACCTACATCCCGATCAAGGTCAACATGGCCGGCGTCATCCCGGTCATCTTCGCGTCGTCTCTGCTCTACCTGCCCGCGCTGGTCGCGCAGTTCAACCAGCCGCAGGCTGGCAAGGCCGCCGCGCCCTGGGTGCAGTGGATCCAGAGCTACCTGACGCGCGGAGACAACCCGCTCTACATGGCGATCTACTTCGTGCTCATCGTCGGCTTCACCTACTTCTACGTGGCCATCACCTTCAACCCGGATGAGGTGGCCGACAACATGAAGAAGTACGGCGGCTTCATCCCCGGCATCCGTGCGGGGCGTCCGACGGCCGAGTACCTCGACTACGTGCTGACCCGCGTCACGCTCCCCGGCTCGATCTACCTGGGCCTCATCGCGCTGGTCCCGCTGATCGCGCTCGGTCTCGTCGGCGCCGACCAGAACTTCCCGTTCGGCGGCACCAGCATCCTGATCATGGTCGGAGTCGGCCTCGAGACAGTGAAGCAGATCGATTCGCAGCTCCAGCAGCGGCACTACGAGGGCCTGCTCCGGTGACCCGCTTCCTCATCGTCGGGCCCCCGGGGGTCGGCAAGGGGACGCAGGCGGCTCGGATCTCGGAGGCCTTCGACATCCCGACGATCTCGACGGGCGACATCTTCCGCTCGAACATCGCCGAGGGCACCGAGCTCGGCAAGCAGGTGAAGGCGATCGTCGACGCCGGGGACTACGTGCCCGACACCCTGACGAACGCCCTGGTCGAAGACCGGCTGCGATCCGCGGACGCGGCGAACGGCTTCCTGCTGGACGGGTATCCGCGTACTCCCGATCAGGTGCAGCACCTCGATGCGCTCCTCGCGGCCGACGGCCAGGCGCTGGATGCCGTGATCCGGCTCCTCGCCGATCGCGAAGAGATCGTGCGCCGGCTTCGCAAGCGCGCCCTCGAGCAGGGTCGCGCCGACGATTCCGAGGAGGCGATCCGCCACCGCCAGGAGGTCTACCAGCGCGAGACGGAGCCCGTTGTCGCGATGTACCGCGACCGTGGTGTGCTGCTCGAGGTCGATGGCCTGGGCGGCATCGACGAGGTCACCGAGCGGATCTTCGCCCGCCTCGCGGAACGCGGGATCACCAGCCAGGAAGCTGCCGAGGCGTAGCCGACCGCGCGTTCGCGCACGGCGGAGCGGAACCCTACACCCGACTTGGCCAAAACGACCCATATGGCGTAGGCTCGATCTTTGGTGCTTTGGGCTCGCTTTGCGCGCGCCGCGGCACCGACCAATCCCAACCCCGCCAGCAATGGCACCCCGCACGACCAGTGCGACTACGTGAGCGATTAAAGAAGGTATGGCCAAAAAAGACGGCGTCATCGAGATCGAGGGCTCGGTTGTCGAAGCTCTTCCCAACGCGATGTTCCGCGTTGAGTTGACCAACGGCCACAAGGTCCTCGCGCACATCTCGGGAAAGATGCGTCAGCACTACATCAGGATCCTCCCCGAGGATCGCGTGATCGTGGAGCTGAGTCCGTACGACCTGACCCGTGGCCGGATCGTCTACCGCTACAAGTAGTCCGCTGGAAAGTAACGGTTCCTGTTCCGTACCGTCGAATAGGTTCACGATGACAGCGAGAAGAGAAGAACAATGAAGGTCAACCCCAGCGTCAAGCCGATCTGCGATCACTGCAAGGTGATCCGCCGCAACGGCCGCGTCATGGTCATCTGCAAGAGCAACCCCAGGCACAAGCAGCGCCAAGGCTAAGTGCTCATGCTTCGGATCGCGAGCGATCCGAACGAAGACCCAGAAGCTCCACAACTCAATACGAAGAACACGCATCACCAGGATCCGCCGGGCGACCGGCGGTGACACCCCGGGTCGGGAGGCTCGAGCACCGGTGACGCCCAGACCTCCCGACTCTCTCAAGGAGAAAGCCACCATGGCACGTCTTGCCGGCGTGGACATCCCGCGCGAAAAGCGCGTGGAAGTCGCACTGACATACATCTACGGAGTGGGCCGCACGCGCGCCCTCACCACCCTCAAAGAGACCGGGATCTCCGGTGACATCCGCGTCAAGGATCTGACCGACGACCAGCTGATCCTGCTCCGCGACTACATCGAGGGCAACTACAAGGTCGAGGGCGACCTGCGCCGCGAGGTGCAGGCCGACATCCGCCGCAAGGTCGAGATCGGCTCGTACCAGGGCATCCGCCACCGCCGCGGCCTGCCCGTGCACGGCCAGCGCACCAAGACCAACGCCCGTACCCGCAAGGGACCGAAGCGCACCGTCGCCGGCAAGAAGAAGGCAGGCAAGAAGTAATGGCCACTCCCAAGACTGCCGCCGGCCGCAAGCCGCGCCGCAAGGAGAAGAAGAACATCGCCGTGGGCCAGGCCCACATCAAGTCGACGTTCAACAACACCATCGTCTCGATCACCGACCCCTCGGGTGCGGTCATCGCCTGGGCCTCGGGCGGCGACGTCGGCTTCAAGGGCTCGCGCAAGTCGACCCCGTACGCGGCGGGCATGGCGGCGGAGTCCGCTGCCCGCAAGGCGCAGGAGAACGGCATGAAGAAGGTCGACGTCTTCGTCAAGGGGCCGGGCTCGGGTCGTGAGACCGCGATCCGTTCGCTGCAGTCGGCCGGCCTCGAGGTCGGATCGATCAACGACGTGACGCCCCAGGCGCACAACGGCGTCCGCCCGCCCAAGCGCCGCCGCGTCTGACGCTCCCGACCAGAACTTCACAACTCAACAACCGGCGGACTAGCCACCCGCTGTTCTTCCGTGAGTGCCATATGGCGGGCACTCTCGCCGAAAGGAATCCCACGTGCTTATTGCACAGCGACCCACCCTGTCCGAAGAGAGCATCTCCGAGTTCCGCTCGCGCTTCGTGATCGAGCCCCTGGAGCCCGGTTTCGGATACACGCTCGGCAACTCCCTGCGTCGTACCCTGCTGTCGTCCATCCCGGGCGCCGCGGTGACGAGCATCCGCATCGATGGCATCCAGCACGAGTTCGACACCATCCCCGGTGTCAAGGAGGACGTCGTCGAGATCGTTCTCAACATCAAGAACCTCACCGTCTCGAGCGAGCACGACGAGCCCATCACGGCCTACCTGCGCAAGCAGGGCGCCGGCCAGGTGACGGCGGCCGACATCTCGGCTCCTGCCGGTGTCGAGATCCACAACCCGGAACTCGTCATCGCCACGCTCAACGACAAGGCGAAGTTCGAGCTCGAGCTGACGATCGAGCGCGGCCGCGGCTACGTGTCGGCGACCCAGAACCGCAGCGAGTTCAGCGAGGCGGGCCAGATCCCGATCGACTCGATCTACTCGCCCGTTCTGAAGGTCACCTACCGCGTCGAGGCCACCCGTGCCGGCGAGCGAACCGACTTCGACCGCCTGGTCGTGGATGTCGAGACCAAGAGCGCGATCACCCCGCGTGACGCGATCGCCTCGGCTGGCCGCACGCTGGTCGAGCTGTTCGGACTCGCCCGCGAGTTGAACGCGGCGGCCGAGGGCATCGAGATCGGCCCCGCGCCGGTCGACGCCGTGCTCTCGAGCGAGCTGAGCATGCCGATCGAGGACCTCGACCTGAGTGTGCGCAGCTACAACTGCCTCAAGCGCGAGGGCATCAACACGGTCAGCGAGCTCGTCGCCCTCTCGGAGACGCAGCTCATGAACATCCGCAACTTCGGTCAGAAGTCGGTCGATGAGGTGAAGGACAAGCTCGTCGAGCTCGGCCTGTCGCTCAAAGACAGCGTCCCCGGTTTCGACGGCGCGCACTTCTACGGCGGCTACGACGACGACGAGAGCATCTAGGGCCGCGGCTTCCGCGATCTGACGATCCTCTAGACACGAAAGAACAACGACAATGCCTCAGCCCACCAAGGGTCCCCGCCTCGGGGGCGGCCCGGCGCACGAGCGCCTGCTGCTCGCGAACCTCGCCGCTGCCCTCTTCACGCACCGGAGCATCCAGACCACCGAGACGAAGGCCAAGCGCCTTCGCCCGCTGGCGGAGCGCCTCATCACCTTCGCCAAGCGCGGCGACCTGCACGCGCGTCGTCGCGTGCTGAGCATCATCTCCGACAAGGGGGTCGTGCACGAGCTCTTCACCGAGATCGCGCCGCTCGTCGCCGACCGCGAGGGCGGCTACACGCGCATCACCAAGACCGGCTACCGCAAGGGCGACAACGCCCCCATGGCCGTGATCGAGCTCGTTCTCGAGCCCGTGAGCAAGAAGCCGGCCAGCTCGAAGAAATCGGCGGCCCGTGCCGAGGTCGCGCCGGCGAAGGCCAAGGCGGCTCCGGCTGCCGAGACAGCGGTCGACGAGGCCGCGATCGCCCAGGACGACGAGGAGATCGTGGCCGAGACCGGCACCGACTCCGCCGATGACGCGGCCACGGTCGAGGCGGCAGAGGCCGAGGAGTCCGCGGCGACAGCGTCCGCGACCCCCGACGAGGCCGTTGCCGAGGCCGAGCCCGACATCGAGGTCCCTGCCGACACGGCAGAGGGCGACGCGGCAGAGGGCGACGCCGAGAAGGCCTAGTCGACGATCATCATTCGGAACGGGTCCGGCCATCGTGCCGGGCCCGTTCCGTCGTTGTGGGAGCGGGCGTTAGCCTGGCGGGATGCCGCACCTCCCGCTGAGCGAGCGCGCCGCCGCACCCGCCGATCTGCACCCGGCCGCCGTCTCCGGCGTCTCCTGGCGTCCCGCGACGCTGGACGATGTCGATGACATCGTCGCGCTCTCGGCCGCGATCTCGGCCGACGAGCATCCGGAATGGTCGGAGCCCCGCGAGGAGATCGAGGAGACGCTCACTCTGAGTTTCGTCGACATCACCCGTGACACCCTCGTCGGCGAGGCTGACGGGCGCGTGGTGGCGTTCGGCCAGGCGCTCGCCCCGTTCGAGCCTGAGACGATCGTCCGGTCTGTGTTCTTGGGCGGAGTGCATCCCGAGTTCCGCGGTCGCGGGATCGGGCGTGCGCTGGTCGCGTGGCTCGAGGGCCGCGGGCGGCAGCAGCTCGCGGCGTTCGAGCTCGAGCTTCCCGGCTGGCTGGTGGCGTACACCCAGGAGCGCAATCCGGCGGCCATCCGGCTGTTCGAGCGGGCCGGCTATCCCACCGTCCGGTACTTCTCCCAGCTCGAACGGACGCTCGATGGGCCGATCCCCGAGCTCGAGCTGCCGGCGCCGCTTCGACTGGTGAACGCCTCCCTCGACCTCTCGGCGGCGACCCGGGCGGCCAAGAACTCGGCATTCCGCGATCACTGGGGCAGCCAGCCGACCCCGGAGGAGGCGTGGAACAACTTCATGACCGCATCCACCCGACGGCTCGACCTGTCGTTCCTCGCCCTGGACGGTGACGAGGTGGTGGGCTTGGTGATCCTCGACGTCAACGAAGAGGACTGGCTGCTTCAGGGATACCCGAGCAGCTACATCTCCCTGGTCGGGGTGGTGGCACCGTGGCGCCGGCGCGGCGTCGCCCCTGCGCTGCTGGCTGCGAGCCTGCTGGCCTCACGGGAGGCGGGACTCGAGCGGGTCGCCCTCGACGTCGACAGCGAGAATCCCACGGGCGCGCTCGGCCTCTACACGGGGATGGGGTTCGCGTCGGTGCACATCTCCCGCGCGCACGTGAAGGAGCTCTGAGCTCCGCCGCAGCAGCTCAGAAGGGCGCCGGCAGGGAGAGGTTCGAGCGCTCGTCGCGCAGCGGCGGCAGGGCGGCAAGCCGTTTGAGTGCGTCTTCGATGGTCGCGGCGAAGACCCTGGCACCCCCGCTGCCGAAATGGATCTGGTCTCGCGCCAGCAGAGGCAGCACCTGCTGAGCTGCGTCGTGCCAGTTCGCGAGCTCGACGTTCCGGTAGCTCTGGGCGAAGGCCGACAGGATCGCGTTGTTCGGGTCGATCCAGTTGCGGGGTGCCTGCGCGTTGATGAGGATGAGTTCGCGCTGCGGGCCGATCTGAGCGCGGAGCTGCTCGAGCATCGACCGGTCGATCGGACCGTTGGTGGCCAGCCCGATCACCACGATCTTGCGCAGCGTCCCTGCGTCGAGGTCGGCCTGAAGGATGCCGGACGCGGTTCCGAGGTGCCGGGAGACGACGGCGTCGATCGAGACGCCGGGCAGCTGGGCCTCGAGGGTCGGCGCGGCGGCCAGCATGACCGAGTCCCCGATTGCGGTGATCTGGTTGCCGGCCGGTTCCGCCGTGGGAGCGGGCGATGCGGTCGCCGACCCGGCGGGGCTGGGAGACGCGGGCTGGGGAGACGCGGTGGGCTGGGGGGATGCGTCCGCATCCCGGATCGCCTGCTGCCCGGCCTCGACGGCCGCCTGTGTCTCACCGACGCCGGGATCGGAGACGAGTGCCGCCACCGTGCCCGTTCCCGCGGCGAGAAGCGCTGCCACGGCGGCCGCGGTCACGGCGAAGCGGGGGATGCGGCGACGGAGCCCGGCCTCGCGCCAACTCGACCGGATGCTGCGCCAGGCCCCGGCGAACCCGCGGCGACGGATCGGCTGCTCGATGAAACGGTACGAGAGGGCCGCGGCCACCACACTGATCGCGAGCGCGATCCCGCCCAGAGTCCACCCCGAGGCGCCATCGCGCTTCCAACTGGGGAGCGCGCTCACCACCAGCACGAACACCGGCCAATGCCAGAGGTAGAGCCCGTAGCTGCGCTTGCCGACCCAGCGGAGGGCGCCCAGGTCGAGCAGGCGCGCCAGGGGCGAGCCGGGCACGAGGAGCGCGGCGATCAAGACGGCGGTCAGCGCGGCGACGATCACGAGCCCACCGCGGAAGACGAAGGGCGCATCTCCGGGCATCAGAAGGGCGAAGCCGACCAGCGCGAGCAGCGCGAGGAGCCCCGCGATGCCGAGCAACCGTCGACCTGCGCGCGACCACTCGAGCACGCGCCGCGGCCACGAGATCGCCAGCATGGCCAGGAACGCGCCGATCGCGAGTCCGAAGGCGTGGGTGTCGGTGCCGTAGTAGACCCGGTTCGGGTCCGCGGGCGTGTAGAGCACGGCCATCGCGACGGCCGATGCGGCGGCGAGCAGGCCGACCAGCACCAGGCGCAGCCGGCGCGGCATCCTGACCAGCACGACCACCAGCAGTAGCGGCCAGACCAGGTAGAACTGCTCCTCCACGGCGAGCGACCACAGGTTGCGGAACAGTTCGGGCACGCTGTCGCCGAAATAGCTCGAGCCGGCCGCGAGCAGCAGCCAGTTGCTGCTGAAGGTCGCGGCGCCCAGCACCTGCACGCCCAGGCCGACGAGCACGTCGCCGCCGATCGCCCACGCGGCCGTGCAGCACACCAGGACCAGCACCGCGAGCGCGGGCAGCAGGCGCCGAGCGCGGCGGGCCCAGAACGCGCGCAGCCGGATTCGGCCGGTCTCGGCGCGCTCCCGCAGCAGCAGCGTCGTGATCAGGAAGCCGCTGACCACGAAGAAGAGGTCGACCCCGAGGTAGCCGCCGATCGTCGTGCCCGGCGTCAGGTGGAACAGGATGACGAGGGTGACCGCGATCGCGCGCACCCCGTCGAGCCCCGCGACGCGGAACCGCGCCGCGACCTCGGGAGCCGCGCGCCAGGCCGCCGATGGCGGGCGCATCCGCTGGGCGCGGGCGACGAGGGTTCTGGGCGCTTTCATGTCGGGTGCTCCAACGACCCAGCGTAGCCGCCGCCTCTAGACTCGCCAGCGTGAACGGCGCCGAACCGACCTCGACCTCGCCCGACACCGCCATCCGCCTTCGACTCGACATCGCGTACGACGGCACCGAATTCTCGGGCTGGGCGATCCAACCGCGGCTGCGCACGGTGCAGGGCGAGCTCGAGGCTGCGCTGGCGACGGTGTTCGGCAAGCACGGGCCGCCTCCGCGGCTCACGGTCGCCGGGCGCACCGACGTCGGCGTGCACGCGCTGGGTCAGGTGGCCCACGTCGACCTGACGGCCGCGCAGTTCGCCAGCCTCGATCGGCCGCACCGGGGCGGCGCGGCCGCAGCGCGGTCACTCGGCCCCGAAGCGCTCGCCCGCCGGCTGAACGGCATCGCCGGCCTGAAATCCGATGTCGTGGTCACCCGCAGCACCGTCGCCGACGAGGGCTTCGACGCGCGCTTCTCGGCGCTCTGGCGGCGCTACGAGTACCGGATCGCCGACCCGGCAGCCCTGCACGATCCGCGGCGCCGCAACCACACGCTCTGGCATCCTGCCGAGCTCGATGTCGGTGCCATGGATGCGGCGGCCCGCTCCCTGCTCGGCCTCCACGACTTCGCCGCCTATTGCCGGCCGCGCGAGGGGGCGACGACCATCCGCACCCTGCAGGAGTTCGGCTGGAGGCGAGACTCCGACCGCGTGCTGGTGGCGACCGTGCAGGCCGACGCGTTCTGCCACAGCATGGTGCGCGCGCTCGTCGGCGCGTGCGTGGCGGCGGGGGAGGCGAAGCTGCCGGTGGAACGTGTCGCGGAGATCCGCGACGAGGCGACGCGCACCTCCGAGTTCATCGTGCTGCCGGCCCGTGGCCTCACTTTGCTCGAAGTCGGCTACCCCGACGCCGCGGAACTCGCGGAACGCGCCATCCAGACCCGCGCCAGGCGCAGCGGCTTGGACAACGACCAACCGATCGACTAGTCTTACGAGGTTGCCCGCGATTCCCGCGAGCACGTTGAGCCCTCCACCGTCGGGTTCCAGGCCATCGCCGGGAACGCACACCGGAGCGGGATTCACGAACACCTCGACAGAAAGCAGTCCTTCCGTGACGCGTACGTTCAGCCCCAAGCCGGCGGACATCAAGCGCGAGTGGATCGTCATCGACGCCACCGACGTCGTGCTCGGCCGCCTCGCCAGCCACACCGCCGCCATCCTGCGCGGCAAGCACAAGCCCACCTTCGCTCCGCACATGGACATGGGTGACTTCGTGATCATCGTCAATGCCGAGAAGATCGCCCTCACCGGCCAGAAGCTCGAGAAGAAGCTGGCATACCGCCACTCGGGCTACCCGGGCGGCCTCAGCAGCGAGACCTACGTCGAGATGCTCGAGAAGCACCCGACCCGCGCGGTCGAGAAGGCCGTGCGCGGCATGCTCCCGAAGAACTCGCTGGGCCGCGCTCAGATCAAGAAGCTGAAGGTCTATGCGGGCGCCGAGCACCCGCACGCCGCTCAACAGCCGAAGACCTACACCCTGGGCCAGGTCGCGCAGTAGCGCGCCGCCACTCGAGACCTCAAGGACAGAGAACAGACATGGCAAAGATCGAAGACGCCCTTCCCGACGAGATCGTCGAGAGCTTCACGACCGAGACCCCGGCCGAAGAGGCCCCCAAGGCGCCGCGCGCGGTGCTGAGCGTCCCCGGCGCGGCTGTCGGCCGTCGCAAGGAGGCCATCGCCCGCGCCCGCCTCACTCCCGGCACCGGCACGTTCACGGTGAACGGCCGCACGCTCGAGGACTACTTCCCGAACAAGCTGCACCAGCAGCTGATCAACGACCCGTTCAAGGTGCTCGACCTGCTCGGCAGCTACGACGTGATCGTGAAGATCACGGGTGGCGGCCCCTCGGGTCAGGCCGGCGCGCTGCGCCTCGCCATCGCTCGCGCGCTGAACGAGATCGACCGCGAGAACAACCGGCCCGCCCTCAAGAAGGCCGGCTTCCTGACTCGTGACGCCCGCGTCATCGAGCGCAAGAAGGCGGGTCTGAAGAAGGCGCGCAAGGCCTCGCAGTTCTCGAAGCGGTAACCAGCTCCGGCATCCCATGCCTCGCCTCTTCGGAACCGACGGCGTTCGAGGGCTGGCCAACGGCGAGATCATCACCGCAGACCTCGCCCTCGGGCTCGCCCAGGCCGCTGCGTCCGTGCTGACCCGCGGTCGGCATGCCGACGAGCTCCGCGCTCAGGGCAAGCGGCCGCGGGCGGTGTTGGCGCGCGATCCTCGCGTGTCCGGCGAGTTCATCTCGGCGGCCGTCGCGGCCGGGCTGGCCAGCTCGGGCATCGACGTGCTCGACGCCGGCGTCATCCCGACCCCTGCCGCCGCCTTCCTGGTCGCGGATGTCGAGGCCGACTTCGGCGTGATGGTCTCGGCATCGCACAACCCGGCCGCCGACAACGGCATCAAGTTCTTCGCGATCGGCGGGACGAAGCTGCCCGACGACGTCGAGGACCGCATCGAGGTCGCCCTCGATCAGCCCAAGATGACCCCGACCGGTGGGGGAGTCGGCCGCATCCGCCGCTTCGCCGACGCCGAGGACCGCTACGTCGTGCACCTGATCTCGACGCTGGACGTGCGCCTCGACGGGCTGCACGTGGTGATCGACGCAGCGCACGGCGCCGCGGCGGGAGTCTCCCCCGAGGTGTTCGCGCTCGCCGGCGCAGAGGTCACCGTCATAGGGGCGGACCCCGACGGCATGAACATCAACGACGGTGTCGGATCGACCCACCTCGACGGCCTGCGCGCGGCCGTGCTCGAGCACGAGGCCGACCTGGGGATCGCCCACGACGGCGATGCCGATCGCTGCCTCGCCGTGGATGCCGCGGGCAACGTGGTCGACGGCGACCAGATGATGGCGATCCTCGCCGTGTCGCTCAAGCAGCGAGGCCTGCTGGCCCGCGACACGCTCGTGGCGACCGTGATGAGCAATCTCGGCCTGCGGCGCGCGATGGCCGAGCACGGCATCCGTCTGCTCGAGACCAAGGTGGGCGACCGGTACGTGCTCGAAGAGCTCGATGCCAAGGAGCTCAGCCTCGGGGGCGAGCAGTCCGGCCACATCATCTTCCGCGATCACGCGACCACGGGCGACGGCATCCTGACCGGACTCCAGCTGGCGGCCGAGATGGCGCGCACGGGCAAGACCCTGAGCGAGCTGGCGTCGCTGATGACGGTCTACCCGCAGGTGCTCGTCAACGTGCCGGGAGTCGACCAGCACGGACTGGATGGCGATGCCGGCGTGGCGGATGCGGTGCGTGCCGCCGAGGCCCAACTGGGCGACACCGGGCGGGTGCTGCTGCGCCCCTCGGGAACCGAGCCGCTCGTCCGCGTGATGGTCGAGGCATCCGACCACGAGGTGGCCGCGTCGATCGCCGAGCAGCTGGCCGCCGTGGTGCGGGATCGCCTGGCCATCTCAGCCTGAAGCTCGCGACCCCGAACTCTCTGGACCCCGCGTGGCAGACTCGAACCATGCCACTGCAGGGAGACTACGCACCGAGCACGTCGGGATGGGCTCGCAAGCAGGCCGAGGCCTATGAGGCCAGCGGAGGCGCCGAGGCCGGTGAGCTCCGCGGAATGCCGGTCATCGTGCTCACCTCGGTCGGCGCCAAGACCGGGTTGCTGCGCAAGACCGCGCTCATGCGGGTGGAGCACGACGGGCGGTATGCGGTGGTGGCGTCGCTGGGAGGTGCCCCGAAGCATCCGGTCTGGTACTTCAATCTGAAGAAGAACCCGCACGTCGAGCTGCAGGACGGGCCCGAGAAGCACGACTACCTCGCGCGCGAGCTGACCGGCGACGAGAAGGTGCTCTGGTGGGAGCGGGCCGTCGCGGCGTACCCGCCGTACGCCGACTACCAGAAGAAGACCGACCGGCAGATCCCGGTGTTCCTGCTGGAGCGCCGCGCGCTGGAGCTATGAGCGAAGGCCATTTCTGGCCTTCGCAGCGACGCCAGCGCCGATGCCCGTCCCGGGCATCGGGTCACTAAAGCTTGCGCAGCAGCACGCTCGAGATGGTGTGGTCGGCGTCCTTTCGCAGCACCAACGAGGCACGCGCCCTGGTCGGCAGCACGTTCTGAACCAGGTTCGGGCCGTTGATCTCGCGCCAGATCGACCGTGCCCGCTCCACGGCTTCGGGTTCGCTCAAGTCGGCGTAGCGGTGGAAGTACGACTCCGGGTCGGCGAAGGCTCCGCGCTGCAGGCGCAGGAAGCGCTCGACGTACCAGCGCTCGATGTCGCTGGTGCGGGCATCCACGTAGATCGAGAAGTCGAAGAGGTCGCTGACCGCCAACCGCGTGCCGGGGGCCGGGGGCTGGAGCACGTTCAGGCCCTCGACGATCAGGATGTCGGGCTGGTTGACGACGATCTCGGCCTTCGGCACGATGTCGTAGCTCAGGTGCGAGTAGAAGGGTGCTCGCACATCGGGAGCGCCGCTCTTCACGCGACTGACGAACCGGAGCAAGGCCCGGCGGTCGTAGCTCTCGGGGAAGCCCTTGCGCTGCATCAGCCCGCGCCGCTCGAGCTCGGCGTTCGGGAACAGGAACCCGTCGGTGGTCACCAGCTCGACCCGCGGCGTGTCGTCCCAGCGGCTGAGCAGCGCGCGCAGCAACCGGGCCGTCGTCGACTTACCGACGGCGACCGAGCCGGCCACACCGATCACGAACGGCGTCTTCTGCGGAGGCTGGCGCAGGAACGCGGTCGCTGCCTCTCCCGTCGCCCGCGCGCCGGTGGCGTAGAGGTTCAGCAGCCGGCTCAAGGGGACGTAGACGTCGGATACCTCGGTGACGTCGAGCGTGTCGCCGAGGCTGCGCAGATGGGCGATCTCGGGTTCGGTCAGGGGCAGGGGCACGCTCGGGGCGAGCTCGGCCCAGTCGGACCGGCTGATCTCGAGAAAGGGGGTCTCTCCGCCGGAGTGCGTCGGGTCAGACATCCGGACAATGCTAGCCGGGAGTGGCGACCGACGACCGGGACGGCCGTCAGCGCGTGAGCGTACCGACCAAAGTAGAATCGCCTATATGTGTGGAATCGTGGGCTACGTCGGGCCGGGAAGTGCGATCGACGTGCTCCTCGGCGGTCTCAAGCGGCAGGAGTACCGCGGATACGACTCGGCGGGCGTGGCAATCATCGACGACGCCGGGCGGGTCGAGACGCGGAAGCGCGCCGGCAAGTTGGGCGTGCTCGTCGAAGACCTCAGCGATTCGGCGATGGGCGACGGGCACACCGGGATCGGCCACACCCGCTGGGCCACCCACGGCGGCCCCACCGATGTCAACGCCCACCCGCACCTCGGCGACGACGGCAAGCTGGCCCTGATCCACAACGGGATCATCGAGAACTTCGCCGAGCTCAAGCAAGAGGTCATCGACGCGGGAGGCGAGTTCACCAGCGAGACGGACAGCGAGGTCGCCGCTCTGCTCGTGGGTGCCCTGTACCGCGAGACGGGAGACCTGACCGAGGCGATGCGCCGCGTGGTGACGCGCCTCGAGGGCGCGTTCACCCTGCTCGTGATGCATGAGGACGAGCCCGGCGTCGTGGTGGGCGCCCGCCGCAACTCGCCGCTGGTCGTCGGTCTCGGGGACGGCGAGAACTTCCTCGGGTCGGACGTGGCCGCCTTCGTCGAGCACACCCGCAACGCGCTCGAGATCGGGCAAGACCAGATCGTGACGATCCGACCGGATTCCGTGCGCGTCATCGACTTCGCCGGCACTCCGGTCACGCCCAATGCCTTCGAGATCTCGTGGGACGCCTCGGCGGCCGAAAAGGGTGGCTGGCCCAGCTTCATGAAGAAGGAGATCAGCGAGGAGCCCGAGGCCGTCGCCAAGACCCTCATCGGCCGCGTGCACGACGGCGCCGTCGTGCTGCCCGAACTCGACCCGCTGGCAGAGGTGCTCGCTGACATCGATCGGGTCGTCGTGATCGCCTGCGGCACCGCCGCATACGCCGGGATGCTCGGCAAGTACGCCATCGAGGCCTGGGCTCGGGTTCCGGTCGACGTCGAGCTCTCGCACGAGTTCCGGTACCGCGATCCGGTGCTGAGCCCGCGCACACTCGTGGTGTCGGTCAGCCAGTCGGGCGAGACCATGGACACCCTGATGGCGGTCAAGTACGCCCGCGAGCAGGGGGCGCGCACGTTGTCCATCTGCAACACCCAGGGGTCGACGATCCCGCGCGAGTCCGACGCGGTGCTGTACACGCACGCCGGACCGGAGGTCGCGGTGGCCTCGACGAAGGCCTTCGTCGCGCAGGTCACGGCCCTCTACCTGCTCGGCCTCCATCTGGCCGAGCGCCGCGGCACCCTCGGCGCTGACCAGATCGCCGAGCAGGTCACCGAACTTCAGAACCTGCCGGACAAGCTCGACCAGGTGGTCGAGTCGGCGTCGTCGCGCATCGCCGAGCTCGCGCACTGGATGGGCGACACCCAGTCCGTGCTGTTCCTGGGCCGCAACGTCGGGTACCCGATCGCGCTCGAGGGGGCGCTCAAGCTCAAGGAGCTCGCGTACATCCACGCCGAGGGATTCGCGGCGGGGGAGCTCAAGCACGGTCCGATCGCGCTGATCGAGCCCGGGCAGATCGTCTTCGTGATCGTGCCGAGCCCGCGCGACCCGTCGTCGCTGCATCCCAAGGTGGTCTCGAACATCCAGGAGATCCGCGCCCGCGGCGCCCGGGTCATCGCGATCGCCGAGATCGGGGATGTCGCGGTCGTGCCGTTCGCGGACGAGGTGATCCGCATCCCGTTGGCCGCCCCGCTGTTCGAACCGCTGCTGGCAGTGGTGCCGCTGCACATCTTCGGCATGGAGCTCGCGACCACCAAGGGCCTGGATGTGGACCAGCCGCGCAACCTGGCGAAGTCGGTCACGGTCGAGTGAGGTCGGCGCCGACGCCTGTCGCGGCGCCGGTCGGACACAATAGCCACATGGCAATTGCCGGTATCGGCGTCGACGTCGTCGACCTCGCGCGTTTCGAGCGCGCGATCACGCGCACGCCCGCGCTGCGCGAGCGCCTGTTCGCTCCGGGCGAACGCGCGAAGCCCCTTGCATCGCTTGCGGCCCGGTTCGCCGCGAAAGAAGCCTTCATGAAGGCGCTCGGCGAATCGACCGGCGTGCAGTGGCACGACATGGAGGTGGTGCAAGACGGCCGGGGCGCACCGACGCTGCTGGTCTCCGGCGCTGCCGCCGAGCTGGTCGCCGCGAAAGGGATCGTCGGCATCCACCTCTCGATGACGCACGACGCGGGCGTCGCGGTCGCCTCCGTGGTCTGCGAGACGGCATGAGCGATCGGGATGCCGCCCCCTTCCGCGAGGCTCGGATCGATCTCGACGCCCTGCGCTCCAACCTCGCGGTCATGCGCGAGCGCGTCGCACCGGCGCTCCTGATGGCGGTCGTGAAGGCGGACGCCTACGGGCACGGGGCAGAGCTGGTCGCTCGAACGGTCGCCGACGCGGGCGCGGACTGGCTGGGGGTCGCCGACCTCGACGAGGGGCTCGCCCTGCGCCGGGCGGGGATCGCGGCGCCGATGCTGGCCTGGCTACACGGCCCGGACGCGGACTTCTCGCTCGCCGTCGGCGCCGGGATCGACCTGGGCATCAGCTCGCTCCGGCAACTCGAGCGGGCCGCCGCAACCAGTTCGGGACTGGGACCGGCGGTCGTGCAGCTCAAGGTCGACTCCGGCCTGAGCCGCAACGGGATCGCGCCGACGGAGCGGGCGGCGGTGTTCGATCGCGCTGCGGCGCTCGAGAAGCGCGGCGCGGTCCGGGTGCGCGGCATCTTCAGCCACCTCTCGAACACCTCGCCATCCGACGACGACCGTCAGCTGCAGGTCTTCGATCAGGCCGTTGCCGAGGCCAGAGCCGCGGGGCTCGAGCCCGAGCTGCGCCACCTGGCTGCCACGCAGGCCGCTCTCGAGCGGCCGTCGATGCGATTCGAGCTGGTCAGGGTGGGCATGGGGCTCTACGGGCTGCCGGCCGCCGAGTCGGTCGACCCCGCGGCTCTGGGCCTGCGCCCGGTCATGCAGCTCTCGGCCGCCGTGGCGGCGGTCCGCCGGGTCCCTGCGGGAACGCACGTGTCGTACGGCTTCACGCATCGCACCGATCGCGAGACCACGCTGGCGCTCGTGCCCCTCGGCTACGCGGACGGTGTACCGCGCGCCGCATCGAACCGCGGATGGGTTGCGATCAACGGGCGCCGCTGTCCGGTGGTGGGCCGGATCGCGATGGACCAGTTCCTGGTCGACGCGGGCGACGGTGCTGTCGACGGTGCGGTGGAGGTCGGCGATCGCGCGGTGCTTTGGGGCGACCCGGCGGAGGGAGCACCGAGCGCCGAGGACTGGGCCGCCGCCGCCGACACCATCGGGTACGAGATCGTCACGCGGGTGGGGCCGCGGGTGCCGCGCGTGGCACGGGCGGCGCACCCCTCGTGATCGAGCTCACCATCGCCGACAGCGGGGAGATGGAGGTGCTCGGCGCCCGGTTGGCGCCCCTCCTGCGAGCCGGCGACCTCGTGCTGCTGAACGGAGAACTGGGCGCAGGCAAGACCACGCTCACGCGCGGCGTCGGCGCCGCGCTGGGAGCCCGCGGCGCGGTGACGAGCCCGACCTTCGTGCTGGCGCGCGAGCATCCCACCGCCTCGGGGGCCCCGTTGATCCATGTCGACGCGTACCGACTCGCGACCGGCCGCGAACTGGATGACCTCGACCTCGACTATGAGCACGGGATCGTCGTCGTCGAGTGGGGCGCGGGCAAACTCGACGGAGTCAGCGACTCGTGGCTCTCGATCGACATCCGTCGCCCGCAGGGCGACGCCGCACCAGAGACTTTCGCCGACGATCTCTCCGGAGACGAACCCCGCCAGGTCACGATCACCGGCACCGGCCCGCGCGGCCTCGAGCTCGAAGCGCTGCTCGCAGCCCGCGAATAGGCTTGACCTCGTGCTGCTCGCGATCGATACCTCGGCGGGCACCAGCGTCGCCGTGGTGGATCGCGACCGCGGAATCCTGGCCCAGGCCGACGAGGCCGACACCCGCCGGCACGCCGAGGTGATCGGCACCCTCATCGAGCGCGTCCTCGCGGACTCGGCTGTCGCCCCGCACGAGTTGAGCGGAGTCGTCGCCGGAATGGGTCCCGGCCCGTTCACCGGGCTGCGGGTCGGCATCGCCGCCGCGCGCGCCTTCGCGTTCGGGATCGGCAAACCGGTCGTGCCGCTGATCTCGCACGACGCGCTCGCCCTCGACCTGGGCGAGCCTCTTCTGGTCGTGACCGATGCGCGGCGGCGCGAGGTGGCCTGGTCCACGTACGCGGCCGGCGACGAGCTCGGGCTGCCGGTGCGCGTCGCAGGCCCGCAACTGGCTGCACCGGCCGAGCTGGAATCCGCGGTCGAGGGCTACCGCGGCTATCGACGACTGGATGCCGCCACCATCCCCGCGGGCCCGCTCGGCATGCTCGGTGAGCGCCTGTTCGCCGCGGGCCGCGGCTTCGGCCCGAGCGAGCCCCTATACCTGCGAGCGCCCGACGTGACCCCGTCATCCGGCCCGAAGCGGGTGAGCTGATGCCCGCCGCTCACCAGCCGGCCGCCCAACAGCCCGTTCTGCGTCGAGCGACCCTCGACGACCTGGACGCGATCATGGCGCTCGAGACCAGCACCTTCGCCTCCGACGCCTGGTCGCGCGGCACGATGCGCGACGAGCTCGCCTCTCCGCACGGCTACTACCTGGTCGCCGAAGGGGATTCGGGCGGGGGCGGGGCGCCGCAGCATCCCCTTGCCGGCTATGCCGGGTTGCTCGCGCCACTCGACTCGGGTCAGGCCGATATCCAGACGATCGCGGTGGCGCCCGACGCTCGCGGGCACGGCCTCGGCCGCGCGTTGATGGTGGCGCTGCTCGCGGAAGCCCGCGCCCGGCGGGCAACGGAGGTGTTCCTCGAGGTGCGCGCCGACAACCCGAACGCCCGCGCGCTCTACGACTCGCTCGGGTTCGAGCAGATCGCGGTGCGACCGCAGTACTACCAGCCCGACGGGGTGGATGCGCAGATCATGCGAGTGGAGCTGACCGCATGACGCGGGAGCCGTTGGTCCTGGGCATCGAGACCAGCTGCGACGAGACCGGGATCGGCATCGTGCGCGGCACGACGTTGCTGGCGAACACGATCGCCAGCTCGATGGACGAGCACGCCCGCTACGGCGGCGTCGTTCCCGAGGTGGCCGCGCGGGCGCACCTCGAGGCCTTGCGCCCGACGCTCGAGGCGGCGCTCGCCGAGGCCCGGGTCACGCTGCGCGAGCTCGACGCGATCGCCGTGACCAGTGGGCCGGGGCTCGCGGGAGCCCTGATGGTCGGCGTGGGGGCCGCGAAGGCGCTCGCGATCTCGCTCGACATCCCGCTCTACGCGGTGAACCACCTGGTCGGGCACGTCGGCGCCGATCTCCTGCATCGACCCGACGAGCCAGAGCACGAGCTCGAGCTGCCGACCGTCGCCCTGCTGGTCTCGGGCGGCCACACCTCGCTCCTGCTGGTGCGCGACCTGGTGAACGACGTCGAGCTGCTCGGCGAGACCATCGACGACGCGGCGGGCGAGGCCTTCGACAAGGTGGCGCGACTGCTCGGGCTTCCCTACCCGGGCGGACCGCAGATCGACCGTGCCGCGGCGAGCGGCGACCCCTCGGCGATCCGCTTCCCCCGCGGGCTCACCGCTCCCAAAGACCTGGAACGCCATCGCGACGACTTCTCGTTCTCGGGGCTGAAGACGGCTGTGGCTCGCTGGGTCGAAGCGGCGCGCGACCGGGCTGCTGAGGGTGGCAACGCGGTTTCGATCCCGGATGTCGCCGCGAGCTTCCGCGAGTCGGTCGCCGACGTGCTCACCGCGAAGGCGATCGCGGCGTGCCAGCGGCTCGGGGTCCCTCGGTTGCTGCTCGGCGGCGGTGTGGTGGCCAACGCGCGGGTGAGGCAGTTGGCGCAGGAACGGGCGGATGCCGCGGGCGTGACCCTGCGCATCCCGCCGCTGTCGCTGTGCACAGACAACGGTGCGATGATCGCGGCCCTCGGTGCGCGGCTCATCTCGGAGGGGCACGCGCCATCGAGTCTCGACTTCGGCGCCGACTCGACCCTGCCGGTGACGACGATCCAGGCCTGAGGCGCGACCGGTTTGACACCGCGGGCGGCCGCTGCGAGGCTGACCGCATGCCAGCCAAGACACCGCCAACGCCGCCGACTCCGCCCGTCCCGCCCGTTCCGCCGCCGGCAGCCGACGCGAACGTGCCACCCCAGCCGAACCCCTACGCGGCGCCGGCCGCTCAGGACCCGGCGGCCCAGAACCCGTACGCCCAGAACCCGTACGCGCAGCCGAATCCGTACGCCCAGCCGGCTCCCTACGCGGGCGCGCCCGGCTACGCCTATGCGCCGGGCCCGCGCACGAACACGATGGCGATCATCGGCTTCGTTCTCGCCTTCGTGGTGAGCATCGCAGGCATCGTGTGCAGCCACGTCGCCCTGAGTCAGATCAAGAGGACAGGCGAGGGTGGGCGCGGCCTGGCGCTCGCCGGCCTGATCCTCGGGTATGTCTTCACAGGGTTCTGGGTGCTCTACTTCCTCGTTGTGATCATCATCATCGTCGTGAGCGCCAGCCAGGGATATTCGGGCTGATCGCTCGACTGGCCCGGCGCAACACGCCGGGAGCCCCGTTGACAGCACTCTCTCAGGCTGGGAGCATGAGCACCGCCACTCCACCCAACGACTAAGGAGCACTCGGATAATGACCGATGCAACCCCCACGCCCACACCAGCGGCGCCGGCCGCCGCTGGCCCGAAGCAGACGCTCAGCCTCGTCGGCTTCATCCTCGGTATCGCGTCCGTGGTATTCTGCGCGACCGGTCTGATCGCGATCGCCGCCGGTATCGCGGCCATCATCGTCAGCAACAAGGGCAAGAAGCAGGAGCCGGGTGCGCCGAGCTGGATGCACACCGTCGGCCTGATCACGGGCATCGCGGGCATCGTGCTCGGCGTGTTCGTCGGGATCGCGATCCTGTTCTCGATCCTCGCCCCGCTGCTCATCGCCAGCAGCTACAGCAGCTACTAGACCGTCATCGCGAGGGGCCGGGCGTTCGCGCTCGGCCCCTCGCGCATCCTCCGCTCGGTCGCTAGAGCCGCTCGGCCAGGAGCGCCACACGTGCTCCCGCGACGCGGGTCAGCACGAGCGTCGCCGCCGCATCGCCCTTCAGGGCGAGCCGTGCGCGGAACTCCGCCGGGTCGACGTCCACCCCGCGCTTCTTGATCTCGAGCGCGCCGATCCCGCGCGCCGCGAGCTCCTTCTTGAGCGTCTTGACGTCGAGCGGGAACCGCTCAAGCACCCGGAATCCCGAGCCGAACGGGGTGTCAGGGGGCGCATCGGTGGTGATCCAGGCGATCGTGGGGTCGAGCATCCGCCCGCCGCCGTCCGCATTTCCCCCGCCGGGCAGGCTGCGCGCCAGATCCCCGATCAGTCGGGCCCGGATGACGGCGCCATCGGGTTCGAGCAGGTACTCGCCGAGCGCGCCCACCTCGGCGTCGTCGCTGTCGTGTGCTGCCGTCAGTTCGGCGGCCGACCCGGAGCGCAGCACCAGCGCCGCGCGCCCCACCCCGGGCCGCGCCAGAACGCCCGACCACACCGCGAGCTCGACGACCTCCCCATCGACGGAGACCCACTGAGCCTCCCACGGGGTCTCGCCCTCGGAGGGGAGCAGCGAGCGGTCGAGGCCCGGGCCCAGCTTGATCCCGGTGGGAAGGGTCTCGGCGAGGGCGAAGGCCCAGTCCAGCGCAGGTGACCAGTCGGCCGGGTTGTCGAGTCGGCGTCCCTTCGCCCGGCGCGCCGGGTCGAGCCAGACGCCGCCGACGCCCGCCAGGTCGGTGGTGGTCGCGTCGCCCAGTTCGACGCGGGCGGCTGCGAACGGCGCGAGGTTGAAGCTGGCGATCGCAGCTGTCGCCTCGTCGCGCTCCACGGCGAGCACGCCGAGATCCAGCGCGGCCATCGCGAGTGCATCGGCTCCGATCCCGCAGCCGAGGTCGGCGACGACGTCGATCCCCGCCCCGGCGAAGCGACCGGCGTGCAATGAGGCGACACTGAGCCGGGTTGCTTGCTCGAGGCCGTCGGCGGTGAACAGCATCCGGCCGGCGAAGTCGCCGAACTTCGCGCGCGCCTTGGCCCGCAGCCGGGCCTGGCCGAGCACGGCGGCGACCAACTCGCCCGAGTGGCCGGCGGCTCGCAGCCGCGACACGATCCGCACGACATCGGCGGTCGCCTCGATCGGCCCGACCTCGTCGAGCAGGCGGAGCCCCTCGGGCGAGAGCAGCGCGCGGAGCTCGGCGACATCCATCCCGCCACGTTACTGCGAGTGCGTCCACGGGTTGGCACTCGCATTGATCGACTGCTAACGAAGGGCCTATAGTTGCTTTGGCACTCTCGAAGGGAGTGTGCCAACCCATGAGTTTCAGAAAGAGGTCACCCGTGTCGGTCAGCATCAAGCCGCTCGAAGATCGCATCGTCATCAAGCAACTCGAGGCGGAGCAGGTCACCGCGTCCGGTCTGGTCATTCCGGACACCGCGAAAGAGAAGCCCCAGGAGGGCGAGGTCGTCGCGGTCGGTCCCGGTCGCATCGACGACAACGGCAACCGCGTTCCGCTCGACGTCGCCGTCGGCGACACCGTGATCTACTCCAAGTACGGCGGCACCGAGGTCAAGTACGGCGGCGACGACCTGCTCGTGCTGTCGGCTCGCGACGTGCTGGCGGTCGTCGTCAAGTAGCTCTCGCAGTCTGTCGAAGGGCCCGCGGTTCGCCGTCGGGCCCTTCGCGCGTTTCCCGCACGGATACGCTGACCGAATGACCAGCCCATCGGATACGCCCCCGAGCGGGCCGATCCCGGTGGGCGGCCAAGGGGCTCCGTCGCAGGCACGGCTGGTCTCCGGCCTGGTCTTCTCGCTCGGGTCGTATCTGCTCTGGGGGTTCCTGCCTGTCTACTTCCGGTTGCTGGCACCGACCGGCGCCTTCGAGATCGTGGCGTACCGCATCCTGTTCTCGCTGGTGTTCTGCGCTGTCCTGCTGACCATCACCAACGGCTGGGGCCGCCTCGCAGCGCTGGTGCGGCAGCCGCGCATCCTGCTCACCATGGCGGTGGCGGGGATCTTGATCTACGTCAACTGGCAGGTCTTCGTGCTCGCTGCGGTCAGCGGCCACGTGGTCGAGGGGGCGCTCGGGTACTTCATCAACCCCATCTTCACGGTGCTGCTGGGCGTGATCTTCCTGCGGGAGCGGCTGCGCCCTGCGCAATGGGTGGCGGTGGGGATCTCGGCGGTCGCCATCGTGATCATTGCGGTCGGCTACGGCGCCTTCCCGTGGATCGCCATCGCGCTGACGCTCTCCTTCGGCCTCTACGGCTTCATCAAGAAGCGCGTGGGAGGGCACGTGGATGCCCTCAGCGGCCTCACCCTCGAAACCGCCTGGCTCACCCCGGTGGCGATCGTGCAGCTGATCCTGGTGGCCATCTCGAGTGGATTGACCTTCACCGCCGGCGGTCCCGGTCATTCGGTGCTCATCGTTCTCGTCGGTGTGGCGACCGGCCTGCCCCTGCTGCTGTTCGCCGCGGCCGCGTCGCGCCTGCCGCTGATCGCCATCGGCCTCACCCAGTACCTCACACCCGTGCTGCAGTTCATCTTCGGGGTGGTGTTCCTCGGCGAGGCGATGTCGACGACGCGCTGGATCGGCTTCGTGCTGGTCTGGGTCGCCCTGATCGTGCTCACGGTCGACCTCGTCCGGGCTGCGCAGGGGCAACGCCGCGCCTCCCACGCGGCCGTCTGACCGCGGGTTAGGGTCGCTTCGAACCCGAAAGGACTCCGGATGCGCCCCGTCACCCGAGTCGGCACCGCCCAGCGAGCGGGGTTCGGGGTCGTCATGCTGGCGGCCGCCGGACTGCTCGTGGGATGCACGGCCACCCAGCCGATGCCGACACCCACCGCCAGCCCGACGCCGACGCCGATCGGGGACGGCGTTCTGCGCATCGGGACGCTCTTCCCGTCGACCGGCGCGACGGCGTTCCTCGGGCCGCCGCAGCTCGACGCGGTGAAAGCGGCCGTCGCCGACATCAACGCAGCGGGCGGTGTCAACGGCAAGCCGGTCGTGCTGCTCAGCGATGACTCGGGCGACGCGACGACGAAGACCGCAGAGGCCTCGTTCGCCGACCTGGTCAAGAAGGGCGCGGACGTCATCATCGGCCCGTCCTCCTCCGTGCTGTCGCAGCGGCTCCTGACGGCCGCCGCCGCAGCGCAGGTGCCGCTCATCTCACCCGCGGCGACCTATCCGCAGCTGTCCGCACTCGACACCGACGGCGTGTTCTTCCGCACCATCCCCTCGACGGGTCTCCAGGGCGTCGCCCTGGGCACGCTCCTCCCGTCGAAGAAGCAGCTCAAGGTCGCGCTGGTGGCGACGAGCGACCCGATCGGCCAGTCGATCCTGCCGACCTTGCATGACAGCCTGGCGGCGCACGGGGGCTCCCTCGTGGCCAGCATCGCGCTCACACCCTCGTCTGTGCCTGCCGATGTCGTCGCGCAGCTGAAGAAGGCGGCTCCGGATGCCGTGGTGCTCGACACGCCCGACAACGGCGCGCAGACCAAGGCCCTCATCACCGCGCTGGCCGGCGGCGGATTCGGCGGTGCCAAGCTCTGGCTGACCAGTCAGAACCTCGCCGACTACTCGCAAGCGCTGCCGGCCGGTCAGCTCACCGGAGCGGGCGGCATCCTCGAGGGCGCCGACTCGCCCGCGGCGTTCCAGGCCAAGCTCAAGGCCGTGGATCCCGGCATCGGCTCGTTCCAGTACGCGCCGGAGGCCTATGACGCGACGATCCTGGCGGCGCTGGCGGCGACCCTCGCGCATGACGATGCCGGAATCCGCCTCGGAGCTCAGCTGCGCGCCGCATCGGTCGGCGGCATCAAATGCACCAGCTACGCCGAATGCCTCGATGTGCTCGTGACCGAGCCGAAGATCGACTACGACGGTGTCAGCGGTGAGGTGAATCTGGATGCCGCGGGCGATCCGACTTCGGCCGGCTACGGCGTCTACACCTACACGGCCGACAACAAGTACTCGCGCACCGGGAGCATCACGGGCTGAAGCTCCCCGCTCGGCAGGTAACGGAATATAACGAAGTGGCGGCCTCGTCGGCTCAACTCGAGCCTGTGCGCTCAGACGGATACCAAGCTGAAACATCTCGTGACTTGCCAGAAACAAGGCAGGGATTAGGGTTCATCCAATGAGAAATCTGCTCGTCGAGCGATTCCCTCGATTCGTGCATCAGAAAGGGTCACCACAGTGAAACTCTCCACCACCAGTCGGCGCTTCGCCGCTGGCCTCGCCGGAGCGGCAGCCATCGCGCTACTCGTCGCCGGTTGTGCCACCTCGACGCCGTCGGCGTCGAACGCCCCCACCGCCAAGGCGAACCCCGCCGCCAAAGCGTGCGGATCGGGCGAGGATTCGTCGAGCACGTTCGCTCTCGGCTCGTTCCTGCCCCTCACCGGTTCGCTCTCGTTCCTCGCCCCGCCGGCCGTCGCCGGTGTCGGTGCGGCCCTGTCGGACATCAACGCCGCGGGTGGCGTCAACGGCAAGCCGGCTTGCATCATCTCGCAGGACTCCAGCGATGGAGACCACAAGGCGACCGGTGACTCGAACATCAAGGCCCTCATCCAGGCGAAGCCCTCGGCGATCGTCGGACCGGAGTCCTCGAGCGTCACGCACAACATCCTCCCGGTGACCCAGCCGACCGGCACCATCGTCTTCTCGCCCGCGGCGACCGACGACGCGCTGGCCGGAGAGGCGCACTTCTTCCGCAACGTCGCCCCGAACGCCGCTGAGGGCGACGCCCTCGCCAAGCAGATCCTCACGGATGTGCCCGGCGCCAAGGTCGGCATCCTGGTGTTCAACGACGCCTACGGCATCAACCTCCGCGACACCCTCGCCTCCAGCCTGAAGGCCGGCGGCGGATCGGTCGTCTACGGTGGCGCGGGCCAGGAGTTCCCGTCGACCGAGACCTCGTTCGGCACGATCGTGAACAACGTTCTGGCTGCCCAGCCCGACGTCATCGCGATCATCGCCTTCGAGCAGACCAACCAGATCCTGCCGGCGCTCGGCTCGGCCGGCTTCGCCGGTTCGAAGCTGTACTTCGTCGACGGCAACCTGAGCGACTACTCGAAGACGGCCGGTGTTCCCGACCTGACGGGCGCCAAGGGCACCCAGCAGGGCGTCGACGCCGACAAGACCTTCAAGGCCGAACTCAACGACTGGTACAAGGCGAACGACGGCAAGGGCAAGGACCTCGGCGGCATCTACAACTACGGCCCCGAGTCGTACGACGCCGTGATCACGCTGGCCCTGGCCGCCGACCTGGCGAAGAAGAACGATTCGGCATCGATCGAGCCGTTCATCCTTCCGGTGACGGGCACGACGGGTGGCAAGGTCTGCAAGAGCTACGCCGACTGCCTGAAGCTCATCTCGGGCGGCGCGACGGACATCTGGTACCAGGGTCCGTCGTCCATCGGCCCGCTGAACGACCAGCACAACCCCTCGACGGCGTACGTCGGGATCTACGAGGCGTCGGGTAAGAACACCGCCGCCAAGTTCCTCACCGGGGTGAAGGCGACCATCAGCAAGTAGTCTTCGCTGAACCAGATGGGTGCCGGCCGTCTCGGCCGGCACCCATCTCATCCCGGAAGGTCCCCCATGCTTCAAGCCACCCGCCGATGGAGCCGCGTCGTGGCCGCCGCAACGGTCATCGTCGTGGCAGGCCTGCTCGGCCTCATCACCTCCGACGCCGCCGCAGCCGCGTCGCCCATCACCAGCGGCACCAGCTGTGTCGCCGACGAGACCACGGGCTGCCTCCAGGGCAAGGTCATCGACGCGAACCGCAATCCGGTCCCCGGCGTCAAGATCACGGTGACCGCGCCCTCCGGCGCCACCGGCAGCGCCAAGACCGCCAAGAACGGCTCGTTCTTCTTCGCGGTCACCGAGGCCGGCGCCTACAAGGTCGACCTCGACACGGCGTCACTCCCCAAGGGCGTGACCCCGAAGCTCTCGACCCTCACGGTCACCGTCCAGCTGAGCAACATCACGCCTGCTGGATTCGCGCTCAACGGCCACGTCAAGGGCTCGGTCAACACCGGCCCGGCGGCCGTTCCGTACTACAAGCTCGTCTGGCAGCAGTTCTCGCAGGGGCTCCTGCTCGGCCTGCTCCTCGCCCTCGCCGCCATCGGCCTGTCGCTGATCTACGGCACTACGGGGCTCTCCAACTTCGCCCACTCCGAGCAGATCACGCTCGGAGGCTTCCTGGCCTACGTGTTCGCCGTGCAGCTGGGGCTGAACATCATCCTGGCCACGATCGTCGTGATCGCCCTGACCGCGCTCTCGGGCTATCTGCAGGACAAGTTCCTCTGGGGTCCGCTCCGCAAGCGCGGACTCGGCCTCACCCAGCTCATGGTCGTCACCATCGGCCTGTCGCTCGCCCTGGAGTACATCTTCCAGCTCCTGTTCGGCGCCAATGTGTACCCGGTCGCGACCAACCTGGAACTCAATACCGGGCCGCTCGACATCACGCCGACGGCGTATTGGTCGATGCTGGTCTCGGTCGTGGTGCTCGCCCTGGTGGGCCTCGCGCTTCTCTTCACGCGACTGGGCCGAGCCACGCGCGCGGTCGCCGATAACCGGGCGCTCGCCGCGGCATCCGGGATCGACGTCGACCGCGTCATCCGGATCGTGTGGATCGTGTCGACCGGCCTCGCCGGCCTCTCGGGCGTGCTCTACGCCCTGGTCAATGGCGGCGTCTACTGGTTGACCGGCGCGCAACTGCTGCTGCTGGTCTTCGCCGCCGTGACGCTCGGCGGCATCGGGACCGCGTTCGGCGCCCTGGTGGGGTCGCTGATTATCGGGGTCGTGGCCAACATGAGCACGCTCTTCATCCCGCAGGACCTGAAGTACGCGACCGGACTCGTCATCCTGATCGTGGTGCTGTTGGTGAGACCGCAGGGCATCCTCGGTCGCAAGGAGAGGGTGGGCTAGCCATGGACATCGGCTTCTTCGCGAGCAATCTGTTCACCGATTTCGGGTCGACGATCCTGTCGGTCATCACGGCGTCGTATGTGATCGCCGCCATCGGCCTGAACATCCACTTTGGCTTCACCGGGCTGCTCAACATCGGCCAGGCCGGATTCATGCTGATCGGCGCCTACGGCTTCGCGATCACGGTGAGGTTCACGCAGAACTTCTGGCTCGGCATCGTCGTCGCCTTACTGGGAGCCGTGCTGTTCGCGCTCGCCCTGGGCTTGCCGACCCTGAAGCTTCGAGGCGACTATCTGGCGATCGTGACGATCGCGGCCGCCGAGATCGTGCGATTGCTCGGCGACAACCAGTTGCTCGCGCCCTTCACCGGGGGCACGTTCGGCATCCCCGGGTCGGCGTTCTCCAAGCCCTTCGCCGCACTGTCGCCGCTGCCGCAGCAGGGCCTGTTCCAGATCGGCCCGTACAACTACCCGTTCACCGAGGGCGACAGTTGGTGGCTCCGCATCGTGGCGTGGAGCCTGGTCGCCATCTGCATCGTGATCTCGTTCCTGCTGGTGCGCAGCCCGTGGGGCCGCGTGCTCCGCGGCATCCGCGAGGACGAGGATGCCGTGCGCAGCCTCGGCAAGAACGTGACGGTCTACAAGACCCAGAGCCTCGTGATCGGCGGCCTGTTCGGCGCCGTGGCCGGGATCGTCAACGTGCTCGCGACCTCGGTCTCCGCCGACGCGATGGGACGCACGCTGACCTTCGAGCTCTACACCTGCCTCCTGCTCGGCGGCGCGGCGACGGTCTTCGGGCCGCTGCTCGGCACCTTCCTGTACTGGCTGGTGCTGGTGTTCCTGCGCGACTCGATCGGCTTCTGGGTGCCCGGCTCCGTGCTGAGTCAGCAGCAGATCCCGCAGGTCACGTGGATCTTTGTGGGCATCGGCCTGATGCTGCTGGTGATCTTCAGACCGCAGGGCATTCTGGGCAACAAGAAGGAGTTGGCCTTCGGTGACTGACAACACGGTGAGCAACATCCCGGTGAAGAACGACCCGGACTACGACTACGACCGCGCGGAGCTGCGCAAGAAGCTCGAGAAGGTCGACGAGCTCCCGGGATCGGCGAAGCCGAACCCGATCCTGACGGTGGACCGCATCACCCGGCGGTTCGGGGGGATCGCGGCGGTCGACGTCGACCACCTCGAGGTCCAGAAGGGCTCCATCACGGCCCTCATCGGGCCCAATGGCGCCGGCAAGACCACGTTCTTCAACCTGCTGACCGGCTTCGACATCCCCGACAAGCCGCAGGATGGGGGGCCGAAGCCGCACTGGGAGTTCCAGGGGCGCTCCCTCTCGTCCACGAGCGCCTACCGCGTCGCGCGGGCCGGGATGGTCCGCACCTTCCAGCTGACCAAGGCTCTGTCGGCCATGACGGTCATGGACAACATGCTGCTCGGCTCGCAGGAGCAGACCGGCGAGAAGCTCAGCCGCTCGACGATCTGGCCGCTCTGGCGCAACAAGGAGAAGGTCATCCGCGCGCAGGCCGAAGAGATCCTCGACCGGTTCAAGCTCGCCGACAAGAAGGACGACTACGCGGGCGGCCTCTCGGGCGGCCAGCGCAAGCTGCTCGAGATGGCGCGCGCCCTGATGAGCAATCCGGCGATGATCATGCTCGATGAGCCGATGGCCGGCGTGAACCCGGCGCTGACCCAGTCGCTGCTCGGCCACATCCAAGACCTTCGGGACACCGGCACCACCGTGCTGTTCGTGGAGCACGACATGCACATGGTCCGCTTCATCTCGGACTGGGTGGTCGTCATGGCCGAGGGCAAGCTGGTGGCCGAGGGCAAGCCGGGCACGGTGATGCAGAACCAGGCCGTCGTCGACGCCTATCTGGGTTCGCACCACGACCAGGATCTGGGCGACGACGCCGTGCTGAACGAGGACTTCGACAAGGCCATCCAGCAAGAGGATGCCGAGTTGGGCAAGGAGCAGGAGGCGATCGAGGCGTACGCCGACTCGGTGCGCCGCCAGGAGGGGGACGAGAACTGATGGTCGCCTACACGGGAACCGGAAAGCCCCTGGTCGACGCCACCGATCTGGTCGCGGGCTACCTGCCGGGGATCGACATCCTGCACGGCTGCAACCTGACCGCCTATCCGGGAGAGCTGGTCGGGATCATCGGCCCGAACGGCGCGGGCAAGTCCACCCTGCTCAAGGCGCTGTTCGGCCTCGTGCCGGTGCGCTCGGGCAAGGTGACCCTCGACGGCCAGGACATCACGAACCAGAAGGCCAACAAGCTGGTGCAGACCGGCATCGGCTTCGTTCCGCAGACCAACAACGTGTTCACCTCGCTGACCATCGAGGAGAACCTCCAGATGGGCCTCTTCCTGCGGCCCCGCTGGTTGTCGACCCGGCTGGAGGCGATGTACGAGCTGTTCCCCGTGCTCGGGCAGCGCCGCCGTCAGCGCGCCGGCGGCCTATCGGGCGGCGAACGGCAGTCGCTCGCGATGGCGCGCGCCCTGATGATGGAGCCGAGCGTGCTGCTGCTCGACGAGCCCTCGGCCGGGCTGTCGCCGGTCCGCCAGGACGAGACCTTCATCCGCACGCGCAAGATCAACATGACCGGCGTCACGGTGATCATGGTCGAGCAGAACGCGCGCCGTTGCCTGCAGATCTGCGACCGCGGCTACGTGCTCGACCAGGGCCGCAACTCGTACACCGGCACCGGGCGGGAGCTGGCGGAGGACCCGAAGGTGGTCGAGCTGTACCTCGGCACGCTCGCCGAGGACGTCGCGTCGTCGTAGCGCCCCGCCTGGCGCGGAATGCCGCGGCCGCGATCCCGTTAACATAGGGAAACCGGTCTTCGAAGGTGCAGCCGGGCCCCTTCCGCGCGACCAAGAGGACAGCATGGACCAGAGTTCAGGCCAGCCCGATCCCTTCGGATTCATCGGCCTCACCTACGACGACGTGATGCTGCTGCCCGGGCACACCGATGTGATCCCGAGCGAGGCGGACACCTCCTCGCGGCTCACCAAGCGCATCTCGCTGTCGGCACCGCTCGTCTCCAGCGCCATGGACACCGTGACCGAGTCCCGCATGGCCATCGCGATGGCCCGCCAGGGCGGCATCGGCGTGCTGCACCGCAACCTCTCGATCGAGGACCAGGCGATGCACGTCGACAAGGTGAAGCGCAGCGAGTCCGGCATGATCACCAACCCGGTGACCACGACGCCGGATGCCACGGTCGCCGAGGTCGACGCGCTCTGCGGGCAGTTCCGGGTCTCCGGCCTTCCGGTCGTCGAGGGCGACGGAACGCTGGTGGGGATCATCACCAACCGCGACATGCGCTTCGTGTCGCCATTCGAGAAGACCACCACGCTCGTGCGCGACGTCATGACGAAGATGCCGTTGATCACGGCGCCGACCGGCGTCGACCCCGATTCGGCCGTGGCGATCTTCGCGCAGCACAAGATCGAGAAGCTCCCGCTCGTCGACGCCCAGGGCCGCCTGAGCGGGCTCATCACGGTCAAGGACTTCGAGAAGACCGAGAAGTACCCGAACGCGACGAAAGACGCCGCGGGCCGGCTGCGCGTGGGCGCGGCGATCGGATTCTTCGGCGACGCGTGGGATCGTGCGGGCGCCCTGCTCGACGCCGGCGTCGACCTGATCGTCGTCGACACGGCCAACGGCGACTCGCAGGGCGTGCTCGACATCATCCGCCGGCTCAAGAGCGACTCGGCCTTCAACGACATCGACATCATCGGCGGCAACGTCGCGACCCGCAGCGGCGCCCAGGCGCTCGTCGACGCCGGGGCGGACGCGATCAAGGTGGGCGTCGGCCCGGGATCCATCTGCACCACGCGAGTCGTGGCGGGCGTCGGCGTGCCCCAGGTGACCGCCGTGTACGAGGCGTCCCTCGCGGCGCGCGAGACCGGCATCCCGGTGATCGCCGACGGCGGCCTGCAGTACTCGGGCGACATCGCCAAGGCCCTGGTGGCCGGCGCGGACACGGTCATGCTCGGCTCGCTGCTGGCCGGCACCGACGAGGCGCCGGGCGACCTGGTCTACAGCAACGGCAAGCAGTTCAAGAACTACCGCGGCATGGGCAGCCTGGGCGCGCTCAGCGACCGCGGCAAGAAGACCTCGTACTCGCGCGACCGCTACTTCCAGGCCGATGTGCCCTCGGATGCTCAGCTGATCCCGGAGGGCATCGAGGGGCGGGTGCCCTACCGTGGCGCACTCGGCGCCACGGTCTACCAACTTGTCGGCGGACTGCGGCAGTCGATGTTCTACGTGGGGGCCCGCACCATCCCCGAACTGAAGCAGCTCGGCAAGTTCGTGCGCATCACCCCGGCCGGCCTCAAGGAGTCGCACCCGCACGACATCCAGATGACCGTCGAAGCTCCGAACTACTCGCGCTAGCCCAAAAAGGAGACACCGTGTCAGAATCGCGTTCGCGTGCAGGGGGCTTCGGGCTCGGGGTGTTCGGCCTGATGGCGTACATCGGTGCCGCGATCTACTTCGTCTCCCATTCGGATGGCTCGTTCTGGGGCGTCATCCTCGGCCTGCTGCAGGCGATCGTCTGGCCGGTCTACCTCGTGTTCCACCTGCTGACGCTGCTGCACGCCTGACAACGAGCGAGAGGGACCACTCCCGATAGGCTCAAGTACCGTGAGCGACATCGAGATCGGCCGGTCCAAGCGGGCACGACGGGCCTACGCGTTCGACGACATCGCGGTCGTGCCCAGTCGGCGCACCCGCGACCCGCAGGATGTCTCCGTCAAGTGGACGATCGACGCCTTCACCTTCGACATGCCCGTGCTCGCGGCGCCGATGGACTCGGTGGTCAGTCCCGAGACGGCGATCCAGATCGGCCGTCTCGGCGGCCTCGGCGTGCTCGACCTCGAAGGCCTCTGGACGCGGTACGACGACCCCGAGCCGGTCCTCGCCGAAATCGCGGCGCTCGAGCAGGATGCCGCCACCCAACGCATGCAGGCCATCTACGCCGAGCCCATCAAGCCCGAGCTGATCAAGGCGCGGATCGCGCAGATCCGGGCGGCCGGCGTCCCGGTGGCCGGAGCCCTCTCGCCGCAGCGCACGCAGGAGCACTCCCGAGCCGTCGTGGATGCCGGCGTCGACCTGTTCGTCATCCGAGGCACGACGGTCAGCGCAGAGCACGTCAGCAAGACCGTCGAGCCGCTCAACCTGAAGAAGTTCATCTACGAGCTCGACGTGCCGGTGATCGTCGGGGGAGCGGCCACCTACACGGCGGCGCTCCACCTGATGCGCACCGGCGCGGCCGGCGTGCTGGTCGGGTTCGGCGGCGGGGCGGCGTCGACGACGCGGGCGAGCCTGGGCATCCATGCCCCGATGGCGACGGCGGTGGCCGACGTCGCGGGAGCGCGCCGCGACTACCTCGACGAGTCGGGCGGTCGCTACGTGCACGTCATCGCCGACGGCGGGCTGGGCACGAGCGGCGACATCGTGAAGGCCATCTCGGTCGGAGCCGACGCCGTGATGCTCGGCACCGCGCTCGCGCGCGCCGAGGAGGCCCCCGGCCGCGGTTGGCACTGGGGCGCCGAGGCGCACCACTCCGAGCTTCCGCGCGGCGGGCGTATGCGGGTGGGCACGGTCGCGCCCCTGCAGCAGCTTCTCTTCGGACCCTCCTCGAACCCCGACGGCCGGGTCAACCTGATCGGCGCCCTGCGGCGTTCCATGGCGACGACCGGCTACTCCGACCTCAAGGAGTTCCAGCGCGTCGAGGTGGTCGTCGCGCCGTACGCGCAGAGCTAGGTTCCGCCCTGGGCGCACAGCCGGATGCCACATCCGGCCCCTCGGTAGAATGGTCCCATGGTCGACGTGCGCAGGGTCAAGCTCCCCGGAGTCGGGGTGCTGCACACCTTCGTCACGGATGACGGGGGCAAGGTCGGCGTCATCAGCCACCGCTCCGGCCACAGCGATCTGATCACCTTCGCCGATGCCGAGGACGGCACCGCGAAGAAGGTCTCGCTGCGTCTCGACGAAGACGAGGCGCACACGCTCGCCGAGCTGCTCGGCGGCACGAAGATCACCGAGTCGCTGTCGGGCCTCGACCAGATCCCGGGGCTCTCGATCGACTGGTTTCACGTCGACTACGAGGACCACATCGCCGGCCAGCCGATCGGCAACATGACCGACCGCGGCCTGCCCGGGGTGACCGTGGTGGCGATCGTGCGCGGCGAATCGGCGAATCCGGCGCCCGACGTCGACTTCAAGGTCTTCCCCGGCGACACCCTCGTGGTGGCCGGCGCCCCCGAGAAGGTCGCGAAGGCCTTCCTCTTCTACCGCACCGGCGAGTTCAAGGCGCGGGCCGAGTCCGTGGACGCGCCGCCGGGAAGGTAGCCCGTGGATACCGGTCACGACCTCCTCGTCCTCGGCGTTCTCTTCGTCATCGCCTATGGGCTGGGTCGTGTCGGCAAGGTCATCGGCCTTCCCGCGATCCCGATCTACATGCTGGTCGGGCTCATCGCGAGCCCGCACTTCCACCTGTTCCCGCTGAACTTCGAGTCGGGCGACGTCGAGCTGGTGGCCGTCGTCGGCCTGATCTTCCTGCTGTTCAGCCTCGGGCTCGAGTTCGATCAGGACGAGTTCTTCGGCAACATCCGCTCCCTGCTGCTGAGCGGTGGCACGCGCATCGTCATCAACATGGGCTTCGGCTTCCTGTTCGGGCTCTGGGTCGGCTGGGGCACGCGTGAGGCCCTGATCATCGCGGGGATGACGGCGACCAGCTCCAGCGCGATCGTCACCAAGCTGCTCATCGAGTTGCGGCGCCTGACCAACCGCGAGACCCCCGTCATCCTGGGGATCACCGTCGTCGAAGACGTCTTCATCGCGATCTACCTGGCCATCGTCACCGTGATCATCGGGCACGAGAAGACGGTCTGGGCGATCGTGCTGCAACTCACGATCTCGTTCGCGTTCCTGGTCGCGATGTTCGCCCTCGCGCGCTGGGGCGGCCGGGTGGTGTCGCGTCTGGTGGGGGCGCGAGACGACGAGCTGTTCACCATCCTGTTCTTCGGCCTCGCGGTCGCCTTCGGCGGCATCGGCGAGCTGCTGGGGGTCTCGGATGCGATCGGCGCCTTCCTGATCGGCCTCGTGCTCGGCGCCACCAGGTTCAAGGCGCGCATCGAACAGTTCTCGCTGCCGCTGCGTGACGTCTTCGGCGCCTTCTTCTTCCTCAACTTCGGCCTCGCGCTCGACCCGTCGACGTTCGGCGAGGTGCTCGTTCCGGTCATCGTGGCGATCATCATGACCCTGGTGCTGAACACGGCGGGCGGGCAGCTGATCGCCTTGCTCAACAAGCTCACGCCCGCCGAAGGGTTCAACGTGAGCGCCATGCTGCAGAATCGCGGCGAGTTCGCGCTCATTCTGGCCACGCTCGCCGCGGCAGCCGGCTTGGACACTCGGCTGACTCCCTTCGCGGGTCTGTACGTTCTGATCATGGCGATCATCGGGCCCGTGCTGGCCGTGAACTCCGAGCGGGCCGGCGCCTGGCTGTTCTCGCGTCGTTTCGGGCGGCGCAAGGCCGTCGAACCCGCGGCGTCGAGCGAGACATCGCGCGACCACGACTTCGCGCTGGCCGAAGCGGCGATGGCCGGGGCGGGCGACGACGAGCTGGCGGCCTTGGATGTCGCCGCCTCCGACCACGTGACCGCGGGGGCCAGCGAGGGGAGGGGCACGTTCCTGGCCGACGAACGCGTCGATCAGGGCTCGGGGGTGCTCCTCGAGGCGGGCGAAGACCCGGATGACGACGCGGAGCCGGACGACGCCGAGGCGCGCATCGCCCGACAGGCCGTGCAGCAGAGCGACCACCACGACCCGCTGGACGCGGGCCCGCGCGAACGCGATCCGGAGTACTAGTGAGCGAATCACCCCAGCCCGGGTTCTGGGTCGTCGCGCGGCGCCCGCGCTGGATCGGTGCGCTGCTGCTCGCGCTGGCGATCGCTGCCGGCTTCTCGGCCCTGGGCCAGTGGCAGTTGGCGCGCAGCGTGGCGTCGGCCCCTGTGGACCGCACGGACACCGAGACGCCCGTCGCCCTGACCTCCCTGGCGACGCCCGGCAGCGCGGTGAGCGAGCGGCAGCTGGGGCGGATGGTGACGGCCGACGGCAGCCTCGTGCCCGATGACTTCGTCGTGCTCAGCAACCGGCTCAACGGGGGAGCGACGGGATTCTGGCTCATGGGGCACGTCGTCACCGACGGCGGCGCCGAGCTCGCGGTCGCCCTGGGCTGGGCTCCGACGCGAGCGGATGCGGTGGCCGCCGAGGGCACGGCCCAGCTCTCGAGCCCGGTGATCGGCCGCTACCTGCCCAGCGAATCACCCGACCAGCCGGACGTCAGCAAGGGCGTGCAGAGTGCGGCATCCGTTCCTGCCCTGATCAACCAGTGGACGCATTTCGACGGCTCGGTCTACGCCGGCTACCTGGTCGCGAGCACGCCGGTTGCGGGGCTGCGCGGGATCGATTCGCCCGCGCCGAGTCAGGAGGTGTCGCTCAACTGGCTCAACGTCTTCTACGCGGCGGAGTGGGCGATCTTCGCCGGGTTCGCGATCTACCTCTGGTACCGGCTGGTGCGGGATGTCGTGGAGGCCGAGCGCGACGGGGCCGCCGAGACGGCGACCCCCGGACGGCGACCGTAGACTAGGGGCATGCCGACCGGACCCCGCCCTGCCGACGTCCCGCGGGTGCGCAACGTGCTGCGAGTGTTCCGCGTCTCGGCGATCGTGACCGGCGTCTTCCTGCTCCTGCTGTGCGCCATGATGGTGCTCCGCTACGGCTTTCTGGTCGATATCGAGCTCAACGGACCGTTCGGCTTCCTGGCTCTCACGCCCCGCTCGCAGATCACCGGCGTCGATCTCTCGACGGCCATCCTGATCGTGCACGGGTGGCTGTACGTCGTGTATCTGGGATGCGACTTCCTGCTGTGGCGCTTCGTGCGGTTCTCTTTCGGCCGGTTCCTGTTCTTCGCCCTCGGCGGCATCATCCCGTTCCTGTCGTTCTACTTCGAGTTCCGGATTCCGGCCTACGTCTCCGCCCGCCTGGCCGAGGCCGAATCGCGGGCCGAGCCGGTCGAGGCGGGAGCCACCGCGTGACCGCGGAGGCCGCCTCCAGCGCCGAAGCGCATCCTGTCCTCGTCGTCGACTTCGGCGCGCAGTACGCGCAGCTGATCGCGCGCCGCGTGCGCGAGGCGGGGGTGTACAGCGAGATCGTCCCGCACACCATCACGGCCGCCGAGGTCGCGGCCAAGAATCCGGCGGGCATCGTGCTGAGCGGCGGGCCGTCGAGCGTGTACGAGGAGGGGTCGCCCGACCTCGACCGCGGCGTGCTCGAGCTCGGGGTTCCCACGCTCGGCATCTGCTACGGCTTCCAGGTGATGGCCCAGCAGCTGGGCGGCGAGGTGGCGCCGACCGGCGTGCGCGAGTACGGCTCCACGGCCGTGCGACTCGTCCCCTCGAAGACGCTGGCGGGTCCCGGTGGCGTGTTCCTGGCCGGTCAGCCCGACGAGCAGACCGCCTGGATGAGCCACGGCGACTCCGTCGTCAAGGCGCCGGAGGGCTTCGAGGTGCTGGCCTCGAGCGACGCGACGCCGGTGGCCGCGTTCGCGAGCGATGCGCGCAAGCTGTACGGGGTCCAGTGGCATCCCGAGGTCAAGCACTCGCAGTTCGGTCAGCGCGTCATCGAGAACTTCCTGCACGACGCGGCCGGCATCCCGGCCGACTGGAACAGCGGCAACGTGATCGCCGAGCAGGTGGAGAAGATCCGGGCCCAGGTGGGCACTGGCAAGGTGATCTGCGGGTTGTCGGGCGGCGTGGATTCGGCGGTCGCCGCGGCCCTCGTGCACAAGGCGGTCGGTGACCAGCTGGTCTGCGTGTTCGTCGACCACGGGCTGCTGCGGGCGGGCGAACGTGACCAGGTCGAGCAGGACTACGTGGCGGCCACCGGCATCCGGCTCGTCACGATCGATGCGCGCGAGCAGTTCCTCGCCGCGCTCGCCGGGGTGAGCGACCCCGAGACGAAGCGCAAGATCATCGGGCGCGAGTTCATCCGCACCTTCGAGCAGGCGCAGGCCGACCTGGTCGCCGAGTCGGCGGCCGACGGCGATCCCATCCGGTTCCTGGTGCAGGGCACGCTCTATCCGGATGTCGTCGAGAGCGGCGGCGGCACCGGCACCGCCAACATCAAGAGCCACCACAACGTGGGCGGTCTGCCCGACGACCTGCAGTTCGAGCTGGTGGAGCCGCTGCGTACCCTGTTCAAAGACGAGGTGCGCGCGATCGGTCGCGAGCTCGGGCTGCCCGAGGTGATCGTCGGGCGTCAGCCGTTCCCCGGCCCCGGACTCGGCATCCGCATCGTCGGCGAGGTCACCTTCGAGCGCCTCGAGCTGCTGCGCGCGGCAGACCTGATCGCCCGCACCGAGCTGACGGCCGCGGGTCTCGACAGTGAGATCTGGCAATGCCCGGTGGTGCTGCTCGCCGATGTCCGCAGCGTCGGCGTGCAGGGCGACGGCCGCAGCTACGGGCATCCGATCGTGCTGCGCCCGGTCTCGTCGGAGGATGCGATGACGGCCGACTGGACCCGCCTGCCCTACGACGTGCTTGCGCGCATCTCGACCCGGATCACCAACGAGGTCGCCGGCGTCAACCGCGTGGTGCTCGACGTCACCTCGAAGCCGCCCGGAACTATTGAGTGGGAGTGAGCCGGAAATAGCCGAGGCCATTTCTGGCCTCGGCCCGGCTCACTCCGAGCGCCGTCTCGGCGGTCGGAACCACCAAGGCAACACAGACGGCTACCCTTGAGTGGTCGTCCGATCACCCCGCCCCGATCTCACCCGACCCGCGCTCGATCAGATCGGTGGGCACGCTGATCGGCGACCCGGTCCGCGGCAGCGTCCCGTCGATCATCGCGAACAACTGATCGGCCGCCAGGCGCCCGATCTGACTCGGACGCTGGGCGACCACGGTGATCGGCGGCGCCATCAGATCGGCGGTGTCGAAGTCGTCCAGGCCGACGAGGCCGATCTCGTGCTGCAGGCTCAGCCGCTGCAGGGTTCGCACGGCACCGACGGTGATGAGGTTGTTGCCGCAGACGATCGCGGTCGGGGGGTGCTGCATCCGGATGATGCGGTCGCTCGCGGCCCCGCTGAGCTCCGGATCGCTCAGGCCGCCGACGATGAGGTCGTCGTCGATATCCAGGCCGGCGAACCTCATGGCGTCGAGGTATCCGTTGCGCCGCTCGCGCGCCGTCCAGATGTTCTCGTCGTCGTGGAGCATCGCGATCCGCCGGTGTCCCCGCCGGATGAGGTGCCGGGTCGCGACCGCGGCGGCCACCCGCGCGTCCGAGCGGATGGACGGGATGAGCGCGCCGGCCGGCTCGCGGTCGACGCAGACGACGTTCAGGCCGCGGTCGATATCGGTCTGCAGGTAGGCCTGACTCGCGGCGATCGGCATCAGGATGACGCCGTCGACCCGTCGACCGAGGATCGCCGCCATGGCGGTGCCCTCGCGCGCCGGGTCGTCGTCGTGGCTGGACGCGAGCACGGCGTAGCCGCGGTTCGCCGCGACGTCTTCGATGGCGCGGTGCATCTCGGCGGCGAAGGGGTTCGAGACGCTTCCCAGCAGCAGCCCGATGGTGTGGGTGCGCCCGTCGGCCCGGCGCAGGTTGCGAGCCCGGATGTCCGGTTCCCACCGCAACTGGGCGATGGCTTGGCGCACCCGGACGGCCGTGTGCTCCGACACGTTCGGCTCGCCGTTGATCACCCGCGAGACCGTCTTGATGCCCACGCCCGCGAGCCGTGCGACGTCGCGGATCGTCACGCGCGCCTCGGGCGGCTCATTGCCAGGTGGGGATAACGGTGTCATGACGGCTTCGGCTCCGGCCCGAATCCTACTTGATTGTTTGATTCAAATGGGCTACAAACGTCAATGACACCGTTGTCATGGGCAACGGCCCAACCGAGAGGAATTCGCAATGAGGCAGTTCACGATCTTCACCGCACGCCGTTCCCGGGCTGTTGTGGCGACCGCGCTGGCAGCCGTCGCCGTTCTGGGTCTCAGCGCCTGTTCGGGCACCGCAGGCGGCGGAACCACCGCGGGCAAGAACGAGACGGTCGGCGTGAGCCTGATCGTCAAGACCACGACCAACCCCTACTTCGTCTCCATGGAGCAGGCCGCTCAGGCCGACGCCAAGAAGGCCAACGTCAAGCTGACCCTGGCCGCGGGCAAGAAGGACGGCGACACCGACACCCAGATTCAGGCCATCGAGAACGCGATCTCGCGCGGCGACAAGGGCATCTTGATCACCCCGAACGGCCCGGCCGTCAACAACGAGATCGCCAAGGCCCGCAAGGCAGGCCTCTACGTGATCGCCCTGGACACCGCTCCGGATCCGGCCGACACGGTCGACATCACCTTCGCGACCGACAACTACGCAGCCGGTCAGTCCATCGGCAAGTGGACCGCCGCTCAGCTCGGCGGCAAGAAGGCCGTCATCGCGATGCTCGACCTGTTCAGCGACCAGATCGTCTCGGTCGACGTGAACCGCGACCACGGCTTCCTGAACGGCATGGGCATCGACGTGGGCGACAAGACCAAGAACGGCGGCGAGGCGGCCAGCGGCAGCTACACCGGTGGCCAGGGCGGTCAGTACGAGATCGTCGGGCACCAGCCCACGCAGGGTGCTGAGGACGGCGGGCGCAGCGCCATGGAGACGCTGCTCTCGAAGAACCCGAACATCAACGTCGTGTACACGATCAACGAGCCGGCGGCGTATGGCGCGTACCAGGCGCTCAAGGCGGCAGGCAAGCAGGGCAGCGTTCTGATCGTCAGCATCGACGGCGGATGCGCGGGGGTCGGCTACGTCAAGCAGGGCATCATCGGCGCGACGGCTCAGCAGTACCCGTCGAAGATGGCGTCGCTGGGCATGGAGGCCATCGCGGCGATCGCACGCGGCGGCAGCAAGCCCGCGGTCAGCAGCGGGCTCGACTTCTACAACACCGGCTCGAAGCTGGTCACCGACACCACGGTGCCGGGCCTGGACAGCATCTCGACCGATCAGGCCGCCGGCACCTGCTGGGGCACCAAGTAACGAGCGCTCCGCAGGGCGGGGAAGTCGGGACTTCCGGCTTCCCCACCCGTGCGCGATAGTCAAGCAACACGCAACGAGCAACAGGCAACAGGGAGATCCACCATGGCCGGCACCTCATCGCCCCCGACCGCGTCAACCGCCGCGCTCGATCTGGCGTCCCAGTTCATCGACCGCCGCACTCCGCTCAGCCGGGTGCGGGGGGTGCTGCATCGCTTTCCGGCGATCAGCCCGGGCATCGTGCTCCTCGTCGCGGTGATCGTCTTCGGCATCCTGAATCCGCGCTTCCTGGCGCCGGCCAACCTCTCGCTGATCACGCAGCAGGTGGCCGTGATCGGAATCCTCGGCGTCGCCGAGACCCTCGTCATTCTCACCGCGGGCATCGATCTGTCGGTCGGCGCCGCGATGGTGCTGAGCTCGATCGTGATCGGCAACACGGTCGCCGGGCTCCACGCGCCCTCGGCGGTCGGACTGCTCGCCGGGCTCGGGACCGGGCTCGCGGCCGGTGCCGTGAACGGCATCCTGGTGACCCGGTTGCGGCTGCCTCCGTTCATCGTGACGCTCGGGACGCTGAGCATCTTCACCGCGATCCTGCTGCTCGTCTCGAACGGGGCGACCGTGCAGGGCACCTCGCTCCCCGATCTGGTGACCTGGACGGGCGGGACCTTCCGCGTGCTGGGGGTGGACATCAGCTTCGGCGTCGTCCTCATGGTCGCCCTCTACCTGCTGGTGGCGTTCATGCTCGGCCGCACCGCTTGGGGGCGCCACGTCTACGCAGTCGGCGACGATCGCGAAGCCGCGCGCCTGACCGGCATCCGGGTGGATCGGGTGCTGCTGAGCGTGTACGTCCTGGCCGGGGCGATCGTCGCGGTCGGTGCGTGGACGCAGATCGGCCGTGATTTCGGCTCCAGCCCGAACGCGGCCACCGACGCCAACCTCAACGCCATCACCGCCGTGGTCATCGGCGGCACGAGCCTATTCGGCGGCCGCGGCACCATCTGGGGCACGCTCCTCGGTGCGCTCATCGTCGGGGTGTTCCGAAACGGGCTCGCGCTCGTGGGCCTCGACGTGCTGTACCAGACCCTCGCGGTCGGCATCCTCGTGATCGCCGCCGTCGCCATCGATCAGTGGATCAGGAAGTCGAAGTCATGAGCACCACGCAGGAGAAGACGGCAGCCACCCCGGTGCTGTCGGCACATCGTCTGGTCAAGACCTTCGGGCACGTCGTCGGACTCGACGGCGTGAGCCTCGAGGTGCACGCCGGCGAGGTGCTGGCGATCATCGGTGACAACGGCGCGGGCAAGTCGACGTTGATCAAGTGCCTGACCGGAGCCGAGGTTCCCGACGAGGGCGTGATCAAGCTGGACGGCAAAGAGGTGCAATTCCGCCGCCCGCAGGACGCTCGCGACGTCGGCATCGAGACGGTGTACCAGACGCTCGCGGTGTCGCCGGCGCTCGATGTGGCGGCCAACATGTATCTCGGGCGGGAGCTCCGCCGTCCGGGTCTGCTCGGCTCCGCGCTGCGCATGGTCGACACCAAGGAGATGCGGGCGCGCGCAGCCGAGCAGCTGCACCAGCTCGGCATCTCGACGCTGCAGGACGTCACCGTCCCCATCGAGAACCTCTCGGGCGGGCAGCGGCAGGCGGTCGCGGTGGCGCGCGCCGCGGCCTTCGGCTCCCGGGTCGTCGTGCTCGATGAACCGACGGCCGCGCTCGGCGTACGCGAGTCGAACCACGTGCTCGAGCTCATCCTGCGGCTCAAGCAGAAGGGCGTGGCGATCATCCTGATCAGCCACAACATGCCGCAGGTGTTCGAGGTCGCCGACCGCATCCACATCCAGCGCCTCGGCAAGCGGGCCGCGACGATCACGCCGGAGTCGCACTCGATGACGGATGCCGTCGCGATCATGACGGGAGCCAAGGCCGCGTGACGGAGTCCATCTCCCTTTACGCCGAGATGGAAGCGACGCCCCACCATCGCGACCGGGTGTTGGCCCTGCTGCTCGCCTACGGATCGAAGGTGCGCGCCGAGCCCGGGTGCCTCCGGTTCGAGGCGTACCAGCCGAGCGATCAGCTCGATCGCTACTTCGTCATGGAGCAGTACCGCGATCTGGCGGCATTCGACGAGCACCTCGCCTCGCCGCATTGCGCGGAGTTCAACGCCGCCGTCGAGCCGCTGATCGTGGGCGGGGCGTCGGTACTGACCCGACTCGTCGAGCTGTGAGCGCGCCCCTCGTCGATGCCGTGCCCGTGCTGGTCGTCGGCGAGGCCCTTGTCGATCTGCTGCGGGTCGGCGACGAGGTGCAGCGGATGCCGGGAGGGAGCCCCGCGAACGTCGCGCTCGGCCTGGGGCGGCTCGGCGTGCCGACCACGCTCCTCACCCACCTGGCCGACGACGATGACGGGGGCCTCATCCGGTCGCGGCTCGCGGAGTCGGGAGTGCGCATCCTGCCGGAGTCGTTCTCGGCGGCGCGGACCTCGACGGCCACCGCACGCGTCGACGCCCAGGGTGATGCCGAGTACGAGTTCGACATCGCCTGGGACGTCGCGCGCGTCCCGGAGCTCGACGCCTACGGCGCCGTTCACGCCGGGTCGTACTCGGCCTTCGTCACCCCGGGCGCCGATCGTGTGCTCGAGCTACTGACGCGCGCGGCAGGCCTCGGGCTCCAGGTGTCGCTCGATCCCAACATCCGGCCGAAGTTGCTTCCGCCCCACGGCCCGTCGCTGGCGTGGTTCGAGACCCTGGCCGAGCACTCGGGTCTCGTGAAGCTCTCGGACGACGACGCGGTGTGGCTGTATCCGGATCTCGAACCGGACGCGGTCCTGTCGCGGCTGCTGGAGCTCGGTGCCGACCTGGCCGTGCTGACCAGAGCCTCCGAGGGAGCTCTGCTCGCCACCCGGCGCGGTCGCGCCGCTGTCCCGAGTATCTCGGTGCAGGTCGTCGACACGGTCGGCGCCGGGGACACCTACATGGCGACCCTGATCGCGTGCTGCCTCGGTCTCGACCTGACGGCTCTCGATGCGGCCGACCTCGAGAGGATCGGCGCGTTCTGCGCGCGCGCCGCCGGCGTCACCGTCGGTCGCGCGGGGGCGGACCTGCCCTGGCGCGCAGAACTCGACTAATCGGATCTCAGCCGGCGCGCGTGCGCTCCACCGCCCACGCCACCCACGCGGAGGCGATGATCACGAGGAATTCGATGCCGAGAGCGGGCAGCATCCCGCTGTAATCGGGGAAGAGGCGGCCCACGATGACCGCGCCGGCCAGCACGAACACGAGCGTCGGGTAGCTGCGCAACGGGCGGTGGCGCACGAGCAGCCAGCCGAGGAAGGGCAGCACGAGCACCCCGAGGAATTGCGGTCCGGTGAGCAGCAGGAGGGCGGCGGGAGTCGAGATCACGGCAGCGGTGACGCGCCGCCAGCCGTCGGCAGGCATGATCGCCCAGCCGGCGAGATGCGCGAGCACGCCGGCGAGCAGCAGGAGCAGCACGTAGGTGTTCGACCCGGCGATCGCCACCGCGCCCGAGACGATCAGGATGACGCCCCACGCAGCCCGCGCGCCCGCCGTCCCCCAGCGCAGAGCCGGAGTCGCGATGGCGGAGGAGGGCGACGCGATCACGCGTTCAGAACGAGGTAGCTGATGCCGAGCACCAGCAGGGCGGCAAGCGACAGGTAGCCGAGCACGATCGCGACCCACGCGATGGCGGTTCCGCGCTCGCCGGTGTGCCCGATCTGGTTGAGGGCGAGATGGCCGAAGAGGGCGGCGAGCGGGCTGACGAGGCAGCCCAGGATGAGCGCGAGCACGGCCAGGATGTTTACCTTCGGGAGCGGAGCCGCCATGGCAGCGACCGGCTCGGGCTCCGGCTCGTCTGCCGGAATGTCTTCCGCGCGCAGCACAGCGGGCTCGGCGGGAGCGGCAGCGGCATCCACTGCGGGCGCGGTGCGGGTTTCGCCCGTTGCCGCGGCCTGGATCGGGATCGCCACGGTCACCGGCACCCCGGTCGGGGTGCCGCAATAGATGCAGAACTTCCACTCCGGCTGCAGCTCACGGGAGCAATTCGTGCAGACGGCCATGATGCCGTTCAGTTTATGGTGGGGCCATGAGCGCCCCGCACCCCCCGTTCGCGCCCCTGGTGATCGGTCACCGCGGCGCCCCGGGATACCGACCGGAGCACACCCGCGCGTCCTACGAGATGGCGTTCGCACTGGGTGCGGATGCCGTCGAGCCCGATCTGGTCGCCACCCGCGACGGCGTGCTCGTGATCCGGCACGAGAACGAGATCTCGGGGACGACGGATGTGGCGAAGCATCCGGAATTCGCGGATCGGCGCACCACCAAGGAGATCGACGGTGCGAGCCTGACCGGCTGGTTCACCGAGGACTTCACCTGGGCGGAGCTCTCGACCCTGCGCGCGGTCGAGCGGCTGCCCAAGTTGCGGCAGCACTCCGCGACCTTCGACGGCACCCAGCCCATGCTGCGGCTCGACCAGCTGCTCGAACTGATCGATCGCTCGTGCGAACGCCACGGGCGCGCGATCCGCCTGGTCGCCGAGATCAAGCACGCCGCCTATTTCGCCTCGATCGGGCTGCCGCTCGACCAGTTGGTCGCCGACGGACTGTCACGATGGGGTTCGCGCGAGCGGCTGACGATCGAGTGCTTCGAACAGACGGTGCTCGGCCAGGTGCGCGGCCGCGGGGTCGACGCGCGCTACGTCTACCTGCTCGAGGCGGAGGGGGCCGCAGCCGATCTGGTCGCCCGTGACGGCTCGTCGGCCGCGACGTACGCATCGCAGTTGACGGATGCCGGGCTCGCCCGTCTCGCCGGTGTCAGCGACGGCACCGGCGTCGATGGGATCAGCGTCGACAAGTCGCTGCTGATCGACGCCCCGGCGTCCGCCCACCCCGGAACGACCGACCTCGTCGCGCGCGCGCACGAGCACGGCCTGTCGGTGTTCACCTGGACGCTGCGGCCCGAGAACCACTTCCTCGCCGCCGGCCACCGCGTCGGCGAGGCGGATGCCGACTGGGGCGACTGGCGGCGTGAGTTCGCGCTGATCATGAGCGCCGGCATCGACGGGGTCTTCGCCGATCACCCCGACCTCGCGCGCGCGGCGATCGACGGACTCTGAGCGCCTGGCGCCAGGGTCGGGCGTCGCACCCCGCCGGTAGAATCGGGGGATCATGACCTTCGTGCTGGACGGATTCGACGCCGATCCCGGCACCGCGCCCGGCGGCGCACCGGTTCCCGACGAGGCCCTGCTCGAGGGCCTCAACCCGCAGCAGCGCGAGGCGGTCCTCTACCGCGGTCCGTCCCTGCTGATCGTCGCCGGCGCCGGCTCGGGCAAGACCAGCGTGCTCACCCGGCGCATCGCCGGGCTGATCCAGACGCGCGAGGCGTGGCCCAGCCAGATCCTCGCGATCACCTTCACGAACAAGGCGGCCGCCGAGATGCGCGAGCGGGTGCAGACCCTGGTCGGCGGCGCGGCCGAGGGCATGTGGATCTCGACCTTCCATTCGGCGTGCGTGCGCATCCTGCGGCGCCAGGCGACGGTCATGGGGATGACGCAGAGCTTCACCATCTACGACTCGGCCGACAGCCGCGCACTCATCAAGCGCATCCTGAAAGAGCTGGATGCCGACACCCTCGGCTTCACCCCCGGCAATGTCGGCGCCAAGATCTCCAAGCTCAAGAACGAGCTGACCGACGCCGAGAGCTACTCGCGCAACGTCAACACCAACGACCCGAACGATGTCGCCTTCCTCGAGATCTTCCGCCGCTACACCGCGGGGCTGCGGCGGGCGAACGCGCTGGACTTCGACGACCTGATCGCCGAGACCGTGCACCTGTTCCGAGCGTTCCCCGAGGTGGCGGCGCTCTACCAGCGGCGATTCCGGCACGTGCTGGTCGACGAGTACCAGGACACCAACCACGCCCAGTACGCGCTGATCCGCGAGCTGGTGCGGCCGATCAAGCCCGAGCATGTGCCCGAAGACACCCGCATGCGCGTGGATGCCGACGGCGGCATCCCGGGCGCCTCGCTGACCGTGGTGGGCGACTCCGATCAGTCGATCTACGCGTTCCGCGGGGCCGACATCCGCAACATCGTGGAGTTCGAGCGCGACTTCCCCAACTCGAAGACGATCCTGCTCGAGCAGAACTACCGCTCGACGCAGAACATCCTCGACGCGGCCAATGCGGTCATCGGCAACAACTTCGACCGCATCGCGAAGAACCTGTTCACGACGGTCGGGTCGGGCGACAAGATCGTCGGCTACACCGGGTACACCGGCCACGACGAGGCGCAGTTCGTGGCCGACGAGATCTCGACGCTGCACGAGGGCGGCGAGCGCTACAGCGACATCGCCGTCTTCTACCGCACCAATTCGCAGACCCGTGCGCTGGAAGAGATCTTCATCCGCTCGGCCATCCCCTACCGGGTGCTGGGCGGAACCAAGTTCTACGAGCGCGCCGAGATCAAGGATGTGATGGCCTACCTGATCCAGGTGGCCAACCCCGCAGACGATCTGGCCCTGCGCCGCATCATGAACACCCCGAAGCGCGGGATCGGCCCGGCGACCGAGGCGGCGCTCCAGGCGCACGCCGACCGGGTCGGGGTGCTACTGCGCGATGCCTTGCCGGATGCCGGCCAACTGGGCCTCGGCCCCAAGGTGACCGCGGCGATCGTCGAGTTCGCCGCGATCCTCGACGAGGCGACCGAGTCGGCGGCGACGGCGAAGCCGGCCGACATCCTGACCACCCTGCTCACCCGGACCGGCTACATCGACGCTCTGCGCGCCACCCGCGACCCGCAGGACGAGGCGCGCATCGAGAACGTGGAAGAGCTGGTCGCCGTGACCAAGGAGTTCGGACGCAACAACCCCGAGGGCACCCTGGTCGACTTCCTGACCGAGGTCGCGCTGGTCGCGGCCGCCGACGAACTGGACGACTCCAGCGGCACGGTCTCGCTGATGACCCTGCACACGGCGAAGGGCTTGGAGTTCGAGTCGGTGTTCCTCACCGGCATCGAAGAGGACCTGATGCCGCACCGCATGTCGACCGGCGAACCCGGCGGCCTGGCCGAGGAGCGACGCCTGTTCTACGTCGGCATCACGCGCGCCAAGAAGCGGCTGTACCTCTCGCTCGCCATGACCCGGTCCAGCTTCGGCGACACCAGCGTGGCGATGCCGAGCCGGTACCTGCAAGAGATCCCACCCGAGCTGATCGAGTGGCGGCAGAGCCCCGGCATGGCGAACTCACGCGGTGGCTCGCGGTCGCGGGCGCTCAACGGGCGCCCCTCGTACGGCAGCTCGACGGCGGGCTCCGAGCGCTACCTGTCGCGCGACACGGTGCCGCCGGCTCCACCGAGGGTGAAGACCGAGTGGACCTCGCCCGTGACGAACAAGGTGCGCGACAACGGCGACCTGACGCTCGCGGTCGGCGACCGCATCCGGCACGCGGATTTCGGCGAGGGCCGCGTGAGCGCCGTCACCGGCGAGGGCACCAAGAGCATCGCCGAGGTGCAGTTCGAGCAGGCCGGCCGCAAGCGCCTGCTGATCAAGATCGCGCCGATCGAGAAGCTGTAGCGCTCAGGCCTGCAGTTCGACGGGCCCCTCGTCGACGGGGTCGATGGCCGGTGCTGCGCGTCGTCGCACGGTGACCACGGTGAGCAGCGCGACCGCGCACACGAGCAACGCCGTGGCGGCCACCCCGACGCCGCCTGCGACCCCCAGCCCGCCGGCCAGCACTCCGATCAGGATGCCGCTGCCGGCCTGGAAGCCCTGCGCCGTCATCCCCGCCGCGCCCACGAACCGACCGCGCCGCTCGGCAGGAGCCTCGAGCTGCACGATCGTCTGCGAGGTCGACGCGGCGGTCAGGCTGCTCGCGCCCGCGACGATGAGGGCCGTGATCGACACCGGGTAGCTGTGCGACAGGGCGAACACCAGGATGCTGGCTGCGAACGCGATCCCGGCCGCGATGGCCAGCCGGGTGCTCGCCCGGATGCGTCCGATCGCCTCGAGGGTGATCCCGGCCGCGGTGGCTCCGGCCGCCATCGACGAGACCAGCACCGCGTACCCTGCGCCGTTCGAGCTCTGACCGAGAAGGGTGCCGAACTCGGGCAGCAGCGGCATGAGTGCGACGCCGATGAACAGCGCGATCGCGCCCTGCAGGATCATCACCACCAGGATCGACGGGTACTTCGGCACATCCCGCAGCACGCTGACGATGTCGCGCCAATGGGGCGCCGCCCGTCGAGCGGCGTCACGCACGTGCCCGGTGATCGGCACGACGAAGAGGTAGATGAAGAACGGGAGATAAATCGCGACGTTCAGGAACATCCCGATGGTCGGCCCCACCGTGAACAGCAGGAGGGCGCCAAGAGCCGGCCCCACCAGCTGGCCGAGCGTGATCCCCGTCGCGGTCAGCCGCACCGCGCTCGGCAGATCGGTCGGCCCGACCATGTCGTAGAGCATCAGCTGGTCCGGGGCCTTCCAGATGGCGCTGGCGAAGCCGTGCACCAGCAGCAGCGCGACGCACTCCCAGGGCTGCAGGCTGTTGGTCGCGAACAGGATGCCCCAGACGATCGAGACCGAGATGAACAGCAGGGCCGAAAGCTGAATCAGGCGGCGGCAGTCGAAGCGGTCGGCCAGCCCGCCGAGAGGGATCGCGAAGAACAGGTGCGGCAGCCAGTGGGTCAGCACGGCGAGTCCGGCCAGCACGGGCGAGTGGAAGGTCTGCCACATCACCCAGTAGGTGATCGCGTGCTCGAGGTTGTCGCCGCCCATCATGAGCACGCTGCCGGTCAGGTAGCCCTTGTACCAGGGGGCGCGAAGGGCGGCGAATCTCATCCTGTCAGCCTAGGGTTCGGCTGCGGGGAGTCACGCCGGGGCGGGCAACTGCAGCAGGGACAACTCGGTTCATCCGGAATCCGCGTGCCATGGCCTCCCGGTGCGGTTGTCCATTGCCCGGGTCGGCATCAGACTTGGTGACATGCGCGCCGGTGACCTCGACCACAACCTCGTCGGCGCTCGCTGATGTCGTTTTCCGCCGGGTCGCCGATGCGTCTGGCCGTTCGCGCGCTCGACCCGATTCTCGATGCTGAGCGCGCCCGAGGTAACACCGGACGGCTCGAGTTCGGGGGAATGCGCGACGGGCGCGCGAGATGGCAGTTGAAGCACGCCATCGACGGGCTGGCGCTGTTGGCGCAGTTCGAGTTCGGTGAGGGCATCTCTGTCGACGCCGAGTGGCCGGGTGGTCGTGTCTCCTTCCTCGGACGGCAGCTCGACGTCCTGTTCGTCATCCTCGGCCGTCCGGGTGACGGGCTCGGAAGCGCGCGCAAACGCGCCGCGTGGTGGGCGGCGTGGGAGGCGGGCCCGCGGGAGCGAGTCCGGTTCGAGAACCCGTTCGCTGAGTTGTGCGGTTGACGTGAACCCATGGTGAGCATCAAGGGCTCCGTGATGCAAACGGACGCCGTCGGAGCCGTGCTGGACTGGCCAGCTGCACACGCATCCCAGTGGAATGCAGCGAGACATGGGGGGTGGGCTGGTCGCCTACCGGCTCGAAAAGGGGCCGGGCCCGTATCCCGAGCGCGGAATCCTCGAGCCTGCCGAGCCGCTCGTCGGCGAACTGAAGCAGCGCGCCCGCGAACGATTCGGATGAAGCGGTCCATCTCCGGCGCGGACCCGCGCCGCCATGACGTAGCTCTAAGTTGGCCATGATGAGCATGGCGACGAGACGACGGATGGCATCCGCATGACATTCCCCGACAACGAACTGGAGACGGTGCTGGCGGCCGCCTCGCGCGGCGAGACCTCGGCGCTCGCGTTCGTCGAGTTGCTGTTCCGATCCACGGCGTTCTTCCCGACGACCGCCGACGCATCGGGCTCAGCCTCGCTGACGCCGGTGACGATCGACGACACCGAGTTCGTCCCGGTCTTCACCTCTCAGAGTGAGGCCGAGGCCGTCAGGCCCGCGTCGGCGCTCGTCGAGGCTTCGGTGCGTGACGTCATGGCCGAGGCTCCGACGCACCTCGGGCTGGCGGTCAACCCCTCGGGAACGCTGGGGCTGCCGATCTCCGCCGGGGCGGTCCAGCACCAGCTGCACCGAGCCACGATGATTCCCGCCGGCACCCGAGTGCGTCTGGGGGAGCCGGCCAACGAACCGACCGAGTTGCTGGCCGCGATCGGTGCCGGACTCGCCGCTCTCCCCGCGGTCCGGGAGGCACGCAGAGTCTGGGCGCAGATCGGCGAGAGCGACCCCGGTCTCGTCGTCGGGCTTGACGTCGACCCCGACAACCCCGACGTGCGGCACTCGGCGGTCTCGGCGGTCGGTGCGGCCCATCGCAGCGTGCACAGCGACTTCGCCGTCGACGTCGTGTTCGCGCACGACCGCAATGACTTCACCGAGTGGATGAACGAGAACACGGCGCCGTTCTATTCGGCGCCTGTGGATGGCGGCGATCGCTGAGAATGGCCCTGCTCTACAGTGAGTAAAGCTAGAGAGAGGGCCCCATGGCATCCGTGATCGAGTTCGACCTGAGCGGCGACCAGGCCGCGGCGAAGGCTGTCGTGCAGACGGCGGTGACCGGCCAGGGCTTCGCGCTCGAGCCCACCGGCGACTGGAGCGCGACGCTCACCCGTGGCAACTCCACCAAGTCACTGCTGCTCGGCGGGATGGCGGGCAAGGACTTCTTCCTGAAGTTCGGACTCGACTTCTCGGCCGCCGATGGCCACCTGGTCGCGCGCCTCTCGCGCGATGTCGCGTCCAGCGCCCTCCGCGGCGGGGTGGTCGGCGCGTCCAAGGCATCGACGGCATTTCACGACCTGGCGGATGCCGTGGGCACCGCCGCCACGCAGGCCGGCATCTTCTTGGCCAACCGCACCGTCGCCTGAGCCGGCGCTCGTGGATCCCGCCGAGTCGCGATCCAGCCCGGCGATCGGGTCGTGTTCGGCGGCCGCATCCTGACGATCACCGCCCGCTGATACTCCCGAGGGAGTATTTGTGAGTGTTCGCTTGCAATCTATTCCGATATATCGCTACAGTGTCGGTATCGGTCACGAAGGATCGCGGACTCCATCTCCGCGACGTGGCCGGCCAAGGAGAACACTCATGAAGAACAAGAACTTCGACCCGCGCATCGCCGCTCTCGCTGCCGCGCGATTCCACCACGGCTCGACCGAGCACCACGACCACCCGCGCGGCCACCAGGGCCGAGGCGGCGGATTCGGCCCGGGCTTCGGCCACGGGTTCGGCCCCGGGTTCGGCGGCTTCGGCCCCGAGCTGATGCGCGACTTCGCACAGGCCTGGGGCGGCAACGGCCGTGCCCGCAAGGGCGACGTGCGCGCCGCCATCCTCTCGTTGCTCAGCGAGGCGCCGGCCACCGGCTACGCGCTCATCAAGGGCATCGCCGAGCGCACCGACCAGGCCTGGCGGCCGAGCCCCGGCTCGGTCTACCCGACGCTGCAGCAGCTCGTCGACGAGGGCCTCGTGCGCCAGCAGGACGGAAAGGACGCCAACGGCGGCCGCACCGACTACGAGCTGACCGATGAGGGCACCGCCTACGTCACCGAGAACAAGGAGACGCTGGATGCCGCGTGGCAGGCCTCGGGCCCGCAGCGCGGCGGCGTCGACCGCGAGTTCATGGCGAGCATCGGCAAGCTGTTCGACGCGGTGAAGCAGTTCCCGCGCTCGGCCACGCCGGAGCAGCGTGAGGCCGCGACCGCCAAGATCGACGAGCTCCGTCGTGAGCTCTACAAGATCCTGGCCGACTAGGTCCGGGCAGCGCACCGGGGGTCGGCGCCGTCAGGCACCGGCCCCTTCTGCGTGCCCGGGCGCCGTGTCCGTGCTCAGTGCGCGGGGATGCGCGCCAGCAGCCGCCGAGACGGCAGTTCGCTCAGCCGGCGGGGCGTGAGCCGGGCGAGCACGCGCACCGCGGCGACCGCCGCCCGGTACCGGCGAGGATGTCGCGGCAACCCGTACGCAGCCGCCAGGCTCTCGGGCAGCAGCCCGCCGGTCAGGGTGCGGACGAGCGGCATCGCCGGTCGCGTCCACCAGGGGATCGCGGTGGGCCGCAGCAGCTGGGCCGCCACGGTTCGCGCGTCGTCGGTGACGGTCAGGGCCGGCACGGCATCCGTCCAGTAGCGATTGAACGCGTCTCGATCGGCGGGCCAGGCGCCGCTCGGCAGTTGCAGCGCACCGCCCAGTCGCTCGAAACCCGCGTAGACCTCATCGGCGACCTCGGGAGCGAGCGGGCCGCGGACGGCCTGGTAGACCTCCGTGCCGACTCGGTACAGCGTCGCCGCCACCCAGAGCTGGTGTTCGGCGTCGCCCGCGCCGGGCACGCCGAGGTGGGCACGATCGACCAGGCCGGCCATCCGTTCACCCTGGATCGGGGTGCCGAGCGAGATCGCATACACGTAGCTCAAGGTGGTGCGCAGTCGCCGCATCGGATCGACTGCGAACGAGCTGTGTGCAGCGACCCCAGCCGCGACAACCGGATCGCCGAGCTGCAACAGGATCGCCGCAGCACCGCCCAGCACCAGCACGCCGTCGGCCGCATACCGCGAGAACGCGGGGCTGCGGGTGGTCGGACGTTCCATTGCTCAAGGATGCCCCGTCCTCAAGCCCGGCACCCGGCAAACGGCCGGGATGCGAGCGGGTAGAGTTCTCTACGGCTCGAAAGTCTCTTGATGTCGAACTATCTCGGTGTCGAACTAGTTCGGCGAGACAGCCCGTTTCGACGCGGTCTCGAGCCGGCCGGTTCCGCCGCGAATGGAAGAAGCTGACAAGCGTGGATCTCTTCGAATACCAGGCCCGTGATCTGTTCGAGAAGTACGGCGTGCCCGTGCTCCCCGGCATCACCGCAGACACCCCCGAGGAGGTGCGCGCCGCCGCCGAGCAGCTCGGGGGCGTCACCGTCGTCAAGGCGCAGGTCAAGGCGGGCGGTCGCGGCAAGGCAGGCGGCGTGAAGGTCGCGAAGACCCCGGCGGATGCCGAAGAACTCAGCAAGGCCATCTTCGGCCTCGACATCAAAGGCCACACCGTCAAGCGCGTCATGGTGGCGGCCGGAGCCGACATCAAGCAGGAGTACTACTTCTCGGTGCTGCTCGACCGGGCCAACCGCAGCTACCTGAGCCTGTCGAGCTTCGAGGGCGGCATGGAGATCGAGGAGCTCGCCGTCGAGCGCCCCGACGCCCTCGCCCGCGTCGACGTCGACCCCGAGCAGGGCCTCGACCTCGAGAAGGCCAAGGCGATCGCGGTGGCCGCGCACTTCCCCGCCGACCTCATCGACAAGGTCGCCCCGGTCTTCGTGAAGCTCTACGAGGTCTACACCGGCGAAGACGCCACGCTCGTCGAGGTCAACCCGCTCGTGCTCACCGGCGCCGGCGACATCGTCGCCCTCGACGGCAAGGTCTCGCTCGACGAGAACGCCGACTTCCGTCATCCCGATCACGAGGCGCTCGAAGACAAGGATGCCGCCGACCCGCTCGAGGCGAAGGCGAAGGCGCTCGGTCTGAACTACGTGAAGCTCGACGGCCAGGTCGGCATCATCGGCAACGGCGCCGGGCTCGTCATGAGCACCCTGGATGTCGTCAGTTACGCGGGCGAGAAGCACGGAGGCGTGAAGCCGGCCAACTTCCTCGACATCGGCGGTGGGGCATCCGCCACCGTCATGGCCAACGGGCTCGACGTGATCCTGGGCGACTCGCAGGTGAAGAGCGTGTTCGTCAACGTCTTCGGCGGCATCACCTCGTGCGTCGCGGTGGCCGAGGGCATCGTCAAGGCGCTCGAGATCATCGGCGACTCGGCGAGCAAGCCGCTGGTCGTGCGACTGGACGGCAACCAGGTCGAGGAGGGGCGCGCCATCCTGGCCGCCGCCCACAACCCGCTGGTGACGCTCGCCACCACCATGGACGACGGCGCCGATAAGGCCGCCGAGCTCGCTGCAAAGTAAGGAACGAAGCAGAATGTCGATCTTCCTCAACAAGGGCAACAAGGTCATCGTCCAGGGCATCACCGGCGGCGAGGGCACGAAGCACACCGCGCTCATGCTCAAGGCGGGCACGAACGTGGTCGGCGGCGTCAACGCGCGCAAGGCCGGCACCACGGTCGAGCACGTCGGCGCCGACGGCCAGCCGGTTAGCCTGCCGGTGTTCGGCACGGTCGCCGAGGCGATGTCGGCGACGGGCGCAGACACGTCGATCGTCTTCGTTCCTCCGGCATTCGCCAAAGACGCGATGATCGAGGCCATCGACGCGTCGATCCCGCTGCTCGTGGTGATCACCGAGGGCATCCCGGTGCAGGACACCGCCGAGGCCTGGGCGCACGCCAAGTCGACCGGCGGCGCCACGCGGATCATCGGCCCCAACTGCCCTGGCATCATCACGCCGGGCGAGTCGCTGGTTGGCATCACGCCGGCGACGATCACCGGCAGCGGGCCAATCGGACTGGTCAGCAAGTCGGGCACCCTGACCTACCAGATGATGTTCGAGCTGCGCGACCTCGGCTTCTCGACCGCCATCGGCATCGGCGGCGACCCGATCATCGGGACGACTCACATCGACGCGCTCGCCGCGTTCGAGGCCGATCCCGACACCAAGGCGATCGTCATGATCGGCGAGATCGGCGGCGACGCCGAGGAGCGCGCTGCCGACTTCATCAAGGCGAACGTCACCAAACCGGTCGTCGGCTACGTGGCGGGCTTCACCGCCCCCGAGGGCAAGACCATGGGCCACGCCGGCGCGATCGTCTCGGCCGGCGCGGGCACCGCGCAGGGCAAGAAGGAGGCCCTCGAGGCCGCCGGCGTCAAGGTCGGCAAGACGCCGAGCGAGACGGCTCAACTGATGCGCGAGATCATCGCCTCGCTCTAGACCCCCTGCCGCTTGGCACCCCGGTATCATCGACACCGCTGAAGCGCGGTGGCCCGCGGGATGCGGTGTGCGGCACGAGAGACAGGGTTTCGCCGCGTTGCAGCCTGTCCACCGGTCTTCGCCTTTCGTAGGAAAGGGGGTGGATGCATGAGCGACCAGCCCATTGTCACCGGTGATGTGATCACCGTGCGCGTGACGAAGTCGGCGCCGTTCGGCGTTCTCGTGGAGTACGCCGGCGTGCCCGGACTCGCCAGCAGGGTCAACGCGCAGCCGGGTGCCGACGTGACCGTGCGCGTGACCGCGTACGACGCGGTCGAGCGCCGGTTCGCCGCGGTGGCGGCCTAGCGCACGGGTGCGGAGCGGGCCGAGGTCCGTTCCGCACCTCCCGGACCCGCCGGCGCGCTACGGCTTCTTGCGGATCGTCTCGCGCCACATGAAGGCGAAGAAGTTCGGCGTCCCCTCGGTCGTGCGCACCTCGGGCTTCTCGCGCACGAACTCGGATCCCGCGGCGAGGCGCAGCAGGAAGTCGGCGAGGTCGGCGCGCGAGGTGTAGCGGCCGCTGAGGTGTCCGGTGGCCGACACTCGGTAGTCGCTGACCGCGGACGCGCCGAACAGGCCAGGCGGTCGCACGACCGTCCAGTCGAGGTCGCTCGCGGCGACGATGGCCTCCATGCGGCGCATGTCGTCGTAGGTGGTCTTGCCGATCCCCTTCACGACGTAGGGCTGCAGCACGCGGGTGAAGACCCAGCCCTCCTCGGGGTCGTCGTGCGGGTCGACGGCGCTCGAGCTGACGCAGGCCAGTCGACGCACCCCGTGGTCGGTCATGGCTGCGACGATGTTGGCGGCGCCCGCCGAGTAGATCGTGATGGAGTCTCTGCCGAAGGGCACGCCGAGGGTCGAGAGCACGGCGTCCTGGCCCGCCACCGCCTTGGAGACGGACGCGGCATCCATCGCATCGCCAGCGAGCACTCTCAGTCGCTCGTGCTCGAGCCCGAAAGTCTCGGGATGACGGGTCACGGCGGTGACCTGATGGCCGGCGTCGAGGGCCTGGGCGGCGAGCACCCGGCCCGTTCCGCCATTGGCGCCGAAAAGCGCGATCTTCATGGTGGGTCCTCTACTCTGTTGTCAAGGAGTCATATAATATGAAAACCGTATCATATGGATTAGATAATGAGTGATCCGCTCAGCGCACGCGACCGCCGGCATGCGGTCAACGCCGTGAAAGAGGGCTTGCGCGAACTGCGGACGCAGCTCGCGGCCCTCAATCACCGCGTCGGGGCCGAGGCGTCCCTCCGCGATGCGGACCTCGACACCTTCGATCTCGTGGCCCGTCACGGCCCGATCAACCCGGGCGCCCTTGCGCGGCTGGCTGGGCTGCACCCGGCGACCATGACGGGTGTGCTCGACCGTCTCGAGTCCGGCGACTGGATCGTCCGCACCCGCGACGCCGCCGACCGGCGCGCGATCTCGGTGAGCGCGAATCCCGCCAAGACCGGCGACATGCTCCGCCTGTTCGCGGGCATGAACCAGGCGATGGATGCCGTCTGCGCCGACTTCGACGACGCCCAGCTGGCCACCATCCAGAGCTTCCTCGCGCGGGCCGCGCAGGCCGGGCGCGAGTCGGCCGAGCTGCTCGTCCCCTAGGATTCCGGCATGCGCGCACGCCGACTCGTCCTCGCCGCCAGTCTCGCGGCCGCCGCCCTGCTGCTGTCGGGATGCCAGTTCTTCCCGAAGCCGATCGGCACCCACACCACCGTGACGACGCACACCGACGAGGCGGTTCCGTCGTCGTTGCAGAAGTTCTACCAGCAGAGCCTCACCTGGACGAAGCGCGGCGGCGCCATCGACTCGACCTTCGTGACGGTCCCGCTGAGCTGGGACGACCCCGGCGGGGCCACGATCAAGATCGCCATCGCGCGGCACTCGGCAGGAAGCGGCAAGCTCGGCTCGCTGTTGATCAACCCGGGCGGTCCGGGCGGCTCGGGCTACGACTTCGTCGACCAGTACTCCAGCTACATCGTGACCTCGTCGGTGCTCAAGAAGTACGACATCATCGGCTTCGACCCGCGCGGTGTCGGCCGGTCGCGGCCGGCGATCACCTGCTACACCGATCCGAAGCAGGAGGACAAGCTCCTCTACGGCACCTACGCGAGCCCGTACGGCACGCAGGGCTGGATCGACGAGCTCACGGCTGTCGAGAAGAACTGGTCGGCCGCGTGCCTCAAGAACACCGGGCCGTTGCTCGGACACATCGATGCCGAGAGCAATGCGCGCGACATGGACGTCATCCGGGCCGTGCTCGGCGACAAGAAGATGCACTACCTGGGCTACTCATACGGCACCTACCTCGGCACGATGTACGCCGAGCTCTTCCCGAAGAAGGTCGGCCGCATGGTGCTCGACGGGCCGATCGACCCTCTGGTCGGGCAGCTCGACTCGCTTGCCACGCAGATGGCCGGCTTCGACAGCGCACTGAAGGCCTACATGGCCGACTGCCAGAGTCAGAAGGGATGCCCATTCACGGGCTCGGTGCAGAACGGGCTGCAGCAGGTGCGCGCCATCCTCGACGGGATCGACGCGCGGCACCTGGTCGGATCCGACGGACGCGCGGTCGACTCGGCCACTGTCGGCACCGGCATCTCGTACACGCTGTACTCGAAGGACAGCTGGCCCGAGCTGACCCAGATGTTCAAGGACCTCGCTAAGAACGACGCCGACTCGACGCTCCAGAACGCCGACGGCTACAACGACCGGGGCCCCGACGGCAGCTACTCGAACGAGACCGACGTCTATGCGGCCGTCACCTGCGCCGAGAGCGACATCGGAACCGACGGCGTGACACCCCTTCAGGGCCTCGCCAAGATCGACGCGGCAGCCCCGATCCTCGGCAAGTACTTCGCCGAGGACGACTACGCGGTGCTCGACACCGCGTGCTCGAACTGGCCGCTGCCCGTGGCCAAGCTGCCAACGGCGTTCGACGCGAAGGGCGCCCCGCCGATCATCGTGGTCGCCACCACGAACGACCCGGCCACACCCTACGCGGGCGGTGTCTCGCTGTCGAAGCAGCTGTCGAGCGGTGTGCTCGTCACCCACAAGGGCGAGGGCCACACGGTCTACGCCCAGGGCGACGACTGCGTCGACACCACCGTCGATGCCTACCTGATCAACGGGACAGTGCCGACCTCCGACCCGATGTGCAACTGACCACCATCACGCCAGAATGGATTCCATGACCACCGCAGCTCAGACCCCCGCCCCCTCCGGCTCCGCCCCGCGCGGCCTTCGCCTCTTCAACGCGCTGATCGGGGTGACCACCCTCGGGATCTTCGTTCAGGCGATCACGGCGGGCGAATTCGTCTCGCAGGAGCATCGCGACGGCTGGATCACCGCGCACAACATCAGCGCGAACGTCACGATCCTGGTCGCGTTGGTCACGGCCGTGATCGGACTCGTCCTGGTGCGCGCGACTGACAAGATGCTGGCGTGGTCCGGGCTCGTTCTGTTCGTGCTCCTGATCCTCCAGACGGTGCTCGGCCACCTGATCACCGAGGGCGAGGCGGACGGCTGGATCGGGGTCCACGTGCCGCTCGCGTTCGTGATCGTCGCGCTCGCCGTGTGGCTGGCGGTGCGCGGCGCGCAGGTGCGGCGCCGCAGCGCGTAGCAGCATCCCGAGTCCCGGCGTCGGATTCCCCGCGACCCGGAATGCCGCGGGGATGACTCTGGCTCTGGCGGCTAGGGTCATCCCGACATGACCCGGCGCCTGACTCTGCTCTTCTCGGCTTTCGAGGCGCTGCTCGTGGTGGCGATCGGGGTTGCGATCCCACTGGTGCCGCTCACGATCCTGTGGGCGGCGCAGTTCGGATTCGGCCCCGACTGGGCGATCTTCTGGCGGGGCGCCGCCGACATCTGGCTGCTCGGCCACGGCGTCGACGTGACCTTCACCCTCGATCCGACGACGGCGGCGGCCGTGGGGATCGCGGGAGCCGGTGCGCCGGTCAAGATCACGATCGCACTCCTCGGCTTCGCTCTGCTGACCCTGCTGCTCGGGGTTCGCGCGGGGGAGCGGGTCGCCGAGACCGGCCATCGGACGCTCGGTGAGCTCGCGACTCTGGGGGTGTTCGCCGCCGCGTCGACCGGCGTGACGCTGACCGCAGTGAACGCCGCCGCGCGCCCCTCGATCTGGCAGGGTGCCCTGCTGCCGACCATGGTGTTCGGCATCGGGCTCTTTCTCGGGGTGCTGCGCGAGGGTCGGGAGCGGAGTAAGGATGCCGAGGGCAAGTCGTTGCGCGAGGGGCTCGACGACTGGCGTCCGCAGGTGCGCGCGGCCGTGGGCGGAGCCCTCCGCGCTGGAGCCGCGGCCGTCGCCATCACGACCCTGGTGAGCGCGGTCGCGGTCGCCGTGCTGATCGCCGTCGACTACGCCCAGATCATCCGGCTGTACGAGGCGCTGCACACCGAGGTGATCGGCGGGTTCGCGCTCACCGCGGGAGAGCTGGCCTTCCTGCCGAACGTGGTGATCTGGGCGTCATCCTGGTTCGTCGGTCCCGGATTCGCGATCGGGGCCGGATCGCACGTCTCTCCGGTCGGCACGGCACTCGGTCCGGTGCCGACGATCCCGCTGCTCGGAGCGCTCCCCACCGGTGACCTGGCTTTCGGATTCGCGGGGCTGCTGGTGCCCGTGGTGGCGGGATTCCTGGCGGGGGCGGCGGTACGGCCGATCCTGACGCGCGAGCTGGACGCCGGCGCCCATGACAACCACCGTGCCTCACACCTTCCCGCGCTCGTGGCGACCGCCCTCGGCGGCGGCGTGTTCGGCGGCCTGCTGCTCGGGGTGCTCGCGGCGGTGTCGAGCGGTGCGGCCGGCCCGGGGCGGCTCCAGCAGGTCGGTCCGGACGCGCTCGCGGTCGGCCTCGCGGCCGCGCTCGAGTTCGCGGTCGCGATCGGCATCGGGCTGGCGGCATCTGGTCGGCTCCCGCGATTGACGCGGCGCGGTCGCTAGGCTGACCGCGTGCTGCGACTGGTCGTCTTGATCTCGGGCGGCGGGTCGAACCTGCGTGCTCTGCTCGAGGCGTCCGACGACGCGGAGTTCCCGGCGCGCGTGGTCGCGATCGGAGCCGACCGCGATGCCGAGGGCTTGGCGCACGCCGAGGAGTTCGGCATCCCGAGCTTCGTCGTGCCGTTCGGCGCCTTCGACAGCCGTGAGGCGTGGGGCGACGAGCTGCTCGATCAGCTGCGGCAGTGGGAGGCCGACCTGGTCATCCTGTCTGGGTTCATGCGGCTGCTGCCGCCCCGCGTGGTTGAGGCGCTCAGTCCGGCGTTGCTGAACACGCATCCGGCCTATCTCCCCGAGTTTCCGGGTGCCCATGCGGTGCGGGATGCCATGGCGGCCGGCGTGCCCGAGACGGGCGCCAGTGTGATCGTCGTCGACAACGGCGTGGACACCGGCCCCGTGGTCGCCCAGCGGCGCGTGCCCGTGCTGCCGGGCGACACCGAGGGCCGACTGCACGACCGGATCAAGTTGGTCGAACGGGAGCTGCTCGTGGAGGTCGTGCTCGACATCGCGAACGGGCGGATCGAGCTCGAGCGACTCGGCTGAGACGCAGGAAACGGGGTGACAGTGTCAGAAGACACAGCAGACGGTACCGACGCGATCAGGGCGGCGGTCTCGGTGTTCTACGACAGGGTTCTCGGCGACCCTCAACTGGCCGGCTGGTTCGCGGGAGTCGACATGAATCGGCTCCGCAAGCATCAGACCACGTTCCTCCTGTATGCCCTCGGAGGCCGGGAGACCTACCTCGGCAGACCCCTCCACGAGGCTCACGCGGGACTGCACATCACCGACGCCGCGTTCGACGCGACCGTCGAGCACCTGGTCGTCGCGCTCCATGAGGTCGGCGTCGCCCCGGACGTGATCACCCAGTTGCGCAGTCGCGTCGAGCAGACCCGGTCGCAGATCGTGGAGGCGTAAACTGACGTCGTCGCGACTGGCGTTGAGGTGGGTGACCATCGGGGAGCGACGGGTTCGGAGCAGCATCCGGGCCGTCATCGTTTCGGCCGTTCGCCTGGGCTGAACCGGAAAGCTCATCAGCCCATCCGGTCACACCCCATAAGGAGCCCGCCGATGTCCGGTCCGTCCATCGATCCCGCCGCCTACCGCCCCCGCGACGTCATCCCGATCCGCCGAGCCCTGGTCTCGGTCAGCGACAAGACCGGGCTGGTCGAACTCGCCCGAGCCCTCGCCGGGGCCCAGGTCGAGATCGTCTCCACCGGCTCGACCGCGAAGACGATCGCCGACGCGGGCCTCCCCGTCACCCAGGTCAGCGACCTCACCGGCTATCCCGAGTCGCTCGACGGGCGCGTGCGCACCCTGCATCCGCTCGTGCACTCCGGCCTGCTCGCCGACCTGCGGCTCGAGTCGCACGAGAATCAACTCGCGGCCCAGGGCATCGCGCCGTTCGAGCTGCTGGTGAGCAACCTCTACCCCTTCGCGGCGACGGTGGCGAGCGGTGCCGAGCCGGATGCAGTGGTCGAGCAGATCGATATCGGCGGCCCCGCGATGGTGCGCGCCGCCGCCAAGAACCACGCGAACGTGGCGGTTGTCACCAGCCCCGACGGTTACGGCGACATCGTCGACGCGCTCGCGAGCGGCGGCACGACCCTGCTGCAGCGCCGCGAACTGGCGCGCGAGGCCTTCCGCCACACCGCGGCCTACGACGTCGCCGTCGCCAGTTGGATCGGCAACGTGCTCGCACCCGACGACGAGGGCTCCGGCTTCCCTGGCTGGGTCGGCGCCAGCTGGGACCGCATTGCCCCCCTCCGTTACGGCGAGAACTCCCACCAGCGCGCCGCCCTGTACGGCACCCCGGGCGCGGCGGGCATCGCCCAGGCCACCCAGCTCGGCGGGAAAGAGATGTCGTACAACAACTACGTCGACGCGGATGCCGCGCTGCGCGCCGCCTACGACCACGCGACCCCGACGGTGGCGATCATCAAGCACACCAACCCCTGCGGCATCGCCACGGCCGACACGATCGCCGATGCCCACGCCAAGGCGCACGCCTGCGATCCGGTCTCGGCATACGGCGGAGTGATCGCCGCCAACCGGCCGATCACCAAAGCGGCGGCCGAATCCATCGCGCCGATCTTCACCGAGGTCGTGATCGCGCCCGGGTTCGAGCCCGAGGCGCTCGAGGTCCTGCAGGCGAAGAAGAATCTGCGACTGCTCCAGCTGCCGGACGACTACGCCCGCGGCACCAGCGAGCTGCGGCAGATCTCGGGCGGCCTGCTGATCCAGCAGGCCGACACGCAGTTCGAGCGCGCCCTGATGTGGAAGCTCGTGGCCGGCGAGCCGGTGGACGCCGCCACGCTCGCCGACCTTCAGTTCGCGTGGATCGCCTGCCGCGCCGTGAAGTCCAACGCGATCCTGCTCGCCAAAGACGGGGCGAGCGTCGGCGTCGGCATGGGGCAGGTCAACCGGGTGGACTCCTGCAAGCTCGCGGTCGAGCGCGCGGGCGATCGCGCGGCCGGAAGCGTCGCCGCATCCGACGCGTTCTTCCCGTTCGCCGACGGTGCGCGCATGCTGATGGAGGCCGGCGTGACGGCGATCGTGCAGCCCGGCGGCTCGATCCGCGACGACGAGGTGATCGCGGCGGCCCAGGAACTGGGCGTCACGATGTACTTCACCGGCGAGCGGCACTTCTTCCACTGAGTTGCTGTTCTCCGCCAAGATGGGCGGCATGAGCCGTTTGGGCGTCCCGCTGGCCGTTGCCGCCGTCTTGCTGCTGAGTGGATGCCACCCTGCGTCGCCGCCGTCCGGCTCGCCCTCCTCGACGCCGACGTCCAGCGCGAGCGCGACCCCGTCGCCGACTCCCTCGACGGCGGCGGGCGCACCGGCGTGCACGCGGGATCAGGTCCACATCGTGTATTCGCCGACCGACAACTCCGCCGGTCATGCTCACGGGGTGCTGACCTTCGCCAACACCAGCCAGCAGGACTGCTCCATCACCGGCTACTCCACGGTCGTCTTCGACAACCCGGAGGCGCTCCAGCCGATGGGCGCCCCGGCGTCCCACGATCCCTCGGAGCCCACCGGCCCCGCGCACATGGGTGTCGAAGGCTTCTCGACCGCAGACCTGACCATCACCGATGCCGGCATCGTCGACGGCTGCACGATCGTCACGGCGAGCGCCCTGCTTGTCGCGCTTCCGGGCGAGAACCAGTATCAGGAAGTCGCCATTCCGCCGACGCAGGCCTGCCAGAACGAAAGCATCGGCCTGCTGACGGTCAGCAGCAACTACATCGCACCCGGCAGTTGACAGCCGAAACGGTGCGAAGTGTCACGGTTAGGTGACAGCTGCTTGCTTCCTCGTCGAGCCCGGGCATAGTCTGGAGGGCTGCTCGGCGCCTGTCGACGGCACGACGAAACGCACGGGGAGGCCTGCCATGAAGACCATCGGGACCACGCGGAAGTTCACCCCGCAGTCCGGCGTCTCGGCCGTCGCCCTCCGCCTCCTCGGTCGGCCGTAGCGACCAGCCTCCGCCGCCCCACTCGGCGATCCCCGGCCACGCGCCCGGATCGCAGCATCACCGAAACCGCACCACCATCCCGGATCGCGCGTCCTCGCGCGCGTCCGCTCGACTCCGGAAGAGTCATGTCGCACACGCCATCCACCCCCTCCGAATCGACCGTTCACGTCAAGGGAACGGTCCGCACGCTGCTGCGCATCCTGCCCTGGGTGCGTCCCGCCCTGCCGCGCATCATCATGGGCATGGTCGCCGCCCTGCTCGCCGGGCTCGTCTCGCTGGGCATCCCGGTCATCCTGCAGAGCCTGGTCGACGGTCCCCTCTCGTCGGGTGACGGCGGCCAGATCTGGCCTGCCGCGCTCGTCGTGCTCGTGCTCGGTGTGCTCGAGGCCGCGTTCATCATGGCTCGGCGCTGGCTGGTGCTCACGCCGGGCACCCACGTCGAGGCCTCGCTGCGCAACTCGCTGTACGCCAAGCTGCAAGACCTGCCGGTCGCGTTCCACGACCGCTGGCAGAGCGGACAACTGCTCTCGCGCGCGATAAGCGACCTCGGCCTGATCCGCCGCTGGCTCGCGTTCGGCATCGTGCTGCTGGTCGTCAACGCGATCACGATCATCGTCGGATTCGCGGTGCTGTTCTTCTGGAGCTGGCAGCTCGGCATCGTGTTCCTGGTCTGCTCGGTGCCGCTGTGGATCTACGGCTACGTGTTCGAGCAGAAGTACTCGATCGTGGCCCGGCGCTCGCAGGACCAGCAGGGCGACCTCGCGACGGCCGTCGAAGAGTCGGTGCACGGCATCCGGGTGCTGAAGGCCTTCGGGCGCGGCAAGTACTCGCTCGAGAAGTTCGCGCGGCAGGCAGAAGATCTGCGCGGCACCGAGATCGAGAAGGCGCAGGCGGTCGCCGGCATCTGGCTGTGGCTGCTGCTGGTTCCTGATGTCGCGTTCGCGCTGTGCCTCTTCGGCGGCGTCTGGCTCGCCTCGACCGGCTCGCTGACGGTCGGCCAGCTGTTCGCGTTCTTCGCAACGGCGACGGTGCTGCGGTTCCCGATCGAGTCGATCGGTTTCCTGCTGTCGATGACCTTCGACACCCGCACGGCCATCGACCGGCTGTTCGAGGTGCTCGACGAGCCGAACACGATCCAGGATCCCGAGCACCCGAAGACCATCGCGCACCCCCAGGGGCGGTTGGTCTTCGACGCCGCGCACTTCAGGTACCAGGACTCGCCCGCGCAGTTCCCGGACCTGCTCGACGGCATCGACCTGGAACTCGAGCCGGGCGAGACCATGGCTCTGGTCGGGTTGACCGGATCGGGAAAGACGACACTGACGGCCCTCGCCACCCGGCTCTACGACGTGACGGGGGGCGCGGTCAAGCTCGACGGGGTCGACATCCGCGAGCTGACCCGCGAGGAACTGCGCCGTCACGTGAGCATGGCCTTTGAAGACGCGACCCTGTTCTCGGCGTCCGTGCGCGACAACGTGCTGCTCGGGCGCCCCGAGCTCGCGGCCGGGGGCCCGGAGGCAGACCGGGTCTTGGCCGAGGCGCTCGAGATCGCTCAGGCCGACTTCGTCGCCGACCTGCCCGATGGCGCAGACACCCGCGTCGGTGAAGAGGGCCTCAGCCTCTCGGGCGGGCAGCGGCAGCGGCTCGCGCTTGCGCGCGCCGTCGCCGCTCGCCCCTCGGTGCTCGTGCTCGACGACCCGCTGTCGGCGCTCGACGTGGATACCGAGGCGCGGGTCGAGGCGGGGCTGCGCCGGGTGCTGAGCAGCACCACCGCGCTCATCGTGGCGCACCGCCCGTCGACCGTGATGCTCGCCGACCGGGTCGCCCTGCTCGAGAACGGCCGGGTGACCGCGGTCGGGCGGCACTCAGAGTTACTGGCGAGCAACGACCACTACCGATTCGTCATCTCGTCGCTTGACGATGACAACGCAGGAGACAAGATCGAGGTGAACGCATGAGCTCCGTAGTGGGAGTCGAGGGCGAGGAGCGCTCCGAGTACTCGCGCGCCGAGAGCCGCGCCATCCGCGACCGCTCGCTGCGGCTGCTCGGCAGTCTGCTGCTCCCGCTGCGCGCGCGGGTGGTGCTCGCGACCCTGGTGATCGTGGTCAGCACGGCGCTTCAGGTCGCCGGTCCCGCGCTCATCGCGATCGGGATCGACCAGGGGCTGCCCGCGCTGATGAAGCACCACGATGGGATGCCCATCGGCCTCGCCGTCGGCGGGTACCTGATCGCGGGCATCTTCGGCGCCGTGCTGATCTCGCAGTTCACGGTGCTCTCGGCGCGGATCTCGCAAGCGATCCTGATCGACCTGCGCAAACGGGTGTACCTGCATGCGCAGCGCCTGAGCCTGGAGTTCCACGAGAGCTACACCTCGGGGCGGCTGATCGCGCGCCAGACCAGCGACCTCGAGTCGTTCCGCGAACTGCTCGACTCGGGGATCACCGGACTCGTGCGCGGCATCCTCTACATGGGCTTCATCGCGATCGCCCTGGTGCTGCTCGACCCGTGGAGCGCTCTTGTGCTCGCCGGATCGCTGGTCCCGCTGGTTCTGCTGACCCGCTGGTTCCAGACGCGCTCGCAGCGGCGCTTCCGCGCCACGCGGGTGTTCTCGGCCCGCCTGATCGTGCAGTTCGTCGAGACCATGACCGGGATCCGCGCGGTGAAGGCGTTCCGAAAGGAGAAGCGGAACGAGGACGAGTTCGCCGCAGTGGTCGAGGACTACCGCAACGCCAACGCCAAGGTGATCCGGCTGTTCGGGATCTTCGACCCGGGGCTGATCCTGATCGGCAACGTGACCGTCGCGGTCGTGCTGCTGGTCGGCGGATTCCGCGTGCTCGGGGGCGGCCTCGAGATCGGCGCCCTGCTGGCGGTGGTGCTCTACACGCGCCGGTTCTTCGATCCGATGGAGGAGATGGCGCAGTTCTACAACTCCTACCAGTCGGCCGCTGCCGCGCTCGAGAAGATCTCGGGAGTTCTCGAGGAGGAGCCGAGCGTCGCCGACCCGACTCAGCCGATCGACCTCTGGCAGGCCCGCGGCGCCGTCGACTTCAACGGCGTCGAGTTCGCGTACCACGCCGATCGAGTGGTGCTGCCCGATTTCGAGCTGCACATCCCGGCCGGGCAGACCGTGGCGCTGGTGGGATCGACGGGGGCCGGCAAGTCCACGTTGGCCAAGCTGATGGCGCGCTTCTACGACCCCACGCGGGGTGCCGTGCTGCTCGACGGGGTCGACCTGCGGCGGCTGCATCCCAAGGACCTTCGACGGGCCATCGTCATGGTCACCCAGGAGGCGTACCTGTTCAGCGGCTCGGTGGCCGAGAACATCGCGCTGGGCAAGCCGGATGCGAGCTTCGACGAGATCCGTGCCGCGGCGCGAGCAGTGGGGGCGGAGTCGTTCATCCAGGCGCTGCCCGACGGCTACGACACCGATGTGAACAAGCGGGGAGGGCGCGTGTCTGCGGGCCAGCGTCAGTTGCTCTCGTTCGCGCGCGCGTTCCTGGCGGACCCCGCCGTGCTGATCCTGGACGAGGCGACCGCCTCGCTCGACATCCCGAGTGAGCGCCTCGTGCAGGAGGGCCTCACGACGCTGCTGGCGGATCGCACGGCCGTCATCATCGCGCACCGGCTGTCGACGGTGGCGATCGCCGACCGGGTGCTCGTCATGGAGCACGGCCGAATCGTCGAAGACGGCACCCCCGCCGAACTCATCGGCGGCGTCGGCCGCTTCGCCAAGCTGCACGCCGCCTGGCGAGACAGTCTCGTGTGAAGCCACTAGGCGAAGGTGGGTGGGGCCTTCGGTAACCAGCCGAATGACCCCACCCGGTGTCGAACCGAGCGCCGGGGATCAGGAACCGTCGCTCGCATGCAACGACACGATCAAATCACCGCATCCTCCGAGGAGTCGCGGTGAGAACCGGGTGATTCGCGGGTGATCTCGTGATCGAGCCCGAGGGCGCGCGCGGCGCGGATCGCCTCGTCGCGCGTGCTGACGCCGAGTTTGCTGTACAGCCGGCGCAGGTGGGTCTTGACGGTGTTGGGCGAGATGTAGAGCTCGGCGGCGATGGCCGCAACGGTCAGTCCGCGCTGCACTTGCGCGAGCACGAGGCGTTCGCGAGCGCTCAGAGTCTGCACCTGCCGGTGCGTGCCGGCCGTGCTCTCTACGATCAGATTCAGCATCCGTGACACCTCGGTGGTGTGGCGGCGCCCGGCTGCCCGGGTCGCGAGAGCGGACAGCGAGGCGACCGGGATGCTGCGCAACGGCAGTCGTGAGCCTGTCCGCCCGAGCATCACGAACGCGCGATCCGCGCTGACATCCGAGACGACGAAGTTGCCACGCTCGAACTCGATGGCCGCCCTGAGCAGATGGATGTCGACCGCGGTCCGCTTGCAGTGGGCGTCGCCGAGCGCCTCGCACTCGCGGATCGCTTCGTCGGCGCCGACCAGATCACCGTGGGCGAGGCGCAGATGTCCGATGACCCGGCCGGGGCACAGCGGGTGGTACTCGTACGGGGTGAGGGTCTGCAGGATCGCCCACGCCTCCTCGCCGTGGTCGACGCTGAGGAGCACGACACCCTGAAGCAGGCGGGCGAGGTCGATCCCGATGCAGCGGGTCTCCCAGTGGGCGTAACCCTGGGCGGCCTTGCTCAGCACATCCAGCGCGACGATCGGGTGCCCCTCGAGCGCTCGCAACTGCGCAGCAAGGATGCCGGCGAACGGGTCCCAGTCGTTGTGACGGGATGCGATCAGCAGCTCCGATTCGACCTCCGCGGCGCGCTGGAGATCGTGCCGCTCATTCGCGATGAACATCGAAGCCAGCAGTGCGGGCGCCGCATAGCCCGTTTCGATCAGATCGGTCTCGCCGGCGAGGGCACGGACCTCGTCGATCAGATGGAGGGCCCGGTCGAACTCCATATCGAGCGCGTCGAGCATGGCGATCGCACCCAGGCATTCGATGTGCTCAGCCCGGGTGAGGTGCTCCGCCGCGTGACCGTGGGCGTCTTCGAGGTGGGACCGCGCCGAGCCGAGCGCGCCCTCGTGCAGGTCCACCATGCCCAGTTCGAGATTCCAGCGGGCGCCGACTTCGATGCGCATCGGGAGCCGGGTGCTGAGCTCCGTGTGCATGATGGTCTCGACCTCGGCGAGTTTGGCGCGGGCTTGTGCGAGCAGTCCGAGCGTGCGGAGAGCGGCTGCGTGACCGGTCAGCACCGAGGCCATGCAGTGGGCCGGCACGTCGGGCGTGGTCGCGATGGCGTCCTCGGCTGCACGGAAGTAGCCGAGCGCCGACTTGCCCCGCGGGGAGCCGTTGGCGCGGAAGCTGCCACCCATCGCCGCCGCGATGCGGGGATCGTTGTGCCAGATCTCGGTGGGAAGGCCGCTGACCAGCTCTCGGAAGGCCGACCCGTGCTCGACCGCGATCGTGCGCGCCTTCGGGTGGATGACCGAGAGCACCGAGTCCGCATCGCCGCGTTCGACGGCGTCGACGACCGACTGCCGGAACGACTCGAAGTCCGATGGTGGGTGCACGGTTCTGATCTCCTGGGTACGGCTGGATGCCAGGTGCGAGGCGTCCCGCCGCGGTGGTGCGGTGGTTGGTGGCGAGTGCATTCGTTACGGTCGCCGGGTCCCAGATGCCGGAGCCACTGCAACGAACAGTGCTGTTACTTTATCGAGACATATGTTGTCTGTCCACACAAAGGAGGACAACGCTGTCACCCAGAACTGGGGTAATTTCGCGTTTTCGGGGTACATTCCGTGCCCCGTCGGCGTGATTCGGAGCCCTGCCGCGCGGGGATAGGCTCGGCAAGTGAGCATGCACGGCGGTGGTGGCAGGGGCCGCACAGGCGCCGGTCGCATCAGCAGCGGCGACGTCGCGGCGCAGAAGGCGGCGAACGCCGAGGCGCCCAAGGTCGACCATCTTCTGAGCCGGATCGCCGCCCTGTTCGCGCCGTACCGCGCGCAGCTGATCGTCACGATCGCGCTGGTGCTGCTCAGTGCCGGTCTGAGCGTCATCCCTCCGCTGTTGACGCAGCAGGCGTTCGACAGGGGCCTGTTCCCGCCGAGCGGTCGCCCCGACGTCCCGGTGCTGCTGACCCTGGTGGGGGCGATGGTGCTCCTCTGGCTGGCCTCCGCCGGGATCGGCGTCGGCCAGACCTACCTGACCGCGCGGGTGGGCAACAGCGTGATGGGGGCGCTGCGCATCCGGCTGTTCTCGCACTTGCAGGCCATGGAGCTGGCGTTCTTCACGCGCACCAAGACCGGCGTCATCCAGTCCCGACTTCAGAACGACGTGGGCGGCGTGGCAGGCGTGCTCAGCAACACCATCTCGAGCGTCGTGGGCAACACCGTGACGGTGATCGCCGCCTTCGTGGCGATGCTCGTGCTCAGTTGGCAGATGACGATCGTCGCGGTCGTGCTGCTTCCGGTGCTGGTGATCGCCCAGCGCCGGGTCGGGCAGATCCGCGCGCGCATCGCCACCAAGACGCAGGAGTCGCTGTCCGAGATGACGGCCATCACCCAAGAGACGCTGAGCGTCTCGGGCATCCTGCTCGCCAAGAGCTTCAACCAGCAGAAGTCCGAGATCGGCCGCTACGAGGCCGAGAACGAGAACCAGATCATGCTGCAGGTCAAGCAGCAGATGAGCGGGCAGTGGTTCTTCGCGATCGTCAGCGTGTTCCTGTCGGTGGTCCCGGCGGTCATCTACCTGGTGGCCGCCTGGCTGTGGTTCCACGGGGTGACGGTCACCCCGGGAACCATCGTCGCGTTCACGACGGTGCAGGCGCGGCTGCTGTTCCCGCTGATGGGGCTGCTGCGCGTCGCCCTCGACCTTCAGACCTCGCAGGCGCTGTTCGCCCGCATCTTCGAGTACCTCGACCTGGTGCCGCAGATCACCGACGCGCCGGATGCCCGGCCGGCGAGCCCGAGCAGGCTGGGCCGTGTGCAGTTCGACAAGGTGGTCTTCCGGTACCCGGATGCCGCCCCCGAGTCGCCCGCCACGCTCAAGGAGGTCAGCTTCGACATCGAGCCGGGGCAGTACGCGGCGTTCGTCGGGCCCTCGGGAGCCGGAAAGACCACGGTCTCGTACCTAGCGCCTCGGCTGTATGACGTGACCGGCGGCGCCGTGCTGTTCGCCGGCGACGATGTGCGCGAGCTGCAGCAGGAGTCGCTCATCGGCGCGATCGGCATCGTCAGTCAAGAGACCTACCTCTTTCACGCCACGATCGCCGAGAACCTGCGCTACGCCAAGCCCGACGCGAGCGACGACGAGCTCATGGCCGCGGCGAAGGCGGCCAACATCCACGACACGATCGTCTCGTTCCCGGATGCCTACGACACGGTCGTGGGCGAGCGCGGTTACCGGCTCAGCGGCGGCGAGAAGCAGAGGGTCGCGATCGCCCGGGTGCTGCTCAAGGATCCGGCCGTGCTGATCCTCGATGAGGCGACCAGCGCCCTCGACACCGTCTCGGAGCGCATCGTGCAGACCGCCCTCGACCAGGCGGCCCGCGGTCGCACGACGATCGCGATCGCGCACCGGCTCTCGACCGTGGTGGGCGCCGACGTGATCTTCGTCGTGGAGGCGGGCCGCATCGTCGAACGCGGCACGCACGCTGAATTGCTCGCGAACGACGGCGTCTACGCCAAGCTCTTCGCCGAGCAGTTGGCTGAAAGAGCAGTGCAAGGGTTGGGCTCGGCGGCGACCGCGGACTAGCGTCGAAGGATGGCGGTCACGGAACAGGGAGTCGATCGCAGCGATGCCGACTGGTTCAAGTCGGCGGTGTTCTACGAGGTCCTGGTCCGGTCGTTCCGCGACTCATCGGGTGACGGCGTCGGCGATCTCAAGGGCCTGACCGAGAAGCTCGACTACCTGGAATGGCTCGGCGTCGACTGCGTCTGGCTGCCGCCGTTCTTCCCGTCGCCGCTCAAGGACGGCGGCTACGACGTGGCCGACTACACGGCGGTGGCTCCCGACATCGGGACCATCGACGACTTCCAGGAGTTCCTCGACGCGGCTCACGCCCGCGGCATCCGCGTGATCATCGACGTGGTGATGAACCACACCTCCGACCAGCATCCGTGGTTCCAGGCGTCGCGCTCCGAGCCCGACGGCCCGTTCGGCGACTTCTACGTCTGGTCGGACACCGACGAGCGGTACGCAGACGCTCGCATCATCTTCGTCGACACCGAGACCTCCAACTGGACGTGGGATCCGGTGCGCCAGCAGTACTTCTGGCACCGCTTCTACAGCCACCAGCCCGACCTCAACTTCGAGAACCCGGCCGTGCACCAGGCGATGCTCGACGCGCTCGACTTCTGGCTCGAGCGCGGCGTCGACGGATTCCGACTGGATGCCGTGCCCTACCTCTACGAGGAGGAGGGCACCAACGGCGAGAACCTGGCCCGCACCCACCAGTTCCTCAAGAAGGTGCGCGCTCACGTGGACGCGAACTACCCGGGCCGCGTGCTGCTGGCCGAGGCGAACCAGTGGCCGGCCGACGTCGTCGACTATTTCGGCGATCCCGCGGTCGGCGGCGACGAGTGCCACATGTGCTTCCACTTCCCGGTGATGCCGCGCATCTTCATGTCGGTGCGACGGGAGTCGCGGTATCCGATCAGCGAGATCATGGAGCAGACCCCGGCGATCCCCGAACATGCCCAGTGGGGCATCTTCCTGCGCAATCACGACGAGCTCACGCTCGAAATGGTGACCGACGACGACCGCGACTACATGTGGCACGAGTACGCCAGCGACCCGCGGATGAAGGCGAACATCGGCATCCGGCGCCGCCTTGCGCCGCTGCTCGACAACGACACCAATCAGATGGAGCTGTTCACCGCGCTGCTGCTCAGCCTGCCCGGGTCGCCCGTTCTGTACTACGGCGACGAGATCGGCATGGGCGACAACATCTGGCTCGGTGACCGCGACGGCGTGCGCACCCCCATGCAATGGACTCCCGACCGCAACGCCGGCTTCTCGTCGGCCACTCCGGGGCGGCTCGCGCTGCCGGTGATCATGGATCCGGTGTTCGGCTTTCAGGCGATCAACGTCGAGGCCCAGCAGGCCAGCTCCTCGTCGCTGCTGCAGTGGACCCGCCGGATGATCTACGTGCGCAAGCAGCACAGCGCGTTCGGCCGCGGCTCGTTCGTCGACCTCGGCGGCAGCAACCCCTCGGTGCTGTCGTATCTGCGCGAGGACGGCGACGACGTGATGCTCTGCGTCAACAACCTGTCGCGGTTCCCGCAGCCGGTCGAACTCGACCTGCACCAGTTCAGCGGCCTGCGCCCGGTCGAGATGCTGGGCGGGGTCGAGTTCCCGTCGATCGGCGAGCTGCCCTATCTGCTGACGCTGGCGGGATACGGCTTCTACTGGTTCCGGATCGTGGGGGCGGCGGCGGAGGGAGCCATCGAATGAGCTGGACAGAACAACCGGAGCTCGCGGCCTACCTGAGCCGCCAGCGCTGGTTCGCGGGCTCGCAGCAGGTCACGGTGACGCGGGTGCAGCCGCTTCCCTGGCTGAGCGATCCGTCGGCGAATCCCGGCGTCCGCTTCGAGATCGTGTCGGTGATGTCGGGCTCGGTGCCGGGGTCGGTCGGGGCGGGCTCGGAGCCCGGCGTCTACAACGTCCCGCTGTCGTACCGGTCCGAGCCGCGCGATGACCTGGCGTACGGCTTCGTCGGTGCGACGACGCTCGACAACCGGACCTTCTACGTCTACGACGCGCTGCACGATCCCGAGGCTCGGGCCGTGCTGCTGGACGGGTTCACGGATACGGCGGCGACCCCCGAGGGCATCACCTACGGCAGGCTGCCGGGCTTCGCGCTCGAGCCGGGGGTCGACAACGTGCTGCTCGGAGCCGAGCAGAGCAACACCTCCGTGGTGGCCGGCGACGCGATGATCAAGTTCTTCCGACGGCTGCGCCCGGGGGTCAATCCCGACATCGAGGTGCAGGAGGCGCTGACCCAGGCGGGCTCCGACGAGATCTCGCCGCTGCTCGGCTGGATCCGTGGCGGCGGGTTCGACCTCGCCATGGCCGGGCTTTTCCAGCGGTCGGCGACCGACGGGTGGGACACTGCGCGGGCCAGCGTGCGGGCGCTGCGCGACGACGCGGTGCGCGCCCGGGAGGCGGGCGGCGACTTCGCGGGCGAAGCGGAGCGGCTGGGTGCGGCGACCGCCGCCGTGCACGCCCGGCTGCGCGAGCTGCTGCCGACGGCCGTATGGGGTTCCGACGAGCGCGACGCCCTGGTGGAGCGGCTGAATCGGCGGCTGGATGCGGCGGCGGCCGCGCATCCGGAGGTCGCCGAGTTCGTGCCAGGAGCCCGGGCGGCGTACGACCGGATCGACCGCAGCGCGCCCGTCGAGGTACAGCGGATCCACGGCGACTTCCACCTCGGGCAGACCCTGCGTACCACCGCGGGTTGGAAGATCATCGACTTCGAGGGCGAGCCGTCCACGCCGCTCGAGGAGCGCGTGCGGTTGGACTCGCCGCTGCGCGACCTGGCCGGCATGCTGCGGTCGTTCGACTACGTTGCCCACTCGATCCCGGCCATGACCGGGGTGATCTCGCTCGACCCGACGATCGACGAGGCGGCGCTCGCCGACGACTGGGTGCGGCGCAATCAGATCGCCTTCCTGTTCGGGTACGGCTTCGATCGATCGGATGCCGCGGTCGCCTTGCTGCGCGCATACGAGATCGACAAGGCGGTCTACGAGGTCGCATACGAAGCGGATCACCGCCCCGATTGGATCGGCATCCCGGTGCGCGCACTGAAAGGCCTGGTGGGAGCGCCAGAAAGGCCCTAGCCGCGAGCGCTGGTCGCGCGTTGCCGCACTCGTTAGAGTGAGGCGTTCCTACATTGACCTGCAGCGCGGAGGCCCAGGGTGACGCACGACGCCACAGCTGATGCGACACCCGCGCGCGCATCCCGCAACAGCACGCTGAGCATCAAGTCGCTCATCCTGCTCATGCTGCTCGCGGTGAGCATCGGGTCGAACCTCGTGGTCGGGATCATCGGCTACGTGAACGGCACCGACTCGCTCAAGGCGGCGGCGTTCGACCGGCTCGTCGAGGTGCGCGACTCGCGGGCCCGCGAGGTCACCTCGCTGTTCGACTCCATCCAGAACTCGCTGCTGCTCGCCAGCCGCGACTCGGCTGTCGTCGATGCCGAGCAGGCGTTTTCGAGCGCCTACGACGAGTTGGACGCCGCGAAGGCCCCGAACGTGTTGACCGACGCGCAAGAGGCCCAGCTGCAGAGCTACTTCAGCGACGACTTCGGCCCGAAGCTGCAGAAGGCGACCGGCAAGGCGGCCGACGCGTCGAGCTTCCTTCCGAGTGATCCGGCGGCGCGCTACCTGCTCTACTACTACGCGCTCGCCAAAGATCCGGCGGGTCTCGGCGACGCGGGCGACGGCAGCGCATGGTCGGCGGCCAGCGCGACCTACCACGACTACCTGAGCCGGATGGCCTCGCTGCTCAAGTACGGCGACCTGGCCCTCATCGACTCGAGCGGTCGCGTGGTCTACACAGTGGGCAAGAACGTCGACCTGGGGGCGAGCCTCACCTCGGGGCCGTACAGCTTCACCAGCCTGGCCACCGGATTCGACCAGGCCATGTCGCGCAACCGGCTCGACTCCGTGGTGTTCACCGACTTCACGCCCTACGCTCCTGCGCTGGACGCCCCCACCGCGTGGGTCGTCGCGCCTCTCGCGGGTGCGGACAAGATCGTCGGGGCCATCGCGGTGCAGCTGCCGGCATCCCGGATCGACGACGTCATGACCGGCGGGCTCAGCTGGCAGAAGAGCGGGCTCGGCAAGACCGGCGAGGCCTACCTGGTGGGCGATGACGGCTTCATGCGCTCGCTGTCGCGCGACCTGGCCGAGAACCCGAAGGCGTACATCAAGGAGGCCATGGCCTCGGGCTTGACCAAGCAGCAGGCCGAAGAGGCTGTCGCCCGAAAGCAGAGTCTCGGCATCCAGCCGGTCAAGACCACCGCGGTCGGACTGGCCCAGCAGGGCAAGACCGGCACCATCACGACCAACGGGTACCTGGGTGGCAGCACGGTCGCGGCCTACGCGCCACTCAATCTGCCGGATCCGAACCTGCGCTGGGTGATCGTCGCCGAGATCGACACGGATGAGGCCCTCGGCCCGGTCAACGACTTCACGTCGCGACTGGCGATCTCGGCCGCCATCATCGTGGCCATCGTCTCGATCATCTCGGTGATCATCGCCGGCGCCGCCGTGCGTCCGCTGCGCCGCCTGCGCGACGCGGCGCGAAGGATCGCGGCCGGCGAGTCGGGCGTGCAGGTCGTACCGGGGGGCAGCGACGAGCTCGCCGACGTCGAGTCGGCCTTCAACGACATGTCGAGAAGTCTCGAGCTGCGGGCCGCGCTCATCGAGCAGCAGAAGGCCGAGAACGAGCAGCTGCTGCAGACCCTCATGCCCGACACCCTCGCCAAGCGCTACAAAGAGGGTGCGAAGACGATCGTCGAAGACCACCAGGAGGTCACGGTCCTGTTCGCCGACATCGTCGGCTTCGAGGACTACAGCGCGACCCTCGGCTCGAGCGAGAAGGCGCTCGAGACGCTCAACGACATCTTCCGGGCGTTCGACGACGCGGCGGAGGAGCACGGCGTGGAGCGGGTGCGCTCGACGCGGCAGGGCTACCTCGCCAGCTGCGGCCTGGTGGTGCCGCGGGTCGACAACGCACGGCGGGCTGTGATGTTCGCCATCGACATGCAGCAGATCGTGGAGCATTTCGGTGCCCAGCAGGGCGTCAAGCTCGCCATCCGGGCCGGCATCGACACCGGGACGGTCTCGAGCGGTCTGGTCGGACGCTCCAAGGTCGTCTACGACCTCTGGGGGGATGCGGTGAGCCTGGCCTTCCGCCTGCAGGGCGGCGCCAACGAGGCCGGCATCTTCGTGACGCAGCGCGTGGTCGATAAGATCGCCGACCAGTTGCCGTTCACGGATTCGGGCGTGGTCTCGACGCCGAGCGGCAACCAGCGCGTCTGGAGCATCGACCCGACGGCCGTGGACGACATCGAGAAGGGCGCGCCCACCTCGCCCGAGGCGGCGCCGCTGTGATCCACACCGCTGTGATCCACACCGCTGTGACGCCGGCCCGGCGATGAACATCTTCACCCAGTCGTGGTTCTGGCCGGCGCTGACGGTCATCATCGGCCTGCCGGTCGTGCTGATCGTCCTCGGCGAGTTGCACACCTCGATGGTGCGCTCGGGCAATCCGGGCGCGCGCATCGTGCTGATCACGCGCAATGTGCTGGCTCCGCTCGGCGCCGTGCTCATCCTGTTCACGCAGATCCCCGAGAGCGGCGGGCCGCACGTCGGGTTCACCTGGGCCAAGGTGGTGGCCACGGCGTTCGGATTCGTGGTGATCCTGGTGCTGCTCGGCGGCTTGAACCTCGCCGTGTTCGTGACGGCCAAGCAGGGCACCTGGCGCAACCGCATCCCGTCGATCTTCGTCGAGATCGCCCGCGTGCTCCTGGTGCTGGTCTGCGCGGCCATCCTGTTCGGCTGGGTGTGGGGCGCCGACATCGGCGGCTTCTTCACCGCGCTGGGAGTCGGCTCGATCGTCATCGGCCTCGCGCTGCAGAACGCGGTGGGCTCCCTGCTGAGCGGCCTGTTCCTGGTGTTCGAGCAGCCGTTCGAGCTCGGCGACTACCTCGTGACGCCGAGCGGCAAGGGCCGCGTGGTCGTCATGAACTGGCGGGCGACGCACATCGACTCGGGCAACGGGATCATCATCATCCCGAACTCGAACCTGGCAGGCGAGTCGTTCACCAACCTCAGCCGCTCCAGCGACACCTGGGAGGCGTCGACCGATGTGCGCTTCGCCACCGACGACCCGCCCCAGGAGGTCATGGACCTCATGGTCGAGGTGGCGAGCGGCCTGCCCGACCTGCAGCCGGACAGCCAGCCGTACGCGATCCCGATCGGCAAGAGCTGGTACGAGATCAACATCGCGCTGACCGCCCCCGGCAAGGCATACATGGCGCTGGGCACCTTCCGCAGCCGCCTCTGGTACGCGGCACGCCGCAATGGCCTGCACCTCGACCGCGACCTGACCGACAACTACGCGACGCAGGAACGCACCAAGCACATGCTCACCCGCGTGGCGCCGTACCTCTACCTGACGCCCGAGGATGTGGCGAACTACGAGAAGCACGTCCGCCTCGAGCGCTACGGCGACGGCGAGAAGGTGCAGAAAGTGGGCCAGGTGCCCGATGGCATCCGCATCATCATCTCGGGTGTGGCGCAACTCACGATGCACGGGGAGCAGGGGGCGCAGATCCCCGTCACCCAGCTCAAGAAAGACGACATCCTGGGCGTGACCTCGCTGACCCGGCAACCCGTCGCGCTCGACGTGGTGGTGGTCGACGAACTCGCGGTGCTGCATGTGCCCATTGCGATCATCGACACCCTCGTCAAGACCCGTCCTGCTCTGGCGCGAGACATCGGCCTCGCGATCGATCACCGTCAGCAGCTCAGCGAAAAGGCCGCGGCCGACGCGGGGATGACACCGGGGCCGGGTTCCCTGGTGTACGCCTAGCCCGCGCCGTCACACATTGCAGCCGCAACTAGGCTCGCTGCATGGACTACGCCGAAACCGTTCTCGACCTGATCGGGCACACCCCGCTCGTCAGGTTGAACAGGGTGACCGAAGGTGTCGAGGCCACCGTGCTCGCCAAGATCGAGTACCTCAACCCCGGCGGCTCGAGCAAAGACCGCATCGCCGTGCGCATCATCGAGGCGGCCGAGCGCGAGGGCAAACTGAAGCCGGGTGGAACGATCGTGGAGCCCACGAGCGGCAACACCGGCATCGGCCTCGCCCTGGTGGCGCAGCAGCGCGGCTACCGCTGCGTGTTCGTCTGCCCCGACAAGGTCAGCGAGGACAAGCGGAACACCCTGATCGCCTACGGCGCCGAGGTCGTGGTCTGTCCGACCTCGGTCGCGCCCGACAGCCCCGAGAGCTACTACTCGGTGAGCGATCGGCTGGCCCGTGAGATCCCGGGGGCGTTCAAGCCCGACCAGTACTCGAACCCGAACGGACCGCTCAGCCACTACGAGACGACCGGCCCCGAGATCTGGGAGCAGACCGGCGGCGAAATCACGCACTTCGTCGCGGGCGTCGGAACCGGCGGCACGATCAGCGGCGTCGGCAAGTACCTGAAAGAGGTCTCGAAGGGGCGGGTGCGGGTGATCGGCGCCGATCCCGAGGGCTCGGTGTACTCCGGCGGCACCGGGCGACCGTATCTGGTCGAGGGCGTCGGCGAGGACTTCTGGCCGACCGCCTACGACCCGAGCGTCGTCGATGAGATCGTGGCGGCATCCGACGCCGAATCGTTCGAACTGACCCGCCGCCTGGCGCGCGAGGAGGGGCTGCTGGTCGGCGGATCGAGCGGCATGGCCGTCGCGGCGGCCCTCAAGGTCGCCCGCACGCTCGGTCCCGAGGACGTCATGGTGATTCTGCTGCCCGACGGCGGCCGCGGCTACCTGGGCAAGATCTTCAACGATGCGTGGATGCGCAGCTACGGCTTCCTGCCCGCCGACGAGGGCAAGACGGTCGGCGACATCGTGAGCAGCAAGAACGGCCTGCTGCCGGAGTTCATCCACGCCCACCCGAGCGACACCGTGCGCGACGTGATCGGCATCTTCAAGGAGTACGACGTCTCGCAGGTGCCGGTGCTCAGCGCCGAGCCACCCGTGGTGATGGGCGAGGTGGTGGGCTCGATCGACGAGAAGAGCCTGGTCGACGCCGTGTTCAGCGGCCGCGCCGCGCTTACCGACCCGGTCGCGGGATTGATCGGGCCGCGTTTCGCGTTGATCGGGAAGCACGAGTCGGTCGAGTCGGCGCGCGAGCAGTTGCGCGATGCCGACGCGCTGATGGTCACCGACGACGGCAAGCCGGCCGCGGTCGTGACCCGGCACGACCTGCTCACCTTCCTCAACAGTTAGAACGCTTCAGAAAGCAGTCATGAGCACCGACAGCAGCACGCCCGATTTCAGCACCACCGCCATCCACGCCGGGCAGGATTTCGACCCGACGACCGGGGCGGTGATCCCGCCGGTGTACTTCACGACCACGTTCGTGCAAGACGGCATCGGCGGTTTCCGCAACGGCTACGAGTACGCGCGCGGCGGCAACCCGACGCGGGATGCGCTCCAGACCCTGCTCGCCGCGCTCGAAGGCGGCGACCGGGCCTTCAGCTTCGCCAGCGGACTCGCCGGCGAGGACACGCTGCTGCGCGCCATCCTGAGCCCGAGCGATCACGTGCTCATGGGCAACGACGTGTACGGCGGTTCGCACCGGCTCGTCAACCGCGCGCTCGTGCCCTGGGGCGTCTCGCTGTCGACGGTCGACATGAGCGATCTGGATGCCGTGAAGAGCCACATCCGCCCCGACGCCACGAAGGTGGTCTGGGTCGAGACTCCCAGCAACCCGCTCATGAAGATCACGGATATCGCGGCCGTCGCCGAGCTGGCGCATGCCGTGGGCGCCATCGTGGTGGTCGACAACACCTTCGCCTCGCCCTACCTGCAGCAGCCGCTGTCGCTCGGCGCCGACGTGGTGGTGCACTCCACCACCAAGTACCTCGGCGGCCACAGCGACGTGCTGGGCGGAGCCGTCATCGTCGGCAAGGGCGTCCAGGTGCGCGGCGAGAGCCTCGCCGACAAGGTCGGCTTCCTGCAGTTCGGGGTCGGTGCGGTCTCCGGGCCGATGGATGCCTGGCTCACCATCCGAGGCATCAAGACCCTGGCGGTGCGCATGGATCGCCACTCGTCGAACGCGCAGACCATCGCCGAGAAGCTGGTCGGGCATCCCAAGCTCAACCATGTCTACTACCCCGGACTGCCCGACCACCCAGGCCACGAACTCGCGGCCCGGCAGATGAAGAGCTTCGGCGGCATGATCTCGCTCCAGCTCGCCGACGGCGCCGCCGCGCGCAAGCTCGCCGAGTCGACGAAGCTGTTCCAGCTGGCCGAATCACTCGGCGGCGTCGAATCGCTCATGTGCTACCCGGCCGAGATGACCCACGCCTCGGTGAAGGGCACTGCCCTCGAGGTGCCCGAGAATGTGGTGCGGCTCTCGGTCGGCATCGAAGGGGTCGACGATCTGCTCGGGGATCTGCTGGCTGGGCTCGAGCAGGTGTAGGGACCCCGCTCATCGGCTCGATCTCACGACCAAGCGGGGCCTCGGTCAGACGTCGCAGGCCATACCCCCGGTTCTGGGGTAGACCGGTAACACACTGTTCACATAAGGATCTTTCAGATGGTGCCGATCTCGCGCTAGCTTGTGCTCACCGAGCGGCAGTGAGGCTTTCTCGGTCGGGCGAACCGTTGGCAGCTCGTGGCTTCTCGTCTTCCTGGGGATGTTGTCGTGGTTGCTCGGTCGACTGTTCGTCGCGCTCTCGTTCCGTTTGTCGCGGTTGCCGCGCTCCTGGTGGGTGTGCTGACCCCGTTGCCGGCTGTCGCGGCGCCGGCCGCATCGAAAGCGGAGCCAGGTCGGATCATCGGGGTGGCCGCGTCGACGGGTGTGCCGGCTCAGAAGGCGTCGGTTCCGAAGGGTGACTTCTCCCGTCCGCTGCTGGGTGCCGACGAGTCGGGTGGCGCGAAGCGGGGCAAGGCCTCTCTGCCGAAGTCGAAGGTTGTTCCTGGCTTCGATGGCAAGACGGGCGTGTTGGTGGGGCGCGACGAGTTTTCGTCGACGTATCGGAATGCTGATGGCACGTTCACACGGGTGTTCTCGCCGACTCCGGTAAATGTGCTCTCCAACGGGGAGTGGGTGCCGGCATCCGCCGCTTTGTCGTCGGTGTCTGGTGGATGGCAGGCGAAGAAGAACCCGCTGAATCCCAAGTTCGCGACCTCGACCGGGGCCGGCTCGCTGACAGCTTCGCGGGGCGGCTACGGTGTGTCGTTCTCACTGGAGGGGGCGAAGAAGGCCACGGCTGATGCGGCCAGCGGCTCGGATGTGAGCTCCGTTGAGTACCCGAACGTGTTGCGTGGTGCGACGTTGCGGTACGCCGAGTCGGTCGCCGGGGTCAAGGAGACCGTTGTGCTCCCGGACGCGTCCGCGGTCGGGAACGGGCAGTGGGTGTGGGATGTCACGGCTGCGCGGCTGACCTTGGTCAAGAACGACCGGGGCGACATCGAGTTCCGTGACGCCGCTGGCGAGACCCAGTTCTTCATCCCCGCCCCGGTCATGTGGGACAGCTCGGGCGTGTCAGGGCTGAGTGAGCCGGCCGACCACATGCTCGACACGACGGTCCAGCAGATCGATGCCAAGACCTGGCGCATCACGCTCAAGGGGGACATCGCTTGGCTGAATGATCCGGCACGCATCTATCCGGTGATGGTGGACCCGTCCATCTCGGGCGGCCCGGATGCGCTTACCTCGTACAAATCGGACGGAACGACGCGCAGCTATGGCAATATCGGCAACTCGCACCAGACGAGCACCTGCTGCAACTGGCGCACCGTCGTGCACTTCAACTACAACTCGATTCTCGGTCAGCACATCCTCGACTTCAGCGTCGCGGAGGGGTACGCGAACAACGGAACGACGACGGTGCAGCCGGGGAGCATCTACCAAGCGTGCGCATGGAGCTTCAATGCGCTGTGCACCAATGGCTACTTTGGCGGCCTCTCGCTTGGGACGGGGACGGTGTGGGCTGATCCAGGTGCCATGACGAACTGGTTTGCCGCGTTGGCGGTTCAGAACAATGGCGCCGGCACATTGGCGTTAACCGGAAATGAGGTGAGCGCGTATACCTACAAGCAGATCAACACGGCGTACGGGATCACCTACGTCGGCTTTCCGAGCGTCTCGGCGGTGAACGCCCCGTCGCCGGCCGACGGCGCGACGGGCGTGACGGTGAACCCGAGTTTCAGCGTGACCGGCTCCGACCCTGCCGGCACGGGTCTGAATTACGACTTCAAGGTCAGCGCTAGCTCGACCATGACGCCACTGGTCTACGACTCGAAGTGGCAGACCTCGAACCAGGCGTCGATTCTGAACTCGCTGCAGGGCGGCACGCACTACTACTGGACGGCATCGGTGCGTGACGGATATGACGGCGCGGCCGGTCAGACGTCGGTGCGCACCTCTGCCGTGCGGTCGTTCACGACTCAGCAACCTGCGCCGACGCCGCCTCAGGCCACCGCCTCGCCGTCGGACGGTCAAGTGGTGACCTCGACCACGCCGACGTTCGCGTTCGACCCGACCACCGATCCGGACAGCTCCGCGACGGTGAAGTTCCAGGTTCGGGTGGCGACGGGTGCCGACGGCAAGTCGGGCGGCATCATCAACTCCCCGTGGATGACCGCGCCGAGTTCCGGTCAGGTGCAGTGGACTCCGCCGACCGGCAGCCTGGTCGATGGCGGCTCGTACACCTGGTCGGTGTACACGGATGACGGCCAGGACAACAACGCGACTCCGGCGTGGGTGGACCACTTCAAGGTGAATCTCCGCCTCGGCGCGTCTGGTCCGTCGCCGTTCGATGCGGCGGGGCCGGCAACAGTGAACCTCGCCAACGGCAATCTGGTCGTCGGCTTCGCCTCCCCCACCGTGAACGCGGTGGGCGGGTCGATGGGGATGGCTTTCGCGTACAACTCCGAGGTGCTTCCCTCGGTGATCCACGGGCTCACGGGCTCGTACTACAACGCGCTCAACGCCGGGCAGACGACGACCACCACCTTCGATTTCACGGGCCGCAACCCGGTGCTGGTCCGCACGGATCCGATGGTCAACTTCGACTGGGGCACCACCTCGGCCGGCCCGGCCGTTCCGACGGACTACTCGTTGGCTCGCTGGACCGGATACGTCCATGTCCCCTCGGCGGGCAGCTACACCTTCGGCGTGCTCGCGGACGAGGGGTTCCGGCTCACGGTGAACGGCACCCTGCAAGACCAATGGAGCTCGACCGGTGGAACCACGCCGATCTGGGGAGCCGCGGCGAGCTTGACGACGACGCCTGTGCCCATTCAACTCGACTCGTTCGACTCGACCGGAGTGTCGCACGTCCAACTGATGGTGAAGGGCCCGGGCATCGACCCGGCCGGTGCACCCGTGCCCGCCGACTGGCTGACGAAAGCGGTCCAGACCCTGCCGGACGGGTGGAGTTCGTCCACGCCGATCGCTGGAGCGAACAGCACCTACGTGTCGGCTCAGGTCACCGAGTCGGCGGTGATCGTCACCGACGCAACCGGCGCTGTGCACACCTACACGAAGTCCGGAACCGGCGCCTACACGGCTCCGGCGGGCGAGCAGGGCGTGATGACCCTGGATGCCTCGGGGCTGCCCGTCTTGACCGACTCCGATGGGACCGTCTACACCTTCAACGCCCAGGGCAAGGTGTCGAGCGCCACCACATCGGGAGACGGCAAGAAGCCGCAGACTCCGCAATTGCAATACCGCACGAACGGGGTCGCGGACTACATCGCCGACCCGGTCGCGGGTGGAACGAACCGAGTGGTTCGCTTCGTGTACTCGGGCGACACGGTTTCGTCGATCCCGGGGATGGGAGCCGCCGACGGCGACATGAGCGGCAACGCCTGCCCGATTCCCAACGGCAGCGGATACAGCGCGCCGCCCCCCGCGATGCTGTGCCGCATCATCTACCCCGGCCACGTCATCGGCGGAGTCGGCGGTGTCGACGACACCACCCGACTGTTCTACAACGCCAGCGGCCAGCTCGCGGCGATCGTCGATCCGGGCACCGAGCAGACGTCGTTCTCGTACTCCAACGGCTTGCTGTCGAACATCTGGGACTCGCGCGTCAACGACTGGATCCTCGCTGACCCGAGTCATCGGTCCCAGACGTCCGAAGACTCCACGTCGATCGGCTACGACGGCAGCAACCGGGTGATGACGGTGACCCTTCCCGCCCCCGACGGTGTGACGGGCTCGAGCCGTCCGCAGAAGAGCTACAGCTACGGCGCGGGCACCGCCACCGTGGATGTCGCCGGGCTGAGCGGCCACGCCAACACCGTGACCTACGACAGCGGCTGGCGCACCACATCGAGCACCTCCGCGCTGGGACTGACGAGCTCGCAGACGTGGTCGAACAAAGACCAGCTGCTCACCTCGACCGATCCGTGGGGTCACGAGTCGAGCACCGCGTACAGCAGCGACACCGACCTTCCGACCGACAGCTACGGGCCCGCGCCGACCTCCTGCTTCACCAGCACGGGTACCTTGTCGGGCAGTTGCCCGATCACGCCGGCGCACACCTCGACGGTCCACGATTCGGGGCTGACCGGCCTGAGCGTCAGCTACTACGGCAACGCCAGCCTCGCAGGCGCGCCGAAGCTGTTCAGCATGGGCCTAGTCGGCGGCACCGGCAGCACAGACGACATGAACTGGGGCACCGGCTCCCCCGACGCCAGCATTCCGGTTGACAACTTCAGCCTGCGGATGACCGGGTACATCCGGTTCCCCACGGCCGGTACCTACAAGCTGCAGACCGTCGCCGATGATGGCACGCGGCTGTGGATCGACGACACTCCCAAGATCGATCACTGGGGCTCCTCGAACGGTGCCGACGCCGATCCGGGATCCATCACCGTCGCCGCGGGGGAGACCCACCGCATCCGGGTGGAGTACCTCGAGATCGGTGGTGGGGCCAGCCTGGCTCTGCAGTGGTCGTTCAATGGCGGAGCGATGACCGACATCCCGGTGACGAGCCTGTTGCCGGCTTACGGTCTCACCACCAACACGACCACCGATGACTCCGCCCCGGCGGGGTCAGGGCTGAGCAGCAGCTGGGTTCCCTCGACGACTGTCGTCACCGGCTACGGGGCGTACCCCTGGCTCGGAGAACCGACGACCACGTCGCTGGATCCCACCGGGCTCAACCTCACGTCGACTGCCAGCTATGAGGCGCCGACGACCGCTGCCAACAGTTGGCTGCGTCCGGTCACGAGCGTTCAGCCTGCGGGCGGGACGGTCACCGACGCCTACTACCAGGACGCCGAGACCCTCGCCACAGCGACCTGCGGCGTTCCGGCGGGCACTCACGAGTACGGGTTCTTGAAGACTCGCACCGACGCTGCCGGGATCGTTACCACGTACGTCTACGACGTCTTCGGCCGCGTTGCAGGGACCAAGAAGAGTGGCGACACCGACTGGAGCTGCGTCACCTTCGACCTGCGCGGTCGTGTGACCCAAGCCAGCTATCCGGCGAACGCAAGCAGCCCGGCCCGAACGGTGACGACCAACTACGCCGTCGGCGGCGATCCGCTCACCACCTCGGTGACAGACAGCGCCGGGACCATCACCGCTGTCGCTGACCTCTTGGGTCGCGGCACCAGCTACACCGATGCGCTCGGGACGGTGACGACCACGCAATACGAGCTGCTGACGGGGCGCGTTCACTCGACCACAACCACGCCTGCGGGCGGCTCGGCTTCGACGAAGGTCGTCGCCTACGACCTCGACGGCAAGCCGACGACCCTGACGCTCGACGGTTCCACTGTCGCGACAGTGAACTACAAGACCAACCAGCAGCTGGACACCGTGGCGTACAGCAACGGCACCAGCCTGTCCTCGGCGACGCTCGACCCGAACACGGGTGCGTCGACCGGCATCGCATGGTCGTTCGCTGGGGGCGGCCAGCTCAGTGACTTGGTGGTCCGCTCGCAGAGCGGACGGATCCTGGAAGACACGCTCGCCGATAACGGCACGCCGCACGTCTCCCTCTACGGGTATGACGCGGCTGGCCGCCTGATCAGCGCAGGCATCGACGCCCCTTCGGTGACGGGAACTCCGATCAACCAGCTCAGTTACGGCTTCGGAGCGACCACGGGCTGCACGAACAACAACGCGGGCAAAGACGGCAACCGCACCTCGTTCACCGACGTCCACGGGTCGACGACCTCGAGCGTGGCGTACTGCTACGACAACGCCGACCGTCTCGTCTCGACGGGTATCACTAACCCGCCGTCGGGGGCGGACTCGGGCTACACGGCCCTGTCGGCGTCGAACCTGAGCTACGACGCTCATGGCAACACGAGCAAGCTCGACACGCAGGCCATGACCTACGACGCCGTCGACCGGCACCTCACCACCGCGATCGGTTCGACGACCACGATCACCTATACCCGTGATGCCACCGACCGGATCGTCAAGCGGGTCGCGACGGATGCGGGGGTGACGACGACCACGAATTACTTGTACGCGGGCGCCGGCGACGCCCCATGGGCGACGGTCGATGGCGGCGGCGCCCTGTCGCGGACGGTGTCGTTGCCGGGTGGCGCGATGATGATCGTGACCGATAGTGGTGCCCATGCTGGCACGGTGTGGTCGTATCCGAACCTGCATGGTGATGAGGTCGTCACCGCCGACAACTCCGGCACCCGCAGTGCGGGTCATGCTTCGTATGATCCGTTCGGGCAACCGATTGACCCGGTCACCGGCAACATCGGCACCACTTCTGCGGATGACGCTGTGCCCGACACCAGCAACGGCAACCAGGCCGACAACGGTTGGGTGGGGTCGCATCAGAAGCTGTATGAGCACCTGGGCACGGTGGCGACGGTGGAGATGGGGGCGCGGCAGTATGTGGCCGCGTTGGGGCGGTTCCTGAGTGTGGATCCGGTGCCGGGTGGGAACGCGAACGCGTATAACTATCCGAACGACCCGATCAACGGGAGCGACCTCAGCGGGAAGCTCTCGATTCGACCGCTGATCGACGGTGTCGCCGCCACGAGGCAAGGAATGGCAGCTGTTGCGAGGGCACAGGCGAGAGACACCGCTGCGGCGAAACACGCCCACAACGGGAAGGGAGTCGGCAGTGGGTGGGCGCCCGGCGCAGAATCAGCCGAGGCAAAGGCACTCGGGCTACGCAGTGTTGCGCGTGCAAACGAGGAACTCGATTCGGGTGAGGCTCAAGAAGCCGCTTCCGCTGGACCAGGAATCTACTCTGCTTACGTGGTGAAGTCGGTTGGAACTCGAGTGGCGGCTGGCGCCTCCGCGTTCCGTCCATCCGAGTCTGTTCTCAATGCCGAGGATTGGGCCGAAATAAATAACGAAATCGATCTAGAGGTTAGCGAAATCAGCTTCTCTAACATCACCATAAACTTCGACCCCGAATCGTTTGACGAAGTCGTAAAGAGCTATTCGTACATGGGGGTCAGTTGGGCGGAGGATGAAGAAGAGATTGACGTTGAGGATTGGTAGGGCAGCCCGGCAATGGTTCTGAAGGTTTTCTGGCCATCTCGCTATCGTCGGGATTTCGTTTCAACTCGTGGGACTGCGCTTGTCTACTCCCTGCTGCTGACGTCGAAGTACCTTGCCGGCACTCCCGCGCGCGCTGCGAGGACAGCCGGTGTGGCCGCAGTCGGACTTGCCGCTGGAGTGTTATTGAGCGCCCTCGACAAGTTCGCGGTTGGGTGGCAGGTCTACCTGGTGGGCTGCATTGCTCCGCTTGTGGCTGGTGTCATCCTTGGGGTGTTTGTCACGTATAGAAGGTCGCTGGACCTATACCGCCCAGGCTCACACTCCCAACTCGTGGTCGCGAACGGGACTCTATACCTGGAGCTCAACTCACACCATTTCAAGTCAGAACTAAGCCAACTGACCGACATCGGAAGGATCATGGGGCTCGCGATTCTTATCTACGAGGATCACACAGTGCTTCTCGTTCCTTGGCGGGTGCTTCCGGGGATGGCGGTCTCATAGCGCCCGATGCCTCTCCAACGGCCCCGTTGCCAGGTGGTGCGATGATGATCATCACCACGGGTGGAGCTCATGCGGGCACGGTGTAGTCGTACCCGAATCTGCATGGGGATGAGGTCGTCACCGCCGACAACTCGGGCACTCGTGCGGCGGGGCATGCGTCGTATGACCCGTTCAGGCAGCCGATCGACCCGGTCACGGGCAACATCGGCACGGTGACGGGGGATGACGCTGTCCCTGATACCAGTAATGGAGCCCAGGCGGATGACGGTTGGGTGGGGTCGCGTCAGAAGCTGTATGAGCATGCGGGCACGGTGGGGACTGCGTTGGGGCGGTTCCTGAGTGTGGATCCCTTAGCCGCTTCATAGCATCCACCAGCACCGGCCATAGCCCGCTCGCCGAGCATCGGGTCATGACCGATTCCGAGCGACCGCCCAGCAACCGACCGGCGGCAGACTCACTCCGACTCGACGTCGTGGTCCCCGTGTACAACGAGCAGGCGACCCTCGAGCAGAGCGTCCGCACGCTGCACGACGCCATGGGCGGCCTGTTCGACGAACCCTGGCGGATCACGATCGCCGACAACGCCTCGACCGACGCCACCGCGGTGATCGCCGACGAGCTGGCGCGTGAGCTGGGCGGGGTGCGCGTCATCCATCTGGTTGAGAAGGGGCGCGGACGAGCGCTCAAGCGCGCGTGGCTCGAGAGCGACGCCGAGGTGGTCGCCTATCTCGACGAAGACCTCTCCACCGATCTGCGCGCCCTGCCGCCACTGCTCGCCCCGCTGCTGAGCGGGCATTCGGATGTCGCGATCGGCACCCGCCTGTCGTCAGCCTCGCGCGTGGTGCGCGGGCCGAAGCGCGAGTTCATCTCGCGCAGCTACAACTTCCTGCTGCACCGCTACCTCGGCGTCCGCTTCAGCGATGCCCAGTGCGGGTTCAAGGCGATGCGGCACGACGTCGCGGTGCGACTGCTGCCGCACGTGCACGACACGGGCTGGTTCTTCGACACTGAGTTGCTGGTGATCGCCGAGCGGGCGGGGCTGCGTATCCACGAGGTGCCGGTCGACTGGGTCGACGACGCGCACAGCTCGGTGGATATCGCGGGCACCGCCCTCGACGACCTGCGCGGCATGGTGCGGGTCGGCCGGTCGATCGCGGCCGGGCGCATCCCGCTGGAGCGGATCTACGCCGAGCTCGGGCGACATCCGCTCGAGGCGCCGCGGGCCCCCAGCTTCTTCGGGCAGGTGGTGCGATTCGCGGCGGTCGGCGTGCTGTCGACCGTGGCCTACGCGCTGCTGTACCTGCTGTTCCAGCTCGTGATGCCGGGCCAGCTGGCGAACTTCGGTGCCCTGCTCGTCACGGCGATCGCCAACACCGCGGCCAACCGCCGGTTCACCTTCGGGGTGCGCGGGCGGCGACGGGCGGTGCAGCACCAGTTCCAGGGGCTGATCGTGTTCGGCATCGCGTGGGGGATCACCAGCGGCTCGCTCGCCCTGCTCCACCTGGCGCGGCCGGATGCCTCTCCGCTGCTCTCGCTCGCCGTGCTCACCGCCGCCAACCTGCTGGCCACGCTCGTGCGCTTCGTGCTGCTGCGGCTGTGGGTGTTCCGACGGCAGCGGCAGCCGGCCGACATCCCCCTTCCCCGTGAGGTGACGACGCGCGACGCACTGCTCGCCACCCTTCGATCCGGCACCACCACCCAGAAAGCGAGTGCATGATGACGACCACCCTGACTCCGGAGCGCATCGCTCCCGAGAAACCTCGACCCGGACTCGGCGACCGGGCGCGCAGCGCCGGCCGCTGGATCGTTCGGGGTCGCCCCGACTCGGCGGCGTGGGAGCGCCCCGCCCTGCTGGGCCTGCTCGCGATCACCGCCGTGCTCTACCTCTGGGATCTCTCGTCCAGCGGCTGGGCAAACTCTTTCTACTCGGCCGCCGCGCAGGCCGGCTCGGTCAACTGGGAGGCGTTCTTCTACGGCTCCTCCGATGCCGGCAACTCGATCACGGTCGACAAGCCGCCGGCGAGCCTGTGGCTGATGGCGCTCTCGGTGCGGATGTTCGGGCTCAGCTCGTTCAGCATCCTGCTGCCCGAGGCGCTGATGGGCGTCGCGACGGTCGGGGTGCTCTACGCGACGCTGCGCCGACGGTTCTCGGCCGGAACGTCGCTGCTCGGCGGCGCCGTGCTGGCGCTCACGCCGGTGGCCGCGCTGATGTTCCGCTTCAACAACCCCGACGCGCTGCTCGTGCTGCTCATGACGCTGGCGGCATATTTCACGCTCCGGGCGATCGACGACGGCAAGCTGCGCTGGATGCTCTGGGCCGGCGTCATGGTCGGCCTCGGCTTCCTGACGAAGCAGCTACAGGTGCTGCTCATCGTGCCGCCGATCGCGCTGGCGTTCCTCTGGGCGTCGCCACTCAAGCTCGGCAAGCGGCTGCTGCACGGACTGGCCGCGCTGGGCGCGATGGTGGTCGCGGCCGGGTGGTGGGTCGCGATCGTGGAGCTGGTTCCGGCATCCATGCGCCCCTATATCGGCGGATCGCAAACCAACTCCTTCTTGGAGCTCACCTTCGGCTACAACGGCTTCGGCCGCCTGACCGGCAACGAGGTGGGCAGCGTCACGGGCGGAGGCGGCAACACCACCGGTAGCGGCATGTGGGGTGCGACCGCCCTGTTCCGGCTGTTCGAGAACGAGGTGGGCGGCCAGATCGCATGGCTGCTGCCCGCTGCGCTCGTACTGGTGATCGTCGGCTACCTGCTGATCGGCCGCGCGCCCCGCACGTCGCCGCAGCGCGCGACCCTTACGCTCTTCGCCGGATGGATGCTGGTGACCGCCGTCGCCTTCAGCTTCATGGCCGGCATCTTCCACGCCTATTACACGGTGGCGCTCGCTCCCGCGCTCGCGGCCGTCGTGGCCATCGGGGCCTCGCTCCTGTGGAGTCGGCGATCCGCCGCCCCCGCCCGCATCGTCATGGCGACCCTCGTGCTCGTCACCGCGGGCTGGGCCTGGGCGCTGCTGTCGGAGGCCGCGACCTGGCTGCCGGCGCTCAAGGTGATCGTCGTCATCCTGGCGGTGATCGCGGCCGGGCTGCTGCTGGTGCCGCCGCGCACGAGGATGCTCTCGGTGGCGACCGCGGCGGTGGCGCTCGCGGCGGTGCTGCTGGCGCCGACGGCGTACACGATCGAGACGGTGACGACCGCACGTAGCGGTGGCATCGTGACGGCCGGACCGACCATCGCGAGCAGTGGGTTCGGGGGCGGCGGGCGCGGTCCTGGCGGTGCTGGTCAGGGCGGATTCGGCGGCCCTCAGGCTGGTGCGGGCCAGGCCGGTGGCGCGCCTGGCGGAGCAGGCGGCAGACCGGGCGGAGCAGGCGGAGGGCCGGGCGGCCTGCTCGGCGGCTCCTCGGTCAGCACCAAGCTCGCGTCGGCCATCGAGACCGGCTCATCGGGCTACACCTGGGCGGCCGCGGCGATCGGCTCCAACACGGCGGCCGGCTACCAGTTGGCGACCGGACTCGCGGTCATGCCGCTCGGCGGCTTCAACGGCAGCGACCCCTCGCCCACCCTGGCCGAGTTCCAGCAGCTGGTGGCCAACCACGAGATCCACTGGTTCATCGGCAGTTCGATCGGAGCGTCGAACGGCGGATCCGCGGCGGCCTCGTCGATCGCCACCTGGGTCGCGGCGCACTACACGGCGACCACCGTGGATGGCGTCACCCTGTATGACCTGAGCAGAGCCGCGAGCTGACGTCGGCGGCGTCTGACAACGTGGCGTGAACGCCACGAACGGTGGCGGGAACGGGGCATCGGCCTCGCTCCCGCCACTGTCAGGATGGGAGCCGTGACCACGACCGAGAAGCCGACGAACGCGGCGGGCGCGTCGAACACCGCGGCGCCCGCCGGCCGCATCGGCCTGGCCACGGCATCCGCCCTCTACGTGGCCGCGGTGCTCGGCACCGGGGTGCTCGTGCTTCCGGGCCTCGCGGCCGACGCGGCCGGTCCGGCCTCCGTGCTCGCGGTCGCGGTCGTGCTGCTGCTGTCGATCCCGTTGGCCGGCACCTTTGCGGCGCTCGCGGCACGGTATCCGGATGCCGGGGGCGTCGCCACCTTCGTGCGCCTCGCTCTCGGGCCGACCGCGGCCCGCGCCACCGGCTACTGGTTCTTCTTCGGCGTCGGATTCGGCGTCCCGGTGCTCGCAGCCCTGGGCGGTGGCTACCTGTCTGCCGCTCTCGGGCTGGGCCCATCCGCGGTCCCGGTCATCGGGTTCGGGGTCGTACTCCTGCCCCTCGCCCTGAACCTGTTCGGATTGAGGGTCAGCGGTCGGGTGCAACTCGTGTTCTCGGCCCTGCTGGTCGTCGTGGTCGTCGGAGTGGTGGCGACCGCGCTGCGGTCCGTGCGCGCCGGGCACTTCACCCCGTTCCTACCGCACGGCTGGGGCGGGGTCGGGCTCGCGGTGAGCCTGTTCGTGTGGGCGTTCGCTGGGTGGGAGGCGGTGACGCACATCGCGGGCGAGTTCCGCAATCCGCGCCGCACCATCCCGCTCGCCACGGCCATCGCGATCGCGGTCGTCGGGATCGCCTACCTCGCCCTTCAGTTCGTCACGGTGGGCGTGGTGGGGGCCTCGACCACGGCCAGCTCGGTGCCGCTGATCGACCTCGTCGCGGTGACCCTGCCCGGCTTCGGGCCGATCGTCGTGGCGGTGATCGCGGCCGTGGTCGTGATCGGTGTCGCCAACGCGTACTACCCGGCGTTCGCCAACCTGGGTGCCTCGCTCGGACGTGACGGCGATCTGCCGCGGTGGTTCGCCAAGGGAGCGGAGGCCGGGGCGGTGCCGCGGCGCGCGCTTGGCTGGTTCGGCATCCAGTCGCTGGTGTACACGGCGGTGTTCTTCGTGTTCCACCTCGATCTGCAGACCTTCATCCTCATCCACATCAGTTCGATGGTCGCGGTCTACGCCCTCGGGATGATCGCGGCGGTCAAGCTGCTCCGCCTCGGCAGCGCCGGATGGGTGATGGCCGTGCTTTCGGTCGTGCTCATGGCGGGTCTGCTCGTCCTCACCGGCTGGCACCTCGTTGTGCCTGCCACACTCGCCCTGGTCGCCGTCGCGGTGACCGTCATCCGGAGGATCCGTGCCCGTGGCTGACCCGACGCAGTTCCGCGCCCACTTCGACGCTCGCGTCGTCTTCGCCAACGGCGGGGGACTCACCGCCGAAGGCTTCAGGCTGGATCTGCCCTCTGCGGACGTCGACGAGGCCGAAGTGGCGCGGTTGTTCGTGCACCACCTCGGGCTCGCACTCGTTGGATCGGTCGAGCTCGAGAACCTCCGGATCGTCGCCGAACCGCACCGCGGCTCTCGCGGGGTCGAGACCAGCGACGCGCCGGGACGGGCTGCAGGCCGGCGCCGCGTCGTCGACCTGAGCCACGTGATCCGCGACGGCCTCATCACCTACCCGGGACTACCCGCGCCGGTGATCACGCCGCACCTGACGCGTGCCGACTCGCGCACCCGCTATGCGCCCGGCACCGAGTTCGCGATGGACATCATCACCATGATCGGCAACACCGGCACCTATCTCGACAGCCCCTTCCACCGCTACGAGGGCGGAGCCGATCTCGCGGGGCTCAATCTGAGCACGCTCGTCGACCTGCCCGCCGAGGTGTTCCACCTGCGGGATGTCGCGCCCGGTGGCACCGGACCGCGCGAGATCCCGGCCACCGTCTTCCATGATCGCGACCTCCGCGGCGCCGCCGTGCTGCTCGACACCGGCTGGAGCCGGCACTTCGGCACCCCCGAGTACGCGCAGGGCGCGCCCTTCCTCGGCGCCGCGGGCGTCGCCGAATTGATCCGACAGGGCGTCGCATTGGTCGGCATCGACTCGCTCAACATCGACGACACCGAGTCGGGCGGCGAACGGCCGGCGCACAGCGGACTGCTGGCGGCCGGCATCCACGTGGTCGAGCACCTGACGAACCTCGACGCTCTGCCGGCGAGCGTTGCCCGGTTCACCGCGGCACCGCCCGCCGTGGAGGGGTTCGGTACCTTTCCGGTGCGGGCGTTCGCGCTCGTCCCGTGACCGGAACCGCCGCGATGTGACAATGTGGCGCCTTGTCACATTCCGTGCGATCATGGTCGGCAGCCACTCGGGAGACGCTCACCGCCGAGCCCTCCGACCCGTGCGCTGAGACGCAGGTCGGGAGGCCCGTGACGAGCGAGCCCGCCGTGACGCGCGCACCCAACATCCGCGATGTCGCGCGCGAGGCGGGCGTGTCGTATCAGACGGTGTCGCGGGTGCTCAACGATTCCCCGCGGTTGCGGCCCGAAACGCGTGCGCGGGTGCTCGAGGTCATCGAGCAGCTGGGGTACCGGCCGAACCAGGCGGCGCGCGCCCTGGTCACCAGCAACTCGCGCGTCATCGGGGTGCTGGTTGCGACCCGGGCCGCCAACTACGGCGTGCAGACGATCCTGTATGAGATCGAGGATGCCGCCCGCGAGGCCGGGTACACCCTCTCCATCGTCACCACGGCCAGTGACGACAGCTCGGTTCGCACCGCCCTCACCCAGCTGGACGGGCAGGCCGTGCAGGCCGTCGCGGTCGTCGCACCGCAGTCGCGGGTGTTCGACCTGCTCAGTTCGACGCCGCTGCGCGTGCCATACGTGCTTCTCGATCCGGAGCGCCGCGACGTGCCGCACAGCATCTCGGTCGACCAGTTCGAGGGCGCCCGTCTGGCCACCCGGCACCTGATCGAGCTGGGACACCGCCGCATCATCCACCTGGCCGGCCCGCAGGACTGGATCGAGGCCGAAGCCCGCATGCAGGGCTACCTGCGCGAGGTGGCGGATGCGGAACTCATGGTGCGCCCGCCGGTGCTGGGCGACTGGACCGCCGAGTTCGGCTACCGCGCCGGCCGCGAGTTGCTCGCCGGCGAGGACTTCACCGCCGTGTTCTGCTCGAACGACCAGATGGCGCTCGGCCTGCTGCACGCGTTCCGCGAGCACGGGGTTCGGGTGCCCGACGACGTGAGCATCGTGGGATTCGACGACATTCCCGAGGCCGCGCACTTCTGGCCGCCCCTCACCACCATCCGCCAGGACTTCGCCGAGATCGGACGCCGCTCGATCGACCTGCTGCTGGCCGAGCTCGGCGTCGGGGGCAAGCGCCACGGCGAGCCGATCCGTCCGGTTCTGGTGCTCCGTGATTCGACGAGCCGCCCGGGGGGCCGCGCATGACCCCCGACGTGACGGGTGCCGTGACCGGCGCCGCACCCGCCCCCATCCTCGAGATGCGCCGGATCTCGAAGGAGTTCCCGGGGGTCAAGGCGCTCTCCGACGTGTCGATCTCGGTCGGCCCGGGCCAGATCCACGCCGTCGCGGGCGAGAACGGCGCCGGCAAGTCCACGTTGATGAAGGTGCTCTCGGGGGTCTATCCCTACGGCACGTACCAGGGCGACATCGTCTACCGCGGGCAGCTGCAGCGCTTTCGCGACGTGGGATCGAGCGAGGCCGTCGGGATCGTGACGATCCACCAGGAGTTCGCGCTCATCCCCGAGCTGTCGATCACCGAGAACATCTTCCTGGGCAGCGAGCTCGCCCGCGGCGGGGTCATCGACTGGAGCGAGCAGAATCGCCGCGCGTCCGAGCTGCTCGCCCTGGTCGGCCTGCGCGAAGACCCGCAAACCCAGATCAAGCACCTCGGTGTGGGCAAGCAGCAACTGGTCGAGATCGCCCGCGCGCTGCACAAGGACGTGCAGCTGCTCATCCTCGACGAGCCGACCGCGACGCTCAACGGCACCGACTCGCAGCACCTGCTCGAGCTCATCCTGGGACTGAAGGAGCGCGGCGTCAGCTCGATCATCATCAGCCACAAGCTCAACGAGATCGAGCAGATCGCCGACTCGATCACGATCCTGCGCGACGGGCACGCCATCGAGACGCTCAACGTGAAGGCGCACGAGGTTGATGAGGACCGCATCATCCGCGGCATGGTCGGCCGCAGCCTGCAGAGCCGCTTCCCCGATCGCACCCCGCGCATCGGCGAGGTGTTCTTCGAGGTGCGCGACTGGACGGTCCGGCATCCGCAGGCGCCGGAGCGCCTGGTCTGCAAGAACGAGAGCTTCTCGATCAGGCGGGGCGAGATCGTCGGACTGGCCGGCCTGATGGGTGCCGGCCGAACCGAGCTCGCGATGAGCGTCTTCGGCCGGTCGTACGGCAGCTACGTCTCGGGCCAGATCTTCATCGACGGCCGCGAGGTCGTGCTCAACTCCGTCTCAGACGCGATCGCGCACGGCATCGCCTACGTCAGCGAAGACCGCACCACCCTCGGGCTGAACCTGCTGGACGACATCAAGGAATCGGTCGTCTCGGCCAAGCTCCGCAAGGTGGCGCGCGGCGGCGTCGTCGACGAGGCGCAGGAGCGCAGCGCCGCCGAGGGGTACCGCTCCGGCCTGCGCATCAAGGCGCCCAGCGTCGACGAGGGCGTTCGGCAGCTGTCGGGCGGCAACCAGCAGAAGGTCGTGCTGGCCAAGTGGATGTTCACCGATCCCGAGCTGCTGATCCTCGACGAGCCGACCCGCGGCGTCGACGTCGGCGCCAAGTTCGAGATCTACGGGATCATCCAGCGCCTGGCCGCGCAAGGCAGCGGTGTGCTGCTGATCTCGTCGGAGCTGCCCGAGCTGCTGGGGATCTGCGACCGGATCTACACGATCTTCGAGGGCCGGATCACGGCAGACATCCCCGTCAGCGAGGCGGACCCCGAGACCCTGATGCGCAGCATCACCACCACCCAGAAGGCCCAGCAGAAGGCCCAGCAGACGGCCGAGCAGACGGCCGACCAAACGTCCCAACAGAAGGCACCCACCCGATGAGCGCACCCGACCAGAAGACCTTCCGACTCGGCGACCTGCGCAGGATCGTCGGCGGGTCGGGCCGCCAGTTCGGCATCCTGGGCGCGCTGATCGCGATCGTGATCTTCTTCCAGGTGCTCACCGGCGGAAAGACGCTCGACCCGATCAACCTGCTCAACCTGGTGAACGGCAACGCCTATGTGCTGATCCTCGCGATCGGCATGGTGCTCGTGATCATCGCCGGCCACATCGATCTCTCGGTCGGCTCGGTGGCGGCGTTCGCCGGAATCATCGTCGCGATCTCGGTGAACCAGTGGCACTGGCCGTGGCCGTTCGCCCTGCTGCTCGGGCTGGGCGTCGGCGCGGTCGTCGGCGCGTGGCAGGGATTCTGGGTGGCGTACGTCGGGGTCCCCGCGTTCATCGTCACGCTGGCCGGCATGCTCATCTTCCGCGGGGCGAATCAGTTCGTGGGCAACTCGACGAGCGTGAGCCTGCCAGCATCCGACAGCTTCGCGTTCATCGGCAGCGGCTACCTGCCCGATCCGGCGTGGGGCGTGCAGCTCAACCTGTCGACGGTGATCCTAGGCATCCTAGCGATCGGGGGAGTGGTGGCCCGCGAGATACTGCTGCGGCGTCGCGGCCGCCGCATGGGGGCGGATGCCGGCCCGGTCTGGGTCGCGGTGGTGCGGGCCGCCCTGCTGATCGCCGTGATCTCGGGTGCGACCTACCTCTTCGCCAAGGGCCCCCTCGGAACCAGCTTCCCCATCGCCGGTCTCATCCTGGTCGTGCTGGTGCTGGGCTACTCGTTCCTCGCCAACCGCACCATCATCGGCCGGCACATCTACGCGGTCGGCGGCAACTGGCGGGCGGCCGAGCTCTCGGGCGTGCGCATCCGCCGCGTGAACTTCTTCGTGATGATGAACATGTCGGTGATCGCCGCGTTCGCCGGCGAGATGTGGGTGGCGCGGGCCGCGGCATCCGGGCCGGGCGACGGCATCGGCTGGGAGCTCGACGCCATCGCGGCGGTCTTCATCGGCGGCGCGGCCGTGTCGGGCGGCATCGGCACGATCGTGGGATCCGTCGTCGGTGGACTGGTGATCGCCGTGCTCAACAACGGACTCTCGCTGCTCGGGGTCAGCTCGGATCGCGTGCAGATCATCAAGGGTCTCGTGCTGCTGGTGGCGGTCGGCGTGGATGTCTACAGCAAGAGCCGCGGACGGCCCTCGATCATCGCGCGGCTGCAGCGGCGCGCGCTCACCCCGAGCGCCGAGCTGTCGCCACCCGACCCGATGGCGCATGACCAGAAACCGGCCGACCGGCAAGGGAGCGACTCATGACGTGGCGTGCTGCGGCATCCATCCTCACCGGCGTGGTGCTGGCGTCGCTCGCGCTCGCGCTCGCCGGCTGCACCTCCCGCACGCAGGAGGCGGCCGCGGGCGGCGTGGCGGGCTTCCCCGCCCACGCCACCATCGGCGTCGCCCTGCCCGACAAGACCAGCGAGAACTTCGCGATCGCCGGCGGGCTGTTCACCGACGGTCTGACCAAGGCCGGCTACTCGCCCGACGTGCAATACGCGCCCGCGACCAACACGGTCGCCGAGCAGCAGAACCAGATCGAGGCCATGATCACCAACGGTGCCAAGGTGATCATCGTCTGCGCCAAGGACGGCAGTCAGCTCTCCACCCAGGTCGCGGATGCCAAGAAGGCCGGCGCCGTCGTGATCGCGTACGACCGCCTCATTCTGAACACCAAGAACGTGGACTACTACGTCGCCTACGACAACGAGCGCGTCGGCGAGTTGCAGGGCCAGGCCCTGCTCACCGGCATGCAGGCCAAGTACCCGGGCAAGAAGACCTTCAACATCGAGCTGTTCGCCGGGTCACCTGACGACAACAACTCGGGCGTCTTCTTCCAGGGCGCGATGAAGGTGCTTCAGCCCAAGATCGACGACGGAACCCTGCGGGTCGTCTCGGGCCAGAAGGCCTTCAAGCAGGTGACGACGCAGGGATGGCTGGCTCAGAACGCGCAGAGCCGCATGGACACCCTGCTGGCCGGCTTCTACACCAGCACCGAGCTCGACGGGGTGCTCTCGCCGAACGACACGCTCGCCCGCGCGATCCTGCAGTCGATCAACACGGCGGGCAAGCCCTACCCGATCGTGACCGGGCAGGATTCCGAGGCCGAGTCGGTGAAGTCGATCATGGCCGGCATCCAGTACTCGACCATCAACAAAGACACCCGCAAGCTGGTCGCCGAGGCGATCAAGATGGTCGGCGAGCTCCAGAAGGGCAAGCCGGTGGATGTCAACGACCCGACCTCCTACGACAACGGCGCGAAGGTGGTCCCGACGTTCCTGCTGACGCCCCAGCTGGTCACGCGCGAGAACGCCGCGGAGTCGTACGCGAGCGACCCGACGCTGGAGCCGCTGACGCGGGGCTGACCGCCCTCACCACATCGATTCGCCGCGCATCACCGCATCCGACCCGCCGTCGATGAACACGATCTGGCCGCACAGGTGCGCGTTCTCCTCGCTGGTCAGCCAGGCGAGCAGGTAGGCGGCGTCGCGCGGTTCGAAGATGCCGTTGAGGGGCATCGGCACCATCTTGAGGATCGACTCCCGCGCCTCCTTCGAGCCGGTGAACGCCGCGGTCATCGGGGTCTCGACGACGCCCGGTGCGATGGCGTTGAGCGGGATGCCCGCGCCCGCCCACTCGGCGGTCGCCGCGTTCCGACGCACCCACCGCGCCAGGGCGCGCTTGGTCGTGCCGTAGATCAGGCCGGCCTGGTCACCGCCGGCGGCCTCGAGCTCCGCACCGCGTGACATGGCCTTCGCCTCGTCGCCCTGCAGCAGGGCGTCGAGCAGGGCGTCGTCCGGCGGGAACAGCGATGCCATGGATGCCGTGAGCACCGCACGCGGTGCCGGCGATCCGGCGAGCAGCGGCTTCAGCCCCTGAAGGGTCGCGACGGTTCCGAAGAAGTTGACGGCCACGGTCGCGGCGGTCGGCGTCGCCAGACCGGCGTTCGCGATGATGGCGTCGATATGCCCGCCGGCCAGCTCGGCGACCCGGGCGATCAGCTCGCTGCGGCCGGCCGCGGACGACAAGTCGACCGCGACGTCGGCGTCATGCGTGTCGACGCCGATCACGCGCTCTCCGCGCTCGGTCAGCAGTTCGGTGGTGGCTTTGCCGATTCCGCTTGCCGAACCGGTGACGACGTGGGTGCGAGACACGGTGAAGCTCCTCCCAGCGGCCGGGCCCAGCGCCCGGTGCTTCCAGGTTGCTGGGCAGCGCGGCTCGCGTCACGGGCCGAACGTCCCGTGAGGTGGGGCACGGGCTGAGAGCCTGCTCTAGCCCCGGACGGCGTGCGCGCCGTAGCTCGCGCGGATCTCGGGCCGCGTGTCGGGCTCGGGCGCCGCGCTCACGGCGACCGGCCAGTTCGGGCGCTCGCCGGTCAGCGCCCACGCGGCCTGCGCGGCTGCACCGAGTGCGACGTACTCGCCCGGTTGGGGCACCTCCACCGGCACCGGGAACACCTGCGCCGCGATGGCCGCCACCGCGGGGTTCTGCGCGGCTCCGCCGATGATCAGCACCCGCGACGCGGTCACGCCGAGCCTCTCGACGGCGTCCAGTCCATCGGCGAGGGCGCACAGCATCCCCTCCATGGCGGCCCGTGCCAGGTTCTCGCGGGTGGTCGAGGCCAGGGTCATGCCGAACAGGGTGGCGGTGGCGTCGGGCAGGTTCGGGGTGCGCTCACCCTCGAAATACGGCTGCAGCACCAGACCGTCGGCGCCCGGGGCGGCGGCGAGGGCGAGGCGGCCGAGCTCGTCGTGGTCCACGCCGAGCAGGCGGGCGATCGCGTCGAGGATACGGGCCGCATTCAGGGTGGCGACCAACGGCAGGAAGGCGCCGCCGGCATCCGCGAACCCGGCAACCGAGCCGCTCGGGTCGACGGTCGGCGCATCGGTGACGGCGAAGACGGTGCCGCTGGTGCCGATGGACACCACCACGTCACCGCTGCGCGCGTCGAGCCCCAGCGCGGCTGCCGCGTTGTCGCCGGCGCCCGCGCCGACCAGCAGACCCACGGGGATGCCGACGTGCTCGGCCGACACCCCCGGGGAGTCGTGCGCGGCCAGCACCCGCGGCAGCACCGCGTCGTGGCCGAGGGCGGCGATCAGCAGCTCGCGGTCGTACTCACCCGTTGCGGGCGACCAGTACCCGGTGCCGCTCGCATCCGAGCGGTCGGTGGTCAGCTCGTCGAGCACCGGCCCGAGCGGGCTCTCGCCCGCCGGGCCATAGCCGCGCAGGCGCCAGGTCAGCCAGTCGTGCGGCAGCGCGACCGCGGCCACGCGGGTGGCGTTCTCGGGCTCGGCGTCGCGCAGCCAGCGCAGCTTGGTGATGGTGAACGAGGCGACCGGCACGAGTCCGGTGCGGTTCGCCAGCTCGGTGGCGCCGAACTCCCTCGTCAGCTGGGCGGCCGCGGCGGCGGAGCGGGTGTCGTTCCAGAGCAGGGCGTCGCGGATGACGCGGCCGTCGGCATCCAGTACCACCATGCCGTGCTGCTGGCCGCCGATCGAGATCGCGGCGACGTCGTTGAGGCAGCCGGCGTCGGAGACCGCGGCGAGCAGCGCGATCCACCACGCGTCGGGCGCCACCTCGGTGCCCTCGGGGTGGGGCGAGCGCCCCGTGCGCACGACCTCACCGGTGACGGCGTCGCGGATGACGATCTTGCAGCTCTGCGTCGACGAGTCGACGCCGGCGACCAATGTCATTGCTTAATTCCTCGTCTCACCATCTGAGCAGCGTCGCGTGTCAGGTTCCGCACCGCGCACGGTTGAAAAGAGACGCGTCGGCGTCTCTTTTCAGCGTGCGCCGAGAAGATGCTCGGTCGCCAACTGCTGCAGCTTCACGAAGCCGAAGCCCTTGCCGTTGTAGTACGCGCCGTGATCGAACTCCTCGAACGACGAGCGGTCGGCGATCAGGTCGTCGTAGCTCTCGCCCTGGGCGAGGGTCGGGGTCGCCAGACCGTCGACGCGCGCATCCTTGAGGGCCGCCTGCACCTCGGGGTCGGCGCGGAAGGCCGCGGCTCGCTCCTTGAGCATGAGGTAGTTCGCGATGTTGGCGAGGGCCGAATCCCACACGCCATTCTCATCCTCGGTGCGCGACGGCTTGTAGTCGAAGTGACGCGGTCCGTCATAGGCCTGGCCGCCGTTCGGGCCGCCGTTCTCGAGCAGGTCGACCAGGGCGAAGGCGTTGTACAGATCGCCGTGACCGAAGACCAGGTCCTGGTCGTACTTGATGCCACGCTGGCCGTTCAGGTCGATGTGGAAGAGCTTGCCCTGGTACAGCGCCTGCGCGATGCCCGTGGCGAAGTTGAGGCCCGCCATCTGCTCGTGCCCGACCTCGGGGTTGATGCCGAACAGCTCGGGCTTCTCGAGCGTCTCGATGAACGCGATCGCGTGGCCCAGGGTCGGCAGCAGGATGTCGCCGCGCGGCTCGTTCGGCTTCGGCTCGATCGCGAAGCGGATGTCGTAGCCCTTGTCGGTCACGTACTGCGCGAACAGGTTCATGCCCTCGCGGTAGCGCTCCAGCGCGAGACGGATGTCTTTGGCCGAGTCGTACTCCGCACCCTCGCGACCGCCCCACATCACGAAGGTCTTCGCTCCGAGCTCGGCGCCCAGGTCGAGCTGGCGAAGGGCCTTGCGCAGGGCGAAGCGGCGCACCCCGCGGTCGTTCGAGGTGAAGCCGCCGTCTTTGAAGACGGGCTGGCTGAACAGGTTGGTGGTGACCATCGGGATGATCAGGCCGGTGTCGGCGAGGGCGCCCTTGAGGCGGTCGATCTGCTTCTGACGGTCGGCGTCTGACGATCCGAAGGCGAACAGATCGTCATCGTGGAAGGTCAGGCCGTACGCGCCGACCTCCTTGAGTTTCTCGACGACGTGGACGATGTCCATCGGGGCGCGAGTCGGCCCGCCGAACGGGTCTGCGCCGTTGTAGCCGATCGTCCAGAGGCCGAACGAGAACTTGTCGGCGGGGGTGGGAGTCGGAGTGGCCACGAGGTCCTGCTTTCAGCGACGTTGGTGAAGTCAACGGTGATTGTTGATGCAAACAACATATTACCTTGCCGGGCTGCGCCGCAAGCCTCGAGCGGCTCAGGCTGCCGGGAGCGCGCGGTGGCCGATAGCGCTCCGATAGTTTCGCTAAAGTTGTCGACATGTCCCTCACCGAAGGAGCCCCTCGAGTCACGCTCTCGGAGGTGGCTCAGACCGCCGGTGTGTCGCTCGCGACGGTCTCGAAGGTGCTCAACGGGCGCAGCGACGTGTCGAGCGCGACGCGGTCCAAGGTCGAGGCGCTGCTCTCGCAGCACGGTTACCTGCGCCGCAACGCGGGGCAGACCCGCACCCAGTTGCTCGAGGTCGTCTTCCACGAGCTCGAGAGCGCATGGGCGATGGAGATCATCCGCGGTGTCAAGGATGTCGCTGCCGAGAACGGCATGAGCGTGGTCCTCACCGAGAGCGGCTCCCGGCACGCGCCCGGGCCGGAGTGGATCGAGAGCGTCATGCGGCGGCGTCCCGTCGGCGTCGTGCTGGTGTTCTCGGACCTGCCCCCGGAGTACCGCGACCGGCTGCGCTCGCGCGCCATCCCCTTCGTGATCATCGACCCGGCGGGAGATCCCTCGCCCGATGTCCCTTCCGTGGGCTCGGCCAACTGGTCGGGCGGCCTGATCGCCACCCGGCACCTGATCGAACTCGGTCACACGCGCATCGCGGCGATCAGCGGGCCGGAAGACATGATGTGCTCGCACGCCCGCATCGATGGCTTCCGCTCGGCGATGACCTCGGCTGGTCTGCCGATCAACCCGGACTGGGTGCGCTACGGCAACTTCCACATCGAGGGCGGCAGCCTGAACGGGCGCGAGCTGCTGTCGTCGCCCGATCGGCCGACGGCGATCTTCGCCGGCAGCGACCTGCAGGCGTTGGGGGTGCTCGACGCGGCACGCAGCCTCGGGCTGCGCGTGCCCGACGACTTCTCGGTGGTGGGATACGACGACATCCCGCTGGCGAAGTGGGTCAGCCCCACGCTCACCACGGTGCATCAGCCCCTGAGGCGGATGGCCGAGGAGGCGTCGCGCCTCGTCATCCGGATGAGTCAGGCGCCGCTCGAGACGGTTCCGCGAATGGATCTCGCGACCACGCTCGTGATCCGCGAGAGCACGGCGCCGCCGCCGTTGGCCGCCTGAGCGGGGAGTCGTCCGACTGAGCCGGAAGCGGTCTCAGCCGCGCCGGATCTCGACCTCCGCGGTGAGTGCACGCGTGTGATCCACCGTCCTCACCCCGCCGGTCACCTCGGCTGAGTGCGTCAGCACGATCTCTCCGGCCGAGCGGCCGAACTCGAAGTCCACGCGGCCCGGCTCGACGATCCGCACGCCGTCGCGCCCCGTGAACGACAGCAGGTCGGCGGGCACCCGGAACGAGACCGCCGCCGCCTCGCCCGCCGCCAGTTCGACGCGCTGGTACGCGATCAGCCGGCGGATCGGACGCACGACGCTGGCGACCGGGTCGTGCAGGTACAGCTGCACGACCTCCCCGCCCGCACGATCGCCCGTGTTGCGCACCGTCAGCCCGATCGTGATCTCGCCGCTCGTGGCCAGTTCGGTTCCGGATGCCGTGAGCCCCTCCCACGCGAACGATCCGTAGCCGAGCCCGTGCCCGAACCAGAACGCCGGAGTCGGGTCGATGTTCGACACGCCGCTCTTCGACGCGAGGGGTGCGGCGAGGTAGCTCGAGGGCTGCGCTCCGGGGTACGCGGGCACGCTGACGGGCAGGCGTCCACTGGGGTTGACCCGGCCGCTGAGCACGCCGGCGATCGCGCCGGTGCCCTCCTCGCCGGGGAAGAAGGTCTGCACGATCGCGGCGGCATCCGTCACCGCAGAACCGAGGGCGTACGGGCGTCCCGAGAGCAGCGTGACGACAGTGGGCGTTCCGCTCGCCAGCACGGCGTCGAGAAGGGCCTGCTGGGCGCCGGGGAGGTCGAGCGAGGCGGCGTCGCATCCCTCGCCGCTCGTTCCGCGGCCGAACAGGCCGGCCCGGTCTCCGAGAGCCAGCACCACGACGTCGGCGTCTCGGGCGGCCGCGACGGCGTCCGCGATGCCGTCGAGCTCGCCGCCGTCGACGGTCGTTCCGGCGACGTGCACGAGCTCCGAGTCGGGGAACTCCTCGCGCAGGGCGTCGAGCAGCGTCGGCAGCTCGATGCCGGTCGGGACTTCGGGATGATGCACGCCCACGTGGCTCGGGAACGAGTAGCAACCGAGCACGGCGTATGCGTCGCCGGCGTTCGGGCCGAGCACGGCGATCCGCGCCGGCGCGGTCAAGGGGAGGGTGCCGTCGTTGCGCAGCAGCACGATGGCGCGCTCGGCGATGTCGCGGGCCAGCTCGCGGTTCTCGGCCGTGTCGAGCTCCACCGTCCCGCGCAGGGCGCCCGGATTCTCGGTGGCGTCGCCCAACGCGATGTCGCCAAGCGCCGGCGGAACGGGCGACCACGAGGAGTCGAGCAGCCCGAGCCCGATCTTCTGGCTCAGCACGCGCCGCAGGGCGCGATCGACGTACGCCTCGTCGGCTTCGCCGCGCTCGATCATGCCGGCCAGCTCGAAGAAGGTCTTGACGGTCGGCAGCTCGACATCGATCCCGGCCGTCAGGGCGGCCGCGGCGGCGTCTCCCCAGGTCTCGGCGATGCCGTGCAGCGACCTGAGGAACCCGATGGCGAAGTAGTCGGCGACGACCGTTCCCTCGAAGCCCCAGGTATCGCGAAGGAGGGTGGTGAGCAGCGACGGGTCTGCCGCCGAGGGGATGCCGTCGATGTCGTTGTACGAGTTCATCACCGAGCGCGCACCACCGTCGCGCACCGCCATCTCGAAGGGCGGGAGCAGCACATCGGCGAGCTCGCGCCGACCGATCGAGACCGGCGCCAGGTTGCGGCCGGCCTTCGACGCCGAGTAGCCGACGAAGTGCTTCAGCGTCGCGATGACGCCCGCCGACTCGAGCCCCCGCACGTAGGCCGTGCCGACGGTGGCGACCAGGAACGGGTCCTCGCCGATGGTCTCCTCGACCCGTCCCCAGCGCGCGTCGCGCACGACGTCGAGAACCGGTGCAAGACCCTGGTGGATGCCGACCGCGCGCATGTCGGCCCCGATGCGCTCGGCCATCCGCTCGACAAGGCCCGGGTCGAAGGTGGCGCCCCACGACAACGGGATCGGGTATGCGGTGGCACCCCAGCTGGCGAAGCCGGCCAGGCACTCCTCGTGCGCCAGCGCGGGGATGCCGAAGCGGTTGCTGGCGGCGACCCGCTCCTGGGCGCGGGCCAGCGAGACCGCGCCCAGGGCGGCATCCACCGGTGCCGTGCCGAAGGGCCGTGTCAGTTGGCCGAGACCGTTCGGCAGCAGGGTGTCGAGGTCGACATCGTCGTACATCTCGTTCTGGTGCGGGGCCACCTCGCCCCCGTCGGCAGAGGCGCCGACCCAGACGCCGATCAGCTGGGCCAGCTTCTCGTCGAGGGTCATCGCCTCGACGAGCGCATCGACACGGGCCTCGACGGGCGCCGAGCTGTCGCGCCAGACCGGGACGGTCTGGACGGCGTCGTCCGGCGTTGCTTCGATGTCCACGTCGTGCGCCTAACCCTTCACAGCGCCCGTGAGGCCGCCGACGATGTTGCGCTGGGCGATCGTGAAGAAGATGATCGCGGGGAGCATGGCCAACGTCGTGAAGGCCAGCACCAGCGCGGTGTCTTGCGAGTACTGCGTCGAGAACAGCTGCACGCCGAGCGGCAGCGTCTGCATCGACGGATCGCCGAGCAGCAGCAACGGCAGCAGGTAGGCGTTCCAACTGGCGACGAAGGCCAGCACCCCGACGGTGACCAGGCCCGGGCCGGACAGCGGCAGCATGATCCGCCAGAAGAATCCGAAGCGACTGGTGCCGTCGATCGACGCCGCGTCCTCGAGCTCGACCGGGATGGCCCGCAGGAAGGGCACCAGGATGATGATGGTCACCGGCAACTGGAACGCGACCTGCGGGATGATCACCCCGGCCAGCGTGTTGACCAGGCCCAGGCCCTGCAGCATCAGGTACAGCGGCAGGATCGCGACGGTGATGGGGAACAGCAGCCCGGCCGTGAACAGCGAGTAGAGCGCGTCGCGTCCGCGGAAGTCGTAGCGCGCGATCACGAACGCCGCCAGCACCCCGAGGATGCCGACGCCGAGGGTCGTCCCGAGCGCCGTGATCGAGCTGTTGAGCACCTGGGTCCAGAACGCCGACGTGGTCAGCACGGTGCCGAAGTTCTGCCACAGCCACGGGCTCGGCCACGCGGACGGGTCGGCGTTGATCTGAGCCGTGGTGCGGAAGGAGTTGATCCAGATGTAGGCAACCGGCACCACGGTGATGCCGACGATCACCAGGCCGACGAGGTAGACGACGGGCTGGGCCCAGTCGATCCGTCGACGCTTCACGGCCGGCTCAAGGGTGGCGGTCGCCATCAGCGCACCCCCTGCGACAGCGGGCCCTCGAGGTCGCGCCGGAGCACGAACCGCTGGTACAGCAGGGCGAAGGTCAGCGAGATGATGAACAGGATCACCGCGACCGCGCTGCCGAAGCCGAGCTGGTTGCGCTGGAAGCCGTACTGCACCATGTAGGTCGCCATGGTGGTGGTCGCGCCGGCCGGGCCGCCGCCGGTGAGCACCCACACCATGTCGAACAGCTGCAGCGATCCGATGATCGACAGGAAGGCCCAGATCCGGATGGTGGGGGCGAGCAGCGGGATCGTGATGTGCCGCTGGATCTGCCACCAGCTGGCCCCGTCGATGCGGCCGGCCTCTTCGAGTTCGGCCGGAACGCCCTGCAGGCCCGCCAGGAACAGAATGATCGCGAATCCGACGTACTTCCAGCTGAGCACGGCGAACAGGACCCAGAGCACGACGTTGCTGTCGGCGAGCCAGAGCTGCTTCAGGCTGCCGAGCCCGATGGCGCGCAGGAAGTCGTCGAACGGGCCGGCCGGCTGGAGCAGCAGCTTGAAGCTCACGGCCGCGATGACCTCGCTGAGCACGTAGGGGATGAAGATGATGACGCGGAAGAAGGTGCGTCCGCGCAGCCGGCGGTTGAGCAGCAGGGCGACGCCGATGGCGATCGGGCCCTGCACGATCAGCGACATGCCGACGACGAAGAGGTTGTGACCGATGGCTCCGATGAAGACCGGGTCGCTGAGGGCTCTGCGGTAATTCTCGAGCCCGATGAAGTCGGTGAGGGCCTCGAGCCCGTTCCACCGGAAGAAGCTGTAGACCGCCGCGAGGGCGACCGGGAGCAGCACGAACGTCACATAGACGAGGAACGCCGGCCCCGCGAACAGGGCGATCTCGATGCGCTGACGCCGACGGGAACGACGGCGTGGAGCGGGGGCCGGGCCCGCGGAAACCGCGGGCCCGGCCGTGATGGAGCTGACTGACATGTTCTATTGCGCCGCCGCTGCCTGCATCGCCTTGACGATGTCCTCAGGCGTGCCCTTGCCGGCGAACAGGTTGACGATGCCGTCGTTCATAGCACCGGCGATGTTGGCGCCGTACGAGGTGTCCAGCCACAGCTGCACGTACGAGGCCTTGTTCTTGCCGTTGAGCACCTCGACCAGGTTGGGGTCGGTGACGCTCGACTCGGAGCCCTTCGTCACGGGCAGGCCCGCGCCGCTGGCGCCGAACTTCTTCTGCACGTCGACGCTCACGATGTACTTGAGCAACTCGACGCACTCCGGCGGAGCCTTCTTGGAGCAGGCGAATCCGTCGCCGCCACCGAGGGCCGCCGTCGGGTCACCCGCGGATCCGGGGATGCCGGGGAAGTTGAACCAGCCGAGGAACGGCGGGACCTTCTTGTCGGCGGTCAGACCGCTCATCACTCCGGGATCCCAGTGCCCCATGAGCTCCATGGCCGCCTTGCCGTTCGCGACGAGGCCCGCCGAACTGCCGGCCCCGGTCTGTGCGGGCGTGGCGAGGAATCCGTCCTGGAACGGGTTCGTGCCGAGGAATGTCTTGAGGTCGGTTCCGGCCTTGACGAAGCACTTGTCGGTGAACTCGTGCTTCGAGGTCGCCTTCTTCAGCGTCGCCGGGGTGCAGTCCTTCAGCGCGAAGTTGTACCACCAGTGGGCCGCAGGCCACTTGTCACCGGCGCCGACGGCGATCGGGACGATGCCCGCGCTCTTCAGCTTGGTGACGTCGGTGTTGAGCTCGTCGAGCGTCGTCGGAGGCGTGTCGATCCCGGCCTGCTTGAAGAGGTCCTTGTTGTACCAGAATCCCTCGATGCCGTAGCTGAACGGGAGTCCGTAGGTCTTCCCGTTGACCTGCCACCCGCTCGCGGTCGGACCGATGGCCGCGAGCTCGGGCTTGACGTCGGCCGAGATGTCCTTCACGTAGCCGGCGGCCACCTGGTCGACGATCTCGCCGCCGCCCCAGGCCTGGAAGAGGTCCGGCGGGTTGCCGGAGCGGAGGGCGTTGGGGATGAGGGTGCGCTGCAGGTCTTCGTTCTGGTATCCGGTGACCTTGACCGTCACGTTCGGGTGAAGCTTGTGGAAGTCGGCGGCAACGCTCGCCCAGAGGCCCTTCAGCGGGTCGGCGGTCGCGTTGTGCCACCAGGTCAGGGTGACCTTGCCACCGCTCGCGGGGGTACCCGAACTGCATCCGGCGAGAGCCCCCGCCGCAAGGGCCGCGATCGCACCGAGTGCGACGAACCCTCTCATGCTGTGTCTGTTCATCTTTGAACCTTTCGAAAGTTTCGACCGCTGCGTCGAAAGTGATTGGGTGATTGGGAGCATAGGGCGTCGCCCATTTGGGGTCAAGAACAACAAAATCGCATAGTGTGCCATCTGTGACGCTTTCGGACTCGGCCGCCCGCGGGTTGGGCAACGAGTCGCTGCGCCGTGAGAACCTCTCCAACTTGCTGCGGCTCGTGCACCGTGCGGGCTCTGTCGGGCACTCCCGATCCGAGCTGACCGCTCTGATGGGCCTCAACCGCTCGACGATCGCCGCCCTGGTCGGAGAACTCGAGAGCCTGCGGCTGGTCGAGGAGCGCGACCCGCAGCCCAGCGCCCGCGTGGGCAGGCCGAGCCCGATCGTGGTCGCCGCGCAGCATGTCGTCGCCCTCACGGCGAATCCCGAGGTGGATGCGATCTCGATCGCCGCGGTGACGCTGGGCGGCCGCGTTCTCGAACGCCGGCGCGTGAACAGCCCGCCCGGCATCGACTCCGACGGCGCCGTGGAGCTCACGGCCGAGGCAATACGCGCCCTGGTCGACGAGCGGATGGCGGGCCACCGCATCATCGGCATCGGCGTCGCGGTGCCCGGTCAGGTGCGTGCCGACGACGGACTCGTGCGGCTCGCCCCGCACCTGGGATGGGTGGACGAGCCCTTCACCGCGCGCCTCTCGGCGCGCACCGGCCTGCCGGTGGCCGCCGCGAACGACGCGTTCCTGGGCGTGCGGGCCGAGAGCACCTTCGGGGCTGGGCGCGACATCCAGGACGTCGTCTATCTCAACGGCAGCGCGAGCGGCATCGGCGGCGGGGTCATCGTCGGCGGTCGAGCCCTGACCGGGGCCGACGGCTACGCCGGGGAGTTGGGTCACACCCTGGTCAACTCCTCGGGCGTGCTCTGCCACTGCGGCGCGATCGGATGCTTCGAGACCGAGGTCACCCGCGCCTCTCTTCTTGCGCTCACCGGGCTCACCGACGCGCGAGCGGGCGAACTCGAGCAGGCTCTTCTCGACAGCAACGACCCGGCCGTTCGAGCCGAGGTCGACCGCCAGATCGGATACCTGGCCGTCGCCCTGCGCAACGCGGTCAACATCCTCAATCCGCAGCGCGTGCTGCTCGGCGGCTTCCTCTCGGCGCTCTACGCGGTCGCGCCGGAACGGCTCGACGAACTCGTGGCCGAGCAGTCGCTGCGCGCATCCGGCGAGGCGGTCGAGCTGACCAGGGCGGAACTGGGCGCCGATATCCTGACAGTGGGCGCCGCAGAACTGGCCTTCACCGGGTTGTTCGCCGATCCGGCGTCGCTCGCCTGAGCCGTCCGGCACTCGCTCGATCTCCTGTCAACGAAGAGGCCCCTGTTCTCCGTGCCGATCTCCAACGCCACCGGATCCATCACCCTCCCCAGCTCCGCCCACCCGGGTGACGCCCTCACCGTCAAGCAGCGGCTGGTCTACATCGTCGCGCTCGGAGCGCTGGTGGCCCTCGGCCCGTTCACCGTCGACCTCTACCTGCCGTCGTTCCCGGCGGTGGCCCGTGATTTCAGCGCCTCCGACGCGGCGGTCCAGCTCACCCTGACGGCGACGTCGATCGGCTTCGCGGTCGGCCAACTGCTCGTCGGACCGCTCAGTGACAAGATCGGGCGGCGCACGCCGCTCCTGATCGCCACCGCCGTGCACGTGACGGCGAGCCTCGGCGTCGCCTTCGCCCCGAGCGTCGAATGGTTGACCGTGCTGCGCGTGCTCCAGGGCATCGGCGCGGCCGGAGGCGGCGTGGTCGCGATGGCGACGGTCCGCGACCTGTTCGGCGGGCTCCCGCTGGTGCGGATGCTCTCGCGCATGGCCCTGGTGTCGGGTTTGGCGCCGATCCTCGCCCCCGTCATCGGCTCGCAGCTGCTGCGGATCACCGACTGGCGCGGCATCTTCGTGGTGCTCGCGGTCTACGGGTCGGTCGTCCTCATCGTCGCGGCGCTGCTGATCGTCGAGACCCTGCCCAGGGAGCTGCGCGGTCGCGGCGCGCACACCACCGCGCGCGAGCGCTACCGCTCGCTCTTCTCGGACCGCATCTTCGTGGGCGTGGCGATCATCGGCGGCATGGTGTTCTCGGCCCTGTTCGCCTACCTGTCGTCGTCGTCGTTCCTGCTCCAGGACGTCTTCCACCTCAACGCCCAGCAGTTCGGCCTGATCTTCGGGATCAACTCGGTGGGGGTGGTGTTCGGCTCGCAGGCCGCATCACGGATCGTGCGGCGGGTGGCTCCGCAGTGGGTGCTGGCCGTGGTGCTTCCCGTCATGATCACCGGCGCGATCGTGATCGCGGTGCTCGCGGCGAACGGAGGCGGCCTGTTCGCGGTGCTGATCCCGCTCTGGGTGATCCTGGCCGGCTGCGGGTTCTGCTTCCCACTCGTGCAGGTGCTCGCGCTCGCCCACCACGGTGAGGAGGCGGGCACGGCGGCGTCCCTGCTAGGCGCCGCGAACTTCGGGCTGGCCGGGCTCATCTCGCCGATCGTCGGACTCCTCGGCATCTCGACCGCCCTGCCCATGGCGGAGGTGATGATCGTGACGCTGTCGATCGCGATCCTGTCGCTGTGGATCCTCGTGCGGCCGCGCACGGTGCCCTCCATCGGCGCGTGAGGGTCGCTCCAACGTTGTAGAGTGAGCGCGCGCTGGGCACCCGCGCCGGACGAGGAGCAAGAATGGCGGCGACTCTCCACGACGTGGCGAATCTCGCCGGGGTGTCGATCAAGACCGTTTCGAACGTCATCAACGACTACCCGCACATCCGCGCGAGCACGCGGGAGCGCGTCGAAGCGGCCATCGCCCAGCTCGGCTACCAGCCCAATCTCACCGCCAGGAGTCTGCGCTCCGGGCGCACGGGTGTCATCGGTCTCGCCCTGCCGGAACTGAGTCTGAGCTACTTCGCCGAACTCGCCGATTCGGTCATGGTCGCCGCCGAGCGTCGCGGCCTGACGGTTCTCATCGAGCAGACCGGCGGCGACCGCGCGCGCGAGATCGAGGTCCTCACCAGCCCGCGCCGGCAGCTGACCGACGGCCTGCTCTTCAGCGCCCTCGGACTCGGCCAAGACGACGCGCGGTTGCTCGACGTGCCCTATCCGGTGGTCCTGCTGGGCGAGCGGATCTTCGACGGCCCGACCGACCACGTCACCATGCGCAATGTCGAGGCCGCGCGGGCCGCGACCGAGTACCTGCTGAAGCGGGGACACCGGCGGATCGCGATCGTCGGCGCGCACCAGGGCGAGGTGATCGGTTCGGCCGGCCTTCGCCTGGCCGGCTATCGCGAGGCGCTGGATTCGGCGGGGATCGAGTTCGACCCGCAGCTCATCGGGTACACCGACCTCTGGCACCGGTCGAATGGCGCGACATCGATGCGAGCGCTCCTGGCGTCGGGAGTCGAGTTCGACGCGGTGTTCGCATTCAACGACACGCTGGCGCTCGGGGCGATGCGCGTGCTCCAGGAGGCGGGCATCCGCGTTCCGGCCGACGTCGCGGTCGTCGGCTTCGACAACCTCGACGAGACGCAGTACTCGCTGCCCAGCCTGACGACGGTCGACCCGGGCCGCGAAGAGATCGCCGAGACCGCCGTACGGGTGCTGCTCGAACGGATCGAGGCCAAGGGCTCCGACCTGCCTCCGCGCGAGCTGTTCGCCGATTTCTCGATCGTCGAGCGCGAATCGACCGCATTGGCCTCATAACTAGCGCTCCGGCTTGACACCCGCGCTCGGGCTGGTTTAGATACATCTACAACGTTTACTCTACAACGTTGTAAAAGCGCTCCGGGTTCCCCCGTGCCCGACGAATCAAGGAGGATTCGCACGTGACGCCTGCTCGTCGCCCCCGCATCCGACTCGGTCGTCAGCCTCGGATCGGCCGCGTTTTTTCGTTCCTCGATGAGCCGCTCTGCGCGCTCGACAATGAAGTCCAACGCACCTCGAAGGGATAAGTCACAGTGAACAAGAGAACTCTGATCGCGGCAGCCGCGGCGATCGTCATCGCCGCCGCGCTGGCCGCGTGCAGCAGCGGAGGCGGTGGCGGAAGCAACCCCAACGCGCACGCCAACGCCAAGTGCACGAACAAGATCGTGGTGGCGTCGGCGCCGAAGGTGACCGTCTGGGCGTGGTACCCCAACATGGCCAAGGTCGTCGACAACTTCAACAACAGCCACAAGGACGTGCAGGTCTGCTGGACCAACGTGGGCCAGGGCGGCGACGAGTACAACAAGTTCCAGACCGCTGTCTCGGCGGGCAAGGGCGCGCCCGATGTCGTGATGCTCGAGGCAGACCACATCGCGAACTACCAGATCCAGGGCGCGCTCGTCGACATGAGCAAGTACGGCGCCAACTCGGTGAAGAAGAACTTCAGCGCCGGCGCATGGAAGGACGTCTCGGTCGGCGACGCGGTCTACGGTGCTCCGATCGATGGCGGCCCGATGGCGATGATCTACCGCACCGACGTGTTCCAGAAGTACGGGATCACGCCGCCCACCACCTGGGCCGAGTACCAGCAGGACGCGCAGAAGGTGAAGGCAGCGGGCGGACCGCTGTTCGGCGACCTCGGCGCGAACGTGCCCGCCGTCATGATGGCGCTGCAGATCCAGAAGGGCGCGAACCCGTTCACCTACGACCCGACGAAGCCGAAGAACGTCGGCATCAAGCTGGACGACTCGGCGTCGAAGGACGTGCTCGATTACTGGGGCGGCCTGGTGAAGGACGGACTGGTCGGCACGCAGGACCAGTTCACGGCCGACTACATCTCGGGCGTCGTGGGAGGCAAGTACGCCACCTACATCTCGGCGGCCTGGGCTCCCGGCTACCTCACCGGTGCCGGGGTCGGAAAGGGCTCGGACAAGGGCCAGTTCGCGGCGGCCCCGCTGCCGCAGTGGGACCCGTCGAACCCGGTGTCGGTCAACTGGGGCGGGTCCGCGTTCTCGGTGACCACGCAGGCCGCCGACAAGAAGCTGTCGACCGAGGTGGCCATCGGGCTGTATGCCGATCCGGCATCCCTGGAGGACGGGTGGAAGAACCAGATCATCTTCCCGCTCAACCAGGGCGTGCTGAAGTCGGATGCGTTCGTGAACGCCAAGGTGGACTTCTTCAACGGCCAGACCGTGAACAAGGACATCTACATCCCGGCCGAGAACGCCTACAAGGGCTTCACATACAGCCCCGTCCAGGTGTACTACTACGCGCAGCTGCAGGCCGAGCTCACCAAGGTGAACGGCGGCAAGGAGACGGGCTCCGAAGCGGCGACCGCCGTGCAGGCGAGCGTCTCGGACTACGCCAAGAAGCAGGGCTTCACCGTCAAGTAGCTGACGGCGCGTCATCGGTCCGGCCGCGGACGACTCCGCGGCCGGACCACCCCTCCTCCGCCACCACGAAGGGACCATCACCATGACCAGTGCTTCCGCCGTCGCACCGTCGCGACAGCGCGCCCCCCGCCCCGAGCGCTCGGCGGGCCGCCGCGCCGCCGAGCGCCGCAGATCGCTGACGGGCTGGATGTTCATCGCGCCATTCGGCGTGGTCTTCCTGCTCTTCCTCATCGCGCCGCTCGCCTACGCGTTCTACCTCAGTCTGTTCACCAAGGGTCTGGCGACGGGAACCGAGTTCGCCTGGTTCACCAACTACGTCACGGCCTTCACCGATCCGTCGTTCCTGCGGGGCATCGGATTCGTGGTCTCGTTCTCGCTCGTGCTGATCCCGATCCAGATGGCGATCTCGCTGATCGTGGCCCTCGTGCTCGATGCCATCACCACGCGGTTCGCCCGGTTCTCGCGGCTCGTGATCTTCTTGCCGTACGCCATCCCGGCCGTCATCGGCGCTCTCATGTGGGGCTTCCTCTACAGCCCGACCTTCGGGCCGCTCGGCCAGCTTTTCGGGTTGGTCGGCGCCAAGGCGCCGTTCCTGCTCGATGGCGACCACGTCTTCGGCGGGCTGCTCAACGTCGTGATCTGGCAGTGGGCCGGCTACTACATGATCATCATCTACGCCGCGCTGCAGGGGATCGATCCCTCGATCTATGAAGCCGCGCGCATCGACGGGGCGAACTCGTGGCAGGTCGCGCTGCGCATCAAGGTGCCCCTGGTCACGAACGCGCTGCTGCTGATCCTGGTGTTCGCGCTCATCGGAACCCTGCAGTTCTTCACCGAGCCGGCCGTTCTCGGGCACGTGTCGAACGGCGGGATCACGCCTGACTTCACGCCGAACCTCTACGCCTTCACCACGGCGTTCTCGTACGCGCAGTTCAACTACGCGTCGGCGATCTCGTTCGCCTTGGGGATCGTGGTCTTCATCTGCGTGTACATCTTCCTGTTCGCCACTCGCAAGCGGGGGAGCTTCCTGCGATGACCGCCTCGATCGCGTCGACCCGGCGCCGGCCCGCTGCGAAACGGCCCGCTGCGAAACGGCACCTTGGGCCTCAGTTGTTCCTCGCCCTGCTGGTGATCTACTTTCTGATCCCGATGTGGTGGATGGTCATCAACAGCTCGAAGAGCGCGGCCGGGCTGTTCGGCGGCACGGGTTCCCTGTGGTTCGCCAAGGACATCGACTACCTGGGCAACTTTCAAGACCTCTTCTCGTTCGACGGCGGCATCTACCTGCGCTGGCTGGGCAACTCGGCGCTCTACGCGATCGTCGGCGGCGTCGGCTCGACGGTCATCGCGACGCTGGCGGGCTACGGCTTCGCGAAGTTCGCGTTCCGCGGGCGCAACTTCAGCTTTGCGCTCCTGCTCGGCTCGGTGATGGTGCCGCTGACCGCACTCGTGATCCCGACCTTCATCCTGTTCGCGAACCTGCACCTCACCGACACCATCTGGGCGGTGATCCTGCCGTCGCTGCTGAATCCGTTCGGTGTCTATCTGATGCGCGTCTATGCGGGGGATGCGGTGTCCGACGAGCTGCTCGACGCGGCGCGCGTGGACGGCGCGGGGGAGGTGCGCACCTTCTTCCAGGTGGCGCTGCCCCTCATGCGGCCCGCGGTCGTCACCGTGCTGCTGCTGTCGATGGTGGCGACCTGGAACAACTTCTTCCTGCCCCTGGCCATGCTCAGTGACAACAGCCTCTTCCCGGTGACTGTGGGGCTCAACCAGTGGACCAGCCTGGCTTCGGCCAACAACGGCGGCGGCCACTCGCTGTGGAGCCTCATCATCATCGGCTCGCTGGTGTCGGTCATCCCGCTGGTGATCGCCTTCCTGTCGCTGCAGAAGTACTGGCAGGGCGGTCTGTCGATCGGCTCGCTGAAGTGACCGATCGCCCCGCCCGTCGACCGTCCCGTTCCTCGTCAGAAAGCACCCGATGATCACCGCCCGTCTCACCGTCGACCCGCAGTTCACCGTCGGCCCCATCCATCGACGCCTGTTCGGCTCGTTCGTGGAGCACCTCGGACGGTGCGTGTACGACGGACTGTACGAACCCGGGCATCCCACCGCCGACGCCGAGGGATTCCGCCAGGACGTCATCGAGCTGGTCAAGGAGCTCGGCGTCTCGACGATCCGGTACCCGGGCGGCAACTTCGTATCGGGATTCCGCTGGGAGGACAGCGTCGGCCCGCGCGACCAGCGCCCCCGCCGCCTCGACCTCGCCTGGCACTCGACCGAGACCAACCAGGTCGGACTGCACGAGTTCGCCAGTTGGTTGGACAAGGTCGGCAGCGAGCTGATGCTCGCGCTCAACCTGGGAACCCGCGGCACCTTGGAAGCCCTGGACCTGGTCGAGTACACCAACCTTCCCGCGGGATCCGCGCTGGCAGACCGCCGCGTCGCCAACGGCCGCACCGAGCCGTTCGGGGTGCAGATGTGGTGCCTCGGCAACGAGATGGACGGTCCGTGGCAGCTCGGGCATCGCTCGGCCGAGGACTACGGCAAGATCGCCTCGCAGACCGCGAAGGCGCTGCGGCAGCTCGACCCGTCGGTCGAGCTCGTGGTCTGCGGGTCGTCGAGTGCTCATATGCCGACCTTCGGCGAGTGGGAGCGGGTCGTGCTCACCGAGAGCTACGACGACGTCGACTACATCTCGTGCCACGCCTACTACCAGGAGCGCGACGGCGACCTCGGGAGCTTTCTGGCATCCGCTGTCGACATGGACCACTTCATCGACACGGTGATCGACACGGCAGACCACGTGCGGTCGGTGAAGCGCAGCGACAAGCGCATCAACATCTCGTTCGACGAGTGGAACGTCTGGTACGTCGACCGCTACCACGACGAGGAGAAGCTCACCGGGCTCGACAACTGGCCCGTCGCGCCGCGTCTGCTCGAGGACGTCTACTCGGTGGCGGATGCCGTCGTGTTCGGAAACCTGATGATCTCGCTGCTCAAGCACGCCGACCGGGTGACGAGCGCGTCGTTGGCGCAACTGGTCAACGTGATCGCGCCCATCATGACCGAGCCCGGCGGGCCGGCCTGGCGGCAGACCACCTTCTTCCCGTTCGCGACGACGTCGCGGCTTGCCACCGGATCGGCCCTGGAGGTCAAGCTGGAGTCGCCGGAGTACGAGACGGCGCTCTACGGCAGCGTGCCGCTGATCGACGCGGTGGCGACGCACGATGAGGCGACGGGTCGGATCGCGATCTTCCTGATCAATCGCTCGCAGACCGACGAGGCCGCCGTGACGATCGACATCGAGGCGTTGAGCGGGGCCCGGCTGGTGTCGGCCCAGACGCTCTCGGACGCCGACGTGAACGCCAAGAACACCCTGGAGCAGCCGGACCGCGTCGCGCTCGCCGACAACGGCAGCGTCACGGTGTCCGGTGGCGCGGTGAGCGTCACCCTTCCTCCGGTCTCGTGGACCGCCATCGAGGTGGGGTGACACGCACCGCGCGCAGGGCCGTCGCCGTCCTCATGGTGGTGGGGGCGATCGCGGCGGCCCTGACCGGATGCCGTGCCCCGTCCGCTCCCGCGCTGACGGGCGACCTGGCCGCGCACGACCCCGCGCTCGTCGAGGGCGAGCCCGGGCATCCCTCGTTCGTGTACTCGACCGGCGATCCGCACGTCGATGGCGGTGCGCTGCAGATCCGTCGTTCGGATGACGGCATCCACTGGTCGTGGGCCGGCTCCGTGTGGAAGACCCGGCCCGCGTGGATCGAGCAGACCATTCCCGGCGTGCCCGCCCTGTGGGCACCGGAGCTGATCCGGCACGGCAGTGTCTGGTACCTCTACTACGCGGCGTCGACCTTCGGTTCGAATCACTCGGCGATCGGACTGGCGACCAACACCACCCTGGATCCGCGCGCTCCTGGCTACCGATGGGTCGACAGGGGCCCCGTGCTGGTCTCGCAGAGCTCCGACCCCTACAACGCGATCGATCCCGCGCTCGTGGTCGACGGCGCGGGGCGCCCGTGGATGGCGTTCGGCTCGTTCTGGAGCGGCATCCAACTCGTGCGTCTCACCTGGCCGACCGGGATGCCCGCGAAGGACGCGGCGCCGACCACGATCGCCGGGGGTCGGGCAGCCCCCGACGCCATCGAGGGGGCGCAACTGGTGCAGCACCGCGGCCGGTACTACCTGTTCGTGTCGATCGGTTTCTGCTGCCGCGGCGACGCGAGCACCTACCAGGTCGCGGTCGGACGCTCGGATTCGGTCGACGGCCCCTACCTCGACCAACAGGGTCGCGCAATGCTCACGGGCGGGGGCACCGTCGTGCTCACTACCGCGGGAAGCCGGGTGGGGCCGGGCGGTGAGTCGTACTCGCACGGCCGGCTCGCCTTCCACTTCTACAACGCCGACCGAGGCGGGACGACGACCCTGGCCATCGCGCCAGTCAAGTGGGTGCACGGCTGGCCGGTCGTGGACTGGGCGGGATAGCCTCGCAGCCATGAGAATCCTCCTCGTGGGTGCCGGCGGCGTCGGAGACGCCATCGCCAAGATCGCGGCCCGCCGCGACTTCTTCGAACTGATCGTCGTGAGCGACTACGACCTCTCGCGGGCCGAGCGCACCATCGCGTGGATCACGGCCAAGCACGGCGACCAGAAGGGTCGCTTCGTCCCCGCGAAGATCGATGCCTCGGACCCCGACAACGTGGCCGCCGTCGCCCGCGAGCACGCCGCGACTCACGTGATGAACGCGGTGGAGCCCAAGTTCGTCCCCACGATCTTCGCGGGTGCGCTCGCCGCCGGTGCCGACTACCTCGACATGGCCATGAGCCTGTCGGAACCCGATCCCGACAACCCGTACTCCGAGACCGGCGTGAAGCTCGGTGACGACCAGTTCGAGCAGGCGCCCGACTGGGAGAAGGCGGGCCGGCTCGCGCTGGTCGGCATGGGCGTCGAGCCGGGCCTCAGCGATGTCTTCGCCCGCTATGCGGTCGACGAGCTGTTCTCGTCGGTCGACGAGCTGGGCACTCGCGACGGCGCGAACCTGGTGGTGCGCGACGAGGCGGGCAACGAGATCTTCGCGCCATCGTTCTCGATCTGGACCACCATCGAGGAGTGCCTCAACCCGCCCGTGATCTGGGAGAAGGACAGGGGCTGGTTCACGACCCCGCCGTTCTCGGAGCCCGAGACCTTCGTCTTCCCCGAGGGGATCGGCGCGGTCGAGTGCGTCAACGTGGAGCACGAGGAGGTACTGCTCATGCCCCGATGGCTCGACGCGAAGCGGGTCACGTTCAAGTACGGCCTGGGCGACGAGTTCATCGGCGTGCTGAAGACGCTGCACACGCTCCACCTCGACTCCGTCGCCCCGCTGCGGGTGCGCAGCGCGAACGGACCGGTCGAGGTCGCCCCGCGTGACGTGGTCGCGGCAGCGCTGCCCGATCCGGCCACCATCGGACCCCGGATGACCGGCAAGACCTGCGCGGGCGTCTGGGTCACCGGCACCGGGAAAGACGGCAAGCCCCGCGAGGTGTACCTGTACCACGTCAGCGACAACGAGTGGACGATGGCCGAGTATGAGAGCCAGTGCGTGGTCTGGCAGACAGCGCTCAATCCGGTGATCGCACTCGAGCTGCTGGCGAACGGAACCTGGAGCGGCACGGGCGTGCTGGGCCCGGAGGCGTTCGCCGCCACGCCGTTCCTCGAGCTGATGAAGAAGCCCGAGTCCGAGGGCGGCTACGGCCAGGCGTGGGGGCTGGAAGACAGGCTGGCGTGACCTCACGTTCCTCGTCGGACGCGGGCCTCGGCGTCCCGCAGAGCGCGCGGCCGCCATTGGCGGCTGCGGGCGTCGCCGCGGTCCGGGCCGGGTACGGCTTCGACGCCCCCGCGATCGAACTGGGCGCCCTGGTGAATGGCGCGGCGATGCCGGACGTGCCGATCCGCATCCCCCTGGCCATGGTGAACCGCCACGGTCTGGTGGCCGGCGCGACGGGGACGGGCAAGACCAAGACCCTGCAGCTGCTCGCCGAGCAGCTCTCGAGCGCCGGCGTGCCGGTCTTCGCCGCCGACATCAAGGGCGACCTGAGCGGGATCGCGAGCCCGGGCATCTCGAGCGCGGCGCTCCTCGAGCGGGCGAGCAGCGTGGGCCAGCACTGGGCCGCCGCGGGGTCGCCCACCGAGTACTTCACGCTCGGCGGGCTCGGCACCGGCATCCCGATCCGGGCGACCGTTCGGGGGTTCGGCCCGCTGCTGCTCAGCAAGGTGCTCGGCCTGAACGCCACGCAGGAGTCGAGTCTCGGGCTGGTGTTCCACTACGCGGAGGCCGCCGGGTTGCCCCTGGTCGACCTCGACGATCTGCGCGCCATCCTGATGCACCTGATCAGCGAGGAGGGCAAGGCGGAGCTCACCGAGCTGGGCGGCTTGTCGAGGGCGACGACCGCCGTGATCCTGCGCGAACTGGTCGGATTCTCGGATCAGGGTGCCGACGTGTTCTTCGGCGAGCCCGCCATCGACGTACGGACCTTCTTGCGCACCGCGCCGGACGGCGTGCGCGGCATGGTCAGCCTGCTCGAGGTGCCCAGCGTCCAGGACAAGCCCGAGCTGTTCTCCACCTTCTTGATGTGGCTGCTGCGCGAACTCTACGCCGTGCTGCCCGAGGTCGGCGACGCCGACAAGCCCGAGCTGGTGTTCTTCTTCGACGAGGCCCACCTGCTGTTCGCCGGGGCGTCGAAGGACTTCTTGCAGATCGTCACCCAGACCGTGCGCCTCATCCGCTCGAAGGGCGTCGGCATCTTCTTCGTGACGCAGACCCCGAAGGATGTGCCCGGCGACGTGCTGGCCCAGCTCGGCAGTCGGGTGCAGCACCAGCTGCGCACGCACACCCCGGATGACGCGCGAGCCCTGAAAGCGACCGTCTCGACCTATCCGGTGTCGGCGTACGACCTCGCGCAGGTGCTCCAGAACCTCCCGACCGGCGAGGCGATCGTCACGGTGATGAACGAGAAGGGCGCGCCGTCGCCGGTCGCCTGGACCCGCCTGCGGGTGCCGCAGAGCTCGATGTCGCCGACTCCGCCTGAGGCGCGGGCCGCTGCGGTGGCCGCGTCGCCGCTGCTCGCCGAGTACGGCTCGCCGATGCCGTCGACGTCGGCACGCGACATCCTGGCGCAGCGCGAGGCGGAGGCGGCGCCGGCGGTGGCGGCGACCGAGGAGCTTGGTGCGGCGAAGCCCCGCCCAGAGAAGGCGGAGCACCCCCGCCGCACCAGCCGGGCATCCTCGCGGCGCACGGACACCATCGCCCGTCGCATCATCGGGAAGCTGTTCGGCTCGACCCGTTGAGCTCAGGAGGTCAGGACGGCAGGAAGCCGACCGGCATCCCGAAGATCGTCATCACCCAGGCGGCCACCGCGACGATGAGCGCGATCCCCAGCACGAACACCACGACCCAGAGCGCCGGCTTGTTCTGGAACCAGTACGCGCTGCCGGGATAGGTGCGGTAGAACTCGCGGATGCTGATGGGCTCCTCGACGAAGGTCGCCGCCACCGGGAGCGCGTTCGCGACCGCCTTCAGGTCGTCGGGGGTCCAGAAGCTCCCGCGCATCCGGTAGAGGCGAGCGCCCGACGAGTCGCGGACGAGCAGTTGCAGCACCGGATCGGGAGACTGTCCGATGTAGGTCGGAACGACGAGAACGCTCGCGATGGCGCTGAGGGGGATGCGGACCGTCGGGCTGAAGATGCCGTTGCCGACGAGTTCGGTGTCGGTGACGGCCGTGAAGACGGTCAACTGCCGCCAGAGCGTGGCCAAGCAGGCGATCGTGATGGCCAGATGGACGACGAAGACGAGCGCCCAGCTGCCGTGCTCGATCGAGAACCAGTACAGCACCCCGAATACCGGGATCATCGCGAGCACGATCGACACGAACGCGGTCGTCAGCAGCGAGCGGCGCGGACGGACCCGGAGCTGAGTCGCGGTCGCTGTCATCGCCTTCTCCTGCGCTCTGATCTGTCTCGGTGATGAGCTGGTGCGGGGAGTTACTTCGTGGGGTTCTTGTCGACTGCGGAGGATGGGGGATTCGAACCCCCGAGGGCTTTCACCCAACACGCTTTCCAAGCGTGCGCCATAGGCCACTAGGCGAATCCTCCTGGACCGCTCGGGAGCGGTGGCCATCAAGGAGCTTACCCGCCGGACGACCGGCGCGACGTCGCACGAAAGGGGGACCCGCGGGGCCGCGGCGGCGTGTACGTCGCGGCCCCGCGCAGTCGCGCCGCAGGAGCGGCGGCGCGATAGGCTAGCGCTGGCTCCCCGCGTGGCGCCATCCAGGCCAACTCCCCCAGGGCGGAAACGCAGCAAGGGTAACCGGGCTCTGGCGGGTGCGCGGGGAGTCATTGTTTTCACGGGCAATTCCGGATGTACCACCGGGGTCGAATCGCTGTCCACCTTTTGGCCGACTACCCCCGAAAGCGGCGTATTGCTTTGACGCCGTCCCGGCGAAGATGGGACTACCCAAGCCATCAATGGTCGTGAAGTCAGGGAAGACACCATGAGCACGGAATCCCGTTTACAAGCCGCCCGCACGTTGCTTCGCCCTGCCGCCCCGAAACCGCGTGCCGCGGTGTGGGCAGCTGGACTCGGCGTGGACCTCTCGACGCTCTCCGACGGGGCGGCAAAGGCCGCCGCCGAGGCGGCAGCGCCTGAGGCGACCGCCGCCGTTGCGCCGACTGAATCCGCTCCTGCGGCCGCGGTCGCGGTCGCGGTCGCACCAGCGCCCGCGCCGGCCGCTCTGGCCGCGGAGGAACGCCAGTCACTCGAGTCGGTGCTGGAAGAACTCCTGGTGTTCGACGGGTCGATCGGCGTCGCCCTGGTCGACGCGCCATCGGGAATGGTGCTCGGCGAAGCAGGGTCGGCGGGCAACCTCGGGCTGTCTGCTGCGGGCGCCTCGGTGATCCTGCGCTCGCGTCTGGACACGAACAAGACGCTCGGTCGTTCCGAGGAGATCTCCGACGTGCTGATCACCCTGTCGACCCAGGTGCAGATCATCCACCCGCTGTCGCAGAACCCGAACCTCTTCCTGTTCCTGATCGGCGACAAGGCCAAGGCGAGCCTCGCGATGGCGCGCTACAAGGCGGCGGAAGCGGACCACAACATCCACCTGTAGGCCGCGTCTTCACCCGCCGGCTACCGCACGCAGATCGACGAGCAGTTCGGCCGCGATGGCGGCGTAGTCGCGCGTGTTCCCCGACGACAGCCAGGTCGTGAACGCGACATGGAAGACTCCGACCCCGGTCTGAGCTGCGAGCGACGCGGCCGGCTCGGCCACGCCGCGCGCGCGGAGGGCGTCGGCGACCGCGGTGGCGAGGTGATCCCTCTTGATCAGTTCGCGCTCCTGGAGCGAGGGGTCTGAGTCGATGATCTGCTGGCGGGTGCGCGAACGGGGCAGGTCGACGAAGACGGTGCCGCAGGCGGCGAGCGCCGCACCGACGGCGTCGAGGGGGGTTGCCGTTGCCGGCGCGCCGGCCACCGCGTCCGTCATGAGCTGCTGGAGTCGCATCGAGCCGTCGAACAGCACCTCGCGCTTGTCGGCGAAGTACCGGAAGAAGGTGCGCTCGGTCACTCCCGCCCGCTCGGCGATCTGGGCGACGGTGGTCTGACCGAACCCGCGCTCGAGGTAGAGCTCCGTTGCCGCCTGCAGCAGGCGGCCGCGAGCGTCCGGCTGCCAGCGGGTCATGCGCTCATCGTAGTTGATGACAGAGACTGACATCAGTGCTATCGTCCCTGATGTCAGCCTGTGACATCACGAAAGGGTCACCACATGAAGTACTTCGTCACCGGAGCATCGGGATGGATCGGCTCCGCCGTCACCCGGGAGCTCATCTCCCGAGGCCACCAGGTCGTCGGTCTCGCGCGGAGCGAGGCGTCTGCCGCCAAGGTCCGGGAGGCCGGTGGTGAGGTGTTCCGCGGCACGATCGACCGGCCGGACGAGTTGCGCGCACCGGCGGAGGCGTCGGATGGCGTCATCCACCTCGCCTTCAATCACGACTTCTCGGCGCACCTGGCTGCCATCGAGACCGACCGCGCGGCCATGGCCGTGCTGCTCGAAGCGCTCGTCGACTCCGGTCGGCCCTTCGTCTTCGCCTCGGGCGTGCTCGGCAAAGCGGCGCCCGGCATCGTGGCGACCGAGGACATGGTGATCGATCCGGCGACCGCCGGCTCGCCCCGCATCCTCAATGGCGACTTCGCGTTCAGTTACGCCGACAGGGGGGTGCGCCCGATCGCGGCCGCGTTCGCGCCGACGGTGCACGGCGAGGGCGACCACGGCTTCATGGCGGCATACGTGAGCATGGACCGATTGACGGGCGCATCGGGCTACGTGGGCGACGGCGGCAACACCTGGCCGGCCGTCAACATCGCGGATGCCGCAGCTCTCGTCGCCCTCGGCGTCGAGAAGGCGCCCGGCGGGTCGGTGCTCCACGCGGTCGGCGAGCAGGGCGTGAAGCACCGGGACATCGCCGAGGCGATCGGTCGGCAGACCGGCCTCCCGGTGCGGGCATTCGCCGACGGCGAGGTCGCCGAGAAGGCGCCGCAGTTCGCCTGGCTCGAGCGCTTCCTCGGGGTCAGCGCGCTCGCCTCCAGCACGGCGACGCAGCAGTTGCTCGGCTGGTCGCCGACGCATCCCACGCTGGTCGAGGATCTCGACGCCGGGTACTACACGCGCTGATCGACTCAGCCGGTCGGAGTCGGCGGTCACGACTAACCTTGGGGGGTGGTCACCGCCCTCTACCGCCGCTACCGGCCGGAGACGTTCGCCGAATTGATCGGCCAGTCGCAGGTGACCGATCCGCTCCGCACCGCCCTGCGCACCGACCGGGTCAATCACGCCTACCTGTTCAGCGGACCGCGTGGCTGCGGCAAGACCACCAGCGCGCGCATTCTGGCCCGCTGCCTGAACTGCGCGGAGGGGCCGACCGATACGCCGTGCGGCAAGTGCGCGTCGTGCATCGAGCTGGCCCGCGACGGCAGCGGCTCGCTCGACGTCGTCGAGATCGATGCGGCGTCGCACAACGGCGTGGACGACGCCCGCGACCTGCGCGAGCGCGCCGCCTTCGCGCCGGCCCGCGACCGCTACAAGATCTTCATCCTCGACGAGGCGCACATGGTGACGCCGCAGGGCTTCAACGCACTGCTCAAGCTGGTCGAAGAGCCGCCCGACCACGTCAAGTTCATCTTCGCGACGACCGAGCCCGAGAAGGTCATCGGCACGATCCGCAGCCGGACCCACCACTATCCGTTCCGCCTGGTGCCCCCCGCGCAGATGCTCGATTACGTGCAGCAGCTCTCCGAGGCCGAGAAGGTCTCGGTGGAGCCCGGCGTGCTGTCGCTCGTCGTCCGCGCGGGCGGCGGATCGGTGCGCGACACCCTGTCGCTGCTCGACCAGTTGATCGCCGGCTCGGAGGGCAGCACCGTGGAGTACGAGCGCGCGGTCGCGCTGCTCGGGTACACGCACGCCGCCCTGCTCGACGAAGCCGTCGACGCGCTCGGAGCGATGGATGCCGCTGCCGCCTTCTCGGCGGTGGATCGCGTGATCCAGACCGGGCAGGATCCGCGTCGGTTCGTCGAAGACCTGCTGGAGCGCCTGCGCGATCTCATCGTCGTCGCCGCGACTCGTGACGGTGCGGCGGCGGTGCTGCGCGGCATCCCGCAGGACGAGCTCGACCGGATGAGCGTGCAGGCGGTTGCCTTCGGCGCCGCCGAGCTGTCGCGCGCGGCCGATGTCGTCAACAGCTCCCTCACCGAGATGACCGGGGCCACCTCGCCGCGACTGCACCTCGAGCTGATGATCGCCAGACTGCTGGTGCCGGCATCCGACGACTCGGACCGCGGAGCCCTGGCCCGGGTGGAGCGGCTCGAGCGCAGAGTCGGCATTGCCGACTCTGCATCGCCCCGTGCCGAAACGTCGGCTCCTCCTGAGCACGCGACAGGTCGACCTGCACCCGAGTCGGTAGCCGCCGCGCCGGTTGTCGCCGAGAAGCCGGAGTCGGCAGTCGGCGTCGAGCCGGCAGCCGAGCCCGAGCCGGCGACCGCGGCGCCTGCCGTTCCCGTGACGCTCCAGCAACTCCGCGACGCATGGCCCGAGATCCTCGAGGTCGTGCAGAAGGCCAAGCGCACCGCCTGGATGGTGGTCTACACCTCGACCCCTCGCGCCCTGAACGACGATGTGCTCACCCTGTCGTTCCCGAGCGAGACCGACGTCAACAACTTCAAGGAGCGCCCCACCTCCGGCGACAGTGTGAGCGAGCAGCTGCGCACCGCGATCACGGCGGTGCTGGGCATCCGGGTGAAGTTCGTGGCGCGTGTGGATGCGGCGGCGGTCGCACCGGCTGCGGCGGCGGCCGAGGCGGCGACGCCACCCACCGAGCCCGAGACCCCCTCGGACAACGGCGGGTGGAACGTCGCGGCCATCCCTGGTAGCGAGGCTGCGGCGCTCGCGGCGGCCGCGGACGCTGCGGATGAGCAAGCTCCTGCCCAAGAAGAATCTTCGGCTTCCGGGGGAGCTACCGAACCAATTTCTCAACGCGAAGCGCAGCCTTCGGCTGCGCGCGCACGATACGGCGAAGCGGTCGTGCGCGAACTCCTCGGCGCGAACTTCATCGAGGAGCAGGATCTGGCCCCCCGCGACCGCCCGGTCACCCTGGAGCCGGCAACGGAGTCCGCGAGCCCCTCCGGCGCCCCCTCGCCCGAGAGCGCGGAGTAGCGCGTGTATGAAGGGATCGTCCAGGAGCTGATCGACGAGCTCGGCAGGCTGCCCGGCATCGGCCCGAAGTCGGCGCAGCGCATCGCGTTCCACATCCTGCAGACGCAGAGCTTCGACACCACCCGGCTCGCGCAGATCCTCGCCGAGGTGCGCGACAAGGTGAAGTTCTGCTCCATCTGCGGCAACGTCAGCGAACAGGACACCTGCGCCATCTGCCGCGATCCGCGCCGCAACCAGGCGATCATCTGCGTCGTCGAAGAGGCGAAGGATGTCGCGGCCATCGAACGCACGCGGGAATTCCGCGGGCTGTACCACGTGCTCGGCGGAGCCCTCAGCCCGATCGACGGCATCGGCCCGAACGAGCTCCGCTTCACGCAGCTCGTCCAGCGCCTCGCCGACAGCACGGTCACCGAGGTCATCATCGCGACCGACCCCAACCTCGAGGGGGAGGCGACCGCGACCTACCTGTCGCGGCTGCTGGTGCAGCCCGGGTTGCGCGTGACGCGCCTGGCATCCGGTCTGCCGGTCGGCGGCGACCTGGAGTACGCCGACGAGGTCACGCTCGGCCGCGCCTTCGAGGGCCGCCGCGTCGTCGAGGCCTGACTCGAGCGCTAGCTCGTCGGCGGCATCACCAGCAGCGAGCTCGTCGCCGTCGCGACCAGGTTGCCCGCGGCATCCACTCCCTCTGCGCTGGTGAAGATGACCCGGCGGCCGCCCTTGGTGACGCGGCCGGTGAAGGTGAGGAGTCCGGACTCCATGGTGACGCCGCGCAGGTAGCTCACGTTGATGTCGATGGAGGTATACCTCCAGCCGGCATCGAGCGTGGAGTGCGCCGCGCATCCGGTGACGGTGTCGAGCACCGTGCACAGGATGCCGCCGTGCACGCCGCCGATCGGGTTGAAGTGGCTCTCGTGCGGCGGCAGGGTGAAGACCACTTCGCCCTCATCGACGCTGATGATCTGCATGCCGAGCAACTCGGCGATCGGGGGCGCCGGGATGTCGCCATCGAGGATCCCGGTCAGGTAGTCGCGCCCGCTCATGGTGCGCACCAGCTCGAGAGCGGGGGCGGGGTCGTGCCAGGTGACCTGCCGAGTGGATTGCGCGCCCCATCCGGGCCGGCCGTCGGGTGACTCGTCGCTCATGACGTCACGCTATTGCGCCGGATGCTGCAGCGCTCGCCCGCTGTGCGAACCCCACGCACCGCTCGCCGCGGCGACCGGCCCCGGTCGATGAAACCTCCAACGACGTCTGTCACACTGTGCGCATGACCACGCCGCCGCTCCTCGTCGCCTTCGACCTCGACGACACCCTGGCGCCCTCCAAGGCGCCGCTGGATCCGCGGATGGCGGCGCTGCTGGTGCGCCTGCTCGCCGAGGTGGAGGTGTGCATCATCTCGGGCGGTCAGTTCGGCCAGTTCAAGACTCAGGTCATCGATGAGCTGCACGCGCCCGATGAGCTCCTGGGCCGCCTGCATCTGATGCCGACCTGTGGCACCCAGTACTGGCGGTACGTGGGCGACACCCCGCATGAGAGCTTCTGGTTCCAGCAGTACAACGAGGAGCTTTCGCCCGACGAGAGGCGGGCGGCGATGCGGGCTGTCGAAGATGAGGCACGGCACCTCGGCTTCTGGGAGGAGAAGACCTGGGGCGACATCATCGAGGACCGCGGATCCCAGATCACCTTCTCGGCCCTGGGCCAGCAGGCCCCGGTCGACGCCAAGCGCGCCTGGGATCCCACCGGCGAGAAGAAGGACGCCCTGCGCGAGGCGGTGCAGAAGCTGCTTCCGACCCTCGAGGTGCGCTCCGGGGGCTCCACGAGCATCGACATCACCCGCAGGGGCATCGACAAGGCCTACGGCATGGCGCGGCTGGCCGAGCTGACCGACATCCCGATCGACGACATGCTCTTCGTCGGTGACCGCCTCGACGTGAACGGCAACGACTACCCGGTCAAGCTCATGGGCATGCCGACGCGGGCCGTCCAGAACTGGCAGGACACGGCGGAATTCCTCGAGGGGTTCCTCGCCGCGCGCAGCGCGTAGTACGCCACTCCCCGTGGCCCGTACCGCGTTCTGAGCGCCGGTAAACTCAGCGTTCGTGAGTCTCATCGTCCAGAAGTACGGCGGCTCGTCCGTCGCGGACGCCGAGAGCATCAAGCGCGTCGCCAAGCGCATCGTCGAGACCCGCAAGGCGGGCAATGAGGTCGTGGTGGCGGTGAGCGCCATGGGCGACACCACCGACGAGCTGCTCGACCTGGCGCACGAGGTGACCCCCCTGCCCGACCCGCGGGAGCTCGACATGCTGCTCACGACCGGCGAGCGCATCTCGATGGCCCTGCTGGCCATGGCGATCAAGAGCATGGGCGTCGAGGCCCGCTCGTACACCGGCAGCCAGGCCGGCATGATCACGGATGCCCGCCACGGCTCCGCGCGGATCGTCGACGTGACCCCGGTGCGGCTCCGCGAGGCGCTCGACGAGGGCGCGATCGCGATCGTCGCCGGATTCCAGGGCTTCAATCGCGACTCCAAGGACATCACCACGCTCGGCCGCGGCGGCTCGGACACCACCGCCGTCGCGCTCGCGGCGGCCCTCGGCGCCGACGTCTGTGAGATCTACACCGACGTCGACGGCGTCTTCACGGCCGATCCGCGGATCGTGCCGCGAGCCCGCAAGATCGACCGGATCACCAGCGAGGAGATGCTCGAGCTGGCCGCGGCCGGCGCGAAGGTCCTGTACATCCGGGCGGTCGAGTACGCGCGCAGGCACGGGGTCGTGCTGCACGTGCGCTCGTCGTTCAACAACAACGAAGGAACCTGGGTCGTCGCCGATCACGACCCGGGCGCATCGCACGGTCCCGAGGAGGGCACTGCCATGGAAGAGCCGATCATCACGGGCGTCGCGGGCGACCTCAACGAGGCCAAGATCACGGTCATCGGGGTGCCGGACGTTCCGGGCAAGGCCGCCGACATCTTCGCCATCGTCGCCAAGACCGGCGCGAACATCGACATGATCGTGCAGAACGTCTCGGTCGGCGCGACCGGGCTCACCGACATCTCGTTCACGCTGCCCAAGGGAGAGGGCGAGAAGGTACTGGCCGCGCTGCGCGCCACGCAGCCCGAGGTCGGGTTCGACTCCCTGCAGTACGACGACCAGATCGGCAAGCTCGCGGTCGTCGGGGCGGGCATGCGCACCAGCGCCGGTGTGTCGGCTCAGCTGTTCAGGGCGCTGTCGGATGCCGGCATCAACATCGAGATGATCTCGACCAGCGAGATCCGCATCTCGGTCGTGACCCGCGCCGACACCCTGCACGAGGCGATGCGCGTCGTGCACACCGCCTTCGGACTCGACGCGGACGACGTGGCTGTGGTGCACGGAGGAACCGGGCGTTAGGCAGAGAGCCCATTTCTGGGCTCTCTCGCCCGGTTCCCGAGGCCGTCTCGGCCGAGGTGGGCGTTAGGCAGAGAGCCCGCGCCTCAGCGGCTCGCCGTCAGCAGCACCAGCAGGGTGGCGCTGCCGTTGAAGAGCACGTGAGACACGATCGCCGCACCCAGGCGACCGGTCGCGATCGTCACCCAGCCGTGCAGCAGGCCGACCCCCACGAAGCCCAGGCCCAATGAGATCAGCAGGGGCGGGTCGGTGAAGGTCTCGTGCACGTGGAAGGCCGAGAACAGCACGGCGCTGACCAGCAACGAGATCACGACGGCGCGCTGCCGCACACCCTCGGGGGCGGGCTGCGGCCGTGGCCTGCGGCGCAGTCCACGCAGCACGGCGTAGCGCACGGCCCTCAGCAGCAACCCCCGGAACATCAGTTCTTCGACGACGGGCGCGAGCAGCGAGGCGACCAGGAATCCATTGATCACGATCCACAGCGGGTCGTGCCCGAAACTCACGTTGCCCGAGCGGGGGATCGAGCCGGTGATGGCGACCGCGATCAAGCCGGATATCGCGACGAAGATCTTCCCGAGCACGGCGACGCCGAGCCCGATGGCCAGATCGATGGGACGGAAGGCGACGCCGAAATCCGCGGCCAGGCTGCGCAGGCCGCGGCGTCGGCTGATGACGACGATGACCGCGAGCAGTGTGCCGTAGGTCGCCACGGCGAAGACGAGTTCGAAGACGTTGAAGGTCGCGGGGAGGCGCAGGAGGAGGTACACGACACCGAGCACGAGAGCAACCACCGCGAGGCCGAGCACGACGGCCGCATCCGGCAGCCCCCACCTGACGCCCGGCGGGGGTTCGACCGGCGGGCGCGCGGGGAGCGGGGTATAGGCGGGCGCGAAGCCGGGAGGCCCCACGATCGTGAAGTTCTGGGGAGGGGGGAAGGTCGGCAGCGGCGACACCCGGACCGCGTCGTCCGGGCGGCCATCCGGCGGCGGCGTGCTCACGGCACTCACTGTATGGGTCGACGGCGCCGATGCGGGCGAGCCGGTAACCTTCATCCATGAGCAATTCGGGCATCCGCTTGGGCGTCGTCGGCGCCACCGGTCAGGTGGGCGCCGTCGTGCGCGCCCTTCTCGAGCAGCGCGATGTGCCGATCAGCGAGATCCGCTTCTTCGCGAGTGAGCGCAGCGCGGGCACGACGTTGCCCTTCCGAGGCGAGCAGATCACTGTCGAAGATGCGGGCACGGCAGATCCGAGCGGCCTCGACATCGCGATCTTCTCGGCGGGCGCGACCATGTCGAAGGTTCAGGCGCCGCGCTTCGCGGCCGCCGGCGTGCTCGTCATCGACAACTCGAGCGCCTGGCGCATGGACCCCGACGTTCCGCTCGTCGTGAGCGAGGTCAACCCGCACGCGATCGACCAGGCGCGCGGTGCGAGCGGCAAGGGCATCATCGCGAACCCGAACTGCACGACCATGGCCGCCATGCCGGTGCTGAAGGTCCTGGATGCCGAGGCCGGCCTCCAGCGCCTGATCGTCAGCACCTACCAGGCGGTGTCGGGCGCGGGCCTCGCCGGCGGCGAAGAGCTGTTGGAGCAGGCGGCATCCGCCGTCTCGCAGGATGCCATCGGCCTCGTGCACGATGGCCACGCCGTGACGATGCCCGCGCCACACAAGTTCTCGAAGAACATCGCGTTCAACGTCCTGCCGCTCGCCGGCTCGATCGTCGACGACGGGCTGAACGAGACCGACGAAGAGAAGAAGCTGCGCAACGAGAGCCGCAAGATCCTCGAGCTGCCCGATCTGCTGGTGAGCGGCACCTGCGTGCGCGTGCCGGTGTTCACCGGTCACTCCCTGAGCATCAACGCGGAGTTCGCGAAGGCGATCACCCCCGAGCGCGCGACCGAGTTGCTGCGTACGGCCGCAGGAGTGCAGCTCATGGAGGTGCCGACCCCGCTCGACGCGGCCGGCATCGACCCGAGCCTGGTCGGACGGATCCGTCAAGACGAGGGGGTGCCGGGCAACCGCGGTTTGGCCATGTTCATCTCGAACGACAACCTGCGCAAGGGCGCCGCCCTGAACGCGGTTCAGATCGCCGAGCTGGTGGCTGCGAAGCTGGGCGCCGAGCAGCCGGTCGCCTGATCCCGTCCGTGCGGCGCATGGCTCCGAAACCTCCGCATGAGGTTCCGGGTCGTGGCCGCGGCGGCGGTGATCGTGGTGCTGGCCATGAGCGCGTTGAACGCCTGCACCGCCGAGCAGGGAGCACCGGCATCCATGTCGCCGTCGCCGTTGCCCGCTGACGCGCCCGTCGTCGCCTTCTACGGCGACTCGTACACCCTGGGCACCGGCGCTACCGATCCGTCGAAGCGCTGGTCGACCATCATCTGTGCCCAGCGCGGGTGGCGCGAGTTCAACCCGAGCGTCAACGGGCTCGGCTTCGTGCGCAACCGCGCCGCGTTCGGTGTGGACGAGCCGGGCATGATCGTGGCGGAGCACCCCGACATCGTCTTCGTCACGATGGGGCTGAACGACAACTTCGCCTACGCGACCGGTGGTGACGCGCCGGAGCAGATCCACCACGCGATCGTCGGCGACCTGGCCGGCCTCAAGAAGAAGCTGCCAGACGCCCGCTTCATCGTGGTCGAGCCGTTCTGGTACACCGACGAGCGCCCGCATTCGCTTGCGGTGATCAGCGGCTGGGTGAAGGCCGAGGCGGCCGCGATCGGCGCCGACTACATCCCTGGGGCCTCGCACTGGATCGAACACCACCCGGAGTGGATGGCCGACGACGGCCTCCACCCCAACGACGCCGGCTACGCGCACATGGCGGTGGACATGGATGCGGCGCTCACCCGGTTCGGACTCTAAAGAACCGCGCTTCTTGCGTCGCCCGCGAGGGCCGCGGACCGGCGGCTCCCTGGGCCCCCGCTTAGACTGGAGCACGTGTCCGAACCCGTCGACGTCGCCCTGATCGGCGGCGGAATCATGAGCGCGACGCTGGGCGCTCTGCTCCACGAGTTGGAGCCCAGCTGGTCCATCACAATCCTCGAGCGCCTCGGCGACGTGGCCCTTGAGAGCTCCAACCCCTGGAACAACGCGGGCACCGGCCACTCCGCCCTGTGCGAGTTGAACTACACGCCCGAGAAGGCTGACGGCTCGATCGACATCAGCCAGGCGGTGAAGGTCAACGAGCAGTTCCAGGTGAGCAGGCAGTTCTGGTCGTTCCTGGTGAGCGAGGGGATGCTGCCCGAGCCCGACCGGTTCATCAACCCGGTTCCGCACATGAGCTTTGTCTGGGGCGAGAAGAACGTCGACTACCTGCGCAGGCGCCACGAGGCGCTGGCCGGGCATCCGCTGTTCCGCGGCATGGAGTTCAGCGACGACCCGAAGGTGATCCGCAGTTGGGCGCCCTTGCTCATTCCGGGGCGCCGCAAGGACCAGCCGATCGCGGCCACCCGCATCCTCGCCGGCACCGACGTCGACTTCGGGTCGTTGACCCGCCTTTTGATCGACGGGCTGGTCCGTTCGGGCGCCACGCTCAAACTGGAGCATCGGGTCACCAGCCTGCGCAAGGCGCGGGACGGACTCTGGCATCTCGGCATCCGCCACGACGTCGGAGGCACTCCGATGGAGCTCACCGCCCGCTTCGTCTTCGTCGGGGCGGGTGGAGCGGCGCTGACCCTGCTGCAGAAGTCGGGCATCAAGGAGATCCGCGGCTACGGCGGTTTCCCGATCAGCGGCCAGTGGCTGCGCACCGACGATCCGGCACTGGTCGCCCGGCACGAGGCGAAGGTCTACGGCAAGGCCGCGGTGGGTTCCCCGCCCATGTCGGTTCCTCACCTCGACACGCGTGTGGTCGACGGGAAGGCGAGCCTGCTGTTCGGCCCGTATGCGGGATTCAGCCCCAAGTTCTTGAAGACCGGGTCTTGGTTCGACCTGTTCCGCTCGATCCGGCTGCACAACATCGGCACCCTCATCGGGGCCGGCCTGACGAACCTCTCGCTCGTGAGCTACCTGATCGGCGAGCTGCTGGCCGGCCGGGGCAAGAAGCAGCGGGCTCTTCAGGAGTTCTTCCCCCAGGCGAAGCGCGCCGACTGGCGGCTCGAGACCGCGGGCCAGCGGGTTCAGGTGATGAAGCGCGGCGCCGACGGCAAGCCGGTCATCCAGTTCGGCACCGAGGTGGTCGCCGCCGCTGACGGATCGATCGCGGGGCTGCTCGGAGCTTCGCCCGGGGCGTCGACCGCGGTGCCGATCATGCTCGACGTGCTGGCGAGATGCTTTCCGGATCGCGTCGCCGACTGGAAGCCTCGACTGAAGAAGATGGTGCCTAGCTACGGTTCGCTGCTGTCCGACGACGAGGCGAAGGCCGCGAAGACCCTCGCCCGCACGGCGAAGGCCCTCGACCTGCCAGCGCCGGTCAGCGAGGCGGCGGTTGGCTCGTAGCGGTCGCGCCCTTCTGCGGGTAGATCGTCTCGCCCCGGCTCAGCATGTCGACGAACTTCGCGACGTTGCGGGCGCGCGCGGCCTCGGTCTTCACGTTGCCGATGCGGAACAGGATCGCGAACCGGTTCTGACTGCTGAGCGTCTCGAAGAAGGCGGCCGCCTTCGGCTCCGCGTCGAGGGCGGCGCGCAGCTCGGCGGGGACCTCGATGGTCTTCGAGCCGGCGTATGCGGCATCCCAGCGCCCGTCGGCCTTCGCCCGGTCGACCTCGGCCAGCCCGGCCGGCTGCATGCGGCCCTCGGCGATCAGCGCGATCGCCTTGTCGCGGTTGATGGCCGACCAGATGCTGCGGACGCGCCGCGGGCCGAAGCCCTGCAAGAAGTGGTGCTCGTCGAGCGACCACTTCTGCCCGTCGATCCAGCCGACGCAGAGCGCCTCGTCGATCGCCTCGGCGTAGCTGACGCTGCGGTGGTCGCCGCCCTTCTTGGCGATCGCCAGGCGGATGCCGTCGCTCTCGGCCGCGTTGGCGGCGAGCCAGCGCCGCCACTCCGCGGCATCCGCGCAATGCACGATCTGCTTCGGCTCGGCCATGGGTCGATGCTACCCGGCTTGACGGACATTCGAACATGTGTTCTATTAACGGGGTGAGGTGGAGCGGGCAGGAGATCGAGGTCGAGCAGGGCGACGCGCTGCCCGGCCTGGTCAAGCTCAGCTCGCTGGTGCGCTCGGTGCAGACCCCCGAGTTCGCCGGCATCACCTTCCACGAGGTGCTCGCCAAGAGCGCGCTGAACCACGTGCCGGCGGCCGCGGCCCTGCCGTTCGGGTGGACGATCAACCCGTATCGGGGGTGCAGTCATGCCTGTGCCTACTGCATCTCTCCCGAAACCTTGATCCTCATGGCAGACGGGCGTCAGAAACCGTTGTGGCAAGTTGAAGTGGGCGACAAGATCTTCGGCACAGAGTCGCAGGGCGCATATCGTCGCTACGTCATCACGACCGTTCAGGCGAAATGGAGCACCCGGAAACAGGCGTACCGGACGACGCTCGAAGACGGGACCGAACTCGTCAGCAGCGGTGACCATCGATTCTTGACCGACCGTGGGTGGAAGCACGTGACCGGCTCCATGACCGGGCCAGATCAACGCCCGTATCTGACGAGCAATAACAAGCTCATGGGGTTCGGGATGAATGGGCTGAGCTCTCTCCAGCAGCCTTCCGTTTTCGACATCGATTACCGCAAGGGCTACCTCTCAGGCATGATCCGGGGCGACGGCATGATGTTCGAAAAGACCTATGTCTCCGGTCGACGACAGTCGCGGATCAATGCGTTCCGACTCGCCCTCGCTGATGACGAGGCGTTGAATCGATCACGGCTCTACCTGGAAATGGCCGGTATCCGCACCTCGACCCGGCTGTTCTCTGCCGCGACGTCGTCGCGCCGTCCCGTGACCGGGATCTTCACGTCTCGCCGCGACCATTTCGTAGCGATCAAGAACATCATCCGACCGCCGATCTGGCCGACTCGGCAGTGGAGCATGGGGTTTCTCGCCGGGGTCTTCGATGCGGAAGGCAGTCACTCAAGGGGTGTCCTGCGCATCTCCAACAAAGATCCCGAGATGCTCGCGAATATCCGTGCCAGCATGGATCAGCTCGGGATCACTCATGTTCAAGAGCGAGCCAATGCCAGTGGCGTGAGCAACATCCGGATAACGGGTGGTTACCCGATGCGCGCGCGATTCTTCGGCCTGGTCGGACCAGCGATCAGCCGCAAGCTCGACATCGAAGGCATGGCCGTGAAGTCGAACGCGGATCTGGGCGTGACGAGCATCGAGAACCTGCACGTCGAAATCGACATGATCGACATCACAACCGGGACGGGCGACTTCATCGCCAACGGCGTGATCAGTCACAACTGCTTCGCCCGCAACACCCACACCTACCTCGACCTCGACGCTGGCAAGGATTTCGACTCCCAGATCATCGTCAAGGTCAATGTGGCGGAGGTCCTCGAACGCGAACTGGCGAAGCCGAGCTGGGGGCACCATCCGGTCGCGCTGGGCACCAACACCGACCCGTATCAGCGGGCTGAGGGCCGCTACCGACTGATGCCCGGGGTCATCGCTGCTCTCGCCGCATCCGGAACGCCCTTGAGCATCCTGACCAAGGGCAGCCTGCTGCGTCGCGACCTGCCGCTGCTGCAGGAAGCTGCCGAGCACGTGCCGGTCGACCTCTCGATGTCGATCGCCGTCTACGACGATGCGCTGCAGCAATCCGTCGAGCCGGGCACGCCGAGCACCGCGGCTCGACTGGCGACCGTCAAGGCGGCCCGCGAAGCCGGGCTGCCGTGCGCGGTGTTCCTGATGCCGGTGCTGCCATACCTGACCGATTCCATCGCGCACCTCGACCGCGCGTTCGGCATGATCGCGGATGCCGGCGCCACCTCGGTCGCCTACACCGCCCTGCATCTGCGCCCTGGTGCACGCGAGTGGTACCTGGCCTGGCTTTCGCGCGAGCATCCCCAGCTGGTCGCTCGCTACACCGAGATGTACCGCGGGAGCGCCTACGCGCCGAAGGCTTACCGCACCTGGCTCGCCGCTCGCGTCCAGCCGCTTTTGCGCAAGCACGGCCTCGACCGCCCGTCACGGCTCGACCCGGCCACCGGTGTTGTCAGAGCGCGGTCGGGGCCCCACGGCGCCGGGGCGATCATCGATGCGTCCGGCAACATGCCGGTCGAAGCCCGCGGCCTGATCGCCGCAGAATTGAGTCCCGCGGCGGCCGCATCCATCCAGCCCACCCTGTTCTGACCGGGAGTTTTTCGTACCCGAGCCTTCCGGCTGAGATGTACCCCATCCACCTAAACTTGCCGCATGAGCGTCACTGACCACCCCGCGACATCCACGTCGTGGACCCCCGGTGCGGACCAGGACCAACATCACGGACCCACCCCGCCAACCCGAGTTCGTCTTGCCCTGCTCGACGATCACGAGGTGCTTCTCGACAGCCTCAGCAGCTGGATCGGCCAGCACGCCCTCGATTTCGACGTGGTCCTCTCGGCCGCGACCTGGCTGCAGCTCGTGCACAGCCCGGCGTTCCCGACCGAGCTCGTCTTCATCGACTTCCAACTGAAAGAGGCGGTCTCGATCGAGGCCCGCGTGCGCACCTGCCGCGCCGCGGGAGCGAAGGTGATCGTGCTCTCGAGCGTCGACACAGACGAGGCGCGCGAGCGCGCGCTCGCCGCCGGAGCCGCCGAGTTCCTCTCCAAGGCCGTGCCGATGGCGCAGGTGATGGATGCCGCGCGCCGGGTCATGGGGATGGAGAGCGACGGTGCCCACCCGCATGCCTGGCGCCCGCTGCCCGTCGGCGCCGCACCGCAGACCCGCCCGAAACTGAGTCACGGCGAGGAGGAGGCGTTCAAGCTGTATGTCTCCGGATACAGCACGACCGAGGTGGCTTCGCACATGAATGTGCAGTACGAGACCGCGAAGACCTACCTGCGCCGCGTGCGCGAGAAGTACGCCAAGGCCGGCCGACCTGCCAGCAAGAAGGCGGACCTGATCCGGCGTGCGGCCGAGGATGGGTTCTTAGAGTAGTGAGTAGGCACTGAGTGGCGAAGCTGTACTTCCGCTACGGGGCGATGAACAGCGGCAAGAGCACGGCTCTGCTGCAAGCCGCGTACAACTACGAGGAGCGCGACCAGCGCGTTCTGCTGGCGAAACCGGCGATCGACTCGCGGGGTGACAACGCGATCGTGTCGCGCCTGGGCGCAACCCGCATCGTCGACTTCACGATCGCGCCCGAGGAGGACGTACTGGGCCGCTTCATGCGCGAACGCGCACGCGTCATTCGGGAGTCATCGAAGGATGTCAGCTGCTTCCTGGTGGATGAGGCGCAGTTCTTGAGCGAGTCCCAGGTCGACGACCTGCTGCGGATCGCGATCGAAGAAGACGTGCCGGTGCTGGCATACGGCATCCGCACCGACTTCCAGACGGTGGCGTTCCCGGGCAGCCGCCGCCTGCTCGAGATCGCGCACTCGCTCGAGGAGCTCAAGACCATCTGCCGGTGCGGACGCAAGGCGATGTTCAACGCGCGCAAGGTCGACGGGGTCTTCGTATTCGACGGCGACCAGGTGGCGATCGATGGAGCGCGCGAGGTCAGCTACGAGCCGCTGTGCGGCGCCTGCTACCTCGAGGAGAGCGGTGGGGTGCTGAATCGGGGCCGCCGCCCGCGCCTGGACTTCAGCTACGGCAACGCACCGGACGCCGACTTCAGCTGAGCAGGCGGTTGGTCTGACTCGGTGTCCGCCGAACCATCCCGCGCCACGCGCAGCAGGAAGATCAGGATGAAGACCGGAAGGGCGATGCGGAACATCGCGGCCTGAGTCACCGATTCGGGTTCGAAGTAGGACTCGGCCACCGGGGCGCCCGTCGCCGCCGACAGCTGCCCGGCGAAGAACACGATCGCGCTCACCAGCACCAGCAGATACCCGCAGAACGCGATGACCCTGGTCGCACGCGGGAACCCGGGCGTCGAGCGGTTGGTGATCGTTTCGCCCGACATCGCGAGATCCCAGCCCACGGCCACGAGGATCAGCACCGCTGCCCAGATCGGGGCGGCGGCGGCCTCGAGCGCGGCGGAGTAGAGCCGGTTCAAGACGCCGAGCACGATGACGGCGCCGAGCAGCCCGAGCAGCGGGAGCGGAAGCCGCGCCGCCCAACGTGCACCGCTCCACCGACCGATCAGCAGCGCGGCGCCGCCGAGCACTCCTGTGGCCGCGACAACGCCTCCGATGGTCAGGATCGGCCACCAGCTGTCCCGACCGAAGAGTTCGCGCCCGATGGAGTCGCAGGCGGCGGCGACGGCGATCGCGCCGACGACGCCCGCGTAGAGCAGCCCCGGCCGCCAGGAGGGTCGCCGCCGTCCGACCGCAAGCACGAGCAGCGCGGCGAGGATGCCCACCAGCGCCGTGAACCCCGCGCCGACGGCCGGCACCAGGTCGGGATCCGGCTGCTCGGCGGCGGGCGGGTGCGCATTGCCGTTCTCACTGAGGATGCCGGGCAGCGTCACCGCCGCGGCGCCACTCGGCCGGGTGGTCCGCACCACCGCCTCGAACTGACGGAAGGCGGCATCCGGGTCCGGTCCGACCGCGGCGGCGACGATCACCAGCCCTGTCGAGCGCGCGTCGGACGCGCTGCCGAGCCAGATCCTTCCGGCTGAGCCGTCCTGCTCGGTGATCGCCTGCCGCTGCCAGGCGCCATCGGCGACGGGGGAGCCGGTAGCCTTCGACCCGGTCTGCTGCACCACCGTGTCGAGGGTCGCGTCACCGGTGGTGCGGGTGATCAGCAGGGTGCCGCGCGTGGTGTCGGGGAAGACGGTCCGCAGCACGTCGATCGTGCGGGCGCTGTCGGTGGTCACCTCCCAACCCACGGGCACCAGTGCGCTCGCTCCGCTGACGCCGGTGATGCTGTGCACATTGGCGGTCGAGGTGTAGTCGCCGTGCTCGCTGACCGGAGCGAGGGCGGGGGCCGACCCGAACACGCCGACGACCAGTCCGGTTGCTCCGGTGACGATCCAGGTCAGGATGCCGCAGACGATGAACAGCGCGGTGAAGCCGGGCGCCAGGCGGCGATCGCTGCCGGGGATGCGCAGCACCCTGCCCACGCCGATGAGCACCGCGAGCACGACCCCGAGAATCACCACGGACTGCAGCAGGTAGCCGAGTCGGTCGGTCACCGTCCCGGTGCCGATCAGGATGCCGACGACCACCGCCACGACGCACAATGCGGCCGCAGCGATGACGGCACCGACGCGCGAGTCGGCCGGCGTCCGCCGCGGTGACCGGATTGCCGCGAGCCGGTCGCCGGCGAGCTCACCCCACTCGCCGAAGTCGATCGCCGTGATCATCAGCATCGGGGTGGCGAAGAACGACACGGCCTGCATCAGGATGCCGACCGACATCGGAAACAGGGTGAGGCCGTTCAGCACAGGGCTGGCGATGCCCAGCACGACGAAGAAGCCGAGGAACGCGGCCGGAACGGCGATCGTGACCGCTGCACGGAACGTGCGCTCCCGCGCACTGCCCGCTGGCAGACGGCGACGCACTGCCAGCGACGTCACCGCGATGGCGGCGATGCCGAGCAGAAGGGCACGTGTCGTCCACAGCGCCCAGTCCGGCAGGAGCGCCGACAGTCCGGCGATGCCGAGCACGCCGCTCTGCCATCCGACGACCACCACGACCAGGAGCACGGTGATGACGGCGACGGCGGCTCGCGCGAACAGGGCGCCCGCCACCAGGAATCCGCAGCCCACCGCGAGCAAGCCGATCGACCCGACGAAGAGCGGCTCGCCGAGCGTCACCTGTTCGTCGTCGAACGACCCGATCGCGACCGATCCCAACGGCAGCTCGCGGATCAGCAGCAGGATCGCAGCGAGGACGATGCCCGCCGCCGTGAGCCCGGTCGCCCAGCGCAGCAGGCGATCCATGTTCCGCAGGGTCATGCTGCGCTCGCGCACGGCGTGGATCAACCCGTTCAGCACTCCGATGGTCCTCTCGGGATGATCGCGGTCAGCTGACAGTCACAGAATAGGGTTGCGCGCGTCATCGGTGTTGTCTCAGGCGGGGTTTGTCACTATTGATCGGTGGCCTCATCCTCAGGCAGGCGATCACCCGAACGCCCGCGCCCCGTCGCCCGTCACGGGCGGCAGCGGCGGTCGCGTGCCGTCGGCGCCGTGTTCCGCACCGTGGGGATCGCTCTCGCCGTCGTGCTCGTGAGCACGGTCGCGGTGGCGGGCATCGCCGTGACACGGCTGACGGGATCCATCCACGCCGGGGTGCACCTTCAGCATGTGAGCGGAGCGACAGCGCCTCCCGGCGTCGCCGCCATCTCGGGCGGGGTGAATCTGCTGCTGGTCGGCACCGACACCCGCACCGGCCAGGGTGCCGAGTTCTCGGACAAGGCCAACCTCGCGGGCAGCTCGGGCGCCGGCAACAACGACGTGACGATCCTGCTGCACATCGCGCAGGACCACCGCAGCGCGATGGTGGTCAGCTTTCCGCGCGACCTCATCCTGAACCTGCCGCCCTGCCCCGCTCCGAACGGGGGCTACTACCCGGCATCCAGCAACCGGATGCTGAACGCGACCCTGTCGCGCGGCGGGCTGGCCTGCCCGGTGCTCACCATCGAGAAGCTGGTCCCCGGCCTGACGATCCCGTATGCCGCATCCATCAGCTTCGACGGCGTCGCGGCCATGTCGAACGCGGTCGGCGGCGTCACGGTGTGCGTCGCGCACTCGATGAACGATCCGTACACCGGGATCTTCCTCTCGGCGGGCTATCACACGCTGCAAGGCGGCCAGGCGCTGGCCTTCGTGCGCAGCCGCCACGGCGTCGGCGACGGCAGCGACCTCGGACGCATCAGCAGTCAGGAGGTGTTCCTGTCTGCCTTGGCGCGCAAGATCGAGAGCGATGGGGTGCTCAAGAACCCCCTCGAGCTCTACTCGCTGGCGACCGCGGCGACGCAGAACATGCAGCTCTCCGACACGCTCAGCAGCCTCGACACGATGGTCAGCGTCGCGCTGGCGCTCAAGAGCGTGCCGCTCGAGAACATCGTCATGATCCAGTACCCGACCGGTACCAGCGCGGCGTTCCCGAACCGGGTCGTGCCCGTTCCGAACCTGGATGCCGCGGTCAACAACGCGCTCGTGAACGATCTCGCGGTGCAGCTCACCGGAAAGCCCGGGCGGGGAGCCGTGCTCTCGACCGCGCCGCCCGTCGCGCCCACGCCCACCCCGACCCCGACCCCGAGCGGCACGCCGGTGCCTGCGAAGGAGAAGGGCGGCATCGACCGAGCGCCGAGCGCACCGCCGGTGTCGCTGACCGCGCTGCCGGCCGGTGTCACCGGTCAGAGCGCCGCGCAGCAGACCTGCTCGAATGGGAGCGGCAAGTAGAGGGTCAGTGACCGGTTGGTCGGGGTAACAGGATTTGAACCTGCGGCCTCGTCGTCCCGAACGACGCGCGCTACCAAACTGCGCCATACCCCGTGGTCGCCCGACGCGAACGCGGGGCGGCAACCTGTCTATGGTAGCCCACGGCGTCGGGGTGCGAGCACCGAGCGCCGTGGCATCCAGAAGACTCAGGACTCGGCGGCCACCAGCGTCAGCACGACCGCCTCGGGCGGGCAGGCGAAGCGGACCGGCGCGTAGATCGAGGTGCCGAGCCCGGCCGAGACCTCGAGGAACGCGCTCGCGTGGGCCGTGCGCCACACGCTCAGCCCCTGAGCCTGGTCGCGCGGGATGTCGCAGTTCGTGACGAGCGCGGGCAGGCCCGGGATGCGCACCTGGCCGCCGTGGGTGTGGCCGGCGAAGATCACGTCGGCGCCCTGATTGACGAAGCTGTTGAGCACCCGCTGGTAGGGAGCGTGGGTGACCCCGATGCTGAGCACCTGCTCGTCGGTGCCCGGCGTCCACTCGACGTTCTCGCGCATGTCGTCGATCGCGCGCGGGAGGGCGGCGAGCTTGTCCCAGCCGCGGTGAGCGTCACCCGTGCCGTAGAACTCGATGCGGGTGCCGCGGATCTCCATGGCCCGGGCGGCGTTGTTGAGGTCGAGCCAGCCGAGCTCGTCTTCGAAGAACAGTTCCATCGCCACGGTGTCGAGGTCTTGGGAGTCGGTGTGCCGCTTCGACGGGCCGCCGAAATACGCGAACGGGTTCTTGAACTCGGGACCGACGTAGTCGTTCGATCCGTGGACGAACACTCCGGCAACGCCCTCGAAGGGCTCGAGAGCCTCCTTGACGCCGATCAGGCCGTCGGCGTGCCCCAGGTTGTCGCCGGTGTCGACGATCAGGTCGGGCTCGTAGCGGGCCAGCGAGCGGATGAAGGCCTGCTTTTCCGCCTGCCACGGCGCCATGTGCAGATCGCTCAGGTGCAGCACGGTGATCGGACGAGCACCGCGTGGCAGCACCGGCAGCAGCTCGTGGCGCACCGTGAAGCGGTTGCGCTCCACCAGCGCGCCCCAGGCTAGCGCGCCGACGCCCGCGACCGCGACGCCGGCCAGCAGAGCGCCGGCGGCGCGGTTCGAGGGGCTCACGGGCAGCTGGCCTGTCGAACCGTCAGCGTCACCGGGGTGTTCTTGCCCACCACCGCGCCGGCAGAGGGCACCTGGCTGACGATCGTGTTGAGACTGCTGGGCGGATCGCCGAGCGACGCCACTTCACATGCCTGGTGGATGTTCGTGAAGCCCGCATTCTGGAACGCGTTCTCGCCCTGCGGATAGTGCATGCCGATGACGTTCGGTGCTGTCGCGCCCTGCCCGTTGCTGGTGTAGACGGTGACGGTTGTTCCGCGAGGCACGGTGGAACCCTCGCCGGGATCGAGTCGTGCGACCAGGCCCGCCGGCTGGTCGGAATCGATCTGGCCTCCGTCGGCGTAGGTCAGTTCGGCGATCTCGATGGCCGACTTGGCCGACTCGACGGTGCCGCCGATCAAACCGGTCGGCACGGTCGCCGGGCTGCCCGTGAGGAACTGGCCACTCGGAGCGGGGAATCCGGCGCCACCCCCGTACGAGCCATAGGCGTCGATGGCGGCGGCGATCGGCTTGAAGATGTAGTGGCGGAGCACAGACGACTGGATGCCGTTGACCCGGATGTTTCGGGTGGCCTGCTTGCCCGAGACGTTCCCGACCCACACGGCCGTCGAAACCTGACGGGACGAAGCCACCGTCCAGGTGTGCACCGAGGCGTCGGTCGTTCCGGTCTTGCCGAGGTACGGCGTGCCGTCGTGGGGGTTCGAGGCTGCGGCGGTTCCGCCGCCGACCATGACTCCGGCCATGGCGTAGGCAGCGGCGTCCGCGACGTCGGGCGGCACCTGGTCGGACTGCCCGCAGTTTGCCTTCTCACCCGCGATGGTGTCGCCTTCGGGGCTGATCAGGTGGTCGATCATGGTCGGGTGGCAGTAGTACCCGTGGTCCGCGATGGCCGCGAATGCGGCGGCCTGCGTCAGGGGGGCGATCGTGTTGTCGCAGCCACCGATCACGCACGAGGGATTGGTGAGCAGGTCCGAGCCGTCCTGCGCGCCGTCGGCTCGATGCACACCCAGCGAGATCGCGATCTTCTGGGTGTCGCACTGGTCGACCTTGGTCGCCATCTGCAAGAAGATCGCGTTCACCGAGCGCGCGGTCGCGTGCATGATCGTGTACGGGCCCTGCTCGTTCTCGTCGTTGCGGAACTTGTAGTCGGGGCCACCCCAGCCGCCATTGGCATCCGCACAACTGTCTGCGAACTTGGCGAGGGGGATCTGGCGCACCCCGGCGTCGAAGGTCTCGTTGAGCCCGTGACCCGACTTCAGGAAGTTCAGCAGGGTGTAGGGCTTGTACGTCGATCCGGGCTGGAAACCGATCGAGCCGCCGTAGATCTTGTCGTCGGCGAAGTTCACCGAGGTCGTGCTGGGCTGGATGTTCTTCGGGTCGTTGTTGTAGTTCTTGTTCTGGGCCATCACGACGATGCGGCCCGTGCCGACCTCGGTGCTGACCGCTGCGGCGCCGAGCGCGGGGAAGGGGCCGTAGTCCGGCGGCGCGTACTGCTTCACGATGCTGTTGGCCGCATCCTGAAGCGACGGCACGATCGACACGTAGACCTTGTAACCGCCGGCGTTCCACTTGGCCACGCCCTCGGCCTTGTTCGAACCCAGCCCGGCGATATTGCCATTCAGGATGCGGTTGACGGTGTCATCGCAGACGAACTGATATCCGGGCGCGGCGTTCAAGCAGCCCTGGGTCGGCCTCGACAGGTGCACGAACTTGTCATCGACCTTGATGGCTTTCGCGGCCTCGTACTCGGCATGGGTGATGTAGTGCTCGGATTCCATGAACCCGAGGATGACGTTGCGCCGCTTCTCGTTGGCGGCGTAGTTCGCCTTGAGGTTGAGACCGTTCTTGGTGGGGTTCTGAACGATCGCGATGAGGCTCGCGGCCTGGGCGATGGTCAGCTTGTCTGCGGTGGTGCCGAAATACTCCTGCGAAGCCGCCTGCACGCCGTAGGTGTTGCCGCCCATGCCGACGATGTTGAGGTAGGCGGCCAGAATCGTCTGCTTGCTGTACCGCTTCTCCAAGCCGATCGCGAACTTCATCTCTTGCAGCTTGCGGCCGAGGTCGGGGTAGGTCGCCGCGTCGATGTCCTTGGCTCGCTGCTTGTCGCTGACATTCGGCTCGTTGAACGCCTCTTGCACGCGGATGTTGCGCACCAGCTGCATCGTGATCGTGGATGCGCCGCTGGAGGATGTGCCCGCCGCCTGACCGAGCGCCGCGCGCACGACCGAGGGGATGTCGATGCCGCCGTGGTCGTAGAAGCGGCGATCCTCGCCGGCGACCGCTGCGTATTTGAGGTTGTCGCTCATCTGGTCGAGCGACACCTGCTCGCGGTTCTGCTCGAAGACCGAGGCGATGTGGAAGTCGGAGCCATCGGCGTTCTTGGCGAGGATCTCGTTCTGCTGATGCTGGTTGTCGATCGTCAGGTACTCGGGAAGCGACTCGAAGATGCCGATGGTGTTGTTGGCGGTGATGCCCGTCACGGCGAGCGCCGGAGCGATCATGACGGTCACCAGGAGTCCGGCGAGGGCGCTGAATCCGAGGGTGCCGAGCACCGCAGTGAACAGACTGCTGGCCGTCTTTTTCTGAGCGGGCATAGGCTACAGGGTACGTTATCCGCCCTCGAAGCAACCTGAACGGATGCCACGTGCCGACAAGCGCAGTGCCCACCTGGGAATACCTGACCACCCCCCTGATGATCCACAACACGGCGGCGATCCTGAACAACTGGGGAGCCCAGGGCTGGGAGCTCGTTCAGGTCGTCACCGGCCCCGAGGGCGGGCTCGTCGCCTATCTCAAGCGTCAGAAGATCACGGAAGCCGGTGCCGCATGACCTCCATCGCCGATCGCATCGCCGAACTCGGCCTGACCCTTCCACCGGTCGCCAAGCCGGTGGCCGCCTACGTGCCGGCCGTCGTGAGCGGAAAGCTGGCGTTCACGGCCGGCCAGCTCCCGGTCGTCGACGGTGCGTTGCTCGCCACCGGCAAGTTCGGCGCCGAGCTGACGGCGGAGCAGGGCGCGCCCCTTGCGCAGCAATGCGCGCTCAACGCGCTCGCCGCGGTCGAGAGCGTGATCGGATCGCTGGATCGCGTGACCAGGATCGTCAAGGTCGTCGTCTTCGTGGCGTCGACGCCCGACTTCACGGCTCAGCCCGCGGTGGCGAACGGCGCGTCGCTCGTGCTCGGCGAGATCTTCGGCGAGGCGGGTCAGCACGCCCGCAGCGCCGTCGGCGTGCCCGTGCTGCCGCTTGACGCGCCCGTCGAGGTGGAGCTGGTCGTCGAGTTCGCCTAGGCGGCTGCCGCGGCCGGGATTCGCGCCCCTAGGCGGTGGGGGCTGAGATGTTGATCAGCCAGGTGATCCCGAACTTGTCGGTGAGCATCCCGAAGCTGTCGCCCCACGGCGCCTTCTCGAGCGGCTGCGAGATCGTGGCACCGTCGGTGAGTTTCTGCCAGTAGCCCGTGAGCTCGGCCTCGTCGTCCCCGCTGAGCGAGACCGAGCTGCCGTTGACGCCGCGGCTGAAGTCCATGTGCGATGGCACGTCGGAGCCCATCAGCAGGAAGCCGGCGGGGGTGCTCAGCTGCGAGTGCATGACCAGGCCGCCCTCGCCTTCACCCACCGGCGCGCCGAAGTCGTCGAAGCTGCTCACCGTGAGCTCGCCTCCGAGCACCGACTGGTAGAAGGTCATGGCGTCGCGTGCCGTGCCGCGGAAGTTGAGGTAGGGGTTCAGGGTCGTCGTCATGGCGCCCATCGTCCCACCGCACCACCGACAGAGGAAGGCTCGCGGGTGCGATCAGCGCGGGCCCGGCGGTCGGTTCAGGGCGCGTCCTCGGCGCTCGGCTCAGCGCGCCCTCTCGGCGGCGCGGTAGGCCTCGATCAGGGCCGCCGCGCCGCCGCTCCATGCGGGGCCGTGGCCCGGGATGATCCATCGCACGTCGAGGCCGGCCAGCTTCTGCAGCGACCGGGACGATTCCGCTTGATCGTCGGTGAAAGGCGCGGGCTGCGGGCCGTCGACGCCGGTCAGGACGTCGCGCGTGGTCAGCTCGTCTCCGACGAAGACGGCGCCGACCGACGGGACGTGGATCGCGACGCTGCCGGGGGAGTGCCCCGGCATCCCGATGATGATCGGCGAGCCCGGCAGCGGGAGCACGTCGCCGTCGTTCACCGCGACGACCTCCTTGATCGCCGGCATGCGGATCCCGCCCTTACGAAGCGCGTAGGCGAAGAAGGCGAGCATCGGCCCGACCCGCCTGCGGTCCTTCGAGGTCGGCGAGGGGGGCTTCTCGCCCATCGCGCGCTTGGCGTCGCCCGCACCGACGTAGACCGGGATGCCGAGTTCCGAGCGAAGACGCTCGGCGAATCCGGTGTGGTCGGTGTCGCCGTGGGTGAGCACGACGCCGCGGATGTCGCTGAGCGGCCGCCCGATCGACTCCAGTTCGCGCCGCAGGTCGGCATACTGGCCCGAGAGGCCGGCGTCGATCAGGGTGATTCCGTCGTCGGTCACGATGAGATGGACGGCGACGATGTCGTTGCCGATGCGGCGAAGGCCGGGAGCGAGTTCCATGATGGCTATTCTAATTAGCTATCAACGGAAGACGCAAGCGGTGGCGGGCGCATGATCCGGACAGCGAGAAGGAGCACCGATGCCGACCCCCGACAAGACCTCGCGCGAGGCGATCGTCGCGGCCGGGCGCGAGCTGGTGGAGCGCGACGGGATCGCCGGCCTCACCATGGCGGCGGTCGCCCAGCGGGTCGGGGTGCAGCCGCCATCCCTCTATAAGAGGGTGCGCGACCGCGAGGAGCTGCTGTCGCTCGTCGTCGCGGCCAGCATCGACGACCTCACCGAGAGGTTGGCGGCGCAGCGCCAACTGGATCCGCGCGCACGGCTGATCGCCTTGGCGGGAGTGATCCGCGCCTACGCCCACGAGCGGCCGGTCGGGTTCGCCATGGTGTTCGGAGCGCACGGGGCGCCGTCGCCCGAATCCGAGGCGGTTCGGCGCAGCGTGGCCCCTCTCCTCGACGCGGTTGCCGAGCTCACCGGGTCGGAGCACGCCCTCGACGGAGCCCGGATGCTGACCGCCTGGGCGACCGGATACCTCACTCTCGAGCGCACCGACCGGCTCCGACTGGGCGGCGATATCGACGCCGCGTGGACCTGGGGCCTCAACCGCATCGTGGCCGCCCTCGAGGCGTGAAACAATCCGTCATACGGGGTTCAAAACCGAGCGTTTTCGGGGCGAATTCGCCCGAATTCGCTGCCATGTGTGGCGGCTGTGACTCGTGTGAAATGCTCGGCCAACTCGCCGGAATGTCTCGGTTGCGGTGTCCTCCTTTTGGAGTACACTCGAGAAATCCGAGCGCAATCTCGGCTTGCAACGCCCGCGATTCCCCCCAATCCAGCGTTGCTGTGGCGGCGCCTGTTCCCCCCAATAGGCGCCGCCCCTCTCGTTTAAGATCGTCGGCGGCCGACGGTCGCGTATGTGCGCGCGGCTCGGGGGATTCGGCGCCGGGGCGCCGTCCGCTTGGGCCATCGATCCGAATCGCCGGGGCGCGTCCTCCACTGGCGTTGTTCGACTCGCTCATCCTCGGGTGCGGATGCCCGTCGGCCCGCGGACATCGCCGGGTGCCACGGTTGCCTGGTGAGTACTCCGGCCGCGTTCGTTGCTCGCAGCGCGGGTCTTGGCGACCGATCTTTCGGCGACCGGTCTTTCGGCGACCGGTCTCTTGTCGACCGGTCTATTGGCGACCGGTCGACCGTTGACGCGCTCGACCCCATCGGGGCCGTGACGAGTGGTGGGCGCGGAGCGGGGTTCGGGGTGCTCGGGCGGTTCGTGTCCGAGGCGGGGGTGAGCGACGTGTTCGTCAACCCGGACGGCACGGTGTGGTGCGACCGCGGTCGGGGCGCCGAACGGGCGGACGGCATCCGGATCCCGGCTGGCGAAGCGCGCGATCTCGCGGTGCGGCTGATCGCGCTCGGCGGTCGGCACGTCGACGAGTCGACGCCGTGCGTGGATGTGCGGCTCGGCGCCGGCGTGCGGGTGCATGTCGTGCTGCCGCCGATCGCGACGGGCGGGCCGGTCATCTCGATCCGGGTGCAACGGGAGAACCCCATCAGCTTCGACGAGCTGGATGCTCACTCCTTCTTCTCCGCGGTCGGCGCCGAGCGGGTGCGCGAGTTGGTGGTGCGGCGCGCCAACCTGCTCATCACGGGTGCGGGCGGCAGCGGCAAGACCACGCTGCTCGGGGCGCTCCTGGCGCTCGCGCCGAGCGAGGAGCGGATCGTGGTGCTCGAGGATGTCGCCGAGCTTCAGATCGCGCATCCCCACGTCGTCGCTCTCGAGTCGCGGCAGCCGAACCTCGAGGGGGCCGGCGGGCTCGGGCTGGATCGGCTGGTGCGCGAGGCGCTGCGGATGCGTCCCGATCGACTCGTGGTCGGCGAGTGCCGCGGAGCCGAGGTGCGCGAACTGCTCGCCGCGCTCAACACCGGGCACGATGGCGGTGCGGGCACGCTGCACGCCAACTCGCTCGCCGATGTGCCGGCTCGGCTCGAGGCGCTCGGCGTGCTGGCCGGGCTGTCGAGCAGTGCCCTGGCGCGGCAGTCGGTCAGCGCGTTCGAAGCCGTGCTGCATGTGGAGCGCTCGGCGGCGGGGCGACGGCTGGCGGCCATCGGGTCGTTGCGGGTCGATCGCCGGGGTCGGTTGGAGGTGGTGGCGTGAGCGTGCCCCGAACGAGTTCGGCGCCGCCCGGGTTCGAAACGGCGGCGACCGTCGTGCACCGCGTGAGCGTGCTGCTGGATGCCGGGGTGGCGCCGGCCTCGGCATGGCGGCACGCGGCATCCGGTCTCGATTCGCCCGTGGCAGGAGCCGTTGCAGCAGGCATCGTCGAGCGCGGCGCGGTCGGGCGCGAGCTGGTCGACCTGCTGCTGGCCGCCCGGATGCTGGCTCCGCCTGCGGAACGGGACGCCTGGGCGGCGTTGGCGGCCGGGTGGGCCGTGGCGACCGAGACGGGCGCGCCCCTCGCACCCACACTGCGCCGCTTCGCCGACGTACTGCGCTCGCTCGCTCAGGCGAGGCGGAATGTCGAGGTCGCGCTCGCTGGACCGCGCGCCACGTCGCGGATCGTGCTCGCCCTGCCCGGCATCGGTCTGCTGTTCGGCATGCTGCTCGGCTTCGACGCGCTGCGCGTCCTGGTCGGCACACCGGTGGGCTGGGTGTGCCTGGTGGTGGGGGCACTGCTCGTGTGGGCCGGTGTGCGGTGGAACCGGCGACTGATCCGTGCGGCGAGAACCCTGGACGCCACGCCGGGCCTCGGGCTCGAACTGCTCGCGATCGCGGTCTCGGGCGGCGCGTCCGTCGACCGTTCACGCGAGCTGGTGGACAGCGCCCTCGCCGACGCTGGCCTGCCGGCGCTGGGTGACGGCGCCGAGTCGGTGCTGTCGTTCTCCCGCGCGGCCGGCGTCCCAGTGGCCGCACTGCTTCACGCGGAGGCGGAAGAGAGCCGACGCCTGGCGACGGCCGAGGGCGAGCGTCGGGCCGCCGAACTCGGCACCCGACTGCTGCTGCCGCTGGGCGTGTGCATTCTTCCCGCGTTCATCGCGTTGGGGGTGGCGCCGATCGTGGTGAGCATCGTGTCGTCCACTGTGGCAGAGCTCTAGTCGCTCTGGATCAGTTCATCAAGCGAAGAGGGCGACGACAGGCGTCCCGATGACCACTATCGCGACGCAGATGATCCCCACCACGCGCTGCCAAATCCGCGCGGCCATCACAATGAGGACGATGGCCACGAGCCGGGATCCAGCAGAACAAGGCGCCGAACAGGAGAATGATGCCGAACTCGCGTGGCGGGTTGGTGACGATTGCCAGGATCCAGAGGAGCGGTAGAGCCGTGAGGATCAGGGCACAGACCGTGAGCGGCACGCCGCGCATATCGCGAGGCTGGGGCACCGGATAGACATTGGGCGCACAAGATGGCCGCCTTCGTCTCGTCCACCACCGTTGTGATCAGATCGTCATCCCCGGATTCGATCTTCACGAGGAGTGGAACGCATTCGGAGTGAAAGAGTCGTCCCGTTCGTGCCACGACCCCCGCATTGCACGGGAGAGGGAGGGCACGAATGCGCGCGATCCGAGACGCGGCCAGAAGCCTGAGGCGCCTGCTGCGGCGCGACGACGGGGCCGCGACGGCCGAGTATGCGATCACGATCATGGCCGCTGTCGGGTTCGCCGGGCTGCTGGTGGCGATCCTGCGCTCGGGTGAGGTGCAGGGCATCCTCACCGACCTCGTGCACCGCGCCCTGACCGTCGCGGGCTAGCGGGGCGAGGTGCGGTGCGCGGGGCTGCCCGACGAGACGGGAAGCGCGGTCGCCGAGTTCGCGGTGGCGCTGCCGGCGGTGCTGCTGGTGCTCGCGATGGTGCTCGGCGGCATCCAGCTTGGGGCGCTTCAGGTGCGGGTGCAGGATGCCGCGGCCGATGCCGCCCGCTCGCTCGGTCGCGGCGACCCGGCATCGGCGCTTGCGGCGCGGCTTGGTCGGCAGGTGCCAGGAGCGCACTGGAAGAGCACCCGTTCCGGAGCCCTGGTCTGCGCGCACCTGGAGGCATCGGCCGGTGGCCCGGCCGCGCTGCTCGGGCTCACCGTCTCGGCCACGAGTTGCGCGCAGGCCGAGCAGTGACGGCCCGACTGCGTACGCGCTTCCACGACGACGGCGGCGCGGGTGCCGTGCTGGCGCTCGCCCTGGTGATGGTCGTGGTCACGATCGGGCTGTCGGGAGTCGCGGTCGCCTCTGCGCTCACCGCTCGGCAGCGGGTGGTGGGTGCCGCAGATCTGGCGGCGCTCGCCGCGGCCGACGCGGCATCCGGGGCGATCGGTGGCGCGCCGTGCGATGTCGCCGCGAGCGTCGCGAGAGGCAACGGTGCGCGACTCACGGGGTGCGATTCGGACGGCTTGGTGGTGTCGGTGACGGTCGCCGGCTCGTTCGCAGGCATCCCGATCGCGGCCCGTTCCCGGGCCGGACCCCCGGAATGAGCGGTCGTGGCGGTCCGAGCAGACTCGGTGCGCGACTGTGTATGGTGTGCCTCGGACGGAAGGGGAGAAGTGCCCGGGACCAAGAAGCTGGTGATCGTCGAGTCACCGGCGAAGGCCAAGACCATCGCGCAGTACCTGGGCGATGGCTATGAGGTGCAGGCCTCGGTCGGGCATATTCGCGACCTCATCGAACCGAAGAACCTGCCGCCCGAGCTGAAGAAGGGCTCGCTCGGCAAGTTCTCGATCGACGTCGACAACAACTTCACTCCTTATTACGTGGTCAGCGATGCGAAGAAGAAGACCGTCGCCGACCTGAAGCGCGCACTCAAAGATGCCGACGAGCTCTACCTCGCCACTGATGAAGACCGCGAGGGCGAGGCCATCGCCTGGCACCTGCTCGAGGTGCTGAAGCCGAAGGTCCCCGTGAAGCGGATGGTGTTCCACGAGATCACCAAAGAGGCGATCCAGCGCGCGCAAGAGAGCTTCCGCGAACTCGACACCGACCTGGTCGACGCGCAGGAGACCCGCCGCATCCTCGATCGGCTCTACGGCTTCGAGGTCTCGCCGGTGCTGTGGCGCAAGGTCGGTCCAGGGCTGTCGGCCGGGCGCGTGCAGTCCGCCGCGACCCGCCTCGTCGTCGACCGTGAGCGCGAGCGCCTCGCGTTCGTGTCGGCCTCCTACTGGGATCTGACCGCGACGCTGGATGCTGCATCGGCATCCGGAGCGGGCACCTTCGACGCGAGGCTGGCCCGCCTCGACGGCAAGCGCGTGGCATCCGGACGCGACTTCGACGACCGCGGCGTGCTCTCGGGCGACGCGGTCGCCCTCGACGAGGCCGCAGCCGAACGTCTCGCCGCCGCACTGCGGCTCGACAGCACCAGCTTCACCGTCACGAGTGTCGAGTCGAAGCCGTACACGCGCCGTCCCGCCGCGCCGTTCACCACCTCGACCCTCCAGCAGGAGGCGGCGCGCAAGCTGCGCTTCTCGGCCCGTCAGACCATGAGCGTCGCGCAGGGGCTCTACGAGAACGGGCACATCACCTACATGCGCACCGACTCGTCGACGCTCTCGCAACAGGCCCTCGACGCGGCGCGCAGCCAGGCCGCCAGGCTCTACGGCGCCGAGACCGTGCCCGACAAACCACGGCTCTACGCCAGCAAGTCGAAGAATGCGCAGGAGGCGCACGAGGCCGTGCGCCCGGCTGGCGACGTCTTCAAGACGCCGGCCGAATTGTCGACCGTGCTGCGGGGCAACGACTTCAAGCTCTACGACCTGATCTGGAAGCGCACGATCGCCTCGCAGATGGCCGACGCGCGCGGCTCCACGGCGTCGGTGACGATCGCGGGCAAGACCGCGGATGCCGGCACGGCCGAGTTCACGGCATCCGGAACCGTCATCACCTTCCGCGGCTTCCTCTCGGCTTATGAAGAGGGTCACGACGAGACACGCAACGCCGAGGAGGCCGACGCGAGCCTGCCGCCGCTCACCGAGGGCCAGGTGCTGGCGCTTCAGGAGCTCGAAGCCAAGGGGCACGAGACCAGCCCGCCGCCGCGCTACACCGAGGCCAGCCTGGTCAAAGCCCTCGAAGAGCTCGGGATCGGCCGCCCGTCGACCTACGCGAGCATCATCTCGACGATCGTGGATCGCGGCTACGTCACCCCGCGCGGCACCGCCCTGGTGCCGAGCTGGGTCGCGTTCAGCGTCGTGCGGTTGCTCGAAGACCACTTCGGCGACCTGGTGGAGTACGACTTCACCGCCGAGATGGAAGAGGACCTCGACCTCATCGCCGACGGCACGGCCGACCGGGTCGAGTGGCTGAACAGCTTCTACTTCGGCAGCGACAAGCACCGCGGGCTGCGCACCGTCATCGACAACCTCGGCGACATCGACGCGCGCTCCATCAACTCGATCCAGATCGCGCCCGACATCACGCTGCGCATCGGCAAGTACGGCCCGTACCTCGAGGTACCCGCGGATGACGGGGGCGACATTCCCCGCCGCGTCAACGTGCCCGACGACCTGGCCCCCGACGAGCTGACGCCCGAGAAGGCGCGCGAGCTGATCGCGGCGCCGGTCAACACCGACCGCGAGCTCGGCGTGAACCCGGCCAACGGCAAGCTGGTCGTGTCGAAAGACGGTCGCTACGGGCCGTATGTCACCGAGGTGGAGCCCGAGGTCGAGGCTCCCGCCGAGGCGGCGGTTGAGACGGTCCACTCGGTGGACCCCGACACGGGCGAGGTCGTCGACACCACCGAGAAGCCGAAGAAGAAGCCCACCAAGAAGAAGGCGGCGACCGCGCCCAAGCCGCGCACGGCATCCCTGTTCAAGACCATGGATCCGGCCACCGTCGACCTGGCGACCGCCCTCAAGCTGCTCGACCTGCCGCGAGTGGTGGGGCAGGATCCCGAGACCGGTGCCGACATCACCGCGCAGAACGGCCGATACGGCCCGTATCTGAAGAAGGGCACCGACAGCCGCTCGCTCGACACCGAGGACCAGATCTTCGACATCGAGCTGCCGGCCGCTCTCGAGATCTTCGCGCAGCCCAAGTACGGCGCACGTCGCCCCTCGAGCGCGCTCAAGGAGTTCGACGCCGACCCGGTCAGCGGCAAGCCGATCAAGGTGCGCGACGGGCGCTTCGGCGTCTACGTGACCGACGGCGAGACCAACGCGACAATCCCGCGCGGCGAAGACGTCGACGGCCTCGACTTCGATCGGGCGGTGCAGCTGCTGGCCGACAAGCGCGCGAAGGGCCCGGCGAAACCGAAGGCCAAGCGGGCCCCCGCGAAGCGCGCCCCCGCCAAGAAGAGCTGAGCGTGGCAGCCAACCAGCACCCTGGCCTCTTCCTCACCTTCGAAGGCGGCGACGGGTCGGGCAAGTCGACGCAGTCGGCCCTGCTTCAGACCTGGCTGACCGAGCAGGGCCGCACGGTGGTGAGCACCCGCGAGCCGGGTGGCACCGAGTTCGGAGACGAGATCCGTGAGATCGTGCTGCACCGCCGGGGGCATATCGTGCCGCGGGCCGAGGCGCTGCTCTATGCGGCCGATCGGGCGCATCACGTCGCCACCGTCGTCCGGCCGGCGCTCGAGCGCGGCGACATCGTGCTGCAAGACCGCTACCTCGACTCCTCGGTCGCCTACCAGGGCGTCGGGCGCGAGCTCGAGGCTGACGAGATCCGTAATCTGTCGCTCTGGGCGGCCGAGGGGCTGCTGCCCAACATCACCGTGCTGCTCGATCTGGATGTCGCCATCGGCCGCGGCCGCTTGGATGAGTCGCGCACCCGCTACGACCGGCTCGAGGCGGAGGCGGCCGAGTTCCACGCCCGCGTGCGCGAGGCGTATCTGGCGCTCGCGGCGGCCGAACCCGAGCGGTTCCTCGTGCTCGACGCGACGCTGCCGGTCGACGAACTCGCGGCGCGCATCCGGGCCCGGGTGTCAGCCGCGCTCGGTTAAGCTCAGCGCATGGCGTGGGATGACTTGATCGGGCAGACCGACGCCATCGCGACGATGCGCGCGGCGGCCGAGGGTGGCACCGCGCTCACGCACTCCTGGCTGATCACCGGGCCGCCCGGGTCCGGCCGTTCCACCCTGGCGTACGCGTTCGCGGCCGCGCTTCTGGCCCGGCCGGGTGACGAAGCCGCGACCGAGGCCCAGGTGGCGGCTCGCACGCATCCCGATCTGGGTGTGCTGAGCACCGAGCGCGTGCTGATCTCGATCGAAGAGGTGCGCCAGCTGGTCGCCTCGAGTCAGTACTCGCCGAGCGTCGGCCGCTACCGGGTGATGGTGATCGAGGACGCCGACCGGATGACGGAGCGCACCTCGAACGTGCTCCTCAAGGCCCTCGAAGAACCGCCCGAGCGCACGGTGTGGATCCTGTGCGCGCCCTCGGAGGCGGACCTGATCCCGACCATCCGCTCGCGCGTGCGCAGCGTGCGCCTGCGGGTTCCGAGCGTCGACGACGTCGCCGAGCTCATCTCGCGCCGCGACGGGGTCTCGCTGCCCGAGGCCACCCGCGCGGCGCGCGAGGCGCAGTCGCACATCGGCATGGCGCACCGGCTGGCGACCAACGAGCAGGCGCGGGCGCGACGGGCGCGCACGCTGCAACTCGCGCTCGGCATCCGGAGCGTGAGCGGCGCGGTCATCGCAGCCGCCGAGCTGATCGAGGTGGCCGGCGACGACGCCAAGGCGATCACCGAGGAGCGCGACGCCGAAGAGCGCGCGGGCGCGATGCGGTCGTTGGGCATCGAGGCGGGGGGCACGATCCCGCCGGCGCTCCGCGCCCAGCTGAAGGCGCTCGAGGAGGACCAGAAGCGCCGCGCGACCCGCAGCCTGCGCGACGGGCTGGACCGCATCCTGGTCGATCTGCTGTCGCTCTATCGCGACATCCTGCTGCTGCAGCTCGGCGTCGAGGTCGAGCCGGTCAACCTCGCGATCTATTCGGAGCTGGCCGCAGCCGCCCGGCTCGCCACCCCCGCGCGCACGCTCGAGACGCTCGACGCGATCGCCGAGGCGCGCGTCCGGATCGCGGGCAACGTCGCGCCCGCCCTGGCCCTCGAAGCGGTGCTGGTGAGCGCCGTGCGCACCCCCGAGACTGTTCCTGCATCGTCCGGAAAGGACACTCCGTGAATCGCCTGCGCCCCGCCCTCAGCCCCCATCGTCGCAGGTCCCGCCGCCGCGGCCGCGTGACCGTCGCCCTGGCCACCCTCTCGGTGGCCGCGCTGCTGCTCACCGGATGCGTCTCGTGGTTCCGCCCGCCGTCGCACGTCAGTTCGACGTCGACGCCCACCGGCGAGAAGGTGGCCGCAGACCTCCAGCCGTTCTACTCCCAGGTGGTCAAGTGGTCGAGCTGCTCCGGCGGCTTCCAGTGCGCCGACGTCACGGCGCCGATGAACTGGAAGGACCCGTCGAAGGCCTCGATCAAGCTCGCGCTGATCCGCAAGCCGGCCACCGGCACGCGCCTCGGATCGCTGCTCGTCAACCCCGGCGGGCCGGGAGCGTCGGGCTATGACTTCATCCACGACTCCCTGAGCTACGCGGTCGACAGCACCCTCCGCGCCAACTACGACATCGTCGGCTTCGATCCACGCGGCGTCGGCCATTCCACCGCCGTCAACTGCGGCGGGGCGCAGGTGCTCGACCACTTCAACTACGACATCGTCCCCGGCACGCCGGGCAGCGACTCGTGGATCGCCGAGCTCGAGAAGGAGAACGCGCAGTTCGGCCAGGACTGCCTCGACCACACCGGCCCGCTGCTGCAGTACGTCGACACCGTCAGCGCCGCGCGCGACCTCGACCTTCTCCGCGCCGTCCTCGGAGACAAGAAGCTCAACTACCTCGGCTACTCCTACGGCACCTTCCTCGGGGCCACCTACGCCGAGCTGTACCCGACCAAGACAGGCCGCCTCGTGCTCGACGGCGCCCTCGACCCCGCGACGACCGACTTCACGGTGACCGACATTCAGGCCAAGGGCTTCGAGAGCGCCTTCCGCGCGTACCTCAAGGACTGCATCGGCAAGAAGGGCTGCCCGTTCACCGGCTCGGTCGACCAGGCGATGGCGCAGACCGGGCAGCTGCTCGACAAGCTGCAGGCGACCCCGTTGACCGGAACCGACGGGCGCCAGCTCGGGGCCAACACGATGTTCGTGGCGATCATCCTGCCGCTGTACAACAGAGACAACTGGCCGTACCTGAACCAGCTCTTCTCCGAGCTGCGCACCGGCAAGACCGATACCGCGTTCCTGCTGGCCGACAGCTACAACGATCGCAACCAAGACGGCACCTACTCTTCCAACTCAACCGAGGCGTTCGTCTCGATCAACTGCCTCGACTACGTCAGCGACAGCTCGGTCGACTCCATGCGCACCGAGGCGGCGCAGCTCGCGAAAGACGCGCCGATCTTCGGCCCGCGTATGGCGTACGGCGGCACGAGCTGCGCCAAGTGGCCGTTCGCGGCGACCCGGGTGCGCGGCCCGATCGCGGCCAAGGGCTCGGGCGACATCCTGGTCGTGGGCACCACCAACGACCCGGCCACCCCGTACGTCTGGGCGCAGAACCTGTCGAAGGAGCTCGAGCATGGCCACCTCATCACCTATCACGGCGAGGGCCACACGGCGTACAACAAGTCCAACTCGTGCGTGAACAACGCGGTCGACGACTACTTCGTGAAGGGCACGGTGCCGTCGAAGGATCCGGAGTGCTGACGGCCGGGTGCTGAGCGCCGGGGGCTCCGGCGAGCGACAATAGATCCATGGATGTCGCCGAGCTCGGCCTGCGCGAACGCAAGCGCCTGGCGACCCGGCGTGCGATCCAGTTGGCGGCGCTGCGCCTCGTGAAAGACCGTGGACTCGACGCCGTCACCATCGACGACATCAGTCACGACGCCGACGTCTCGCCGCGCACCTTCTTCAACTACTTCGTGTCGAAAGAGGCGGCGCTGGTCGGAGACGGCCCCGACCTGCCGTCCGAGGATGCGATCGAGGCGTTCGTGCACGGCTCCCACGGGATCCTCGAGGATCTGGCGCGGATGATGACCACCTCGGCCGAGAACGTGCTGCAAGACCAGGAGGTCATCCAGCTGCGCAAGGCGCTCGCCGCCGACTACCCGCATCTGACCGTGCTGCGGATGCAGTCCTTCCAGGCCTTCCAGAGCGACCTGACCGCGATCGTCGGCCGTCGGCTCGCGGCGGAGAACCCGGCTCTCGCCGCGGATCCCGCCCGCCTCGCCAGCCGCGCCGACCTCGTCACGATGGTCGCCGTGGCCGCGATGCACCACGCCTGGAAGACCTGGGCGAGCGACCCGAACGCCACGGACTCCATCGCCGATCGGATGCGCTCGTCCTTCGTCGAGCTCGGTGACGTGATCGGCGAGCTGGCTCCGCGCTGAGCGCGGCGCGGTCGGCATCCGCGCGATCGGTTATGCTTTTCGACGGTACCGGCCCCGGCCGTGCCCGCCGCCTTAGCTCAGTTGGTAGAGCGATTCACTCGTAATGAATAGGTCGTCAGTTCGATTCTGACAGGTGGCTCTCTCGCAGCCCGGTAATTACGGCAGTGTCCATCTCAGCTGCGGCCCTCGGCACCGTCCGTTGGAGTCTCGCGTCCCCCTGGCGTCCCCCCACAGCAGGTACGTAGTGGAATCCTCAGACAGAACGCGCCAGTAGACAGCTCTGTTCTCTCAAACATTGCCAGGTGCGGCGCGACACTGCTTTCATGAGCAAAGCCGATTGACCGTCACCAGGGCCAAACCGCTAGTCTGAGCTAGCAATCCGGTCGTACAGCACACCGAGAGCCTGAGCGTCCGCTCGAGGCGACTCCCGTATGCTCAGCCACAAGCGAAACCACGACGAACGGATGCAGCTCATCCTGACTACTCGTACCACTCGATTTTGCGCACTATCTTGCGCGAGGACAGTAAAGCGCGGGTTGGTCCGGTGAGCACCGCGCCGAGATGCAAGGCGGACCCGCATCGCCAAAACCCCGAACCCAAGGACCGCCTTGAACACAGTTGAAGCGCTTCCGACGTACATGCCGGCGCTCGATGCGGCCCTTTCGCCGATCGAATCTCCTGCGCGGCGCCGGGAGCTTATCTCGGCGGTCATTGCCAGTGTTGATGCCCTCAACAAAGGCGAAGCCGGCGTCCTCCTTCTTGCTGCGCGTCGAATGACTTGCCTGTACTCGCTTCTCCGCGAAGCGGGGCTGCCTGCACCGGATCGGGGCACGGTCATTTCGGACCGCTTCCTCGAATTGCTCCCTGACGGCGCGTGGAGCGGGCAAAGGGTCATTCTGCTCGACGACACAACCGTCACCGGCAAGACTCTTGACGAGCGTGAGGCGGCCGCCGTTCGCCTCGTTGCCTCGAAATCGGATGTCACTCGCAAACCCGCTATCACCATTCCAAAACTGGATCCGGAGGGTGAGAGTTTTGAGTTGCACCGCCAGTTCGCTTCGGCTTTCGCGAATCGGCTAGTTCCGTTTTTCACCGATTTCCCCGTAAGCGATGAGGTCGCTATGACGGCGGGCGCCTTCGACCGCCTGGTGTCGTCGCGGAGTTGGCGAGCCGTCGAAGTCACCAATGCAGTGGCTGCGGGCTCGGGCGCGCGAGCGTATTCGTTGTTCCCGGGCGACGAGTTGATGGCTGACTTCGAGGCCGTGTTAGGCGACTTGAGGCGTCTCGTCGAGATCGTCAAGATTCGGGTCTACGCCTATGACTCAGGTTCGACGGTCCTGGTCAGGGTCGTGCCGATCGTCCTCACCCATGCCGTGCGCGAGGAGAGCGTGCGACGGTGGCTCGACGACATCAACGTAGTTGCGTCCGAATCGACGGAGCAGACGGCCAAAGCCCTCGGAGTCGCCACGTTCATGCTCTCGCGTGAGTTGCTGCATGTGTTCAACAAGTACGCTCGCTCGTTCGCCGATCGAGCATTCGACGAGCAAGTCGATTTCGCCGAACTTTCGTTGGGCGATGCCCTTAATAAGACGGCTACGTCGCACTATCTCCCGAGCCTGGCTTTGCTTCAAGTTGAAGACGGCCGCGACCCCCAGCCTGCTCCCGCAGTGTTCGCGTGGCCAAACGCTGAGGAACTGCTATCCCACTTCGTCGTCATTGGTGACGATGCCGTGTTGCCAGGCTTCGAGGCCCTCCGACAGACCCAACTCAAGATCGGCGGTAGAAGGTCGAAGGGTTGGGAGAAGGACGCCACGACGCTGCGAGGTATTGCCGACGCGAGCCAAAGCAACGTGATGACCGCGTCGCTGGCGATCGACGTGCTTAACGACCTCGGATACGCAGTGCCAGCACAGCTCCACGACGACGGGGTGCTCTTCCGCGGCTATCGCGCAGGCGAAGCGGCGCTCCGCGAAATCGAAGCTTTCCGTCCGGGCGTCCTCGGCGGAAAGCTGGCCGCCTACCCAGTGACAGCGCAAATAAGCGACGCCGACTACTTCGAGGAAGCTCGCACAGAATCGACTTCGCGGTAACACCCCGTGAGATCCCTCGCCCAACAGGCGGATGCCCTCCTGGGTGTCCTAGACGAAGCTACGGCAGTCCTGCATACTCACCTTCTTGCGCCGAGCGTGTTGACCCTGGCGTCACTCGAGATCGCGCTGGACGGTGTGCTCGTCGAATACCGACAATTCTTGGAAGAACTCAAAACTGCTGGAAGCCCGATCGAAGATCACCACGAACCGTTCCTGCGCGCGATGGTCGCCTATTCGACCATCGTTCAACTGCTCTCGCCGCAGATCGGAAGCGGGGCGGGGTTCGCCTGGGGCAGGCATACGTTCAGCGATGACGATTTTGCCTTCATCGGATTCGACCATTTGCCACCCGATCTACCACTGGCTGCCGTCCAGCGGATCCTCCCTGATCAGGTAGCCGACCTGAAGAGTGCGCTGGGCGCGGTCGGTGCTTCCGCCGGATACCTCCAGGGACGAATGCGGGACCGCATCTCCGACGCCTTCGCGCAGATCTGCGGTGAACTTGACTGTGTCGAGACCAACTGGGAATCCCTCGACATGGATCTCAAAGACGACGCCTGGGTCATGCGCGAGCTCGCCATCGATGCAAAACAACTCGCCACTATGGTTGCCGACCGAACGATCATCTCCGTGCCGACGTGGTCAGGCGGACGTCGGTTTCCGAGCTATCAGATCGAACTCGGTGTCATCGTACACGCCGTCGAATATGTCTGCGAGAACACCCCACCGACCTTCCGCGACTGGCCGCTCGCGATCTGGATGGCGCGGAACCTCGCCGCAACGGACGAGTACTTCGAAGAAAAGCTTGGCAGTCTCGGACTTTGGATGCCGCTTTGGTCCGGCCCCGCCACCACGCAGTTCAAGGGAATTAAGAAGCTGAAGGCGACGACGCCGCTAAGTCCTCTGTTCCGCGTCTGTCGGCGAAGCCTTTCGCCCTTTTACTTCAGTTCCGTGGATGCAGCGCGGCCAGCAGCTGGCGGCCGCTTCGATCTTGCGGTGTCGACGGGTCTTGGCTCCCTCTATACCGCAGAGACGCCCTTCGGGGCGTGGTCAGAGACTCTCGACCGTCGCCCTGTCGTAACGCTCCGCGAGTTGCTCTCTATGCGATTGTGGAGCCTGAGAGCTCTTGACCAGCCCGACGTCGCCGACCTTACAAAGGTTCCCGGCACGAATACCAATCGCCGCCCTGATACACAGGCACTTGCCGAAGGGGTGCGTGTCGATGGCTGGCTTGGACTGCGGGTCCCGTTGAGGTCGAGACCGACCGAGATCGGCGTTGTCATGTTCGGCAAGACTGGCCCGAATCTGCCCGCAACCGCCGGAATTGGACTCTGGGAAGCGTTGCCAACCGAGGGGATCGAAGCGGCGTCCCTGTGGGAGTACATGGAAACGCGTCAAGACCTCGAGAACGACTTTCCAATCGTCCTCCGGCGCTTTCCCTCGGAGATGGCGCTCACCGCCTAGACACCTGGCTCCCGGACCATTCCTACGGCCCGAGGGGCCTGGTTCGTTCCGTCTCGAACTGCCACCCTCCCGGAACTTGCGATGTTCGAGAACCGCCCAGTATCGAATCAATGCGGTTGATCGCGGCCTCGCTTGCCTCCGATCCCATCCAGTGCGCGTACAGGTCGACAGTGAGCGTCATCGACGCATGACCGAGCCAGGTCTGGACTGTCTTGGGATCGACCCCTGCGGAGAGCCAGAATGTTGCTGCCGAGTGGCGCAGATCGTGGATGCGGCGCCCGCGGTTGTGAGCCGACCATTGCACGGCTCGCCGCCAGTTGGCACCGTTCAAACGACCTCCCTCGACCGACGTGAATACAAGATCATCGGGGGACTTACGTTCCATCCATCGGGAGACCAGCGGTATCAATTCCGCCGTTAAGGGGACAGTCCGCGCCGAGCCGCCCTTGGTCGTGCTGCGGACTTCGTGACCGTCGGGCGCGCTCCGAGAGACTCGGAAGCTGGCGCGCGGCAGCAGGGTAACGTCCTTCACGCGGAGGGCAACCATCTCTCCCCACCTCAACCCGGTCAGCCCGAGCACCAATGCAATCTCCGCTTGGCGTGGATCGCTTCGGCTGAGGTTGGTGACAACTTCGCGCAGCTCGCTGATGGGGAACGGGAACACTTCGTGTTTGGCGCCGACGCCAGTGCCGGCGGGGACGCGCACCGCGACGACAGGGTTGGCTTTGACCATTCGCTGGCGAACGGCCCAGTTGAACATCGTCGATAGGACCGCACGGAATCGTGTCACTGAGCCTCTCGAAAGTCCGCGCTGGCTGAGTCCCTTGAGCAGCGCCTCTACCTCGGGCTCACGCACCGATGCGATCGGCCGACGACCCAGAGCCGTAGAGATGTTCCGAAGGAGTGCGGTGTCAGCCTGAAAAGTTGAGCTCGCGACGGTTCCTCGACGCTCTGTCAGCCATTGCTCAATGGCCGCATGGAATGTCGTCTTGCCGGCCCGTGGGTCGACAAAGTCTCCAAGGTCTAGAGAGCGTTTCTGCAGCGCCTCCCATGCTTCGGCGTCGCGTTTGAGATCGAACGTTCGCGACGCGACCACGTTGCGTCCACTCTTGACTCGGACCCTCCAGCGACCGTTGGGAGTCTTGCTGACGGTCACCGCCGCATCGCTTTCAGGTGAGCCTCTAAGTCCTCGGGCCGGTATCTCGCGATTCCCGCAAGATCGATCCAGTTCGGACCAATGGATTGCTGACGCCACCGGGAAAGGGTTGCTTCGGAGACCCGCAAGTAGCGCGCGACCTGAGCTGAGGTGAGAAGCGCCCCCACCGTGCCGACGAAGGCTTCGCTGGCGCCTATCGGGTCGTCGACCGCGTTAGCACCAGCGCCAGGACGAGTACTAGTTGACCGTGGTTTGCCCATCCGGCTGGCGACCGACGGCGTACGTGATGCCCTCGAGAAAACCAGCCTTGCGCGCCTTGGTGATCCAATGCGTCGCGGTCCGCTCGGGGATGCCCAGCTCCGCGGCAACGGCCCGCATCGGCGGTTGCGCCGCGAGCGCCGAGACGCCGTAGATCAGCTGCACGAGCTCCAGGGTGTCCCTGGTCGGACCAGCTTTCGCGGCGAGTGAGGCGAGCTTCGCCGGGATGATGCGTCCGCCGCCGGCGAGGAGTTCGTGCACGGTGCCGCGCTTGTTGACGCCGTCGAGCCACGCATCCTCGTACTGGACCACGATGCAGTACGGGACTGCCGCGGACAGCAGTTCCCCGAGGCGAACCTGGCGCAGCACCGTCGGGGTGATTTCCTCGGTCCCATTCACTGCACGGTGGGCAGTAGCGGTGATCCGGTACCGACCGGCGTCGCTCGAATAGCCGACTTCGATGGCGGTTTCCACCCCGATGCCATCGGCCACGGTGGTGGCCACGAACGCGGGGGCGATCCGCAACGCGGACCCGAGCGGCAGCGTGGCGTGCTTAGACGCCATGCGGTTGCCGTCGGGTGTACGCACGTCGATCTTCACCTCCCTAGTGTGCCCTTCCGCGTCACGAAATCGCTATTGCGATTACTTGACATCATTATGCACAATCTGCTTCGATCATGTCAATACGCGTCACGGATTGACATGGAGGGCCGGTGAACGAGAGCGACGAAGCACGCAAGAGGCGGCAAGCTGCCGGACGTCGCTTCCGAGAGAAGAACGCCGAGAAGATCGCCGAATACAAGCGGCAGTGGCGTGAACGCAACCGCGAACACCGGGACGCGTATGCCGCCGATTGGCGAGAACGCAACCGAGAGCACATCCGCATCAGCAACCGCGACTACATGCGCCGCAAGGCCAAGGAGGCCAAGGACGAGGTCGAGCGGCGCGCCCGAAAGGCTGAGTACGCGCGGGAGCGGTACCACGCGGACATCGAGGCGAGCCGAGCCAGGGCGCGCGAGAGCCGGCAGGCGGCACGAGCGCGTGACCCGGAGGCGTACCGCGACAACAAGAAGCGCCACAACGAGGCCTGGCGTTCCAAGCACAAGGACGAGATCAACGCCCGGCTACGAGAGAAGCGTCTGATCAACCCAGCCCCGAAGGCCGAGAGCGCCCGTCGATACTACGAAGCCCACGCCGAGGAACGTCGCGCCAACCGGCGCCAGCGGTACCAGGACAACCGAGAGCATGAGCTGGCCAAGCAGCGCCAATGGCGCCAGCGAGAACAGCGACGGATCGCGGTGGGCCTCCCCGTGCGTCGGCTTCACCGCTCAAGCCCTGCGGAGCGGCTGGAGCACGCGCGGGCCGCGGAGGAATTCTTCGCTCGCCCGATGACTCCCGAACGCCGTGAGCGGTTGAAGGCGGAACTGCGCACCCCTCCGGAACTCATCGAAGCCTGGCATCGAGACAATGCCCGCTTCCGTGCGGCCCAATATGCGCTCCGCCACCCGGAAGCCGGGGTACAGGTCGTGAATCGCAAGGAGGCAGAGGAAGAACGCATGGACGCCATCGCTCGCCAGATCAATGATCGTCTTCGCGTCAGCCCACGAAGGCCGCGACACCCCGCTCCCTACCTCCCGCCTGGCCCACAACGATCAACCGAAGGACTCGACCGATGAACATCCCCATCAGCCCCGGATCGCACTCCCGACGACCTCACATGCCGTCACGTCCTCCCAACCGGAGCGAGCAACTAAGACCGTCCGACCTGCAATCCGCTCACATCGCCGCGGCCCATGCCGCGGACCATCGCATGCAGCAGCCACCGAAAGGACACATCAACATGCTCGACCGATCCCAGATCGATGCGACCGTGTTCCGTGTCGCCGTCGCCGCCTTCACCTATTACCCCGAAAAGGCCAACCACGAACCCGGATACACCCTCGAGGAAGACCTCGACTGGTGCATGCGACCTCTCCGACACCTGCCCGAAGAATCTCTCCGCGAGCTTCGCGAACGCATCACGACGCTCGTCACCGACCCGACCGCCGACCGACAGGCCTTCATTCGCCGGCTGCAGCGCGAAGGAAGCGACCTCGACCATGACTGAGCCACCTATGGGCCGCTCAGTCGCCCACCCGCCTCGCGCTGCGAGCTCTCACATCATCATCAACGCACAACGTCCGCTGTATCGGCGGCTGGCCCGTAAGGAAGCGCGACTGCGCGAAGACCAATTCATCGCACTGTCCCGCCTCGTTCGAGTCCTCGCGCGACGACGAACCGCCCGCAACGGTCCTCGACTGACGGAGAACACCCTGATCCGCGTCGCGATCGACCTATTGCTCACCCGAGCCAACCAGCTCACCGGCAACAACGAGGACGAGATCCGAGCGTCCGCACTCCGGCGCGATCCACCAATATTGCCCACGGATCCCAAGTAGCTGGCGTTCCCGATCGGGTTGCTCCCGGTCCGCCGATCGTAGTTCGCTGCGCAGGCTCCGTGCCCGGCTTTCGCGGCATATCCTCCCTCGCTTCGCTCAGTCCGGTATTCCACGACCGGGCACTACGCCCGCTCCGCTCTCAATCGATCTATGTACCGGGAGCAACCCGGCAAGGAAAAAAGAGAAGGAGCATCAGCCGTGGCTGACACCGCAACGCGCAGCACCATCGAGCACATCGACCCCAACCAGATCGAGGTCGAAACCAACATCCGCACCACCGTCAAACTCGACCCCGCATTCATGGCATCCATCCGCGAATACGGCGTCCTCACCCCCGTCGGCTGCCGCCGCAACGACGACGGCACCGTCACGCTCCGGATCGGGCAACGCCGGGTGGTCGCCGCCCGCGAGGTTGGCCTGCCCGCGATCCCCGCGTACATCGTGGAGGGGGACGACTCCACGGTGACCCGGTTGTTGGAGCAGTTCGCCGAGAACGAGCACCGCGCCAGCCTCACCGAACCGGAACGCGCAGCCGTGTTCCAGCAGTTGGCGTTCGAGGGGCTGACCGTCCCGCAGATCGCCAAGCGCACCGGCGTGAGGAAGGCCGTCGTCGAGGCCGGGATCACGGTCGCGGACAGCGAGTTTGGGGGCAAGATCGCCACCAAGTACGAGGTCACTCTCGATCAGGCTGCGGCGATCCTCGAATTTGAGGACAACCCCCAAGCGGTCAAGTCGCTTGTGCAGTACGCGGAGGACGCACCGGAGCAGTTCCGGCACGAAGTCCAGCGCCAGCGCGACGACCGGACCCGGCGCCAGCAGGTCGAAGCCGAGCAGGACACCCTGCGGGAGCAGGGGTTCACCGTCCTCGACCGCGCGCCCTACTACGGGGAGAAGGAGTACACCAACATCGGTGACCTCGTCACCCGTGACGGCAAGCCGGTCACCGTCGAGAGCCTCGGCGGGATCACCGAGAAGTACGCCTACGCGCGCTTTGCCTGGGACGAGGCGACGAGCGACGTGTATCTGCGCGAGTTCAAGGTCTACGGGTTCAGCAAGAAGCACACCACCGGAGCCGGCGGCGGTCCCATGACCGACGAGCAGAAGGCCGAACGCAAGGAACTCATTGCCAACAACAAGGCATGGGCATCCGCCGAGGTCGTTCGCCGCGAATGGCTGACCGGATTCTTGGGGCGCAAGACACTCCCGAAGGACGCCGCGCACTTGGTGGCCACCGCCCTCACCGCACACCGCACGACGATCGGCTCGGGACTCAGCAGCGGGAATCGCCTCGCCGCCACCCTGCTCGGTCTCGACGCGCAAGAATCGGGGTGGGGCCAGAGCCCGATCGACCCGATCGCCGAATCACAGCCGAGTCGAGCGGGACACGTAACCCTCGCCGTCGTGTTGGGCGCGATCGAAGCCAGCACCGGCAAGCACACCTGGCGGCAGCCGAACCGCACCGCCCGCGCCTACTTCGCGCAGATCGCCGCATGGGGATACCCCCTGTCCGAGGTCGAACACATCGTCGTCGGCACCGACGAGGCGGACGAGCAGTCCGATCCTGACGAGGAGGACGTGCAGGAGGACGAGTCCAGCCATGACGACGACGGCGACACTGCCGCCTGAGTGACCGTGTGGCCCCGGACCAGAAGTCCGGGGCCACACCATTGCCCAGCCCAAAGGAAGGAAAGGGACTGCCGGGTAGAATCGTTGTTGATCGGGAGGGGAGGAAATGGCAGTCGAACAGTCCATGTGGCACGTCAACGACATCGTCGCCTACGACCTCATGCGCGAACTGTCCGCAAGCCTCCAGGCACGCCTGCTCGAACGAGCTCGCCACGGCGACCAGTCAGCCCAGACAGAGATCCTCAACGTTCGCCGCACAACCAGTGCAGTAGACGGCTACGACCGTCCCGCTGTGGACTCATTCACGCAGCGGCTGCAACTGCGAGAGACAGAACTCGCGCAGGCGGCATCGAGTGCCAGCTGAGCCGGCCGATCCGTTCACGCCGGACCAAATCGGCGAGATCTACCGAACGCTGGTCAAGCCAACGATATTCGCGGACTCTGCGGGCGGCGAGGCAACACCGACCTTGGTGCTGCTGAGCGGCCAGCCTGGATCCGGCAAATCTCGAGCTAGCTCCCGCCTTGTTGGCGAACATCTCGGGATGGTCGCCCTAAGCGGCGATGACCTCCGCATCTTCCACCCCGAATATCGCCAACTCATCAGCGACGCCCCCGAGCACGCCGGTCCTATGTTGGCCGAAGCGACGCGGCCCTGGGTTCGCTCCGCTATTCAGGATGCCCTTGAAGATCGTCGCAGTCTCTTGTTGGAAGGAACCTTTGGAGACTCCGACACGACGCTCGCCACCGCGGACCGATTCCGGCAAGCCGGTTTCCATGTCCGGGTAGTCGCACTGGCGGCGCCCCGCGTTCTCAGCGTCATCACTGTCGCCTCCCGATATCTCCGCGACCTCAAGGTGGGCAACGTCGCTCGATTCACCCGCCTCTCCGCCCACGACAACGGATACGAAGGAACCACCCGTCTCGTCGACACCCTGGAACAGACAAACGCTGTCAACCGGGTCACGATTGTTAGCCGCAAAGGCACGGTCCTCCTGGACCAGTCGTCGGGCGCGGCTAACACTGATGCATCCTTTACAGGAGCCAGTCGAGCCCTCCACGCGGGGCGCCACCCGGGGTCCTGGGGGGCACGCTCCACCATGGAACTGCTCGGTGAACTCAAACAGGTCACCCGCTTCGCGATCGAGTCGGGGCACCTGACCCCTGGCACCGCTGACCTCCTGATCGAGGCACACAGGCGGGCTCTCGACGAGGTTGTCCCGCGACTCAGTGTCGAGCCCGACTCTCCACAAGCCCAATTCATCCATCAGGCGGTTTCCGAGCAATTGGTCAGGCTTCGCCGCGCAGCCACTTTCGGGCAGCCTCCCGCCCCCGAGCCGGCTCTGAGTTCTTTGCCCGATCTGGCAATCGAGCCGGATCGATAGGCGGGCAGCAATACCCAACCGGGGGCGGCTGATCCTCAGAACCATCGTGCCAGTGAGCTAGAGCAGTTGCTATTCTGTCCGGAAGTGATGTGGAAGATCCCCCGCCGGATGCAACCGTCGAGGGATCTCCGGCCCCGTCGTCAGGCGGAGGTCGCCACTGATCTTTGTCAGAGCGAATGCCTCGACCATGCGGCCGGGGCATTTCGCGTATTCGATGCTAACGCCGAACACGACGGGTAAATCGTGACCGGAACACTGGTTACACAGCGTTGGCGGGACCAAGTATCGGATTCCGCAAAACTGATCTAGACCGCCTTTGCGGAATCAGTCGTCGAGAGGCGAAAGATCAGGCTGGATCGTCACTAGTAGCTTGACATCACGCTTGCGTTACGGTTCGGGCACGGAAGCCCGTCGTGCGAGTGGGCCTGACTGCGCCGTCGACAAAGCTGCGTCGATTTCTCCCTCGGGAGGTCCGATGTCCTTGGTAGTCTCCAGGCGACGGCCTCCACACCCTGGACCATCTGTGGCGCCGCAAGGCTGGAGGTTCTCGTCGTGCCCGGGTCGATTGTTCCTCCGATGCAGATACTGCTGCGAGGCACCGATCGCGCCACGGCTGAGGTTGATCTCGTGGCTAACCCGACCGGCACCGCCCCCACTGCATTCGAAGACGTCCAGCACGGAGTGAGAATTCCGCGCCTCGGCGGCAAGTCGCTCGCGCGTCTCGCCGATCTCGCCCGCGAACATGGTTTCCGGATCTTGCGATACGAACTTCTCAGCAGCAGGGGAAGCCTCATCACCGACGAGAGCATCGAGTCCAAGCTCTCGCGGCAGCTCCTCGACGCGGAAGATGAGGGCGGATCAACCGCCGTCCTCGGACTACTCGCACACGATCTGCTCGACTGGGAGATCAGCGGCGTCGAGCTGTTCTCTCCTGCCACGGGCACCCTCACCGTGCGGCGCAATGGTGTGGTCTTCACCCGAGATCCCGACAACACGGAGCAACTCCTTCGGGAAACCTGGCAGGCCGTCGTCGCATGAAGGCCCTGCCGGAACGTACCGCGACGGTGATCATCGACACCCTGCAGCTCGCCCTTGGGGTAATCTTCTACGCCCAGATCGACCCGTTCCTCTCGGGGCTACTTCCGAATCTGCACCTGCTCGCGCACGTCCTGTCGGCGATCCTCGCTGCCCTGATCACCCTGGGCATCTTCTGGCTGACCATGCCGTTTTCTCTGGTTCAAGTTGAGTTCACGAACTACACCACTCGTGGAGCGATCGCCGGACCGCAAATCGAACTGGCATGTTCGCCGGAGCAGTCCTCCGTTGGACGGTACGACCTCGACATCACCTACCAGGCGACAGGCATCCTCGCGCGCCGGATCATGACGAGAGCCGCGCGAGCGGGCGCGCGAATGGAAATCGTGATCAAGTCGGACCTTCTCGTGCCGCACGTCGCCAATGGCGGCGGATCAGAAACCGATCGAGGCGTCGCCGTTCCGCTGGTCGGCTCACTCCCTCATCACGGAACGTGGCAATGGACATCCATGAGTTTCGACTCCAACGCACTCCCAGCCACAGGAGGCCTCGCCGAGGTCGAGGCCTCGATCCATGTCGACGGTCGGGGAGGCTGGTTCGCGCGGTGGTGGATCCGGCCGCGATGCTCTATCAAAACCATCCACGTCGTGAGGACTTGACCCGATGCCCAACCTGTCCAGCGGATTTCTGCGCGCCCGACCTATGCGCATCAACACGAACGCCTCCCTCCAGAAGATCGGGGAGGCGCTCGATCGTACGCGCCCAAAACTCGCGCAACTCTCCCGTGGTTGGGGGTCGATCCACGATGATGTCAACGTCCTCAACCTCCCGGATGTTGCTCCGACTCCTGGCGACGCTGCGGTGCTGCCGGAGGAGAACCGGGGAGATCCGACATTAGTTCTCCCACCACACCACGCCGACGGAGTCGCGTTGCCCCGGCCGACCGAGCCAGCGCAACTGCACCAAACGCTCGTCGCACGTCTCTACTGGTGGGAGCGCGACACGAGCTTGCGTCGCGTGCTCGGCGATCAGGTTTCGCCGACGCGTTGGCACCGACTCAAAGCGGCCGACATCATGCTCACGCCGATCAGCGGAAGCAGTGATCTCAACCTCCTGGTGTCGACCTGGAATGAGGCCGAGATCTCATCCCAGGTGCTTCCCGCATTGAACGTCGCCCTTCAGAGGGTCGACGGGGCTGCCACCATCGATACCACAACGTCGGAGCTCAACCTCGTCTCCGACGACTTCTTCCTCTGGCTCCTGCACCGTCACCTCAATCAGCTGCCCCTGACGGGAGACCTGGTCATCGAGGACATGCGAAGCATCTATGTGCAAGATCCGCTCGATCACGGCAACTATCTCTGGCGCGGGGTGGACACCACCCGCCTCGAGCTCGTCGGCCACATCGCCGAACAGAAGATCTTCGGCCCGGCGCGCGTCGCGATCCGAAGCGACCTCCTTGAAGGGTTGTACGACTTCGACCTGAAGGTGACTGGCGAGTTCGGGGTCCATGGGGACGAGACCCAATACTTCGGATCCGACTCCCTCTCGCGTGAGCAAGAGCGGCTCCGCGTAGTGCGCGACCTAGCCGACGTTGTGATCCCGAATCTGAAGGCGGCCTACTCCGCCGACCGCGCGTGGAACAATTCAATCCGCGAGACCTACCGCCAGGCACAGGCCGCTGAACTGCGTCGGCGCGCCGCCGCGATTCGCTGACAATCATGCCTCGCCGTTTATGGATCACCGGGCACAGGACGCGCCGTGCGATCCGGCCCCGCCGGTCTGGATCGGCAGCATCGTGAATCCTTTGGCGGCCACGGCCTCAGCCCTCGTCGATGCGGTTGCTCAGCCCATCGGCATCAAACCGAGCGTTTCGGAGACCAACCACCCAAATCACGGGCCAACATCGTCGCTTGCGACCTCGACGCTTCTTGAAACCGGATTCCCGGCCTCAAGGATCAGCAAGCGCGCGAGGACTGGGCGTGGCCGCCCAGCGCCGGTATACGGCGCGCACAAGTGGTGGGCCCGGCGCCCACCGGAATCGGTGCGAGCCCTGTTGATCGCGGCTGCCCTTCCCGCCGACGCCATTGAGGAATTCTGGCGGCGATTCGAAGACCCGGAGGACACTACCTGGAGCGAGGGACGGATCGCGGACCCGTTCGTCGGTGGTGGAACCTCTCTTGTCGAGGCCCAGCGCCTCGGCGCCGCTGTATATGGGCTTGACGTCGACCCGCTCGCGGCCGCCATCACCGAGCATGAGCTGACCCACCTCGACGTCGTCGAGTTCCGTGCCGCCGCCGATCAACTCCTGGACCATCTCGACCCGGTGGTCCAGCGACTCTATCCCGCGGCGAGCACGGAAGAGTCCCCCTTGCACTACTTCTACCTGCGCCGAGTCGAGTGCCCCAAGTGCTCGGCGGAGGGACTGCTGTACAAAACTCTGGTGCTCGCCCGGGACGCTGCGAAGCAGGGCGGAGTCGTGCGCGACGGCCAACTTGCCGCATACTGCCCCGAGTGCGAAGGCATCCACATGCTCCCCGCAGCTCGCCGCCAGATGGAGTGTGGCGGCCGCCGGATCAACTTGTACAAGGGGACCTATTCCGCGGGGCGTTACACCTGCCGCGCGTGCCAAGCGACGGCGAGCCACGAAAACCTGAAGACCGGCAGCCGGCCCCGTGTCCTCGTCGGCGTCGAGGTCACTCGGCCGGGCGATCACAGAATTATTCGCACTCCAACCGTCCAAGAGCGCGAGCAGGGTTGGCGCGACGACGCGGAACTTGCCGCCAGCTACGCGGCGCTCACTCTCCCTCAAGACAAACTCGAGAGGGGACTGCGCGAACGCAAGCCGGGAATCTACGGCTTTGACTCCTTCGCCTCGCTCTTCTCCCCCAGGCAACTCATCGTTTTCGGAACCGCATTCCGCTGGCTTATCGAGCAGCCGCTGAGCACGAGGGTGAAAGCTGCACTCGCGCTCGCGATTTCCAACGCCCTCTCGAGCAACAACCTGCTGTGCGGGTTCGCCACCGACTACGGGCGGTTGGCGCCTTTGTTCAGTGTGAGGGACTACTCGCTTCCTGTACTCTCCGTGGAACTGAACCCCCTCCACGAGACTGCCGGCCGGGGAACTCTTCGAGCCACGTTGCGTCGCGTCGCTGCGTCGAAGACCGGCACAGCTTCCCATGACACCCGCGACGCTTCCGTTCGAGTGGGAGACGCGTCCGCTGCTGTGTGGGCAGACAGCGGTGGCTTTGACGTCGTCATGACGGACCCGCCGTACTTCGACTACATCGCCTACAGTGACCTGTCGCAGTTCTTCCGCGTCTGGCTCGACCACGCGAATCTGCTGCAGGGCTCGATCACGGGCGACCCTCTCTATGCCGGTTCGGCGAGCAAGTTGACCTTCGCGGAGCGGCTCGGCAAGAGCCTCCAACGCGTAACGTCCCAGCTGAAAGATGGCGGCATCCTGGTGTTCACGTTTCACGCAACCACCCGGGAGGGCTGGTGGTCGGCAGTGCAGGCGATTCGTAACGCAGGGCTCGTCCTGACGTCCGCATTTCCGCTCTGGGCTGATGGTAAGAGCCCCGGGCACGGACACGCTGGAAATATTGAGTACGACGTTGTCTTCTGCTGCAGGCCTGCGGGCAGAGCTCAATGGTCTCAGGTATCAGTCGACGACTGGGCCGCGATGTTCGGCAAGAAGGAAGTATCTACCAATGACCGCGCTGCCTGGCAACTTGCGTGCGAGGAGATCAACGCCAACCCATCTGAGAAGGGCGACCGATGAGTCCCGAGGAGCGATCCGCCGCGATAGAGCAGCGCAAGACATCGACCGGGCGAACCAGCAGACAGTGGGTTCAGGGCGCATTCACCGACTTCGAGATCTGGCGCGTACCCGTCGATCTGCTGGTCTTGAACGCAGGCAACCGCCGCTTCCACGCCGAGAAGCTTGAGTGGGAAGAGCAACTCGGACGCGCGTTAGAACCACAAAACCGAGAGCAAGACCAACGCAGCATCATCAGCATCCTGCTGGATGAAGCCCAGCGGATCAGTGACGACGAGATAACCGGCAAGCCGTCAAAGGACGCCGTGGCGCTGATGGCGGACTGGCAGCAAAGGGGGCAAGAACAGCCGCTTTGGATCCGCCCCGACGGTTTCGTCGTAAACGGAAACCGCCGGCTCGCTGCACTTCGGAGACTGGCAGGTTCACACGGAACAGCGACCGGAACCTTCAGCTATGTCGAAGCGATCGTTCTCGGGGCTGACATCGACGACGACGAGATGTTTCAGATGGAGGCTCGCGAACAACTCACCGAGGGCTACAAGGTTAGATATGGAGACCTCAACGTCCTCCTGACTCTGCGCGAGGCGGCCGTGCGCGAGAACGTCGACTGGACCGATGACGAATCGATCCGGGCTGTGGGCGGACGTATCCAGGATCTGGTCGGAAACAACGCGAGCTACGCGGAGATCCAATTGCGGACCATCCGATACATGGATGAGTACCTCGAGTACACCTCGGAACCGGGTCTGTATCAGCGCATGCTGGGTCAGGTTGAGCGGTTCAGAGACATTGGCAAGAACATGGGCATCATGGCTCGGGAGTACCCAGAGCGAGCCCTGGACCTGCTCGAGGCGCAATTCCACGCCGTCCAGGCCGGTCTGAATCACCTTCAGATCCGCGACCTCAGGAAACTCGCGGTGGAGGACCCGGAGGCCTTCGACCACGTCGTCGAAGAGGTGAAGGATCTCGTCACTTCCGCGCCGCCGTCGCCGCCCGAGCCGGCCCCACCGTTTGACGATGACGACGAGGACCCAGATACCGACGAGCAGGAAATGCCTGTCTCGACCCCGACGGACTTTCCCCGGCGCGATGTCAAGCGCAGCTTCGAGATCGCAATCGAGAACCGAAATGCCAAGCAGCGCAACGACGCCGAAGCATCCCTTCGAGAGGCCGCAGGTCGACTCGCGCAGGTCACCCCCGAACTGCTGGTAGAACTCGTAGCGACCGGCAAGCCTGCGATCGGTGAAGCGATCGAGGAGATCCGCGAGTGGGTCAGGCGTGCCGATGGCATCGGCGGCTGAGGCCGAGCGCGTTGAGGTCGAGCTTCAGGAAGACGGCTCGGTCCTCCTGACAGCGGACCACGATCTCAGCCCGAGGCACCGTCTGTACCTGCGCTCCGTACTGGGCGGGGTCCCGACAGACGTCGTACGACAGTGGGTATTGCCTTTGCGGCAACTCACCAGCGGCGAACTTGTCAGCCGGCTACACGATCAGTTTTCCCGAGACGGGATCGCCGTCGCTCTCGTCGGCGAGGCAGAGCGCCAGGCGCAACAGCAACTCGAAACGCGACGCAGTTTCGCCCGCACAATGGAAGCGGGTCAGCGGTTCCACGACGAGGGCACTGACCTGAACGCCGGTCCGATACTCGAACAACTTGAGTTGATCGGCTGGGACTTGCAAGCACGCAACCTTCGCCCTCACCAGATGGCGGCTGTCGCGCATGCCTTGACCGTTATTCACGCAGCGAACTTTTCAGTGCCGGGGTCGGGCAAGACCGCAACCACGCTGGCAGTGATCGCTGCACATCTCGCGGCTGAGACCATCGACACGGTGGTCGTGGTGGGACCCTTAGCCAGCTTCACGCCCTGGGAGCAGGAAGCCGCGGCGGCGCTACCGGGTGTGCTCAGGGTGCGGCGAGTCCGGGGAGCCAACGCGGCGGCGCGTACCTGGATGTACCGCACGGCCGAGCCCCGAGACCTCCTTCTTCTTACCTACCCGACGATTTTCGCCGACCTTTCGGAACTGTTGCGTCTCGCCGAACGCCGAAACATGCTGGTCGTTGTCGACGAATCGCATCGAATCAAACGCTTTCGCGGCGGGCAGTGGGCGCCGGCCATGGTGCGACTAGCGTCGGCCGCCAAGGTCAGGATCATTCTCAGCGGGACCCCCATGCCGCAAGGGCCGCTGGATCTCTGGTCGCAACTCAACGTCCTCTGGCCCCACGAAGAACTCACCGGGAGCAGAGCGGCGTTCAAGGCGAGAGCCGACAGCCAGTTCGACCGACTGATCGCACACCTTCGGCCCGCTTACACCCGGACCCCGAAGTCTGCGCTCGGGATACCACCGTACGAAGTCATCAGACATCCGGTCGAGGCAGCACCGATCCAGGCCGAAGTCATCGACCTCATCGCGTCCCGATTCCGTCGCCAACTCAGCGATGCCGCAAGTTGGACAGAGAAACTCAACATTCTCCGCCGCGCCCGACCGCTGCGCCTGATCCAAGCCGCCTCAAATCCCGACCTACTGAATCTCAGCGATGGCTTCTTCGAGCTTCCGCCGCTTCCGTCCGACGGAGGCACGCTCATGCAGCGGCTGGCGGACTACCGCGAGCATGAAGTGCCGGCCAAGTTCGAGGCGGCCTTGGCGCTTCTGGCAGACCAAGTGCAGGCCGGGCAGAAGACCGTCGTCTGGACTTCGTTCATCAAGAACATCGACCAGTTCGCCGACCTCTGCCGGCGCCGGTTCGAAGGACTGGCGGTCTACACCATCGACGGGCGCGTGCCGATCGCGGACGTCGACCTTGCTTCGACTCCGATCGGGGATCCTGGAGAGGAGGTCGACGCGACTCGTGAGCGTCGGATTCGCGCGTTCCTTGAATCTGACGGCCCAGCGATCCTCATCGCCAACCCTGCAGCATGTGGCGAATCCGTTTCGCTTCATATGGCGTGCACCACTGCGATCTACCTCGATCGGACCTACGACTGCGCCCGATACCTCCAGTCGGTCGACCGGATCCACCGACTGGGCCTTCCCGCTGACGCGCGGGTCACGGTACATCTGATGCAGACGACGCTCGATGGGAACGACACAGTCGATCAACTTGTCGACACTTCGCTAGCGGGGAAGCAGGCACTCATGGAGCGCCTGCTCGAGGGTGGTGAGCTCCTGCCGGCCCAGATTCCGGCCGAGGGTGAAGCGGCAAGCGGAGACGACCAGGACCTTGTCGCACTTATCACCTTCCTTCTCGGCCAATGACGTCTTACGCCCGCGCGCCCACCCAAGACTTATGCCCGACGACGACGTTCGATCGATCTCCATGACTGAGGTTCTTGACCTGGCAACGGCACTGTCGTCCGCCCTGCGAACCGCACCATCGATACCGCTACCGGTGGAGAACGTCTGGGATTGCATCGATTCTCACAACGCGCGCGCCGCCGACGCGGAGGCGCAGTTTCGGCGAGCGTTCGCATCAGGGCTTGCGGCAATCCCGATCGCGCAACGGGCGCACGGACTAAACGGTGTCACCGGGCATGTCGCGGAGTCGGTAGTCGAAATGATCTTGGCGGAGCGCGGGTGGACGCCGCTTGAACATTTTGAGGGACCATTCTCAGGCGGACACGGGGTCGACCTCGCGATGGCGACACCGGGATTCGACAATGTCGTCGTCATCGAAGTCAAAGGGACATTGACGCCACGAAGATGGCCCCGCCTAGCCAAAGGAGAGCTCCCTCAGCTAGGCAAGGAGTGGCTGCAAAAGATCGACAATCCGGCGGTCTCCAGTCTCGGCATGGTGCCCGCAGACCTGGCAGTGCTCGCCGTCCTGGTCCAGTTCGGAAGGAGGGAATTGAAGGTTGCCTGGTCGCGCGACGGGACGACGGTCATCTCGATTGCCGATCTCGCCGAACTGGCCTGACCGACCGTCAGGCGCTAACACCGCTGAGCACCGAACTAGGCTCGTAGGCTCGGTCCGTGAAAGCTCGAGCGCTCACCGAAATCTTGAGTATGCCCAAGGCCGACCGGTGGCCGGTCCTTGCGGAGGGACTCGCACTTCTGAGCGAGCACGTGCGCGTCCTACGAGACGACACTGAATCCCTGATCGCAGCTGGACGCGCGCGGTCGGCGGCAATCATCGACGCGGTGGCCGCGGGAGAGGCCGCGAAAGTACTTATCATTCTTGATCTCGCGCGACTTGGTTGGCGTGATCAGGCCGCGGCCAAACTCCTCATCGACGAATTCAGCCAGCACGTGCCACGTGGCATCTATGTGGAAGTAGCGGAAGCCCGGATCGCGACGCTACCCGAACTGCGCGAGTTCGTAGCCGGCCTTAGAGTCAGCGACTACCTGGACGGCCCCAACGAGGTCGACTGGGTGTTTCGCAACCGTATCGAGGCCCGACGTGAAGAGACCTTCTACGTCGACTTCGTCGTCGACGACGACGGTCAGCGATGGGTCACACCCCAGACCGGCACTGAGAACGTGCCGATTTGGGCGCCCTCGCGGGTGACGGACCTGGTCGGAGCTCAGAGCCGCCTCGGCCTCTTCAGTGCGGAAGCACTCGTCATGATCTCGGAAGTCTGGGAGGCCATTCGGCTCAACGACCAGACGACCTGGTCCGAGGTCGCCGGGCTCAACCGTGAGGTGCTCGGACGCGCCTGGGACCGAGAGTGGTCCAACACGGAGACGGCCAAAGCGGACTGGGGAACGGTGATCGAGCAGTGGCCACTCCCGATGTACGGAGTTGATCTACGGCGCCAACAAGTGCCGCCAGCCGAACTCGCCGAACAGCGAGCTCGAGCAGAGTATCGGCTCAACCGGGAGTTCTACGGCGAAGACGACGACTGGCTCTGAGCTCGAATCCCCCGGCGTGGACGAACGTCGTCGCGGCACGAACCAGTGCTTCCGTGGTCACTTCCGGACGCACAGAGTTGAAGAGATGGACGCACAGAGTTGAAGAGATGCACGCAGGCACTCGGGTGTGGTGGGCCCTTTCGCACCTAGCGTTGTTCTATGCGGGGTGGTTTGGAGCGGTGGAAGCGGGGTAGAGCGTCGGAGGGCGTAGGGCAGGCGGTCGCTTACGCGTTCGATGGTGGTTGCGATGCGGGCCAGGTGCACGGCGTCGGAGCGGTGATGCGGGCGGCCAGTTACGCAACCGCTGAGACGTCGACGGTCACGCGATTCTCGGTGACGGCCATGGGCGTCGAGGAGGATGAGCTCGATTCTGGTGGCCTGGCGCGTTGGGTGGACGGTTCTGATCCGCTGACGGGCGAGCTGCGCGGCCGGGAGTTGACCAGTCCAGACGCGGATCTGTTGTTGGACGGGACAATGAACATGCCCAAGTCCTTCAGCCTCGCGGTGCTGCTCACGCCTGAACTTCGGTCCGAGTTCGATGGGTTGCAGGTTCGCATCCGGGACCGGACGTTGCGTCTGTGGCAGCGCGAGTTGAATGCCCGCCGCGGGGCCGGCGGCTTGATCCGGGAGCCCATCGCCAGCCTTGAGGTCGTGGAGTTGCGGCACGAGCGGTCACGGGCGCTTGACCCGCACATCCACCGTCACCTATGGCTTGGCATCAAGGTCCTCGGTGAGGATGGCAAGTGGTCGAACGTCGACTCGCGGGTCGCGATGAAACTGCACACGGTGGTCAACGCCGAGGGTGATCTCGCTTTCCGCACCGATCCAGCGTGGATTGCCGCGCTCGCCGAGCACGGGTACACCCTGGACGCTGAGGGGGAGATCGCCGAGCTGGCTCATTTGGTGCGGCCGCTGTCAAGGCGGTCCAACCAGATCGAGGCGAACCGAGCCCTGCGCCTCGCCCGGTGGAAGCAGACCCATCCGGGTCAGCATCCGGACCACGCGACTCTGGCGTGGATTGACCGATGGGCGTGGGCGCACGGACGACCCGACAAGCCCGCGAGCGTAGACGAAGCGCAGTGGGAAACCCTGATCCGCGACGAGGTCACGGCCCTCGACAAGTCCGCGAGCGAACGCCGGGATCCTGTGACCGTGCGAGCGCAGCGCCTCGCGGACCTCGATCGGGACCTGCTGACTGCGATCGCGATCACCGACGCCGACCGGCGGTCGGCCGGCAGTGGGGGACGGTTCAGCCGCTACGACGTCCGCGCCGGTGTGATCCGAGCCCTGGCCGGGTCGGGCGTCGTTGCCGATCGTGCCCTACTTGATGAGGCGATCGAGGACCTTACCGCGCGCGCGCTGCAAGACCAGATCATCGACTTCCTCGACGGTGAGGCCGACGTTCCCGCGCACGTGAAGCACCTGATGGCTTTGCCGACCGCGCAGGCCAAGCTCGACCTCGCCACCCGGTTCGAGCAACTCAACACAGCCGGCGATGACGTCCCCGCTGACACGATCAATCGAACCGCTGGCCATGTGCTGGGAGGCGAGGCGAGTCTTGACGTCGGACAAGTGCAGGCGGCCGCCGCTGTTGCGGGAACGAACCGGCTGGTCACCGTCACCGGCCCCGCCGGGACAGGGAAGACCACACTGCTCCTCGTCGCCCGCACTGAGCTCGAGGCGCGAGGCCGACTGATGGTCGTGGTCGCGCCGACTAGGAAGGCGGCCAGCGTCGCGGGCCAGCAGATCGGCGCGACCGCGTCCAGCTTGCACGCGCTGCTCATCGACCACGGTTACCGGTTCGACCACGACGCTGCCGGCCGCACTGTCTGGAGTCAGGTGTGGCCAGGCGATGCCGATCCCACGACAGGGCTCATCTACCGAGGACCGCGGCGCTTTCCGCTCCGACCCGGTGATCGGATCGTGGTCGATGAAGCCGGCATGGTTGACCTGCACACCGCGAACATGCTCGCTCAGCTGGCCGCCGATACGGGTGCGGGAATCGCGATGATCGGCGATCACCTGCAAGCCATGCCGGTGGGTCACTCAGGCGCCATGGCCGCCATGCAGCGCCGGTCCGGATCGACCGTCGAGCTCACCGCGGTGCATCGATTCCGCGACCCTGCATACGGCGCCCTGACGTTGCGCCTACGCGAAACCGCCGACCATACAGCCGCCCTCACGGTCGCTCGCGAGCTCCTTGCAAGCGGGCACGTCGGTATTGCAGGGAGCGAGCACGACGCGCGGGAGCGGATGGTCGCCGGCTGGTTGGAGCACGCCGCACGGGGGCACCGGGTCGGCCTGGTCGTAGCAACCAATGCCGAGGCGCAGCAGGTCAACGACCGCATCCAAGAGGAACGAGTCGAGCAGGGCGCTCTCGCCATCGACCGGGTGGCGGCCGGTCAGGGTGGGCAGCGGCTTCTGGTCGGCGACATGGTTCAGACGCGACGAAACGATACCGGGCTCGGTGTGGACAACCGAGCCCTCTGGACCATCACCCGCATCACCGGTAGCGGCATCCGTCTCGCGTCAATCGCCGACTCCGGCGACACCCGGACCGTCGACCACGACTACACCGCCGAACATGTCCACCTCGCGTACGCCTCCACTGTGCACGGCATCCAGGGAGAGACTGTCGACCACGCCTTTGTCGGCCCTGGTGTCGATGCGGCAGGGCTCTATGTCGGGATGACCCGTGGCCGTCACACCAACACGGCAATCGCGATCGCCCGTAGCTCCGATCAGGCGATCGACCAGCTCGCTGAGACCATGATGCGCGGCCGTCCGGAACTGACGCTGGACGACGCCCACCGCGCATCGCTCAACGAACTGGGCCGCTCCGCTCGCGCCAGCCATGATGACCTCGAAGCGGTGAGGGCAGCGGAACGATCAGCTCGTGCGCGACTGCGCGAGATCGACATGGAGGTCGCGCGGGCGGAGGCGGTCGGCCACGGGCGCCCTAACGATCCCAGGAGGGTCGCCCTGTCGCCGCCGTCGGCAGCCCAGCGCGCGATGGTCCAGGCGCAAATCCTCGGAGCGCAACACCAAGCCGCTGCTCTCCTGGAGAAACGCCAGGGCAAGAACGTCGCCCTAGACCCCCAGCGAGGTCCGGGCACCGCCGGACAGACTGCGGGCCCCGGAGGAGGCGAGGAGTTGCAGTTCGGCGGACTGAGCGGGGGTTCGAACGGCGGTCTAGACATTTAGCCGTCCCAGTCGACTCCGGCACCCGCCAGACTTTCGTTCGTGGGTATCGAGCAGTAGTGGCCGAAGGTGAAGCCGTCGACACGGGAGTGGCTGATAGAGAACAACGGCGAGGCCGTCCCGGCGGAGATCGTCGCCGATGTCAGGTGGGCCGGCGGGTCGATCACATCGGACGCATAGTGGGCCGGTGAAATCGGACCGACCGGGTTCTTCATGTCTGATGAGGCCACCGACTGGATCGAATCCATTGCTAACGACGAGGATCCTGAAACGCCAATCTCGACTGCATAGTCCCAATGTCCGCTGGCGACAGCGGAACAAACGAGGTGATCGAGCACCTCGTCGCTGAGCAGGGACTACCGGCGGCGGATCGAGTCTGTGCGCTGGAGCAAAATCGGCCCGAATTCCCTACTTACGCGATCGTGAGCCTAGGTATCCCGGTAGTGGAACCGCCCCAGTGGGGAGGACAGGTCCAGCTTTGGAAACGTCGTCCCGAACTTCGCCCAATGGCCGCTGCACAGGTGCAGTCCCTCGACGACGTCGCCGTTTCCGTACCGGTATAGGAGCCAAATATGAATGTCTGCAAGCGGCGGGTTCAATTGCGGTAGCAATAGGTCGCGCAAGTTCGGCGGGGGCACGAAACTGCTGAACGCCGCGGTCACATTTCCGGGTGGGCCGAACGGGTACATCACCAGGTGCTTGTTGGGGTACCCGTCAAGTTTCTTGGCGAGGGACTGCACGCCGCCTCGCTGCTCCTTCTCGATGATGTGCAGCGATCGCCGGATCAACGTCCATGGATCATCAGTTGACGCCTCATGCCCCACAGACCACCTGATCTCATGAGGCTGATCGTCGGAATGCTGGCATTGCTGAACACACAACGCTCGGACCCCATCGTCGTAGCCCCCAAGGCTGAGGATCGGGTCGGGACCGATTCCCTGGAGCCACCCCTGCTCGTCGGGCTCTGACCAGTGATACTCACAACCGGCGGCCACAGTCCACCGAATGACGTCCACCTTGATCTTGTTGCGCACGTCTTTTGTGGCACCTCCCAGCCTTGTGTACGGGATCATCACCCACACGCAGTGGGGCAGTCTTGGCTCAGCCACAGGATCCAGGTGCTGTTCTTCTTTGCGGACGTCCGACGGAGCGGTTGTAATCACTTCCGCCACATGCTTGTCGTCTGCAGATAAGAGGTCGGGCATGCCCGGTTTGGAGCCGTCATCATAGAGTCGGAACTCCACCCCGAACTCGCCTGAGAGGGTGAGTCTCGCGTGCTCTTCTTCCGCCCTAACCACCAGCCTCACGCCTTCCCACTTTGAACTAACCCCGGGCGCGCGCAGTCTTGAACACAAACACATCGTCGCCTGCGAGCTGCACATCGCGGCTCAACGAAGTCAGCGCGTTGCTGAACAGGGGCGATGTGATGTCAGGGATCGTAGCCGTCAGCGCCGGAGGCATGCCGACGGTTTGTTGCGCGGCATGCTGCCGCTCAGCAGCCCACCGGTCGATACCGTCGGCGTACCGTTTGTTGGTTCCCACGACTCCTTCTTGGCGTGTCGCACGCGACGGGTTTACTCTCGTGATTCTCGAACATACGTTCGAATGTTGCAAGGAGTCGACATGAGCCTCGCCCACCAGCATCACCCCGCCGCGGGCAATCAGGTGACCGTGTGGTTTGCCAACGAACGCCCTGCGCGCGTTGTCTATCGGGGCACCCGGTACCGGGTGAGCGACACTCCGACGCGACTCGAGGACGAGATGATCGAAATGACCCAACCGCTTCCGATTACAGGATGGCGATTTCAGGGCACCGATCCCGGAGGGAGGTCCCGGATGTTCGACATTCGCGAGGACGCGGCCGGCTGGATGTTGATCCGCTCGTACGACTAGGACCGATGATTGAGCTCGAGCTCGCCGTCACGCGCAAGTCGGTCTCGCGCTATTGCGCCTGCCCAATGACACCTATTTCTGTTTCGTTCGTGGTTGAAACTATTTGCATGCTCTTGCCCAGTCCTTCGATCTCCTTGCGACGACGCGCAAACTCGGCATGTTCGGTCAAGACTGGCTCGAACCACCTTCGGGTGTCGGGGTCGATGATCTCGCCGATGAAGCGATCCATCACCTGCATCACGCGGTCGGCGGTCTCAACGAGGTCGACTCCTTCCTTGACGCGTCTGCGCTTCGCGGACAGGTGCATGATCATCCAGTTGATGCGTTCACGTTCGTCCTTCGTCAGGGTGTCCTTCGAGTCCCAGCTCGCCAGGTAGTGGACTGCGAGTGCGGCGTCTTCGTATCTTGATTTCTTGACATCGAGAAATTCGCGGAGCAGCCGCGCGTGGACGAGGCACGACTCGATGAGGGCATTGTCGATAGTGACGTCGCTTCCGAACAGGTCTCGAGGTCGGGAGGCGTACTCCAGCGCGGTGCTCCACATCGCGTGGACTTCGTACCGAATATCGCGCGCGACCTCGGCCTTGATCGCTTGATCGTCCATGGGTTTCATGCCTGAACAGTACGGCTCGAGCCGAAGAGCGGGCGGGAGTACGATGACTCCCGCCCGCTCTCTTTGGTCAGCGTGCGATTGCTGCGCCGGTTGCCGCCGGCGTGGCTACCGGCCCCTCCGCGTATACGTTGGGGCCGCTAGCTTTTGGGGCGCGTTCGATCTCCACGGTGGCGAACCGCAGCGAGGCGCCGATGGTGTCGGCCACGATGTCGCGGCTCTCGCGGACGTTGTCCTCCTTGTCGGTGTAGGTGCCGAACCGGAGGTCGCCCGCGACGAGAACGGAGTCGCCTTTGCGGAGGCTGTCGATCACGTGCCGGGCCTGGTCGTTGAACACGACCACTCGGTGGAAGACGGTGCCGGCGTCTTCCCACCTTTGGGTTTGTTCATTGAGGCGTCGGTCGTTGACGGCGACGGAGAATCTCGCATACTCGACACCATTCTCGCTTGTGTCGTGTTCGGGGTCCGCGGTGAGGTTGCCCTCGATGGTGACGGGGATCCTTGTGCCCATAACTTTTGTTCCTTCCTTCTCTATTGGCCGTGGGTGTCTTTCACCCAGGCGTCCCATTCGCCCTGGTCGGTGACTTCTTCCCATGTGCGACGTTTGGTGCCTTTGTGTCCGCTGCTGCAGGATCCTGAGTAGGCGGCCCGGAGTCGAGTGCGGGCGGCGTGCCAGCGTTCGAGCCACATCAGCGGGCCGAGGCCGCTGTCTTGTGGGTCGTATGCGGTGCGCCAGGCGACGTGGAGGGCGGAGAGCTCTTCGACGAGGGCGGGGTGGCGCCACCAGCAGTTCGGGATCACCGTGACGGGGACATCGAACCGGGTGGTTACCCATTCGACCCAATCCCGGAGGGCAGCCCATTCGGTTGCGGCGTCTTCGGGTGCGAGGTCGCGCCAGCGGACGGGACGGGATCCTGTGGCAGCGCCGGCACTTTGCCGACCGAAGGGGTCGAATGGGTCTAGACCGAGTCCGTCGACGAGGTCTTCGACGGCCCCCCAGTCCTCTCCGTCGTCGTATTCGCCTTTCACGTCCGCGGCCTCACCATCGCGGTCAGATGGGCGCGGGCGATCTCGATCGCACGAATTGTTGCGACCGCGCGGCGGCGGTACGAGCGGAGCACGAGGTCGGTATCGAGGATGCGGTGCACCAGCTCATGGCATCCGGGATGCATAGCGCAGAGGTCCTCGTGCTGTTCCCGCGCAGCCCACCCTTGGCGAAGTCGGATCACGTGCCGGTAGTGGAGGTGATGCAGCTCGAGATCTCGGTGGGATGCGGCCCGCCAGCACACTACGCAGCGCAATATTCCCGTGCGACGTTCCTGTTCGGCGAACCAGCGATCCCGCCGCCGAAACCAGGCCACCGACCGCAGATACCCGACCCGGTACCGGGCGGTCGCATGGCGCTTCCGGGCGTTGCTCACGACTCCTCCTCCGCCGGTCTCCGGTGCAATTGGAGTTGCTGGTCGAACTGGATGCGCTGCTCGGCCTCGGTGACCTTTTTGCTGGTGCGGATGTCGGTCGCATCGCGTCGTTCATCCCACCCGGAGAGGTCGAGCAGGACGCCGCGTCGGTTGCGGTAGGTGAGGAGCCCGGCAGTCGGGGGAAGCCGACGGATCTCGTCGGCCGTCATCAGCGGCAGGCGTTCGGGCATTTCGGCGGTGTGGAAGCCGTCCCGGCGTGAGTCCCATGACCGTTGGGTGCGTCGGCGTTCCCTCCAGCCGAGCAGGGTCTCGACGTCGCGAAGGTGGTTCACGTGGGAGGCGCCGCCGAGGAGCACCTTCGCGGTTGCGGCACTCCAGATCGTGTCCGCTTCCGCACGCGACCACGCTGTCTCTGCCTGCGAGAGAGCTTGCAGGACGACGAAGGTGCAGATACCTCGGCCGCCGCCGTCGGCCATGACACGGGGAAGGGCCGCCCATCGGAACATGTTGGCGATCTCGTCCAGAATCAGCCCGAGCGGTTCACCGAGGCGAGCCCCGGTAGAGGCGAGCGCTTTGCGGCGGGCGACCTCGACGATGTCGTCTAGGACGGCGGACAGGAATCCGCCCATGGCACCCGCACCGGTTCCAGAGCCCAGAAGGTAGAGGGTGTTCTCCGCGGTGAGGAACTCGCTCGGCACCAGGGAAGAACCTGCAGGACCGGGTTGGAGAGCTTCGCGGATCTGCGGGATCGCTAACGGGGCGACTGCTGCTTGAACCCCGAACCAGGTGGACGACAGGAGCTTCTCATCGCCGACGAGGACGGCCTCGAGCCCGTCGCCCCAGCCGGCCGCCCCGTCGGTACGGAGGATGTCGACCGCGGTACGTGCCAGGGCTGGCGTTGATCCCCATTCGTAAAGGTCGGCGACGGTGCGTTGGCCGATGGCGGCCGCGTGCAGCAGACGGGCAAGGACGGTGCTGGATGCAGCCGCCCATTCCTGGTTGCTCAGCGATGCGCCGAGAGCGGTGCCGGTGACGATCGCGGTCCCGCGCTGTACTGCGATGAGGGGGTCTTCGCATCCGGCGATCGGATCGATCCGCAGGGTGTTGCGGATTCCGGATAGCTGTTGCGGGTCGAAGACAAACACCTCGCCGCGGCGTTGCCGCATCCGGATGGTGGCGGTGAGGTTGTCGTTCGTTGTCGAGGTCGTGATCAGTGGGCCGGCCCAGTCCAGGATCGCCGAGATCAACACCCGATACCCCTTCCCCGACCGTGGTGGTCCTTCGAGAGCGACGGAGTCTTCGATGGATACGTAGACGTCCATCCCGCGGGAGCGACCCACTCGCCAACCGACGTCACCTGCCTGGACCTGGTCCTGCCCGGGACGAAGAATCCGTGCGCGCTGCTTGACCGCCCGAGCCGACAGATGCTTTTGCACTTCCGAGCCGGTGGCGAATCCCGGGCGCCGGCGCAGTTCTGCCACGAACGCGGCATCTGATTGCCGGTATCGGACCCATCGCGCCCCACCGATCACCGCCGCCGCCAGGACCAGTATCACCGCCACGGCGTCGAGGATCCTGATCGGAGCAACGGGTATGACGCACCCATCCAGGCGTAAGGCGGTCGGGTCACCGGACAGGCCCAGCCAGAAACCCGAAAAGGGTCCCGTCGGTTGCGGCCGTGCCCCGCAGGTGAGCGAGGTGACGGCTTCGGCGACAAACTCGAGAACGAAGTTCACCACCACCAGGAGCGCGATGACGGCGGCCAGGATCCTTGGCCACACTTCGTCCCGGCTCATGGCGCCAGCGCCCTATTCCAGTCCCACAGCGACTGCGGCACCGGCGGCGACCCACGCGCGCTGCGTTCCTGGTCGGAGTGCGTCGAAGCGGAGCGGTCCGCTCTTCAGTGCCGAGTCGAAGGGAATTACCACGACGGCGCGGACGAGGTCTTCGAACGCTGCCGCGATGCGGCGGGTCTGGCCGGCGGATCCTCGTTCAGACTCGGTGACGATCACCACAGCCTCCCGGGCCAACGTGGCGGAGTGCTCGTCCCGTTCGTGGAGTGCTTCGAGAAGGAGGGCGCCCGACTCGGCTGATTCGGGTGCGGCGAGGGTGGGGACGACGAGTTGTTGGGTGGAGTCGATCATCCGGAGCCAGCGGTCGGCGGATTCGTCGTTGCCGGAGTCGAAGATCACCAACCGGTAGTAGCGGGTGGCGAGTTGCATGAGTTGGTCGAACTCGGTTCCGCCGATGCGCTGGTCGACGGCGAGCAGGTGCGGGTTCGAGCGCAGCACGTCATACCGGTCAGAGGTCTGGTGGTGCACATATCCCGCAACGTCCGCCGTCGATGCGTCGGGCGACAGGAGCTCAGGTGCGGCTGCGACTGCGTCGGCGACGGTGGCGTCGTGGGGGCCGGTTTCGGTGCGCCAGCCGAGGGTGCCGCGGGTGTCGTTGTTGTCCCACGCCAGCACGCTGCCGCCGCCGTTGCGGGCGAACACGGCGGCGAGCATCGCACTGGTGGTGGTCTTGCCGACCCCGCCCTTCCCGTTCACGACCGCGATCGCCCGGCATCCAGCCCAATGCTGCGACGTCGCCCTGACGTTCTCGAGGTGGCGGATCTGCCCGGCAGTGGGTTTGGTTGGTGCACCGAGTCTGCTCAGGGTTCCAATCAGCCCAACAGGCGTCGACTCCGGTTCTGACTCGATGAACGACACCCGCATCCGGGCGCGTGCTGTCGCGAGGGAGCGGGCCTCGGGCGACTCGGCGGACACCCGGAAGGGTTCCAGCCAAACATTGTCGCTCACGAAAAGTTCGGCGAACTTATCCACTTTGCGTGCGCCGAAGGCGGTGACGCGTCCCTCCGGGGTGACCAGCAATGTGTGTTCCCCCTGGTCGCCAACGGTGGTGAGTTCGACGGACCTTCCGATCCGGCGTGCTTCCCAAACGGTGCGCCGTAGAACGAAGTCGCGGATGCCGTCCGGGCTGGTGCCAATCAGGGGATCGGTGGTGTCGGCGCCGGGACCGCGGTAGTCGGCGTTGGTGCCCGCGATCTCGGCGAATGCGCGGGGGACATCAGGGCGTGCCATCGGAACTCCTTTGAGTTGGTTCGGTCGTCCACAGCTCAGAGACGTGATCGGAGAGTGCGATTCCGCCGGCGTCGGCCTTCTCGCCCAGCACCGCCTCGTCGGTTTTGAACAGCTCGTATTCCCACGAGGTGGAGGTGGCGAACGCGTCGACGAGATAGGCGAACTGGCCGACGTATGCGATGAACTGTCCTTGCCGCAGCTGGCGGGCCATGTCGACGTGCACGGCGGACAGGTCCAGGCGGGTGCGGAGGTCGGCGGCGGCTTGTTGGTTGGTGCGGAAAATGAACTTGTTCTCGATGTCTCCCACGACCGAGTAGGCGAGGTTGCGTTCTTGGGAGTTGGCATCGCCGACGGCGTCGAGGTCGCCCATCTTGTGCAGGATCACGATGTTGCTGATCCCGTAGTGGCGGGACAGTTTTAGCCACTGCTGGTACATCTGCAGCGCGGCCAGTGACGACATGTCGCGCCATCCTTCTTCTCGGATGACGTAGCGCGTGCGGCGGGCGTCACGGTCGGAGATCACTGCCTGCACCCACGCGGTGGTGCACACCTGGGTCAGCTGTGCGACGAGGTCCCCGCGGGCGAACAGTTCGCTGGTATCGACGACCACCATGGGGGCGTCTTCATCGAACGTCACTGTCGACTCGTCTTCGAACAGGCCCGACAGGTCCCCGTCAACGAAACGGCGCAACGCGAACCTGGGTCCGGATGCGGCTGCCCGGATCTCCGGGTCGCCTGCTTTGGAGGCGGCGACCGCCTCCAGTTCCGCGTGCACGTGCCGAAGTGTGGGCTGGTTGTTCGTGTTGGCGACCGCGCGTTGCAGGGCGAGGTGGATACAGGCGTGCTCGGCCGCCGTGAGGTTGCCGGACTCGACAGTCATCTGGACCAATGAGATAAGGGTGGCGGCCCGCCGTTGCCGGACGAGTTGTTCATCCTGCTCGTCGCTGGCGCCCGTCCGACGCGGGCCTCGGTCGAGGGGATTCAGACGGTTCGCGTGGCCCCCGCCAATACGGATGACTGTCCCGCCGATCGCCTCGGCAACGACGACCCATTCACCTTTCGAATCCGACGGGACGACGGCTTGGTGACCGAACGCGACGGATCGGACCGCGAGGGTCTTCACCACGGCGGACTTCCCTGACCGGTATGCGCCAAGGACGAGGACGTTCGTGGAGAACGCACCACGTTCGCTGGCGTCGGCGTAGGCGTCCCACGGGGAGAAGTGCCAGAGCGCGTCCGCGTTCAGGTCGACTCCGACGACGGGGCCGTGGTGTCCGATGCCGGTGTCCGCGACGAAGGGATAGATGCCGGCAAGGTGCTGGCTGGTCGCACGGTGCGGAGGGACGGCGAGGCGGGCGACATTCCAGTAGCCCCCATCGAGCAGACCTGGGCCAAACGGACCCGGCACGACTGCCTCTGGCAGGGCACGATCTTTCCGGGTCGATCGCTCTGGCCGCGCGGTCTCCTCGAGCTGCTGAACCACGGCGTGGCGTGCGCGACGTTGGGCGCGGGTCTCTTCGGGTGGGGTGAACTGGATGACGCGGCGGGCCATTACTTCATCCCCAAGCCGAGGGGGAGGGCGTTGACCAGCAGCGCTTCGGCTTGCTGGCAGTACAGGATCTGCGCCTCCATCCCCACCACCGACAGCGCATTGCGGGCTCCCGCGATCGCCTGCTCGAGGGTCTCCTCGTCGTCGGCCGACACGGTCAGGTAGGCGCCGTAGGAGAACTCGCCATGGCCGGCGACGAGCTCCTGCTCGCGTTGCTCCAACGCGAGCCAGTCCGACTCGTCCACAATCGATCCTTGGGTGCCGCGGCGGGCACGGAGGCGTTCGTTGCCGCGCCACACCTTCTTCTCCTCACGGATCTGCCGAAGAGCACGCCCGACCGGAACTGGTGCCGCGACGATCGAGAGGATGTGGGTGACCGCTTCATTGGTCACTGGGTGGCGGGCGAAGACCAGGGGTGCGAGGAACCCGACAGGTGCGTCGGAGCGTGGCCACTCGTGGATCCACATCGTGGTGTGCACGGCAGAGTCCGTGAGGACGACTCCGTTGCGACCCTTTGGCTCCTCGAGGTACATCGGCCCGATCCCAACCGGGTCCACCCCCGCGTGGTCGTTGCCGCGGTTGCGGAGCATCGGAATCGAATCAGGATCAAGCGTTGTGCGCGCGAGCTCGGCAACCTGTCGTGGGCTGAGCCATCTGCGCACCGTGATCTTGGCCGTGCGGAGGGCTTCGGCGAGGTTGCCAGCTTCGACGGCCGACAGTGCCTGGGTGGCTTGTTTGCCGCCGCCGAGGGCTTTCAGTTGGGCGCCGAGCGCGACGAGGTCGAGGGTGAGGGTGAGGTAGTTGCGGTGCCCGACGGCGAACTGTTCCGAGCTGTCGAGCACCTCGCCATAGTTGACCGCCGCAGGGCTTGCCGGGTCGACGAGTCGCTTCCGGGATGCCTGCTCATACTGATCGCGAGACGGACGGATCGTCGTCCTCGTGGTGCGCTCCTGCAGGGTGACGCGTTTGATGCCCGGACGCTGCGTCAACGCAGCAAGTACCGGGGACCATTGCTGGGCGAGCTCGATACGTTCGCCGGTGTCCTTCATCAGGAAGCCCTGCACTTCCAGCTCCGCGGTGATCGACACCGTGCGCTCGCCCGGGTGATAGACCGACGCCATCCCGTCGACCTCCCACAGCTGCACCGACGCGCGGGTGCCCGGCAAGTTGAGGGTGCCGTCGAGGCGGGCTCGCTCCGGCCGGAACCGATGCGCGGTCGCCCCCGTGGCCGTCCGCACCTGCTTCGACAGCCACAAGCCGGCCATTCGCGGTGCCGATAGACCATGCACCGACACCAGCGCGACGACTCCCAACGGTAGGTACAAGGGTGCCGAGTACAGAAGTCCGGTCGGTCCAAAACGGTTCACCCCGATCAACACCACCAGCGCGGCAGCGGTGAGGAACACAAGTTGGGGTCCGTCGAGTCCGAGCACAATGCCCTGCCGGGACCGGTGCGGCAACCGGACCGGGCGTGCCGGATCAGCCGGGGTGTGGGACGTGCTGCTCATGAGGACCTCCGAGAGCTCGAGGAAACGGGGACACGACTGGGCGACTGAGACGCGGGAGCCGAACCCACACGCGACGGCTGCGACGGGCGAGAACCACCTCCACCCGGGCCGGTGCCTCCGGGGGAGCGCCTTGCGGGGCTCGCTCCGATGCGGGACGGGAGCCGGGTCAGACCGAGGGCTGCGGTACTCGCTCCCCGGCTGACACCTCCACCGATGCGGGATCCGATGCCGTCCACGGCGGCGCCGCCGATGAAACTGAACAGACCGAACACTGCAAACGGTGCGAACGCGACCATCACCAAACCCAGCAGCAGCGGCCACGACCTCGGGTCCCAGATCGTCTTAACCCCGCCCAGTCCGTTGATGATCAGCGCCAGGAATCCGATCGTCAACGGACCCGTCAGCAGCAGGGCTGCGACGGCGGAGAGGTAACGAATCACCCACTGGGGGCCGACCGTGCGGATTGGGAAGACCATCCACGCGACCGGCCCAACCGCGATCAGGACCGCCAGGGCGAGGTTGCGGAACATGAACACGAACACCAGCAGCAGCATCGCCACGAGCAGGAGTCCGTCGATGAGGAAGGCGAAGAAGTAGTTTGACTGACCGCCCGCCCACATGACTTTCTGCAAGGTGACGAACAGCGAGTCCGGGCCGGTCCGGTCGAGGATGTACCAGGTCATGTCGTCCAGCGAGTTGACCAGGTCTCCGATCGTCCACAATGTAAGCGGGACCGCCGGGACGGCGATGAAGGTGCGCACGAACGCGGCGATGAGTTGTTCGTGGTCGCGGGAGACGACCGCGGCGGTGATCGACCACACCATCGCGGCGAACAGGATCACCAGGACTGCCCATTGCCAGAACGACCACTGTTTCACCGCTGCGGACCACAAGGTCGAGTCAGTGTTGAACGAGATACTCGTCGCCATGGCGAACGCGGCGGCGGTCGCGCCGAGCGCGAGGCCGCGGCCGAAGTTCTCGAACGTCGAGCAGACCAGGTCTCCGATGGTGCAGCCGTAGGAGACCAGGAGGGCGCTTCCTCCGGCGGCTCGGATGGCATCTTGGTGTCCTTGGAAGGTCGTGCACACCATCGCCGTCTGGCCTTGGAACGGCACCCCGATGAAGCAGGCCTGGGAAGTGACGGCCGTCGGATCGGTTGGGGTGCAACTGATCTGACCGCTGGCCGCCTCACAGTCCACCGGAAACGATGGTGCTGACCACGGCTGGCCAGTAACGGGTGTCGACGGCGAGCTCGCAGTCCTGAGGGTGTGAGAGGTCGCCGTGGCTTCCGCGGCGTCGGCCGGCGAAGCAACCGCACCGGTCGTCACCGCAACAAGCAGTGCGGTGAAGCCGGCTCTGAGCAGGTGGCGCATGGCTAGAAGCCGAACTTGAAATTGACGAACCACTGGAAGAGTCCGCTCGCGGCGCCGAGGACGGCTGCGGCGATGAAGATCCAAGCGATGTTCTCACCCGCCCAGGTACGCACCCGCTCCGGCGCGAGACCGCGGAACGCTAAGGCCGCGCCGGCGATGATTAGCATCATGAACACGACAATCAGCGCTGCTCCCAGTAGATAGGAGGCGATGAGTTGCAGTCCCGCGAAGAAGGGTGCCGAGAAGTTCGGACCGATCGGTGGCACGTCCACATCGTTGCGGGAGGGGATCAGGTGGTTGAGCATGGTTCTCCTGTCCGGTGATGAGCTACTACAAGGGCAGACCGCGTGCGGCCATGAAAGGTCCCGGATCAACCGAGGTCCCGTTGATACGGATCTCGAAATGCAGATGACATCCGGTCGCCGCGCCGGTGCGACCTTCGAGCCCGAGTTGGGTGCCGGCGGCGACGGTTGTTCCGACGCTGACCAGGAGCGAGTTCCACATCATGTGCCCGTAGATCGTCGTCACGCCGCCGCCGTGATCGATCTGCACCGCGTTACCGAACGTTCCCCACGCACCCGCGCGAATCACTATTCCGGGGCCGGCGGCGTAGATCGGAACTCCGCAGGCCTCCGCGAGGTCATAGCCGCGGTGGTACGTGCTGCAGAACGAGCAATCCGGAACCGATCGCGGCCCGAACCTTGACGTGATGCTGTAGTGGCCGGCAAGCGGGTACCCCCACTCGCCCACCACCGTTGGCTGGGCGCTGTCGGTGACGGTGTTCGTGCTCGCGCTGGCCAGCATCACCGGCACCGCCACGAGCGGCACTACGATCCCCAGGATCAGGATCATCACGAACGCGATCACGCCGCCTACAATCCGTCGAACCGTCTTCGACCGCACCGCCGCGAGCAACAACATGTGTTGAGCCATCAGCCCACCGCCGTGTCGAAGAAACGGACGACCTTGCAATCACCAGCTCGCTGGGCCGAGTCCGGCGTCGGAACGCTCGCGCCCCCACAGACAACCTGAACACTGACCCGGACCTTCTGGTCATAGGTAGCGTCACCCCCGGCGCGATTACCGGATTGTGCGAATGTCATTACCACGTTCGCCGTTGCCGTCCGCACGTGCTTCTGTGCCGCGTCGGGTTGATCGAGGTAGTCGATTGGACCATCCACCCGCGCGGCCACGTAGCCGTCGTTCTTAGCGAGGTCATCCCACTGCGACTGCGGCACGACAACCGTCTGAGACAGCTCCCCTTCGTACCTGGCCATCTGATCCAGTGCGTCTTGCTGGTTGTCGTACAGAGGGCTCGGAGTGAACCACGTCCCCAGCCACTTCACCCACTCATTACGACTAGAGCGCTTAGTGTCGAATGTTGCAGCCGCCTCAAGAGCGGCCCGCACGTACACGTCCGAATCCTGCGTGATCGGTTCAGGCACCCAACCGCGCTTGCTCACACTCGGATCGACGACAGCGCCGTCACTGACCGTCGCCGAGGTCGCGGATGCACTTGTGGAGGGACCGATTTGAGACGGCATCGGGTCTGCAACATGGTTGCCGCCCGATCCCCGGACAACCAGCGCGATCATCACCACCACCACCACGGCAGCACAGACCAGCACCGCCACGATCAGCCCCCGGCGGCTGGAACGCCTTCCCTGCATGGCCCCTCCTCCACGTTACGAACCCGCGCTTGCCTCCAGCGCGATACTTGCATGAGTGAATGTTAAAGACATACACTCGGCAAAGTGAATAGTCAATACATCCACTTGGGAATGCGTGGTTGGTGACACCGACCGCGCGAGAATGGGCGACATGCCTAGACGCGTGACACCAGCACCAGGGGGATGGAGCGAGTGGCTGGAGGACCCCATCAAAGCCCTAGGCAACCTCGTCCGGGCCGGCATCATCGGATACCTGCGCGGAGAGGGCCCGGCGACTCGCGCGGAGATCGCCGCAGCGCTCGACCTCCCGATCCCGACAATTGCCGCGTCCCTGAAGGCAATGGTCCAAGCTGGACTACTCACTACTGACCCGCCAATCGACAAGGCCCGACGCGGCCAGCGGATCCGGTATGGGGTGGACCAGGAGACTGTCACCCGGATGTACCTTCAGTTGGGGCAGGCGATCGGCGAAATCTAGTCGCGACGCCTGCGGCGATCGAGCTTTGGTTCGCAATCACTTCAACCTCGACATTGAATGGCGGGTGCAGTCCGACGAAGAATGTTGACCGCGTGGGTAAGGGTCGCCCTGCGAAAAAATCGTTCCAAGCACGATCCCACCCGCGGAAATGTTCGACGCTGGTCAGGTAGGCCCGGACGCTCACGATGTGGTCTGGCGACGTGCCGGCGGCGGCGAGCAGCTGGTCGACATTGCGCAGGACCTGAGCGATTTCGCCGTCGATGTCCGCGACGACCGGCCTAGTTCCGTCGAGCGCCACGACACCGGAAAAGATGATGCAGTCGGGTGACATGCGACGGAATGGGGCGACGGCGGGTGGCGTGACGTGGTCGCTCATAGCAGCCGCCCGGAGATCGCGAACGACTCAACCCCTTGCGGCGACCGACCTTCGATCAGTTCGGCGATCACGTCGGCAGTCGCCGGAGCGAGGGTGACTCCAAGCATTCCGTGACCAGCCGCCACGAATACTCCGGGTGCCGTCGGGAGCTCACTGATGAACGGCAAGCTGTCGGGCGTTGCGGGACGAAGGCCCGCACGGCTCTCTCGAACCTCGATGTCGGCCGCCGCATCGAGCCCCTCGAGATAGGGCCCAGCGTGTCGCACCAATCCGTCGGTCCGATGCTGCTCGACTCGCGCGTCCCTTCCGGGAAGCTCGAAGACGCCCGCGATCCGCACGCCGTCTTCGAACGGACTGAGTCCGAGCTTCGCTTCCATCAGGTACAGGGCGCGAGTGGGCGGCGCGGCCAGGCCGCGTACGAGAACCGAGTAGCCTTTCGCACCGAGGATGGGCAGCTGCACTCCCAGCGGTCCGATCAGTCGATTGGTGGCAGCCCCCAATGCGACGACGACGCGGTCGACCTCGACACCAGCATCGTCGGCGTCGATCAACCAACCGTCGCCGTGTGCAGTCAGCGCGGTGACCGGCGTTTCCTCCAGGATGTCTACCCCGGAGCGACGAAGCCAATCCGCAAGGCCAACGAGGAGCGAGTCGGGGTTGACGTGTCGGTCGATGGAGGTCAGTGCCGCTTTGACGACGCCCGCACCGACGCCAGGTTCAATCGCTCGCGCTTCGTCGCCGGTGAGGTAGTCGATTCGACCTGGGAAGCCGAGCGGTTGGAGTTCGTCGAAGAGCTGCTCGAACCATTCGAGCCCGTTGGCTTCACGTGCGAGCGCTAAGATTCCCGCCTCGTGCATTTCGAACTTCACACCGTCCGAGTGCAGCAAGTCGAACAATTCAAGAGTGCGATTGTTGAGCCGCATGAGCGCCTTCACGCCATTCGAGTAGGCCTGAGGGCGAGACGCGCGATGGAACTTCCATAGCCACCTCAGCCAGGAAGTGTCCAGTTGCGGACGGATGACCAGCGCACCATCTTTCTGAAAAGCATGCTTGAGACCGGTGGCGAGTACACCCGGAGACGCCAGAGGTGTGGAAAGGGAGGGCGTAACCCAACCTGCATTGACGGCGGAGGCGGATTCGCCGATGTGCCCCCCCTCGATGACGGTTACGCTGTGGCCCCGCCGACGCAGGCTCCACGCCGTGCATAGCCCGACTATCCCGCCCCCGACGATGCCCACCTTCATGTTGCCCCGCTTTCGGTTGTGCGTGAGAAATACGTGGAGATCAATCTGAGTGCGTCCTCGCCTGCGATGTCGCGATAGGACTCCGTGGCAAGACCCTGACGCACGAGTCGTTGGCGGCGCCTGCGGACCGTCGCACGGGTGTCGGGATCTACCTCGTCCGCCCGACGGAGGAGCGATTCCAACCACCTCGCCGTCTCGTCCCCACCACTCGGTCCGGGCAACGCCGTGGCCCTTGCCTCGGGTTGGAGGTTTCGGTACCACTCGAGACTGATCTCCGGATTGAGCGCGCGAGTTCCATTGGCCTCAAGCGCGGTGCTCAATGCCGAAACAGTGATTGCCGGGTCCTCCACGATGCCGGCCGCGTCGTACTCGATCGCGGTCACAACACGTTCGAGAAAGGAGTTGCGCTCAGCCCACGGGGTTGGAGCATCCGTCAAGTACTCCCACGTGGGGTGTTCGGCCGTGGGCAGGAGCAGCCTGCTGATCGCTCGATCATTGATTGCCTCGACAAGGTTGAGAGGACCGTGCACGAGCACTTCCTTGCGGGGGGGCCAGAAGTCGAAAGGTCGGTGATCGCCCCAGCGCCGCCCACAATGGAACAGATAGATCTCCGGGTATTGCGCTGTTTCGAGCGCCCGGCCGGCATCCGCGCGATAGAACTGGGCGGTCGCAAGTTGAATCAGGAGGCTGGCGCCGAGCGCGCCAAAGGCCTCCGTGACGACGACACCCAGTCGATCGGAGCGTTTCCATCCATCGAAGACGGCTTCGGCCGCTACCTCGCGCTCCCGCCTAGACACCGCGAACATCCGAAGGTCTAGCTGCGTCGCGGTATGCATCGCGCTGACTCCTCCGCTGGTCGACCTCTCACAGGCTAGAAACTGCCCGCGGGTTTGGGATGGGGCGCCTGTCCGATTTGGTTTGGACGATTGTCTATATGGAACTGAGGACCCTAAAATCTGTACCCATGTCCGATAGCCGCGACGCCCGCGACGGGATGCAACCCGTTTCGCTGGATCTCCAAGCTGCGGTTGACGAGCTGGCAGCGCGCCTCGAGAGATCTGTTGCCCTCGACAATCAATTCATCGAGGTGATTGCGACCAGTGCTCACAGCGGGGTCATCGACCAGGCGCGATCGGACGCCATTCTGGGGCGCCGCACTCCGACGTCCGTCGTGGAGTTCGTTCGAAGCCTCAACTTGGAGTCGGCCTCCGGAATCGTCGAAGTCCCTCGAAACGAGAAACTTCAGACCCTGGCGCGGCTCTGCGTCCCATTGCGCCAGGGAGCACAGCTACTCGGTTACCTCTGGGTTTTCGACGATCCGGAAGTGACCAACGTGCAAAGGAAGCGCTTCCTCGAGGCGTCCCAACGGATCACCGATATTCTCGGGCGCACTCTGTTGGACAGCCAGCGCCGGGTGTCACGTGCGTCGAGCTATCTCGACGAGGCGATCGCGACGGATAGCTTGTCTGTAGCCGACGCCGCGTCGGCCGCGCTTCTCGAGCCTTCCGGCGAAGCCTTCGTCCTCAGCCTGACGTTCACCGCCCGTGATCGACGCCCACTCGAGGAGCAGCTCAACACCGTGCTCGTGGATTACGCCCGCACGGCTGGCACGGTGAGATCTCTCACGACGACCTTCGGGGACGGAATCCTGGCCGTTGGTCGCTCCCGATGGCCACAGACGGGGGTATCAGGAGTCGCAGGCGCGTTCCAACGATCGGCTGAGCGAAGCAGCCTCACCCTTCAGGCCGTGGGGGTGAGCGAGCTGTCGTCCCCTCAGGTTCGTCGGTCGGCACAGCAGGCCGGTCTTGCGAACAGGGTCGCAAGAACTCGGAACGAGCGAGCACCCGTGTATTACGACACATTGGGTGCATGGCAGGTGCTGACCGATGTCGAGCCGTCTCTCAAGCGCGTCGTGGGAATCTGCCCTCAGCTCGCACCGCTCATCGGCTACTCCAGATCGCCGCTCCTCGAGACGTTGACGGCGTTTTACGACCTCGGGAGAGACGTGCAGGCTGTGTGCGCGGCGCTCTCGATCAAGCGAGCCACGCTCTATTACCGGCTCGACAAGGCTCAACAATTGATGGCTTCCGCGCAATTGTCATCGCCGGCTGCGGCGATCGACATTCACACAGCACTCCGGCTGTACTCGCTGTTCCGGGTTCAGGATCGGACTCAGGAGTCGCGGACCCACGACCCTGATTTCATGACGGCGTGAATGTCCGTCAGGGCACGTACGTCCTCGAATGTTGTTCCTTTGATGGCAATGAGGTCTGCGAACCTGCCGACCTCGATCGATCCGATGTCGGACCGGCCCAGCGCCTCAGCGGCGACCGACGTGGCTGATCTGAGTGCGGCCAGCGGCGTCATCCCGGCATCGACAAAGTCCTCGAATTGATTCGCATTGAGGCCATGCGGGAATATCACGGCGTCCGTTCCGTAGGCAATCCTGACTCCGGCGTCCACGGCCATTCGGAGCGCCCGGCGCGCGGAATCGCTGACCTGACGTGTTTTCTCGAGCGTGCCCGGCGGCATTTCGCCGGCGGCGGCGTGTGACTCCAACCAGCGAATCACGTACGTCGTGGGGACGTAGTAAGTTCCATGCTCGAGCATCGTCTGAAGCGCGCCATCACTCGCGAGGGATCCGTGCTCGATGGTCCGAACCCCTGCCGCGACTGCTCGCTTGATTCCTTCGTCGCCGTGCGCGTGTGCAGCGACGAAACGACCACGATTTGCGGCTTCTTCGACTGCCGCCCGGATTTCCGACTCTGAGTACTCCGGGGATCCGGGCGTCGTGCCGGCCGTGAACACCGCGCCGGTGGCCATCACTTTCAGGACGTCTGCACCCCTCTGAAGGATCCGTCGCGCGGCCTTGCGGACCTCGACGTCCCCGTCGGCCACGCCGACCGAGAAGTCGGAGGGCATGGTCACGTCGGTCGCAAACTCATTGAACGCGCCACTCCCGCCCGTGGCCGTGATGAAGGCTCCAGCGCAGATCATGCGCGGCCCTTCGACGACCCCGGAGTCGATCGCGTCGCGCAGTTCGAGGTCGATGAACGCGCGATACGTGCCTAGGTCCCGAACCGTGGTGAAGCCGGCCCGCAGTGTTTTCCGGGCATTCGATATTCCGTGGACTAGGTTTCGCGCCTGGCTCGCGATGGCGAAACTCCGGATGTCGCCGCCAGCGAGATGTCCGACCAGGTGGGTGTGCATGTCGATGAGGCCCGGTGCGACGAAATACTCGCTGAGGTCGTCATATTCGCTGGGGGCCGACCGCGCGGTCCAGGACCGGACGTCCGATATCTGTTCGTCGTCGATCTCGATGGCGACGTCGGTACGAATCTCGCCGTTGGCAACATCAATCAACCCACCCGCCCGCACGGTCCGCGACATGAATCACCACCTCGCAAGCCAACGGAGAAAGCCTGGCTCCTCAGGTCGGAGGTCGTGTCCAGCGTTGTCGATCAACTGGAGTGTGGCGTGAGGAATGAACTGCTGGTATGCGCGACCATGTGACGTGGGGACGAAGGGATCGGCCGCCCCGTACGCCAGCAAGGTCGGGCAGTGCGCGTCGCGTGGGCTCGCGTTCCACGGGTACGCCAACAAGGATCGCAGGTCATCAACGAGGCCGTCGATATCGACATCAGGGTAGATTTCATCGCGGACTCTGCGCTCGGCGATAGCTTCGGGAGTCTCGCCGAGTGCCTTGTCGCGCGCCGGTTGCTGATCCAGCCAGACGTCAACGTTCGCCCCGCCCTGAGTGAACTCGAGCGCCTTTGCGCGGACGTCCGCCTCACTGCGTTGGGCGGCGTGCATTTCGTCCAGTGACTCCTTCGGCATACCGGGCTCCCAGTCGAAGAGCTCGACCGGCCCGAAGCCGACCTCGATGCAGAGTGCTGTGACCCTATCGCTCATCAGCGCGGCCGTCGCCATCGCATACGGCCCGCCGCCAGAGATGCCGATCGTGGCGAAGCGGTCGACTCCGAGCGCGGCAGTGATCGCCTCGATCCATTTCTCAACGTCGTGGACGCGACGATCGGGGACGCGAGTACTCTGCCCATACCCGGGTCGGTCGTAGCTGATCAGCCGAACCCCGGTTTCGGCCGGGGCAGCGAAGCCTCCCGGTATGTCGAGGCCGCAGGAAGGACTGCCGTGGTGAAAGATCACCGGCTGTCCTGACTCGTCACCCCACTCACGAACGAGCAATTCGCCGCCCGACGTTGAGACCATCTGCTCGCGCCACGGTCGATCAGTCATGAATTCTCTCTCCTCGATCGGTCTCGTCCGGACATCATGCCGGGAACGGACGCGACAAGCTCTTGTGTGTAGGTTGACGTCGGGTTCCGAAGGATTGACGACGTCGCCCCCTCTTCCTCGACGAGCCCGTTTCGCATGACGATCGTTCGCTCCGTGAGGCGGTCCACAACGCCAAGGTCGTGCGACACGAGGATGAGCCCCATGCCGCGATCGAGAACAGCCCCGCGGATGAGCTCTAGCACACCCGCTTGGACCGACGCATCGAGCGAGCTTGTCGGTTCGTCCGCAATGAGAATCGCGGGGTCGCTGGCCAACGCTCTCGCAATGCTGACTCGCTGCCGCTGCCCGCCGCTGAGTTGGGCGGGGTGACGAGCAAAGAGGGAGTCAGGCAGGCCGACCGACGCCAGTAGCGCGGCGGCACGCTCGGTGGCAACTCCGTGCCGAGCAATTCGGTGCGCGATCATCGGCTCGCGCACGGTCTGCATGACCGTCTGACGCGGATTGAGCGACGAGTACGGATCCTGATAGATCATCTGAACGGATCGACGCTGCGGATCTCGCCACCCGACAGTCGACCAGTCTTTACCGTCGATCGTCACGACGCCAGAACGAGGAGCCAGGACTCCCGCGAGCGCGCGAGCGATGGTGGATTTTCCGGACCCGCTCTCGCCGACGATTGCCAGGGACTCGCCGGGCTTGACCGTCAAAGAGACCCCGGTAACGACAGATGGGCCACGCCGGCCATAGGCGAGTTCAAGGTCGCGTGCGACAAGCATCATGCATCCCCAGTTGAGCGACCAAGTTGGTAGCGCGCGGCCAAAAGGGTGCGCGAATACTCGTGCTCCGGGCGGGCGAAGATCTCCGCGACCCCGTTCGCTTCGACCACCTGCCCGTCGCGCATGATGACGACCTTGTCGGCAAACTCCTCCACGATGCCGAGGTCGTGCGTGACGAGGAGCACGCCGACTCCACTGTCTGCAAGAGCTCGGATCAGCATCAGAATGCTCCGCTGAATAGTGACATCCAGCGCTGTCGTGGCTTCGTCGGCGACGAGCAACTCCGGCGTTCCCAGTAAGGCGAGGGCAATCATGACCCGCTGACGCATCCCGCCGGAAAGTTCATGAGGATACTGTGAGAGCACGCGTTCAGGTGCACGGATGCCGACACGGTCAAGATGGGCGATGAGGTCTTCATCGGGTTGTCGTCGACCGAAGAGGTGCCTCGCGGTCTCGTTGAATTGCCGACGAATCGTCCACAGCGGATCTAACCCCATCATCGACGCTTGCGGGATGAGCCCGATGCGATGTCCCCACACACGACGCCACCAACCGCGGGATGCTGCGGTGGCGTTCTCGCCGAGTACCTCGAGCTCACCTGCGGTCACGGCTGCGCCAATGCGTCCCAGTGTGCCCGTTACGGCCCTGGCACACATGCTCTTCCCTGCGCCGCTCTCTCCGACGAGCGCCAAGACCTCGCCCCGCCCGATCGTGAACGAGGCGCCAGTGACAACCTGCTGTCCTTCGACCTCAATCGTGATCGCGGTTGCCCGCACCAGATCGGTCATGCGCGCGACTTTCCGCTGATGAGGGAGTCGCCGACGAAGACGAACCCGATCCCCGTCCACACGACTGCGACTGCAGGAAACACCAGATTCCACGGCGCGAACTCGATCTGCGTGCGCGCCTCGTAGATCATTGAACCCCATTCGGACACTGGCGGTTGGACGCCAGCGCCCAGGAAGGGTAAGGCGGCGAGCGTTGCCAGTATGGCGACACTGTCCGAGAGTGCAATGGCGCCGGTACTGCTCAAGACAGCTGGCAGAAGGTGCTTCGTGAGCCTCCGCCACGGGGAAAAGCCGGCAACGTACGTCGCCTGAATGAAGTCGAGCTCTCGGAGGATTCGAGTCTCTGCGTGCGCCACGCGCGCGTACAAGGGCCAACCGACGAGGTACACCGCCACCAGGAAGGATGCGGACCCCGGAGGCAATCCAAGCCACGAAGTGTCACTCGGAATGATGACCGAGATGAACAAGATCAGCACCACGCCGGGAAAGGCGATGGCGACGTCTGTGACGCGCATCAGGCCTGCCGACATCCACGAGCGTTTCGTCATTGCCACGGCAGCGCCACCCAGCGCGCCTCCCAAGGCAGGCGGTGCCGTTGCCAAGACGATCAAAAGGATGTCGAGTTGTGCCGCAGCGAAAAGCCTGGTGAACACATCGCGGCCAAGAGTGTCGGTTCCCATCCAGAAATGCGAGGACGGCGGTTGCAGCGGCGCGCCCGCCAGCTGCGTCGGCGTATAGGGCGAGATCAGGGGCGCGATGAACGAGAAGGCGAGCATCACGATGATCAGTGCTGCCCCGACAACGAACTGGCCGCGGAACGAAATCCGCCTGCGTCCAAAGCGAGCGGCGGTCCTCATGAATGACCCGTTCTTCGAACCCTCGGGTCGATGACAGAGGTAATGACCTCGCTGAGTCCATTTGCCAACACGGCCGCGACCGTGACGCAGACCGCGACACCCGTGATGACAGGAATATCCCGCGATGCGACCGCGCTCAGCAGCACCCCACCAAGCCCAGGGATTCCGAATACAGCCTCCACGACGACGGCTCCGCCGAGAAGGGTCGTGACCGTATAACCGATCAGGGTGATTAGCGTGACAAGACTGTTGGGGAGGACGTGTCGGATCGTGATGCCGATGGGGGCAATTCCGCGCGTCACCGCGGCATCGACGAATGTCGACCGGTTCACACCGTCGGCCGCCTGCACAACAGCTCGTATGACGTAGGGCACCAAGCCCAACGCTAGCGCGACGCTGGGGAGCCACACGTACCCCAGGTTGTCGGGCCACTCTCCCGGCCACCCTCCGGCCGGGGCGAAGCCTGCACCTAGTGCGACCACGAGAATCAGAACCATCCCGGCGACGACCGGCGGGATCGCCAGCCCCACAGTCACTAAGGCGGACACGAGGCTCCGACCCGCCGCTCGCGTACGACCTGAGATGAGCAGTCCTGCTGCGAGGCCGAACGTGACCGAGATGAGAATCGTCAACGCAACAAGGCTCAACGTGATCTCTAGCGCGGGAAACACGATAGCGGTGACCGGTTGCCCATTCACGAGCGATGACCCCATGTCGCCCGCAAGCAGTCGACGCCAGACCTCCAACAGGTTCTGAAAGTATGGAGCGTCGAGCCCCATCTTCTTGTGAATCGCGGCGATGGCCTCGGGACTCGCCTTGATTCCGAGGAGTATTGCCGCTGGATCTCCCGGGACGAGCCGGATGAGGGCCGTCAGCAAGGCAGTCACTGCCAGGACTGCGACACCCAGTCGGACGAGCAGGTTCAGAGCGGATCTGACGACGGCCACCGACTAGTTGGCCCCTTCCTCGTTGAAGTGCAGCAGCTGCGCTTTGGAGATGGAAAGGGGCAGACCAGTGCGGCTTCCGGTGATGTACCCCTCAGACATGACGGGGATGAATGGCAGCTGGGTGGCAAAGGCCTTGCTCAGAGCATCGGCAGCGTCGGCTCTCTTCTGGCCAGTCGACGTGATCACGTTTTGGATGAGGCCGCCGGTGCTCTCGTCCGGCACGAAGCCGGTGCCGAGTCCGGCGCTCAACTCCAGTGCTGGGAGAATGGTCGCGTCATCGGAGAAGCTGAACGTGCTCACGATCACCAGGTCGTGGTCGTTGTTGAGAAGACGATCGACGAGCACACCGAAGTCAACTTGCGAGATGGTCAGATCGATGCCGATCTTGGCAAGTTGCTCCTTAGCCATCAAGGCGATCGTACGTCCGGTTTCGTCGGTGCCATCCACGAGCACCTCGATTTTGCATCCGGAAGCGCAGGAAGTCCCTTTGAGCAGGTCCTTCGCAGCCTTGGGGTTGGCATCGGCAAGGTTGGCAAGGTAGTACTGCGACGTTGGGGGGAAGTATCCGGCTGCGGCCAGTCCGGCCCCAGGTACTGCTGTCGTCGCGATCGCTCGACGGTTGATAGCAGCGGAGATAGCCTGGCGGATTCGGACGTCTGCCGTCAGACCCTTCTTGGTGTTGCCGAAGATCTTGATACCGCCGAACGCTGGCACGTATTTGATCTTCACGTCGGCAAACTTCTGGTCGAGAGTAGCCGGGACCAGTGCGTCGGCCATATCGATCGTGCCCGCGCGCAACTGTGACAGTCGCGAACTTGCATCTTCGATGGTCACGAATTTCAGCCGCTTCGGGGCGGTTGCACCACCCCAATACAACGGATTGGCTGTCATCGAAAACGAGGAGCCATCTTTCGCAGACTTCTCGAGTACGTACCGCCCGGCAGAGATCGGTTTGTCGAAGAAGCCCTTTTCGGACACGCGCGAGGCGGGGAAGACCCCCAGCGCAGCGTCTGCGAGGAGCATCGGAAGGTCGGGAAGAGGCGATGACAGTTTGAACAGAACAGTGGTTGCGGATTCTGCCTCCGTGGAGACAACTGAGGCAAACGCCTGCGCGTAGATGAACGAGTCGGACTTCCGCGCGAGATTGATCGATGCGACCACGTCGGCTGCGGTCAGCGGTGTGTCGTCCGAGAAAACCAGCCCACCACGGAGCACGAATCGTGCCTGGAGACCGTCGTCACTCACGGTCCAACTCTTCGCAAGCTCGGGTACTGCCGAGCCGTTCTTATCGAGGGAGGTGAGCGTGGCGTAGACCGGGCCAAGAACCAGCCCTTGATCACGGGAGTTCAGCTGGCCCGTCTCGATGGACGGGAGCTTGTCGGCCAGAGCGATCGTCACGTCGTCGAAGTGTTTGTTGGACGGCCCCGACGGGCTACATGCAGCGAGCGAGAGGGCGAGGGCGACCACGAGGGCGGAAGCAAGCGATGTCGTCCGACGTCGGAATTTCATTTCCATTGCCTCTCTGCGGCTGAAAAGTGATCCAAGGGGGAGCAGTTCACCGGCGCGGAGTCACGTAACTCGGAATCCGCGATTCGATTGTCGCCTACTGTCCCCCCTCCGACACTTGGCTGGTGCCTAGGGACCGTTGTCGTTCATTGGACGAACGTCCAGTTCTCCGACATCGTCGTCGGCCGTGGATTGCAGAGACAAGCGGTCAGCATCTCGCGTTGTTCGTGGTGCGCTCTCCCGCCCTTCGGGGGGCTGACGATCACTGTCCAGACGAGCCATCAAGAGGGCTGCGTAGCGAGTTTCGGCAACTCCGCCGGGCCGGTGCGTTCGATCTCGGGGCAAGGTCCCGACATGTCGCACGCAACCGCCCCCCCTCGAAAGGGGCAAAGCTATTTCCGCTCAAATCCATCGAGTATGCGCTCCACGACGCGCCGGGAAGACTCGGCAGCATCATCTTCGCCGGACATCAGGACTCCGGCATTTGCTTCGAGGACTAGACGCACGTCCCACCACTCAACGTCGTCCCTAACGTCCCCGGCCGTCTTCGCACGACGCAGAAGGGTCGAGATGCCGTTCTCAGTTTCTTTCTTCTCTGCAAGGAAACCATCCCCGTGCAGGAACGAGGTCACGATCATATTCGCCGACGCCGGCTGACGAGCTTGTTCCTTTGTGACTTTGAGAATCAAATCCCGCAGCGCAGGCCAGGGCGAAGGCTGTTCTAACGCCTCGGATAAGTGTCCCAACCAGCGGGTCACGCTCGCGGAGAACACCGCGTCGATCAAGTCGCTTTTTGTCGGAAATCGACGGAAGAGAGTCGACACGCCCACGCCCGCTCTGGTTGCGACCTCGGTCATGGAGATACCCGTGCCAACTTCAGCAAAAGCCTCGGCTGCTGCGCCAACGATGAGTTCAATGTTGCGGACGGCATCTGCACGCAGCGGGTTAGCCATTCGAGTTCCAATCCTCTTCACAAGTGGTGCCACCGTACCAATTATGGTAGCGTCCATGTGGAACGATCGTCCCATTTAGAAAGCGAGGGGCTTGTGAAGGCAGCACAGTACGCAAAATTTGGCGGGCCCGACGTGCTAACGGTCGGGCACGCGCCTGATCCAGTGCCCCTAGCCGGCCAAGTGCTCGTGAGAGTCGCCGCGACAAGCATCAACGCTGAAGACACACAAAGCAGAGCTGGAGCACTGCGCGCAATAACGGGCGGGAAGTTTCCTAAAGGAACTGCTCACGACATCGCCGGGACAGTGGAGGCACTGGGCGACGACGTTCGTTCCTTCGACGCGGGCGAGCGGGTGTGGGGAGTTCAGGCAGGCTTTTTCTCGAAGACATCCGGCGCCGCGGCAGAATTCATCGCGATCGATGCATCCCTCTTAGCCCGAGTCCCAACTGCGCTCGATCTGCAGGCCGCGGCAGCCCTACCGGCAGTGGGCATCACTGCGGTCCGCGCGATCACGGACGTCGCTCGCGTCCGACCGGGCGAACGGGTCTTGGTAAGAGGAGGGGCAGGCGGCGTCGGAAGCGTGGCGATCCAATACGCACACTCGATCGGAGCCCACGTGACCACTCTCGTCAGTGAGCATCACGTCGACTTTGCCATTGAGCTAGGTGCCGATATCGCCCTCGACAGAGCTAAGGTCCCGCACGAGCAACTGGGGGTCTTCGACGTCATTATCGACACGGCGGGATCCGACCTTCGGATGATCCGCCGACACCTTTCAGCGCGAGGTCGCATGGTGGCGGTCGCCTTCGACTCGGCTAAGAGCTTGGCCTACATAGCATTCTCTGCAGTTCACGGCCGCCGACGGATCCGTACATTTTTAGGGCCACCCAAGCCCGGGGCGATCGAACGACTTACAACCATCGTCGAAGCGGGCGAAATACAGCCGGTAGTTCACGCGGTTTACCCACTTTCACGAATCGCCCATGCGCATCGACAGTTCGAACAAGGTGGCCTTCGAGGCAAGATCGTCATCGGTGTAGCCACCGAACAGCCCTTGCGGGGCTCGATCAGCGCGGTGATCGGACGGTGAGCCATGTCGCGAGCGACCGCCACACGATGCGGCGGATCGAAGCGATTCACAACCCCGTCCGACGCGACTTCGGCATTGGCCCTGACCGCCCCCAACAGGTTCAAAGCACGTCACTTTGCCGCCCTCTCAGGCGAGTCGTTCGATCGTTTCGCGGCGGTTACTTGCTGGATTTCCGCCGCAAGGAGCACGGACCTGACCGTCTCGAATAGGAGGCTGACCTGAAGGCGGACAATGTCGAGCAAGGTCACTCCGTGGTCGAGTGGGCCCGGATGGTGGCGATGGACGTTGCTCGATCGAGAGGATCATTGGACATTCCCTCGACGCCGAGACCGACGGATGCCATGACGGATTCAGTCTGGAGGCGCTGACGTCGATCATCCAGCGGCAGGTCTCCTCCCGCTGACGTCCCCGTCTCGCTGACGCGCTTTAGCCGTTGGCGTCGATGATGAATCGATCTCCGAGGACCTCGGTGGTTGCTGCCCACAGCGCCCTTGCATTCTTCGAGTCGCGGGCGGCAGGAGAGGGCTTACGAACGGCCGGGTGGCCGCTGATGCTGCCGAAGCCGTCCGGGCCCACGTAGGAGTTCCCAGGGATGTCTTCGGTGACGGCGAAGAGTGTTGGCAGAGCGCCGTCCTCTGCTTCGTTCAAGAGCGGCTGCGCGAGTCCGTTCATCCAGCCCGAGACGCCGCCGACGTGAGCAACAAGATTTGTCTTCGCGATCCCCGGGTGGGCGATCATCGAACGCACCGAACTGCCCGACTGCTCGAGTCGGCGCTGCAGCTCCAAAGAGAAGAGCATGATGTCTAGCTTGGAGTCGCAGTAGGCGAACCACGGGCTGTAGCGGCGATTCCGTCCGGTGAGATCTGTCAGATGCAAGCGGCCCATTCGGTGCAGCTGTGAAGCGATGCTGACTACGCGATCGGTGATGTGAGGAAGGAGTGCGTTCGTCAATGCGAAGGGTCCGAAGTAGTTAGTCGCAACCTGACTTTCGATCCCGTCGTCGGTTATCCGGAGCGGGACGGACATGATGCCGGCGTTGTTGATCAGCCCCGTGATGGGGCCGGACCATGCGTTGGCAAACGCGTGGATCGAAGTCAGGCTCGACACGTCGAGTTGCTTCACGTCGATGTTTCCGCGCACCGTCCCCATGCTCCGTGATATCGCACGGCCCTTCTCCACATCACGGACGGCCATGATCACGTTGGCTCCAGCGCGAGCGAGCTCACGGCTGGCGATCACGCCGATTCCTCCCGCAGCTCCCGTCACGATGTAGGTCTTGCCGGTCAAATCAGGGATGCTGTCGAACGTCCACTTGTCAGTCATGTCGGGCACACCTTCGTCGAGGGATTGATAGCTCGACGATGTCGGACTTCACTATCCGCGTGCAGGACGCGTCTATCGGTGACCTGATAGGGCACCTCTCGGAAGCGCTGAACGCGTAAGAATTGGACGATGGACTGTTTCGCCCTGGCAGCATTTCTCCGATCGCGCCGCGAGTCTCTGCATCCAGAGGACGTGGGTCTCCCTGCGAACCCTCGTCGCCGGGTCACAGGGCTACGTCGCGAGGAGGTCGCTCACCTCGCTGTGATGTCGGTGGACTACTACAGTCGCCTCGAGCGCGGCAGCGGCGCTCAGCCGTCAACGGCCATGCTCGACGTCCTCGCCCGCACCCTGCGAATGACTCTCGACGAACGCGAGCATCTTTACCGGCTTGCGGGCCACAATGTACCGGACCGCATGTTCGGCTTCCCCCACGTTGGAGCTGGGCTTCGTCGTGTGCTTGACAGCATCCCCCACACGCCCGCATTCATCGTGTCGGACATCGGCATCACACTCCGTCAGAACTCTCTCGCTTCGGCGCTGTTCGGTGACCACAACAAGTACCGGGGTGACGAGCGCAGCGCCATCTACCGCTGGTTCATTCATCCCGAAATGGAACGCGCCGTCTACCTCGCGGAAGATCAGGAGCAGCAGGGTCGCGCGCTCGTTTCCGCGCTGCGCATCGCGACAGCGGGGCGTGGGAAACAGACCGATGCCGCAAAGCTCGCGAGCCAACTCATGCAGCGCAGTCCGGAGTTCGCAGCGATCTGGGCTCGTCAAGAAGTCACCAGAAGGTTCGAAGACCACAAGACCCTCGTGCATCCGGAAATTGGTCGCATACACTTCGATTGCCAGGCCTTGTTCACCGAAGATCAGACCCAGATTCTTGTCGTCCTCACCACGCCTCCCGGTAGCCGGGGCGAGGAGCAGCTGCAATTCCTCAGGGTCGTCGGGAGGGATCGCTTCGTCAGAGCAAACGGCCTTAGCAGGCGCGCCGCACATTGACGTGCGGACGTAAGATCGCCCTTTGCGCTCAGGCGCCGACACGCACGATCGGGTGGCCGAGAGGGTCCGAGATCAGTTGACCGAGTGGCAGTTCGGCGGCACCGATGAAGACGATGTCGCTTCCCAGCGTGTCCACTCGGATCTCGCATCCTTCGGCCAGTCGTTCGAGCGCGTCACGTCGCACCGATGCCATGACCCGGCTTCTGCGGGCTTCGAGGATGGTCCGCAGGAAACCCGTCAGCACGATCGCATCCGGGTTGAACAGGTTGATGAACATGCCGATCGCGCGGCCCAGGTAGTCGGCTTGCCGTTCGAGGGTCTCGTTGACGAGCGGCTCATGGGCGCGGTTTCGGAGGGCGAGGGTGAGGGTACCTTCGTCCGCACGCGCGAGACCTAGAGAGTCGAGGAGCTCCAGCCGATTGACCATGGAGTCGAGGCTGCCGGGGATGCCGGCATATCCGGCGCGCTCGTCGTCCGAGATGGGGACGTGGCCGAGCTCGCCGGCGTATCCATCCCTGCCTCGGACGAGGCTCCCATCGACGATGATGCCTCCTCCGATGCCGCCCACCGCGCCCAGCAGCAGGATCATATGATCCAGCCCTCGCCCGGCCCCAAACCGGTGCTCGGCCAAGGAGGCCAGCGAGCCGTCGTTGTCGAGCCAGACAGGCAGGCCAGTGGCGTCCGAAAGCAAACCTGCGAGAGGGACGTCGCCCCACGCCAACGAGTATGCGGAATGCACGATCCCGTCGCTGATGCGCACGTGGCCCGGAATGGCGACGCCGATCCCCGCGATCCCTGTTCCTGGCGGCAGGAGGGCGGTCTGCGCCGCGACCAATTCGGCGGCGGCGACCGTGAACTCCTCCGGGCTGGGAAGCGTCTGCAGTATGCGAGTCGACCGGTGGAGAACGCGCCCCGAAAAACCGACCGCCGCGACGGCGATCGAGTCGTACAGGGGGGTGACCGCGAACGCCACCACGTCCGCGCTGGCGCGGACCAGGGTGCTCGGACGCCCGACTTCGCCAGTGGCCGAGCCGATGACCTGCTCGACCAGTCCCCGGTCTTCGAGCTCTGCGACCAGGCCGAGCACGGACGACCTGGTGATACCAGCATCTTCGGCCAACTGGCTTCGCGAGAGTTCGCCTTCGTAGTGGATCAGCCCGAGCAACTGCGTCAGGTTCGACCGCTTGAATCGGGTCAGTCCATGGCTCTTCGACGGACCCTTGCGGGGCGATCGAGGAAACGTCGCTGCATTTGTCGTCATCTTGAACCAATACGGTATCCGAAAATATTAGTTCAAACTTTGGACAAACATGGAGTACACTCGCCAGTGCTTCACCGTAAAACCTCGCGCGCCCGCCGTTCTGCGGAGCGACCGCATCACCCAAGGAGACAATGATGTTGCCACGTCGTATTGCCGTCGCCGCCGCAGTCGCTGCCGCAGCCGCCCTGATGCTCGCGGGATGCACTGGATCAGGGAGCGGTCCGGGGGCCGACTCGAATGCCCTCACCTTCTGGGCATACGAGCCCAACTCCATGGCCCAGAAGAACGCGATGGACAAGCTGGTCGCCAGCTTCGAGAAGACGCACAAGATCGACGTCAAGGTGACCTTCGTGCCGAAAGATGGCTTCAACACCAAGATCGACTCGTCGATTGCCGCGGGTCGCAACCCCGATGTCTCCTATCTGGACCAGCCGCTCGTCCCGAAGTTCGCCCACGATGGTCTGCTGCTGGACGTCACGAAGCAGTTGAAGGCCGGACTCGGTACCGACAGCTTCTATCCGGGCGCCATGAACACCAACATCATCGGCGGCAAGGTGTATGGGTTGCCGTTGTCGATGACGACAGTCGCCCTGTTCTACAACAAGGCCATGGTCTCGACGCCGCCTGCTGATTGGAACGCGTGGGAGGCATCCGCCCGCAAGACCTATGTGCCGAACAAGGTGGCGGCCTTCGCCGGAATCGGATCGGGCGGTTACGGTGCATGGATCTTCCCGGCTCTGGTGCAAAGCGCCGGAGGCAGCATGGTGAACTCCGACCAGACGGCCGCAACGTTCGGCGCACGCCCCGGTATCGACGCCGCTGACCTTTTGGTGACCTTGCAGAAGTACTCGGACCAGGCGGTCCGCGAAAGCCAGAACGCGTTCGGCAATGGCAACGTCGCCTACGAGATCTCCGGTCCCTGGGATGTGGACGCGCTGAAGACCAACTTCCCCCATCTCGACTTCGGCATCGCTCCGATCCCGGCAGAAGCGGGGCACCAGTCCAGTTCGGTCATCGGTGGCGAGAACATCGTCATCTACAAGAACACCACCAAGGCCAAGCTGGCCTATGAGTTCGCCGAGTACCTGACCGATCCCAACGGCGACGCTGCGATGGCAGGGGTCACCGGCGATTTCGCGGCGAATGTCAAGGCGGCTGAGGCCCTCGGCTATGCGAGTGATCCGTACCTCGGGCCGTTCGCCAAGCAGCTCGAAACCGCCGTGGCTCGCCCGACGCTCACCGATTGGCTGAAGGTCAACGACGAGGTCGTGGGCAAGGCGCTGGACGACATCCTGGTGACGGGTGCCGATCCGGCTAAGGTCCTGCCCCAGGCGCAGAAGACCGCAGACTCGGTCCTCTTCCCGAAGTCATGACGGCAGTAGCCACCAAGCCACCGAACCGCCGTTCGGCCTTCCGGCTTCGCGAGAACATCACGGGTTATCTCTTCATCGCCCCGTTCCTGGTCTACTTCGCAGTGTTCCTGCTGCTGCCGATGCTGATCTCGTTCGCGGTCAGTTTCACCAACTGGAACCTCAGAACGACGCCGAAGTTCGTGGGCGTTGACAATTACGTCAATCTGCTCACAAACCCGACGCGCTATCCCGACTTCTGGCCGTCGCTGGGCGTCACCCTCAAGTACGTGGCGATGAGCGTGCCGATCGGCCTGATTCTAGCGCTGATCGTGGCGGCGATGCTCAACTCCCACGTCAAGGGAGAGGGGTTTTTCAAGACCGCGTACTACATCCCGAACGTCACGGCCATCGTGGCTGTAGCGGCCATGTGGATCTTCATGCTCGATCCGCAATTCGGCGTCGTCAACAAGGTGCTCGGTACGCACACGAGCTTTCTGGGCGATCCGAATACCGCCTTGCCATCGCTGGCAGCCATGGCCATCTGGGGAGCCCTCGGCTATAACGTCCTGATCCTGCTTTCGGCGATGAAGTCGATCGACGAGAGCCTGTATGAGGCAGCCAAGCTAGACGGCGCCAACGCTTTCCAACGATTCAGGGTGGTCACTCTTCCCGCCATCCAGCCGGTGATCTTCTTCCTGCTGATCACCGCTGTCATCGGCGGATTCCAGGCCTTCGACCAGATGTATCTGATCACCGGCGGCGGTCCCGACGGAACGACGACGACCTATCTCCTGAGCCTGTTCAACCATGCCTTCCGCTACTTCGAGATGGGGACCGCGTCCGCGATGTCGTACATCCTGCTGGTGATCATCCTGGCGGTCACGTGGATCGGCTTCAAGCTCGTTCCCCAGCAGTTCGAATGAGGTCACCGATGACAAGAAGACGCAGGCCGCTCAGGCCGCAGCGCATCGTCCTGTACGCGATTCTCTCCATCCTCGTGGTGATCCTCGTGGGGCCGTTCCTCTGGCTCGTGCTTTCTTCGTTCAAGACCGGCAGCCAGATATTTACACCGAACCTCTCCCTGCTGCCCCTCGATTCGCATGGCAATATCCAGTTCCGCGTCGACAACTATGTCTACGCGTTCGACTACCTGCACGTAGGGGTGCTGTTCGGGAACACGTTGATTGTCGCCACCACGGCGACCGTGCTCAATCTCTTCTTCAACAGCCTTGCCGGGTACGCGTTCGCTCGGATCCGCTTCAAGGGCCGGGAATTCCTGTTCCGAGCTACGCTCACGTCGCTCATGGTGCCCGGCACGGTGATGCTCGTGCCCAACCTGATCATCATCACGAAACTGGGCATCTATGACACCCTGGCGGCTCTTATCGTGCCCTTTGCGATGAGCGTCTACAACATCTTCCTGATGCGGCAGACCTTCCTACGGTTCCCCCGCGAACTTGAGGAGGCCGCATACATTGACGGTGCCGGGCCGTTCCGGGTGTTCTGGTCGATTGCGATGCCGCTCGCCCGGCCGACGCTAGTTGTGCTCGGGATCATGACGTTCATGTGGAATTACAACAACTTCCTCTGGCCCCTCGTCGTGATCCAATCGCCCGAGAACGACACCCTCGCCAAGGGCTTGGGGGCATTGGTGTCAGCGAGCGCAAGCAATGCCGAGCTCTATCCGGTGATGCTGGCCGGGGCCGTCATCGTGGCAGTGCCACTCATCGTGATCTTCCTGGTCTTCCAGCGCTTCATTGTCCGCGGCATCGGCGCCGGCGCCGTCAAGGGCTGAGCCCACTCCACATCACCGCCCAGAAGGAATATCTATGCTGCTCGATACCACAGCGCCCTCACCCGACACGGTCGGCCAACTCCGCCTCGATGCCGTCAGCACGACGTTTCGCGACGGCGTGCGCTCCGTCGAGGAACGGACGACGACCTTCGAAGCCGACATGGGCGCTGAGTTCTCGGTCATCAACATCCATCCCGAGATCCAGTACCAAGAGATCAAGGGTTTCGGCGGGGCGATCACAGAGTCATCCGGGTACACCTTCTCGCGCATGAGTCAGGAGCGTCAGGAGCAGATCCTGGACGCCTACTTCGGTCCGAGCGGCAACAACTACTCGGTCGTGCGAACCCACCTTGACAGTTCGGACTTCTCGCTGAGTACATGAGGCTGTTCCGACC